>JAESFZ010000039.1_pt1 | contig 524065 bp, 526 predicted proteins | sample 9269561 | NCBI WGS metagenome assembly JAESFZ01 (sample SAMN14515552, study PRJNA621657) | algae metagenome | isolation source: Tildeniella nuda ZEHNDER 1965/U140 and co-occurring heterotrophs from wet... | place: Switzerland: Stansstaad, Zurih | collected 1965-01-01 | reverse complement strand
AGCGACGGAACCGAGAGGGAGGGTAACACACCCCGATATGCGGGCGCGTTCAGAGCGTCTCAAATACGAGGGGCGCTGGATTCATTATGAGAATCCGGGCGTCGTTGGATGATTGAGAAAAACAGCGCGCGATCCTTCCCCCTTGCGGGAGACGGTGGCCCGCAGGGCCGGATGAGGGGTGAAACGCCGTCGTCCAGGGTCTAGGGTCGCTCAATGCGACAGGGTTCACTACAAGTCACAATCGCAGCCAGACACGCGCCTGGCTCACGGCGCATGACGGTGTTTCACCCCTCATCCGACCTCGCTGCGCTCGGCCACCCCTCCTCGGATCGCATGCGATCCTTCGTCGACCCGCAAGGGGAGAAGGGACGCCGATGAAGCTCGCCATCCTCGCCATCGGTCGGCCCGGGCGCGGCCCCGAGGCCGAGCTCGCCGCCGACTACGCCGCCCGCGCCACCGCCGCCGGACGACCGCTGGGGATGGGACCGCTCGACCTCGTCGATCTCGAGCCGCGAAAGGCCGGCAAGGCGCCGGAGGCCGAGCTGATCCTGGCCGCCGCCGACGGCGCGCACCTGATCGCCTGCGACGAGCGGGGCAGAACCTTCTCCAGCCGCGCCTTCGCCGACCACATCGCCCGGCTGCGGGATCAGGGCGAGCGGCGGCTGGTCTTCGCCATCGGCGGCGCCGACGGGCTGGACGCCTCGGTGCTGTCGGCGGCGCGGTCCAGCCTCGCCTTCGGACCCCAGACCTGGCCCCATGCGCTGGCCCGCGCCATGCTGGCCGAACAGCTCTATCGCGCGGTGACGATCCTGGCCGGATCGCCCTATCATCGCGACTGATGAAGCGTTTCGCCGTCCTCGCCACCGTCCTGCTGGCCGCCCTGCCGGCCGCCGCCGCCGTGCAGGAGGATCTGGAACAGCTTCAGGCCCGCTACCGCGACGAGCAGGTGCGCGCCCGACGCCTGCGCGCCGACGCCGAGGCCGCGCGCGGCGAGATCGCCGCGCTCGACCGCGAACTGGCCACGCTGGAGCGCGATGTCGCGTCCGGCGATCAGGAACTGGCCGCCCAACGCGCCCGTCTGGCGCAACTCGGCCGGCGCGAGGCCGCCATCGTTTCTGAACTGTCCAGGGCGCGCGACAGCCAGATGCGGCTGCTGTCCGCGCTCCAGCTGATGAGCCGCCGTCCGCCGCCGCCGCTGCTGATCCCCGCCGACCGGGCGGTGGACACCGTGCGCGCCGCCATCCTGATGAAGGCCATGGCGCCGGATCTGCGCGCCCGCGCCGATGCGCTCGCCGCCCGCCAGGCCGAGGTCGGCCGCATCCGCCGCCTCGCCGTCCTCTCCTCCGAACGCCTGATGACCACCGAGAGCGCCCAGGGCGACCGCCGCGCCGAGATCGAAAGCCTGTCCGCCCGCCGCGTCGCCCTGCTGGCCGTGCTGCGCGCCGACGCCGAGCGTGCCGAGCGCGCGGCCCGGTCGCTCGAGAACCGCATCCGGGCGCTGGGGGCCACGCCCGTGTCCGCCACGGCTGACGCTGACGCCCCCGCCAGTCGCCTGCCTGCGGGCCGCAACCGGCTGACGCCGCCGGTCGCCGGGGTTCCATCGGTCCGTTTCGGCGACGGCGGAGACGGCTCGCGCTCCCAGGGCTGGCGGTGGGCGGCCTCGGGCGAGGTCGCTGCGCCCGCCGGGGCGCGCGTGGATCACGCCGGGCCGCTCAGCGGCTGGGGCGAGGTGGTGATCCTGGATCTGGGCGACGGCTGGCGCGCGGTCGTCGCCGGCCTGGACACCGTCGCCGTCGAACCCGGTCAGAGGGTCGCCGACGGCCAGTCGCTCGGCCGCGTCGATACGGGCGGCGACGTCTATCTGGAGCTGAGACGCGGCGACCGCCCGGTCGATCCGGAGCCCTTCTTCTAGGCGGATCGCCACGCGACGGGTGAAAGCCCTTCCCTCCGCCGCATGACGCTGATTTTATCCACCGGACGCGGGGCCGCCACGATTGATCGCGACGATCCCGCTCCATCCTCCCTCCGTCCGCCCCGGCGGACGCTGAAAGAGACCGAATGCGCAGACTTCTCGTCGCCGGAGCCGCCGTCGCGGCGCTGGGCCTTTCCGCCGCCGCCGTGGCCAGCCAGACCCCCCGGAACGAGACGTTCCGGATGCTCCAGCTGTTCGGCGACACCCTCGCGGTGATCGAGCAGGCCTATGTCGTCCCCGTCGACAACAAGAAGCTGATCGAGGCGGCGCTGGCGGGCATGATGACCGCGCTGGACCCGCATTCGAACTACCTGGCGCCCGACGGCTTCGATGATCTGCAGGAGCGCACCTCGGGCGAATACTCCGGCGTCGGCCTGACCATCACCACCGAGGGCGGCCTGGTGAAGGTCATCTCGCCGATGGACGACGGCCCGGCCGCCAAGGCCGGGGTCCAGGCCGGCGACGTCATCTCGGTCATCGACGGCCAGAACGCGGCCGGCCTGACGGTGTCCGAGGTCTCCGAGAAGCTGCGCGGCGCCATCGGCACCTCCGTCAACGTCACCTTTCTGCGCGACGGCTCCGACCCGCTGGAAGTGACGCTGGTGCGGGAGGTCATCACGGTCGACAGCGTGACCGGCCGCATGGAAGGCGACTTCGGCTACCTGCGGGTCGCCACCTTCAACGAAAACACCGGCCGCGAACTGGGCGAGGTGATCGAGCGGCTTAAGTCCCAGAACCCGAACATCCAGGGCTATGTGCTGGACCTGCGCAACAACGGCGGCGGTCTGCTGACAGCCGCCATCGACGTGTCCGACGCCTTCCTGGAACGCGGCGAGATCGTCAGCCAGCGGGGCCGCCGCGCCGATCAGATCGAACGCTACGCCGCCCGCCCCGGCGACCTGTCCGGCGGCCTGCCGATCGTGGTCCTGATCAACTACGGCTCGGCCTCGGCGTCGGAGATCGTCGCCGGCGCCCTTCAGGATCAGGAGCGGGCCACGCTGGTCGGCCTGACCAGCTTCGGCAAGGGCTCGGTCCAGACCGTCATCCCCCTGCGCGGCGGACAGGACGGAGCCCTGTCGATCACCACGGCGCGCTATTACACGCCGTCGGGCCGCTCCATCCAGAAGATCGGCATCGAGCCGGATCTGGAAGTGGCCCGCACCGAGGCCGAGGCCCGCATCGTCTCCCGCTCCAGCTTCGTCTATTCCGAGGCCGCCTACGCGACGGCGCTGGACGCCTCCATCGGCGCCGAGCGGCGCGGACCGCACACCCCGCGCGAGGCGCCCGGTCCGGACTATGACGAGGACGCCGATTATCAGCTCCAGCGCGCGCTGGACGTGCTGCGCGCCCGGGGCGACCTGACCCGCCTCGCCGCCGCGCCCGAGGGGATCGTCGTCACCGATCCGAACGCCCCGGCCATCGAATCGGCCGCGCTGGAAGACACGACGGAGGAGTAGGCTCGCTGCGGCGACGCGGCCCTCGACCCTCTGGCTGCGTCCCTCTAGCGTGTCGGCATGACCGCATCGCAGACCCATGACGTGATCGTCGCCGGCGCCGGCCTCGCGGGGGCGACCTTCGCCCTCGCGGCGGCGAGCGGGGGCCTGAAGGTCGCCTTGATCGATCCGCAGCCGTTCTCGGCCCAGCTGGCCGAGACCTTCGACGGGCGATCGACGGCCATCGCCTGGTCGACCTTCCGGATGCTCGACGCCCTGGGCCTGGGCGAGCGGTTGCGGCCGCACGCCTGCCGCATGGACCGCATTCTGGTGACGGACGGCCGCCAGCCCGGCGCGGCGTCGAAATCGGCCTCGCCCGCCTTCCTGCGCTTCGACGCCGAGGAGGTCGGCGACGCAACCGGCGGCGAACCGCTCGGATACATGGTCGAGAACCGTCGCATCCGTGCGGCCCTGGCCGAGGTGCTGGCCGATAGCACGGTCGAGCTGATGGCCCCGGCCGCCGTCGAGACGGTCGATGGCTCGGGCGCGCGGGTGCGGGTGACGTTGAAGGACGGTCGCGTGCTTTCCGCCCCCCTCATCGTCGGTGCGGAGGGACGCGGCTCCCTCGTCCGCAAGGCCGCCGGGATCGAGACGGTCGGCTGGGGCTATGGCCAGTCCGGCGTGGTGGCGACGGTGCGGCTGGACCACGACCACGGCAATGTGGCGCACGAATACTTCCTGCCGGGCGGACCCTTCGCCATCCTGCCGCTGACCGAGCAGCGGGCCAGCCTCGTCTGGACCGAGACGACGAAGGCGGCCGAGGCCCTGCGCGATTGCTCGGACGCCGCCTTCCGGTCGCACCTGATGCGGCGGTTCGGCGAGTTTCTGGGCGAGGCCCGGCCGGAGGGGCCGCGCTTCGTCTATCCGCTGGCACTGGAGCTGGCGACCCGGCTGACGGGCCCCCGGACGGCGCTGATCGGCGATGCGGCGCATGGGGTGCACCCTGTGGCGGGCCAGGGGCTGAACATGGGCCTGAAGGACACCGCCGCCCTGGCCGAGGTCCTGATCGAAGCGGCGCGGCTGGGCGAGGACATCGGGTCCGAGACCGTGCTGGACCGCTACGCCCGCTGGCGCAGGTTCGACATCCTGGCGCTGGCGGCCGGGTTCGACGGCTTCGTGCGGCTGTTTTCCAACGACATCGCGCCGGTCCGGCTGGCCCGCGACCTTGGCATGGCGGCGGTCAACCGCATCGCGCCGCTGCGAAAGGCCTTCATGGGCGAGGCCGGCGGCGCGACAGGCGATCTGCCGAAGCTGCTGCGCGGCGAGCGGGTCTGACGCGCAGCGTCAGTCCAGCTGCCTTGCCTCTTCGGCCAGCATGATCGGCACGCCGTCGCGGATGGGGAAGGCCAGCTTGGCGCCCTTTGAAATCAGCTCATTGGCCGCGCGGTCGTAGTCCAGCTTTCCGCGCGTGACCGGGCAGACCAGGACCTCCAGCAGGCGGGGATCGACGGAAGCCGGCGTGTGGAAGGCGTCGCTCATTTCGGACCGTGACGTTTGGCGTTCGGGAGCCGTCACGATACACGACCGAGCCCCAAGCGCCCAAGCCCCCCGGACCCCGAATGACCGAATACGAAGCCTTCGCCCTGGAGCTGGCCGCCGAGGCCGCGCGGGTCACCCTGCCGCTGTTCCGCAACGAGGCGGCGGCCGAGAACAAGGCGGGCGAAGGGGCCTTCGATCCCGTGACCGAGGCCGATCGGGGGGCGGAAGCCGCCATCCGCCGCCTGATCGAGACGCGCTATCCCGACCACGGCGTCATCGGCGAGGAGTACGGCGAGGACCGGCCGGACGCGGAACACGTCTGGGTTCTGGACCCGGTCGACGGCACCCGCGCCTTCATCGCCGGCCTGCCGCTGTGGACCACGCTGATCGCCCTGCGACACGCGGCCCGCCCGACCGTGGGCGTGATCGCCCAGCCCTACCTGGGCGAGGTCTTCCTGGGCGGGCCTTCGGGGGCGCGGCTGGTGTCGCGGGGCGATGAGCGGGCGATCCGGGTGCGGGAGTGCGCCCGGCTGACCGAGGCGGTCATCGCCACGACGGATGCGGATCTGTTCACGCCGCCGGAGCTCGGAGCGTGGACCCAGGTGCGGGCGGCGGCGCGGCTGGCCCGGTTCGGCTGCGACGCCTACGCCTATGCCATGGTGGCGATGGGGCGCATCGACCTGGTGGCCGAGACCGGGCTGAAGGAATGGGACTGGTCAGCGCTGATCCCGGTGGTCGAGGCCGCGGGCGGACAGGTGACGGACTGGACCGGCGCGCCGCCGTCCGGCGACGGGCGGATCATCGCGGTCGGCGACGCCCGGGTGCGTGAGGATGCGCTGGTCGCCTTCAGACGCGGCGTGCGTTGAGGTTCAGGCTGCGGGGGTCTCGGTAACCTCGGGAGCCGCCAAGGGTGCCAGGTCGTTCACCGGCGAGACATAGTCGGCCATGGCGTCGAACTCGTTCAGGAAGACCGCGCGCATGTCGTCGGTTTCCATGATGACCTCATGCTTGGCCCCGGCGACCTCGACATAGCGGCCGCGACCCAGCCGCTTGGCGGCCCAGCGGTTGGTCTGCTTCCAGACCCGGTCGTCCTCGCCTGACTGAACGATGGTGCAGGGGATCAGCACCGATTTCAGCGCCTTGGGCTTGAGCGCGCGCTCCCCGGCGTCCAGCGCAAACGCCAACCAGCCCCAGGTCGGGCCGCCGACCGCGAGGTGTGGACAGGCGAACAGCTGCTGGCGCCACAGCTCATAGCGGGTCTCGTCGGACGTCAGGGCGTCTTTCTCGAACGTATGGTCGAAGGGATCGTCCGGGTCGTCCAGCACGAAGTCGCCCGCCTTGCCGTGACGCACGTTCCAGCGAACGGCCAGCTTGACGGACCACATCGACCGCTTGCCGGTCTTCACCCTCAGCATGGGGCTGGACAGGATGGCCCCAGCGAAGCGGTTTTCGCCCGCCTCGAGCGTCAGCAGGTTCAGCGCCCCACCCATCGAATGGCCGACCATGACCCAGGGCTTGGGCGCCCGCGCCTCGAAGGCGTCCATCAGCCGGGCGTAGTCGTCCAGGAACTCCTCGACGGCGCGGGCATGACCCTTCAGACGATCCGGCAGCAGGCGGGCGGACAGGCCTTGGCCGCGCCAGTCGTGGGCCAGGACGCACCAGCCCCGGGCGAGGAAGTTGCCGATCAGCTCGAAATACTTCTCGATCGGCTCGGTGCGGCCAGGCGATAGGACGACGGTGCCCCGCGGCCTGGCCGCCACCAGCGTCGACGGCGTCCAGAAGGCGGCACGCAGGCGCAAGCCCCCTGCGCCCCGGAACCATTCCCCCTGACCGCCGGGCGGGGCGGCGGCTCCGGGCACGCCCATCAGGGGCGCATTGGCGGCGAAGGCGGCGGCGCGGTTCACTCGGGCTTCCGGAACTTGAGGGTCATGCGATCGCTCTCGCCGATCTCACGATAGGGAGCGGTGTCGAAGGTCGGGTCGGGCGGCGAGCCGAGCGGCGCGGTCAGGAGGCGTGGCGGCAAGGTCTCGACGCCGAAGGGGTGGTCCTTGTCGTCGTCCGGGTTGGCGTTGATCTCGGACGCCGCCTCGAAGATGAAGCCGGCTTCGGCGGCCAGCTGCTTGACGAAGGCCTCCTGGACGTAGCCGTCGGCGGCGGCCGGGTCCTGGTCCTGATCGGGGCCGAGGCGATGCTGCTCGACGCCGAGGATGCCGCGCGGTCGAAGCGCAGCGAAAGCGTCGGCGAACGCCTTCTCTGCGATGCCGGCCGCCATCCACGAATGAATGCAGCGCATGAACAGAACCATGTCGGCCGTGCCGGCGGGGGCGACCGGGCCGGTCGTGGCCCCGAACTGGCTGAACTTGACCTCGCCGTAGAGGCGGCGGTCGGAGCCGAAGCGCTGCTCGAAGTTGGCGTTGAGCGCCGCCTGGGCCGGATCGGCGCCCGGAGCGGTCGAGAAGCCCACGGCGTAGTATTCGCCGTCGCCCTTGGCCAGGTAGGGGGCGAGGATCTCGGTGTACCAGCCGCTGCCGGGCCAGAAATCGACGACGGTCATGGACGGCTGCAAACCGAAGAACCGCAGCGTTTCCAGCGGGTGACGCCAGGTGTCGCGCGCCCGGTCGGCCGCCCGCCAGGGTCCGGCGATGGCCCATTCCAGCGAGCCTTCGGGCGGTCCGGCGGGGACCTCGGGATCGGTCTTTTCCGGCTCGCGGTCGCCGCAGGCCGAGAGGCCGCCGACGGCGATCAGGCCGCAGGCGGCCAGCATGGCCCGTCTGGACGGTCCCGCTGATCCCGACCGCTTATCGTCCCGCATTCGTCAATCCTGCCCCGGCGCCGCCAGCCCGCGACGCCGTCCCGGAAGCGGTTGGGATAGAGGGCTTCGTGAAGCGCGTCAAAGCCGTCCGGATCAGGCCGGCTTGCGGAACCGCAGGGTCATGCGGTCGCTCTCGCCGATGGCGTCGTACTCGGCGCGTTCGGCCTCGGTCAGGGGCGTGGCGCGATCGTTCGGATTGCCTTCGCGTGGGGCGGAGGTGCGCACCGGCGGCAGGGTCCAGACGCCATAGGGGTGATCCCGGTCATCGCGCGGATTGGCGTTCAGCTCGCTCCTGGCGTCCAGCACGAAGCCGGCGCGTTCCGCCGCGGCAATGATGTAGGCTTCCGACACATAGCCGAAGGGGGCCGTGGCGTCGGGGTTCGTGCCCGGCTCGGCGCGGTGCTGTTCGATCGCCAGAACGCCGCCCGGCTTCAGCGCGCCGAAGAAGGCGGCCATGAAGGGGTCGGTCCGACCGGCGCGATGCCAGTTGTGGAAGGCGCGGGCGACCAGGACCAGATCGGCCGTCCCGGGCTCGACGCCCATGCCTTCGCCGGGGTTGTTCACCGCGACATAGCGGCCGCCCGTCTGGGCCAGATAGGGCTGCAGGATCGCCGACCACCAGCCGGCGCGGCCGGGCTGGATCTCGACCACGGTCGATCCCGGCGTCAGGCCCCAGAATGTCAGGGCCTCATAGGGGCGCCGCGCGGCGTCGCGGGCCTTGTCGGCGGCGGGACGGGCGTCCGACGCGATCGCGGCCTGGAGCGCGGCGTCTTCCTGCAGCACGGGCGGCGCGGCCGTCAGGGCGTTGGAGCCCGCGGCGGGCAGGGCCTGGGCCGAGGCGGTCGTCGCGGCCAGGACGGCGGCGAGGGCGATCACGGATGCGCGCATGAACTGGGTCTCCCGAAGCGTTGTTGTGGTTGGCGGCGACCATACCCGCGAGACCTGATCGGGCAAGTGACGATCCGGCGACGGCCGGGGTCTTGACGCCGCACCGGGGCGCACCATCTGACGCTCCGAGAGCGCCGGTTCCCGGGCTCTCGCGGACGGTTCGGGGCCCAGATCGGGACCGGGCGGTTCGATCCCTACGCCGACCCGGGCAAAAAAACGCGGGGCGGCTCCATCTTGCTGACTGATCAGGAGATCGACATGCGTACCATCGACTTCACCCCCCTCTATCGTTCGGCCGTCGGCTTCGACCGCCTGGCCACGCTGCTGGAAAGCGCCGCGCGCACCAGCCAGGAGAACGGCTGGCCGCCCTACAACATCGAGACGACGGGCGAGAACGCCTATCGCATCGAGATCGCCGTCGCCGGCTTCAAGCCCGACGAGCTGAACATCGAGGTCAAGGAGAACCTGCTGACCGTCACGGGCCGCAAGACGGCCAACGACGACGGCGCGGCGAACCGGACCTATCTGCATCGCGGCCTGGCCGAGCGCGACTTCGAGCGCCGCTTCCAGCTGGCCGACTATGTGATCGTGACCGAGGCCCGCCTCGACAACGGCCTGCTGTCGATCGAACTGAAGCGCGAGCTGCCCGAAGCGCTGAAGCCCCGGCGCATCGAGATCGCCTCGACCGCGACCGGCCTGATCGAAGGCAAGGCCAAGACCAAGGCGGCGTAACCCGCCGGCGTCATCGACGAATGAGAGGGGCGGTCTTCGGGCAGCCCCTTTTTCGTTCAGGCGAACTCGGCTTCCAGATCGGCGAGACGCGCCGCCTGGTCCTCGGCGATCAGGGCGTCCAGCAGGGGGTCGAGCTCCCCTTCCAGGATCTGCGGCAGGCTGTGAAGCGTCAGGTTGATGCGGTGGTCGCTGACGCGCCCTTGCGGGAAGTTGTAGGTTCGGATGCGCTCGGACCGGTCGCCCGACCCGACCTGGGACTTCCTCGCGTCGGATCGCGCCTGATCCTTCTGCTGGCGCTGTAGGTCATACAGTCGGACCCGCAGGTTCTTCATCGCCTTGTCGCGGTTCACGTGCTGGGACTTCTCGGACGACGTCACCACGATGCCCGTCGGCAAATGGGTGATGCGCACGGCGGAGTCGGTCTTGTTGACGTGCTGCCCGCCTGAGCCCGAGGCGCGATAGGTGTCGATGCGGATGTCCTTGTCCTGGATGTCGATCTCGACGTCCTCGACCTCGGGCAGGACGGCCACTGTCGCCGCCGAGGTGTGGATGCGGCCGCCGGCCTCGGTGGCCGGGACGCGCTGCACCCGATGGACGCCGCTCTCGAACTTCAACCGGCCGAACACGCCGTCGCCGGTGACGGTGGCGATGATCTCCTTGTAGCCCCCGGCCTCTCCCTCGGTGGCCGAGTCGATCTCGACCCGCCAGCCGCGCGTGGAGGCGTAGCGCGAATACATCCGGAACAGATCGCCCGCGAACAGGGCCGCCTCGTCCCCGCCGGTGCCGGCGCGCACTTCCAGCACGGCCGAGGCGTTCTCGTCAGCGTCGCGCGGGGCCAGCAGCAGGGCCACGTCGCGCTCCATTTCCGGCAGGCGCTCGGACAGAACCCGCAACTCCTCCTCCGCCATCGCCGCCATCTCGGGGTCCGAGGCCATGGCCTTAAGGTCCTCGATCTCGGCGCGCGCGCGGCCCAGCGCCGTGACCGCGTCGGCCACGGGCTTCATCTCGGCGTGCTCCTTGGACAGGCGCACGATCTCCTGCCCGTCGGTGGCCGCGCCCATGCGCGCCTCCACCTGATGGAAGCGGTCGAGGACCTGGTCGAGCTTGGACTGGGGTAGGCGCAACGGGGACTTGGGCTCCGGTTCGGCGAAGGGCCGGACCCTTATCGCGGGCCATGCGCCCTGTCGATGCGGGGACTGCCGCCGGTCACGGCGGATAAAAACGGCGTCATCGGCGGTTACCCCAGCCTGACTGGCGCATTAGCTGTGCCTTAGCGGCCGTGACGGCGGCGCCCGGGGGCTTCATGGACACCTTCCTGCTGTTTCTCTTCGTCGGCATCCTGGCCCAGGCGGTCGATGGGGCGCTCGGCATGGCCTATGGCGTCATCTCCTCCTCGGTGCTGCTGGCGCTCGGCGTGCCGCCCGCGACGGCGTCGGCCAGCGTGCACGGCGCCGAGGTCTTCACCACCGCCGCCTCGGCCGGCTCCCATGTCTGGCACAAGAACGTGGAATGGCGGCTGTTCGTCCCCCTCGCCATCGCCGGCGTGATCGGCGGCGCGCTTGGAGCCTATGTGCTGTCAGGCATCGACGGCGACGTCGTGAAGCCCTTCATCGTCGTCTATCTGGCCGGCATGGGGCTCTACATCCTGTGGCGGGCCGGCCATGAGTTCCGGCCGCGCCGCATTCGTCCCGCCTGGATCGTCGCGCCTCTGGGCACGGTGGGGGGCTTCTTCGACGCCATCGGCGGGGGCGGATGGGGGCCGACCGTGTCCTCGACCCTGGTCGGGGCGGGCGCGGAGGCCCGACGCGCGATCGGCACGACGAACACGGCCGAGTTCTTCCTGACCCTGGCCATCTCCGCCACCTTCGTCTGGGCGCTCGTGACCGGTCACTGGGAGCAGGCCGGCGCGCTGGAGAACCACGCAGCGGCCGTCGGCGGGCTGGTGGTCGGCGGGCTTCTGGCGGCGCCCTTCGCCGGCTGGATCACCAAGGCCGTGCCCCAACGGGCCCTGACCTATGCGGTGGGGAGCCTGCTGATCCTGCTCGCCGGCTTCCAGGGCCTGCAGCTGGCCGGAGTCTTCGCCTAAAGCTCCGTTCGTTCGCGCTACCGCTCACCGCGCGGCGGCTCGCTGCTTGAGCGCGGAGCTAAAGCTCCACGCCCGTCGTGCGCATGATCTCGGCCCTCAGTTCGGGCAGGCCGACGCCCTTCTCCGCCGAGGTCACAGCCACCGCCGGGAACGCCGCCGGGCGCTTGGAGATGGCCTTCAACGTCGCCTCGCGCATGGTCTCGCGTTCGTGCGCCTTGATCTTGTCGGCCTTGGTCAGGACGACCTGATAGCTGACGGCTGCGAGATCGAGCGCGTCCAGCGCCTCGGTGTCCACCGCCTTCAGCCCGTGGCGGCTGTCGATCAGCAGATAGACCCGCTTCAAGGTCACCCGGCCGCGCAGATAGTCGCGGCCCAGGTTCTGGAACTGCTTCACCGTCGACTTGGACGCCTTGGCCCAGCCATAGCCGGGCAGGTCGACCAGCCGCATCTTGCCGTCCAGGTCGAAGAAGTTGACCTCGCGCGTCCGGCCCGGCTCGTTGGACGCACGCGCCAGCTTGTGCATGCCGACCAGGCCGTTGATCAGGCTGGACTTGCCGACGTTGGACCGGCCCGCAAACGCGATCTCGGGCAGGTCCGGCTCGGGCAGCTGCTCGATCTTGGCGCAGCCCATGACGAAGGTCGCGGGCCGGGCGAACAGCACGCGCGCGGCCTCGATCTCCTCGTCCGAATAGGCGCCGGTTTCGGGCTCGGTCACCCTCGCGCGATCCCGAAAAGTGGCCGCCGGTTTTCGGACCAGATCGCGCGCACTAGGCAGTCCGGTTCTTGAGCTTGGCGAGGAAGTCGTCGATCGGGTTCTCGGCCCCGAAGCGGTGCATGATGAAGTACTGCTGGGCGATCGACAGCACGTTGTTCCAGGCCCAGTAGACCAGGAGACCCGCCGGGAACACGGCCATGATGAAGGTGAAGATCACCGGCATCCAGGCGAAGATCTGGCGCTGCACCGGATCGGGCATGGGCGGGTTCATCGCCTGCTGCAGCCACATGGTGAAGCCGTAGAAGATGGCCAGAACGCTGAGCGCCAGGGTGAAGCCGCCGCCGGAATTGACCAGCAGGCCGCCCACCAGAGGCAGCGCACCCGGATCCCACGGGATCAGGCCGAACAGGGTCCAGATGTTGGTGGGATCGGGCGCCGACAGGTCGCGGATCCAGCCGAAGAAGGGCGCGTGCCGCATCTCGATGGTGACGAACAGCACCTTGTAGAGCGCATAGAAGACCGGGATCTGCACCAGGATGGGCAAGCAGCCCGCCAGCGGATTGACCTTCTCGCGCTGATAGAGCGCCATGGTCTCCATCTGCTGCTTCTGCGGGTCGTCTTTGAACTGCGTCTTGATCTTCTCCATCTGCGGCTGGAGCTTGCGCATCTTCGACAGGCTCTCGTAGCTCTTGTTCGCCAGCGGGAACATGATGAGCTTGATGGTCAGGGTCAGCAGCAGGATGGCCACGCCGAAGTTGCCGACCAGACCGGCGAACCAGTGCACCAAGAGGAAGATCGGCCGCGTCAGGAAGAACAGGAAGCCCCAGTCGATCGCATAGACGAAGCGCGGCAGGCCCAGCTCTTCCTCATAGTCGGCGAGAATCTCGTTGCGCTTGGCGCCGGCGAACAGGCGCTGCTCCTCGGTGATCTGGCGTCCGGGGTTGATGGTGCGAGACTCGCCCAGCAGCCGGGCCTCGCGCATCTGCAGGCCGTTGGCGTTACGCGCCACGAACTCGGCCTCGATCGTCTGGTCCTGGCCGGGGATCAGGGCCGCCAGCCAGTATTTGTCGGTGATGCCGAGCCAGCCGCCGGTGGATTCGAACTCTTCGCGCGGCTTCTTGGTCCAGTCGCCGTACTTCAGCTGGGTGGTCGAATAGCTGCCCGGCTCGCCGAAGGTGCCGATGCCGCCCTCGTGCAGGATCTGGTTCTTGCCGAGCGTATCGGGCACGCCCTGGCGCTCGATGCGGCCATAGGGGGCGATGACGATCGGCGTCGTTCCCAGGTTGGCGACGGTGTCGCGGAGCGTGAACATGTAGTTCTCGTCCACCGACACCACGCGGGTGAAGCGCAGGCCCTGGCCGTTGTCCCAGGTCAAGGTGACCGGCGTCGTCGGCGTCAGGGTGGAGCCGCTGGTCAGGCGCCACAGGGTGTTGGGGCCGGGAACGCCCCCGGCGATGTTCTGGCCGGTCCAGCCGAACTGGGCCAGGAAGGCGTGCTCCATGCCCGCCGGGCGGAACAGCTCCACGGGCGCGGGATCGTCCAGGGTCTCGCGGTACTCGGTCAGGAACAGGTCGTCGATCCGCCCGCCCTGAAGCGACAGGGTTCCTCGCAGCTTACCCGTCTGGATCGGCACCCGCGCGACCGTGCCCAGCGCTTCGCGACGATTCTCGGTGAAGACGGCGGCGGACGGAGCGGGCGACGCGCCGGGGACGGCGCGGTCGCCGTCGGCGTCGACGGTCTGTTCGGCGCGGGCGGCCTCGGCGGCGGCCTTCTGCTGCTCGGCTTGCGGACCCAGGATGAAGATCTGGTACAGGATCAGGATCACCGCCGTCGCGACGACGAAGATCACCATGTTCCGCGTGTTCTCGTTCTTCATTCGGGGTCAGGCGTCCTGGTCGGGCTGTGAGGCGGGCGAGGGATCGGAGATGGAGGCGGCCTGGCGCGAACGCGAGGGGTCCGGCGGGCCCGGCTGCGCCAGCCTTGTAAGGGCGGACGCCACATCGTCAAGCAGACGCTCCCAGGCTCGCTCGGCGGTGCCCTGGCGGGCGATCAGCACATAGTCGGAACCCGCGACGCCGTGGACGGGCAAGAGGGCGCGGGCGGCCTCGCGCAGGCGGCGCTTGGCGCGGTTTCGGACCACCGCCCCGCCGATCTTGCGGGTGGCGGTGAAGCCCACGCCGATCGCCGGGTCGCCGTCGGCGCGATCCAGCCGCTGGATCAGCACCGCGCCGCGCGCCAGGGAAACGCCTTTCGCGGCCGCCAGGAACTGGGGCCGCTTGGTCAGGCGTCGCAATGAAGGGGCGTCGGTCATGACCCTCCCCGGTCCGGGGAGGACGTCGGGCTTAGGCCGTCAGGCGCTTGCGGCCCTTGGCGCGGCGGCGGGCGACGATCTTGGCGCCGTTCTTGGTGGCCATCCGCGCGCGGAAGCCGTGACGGCGCTTGCGCACGAGTCGCGACGGCTGATAGGTCCGCTTCACGGTCGGCTCCTGTGTTCGAATAGGGTGGCGCGGCCGGACAAGGCGTCCGTCGCGGGAAGGGCGGGCGTATAAGGGCGGGGGCCGCGGCTGTCAACGCCGGTAAGGCCGCCGATCCGGGAGTTGCGGGCGTTGAGACATCCATGAAGCGCCTCTTGCGGTTTCTCCCCCTCCTCGTCCTCGCGGCGGTCATCGTCCTCATCTTCTCCATGGGCTGGCACCGCTACCTGTCGCTGGAGACGCTGAAGGTCCACGGGACGGCGTTGCGCGCCTTCACCGCCGACAACTACATCCTGGCGCTGCTCGCGCTCATGGCGCTGTTCGCCGTCCTGACGGCCAGCGTCGTGCCGGGCGTCTTCTTCCTCACCATCACGGCCGGCTATCTGTTCGGGCCCTGGGTCGGAGGCGTCTCGACCGCCATCGCCGCCACGCTCGGCGCCCTGATCGTCTACGGCGTGGCCCGCACGGCCCTGGGCGAAGACCTGCGGCGTCGGGCCGAGCGGGATCAGGGGATGTTCGCCAAGGTCTGCGCCACCATCGACAAGGACACCTTCTGGTATGTCCTGGCGTCGCGGCTGGCGGTGGTGGTGCCGTTCCACATGATCAACGTCGCCGCCGGGCTGATGGCGGTGCGCCTGCCCCCCTACACGGTCGCCACGGTGATCGGCCTGCTGCCCGCCCACATCATCTACTGCTGGATCGGGGCGCGGCTGAACACCCTGCTGGTCAGCGATCCCGACCCCGACATCCAGGCCCTGTTCGGCCAGTTCTGGGCGCCCATGCTGGGGGTGTTCGTCCTGGCCGTGGTCCTGCCGCTGGCGCTCAAGGCGGTCCAGCGTCGCCTGCCCGGAGCGGCCGCGCCATGAGCCTCCGCGCGCGGCTGGACGATCTGCTCGAGCGCGCCCGCCGCTGGCGGCCGTCCGCGCCCGACGGCCTGCAGTCGCGTCTGCTGATCCTGACCGTGCTCTTCACCCTGGCGGTCGAGGCGCTGATCCTGCTGCCCAACGCCGCCAACTTCCACGAGACCTGGCTGCAGGACCGGCTGCAGGCCGCCGAACTGGCCTCCGTGGGCGTCGAGGCCCTGCCCTACAATGCCGTCGACCCCGAGACGGCCGACCAGTTGCTGCGCATCGGCGGCGTGTCGGCCGTGGCCATCTCCGACCAGGGCGTGATGAGCCAGCTGCTGCGCGCGCCCGACCTGCCGCGCACGCCCGACTTCATCGACCTGCGCCGCCGGAACACCGGCGCGCGTCTGTGGGAGCCGATGGAGACCCTGATGGGGCACCCGGACCGCTCCATCCGCGTCCGCGCCGCGCCCCGCTATCGCTCCGGCGACTTCATCGACGTGGTCGCGCCGGCCGAACCGTTGAAGCAGGAGCTGCGGGCCTTCCTTTTGAACAGCCTGCTCGTGTCCCTGATCATCTCCGTCGCGGCGGGCGGCCTTCTCTACGCCGGCCTGGCCTATCTCGTGCTCCAGCCGCTGCGCCGCGTGACCCGCTCCATCGAGGGGTTCGCCGCCGACCCGCTCCAGCCCGCGCCCGAGCCCTCGGACCGTCAGGACGAGATCGGCCGGGTCGAGCGCGAACTGGCCCGCATGCAGGAGGAGGTGCGTCAATCGTTGAAGTCGCGCGCCCGTCTCGTGGCGCTGGGCGAGGCCGTGGCCAAGATCAACCATGACCTGAGGAACATGCTGACGTCCGCCCAGATGGCGTCCGAACGCCTCGCCGCCTCGCCCGACCCGCAGGTCGCCAAGGCCCTCCCCCGGCTGGAGCGGGCGCTCGGCCGCGCCGCCGCCCTGGCCCGCAACGTGCTCGACTACGGCAAGTCGGAGGAGCCCGCGCCGGTCGTCGACCGCCTGGCGCTGGCCCCCGCGGTCGTCGCCGCCGCCGAGGACGCGGGACTGGAGCCCACCGGAGTGCGGCTGGCCAAAAGCCTCCCCGCGCGCTTCTCGATCCGGGCGGACAGCGATCAGCTGCATCGCATCCTGGTCAATCTGATGCGCAACGCCCGTCAGGCCATCGAGGCCGATCCGACGCGCAAGCCGGGCCGTCGCGGCGCGCTCGGCTGCGTCACTGTCTCGGCCTCGGAACAGCCCGGCTGGAGCGTCATCCGCATCGCCGACGACGGCCCCGGCATCCCGCCGCGCCTGTCCGAACGCCTGTTCGAACCCTTCGTCAGCGGCGGCGGTTCGGAGGGCACGGGCCTGGGCCTCACCATCTCGCGCGAACTGGCGGCCAACCACGGCGGCGACCTGCGTCTGGTCGAGACCGGCCCGAGCGGTACGACCTTCGAGCTGCGACTGCCGGCGTAACTGTGCCCGTCATCCTCGGACTTGATCCGAGGATCGGAGGCGAGACCACGCAGTGCGGCGCCACGAGGCACGTCGTTGGTCCAGTCCCAGCATGACCGTCGCGGACGGTCCGATCCTCGGATCAAGTCCGAGGATGACGACGCTGTCGTCAGATTTCCTGGTTGTAGGCGCCGACCTCGGGGTGGCGGGCCAGGCGCGGCTTCACCTCCTCGCGGAACAGGGCGCGCATGTCGTCCTCGGACCGCATGGACTCGACCACCACGACCAGCTCCGGCTTGTTGGACGAAGCGCGGACCAGCACCCAGGACCCGTCGTCCAGATGCACCCGCGCGCCGTTGACGGTGATGACCTCGACGATCTTGCGGCCCAGGATCGAGCCGCCCTCGGCCCCGAGCTTTTCGTACTCCGCGACGATCCTGGCCAGGACATCGTACTTCAGCTCGTCGTCGCAGTGCGGCGACATGGTCAGGCTGGTCCAGGCGTCGGGGAGCGCCCGCTTCAGCTCCGACAGGCGCTTGCCCGGATTGCGGTCCAGCATCTGCAGCACCGCCGCCGCGGCCACCAGGCCGTCGTCGTAGCCGCGCCCGATCGGGTTCGCGAGGAAGAAGTGTCCGGACTTCTCGAAGCCCGCCAGAGCGCCCAGCTCGGCGGTCTTCCTCTTGATGTAGCTGTGCCCGGTCTTCCAGTAAACGGTCGTCGCCCCGTTGGCCGCCAGCACCTCGTCGGTCTTGTAGAGTCCCGTCGACTTCACATCGACGACGAAGGTCGCGTTGGGATGGAGCGCCGACAGGTCGCGCGCCAGCAGGAGGCCGATCTTGTCGGCGAAGATCTCCTCGCCCGTGTCGTCCACTACGCCGCACCGGTCGCCGTCGCCGTCGAAGCCGAGCGCCAGGTCGGCCCCCGTCTCGCGCACCTTTTCGGCCATCTGGACCAGCATGGCGTGGTCCTCGGGGTTGGGATTGTACTTCGGGAAGCTCCAGTCCAGGTCCGCGTCCATCTCGATCACCTCGGCGCCCATGCGCCGCAGGGCCTCGGGCGCGAAGGCGCCGGCCGTTCCGTTGCCGGTGGCGCAGACGATCTTCAGCGGGCGGGTCAGCCTGATGTCGCCCACCACCTCCTGAAGGTACCTCTCGCGGAAGTCCTCGACCCGCTCGATGCACCCGCCGGGACGCGGCACACCCGTTCCCGACAGCACGATCTCCTTGAGCCGCCCGATCTCTTCGGGTCCGAAGGTGACGGGCGGATTGGTGCCCATCTTCACGCCCGTCCAGCCGTTCTCGTTGTGGCTGGCCGTGACCATGGCGACGCACGGCGCTTCCAGGGCGAACTGGCCGAAATAGGCCATAGGCGACAGGGCCAGACCCACGTCCAGCACCTCCATGCCGCCCTCCATCAGGCCGATGGTCAGGGCGTGCTTCACCGTCGAGGAATAGGAGCGGAAGTCGTGGCCGACGACGATGCGCGGCTGGACGCCCTGCTCATGGGCGAAGGTCGCCACCGCCAGCCCCAGCGCCTGGATGCCCAGGAGGTTGATCTCCTTCTCCAGGATCCAGCGCGCGTCGTATTCGCGAAACCCGGTCGGCTTCACCAGCGGAATGGTCTCGTACTCGAAGGTGTTCGGGACCAGGTCCTGGCGGGGCTTCAGCATGCGGGGGTTCCTCTGCGGCGGGCCTGCGGCCGGGTCGGGCGGGGTATAAACGGGGGCTTGGGAGCCGACAACAACGCGGCCGGACGCGCGGGGCTCCCGGCTTGACCGCCGATGGGGCCGCGCCTACCCCGGAACGCCTGAGTTTTCCGGAGAGCCCATGCCCCGCCTGATCCTGCTGCGTCACGGCCAGAGCCAGTGGAACCTGGAGAACCGCTTCACCGGCTGGGTCGACGTCGACCTGACCGCCGAGGGCGAGGCCCAGGCGCGGCGCGCGGGCGAATTGATCGCACAGGCGGGCTTCCATCCGGCGGTGATGTTCACCTCGGTCCTGACGCGGGCCAAGCGGACCGGCGCCCTCGCCCTGCAATCGGCCGCGCTGAAAGACGTGCCTGTGGTCGAGGACTGGCGGCTGAACGAGCGCCACTACGGCGGCCTGACGGGTTTGGACAAGGCCGAGACGGCCCGGAAGCACGGCGAGGATCAGGTCAAGGTCTGGCGGCGCAGCTACGACATCCCGCCGCCGCCGCTGGAGCCCGGTTCGGAATGGAACTTCGAGGCCGACCCCCGCTACGCCGGCCAGACCATCCCCAACACCGAGAGCCTGAAGACCACGCTCGACCGCGTCCTGCCCTACTGGAACGCCGAGATCGCGCCGCGTCTCCAGTCTGGCGACGACGTCCTGATCGCCGCCCACGGCAATTCGCTGCGCGCCATCGTCAAGCATCTGTTCGGCGTGCCGGACGACCGGATCGTGGGGGTCGAAATCCCGACCGGCAATCCGCTGGAGATCGACCTCGACGCCAGCCTCAAGCCCACGTCAGCCCGCTATCTGGACGCCGGCCGCGCCCAACCCCTGCCCGAGGCCGCATGAGCGCCGAGGACGCCCGCTTCATGGCCCGCGCCATCGACCTGGCGCTGGCCCGCATGGGCGAGACCTGGCCCAATCCGGCGGTCGGCTGCGTGCTGGTGAAGGACGGGCAGATCGTCGCCGAGGCCGCCACGGCCCCAGGCGGACGTCCTCATGCCGAGGAACAGGCCGTGCCTGCCGCCGCCGACGCGGCGAAGGGCGCCACTGCCTATGTCACCCTCGAACCCTGCGGCGCCCGGTCGTCGGGTCGCGCCTCCTGCTCCCAGTTCCTGGCTGAGGCCGGCATCGCTCGCGTCGTCGTCGCCGCGTTGGACCCGTCGCCCTTCGCCTCGGGCAGGGGCACGGAACGTCTGAGACAGGCCGGGCTGGTCGTGGAGACCGGCCTGATGGAGGACGAGGCGAAGGTCCTGTCCGAAGGCTTCCTGCATCGCTTGGAAACCGGCCGCCCGATGGTGCGTATCAGCGAGGACGGGGCCGGCTTCGACGCCCGTTTCGCCGCCAGCCCGCGCGCCGACCTGGTGACCGAGCTGAAGCGTCTGGGCGAAGCCGGATACACCCGCCTGTGGACCGCACCGGGCGAACTGGCCGACGCCCTGGCTGAACAGGGTCTCCTGACGCTCTAAACACAGTTAGGAATCAGGGTTTCCGAAAACCTTCCTTAAGCGACGCTGTCCCATGATGGGACCATGTCAGCGGTCCAGGAAGGCGTCGTCCGGCGCCGCATCAGCCAGCAGGAGCTCGACGCCATCTGCGCGCGGCACGACCGGCTGTGGCAGGCGCGCCCGGGCGGCGCCCGCGCCGTCTTCGCCTGGATGGACCTGTCGGGCCTCAATCTGAAGGGCCGCAACCTCGCCGACGCCGACTTCTCGGCCGCCTGCCTCATCGGCGCGGACCTGACGGGCGCCCGGCTCGACAATGCCGCCTTCTTCGGGGCCGACATGCAGGACGCCATTCTGGTCGACGCCTCGCTGCGTCGGGCTGACCTTCGCGGCGCCTGTCTGCGCGGGGCCGATCTGTCCGGCGCCGACCTGTTCGAGGCCGACCTGCGCGAGGGCGCCATCGCCGCTGCCGACAAGTCGGTCGGTTTCCGCATCGTGGAGGCCCAGAATCGCAGTCCCACGGAGGCGCAGGGTGCGTCGCTGATCGGGGCCAACCTCCAGCGATCGCGCCTGTCCGGCATCGCGGCCCAATCGGCCGACTTCTCCGACGCCATCATGAAGGACTGCAAGCTGGTCCGGGCCAATCTGAAGGGGGCCGCCTTCCGAGGCGCCGATCTGGCGGGCGCCGACCTGTCAGGAGCGGATCTGACGGGCGCCGACCTGCGCGACGCGGTGCTGGTGGGGGTGACCTCGGCGATGTGGCGCACCGACGGGGCCAATCTGGACGGAGCCCTGACGGACAATCGCTCTTCCGGGGCGCCGGTGGCCAAGCTGCCGGCCGCCGACATGCTTCACGAACACGCCGTCTGGTGCGAGACGGGCGGGGCCGAGGGCCAGCCCTCTGTCTTCGACGACGTCGACCTGCGCGCGCTGGGCTCCATCACCGGCCTGAACCTCACCGCGTTGTCGGCCAAGCGCGCTGTCTTCTACGGTCTCAACATGGAGGGCGTTCAGCTTCAGGGCGCTCATCTCGAGGAAGCTGATCTTCGCTCGACCAATCTTCGGCGAGCCGACCTTCGGGGCGCGCGCCTGACCGGGGCCCGGCTCAACGGCGCCGACCTGCGCGAAGCCCAGCTGGGGCCGCTCATGCTCGGTCCCGAACGCCTGCTGCCGGCCGACCTTACCGGCGCCAATCTGCGGGCCGCCGACCTGTCCGGGGCCGACATCCGCCGGGCGATCCTCGTCCGCGCCGACCTCACCCGCGCCGTGCTGCACGGCGTACAGGCCCGAAACGCTGATTTCGGCGAGGCCGTTCTGACCGGAGTGCGCGGCCTCGAACCGGTGGAGGCGTCCGCATGACGATCACCCGCCGTCGCCTTGGCCAGGGGGACTTCGACCTCTTCGCCGCCGCGCACGAGCGCTTCGTCGCCGGCAAGCCGGGCGGGCGCAAGCTGTCGCTCAAGTTCATCGACCTGACCGGCGTCAGCATGGCGCATCGCCTTCTCGACGACGCCGATTTCTCTGGCTCGGTCTTGCAGGGCTGCAGCATGGCCGGGGCCCGGCTGGAACGGGCGGTCCTGTTCGGCTGCGACCTGCGTGGCGCCGACCTGACGCGCGCGCGACTGGTCCGGGCCGACATCCGGGGAACCTGCCTCCAGGGCGCCGACCTTTCCGAGGCGGACCTGACACAAGCCGATTTCCGGGAAGGCGTCATCGCCGTCCCGCATGAAACCAAGGGTCTCGCCGCCGCCCGGCACGAGACCCGGAGCGGCCAGGCCGACGGCGCGCGCTTCTCGGGCGCGACGCTGGACGGCTCGCGATTCGACGGCATGAGCGCGATAAAGGCCGACTTCACCGATTGCTCGCTGCGCGGCGCCAATCTCACCGGCGCCAATCTCAAGGACGCCGACCTGTCCGGAGCCCAGATGGAGGGGGCGGCGGTTTCAGGCGCCAACCTCGCCGGCGCGCGGCTGTGCGGCGCCATCCTGAGCGGCGTGGCCATGGACACGGCCAAGCTCGACCGCACCGACACCACGGGCTGCATCCGCGATCCGGACGCCGCCGCCATCGCCCGGGCCGAAGATCTGCTCCAGATGGCGCTGGACGCCAATGCCTGGGTCGAGAGCGGCGGCGCGCTTGGCGGCGCCGCGATCTTCGACGGCGAGGACCTTCGCCCGCTCGGTGATCGCCTGAAGGGGCTGAAGCTCTCGGCCATGAGCGCCAGGGGGGCCTGCCTCGCCGGCCTCGACCTGCGCGGATTGGCGCTGCAGGGAGCCAACTTCGAGAACGCGGACCTGCGGGGCGCACGGCTCTGCCAGGCCGACCTGCGCGGCGCCCGCATGGGCGGCGCCCTGATGACCAAGGTCGATCTCACGGCCGCCGACCTCAGTCCCCTGCCGCTCGGACCCAGCCGATCCGTCCCCGCCAATCTGTCCGGTGCGCGGATGCGTTACGCGGAGCTGCGGCGCGCCGATTTCGGCAAGGCGGTGATGAAGGGGGTCGATCTGTCCGGCGCCGACCTGACCGGCGCCAATCTGGCCGACTCGGACCTGACCGACGCCCAGCTGGATCGCGCGGCCGGATTGCCCGACATGGCGGCGGCCTGACGCTTCAGCCGTCGATCGTCGTGACGCCGACCGTCTGGCCGGCCACAATGCCTTCGTCGCCGACACGCTTGCCGATCAGGGCCCGCGCCAAAGGTGACACGTGGCTGACCGATCCGTTCGCCGGATCGGCCTCGTCCTCGCCGACGATGCGCCAGGTCTGGGTGCGCCCGTCCTCGCGTTCGATGGTCACCGAGCCCCCGAAGCGGACGCGGCCGTCGGCCGGAAGCTCCACGAGCTGGGCGGAGGCGCGGCGCGCGGACCAGTAGCGCAAGTCGCGGGTAGCGCGGGCCATGGCCGTGCGGTCGGCCTCGATCGACCCTTGCGCCTGGGCGGCGGCGTAGGCCGCGCGCGCTTCGGCCAGCGCCGCATCGATAGCGGCCAGTCCCTCGGGCGTGACGAGGTTGGGGTGGGGCGAGATCGGGCGGTCGGGAAGATCGGCGGCCGTAGCCTCCAGATCCTCCTCGCGTGTGAAGGCGACGCTCATGGGGCATCAGCGTATGCGCGCGCCCGGCGTTCCGCCGCAAGGCCGGAGCGGCTAAGGGGCGAGGATGAACACGTCTGATCCCGTCAACGTCGTCGGCGCCGGCCCGGCCGGTCTGATGGCCGCCGAGACCCTGGCGCGGGGCGGGGCGCGGGTGGTGGTGCACGACCGCATGCCGTCGGTGGGGCGCAAGTTCCTGATGGCGGGGCGCGGCGGCCTGAACCTGACACACTCCGAGCCGGCTGGGGCCTTCGTCGGCCGCTACGGGGATCGTCAATCCTTGATCGCGCCTTGGCTGGAGGCCTTCTCGCAGGCCGATCTGGTCGCCTGGGCCGAAGGACTGGGCCAACCGACCTTCGTGGGGTCGTCGGGACGGGTGTTTCCCAAAGCGATGAAGGCCTCGCCGCTGCTGCGGGCCTGGTTGGCGCGGCTGGCCGAGCTGGGGGTGGAAGTGCGCACGCGATCGCGGTGGACCGGCTGGGACGGCGACGACCTGGTGTTCGAGACGCCCGAGTGCGAGCGACGGGAGCGGGCGACGGCGACGGTGCTGGCGCTCGGCGGGGCAAGCTGGCCCCGGCTGGGTTCGGACGGCGTCTGGACGCCGTGGCTGGAGGCGGCGGGGGCGGAGGTCGCGCCGCTGATTCCGGCCAACGCGGGCTTCGACGTCGCCTGGACGCCCGTGCTGGTCGATCGCTTCGCCGGAGCGGTGCTGAAGCCCGCCGTGTTGACGTTCGAAGGCCGCTCGGTCCGCGGCGAGCTGGTGGTGACGCGCTACGGCGTCGAGGGCGGGGCGGTCTACGCCCTGTCGGCGGCGCTGAGGGAGGCGATCGCGCGCGACGGGACGGCGGTGCTGACCGTCGATCTGAGGCCCGACCTGAGCGAGTCGGCGCTGGCCCAGCGGCTGGCGCGGCCGCGCGGAAAGGACAGTCTCACCAATCATCTACGGAAGGCCGGCGGCCTGTCGCCGGTCGCCGTCGCCCTGCTGCGCGAGATCGGCGACGTCCCGGCCAACGTCGAGAAGCTGGCGAAGCGGATCAAGGCGGTGCGGCTCAAGTTGACGGGCATGCAGGGGCTGGAGCGGGCCATCTCTTCGGCGGGCGGGGTCCGGTTCGAGAGCCTCGATGCATCATTGATGCTGCGGTCGCGGCCCGGCGTCTTCGTCGCGGGGGAGATGATCGACTGGGAGGCGCCGACGGGCGGCTATCTGCTGCAGGCCAGCCTGGCGTCCGGCGTCGTGGCGGGGCGCGCGGCGCTGGAGTGGCGGGCCTCGCGCCACGGCGCTAGGGAAGGCGCATGACCAGCCTGCCCGAGATTTCCGGCTCCTGCCCCGAACGCTTCGCCGCGGTGAAGGACGCCTTCGCCGCCAACTTCGTCGACGCGCCCGACGGGCTGAACGAGCAGGGCGCGCGCTTCTCGGCGGTGATCGAGGGCGAGGTCGTGATCGACATCTGGGCCGGTCAGGCGGATGCGGCCGGCGCCGTGCCAATGGATGAGCGGACGCTGGTGCCGGTGTTCTCGACCGGCAAGGCGGTGATGGCCATTCTGATGGCGTCGGCGGTCGAGCGCGGCAAGCTGGCTTATGACGAGGCGGTCGCGGCGCTCTGGCCCGCCTTCGGCGCGAACGGCAAGGATCGGGTGACGGTGGCGCAGCTACTGTCGCACCAGGCGGGGCTGCCGGGATTCTCCGAACCCGCCGATCCGGCGATCTGGTTCGACCGGCAGGCGGTGCTGGACCGGCTGGCGGCCCAGGCGCCGATGTGGCCGCCGGGGACCGGCTCGGGCTATCACCCCGTCACCGTCGGCTATCTGGCCAATGAGGTGTTCCGCCTGGCCGACGGGCGGACCATGGGCCGGGCGCTGGCGGAGGATTTGGCCCGCCCGTTCGGGCTGGATCTGTGGATCGGCCTGCCGGAGGCCGAGCACGGGCGGGTGGCTGCGCTGAGAAAGCCGTCCAAGGCGACGGACCTCGGGACCATCGACGCCGTCAAGAAGGCCGCCTTCCTCGACAAGGGCTCGGCTCCGGGCGGGCGCGGCTCGGCGGAGTGGCGGTCGATCGAGATTCCGTCGGCCAATCTGCACGGAACGGCGCGGGACCTCGCCCGCATCCTGGGCGTCATCGCCAACGACGGCGTGCTGGAGGGGACTAAAGTTCTGTCCCCGACCGTGGTCGCCGAGGCGACGCGCGAGCGGGTGGCGGGCCAGGACAAGGTCCTCCCCTTCGTCATGAGCTGGGCGGCGGGGTTCACCCGTAATGCCGGTCTGAACATCTTTGGGCCGAACCCGGAGGCGGTGGGGCACTGCGGCTGGGGCGGAAGCTGCGCCTTCGCCGATCCAGCCAGAAGGCTGTCGGCCGCCTACGCCATGACGCGCCAGTCGCCCTATCTGATCGGCGACCCCCGGGCGCAGCGGTTGATCGAGGCGCTCTACGCGGCGCTCTGAGGCCGTCCCGGCGCGGTGAGCAGGCCCACCAGTCCCGCCAGCAGGGCGCAGGCCGCCGAGATGGCCATGACCCAGCGGAAGGCGGCGTGGAAGGCGTCCGTGGCGGCGTCGTCCAGCGCGCCCGAACCGGCCATGACCTGACCCAGCAAGGCGCGGCCGTCGGGCTGGTCGACGGCCTGGACGAAGACCGCCGACAGCACCACACCCAAGAGCGCGACCGCCAGCAGCCCGGCGATCCGGGCGACCGCGTTGTTGACGCCCGAGGCCACGCCCGTGTGCCCCGGTTCCACCGCGCCCATGACGGCGGCCGTCAGAGGCCCGACGGCGAGCGTCATGCCGACCGCCATGACAATCATCCCCACCAGAGGCCCGTCGACGAAGCCCGCGCCCCGACCGGGCACGGCGAGGGCAATCAGGCCCGCTCCGGTCAACAGGGGACCGAGCGTCAGGGACAGTCGGGCGCCGAAGCGGTCCGCGATCTGGCCGGCCAGACCCGAGAACAGGCCCATGACCACGGCGAAAGGCAGCATGGCGGCGCCGGCCTGGGTCGCCGTCCAGCCCTGAACCCGGATCAGGTCGAAGGGCAGGAAGAACATGGCCCCGCTGAGGGCGAAGTAGAGCAGCATCGTCAACAGGTTGATCCCGCTGAAGACCGGCGAGCGGAACAGGTCGAGCGGCATCATGGGATACGCCGCCCGGGCCTCGACCATCACAAAGGCGGCGCAGAGGGCGACGCCGCCGACCAGGCCGATCATCACCGTCGGATCGGTCCAGCCGAGATCGGGCGCGGCGGTCAGGCCCCACGTCAGGGCCGCGAGACCGGCGACGGCCAGCACCGCGCCCGGCACGTCCAGTCGCTGGGCGTCGGGATCTCGGCTTTCCGGCACGGCGCGAAGCGCGACGGCGAGGGTCAGGGCGGCGAGCGGGACGTTGATCCAGAAGATGGCGCGCCAGTCGGCGTTGTCGGCCAGCCAGCCGCCGATCAGGGGCCCGGCCATGCCGAACAGGGCCCCGGCCCCCGCCCAGGTCCCGAAGGCCCGGCCGCGCTCCTCCGGCGGAAAGGTCGCGCCGATCAGGGCGAGCGCGCCGGGCGTGAGCAGCGCCGCGCCGACGCCCTGCAGGGCGCGTCCCGCGATCAGCAGGTCGACGCGGGGCGCGAGGCCGCAGGCGACCGAGGCCAGGGCGAACAGCACGACCCCGATCAGGAACACCTGACGCCGCCCAAACCGGTCGCCCGCCGCGCCTCCGGTGAGGACCAGCGCGCCCAGCGTCAGCAGATAGGCGTTGGAGATCCACAGGGCCGCCGCCGGACCCGCGCCGAGGTCGTTCTGGATGGCGGGAAGGGCCACGCCCAGGGCCGAACCGTCGATGAAGGTCAGGGACGAGCCGAGCACCGTGGCGGCCAGGATGGCGCGCTTGCGGCCGGCGGACAGGCCGGTCTCGGCCGCCGGAGCCGCGCGGACCTGGCCGTCCTCGCAGGGCGGGCGTTGGAGACCGTGCATCTCGCCTCCTAAGGACGAGGTCAGGCTAGACCGGCTGGGCGCTCTCCGCCACCGCGCGTCGCGCGGCCCGGGCGCGAATCAGGGCGGCGGCCGCGAAGACGCCGGCACCCAGCCAGATGAAGGCGAAGGAGACGCCGCGCAGCACGGTGAAGTCCTCGCCGGAGGCCAGGCCGACGCAGAACTGCAGCGTCGGGGCCAGGAACTGGATGAAGCCCATGGTCGACAGCGGCATTCGGCGCGCGGCGAAGGCGAACAGCGCCAGCGGCAGGACCGTCGCCGGACCGTTGGCCAGGGCCCAGACGAAGCCCTCGGGCGTGGAAAAGCCGTGGCCCTGGCCGGCCATCTGCAGCCAGGCGACATAGGCGACGCCGAACGGCAGCAGGATCAGACACTCGATGAACAGCCCCGCCTGGGCCTCGACCGGCACGCGCTTCTTGATGACGCCGTAGGCCCCGAAACTAAAGGCCAGCATTAGCGAGATCCAAGGCGGGCGGCCGAGCGCCAGGGCCTGGAACAGCACGCCGACGGCGGCCAGGCCGATGGCGACCCAGCCCCAGCGGTCGATCCGCTCGCGGAACAGCCAGAGCCCGACCATCATGTTGAGGAGCGGGTTGATGTAGTAGCCGAGGCTGGCCTCCAGCGTCGCCTGATGGGTCGTGGCCCAGACGTAGACGCCCCAGTTGAAGGCGATCAGGACGGTGGCGAGCAGGAGCCAGGCGACCGTGCGCGGCTGGCTGAGCGCCGTGCGGACCTGGCCGGACTGGCTGGCGAGCAGAACAAGGCCGCCGGCGAACAGCACCGACCACAGGGCGCGGTGAGACAGGATCTCCAGCGAGGTGAAGCCGATCGCCGCCTGCCCCATGAACAGCAGCGGCATGAACCCCCAGATGACGTAGCAGCCGAGGGCGGAGAAGAAGGGGGCCTGGGACTTGGAGACGGTCATGCGGTCCTCCCCCCTCCCGGCGGGAGAGGGCTCATCAGACCGCGATCGACCGGTAGCCGCTTCTCGGCTTGATCGTGCCCGTCTCGTCCAGCAGCTGGGCGATCTGAACCGCGTTCAGAGCCGCGCCCTTCCTCAGGTTGTCCGACACCACCCACAGGCTCAGGCCGTTCTCGACCGTGTGGTCCTTGCGGATGCGGCTGACATAGACGGCGTGCTCTCCGGCGGCGTCGACGGGCGTGATGTAGCCGTCGTGCTCCTGCTTATCGATGACCAGCACGCCCGGCGCCTCGCGCAGGATGGCGCGGGCCTCGTCGGGGCTGATGGGCTTTTCGAACTCCACCGTGACGGCCTCGGAGTGGCCGACGAAGACCGGCACGCGCACGCAGGTCACCGTCAGCTTGATGGCGGGGTCCAGCATCTTGTGGGTCTCGTCCCACATCTTAGCCTCTTCGTCGGTGTAGCCGTCGTCGCGGAACGAGCCGATGAAGGGGATGACATTGAAGGCGATCTGCTTGGGGAACTTCTTGGGCGAGGCGTCGCCCAGGCCGTAGATGGCCTTGGTTTGGTTCCACAGCTCGTCCATCCCCTCCTTCCCGGCGCCCGAGACGGACTGGTAGGTCGAGACGACCGCGCGCTTGATCTTCGCCGCGTCATGCAGGGGCTTCAGCGCCACGACCAGCTGGGCGGTCGAGCAATTGGGGTTGGCGATGATGTTCTTCTTCGTCGCCAGCTTGATGGCGTCCGGGTTCACCTCGGGCACGATCAGGGGGACGTCGGGGTCCTTTCGGAAGGCCGAGGAGTTGTCGATGACGATGGGGCCGGCCTTGCCGATCTTCTCGGACCATTCGCGGCTCACATCTCCGCCGGCCGACATCAGGACGATGTCCACCTTGGACCAGTCGAAGCTGTCGATGACCTCGCACTTGATGGTCTTGTCCTTCCAGGCGACCTCGACGCCCTTGGACTTGCGCGAGGCCACGGCGTGCATCTCGGCCACGGGGAACTCCAGTTCCTCGAGGATGGTCAGCATTTCGCGTCCGACGTTGCCGGTCGCGCCCACGATGGCGACGTTGTAGGCCATGTTTGTCAGTCCTTCGGACGCGCTAACGCTCGGCTCGCGGAGCCTCGCTGCTTGAGCGCGGTATCTGGGGAGTTTGGAAGCGGACTTCCGTGGCTTGGCATTTATGCCTTCGCGTGTGCGAAGCAACCGCTTTCCTCATGCGGGCCGCCTCGCTAAGCCCCAGAAGCATGGGATCACGCACACGCGCCGCTTATGAGAACCGGCTGAAGACCGGAGTCCTGACGCGCGATCCGGCGCAGAAGCAGGCCGTCGACGCGCTGGCCCGGCTGGAGAAGGACCTCGGCAAGCGGGGCCTGTTCGGCGGGGTTCCGGAGGTGCGGGGGCTGTATCTCTGGGGGCCGCCGGGGCGGGGCAAGTCCGTGCTGATGGACCTGTTCTTCGCCTGCGCGCCGGAGAAGCGGAAGACCCGGGCCCACTTCCACGCCTTCATGGCCCGGGTGCACGACCTGATCCGCCAGTGGCGCGAAGGCGACAAGCGCGCCCGTCAGCGGGTGTTCGGCGCCCACAAGGGCGACGACCCGATCGAGCCGGTCGCGGCGCTGATCGCGTCGGAGGCGCGGCTCCTGTGCTTCGACGAGCTCCAGGTGACCGACATCGCCGACGCCATGATCCTGGGCCGGCTGTTCGACGCCCTCTTCGCGCGCAAGGTGGTGGTCTGCATCACCTCCAACCGCGCGCCGGACCAGCTCTACAAGGACGGCATCAATCGGCCGCTGTTCGTCCCCTTCATCGAGCGCATCGTCGAACGGTGCGAGGTCGTGGAGCTGAAGGGCGCGCGCGACTGGCGGCTGGATCGGATGAGGGCGGCCAAGGTCTGGTGCGAAGGCGACGGCGGTCGGGAAGGATTCGAGCGCCTGTGGGCCGATGTTCGCGGCGAGATGCCGGAGTGCCCGGCGACGCTGCACATCCTCGGCCGTGACGTGACGATCCAGCGGACGGCGGGCGGGCTGGCGCGGGCGACGTTCGCGGAGCTGTGCGACCGACCGCTGGGGTCGCGAGACTATCTGGCCATCGCCGCCCGCTTCCACACCCTCTTCATCGAGGACATTCCGCTGCTGACGCCGGACAAGCGGCAGGCGGCGAACCGGTTCGTCACTCTGATCGACACCCTGTACGAGGCCCGGCGCAGACTGGTCGGGTTCGCCGCCGGAGCACCGGAGACGCTCTATCCGGCCGGCGACGGCGCCTTCGAGTTCCAACGCACGGTCTCGCGGCTGAACGAGATGCAGGGGGCGCAGTGGCTTGAGAACGCCTCGACCGAAACCGTGGACGCGCCCGTCGCCGCTTCGCCGCAATCGGCGCTAGATTGACGGGACCGACCGCCGGGAACCTCGCCATGAAGCCGACCGCCCTGATCGCCGCCGCCCTTCTCGCAGTGATCGCCACCGCGCCTGCAGCCGTGGCCCAGGAGGCGGCCGCCTCCGCGCCTGCCGGCCGCTGGGCCGGCCTGCCGGTGGCGGAGATCACCGGACGGCTGACGGCGGCGGGACTGACGGTTTCGGAGCCTCAGGTCGCGGGCGACCGGGTCTATCTGCGCGTCGACGACGGTCCGCTGCGTTGGGTGCTGACGTTGTTCTCGTGCACGAACGGCGCTTGTCCGGACGTGCAGTTCACCGCCGCCTTCACCGGTCCGCAGGCCAACGAGGCCGTCATCGGCCGCTGGAACGGAGAGCGGCGCTTCGTGAAGGCCTTCTACGCCGCGCCCCAGGAAGGCTCGACCGGTCCCGGCCAGGCGGTCGCCCAGTACGATGTGCTGCTCAACGCGGGCGGCGGCGCGGCCCAGCTCGACGATCCCATCCAGGTCTGGCGCAGCCTGGCCATCGACCTCGGCCGCACGGTCTCGCCGCAGCAACCCTGACGGCGTTCCTCACGCCAGGAGGTGGAGACATCCCGCCCTAGGGCCGCTAAACCTCATCTGGAACAGGCCCCGCTCCAGAGGGTCGTCAGGGACAGGGAAACGATCATGGCGCGCGTGGCATTCGTGACCGGGGGCACCCGGGGGATCGGCAAGGCGATCGTCCAGCGGCTGAAGGAAGACGGCATGTCTGTCGCCGCCGGCTACTCGGGCAATACCGAAGCGGCCGAAGCCACGGCCAGGGAACTCGGCGTCATGGTCGTCAAGGGCAACGTCGGCTCCTTCGAGGACTGCCAGCGCGCGGTCGCGGAGGTCGAGGCGGCGCTGGGCCCCATCGACACCCTGGTCAACAACGCCGGCATCACCCGCGACGGCTTCTTCCACAAGATGACCCACGATCAGTGGTCCGACGTCATTCGCGTCAACATGGACAGCGTGTTCAACATGACGCGCCAGGTCATCAACGGCATGCGCGACCGGGGCTTCGGCCGCATCGTCAACATCTCCTCGATCAATGGCCAGAAGGGCCAGATCGGCCAGGCCAACTACTCCGCCGCCAAGGCCGGCATGATCGGCTTCACCAAGGCGCTCGCGCTGGAAAACGCGAGGAAGGGCGTCACCGTCAACTGCATCGCGCCCGGCTACATCGACACCGAGATGGTGGGCGCCATGGACCAGAAGGTGCTGGACTCCATCATCGCCCAGATCCCCGTCGGCCGCCTCGGCAAGGGCGAGGAGATCGCCGACATGGTGTCCTGGCTGGCCGGCGAGCGTGCCGGATATGTCACAGGCTGCACCCTGTCGCTGAACGGCGGTCAGTATCTGGTGGGATAGACGAAGCCCCGCCCAAAATCCGCCCCGCACCGGTCGCAACGGTTTCGGCCATGATTTCAGGGCTGAAGGTCGAGAGGGCGAGAACGCCGCTCCCGACGGCGATGGCGTTCGCCGTCGTCGTGGCCGTCGCCCTTGGCGGCGTGTCCGCCGCCGGTGCGTCTGAGGCGCAAGTCCGCAGCAACGCCCAGGCCGAGCAGAGCCGCAACCTGGCGGTGCGCCCCTCGCGGCCGGGCCATCCCCCCTCCGGCCGCTATCAGTCCGAGGGCGGCGAGGCCTTCATCTTCGACGGCACGGGCGCCCTCCCGCTGTTCCGCTTCGAGCGCCGGACCGAGACCTGGGTGTTGCGGCCCACGCCAGCGCCGCGTGGAGACGTCATCTACCGCAACGACGCGGGCTCTCAGGTGCTGCGGTTCGCTCACGGCGGCGGGATGACCCTCTATACGGTTCGCAGCCCGAACGGCTCGCCCGCGTCTCTGACCGGCGGCGCCGAACCCTTGACGCTGCCCACCCTTGGCCCCATCCGCCTGTTCAGCCTGATGAATCAGCGCGGGAGCCTGGTCAGCCAGGCCCTGGGGCGTCTCGTCGTCATCAACCTGACCGGCGAGGAGTCCGAGGCCCTGATGGTCGATGCGCTGGTGGTCACCACCGACGCCGTCATTCGCATGGCCCGGTCGCCGACCTTCCGTACCCAGCTGGCGGAGCTGCGCAGCATCACCTTCGTCGAGGGCGGCCGGGCCTCGGTCAGCTTCCAGCGCGGCGACCTCCGGGTCGTGGTCAACCCGAACCAGAGCCTCGCCGGCCGGCCGTCCTCGTCCAGCATCATCCGCGCCGTCGCCGCTGCGGAGTGATCAACCGTTCCGCAGGGCCGTGATCGTCCGGTTCGGCGCGATGTCCTCGGCCGAGGTGATCAGGTGGACCAGGGCCGGAACCCCGCCCGGCCCCGCAGCCTCCCGCGCCGCCTTAAGGGCGTCGGGGAAATCCTCCGTCCGCTCGCACCGCACGCCGAACGCGCCGAACGCCTTGGCATAGGCGACGAAGTCCGGGTTCCTCAGGTTCGTCGCCACCACCCGGCCGGGGTAGTGCCCCTCCTGGTGCATGCGGATGGTGCCATAGGTCCCGTTGTCGACCACGATGACGACCACGTTGATCCCGTGCTGGACCGCTGTGGCCAGCTCCTGCCCCGTCATCAGGAAATCCCCGTCCCCGGCGACGCAGACCACCTCCCGGTCCGGATGCAGCGACTTGGCCCCGATCGCCGCCGGATAGCCGTAGCCCATCGCGCCGGATGTCGGCGCCAGCTGCGTCCGGCACGCCCGATGCCGGTAGAAGCGGTGCAGCCAGGCGGCGAAGTTCCCGGCCCCGTTGGTCACGATGGCGTCGGCCGGCAGGGCCTCGCCCAGATGCGCCATGCACTCGGCCATGTTGACCGCGCCCGTCACCGCCACCGGCGTCGAGAAGGCCTGGTAGTGGGCGTGCGCCACCCTCACCTCCTCATGCCAGGTCCGGCCCGGCTCCAGCGTCGCCAGCGCCGTGGCCGCCCGGCTGTTGTCGGCGCACGCGCTCATCAGCGTCGGCCAGACCCGCCCCAGCTCCTCCGGCCCCGGATGGATGTGGACCAGCCGCCCGGCCGTGTGCGCCCGGTCGAACAGGGTGTAGCCCTGCGTCGGGTTCTCCCCCAGCCGCGCCCCGACCGCGATCAGCAGATCGGCGTCCCGGGCCCGCTTCATCAGCTCCGGATTGCACCCCAGCCCGAGGTCGCCGGCATAGTTCGTCCGCGCGTTCGACAGGATGTCCTTCCTCCGGAACGACAGCGCGACCGGCAGGCCCAGCCGCTCGGACCAGTCGCCGATGGCGGCCGCCGCCTCGTCGGTCCAGCCCGACCCGCCCAGCACCAAGAGCGGCCGCTCGGCCCTGGCCAGCCGCTCGCCCAGCGCCGTCAGGAACCCCGCGTCCAGCCCCGCCTTCGCCGGTTCCACCGCCCGCACCGGCTCCGGCCCGCCCGGCTCATGCAGGATGTCCTCCGGCAGGGCGATCACCACCGGCCCCATCCGCCCCTGAAGCGCGGTCGAAAACGCCCGCTCGACGATCTCGACCGTCCGTTCCGGGCTCTCGATCTCGGTCGCCCATTTGGCCAGGCCGCCGAACACCTCGCGGTAGTCGACCTCCTGAAACGCGCCCCGCCCCCGGTCCGGGAGCGCGATCTGGCCGACGAACAGGATCATGGGCGTCGAATCCTGATGCGCCGTATGCACCCCGATGGAGGCGTGCGTCGCCCCCGGCCCGCGCGTCACCATGCAGACGCCCGGCCGCCCGGTCAGCTTGCCATAGGCCTCGGCCATGTTGGCCGCGCCCGCCTCGTGCCGACACGTCACCACCTCGATCTCGGGGTGGTCGACCAGGGCGTCCAGCACCGCCAGATAGCTCTCGCCCGGCACGCAGAAGACCCGGGTCACCCCGTTGATCGCCAGCGTCTCGACGATGCGGCGGGCGGCGGTTCCGGCGGGCTGGGTGCGGCTCTGGGTCATGGCGTCGCCCTAGCAGATGAGGGCGTGGATTGGCGATGGACAGCCCGATGGAACCGGGACACAAGCGTGGCGTTAGGCAAGCTTCGCCATTCGGAGGTTTTCACCATGAAGAAGATCGTCACCCTGTCCCTGATCGCCGCCGCGCTCGCGGTCTCGGCCTGCAACACCGTCGCCGGCGTCGGCCGCGACGTCCAGGCCGTCGGCGGCGCCGTCGCCCAGGGCGCGGAAGAAGCCAAGAACTAAGCCGTCTCTCGACGGATGCAGGAAGCCCGCCGCGCCCCGGCGGGCTTCTTCGCGTTCACCGTCCTGCGACACGACAGCGTCATCTTGGCGGATCATGCTCGCCCGAGACGCGAGGAGGCGATCATGGGACTGATGGACAGCGTGCTGAACGGTCTGGGCGATCAGGCGGCCGGAGGCCTGGGCGACCTTCTGCAGAGCCAGGGCGGCGTCGCCGGTCTGGCCGAACGCTTCGGCGGGGCGGGTCTCGCCGACACGGTCCAGTCCTGGATCGGCACCGGGGCCAACGCCAACATCAGCCCCGAGCAGATCGCCCAGGTCCTGGGCTCCGGCCCCATCGCCGACTTCGCGGCGCGCCTCGGCATCTCTCCGGAACAGGCGTCCGAGACCCTGGCCGGTCTCCTGCCCGAGGCCATCGACCGCCTGACCCCCGGCGGCCGGCTTCCCGGCGGCGAGGGCGGCGGCATCGCCGACCTGATCGGCGGCTTCCTGCGGCGCTAAGCCGGTCGATCAGCGCCCCTCGTCGGGGATGCACAGGATGTTGCCGCACGCCTTGCAGTGAACGGCGTCCGGATCGTGCACCTGCAGGCCGCATCGTTCGCACGGATACTTCACCTTGTGCGGTCTCAGCAGCGCCTGGCCCAGCCGCACGAACAGGGTCACCCCGGTCAGCATGATGATGATGGAGACGATGCGTCCCCAGGCGCCGGGCAGCAGGATGTCTCCGTAGCCGGTCGTCGTCAGGCTGGTCACCGTGAAGTAGAGGGCGTCGATCCATCCCACCAATCCCTCGGTGCGGCCGAGAAAGGCGCTGTAGACGAAGCCCGTCGCCACGAAGACGAAGGTCACCAGCGCCGCCAGGGCCTTGGTCACCTCCTCCACCTGGGTGTCGTCATAACGCCGCCCGATGGTGCGCCAGAAGAATTCGGAGTTGATCAGGGTCCACAGCCTCAGCACCCGCAGGAAGCCGAGGTTGAACAGCCAGGCCGGGAACAGCAGGGTCGCCAGGATGAACAGATCGACCCAGACGATGGGCTTCTTCAGCCAGTCCTTCAGGTCCGAGTAGCACCACGCCCGCGCCGCCAGATCGGCCGCCAGGATCGCGGCGATCACATAGTCGATGACGTAGAAGGCCAGCGGCTGGTCCCGCAGCAGGGGCGCGGCGATGAAGAAGGCGACGATCAGCAGGTCGACGACCAGAACCCCGATCCGGAACCGCACCGCCGTCCGGGACTGCCCGTGATACAGGGCCCTCAGCCGCGCTCTCAGCCTCAGGCCGGATTTCTCTTCGGGGGCGTCTGTGGCGGCCATGACCGGGCATAACGCGCGTCGCTCGCCTTCGGAACCGCTGACGCCTATATGCCGCGCATGAGCGGGCGTCCCTTCGTCAAGATGAACGGCTGTGGCAACGACTTCGTCGTGGTCGACGCCCTTGCACGCCCGTTCACGCCCGGCGCCGATCAGGTCCGCGCCCTGTCGGATCGCCAGACCGGCCAGGGCTTCGACCAGCTCATCGCCATCGAGCCGTCATCGAAGGGCGACGCCTTCATGCGCGTCTGGAACGCCGACGGCGGCGCCGTCGAGACGTGTGGCAACGCCCTTCGCTGCGTCGGCTGGATGCTGATGGAGGCGAACGGCGCCGACAGCGTCACCATCGACACGCTGGGAGGCCCGGCCGTCGCCCGTCGCGCCGGCCCGGATCGCATCACGGTCGACATGGGGCCGCCCCGGCTGGGCTGGACCGAGATTCCGCTGGCCGAAGAGATGGACACTCGCGGCATCGAGCTTCAGATCGGCCCGATCGACGATCCGGTGCTGCACACGCCCGGCGCCGTCTCCATGGGCAATCCGCACGTGGTCTTCTTCACCGACCGGCTGGACGACGCCTTCGTCACCGGCTCCGGCTCCCTGATCGAGCACCACCCCCTGTTCCCCGAGGGCGTCAACGTCGGCTTCGCCCATGTGCTCGCTCCCGACCGCATCCGACTGCGCGTCTGGGAGCGCGGCGCCGGACTGACAAAGGCGTGTGGAACGGGCGCCTGCGCCGCCCTGGTCGCGGCGAGCCGTCGAGGCCTGACGGGCCGCCGGGCCACCGTGGTGGTCGACGGCGGCGAACTCGACATCCAATGGGACGAGGCCACCGGCCACGTCCTCATGACCGGCCCCGTCGAGGTCGAACGGACGGGGACTCTGGCGATCTAGGCGATCAGCCCGCGCCGTCGATCAGGCTGACCAGGTTGTCGATGCCCCAGGCGGTCCCATGTTCGCGGCCTTTCACCGCCTCCACGCCGCCGACCAGATAGGAGCCCTGTTCGGTGTGAATCAGCCGGGTCCCGTCGCCCTCGGGGCGGAACTCGATGGTCATCAGCGAGACCGACAGTTTCTCGGCGTTGTGGAACATGTCGTAGACGAGGATGATCCGCTCGTTCTCGACGATGTCGTGATAGACGGCCTGGAAGTCCGTGACCCGGCCGTCGGCCCAGCGCGCATGGAACCGCTCCCGACCCCCGATCCGAAACTCGAAGTCGCGGTCCAGCGTCTCGATGTCCGGCGGTCCCTTGAACCAGGCGCTCTTGGCCTCCAGCGTGCTGAACGCCTCGAACACGCGGCTGGGCGGCGCCTTCAGCCGGCGTTCGATGGTGAAGGTCGCGTTGGTGACGGTCATCCTTGGGTCTCCTGTGGCGCTGTTCGGGCCAGATAGGCCTCCAGCTGGTCGTACTGTGCGCTCCAGAAGCGCCGACGCTCGGCGATCCAGGCCTCGACCTGGGTCAGGGCGGCCGTGTCCAGGGTGCAGGTCCGGGTCCGGCCGACCTTCTCGCTGCGCACCAGCCCGGCCTCTTCCAGAACCTTCAGATGCTGGACCACCGCCGACAGGGACATGGGCAAGGGCTTGGCCAGATCGCTGACCGACGCCGGTCCCAGGCTCAGCCGCTCGACCATGGCGCGACGGCCGGGGTCGGACAGAGCCTGGAAGGCGAGGTCGAGCGTCTGCGGTTGATACTGAAGCATTCACTTAACTATTGGCGCGGGCGCCTGTGTGTCAAGCGTCGTCGCTCTCAGCCTGTCGTTTGAGCGCTTCCGGGTGCCCTAGTGCCGGAACACCCGCACGCCGGTGAACGCCATCGCCAGGTTCAGCTCGTCCGCCGCCGCGATGACCTCCTCGTCGCGGATCGAGCCGCCCGGCTGGATGATCGCCGTCGCCCCCGCCTGCGCCGCCTCGATCAGGCCGTCGGCGAAGGGGAAGAAGGCCTCCGACGCGCACGCAGACCCTTGCGCCAGCGAATGCGCCAGGCCCTTGGCCTCGCCCGCCTCCCGCGCCCGGATGGCGGCGATGCGGGCGCTGTCCCTGCGGTTCATCTGCCCCGCCCCGATGCCCGCCGTCTGGCCGTCCTTGGCATAGACGATGGCGTTGGACTTGACGTGCTTGGCCACGGTGAAGGCGAACAGCATGTCCTCCACTTCCTGCGGCGTCGGCTGGCGGCGCGTCACGATCTTCAGGTCCTCGGGCCGGATCCGGCTGACGTCCCGCGACTGCACCAGGAAGCCGCCCGCCACGGAGCGGAACACCTCGCCCGCCGCCAGCGGATCGGGCAGGCCGTCGGTCAGCAGCAGCCGCAGGTTCTTCTTGGCCGCGAACACCGCCCGCGCCTCCTCGTCCGCGCCCGGCGCGATGACCACCTCGGTGAAGATGTCGGTGATGGCCCGCGCGTCCGCGCCCGTGAGTCCACGGTTGACCGCGATCACCCCGCCGAAGGCCGAGACCGCGTCGCACTCGAGCGCGCGGCTGTAGGCCTCTGCCAGATCGCGCCCGACCGCCACCCCGCACGGATTGGCGTGCTTGACGATGACACAGGCCGGCGCCTCGAACTCGGCCACCAGCTCATAGGCGGCATCGGCGTCGGCGATGTTGTTGTAGCCCAGCTCCTTGCCCTGGACCTGCTCGGCCCGCGCCACGCCCGGCCGAGCCTCGCCCGTGCGATAGAAGGCCCCCGTCTGATGCGGGTTCTCGCCATAGCGCAGCGTCTGGGCCAGCGAGCCCGCGACAGACTTCCGCGCCGGCGCCGCGTCCGCGACCTGCCCCGCGAACCAGCCAGACACCGCCGCGTCATAGGCGGCCGTGCGCGCGAACGCCCGCGCCGCCAGCCGCTTTCTCAGCACCAGCGAGGTCGCCCCGTCCGCCTTCACCGCCGCCACGATCTCGCCGATGGACGCCGCATCGACCGCCACCGCCACATAGCCGTGGTTCTTGGCCCCCGAGCGGATCATGGCCGGGCCCCCGATGTCGACGTTCTCGACCGCGCTGGCGAAGTCCCCGCCCGCCGCAATGGTTGATTCGAACGGATAGAGGTCGATCCAGACGATATCGATGGGGCCGATGCCGTGGGCCTGCATCGCCGCCTTGTGCTCGGCGGCGTCGCGCACGCCCAGCAGGCCGCCGTGCACCACCGGGTGCAGCGTCTTGACCCGCCCGTCCATCATCTCCGGGAAACCGGTCAGATCGGCCACGTCCTTCACCGGCAGGCCGTAGCCCGCGATCGCCGCCCGCGTGCCGCCGGTCGAGACCAGCTCCACGCCCGCGTCGTGCAGGGCGCGCGCCGCCTCCTCCAGCCCGGTCTTGTCGGACAGGGAGATCAGCGCCCGGACCGGACGGACGGCGTCGGGCGCGGGCGGAAAGGCGGGGGCGGCGGGCATGGGGATCGTCCGGTCGGGAGGGGAGGGCGCGCGGCCCTTAGCATCCCTCAAGCCGCCCCGTCACCTCGACCCAGCCACCTCGGCCCCGGACAGCAAAACGCCCGCCGCGCCGGGAGGGGGAGGAGGGCGGGCGGGCGTCTCGCTTTGGAGGAAGCGTCGGCCCGGCGGAGCCCTTCATGGAGACATCCAGGGGGGCTGGGGGGGCTGTTCAGGATCCGGGACGCTTCCGAACTCCGTCAGGCCGACGGTCAGGTTCTCGCGCCGCCATCTGTCCGGCGAAGGACCGAAACGGGGCCATTTCATGACCGGTGGGCCCGCCGCCGCAACGCGCTCACGGCGTCGCTGGCGTTCGGCTCCATTGCGCCTAGATTGATCCCGATGAGCCTCGAGACCCTGCCCCCTTCCGGCGCCCCCGCCCAGGTCTTCTTCGACCGGCGCGAGCTGGACCAGATCCTGCGGGTCTACGGCCGCATGGTGGCGCAAGGCGAATGGCGCGACTACGCCATGCTGGGCGGCAAGGACGCCGCCGAGTTCGCCGTCTTCCGCCGCTCGGGCGACGCCCCGGCCTATCGCATCGAGAAGCGCCCCTCGCTCCAGACCCGCCAGGGCCAGTGGGCCGTCCTCGGCGAGGGCGGCCAGATCCTGCGCCGCGGCCGCGAGCTGGCGCAGGTGCTCAGGGTGTTCGACGCGCGGCGCTTTCAGGTGGTGGAGTGAGGTGAGACGTGATGCGTGAGACGTGAGGTGTGATCGGAGGGCCGAACCTCACGTCTCACCTCTCACGTCTCACGTCTCACGAAAAAGGCCCCGGCGTCTCCACCGGGGCCCTCATCGCATCAAGCGCTCGCCCGCGCCCTATTCCCGGTTGCCCATGAAGGCCAGCAGGAACTGGAACAGGTTGACGAAGTTGATGAACAGGCTCAGCGCGCCGAAGCCCGTCGCCACGCCCAGCGCGGCCTGGTCGCCGCCCAGCGCATAGTAGGTCATCTTGAGCCGCTGGGTGTCGTAGGCGATCAGACCCGCAAAGATCAGAACGCCCAGGCCCGAGATGATCAGGTAGAAGGTCCCGGACTGCAGGAAGATGTTCACGATCGAGGCGATGATCAGACCGATCACCCCCATGATCAGGAAGGTGCCCATGCCCGACAGGTCCTTCTTGGTGGTGTAGCCCACCAGGGACAGACCGCCGAACGCCGCCGCCGTCACGAAGAAGGTCGAGGCCAGGCTGGCGTCCGTATAGCGCAGGAACAGCAGGCCCAGACCCGCGCCGATCGAGGCCACCACGGCCCAGTACAGCATGTTCACGCCGCGCGCCGTCGGGTTCTTCATGAAGAACATCGATCCGAACAGCAGGACGATGGGCAGGAACTGCACCACCATGCCCAGCACCGTCAGGCCGACGCGGCCGTCCGCCGTCTGGGCGAAGAAGAACTGCTGCACCGCCGGCACATTGCCGACGACGTAGGCCAGCACGCCGGCGACGGCGAGGCCCAGCGCCAGCTTGTTGTAGACGCCCAGCATGAAGCTGCGCAGTCCGGCATCCACGGCCATGTCGGCCGAGGCGGGCGCCGGGGTCGAGTAACCGTTTCTGAAATCGCTCATCGCGAGTGTTTTCTCCATAAGGGCCGGGGCGGAACGCCCGGGTCCGAGGCTGTGAATATCGTCGCCGCGCCCGTTTTACGCAAGGGAACGGTCGCCGCAGGGCCGCCCGCCTTCCTTCGCAATCCCGTGAGGGCTAGGACCGTTCCATGCTCCGGCTGTTCACCGCGCTCGCCATCCCCTTCGACGTCGCCGAGACGCTCGCGCGCCGCCAGTCCGGCCTGCCGGGCGCGCGCTGGCGCACGGCCGAGCAGTTGCACGTCACGCTGGCCTTCTACGGCGAGATCGACGAGCGCGCCGCCGACGATCTGGCGGCCGAGTTGTCGCGCATCCCCGGCGGCGCCTTCGACATCGAGCTCAAGGGCGTCGGCGCCTTCGGCGACGCCCACCGCAGCCACGCCATCTGGGCCGGCGTCGAACCGAACGAGCGGCTGACGGTGCTGGCCGGCCGCTGCCGCTCCGCCGCCGAGCGCGCCGGCGTCCGCATGGAGCCCCGCGCCTACCGGCCCCACGTCACCCTGGCCTATCTGAAGACCCAGACCGACCCCGCCCGCGTGGGCGCCTGGATCACCAACCACAATCTGCTGCACAGCCCGCCGATCCGCATCGACCGCTTCGGCCTGTATTCCAGCGTCCTGACCGACGACGGCAGCCACTACGATCTCGAACGCGAGTACCCCCTGTGACCACCGCGCCCGGCCCCACGCTCCACACCGACCGCCTGATCCTGCGCCCCACGGCGGCCGAGGACTTCCCGCGCTGGGCCGAGTTCATGGCCCATCCGACCTCGCGCTTCGTCGGCGGCCCCCAGCCGGCCGAGGCCGCCTGGCGCGGCTTCATGGGAATGGCCGGGGCCTGGGCGCTGTCGGGCGTGGCCATGTTCTCCGTCATCGACCGCCAGACGGGGGTATGGCTGGGCCGCATCGGCCCGTGGCAGCCGCTGGGCTGGCCCGGAACCGAGGTCGGCTGGGGCCTGCACCCGGACGCGCAAGGCAAGGGCTACGGAATCGAAGCCGCCACCGCCGCCATCGACTACGCCTTCGATGTGCTCGGCTGGACCGAGGTCATCCACTGCATCGACCCGGACAACACGGGATCGCAGAACCTGGCCAGGGCGCTCGGCTCGACCAACCTCGGCCCCGCCGTCCTGCCCCCGCCGTTCGAGACCTTCCCCGTCGATCGCTGGGGCCAGTCGCGCGAACAGTGGCGCGCGCGGAAAAGCTGAGCCGCAACCCTGCCGACGTCTCGCCCGTAGCTCCCGGCCAAGGGAGAGACTAAATGATCCGACCGCTGCTCGGCGCGGCCGCCGCCGCCGTCCTGCTGACCTCCGCCGCCCCGGCGCTCGCCCAGGCGACCGCCGTGGACCTCGACCGCTTCGACGGGCGCTGGTTCGAGATCGCGAGGAATCCCAACGGCATGCAGCGCGACTGCAGCCGCGCCCAGATCGACTTCAACCCCACCGCCGAGGGCCGCTATTCGATTCTGGTCACCTGCACCCGCCGCCCGTCGGGCCAGGTGGAAACCCTGCGCGCCACCGCCCGCGTCACCGACACCGCGACCAATGCCAGGTTCCGCTTCAGCCTCGCCGGCCTGCTCAGCTTTGGCGGCCTGGCGTCGCAGCAGTACTGGGTCTGGGATCACGCGCCCGACTACAGCTGGGCCATCATGGGCCTGCCCGACAAGTCCAGCTGGTGGATCTGGCACCGCAGCCAGAGCCCGGCGGCATCCGTGCGCGCAGCCACGCTTGCCCGGGCTCGGGCGCTCGGCTTCAACACCGGCCGGGTGGTCCAGACGGGAGCCTAGGCGGCCGCGCCGGACGACCGTTGATCCGCCGCCCCGTCGGCCTCGTCGGCGGGCGGCGCTTCCGGATCGAGCCGAACCGTGCCGACCAGGGCATCGTCCAGATAGATATGGGCCGCCACGGCGCTGGCGTGCCGCGCCATCAGGCTGCGCGCCTCGTTCAAGGCGCCCTCCCGATCGTCGGCGAGCAGGGGTTCCATGTGCGGGACGGACAAAGCGCGAAGCTCGATGAAGCAGAAATAGGTCACCGACCGAATCCAAGCCGTAGGGCGGGAGTGTGCGGCGTGCGTTACCGATCTCTACCAGCCGCGGACGCCCGATAGCTGGCCCGCGATGACGATAACCTACCTGCAGTAGCTCGGTAGGACAAGTTCGCAACCGAGACGGTCACGCTTGCATTCCGGAACACAACCGGAACATAGTGGCGCGTGTCCGCCGCCGCCGTCCATCTGGAGCTAGTCTTCAGCCGTCCCGAGACCACGTTGTCCGTCACCCGGGGCGCGGCGCGCCTGCTCGCCGACATGGGCTATGCGCCGCTGCTGGAAGTCGGCCTGCCCAACGGCCGCCGCGCCGACGTCATGGCGCTGGGTCGGAAAGGCGACATCGTCATCTGCGAGGTGAAGTCGGGTGTCGAGGACTACCGCGTCGACCGCAAATGGCCCGAGTACGCCCCCTTCTGCGACGCCTTCTTCTTCGCCGTGGCGCCCGAGTTCCCGCAAGGCTTCCTGCCCGAGCACCCCGGCCTGATCGTCGCGGACGGCTTCGGCGGCGCGGTGGTGCGGGACGCCCCTTCGACCCCGCTCGCGCCAGCGCGGCGCAAGGCCCTGACGGTGGCGTTCGGGCGATTGGCGGCGATGCGCACTCTGAGGGAGTGAGCCGCGGGGCCGCTCGTAGCGACAACGCCGACCCTCCAAACCGCCGACGGTGTACGGCCACCACCCACGCGTTAATCCAAAAAAGACGAGTTGAGGCTCAAATCATCTCATGAAGATGATATGGGCGGTCTTCGTGGAGGCGAAGGGTCGGCGTCGCACAGGCTCCGCCGCCATCGAGTTCGCCCTGACCGGGCCTCTCCTGATCCTCATGCTCATGGCCATGCTGCTCTATGGCGGCTGGTTCTGGTTGGCCCAGGGCGTCCAGTCCCTGGCCACCGAGGCAGCGCGGGCCGCTGTTGCGGGACTTGATCCGGCGGAACGGGAAGCGCTGGCGCTCGGCTACGTCGGCGAGACGGCTGAACCGGTCTATGGCTTCGCTTCAGCGGATATTGGGGTGGAGGTCGAGGCCGAGGCCGAGCGCATCCGCGTGCGCGTCGCCTACGATGCGACGGATCATCCGATCATGACCCTCGCCGCCCTGTTGCCGGCTCCGCCTCGTCTGATCGAGCGGTCGGCTGTGGTGCGAATGGGCGGCTTCACGTGACCCGACCGAGCCTAAGCTCGGATCAATCGGGCGGTGTCGCCATGTTGGCCGCCGCGGGGATGGCGCTTTTGTGCGTGCTGGCGGCGGTGGTCGTCGATCTCGCCGGCCTGGCCCTTGCCGGCCGCACGCTTCAGAGCGCAGCGGATCTCGCCTCAATGTCGGCGGCCGCCAACCTGAATCACGCCGCGCTCGCGGCAGAGGCGACGGCCGAGGCCAATCTCGGCCAGGTCCAGATCGCGACGGTCACGGGACGCTACACGCCTGACGCGCGGCGCTCGCCTGCAGAGAGGTTCACCGCCGGCGACGCCCCTGCCAATGCCGCCCAGGTGACCCTGACCCGACCGGCGCCGCTCTACTTCGGGCGCTGGGTTCTCGGGCGGTCCGAGGTGGTCCTGACCCGAACGGCGACGGCTGCGAACCCGGCGGACTCACCTCGCGCCATGTTTTCCATCGGATCCCGGTTGGCCCGGCTGGATGGCGGAGTCGCCAACGCCCTGTTGTCAGGGCTGACGGGCTCGTCCGTCTCGCTCGACGTCATGGACTACGAGGCCCTGGCCGACGCCGAGGTCAACTTGCTGGGTCTGTTCGACGCCCTGGCGACGGAACTGGATGTCGAGGCCGGCCGATACGATCACCTGCTCGAACAGGAAGTCACCGTCGGACGGGCGCTCGGCGTCATGCGCGACATGGCCGGAAATCAGGCGGACAGCGCCCTGTCGACGCTGACCGGTCCCGCGGCCGGGGTCACCGTGCGGCTCGGCGATGTCTTCGGGCTGGAGACGGACGCCACGTCCGGCCTCGCAGGAGGGCTCGACGCCTCCGTTTCCGCGCTCGACCTGGTCATGGCCATGCTGGAGACAGGCGGCGAGCGCCAGGTGCGTCTGAGCCTGGGCGCGCAGGCCGGTCTGGCGTCGGTGACGGCCGACCTGGCGATTGGAGAGCGTCCCAACCGCTCGCCGTGGCTGACCGTGACCGGCGAGGGGCAGCCGATCATTCGCACCGCCCAGACGCGGCTCTATCTCAAGGCCCGAACGGCCCAGAAGCTGTCCGGTCTGGCCCAGGTCGAACTGCCCATCCTGGTCGAGATGGCGGCTTCCGAGGCGCGACTGGACGCCATCGCCTGCGAGCCGAACGCGGTCACGCTCGGGGTGCGGCCCGGCCTCGCGCGGGCCATGCTGGGCCGGATCGACGAGACCCGCCTGGACGACTTCCGCCACACCCTGACGCCCACCCCCGCGACCCTGCTGAACGTCGCGGGCGTGGTCAGGCTGACGGCCCGGGGCGATGTGGAGGTCGCCGACACGCGGTTTCAGACGACGCGGTTCGACGCCAGAGACATCCAGCAGCAAAGCGTGCGTACGGTGACGGCGGCGAACTTGCCGTCCGGGCTGATTTCGTCCCTGTTCGGCCGCCTGGACGTGAACGTGCAGACCCTGGGGCTGGGGCTCGGCTTGGGCGGCTTGACCTCGGCCTTGGGCACGTTGCTGGCGCCCTTGGGCCCTGTGCTGGACGGTCTGGTTGATCCGATCCTCGACATGATCGGCCTCAAGCTCGGCCAGGCCGATGTCCGCGTCCACGGCGTGACCTGCGGCGGACCTGAGCGCCCGCCCGTCCTCGTTGGCTGACCTTGAGGCCCGGCCGGGTTCGACCGATAGAGGCGGCCATGAGCGACGCCGCCGACATGACCTACGCCCGCTATCTGGACCTGGACCGGCTGCTGGCGGCCCAGAACCCGATCAGCGACCAGCACGACGAGATGCTGTTCGTCATCATCCACCAGGCCAAGGAACTCTGGCTCAAGCAGATCCTGCACGAGGTGGCGCTCGCCCAGACCCTGGTGCGCGCCGGCGATCTGGTGCCCGCCTACAAGAGCCTGGCGCGGGTCAGCCGCATCCAGGCCGTCATGACGCAGAGCTGGGACATCCTGGCCACCATGACGCCCGCCGACTACCTGCGCTTTCGCGGCGTCCTGGGCTCCAGCTCCGGGTTCCAGAGCGACCAGTTCCGCAGGCTGGAGACCATGCTCGGCCTGAAGGACCCCAAGTTCCTCGTCTTCCAGACCGAGCGGCCAGACGCCCACGCGGCGCTGTCGCAGGCGCTGGCGTCGCCGAGCCTCTATGACGACACCCTCGCCCAGCTGGCGGCGGCCGGTCTTCCGGTGCCGGACGCCGTGCTGAACCGGGATGTGTCCCGACCCTATGTCCCATCCGCCGAGGTCGAGGCGGCCTGGCTTCAGGTCTACCGCGACACCGACCGGTGGTGGGCGCTCTATCAGCTGGCCGAAAAGCTGGTCGATCTGGACGACGCCCTGGTCACCTGGCGGCACAAGCATGTGGTGACGGTCGAACGCATCATCGGCCGCCGGCGTGGCACGGGCGGCACCGACGGCGTCGGCTATTTGTCATCGACGCTGGAGCGCCGCTGCTTTCCCGAGCTCTGGTCGATCCGAACCCAGCTCTAGGATCCACCGCCCCGGACCAAAGCGAGAGCGGCCTGCATCTGATCCGGGGGCATCGGCTCGGCCTGGCCTCGTCCCCAGACCGGATCGGGCCAGACGGGGTCGTCCCGACGTCGGCCGACCACATGAACATGCAGCTGCGCCGTGACGTTGCCGAGCGCGGCGATGTTCAGCTTGTCCACCGGCCGCCCCGCCGCCTCTCCAAGCGCCCGGACCATCGCCCCGGCCCGCATCGTCTCCTCCATCAGCCGGGTCCGGTCGGCGGCCGACAGTTGCTCGATCTCCGTCGCCCCCTCGACGCGGGGGATCAGGACCAGCCAGGGAAACCGCGCGTCGGTCTGCACACGGACGTGACACAGCGGCCAGTCGACGGCGAAGACCGACCCGGCGTCGAAGGCCGGGTCGGGACGAAAACCGCTCACGCTCAGTTCAGCCCGTAGACCACGCAGGCCTGGTCGGTCAGCACCTGCAGCGGCGGCTGCAACGCCAGCCGCGCCGCCTCGATCTGGGCCTCCGACGGGGCCTGGCCCGGAGCGACCGGCGGGGGCGGAGGTGGGGGTGCGGGCGGGGCGAACATCCGGCTTCCGGTCACGACGATGTCGGAGTCCACCGTGGTCGCCTGGCTGGCGCCCCCTCCATAGGACGGCCACCCCGCAAGCACGTCGGTCTGACAGGCGCGTCCCGTCGGATCGATCACCCTGACCGAGCCCAGTGTGGCGCCGGCGCTGCGAGCCGCATTCTCGGCCCGCGTCCGCGCGTCGCGCATGGCGGCGCTCGCCAGGTTGGTCTTGGCGACGTTGTCGGGCTCCAGCTGGAAGTAGACCTGGCCGATCGAGGCGGGCTGTGACGCCACCACCGTCGCATAGACCCGCTCCAGCACCGAGACGTCGCGCACCTGGACCTGAATCGTCGCGTCGGCGCGGTAGCGTTCGATCCTGTCGGCGCGGGTGTTGTCGCGCAGCACGCCGTTCTCGTCGCGATACTGATCATACAGCGGCTGGGTCGACAGGGTGGTCTCGACCCTCACGGTCTCGGCGCCATAGGCCGCCAGCGCCCGGCTGAGCGCCCGGACCTGATCCGCCGCCTCGCGGGAGGCGTCCGCGACGCTCCGGTCCACCGTCTGGAAGCTGGCCGAAAACTGGGCCCGATTGGCCTGAAGCTCGACCCGGACATAGCCGATTGAGGCGATCACCGGATCCCGCATCCACCACGGCGCCGGGACATATTGCTGGCCGATGGTGGCCGGTGGCGTCTGGGCCAGGGCGGGGGCGGCGACGGCGGTCATCAGGACGGCGGCGAAAACGGCGCGCATGAGCGTAACTCCTCAGAACTGGAGGCCGAAGCTCGCAGGAGCCCGGCCATCGGTAAACCCCGCTTCCCCCGCTTGCGACCGTGCCTCATGGCGTCTAGACCGCCGCCCGACGATTTCTGACATCGCACCGCAGCAAAGCCCGGCCTCAAGTAGCGCTCAGCGCGGTAGGCCAACACAAAAGGAGACACTCATGGCCCGCGCGAAGATCGCCCTCATCGGCGCCGGAATGATCGGCGGGACCCTGGCCCACGTCGCGGCGCGGGAAGCCCTGGGCGACGTCATCCTGTTCGACATCGCCGAAGGCACCCCCCAGGGCAAGGCGCTCGACATCGCCGAGGCCTCGGCCGTGTTCGGCTCCGACGTGGCTCTGAAGGGCGCCAATGACTATGCCGACATCGCGGGCGCCGACGTCTGCATCGTCACGGCCGGCGTGCCGCGCAAGCCCGGCATGAGCCGCGACGACCTCATCGGCATCAATCTGAAGGTCATGAAGGCCGTCGGCGAAGGCATCAAGCAGCACGCCCCCAACGCCTTCGTCATCTGCATCACCAACCCGCTGGATGCGATGGTCTGGGCGCTGCAGAAGTTCTCGGGCCTGCCCAAGGAGAAGGTCGTCGGCATGGCCGGCGTGCTGGACAGCGCCCGCTTCGCCTACTTCCTGGCCGAGAAGACCGGCGTATCGGTGCAGGACATCCACGCCTGGACCCTGGGCGGTCACGGCGACGACATGGTGCCGATGGTGCGCCACTCCACCGTCGGCGGTCTGCCCCTGCCCGACGCGGTCAAGGCCGGCTTCATGACCCAGGAAGAGCTGGACGCCATCGTCGAGCGCACCCGCAAGGGCGGCGGCGAGATCGTGGCCCTGCTCAAGACCGGCTCGGCCTTCTACGCACCGGCCGAGAGCGCCATCGCCATGGCCAAGTCCTATCTGCTGGACGAAAAGCGCGTCCTGCCCTGCGCCGTCTGGGTGAGCGGGCAATACGGCCTGTCGGACCTCTATGTCGGCGTGCCCGCCCTGCTGGGCGCCGGCGGCGTCGAGAAGATCATCGAGTTCACCACCAACGACGAGGAAAAGGCCATGCTGGCCAAGTCGGTGGCCTCGGTGCAGGGCCTGATCCAGGCCTGCAAGGACATCGACGCCTCGCTGGTCTGATCCGTCCGAGTGACAGGCGCGGCTGCTATAGCCGCGCCATGTCCAGCACGAAGCGATACCGCACGTCCGACCGGCCCATCCGCTCGTAGGCCGTGTTGATCTCGGACGGGGCGATGACCTCGATGTCCGAGGCGATGCCGTGCTGGGCGCAGAAGTCGAGCATCTCCTGGGTCTCGCGGATGCCGCCGATCAAGCTGCCCGCGATGCGGCGGCGACGCCATAGCAACGGCAGGGCGTAGACCGGCAAGCCCTCGGTCGTCAGGCCCAGCATGACCATGGTCCCGTCGCGCGCCAGCAGCTGGATGTGGCTGGCGATCTCGTGCGTGGCCGAGACGGTGTTGATGATCAGGTCGAACTTCTCCGCCGCCGCCTGCATCGCCGCCTTGTCGGAGTTGATGAGGAAGTGCCTGGCGCCCATGCGCTCGGCGTCCGCCTTTTTGCGGTCCGAGGTCGAAAGCACGGTGACCTCGGCGCCCATGGCCGCGGCTTGCTTGACCGCCATGTGGCCGAGACCGCCCAGGCCGATGACGGCGACCTTCGAGCCCGGTCCGATCTTCCATTCCTTCAGCGGCGAATAGGTGGTGATGCCGGCGCACAGCAGGGGCGCGGCGGCGTCCAGCGGGATCGCGTCGGGGATCGACAGGACGTAGTTCTGATCGACCGTGATGTGGTCGGAATAGCCGCCCTGGGTGATCTTCTGGTTGACGGGTCCGCCCTTGGGGTCGGGCGAGCCGTAGGTCTGGGTCATGCCGGGGACGCAGTACTGCTCCTCGCCCTGGCGGCAGGGTTCGCAGACGCGGCAGCTGTCGACCATGCAGCCGACGCCGACGCGGTCGCCGACCTTGAACTTCGTGACGTTCGAGCCGACCGCCGAGACGATCCCCGCGACCTCATGGCCGGGCACAATGGGGTAGCGGGTCGAGCCCAGATCGTTGGCGGCGACGTGCAGGTCGGAGTGGCAGACGCCGCAGAACTTGATGTCGATGGCCACGTCGTCCGGCCCGGGGTCGCGGCGCTCGAAGCTGTAGGGCTCCAGCGGCTTGTCGGCGGCGACGGCGGCGAAGGCGCGGGTGGCGATCGGCATGGCGGGCTCTCAGGCTTTGGGGATGGGGCGTAAATGTGGCCGCATGGCCCCGACCGCAACCGGATCAGCGCAGCTTTTCGATCAAAGCCTGGGCCGCCGCCGGATTGCGGACCTTCGCGCCAGCGATGAAGTAGGCGAAGACGTCGCCGCGTTTGGCCCACTCCCGCGTCCGCGATGCGACGGCGTCGAGCTCGGCCGAGGTCATGCCGGTCGGCTCGTCCTCGCGGCTCGACATCAGGCGCGCGTAGGTGAAGTCGGCGGTCGGCTGGTCGATGCGGGGCCACTCCGGGGCCTCGTCGTCCTCGGCGTAGACGATGGCGGCGCCGTACTTTGCCGCGAGATCGAAGAAGGCGGGTGTGTCGAAAGTGGGGTTGCGGACTTCCAGCGCGTGCCGCAGGCGGACGCCGTCGAGTTCCTTCGGCAGCAGCTTGAGGAAGCCCTCGAAGTCCTCCGCGTCGAACTTCTTCGTGCCCATGAACTGCCAGTTGACGGGGCCGAGCTTGTCGCCGAGCGCCGTCAAGCCCTGGCCCAGGAACCGGTCCATCGACTCGCCCATGTCGGAGAGCACCTTGCGGTTGGTGCAGTAGCGGCTGGCCTTGACCGAGAAGACGAAGCCGTCCGGCGTCTCGTCCCTCCACTTCATCCAGCTGTCGGGCTTGAAGGTCGAATAGTAGGTGCCGTTGATCTCGATGGAGGTCAGGGCGCGCGACGCGAACTCCAGCTCCTTCTTCTGGCTGAGCTTGTCCGGATAGAAGACGCCCCGCCACGGCTCATAGGTCCAGCCGCCGACGCCGACACGGATGGGGTGGGTCATGTTTGGTCTCGCTCGGCTTCCGACCCGCGCGGGTCGCTGCGCCAGTCCTCGCGCCCATGCCGAACCCGGACGATCAGCACGCCGCCATCGGCCTCCTCATAGACGACGACGTGGGCGTTGAACGGAAAGATTCGCACCGCCGGCTCATACTCCGTCCGAAGTCGGCCAAGTCCGGGGAAATCCACCAACGTCTCGAACACCCTCCCCAGTTCATCCAGATAACGACCTGCCTGCATAGGGCCAAACCGAAAATAGCCCTGTTCATAGATGGCGATGAGGTCTTCGTCGGCTTCGCGGGACGTGCGGTGACGCTTCACGCAGCGGCGTTCCGTTTCGCGATCCGGGCGAGAGCTTCCGCCTTGATGTCCGCCATGGTTCGATCGCTGACGCCCGACGCGCGGCCCTCATCGATCAGACGCTGCATGTTGGCGATCTTCTCCGCCTTGACCTGATCGCGGCGGATCAGGTCCCGGACATAGTCGCTGGAGTTGGCGTAGAGGCCGCTCTCAGTCCGCGATTCGACCCAGGCCTTCATCGGGTCGGGCAAGGAGATGTTCATCGTGGCCATAGGCATGGTCCTTGATCGAGCTCAGCAAAATGGCAAGGTTTGGCAAGAATGTCGAGCCATCGCCGGTTTATCCATCTGGCCTGACCCGCTATCACCCGCCGATGACGACCCTTCTCTATGGCCGCCCACCGCTGGTGTTCGACCCCCCAGGCGACGCCGTCCAGATATCGCCACTCATCCCCGGGTCCACCGCGATCGAAAGTCTGCCGAACGGGGCGGTGGAGCGCGCCATGATCCAGGCGCCGGCCGGGGTGGCGGAGCGCCGCTACATCCTGGCCCAGGCGCTCAGGGTTCTGAAGCCTGACGGGCGGCTGACGGTGATGGCGCTCAAGGACCGGGGCGGGATGCGGCTGAAGCAGGAGCTGATCGGCTTCGGGCTGAGGTTCACCGAGCAGTCCAAGGCGCATCACAGGATCTGCATCGCCTATCGGCCCGCCGAGGTGCGAGGCGTGGACGAGGCGATCGCGGCGGGCGGGCTCCAGCAGGTGGCGGTCGGCGGGGCGTGGTCTCAGCCGGGCGTCTTCGCCTGGGACCGGATCGACGCCGGCTCGGCCCTGCTGGCGGCCCACGTGCCGGAGCTCAAGGGGGCGGGCGCCGACCTGGGCTGCGGCTACGGGGCGCTGGCGGCGGTGGTCCTGCGGTCTCCGGGCGTGGCGGGGCTGAGGCTCGTGGATCTTGACCGACGGGCGATCGAGGCGGCGCGGCGCAACGTAGAAGACCCGCGTGCGACCTTCGAGTGGGCCGACGCCCGCACTCTGGTCGATGACGGCGATCTGGATTTCGTGGTGTCCAACCCGCCCTTCCACGACGGGGGCGCAGAGGATCCACGGCTGGGGCAGGCCTTCATCCGCAAGGCCGCAGGGCTGCTGAAGAAGGGCGGGGTGCTGTGGCTCGTAGCCAACCGGCACCTGCCCTACGAGGCCGAGTTGGACGCAGCCTTCAAGCGGGTGCGGCCGGTCGCAGACCAGGGCGGCTACAAGCTGTTCGAGGCGGTGAAGTGAAGACGCCCACCGCGCGTGTGGACAAGCTGTTGTCGTCGATGGGCTATGGCTCGCGGGCGGAGATCGCGCGGCTGGGCAAGGTCGGCGGGATCGTGCTGGACGACGTCGATCTGACGGATGTGTCCCGGCGCATCGCGGTGACGCCGGACCTGCCCGAGCGGATGAGGATCGACGGGCGGCCGGTCGATCCGCCGCCGGGGATGGTGCTGATCCTGAACAAGCCGCTGGGCATGACCTGTTCGCACAAGGAGGACGGAGCGCTGGTCTATGACGTCCTGCCCGACCGGTGGCGGCGGCGCGATCCGGCGATCTCGACCATCGGGCGGCTGGACAAGCAGACGTCGGGGTTGCTGCTCCTGACCGACGACGGCGACCTGCTGCACCGGGTGATTTCGCCCAAGCGCCATGTGGCCAAGGTCTATCGCGCGACGCTCGCGCGGCCGCTGACCGGTACGGAGGGGGCGCTGTTCGCCTCGGGCGGACTGGTGCTGGAGGGGGACGACAAGCCGCTGGCGCCCGCCGTTCTCGAGCCGCTCGGCGAGACGGAGGCGCGGCTGACGGTGACGGAGGGGCGCTATCACCAGGTGCGGCGGATGTTCGCCGCCGTCGGCAACCACGTCGAGGCCCTGCATCGCGAGCGGCTGGGCGGGCTGGCGCTGCCGGAGGACCTGGGGCCCGGTCAATGGCGGCGGGCGACCGGGGCCGAGGTCGACGCGATCTTCGTCTGACGCGGCCGGCGTGCCTGCGTCGTCGACAATGGCCACCTGGATGGCTATTCTGACGCCATGAGCGAGTACACCGTGGCCCAGGCGAAGGACCAGCTTCCGCGTCTGATCAACCGGATGCTGGACGGCGAGGTCGTGACCATCACCCGGCGCGGTCGCCCGGTGGCGCGCGTGGTCCCGGTCGAGCCGACGCAACCGTCGCCTCAAGCCATCGACGGAGAATGGCTCAGACGGCTGAGAGAGGCCGGAAGGACGCCGACGTCAGGGTTGACGGACACCGTCAAGGCCATGCGCGAAGACTACCGGTATTGACGGTGTATCTCGACACCAGCGTCCTCGTCGCGGCGCTGAGGGTGGAGCCGCAGTCCGATCAGGCCCAGCGGAGTCTCGAGCAGAGCGAGAGGTGGGCCGTCAGCGATTGGGCGATGGCCGAGTTCAGCGCCGCGATACGGGCCAAGGCTCGCCGGGGCGAGCTCGAAGCCGCGCTGGTTCCGGTGCTGGATCGCGCCATCCACGAGTTCGCCGATCGGGTCGGGGGCGCAACATCCTTGCGGCCGGCGGATCATCAGGCGGCGCGCACCCGCATCATCTCCGACGGGAAACTGCGGGCCGCGGACGCCCTGCATCTCGTCGTCGCCGAGAGGCTCGGAGCGGCGATGTTCACCCTTGACCTCGATCTCGCGCGCGCCGCAAGCGAAGCGGGCCTGGAGATCTTCGCCCCATGACCCGTGTGAAGATCTGCGGCCTGACCACGGCCGACACGCTCGACGCCGCGCTCGACCACGGCGCGGCCTTCGTAGGCGCGGTGTTCTTCGCTCGGAGCCCCCGCGACATCTCGCCGGAGGACGCCCGGCCGCTGTTCGAGCGCGCACGGGGCCGGGCCGGAACCGTGGCGGTCACGGTAGACGCCGACGACGACCTGCTGAGCCGCATCGGCGCGCATCTGAGGCCCGACTTTGTGCAGATGCACGGGCGCGAAACCGTCGCGCGGGCCGCAGACGTGCGCCGACTGACCGGGGCGGGGATCATCAAGGTGCTGCCGGTTTCGGCCCCCGCCGATCTGGACGCGGTCGGGGAATGGGAGACCTATGCCGATCATCTGATGTTTGACGCCAGGCCGCCGGCGGGCTCGAGCCTGCCCGGCGGCGTGGGGGCCTCGTTCGACTGGGCCATGATGGCGGGCCGCTCCTTCCGCCACGACTGGTTCCTGGCGGGCGGGCTGACGCCCGAGAACGCAGCCGAGGCTGCGGCGATCAGCGGCGCGCCCCTGCTGGATGTGTCCTCTGGCGTGGAAACCGCACCCGGTGTTAAGGACGCCGCCCGGATCGCGGCCTTCTTGAAGGCCGTGGCCTGATCCCACCGACCGGCCGCATTTCGGCCCCCTGCCTCCCCAAGGCTGACGCTCGTGAACGCCATCATCCCCAACCAGTACGCCATGCCCGACGCCGAGGGGCGCTTCGGCCCCTATGGCGGGCGGTTCGTGGCCGAGACCCTGATGCCGCTCGTGCTGGAGCTGAACCAGGCCTATGAGGCGTGCAAGGCCGACCCGAGCTTTCAGGCCGAGCTCGACGACTTCCTGACCCACTATGTGGGGCGGCCCAGCCCGCTGTATCTCGCCGAACGCCTGACGGAGCATCACGGCGGCGCCAACATCTGGTTCAAGCGCGACGAGCTGAATCACACCGGCGCGCACAAGATCAACAACTGCATGGGCCAGATCCTGCTGGCCATGCGTATGGGCAAGAAGCGCATCATCGCCGAGACCGGCGCGGGCCAGCACGGGGTGGCGACGGCGACGGTCTGCGCCCGCTTCGGCCTGCAATGCGTGGTCTACATGGGTGCGGCGGACGTGGAGCGGCAGTCGCCCAACGTGTTCCGCATGAAGTTGCTGGGCGCCGAGGTGGTGCCGGTGACCTCCGGGCGCGGCACGCTGAAAGACGCCATGAACGAGGCGCTGCGCGACTGGGTTACGAATGTCGCCGACACCTATTACCTGATCGGCACCGCGGCGGGGCCGCACCCCTATCCGGCCATGGTGCGCGACTTCCAGTCGGTGATCGGGCGCGAGGCCAAGGCCCAGATGCAGGCCCGGCGAGGCAAGCTGCCGGACGCCGTGGTGGCGGCCATCGGGGGCGGGTCCAACGCGATCGGCCTGTTCCACCCCTTCATCGAGGACGCGGGCGTGCGGCTGATCGGCGTGGAGGCCGCCGGGCGCGGGCTGGACGGGCCCGATCACGCGGCCTCGCTGCAAGGCGGGCGCCCGGGCGTGCTGCACGGCAACCGGACCTATCTGCTGCAGGATGAGGACGGGCAAATCCTTGAGGGCCATTCGATCTCGGCCGGGCTGGACTATCCGGGGATCGGACCCGAGCACGCCTGGCTGAAGGACATCGGCCGGGCCGAGTATCGCGCGGCGACCGACGCCGAGGCGCTGGAGCATTTCCAGCTGTGCTCGAAGCTGGAAGGCATCATTCCGGCGCTTGAGCCCAGCCATGCTTTGGCGCGGATCGGCGAGATCGCGGCCGAGGTCGGCCAGGGCGGCGATGTGGTGCTGAACATGTGCGGGCGGGGCGACAAGGACATCTTCGCCGTGGCGAAACATCTGGGCGTGGAGTTGTGAGCATGGGCGTTTCGATCCTGATGGCGGCCGTTCTGGCCCAGACGCCGGCCCCGCTCGACGTGACCGTGCCCGCGGTTGAGGGCGTCACGGCCGATCCCGGCTGTGGCGGGCGCGCCCAGCTGGCGACGATGGCGACCTGCGTCGTGACCACCCAGGCGGCCATCAGCGGCGTCATCGACGCCTGGACGGCGGACTTCGAGCGCCAGGGCTGGCTGGCGGCCGGCGGCGGCGACAACCGCGTGGTCTACATCCGCCGCCGTCCCGAGGGCGGATGCGACGGCTTCCAGGTTCTCGCCTTCGCCGATGGAACGGTCGCCGCCCCGGCCGCTCCGGCCTACCTCGCCATGGCGTCGATTCCCGGCAATGTCTGCGCCGCCCAGCCGGCGCCCCCGGCCGCGCCGCAATGACCACCGCCCGCATCGACGCCCGCTTCGCCGCGCTGAAGGCCGAGGGCCGGGCCGGCTTCGTCGCCTATGTGATGGCGGGCGATCCGTCGCGCGACGAGGCGCTGGAGATCCTGCGCGGCCTGCCGGCGGCCGGCGCCGACATCATCGAACTGGGCTTTCCGTTCAGCGATCCCATGGCCGAAGGGCCGCCCATCCAGCGCGCGGCGCTGCGGGGACTGAAGGCCGGGCTGACGCTGAAGGGCACGCTGGAGCTGGCGCGGGCCTTCCGCGACGGCGACGCCGACACGCCGCTGATCCTGATGGGCTATCTCAACCCGATCGAGTCCTATGGCTATGACGCCTTCGCGGCCGACGCGGCGGCGGCGGGCGTGGATGGAGTGATCGTGGTCGATTGCCCGCCGGAAGAGGCCGATCCGCTCACGGACGCGCTGGACGCCAACCGGCTGTCGCTGATCCGGCTGGCCACGCCGACGTCGGACGACGCGCGGCTGGAGGTCGTGGCGCGGCGGACCTCGGGCTTCGTCTACTATGTCTCCGTCGCGGGCGTGACCGGGGTGAAGGAGGCGCAGTCCGCCTCGGTCGCTCCGGCGGTGGAGCGGGTGCGCAAGGCCTCAGGCCTGCCGGTCGCGGTCGGCTTCGGGGTCAAGACGCCAGAGCGCGCCGCCGAGATCGCCCGGGTGTCGGACGCGGTCGTGGCCGGTTCGGTGCTGGTCGACGAGGTCGCCGCCGCCCTGGAGGCCGGCGAACCCGCCGCGCCGCGCGTTCTGGCCAAGGTGCGCAGCCTGGCCGAGGCCGTGCGGGGTGCGCGGGTCGCTGAAACCGTCTAAGAGCCCGCCGATGGCCGACAAGACCCCTCCCCGACCCCCTCAGGAAAAGCGCGGCGGCTGGCTCAGCCGCTTCGCGCCCGGCGTGCGCAAGATCGTCAGCCGGCGCGACACGCCCGACAATCTGTGGGTCAAGGACCCGGACTCGGGCGACATGCTGTATCGCCCCGACCTGGAGGCCGCCCTCTGGGTCACGCCGTCCGGCCGGCACATGCGCATCAACGCCAAGCAGCGGCTGGGCTACACCTTCGACGGCGGCGAGTACGAGCCGATCGACACGCCCGACGTTCCCGAGGACCCGCTGAAGTTCTCGGACGGCAAGCCCTATCGCGAGCGCCTGGCGGCGGCGAGGAAGGCCACGGGCCAGAAGGACGCCATGGCCATCGGCTGTGGCGAGGTCGGCGGCGCGGAATGCGTGGTGGTGGTCCAGGACTTCACCTTCATGGGCGGGTCGCTGGGCATGGCGGCGGGCGAGGCCTTCATCGCCGCGGCCCGGGCGGCGCTTTCTCGCGGCGTGCCCCTGGTCTGCTTCACGGCGGCGGGCGGGGCGCGGATGCAGGAGGGCGCGCTGAGCCTCATGCAGATGGCCCGCACGACGCTGGCGGTGCAGGAGCTGAAGGATGCGGCGCTTCCCTATGTCGTCGTCCTGACCGACCCCACCACCGGAGGCGTCACGGCCAGCTACGCCATGCTCGGCGACGTGCATCTGGCCGAGCCGGGGGCCCTGATCGGCTTCGCCGGGCCGCGCGTGATCGAGACCACCATCCGCGAGAAGCTGCCGCCCGGCTTCCAGCGCTCGGAGTATCTGCAGGAAAAGGGCATGGTCGACCGCGTCGTCGCCCGCGCCGACCTGCCCGAGACCCTGGGCCGCATCCTGTCGATGCTGATGGGCGGACGGCGCAAGGCGGCCTGACGGCTGCTTACTCGCTGCGGCGGGCTTCAAGCCGGTCGCGGGTCATGATCGCCGCGACGGCGTCGGCGGCGGCGGTCACAGTGCGCCGCTGAGGCCGCGTGGCGTAAAGCGCCTGGAGGTATGACCGGTCCCATTCGGTCAACCCCTCCGCCCCGCCGCCCGAGAACAGATTGAGCACCGTGTCGAACCGGCCCGTATCGGCGGCGGCATCGATCTGGGCCAGGCTGATGAAGGCCAGATAGTCGCCGAGCTGGGCCGCGTTGACGTCGCCCACTTCGTCGATATCGACGACGATGATCACCTTGAACAAGGCGTCCGCGACCTGCGTATTCAGTCGCGACGCCGAGTCGGAAACGATGATGGGGGCTGCGGTCAGGACGCAGTCCATGGGATCGCACCCAATTCGGCGGGCGAGATCGGAAGCAACCGGACCCCCTGCTTCCCTCCCCGGCATACGGACGGCCAGTTGTCCTGTTTCGGTGTCAAAGGGCATGCTCATGGCCCACCAGCGGACGGCTCCCGGCGCGTCGGTGAAGGCTTCCAGGGCCCGATCGCCGCGGTTCAGTCCCCCGACACCCAGGTCGAAGACGCGGCGGTCGCGCCGCACCATGCTGGCGGCCAGACCGGCCCCGTCGTCGGTGAACAGAACCACCACATTGGGATTGCAACCCGGACGGCCGACTTCGACGCCCACATCGGCTGCGGCCAAGGCGATCCGATCAATGACGGCCTGGGCGGGCTCCGGGCCGAGATTGACCACGCCAGGGCACAGCGGCCCCTCCCAGCGCGCCAGACCTCTCCGGGTTGCCGGCGCGGCGATCCGCCCGACGAAATCGCGCACCGCCTCCGGCGTCGGGCGGCCGACCACCTCGAGGTCCGGAAGTCGGCTGGTTTCTTGGGGCAGCTCGAGGGGGGATGGATCCGAGGCGCCCAGAGCCAGCGCGGAAAGCAAGGCCGTCAGCAGCATGGAAACCTCCTGAAGTTGAACGAGGCTAACCCGCTCGGGAGCCGTTGACCAGATCGCAGGGTCGCGGGTTCCGATCCTGGGGTCTGGTAGTGCTAAGGAGCGGCATGGACCCCGTCTCCGCCCGCCTGCGCGCGCGTCATCCGCAGAAGATCGACCTGTCGCTGGACCGGATGCGGACGCTGTGCGCCATCCTCAGCGAGCCGCAGCATCGGCTGCCGCCGGTCATCCATGTTGCGGGGACCAACGGCAAGGGCTCCACCGTGGCCTTCCTGCGCGCCATGGCCGAGGCGGCAGGCTTGCGGGTCCACGTCTACACCTCGCCCCATCTGGTGCGGTTCAATGAGCGCATCCGGCTGGCGGGACGACTGATTGAGGACGACCATCTGTCGGCCATCCTCGACCGCATCGAGGCGGTGCGCGGCGTCGAGACCACGGTGTTCGAGAGCACCACGGCCGCCGCCTTCGTGGCCATGAGCGAGACGCCCGCCGACCTGGCCATCGTCGAGGTCGGGCTGGGCGGGACGCTGGACGCGACCAACGTCATCGAGCGGCCGCTGCTGAGCGTCATCACACCGGTCGACCTCGACCACGCCGAGTTCCTGGGGACCGACATCGCCCAGATCGCGAGCGAGAAGGCGGGCATCCTCAAGGCCGGGGCGCGCGGGATCGTCGCGCGGCAGGCGGAAGCCGCGATGGCGGTGATCGAGGCGAAGGCGGCGTCGGTGCATACGCCCCTGACCGTCATGGGTGTGGACTTCGACGCTTGGGCCGAGCGGGGCGGCATGGTGTTCCAGAACGCCGAGCGGTTCCTCGACCTGCCCGCGCCCGCGCTGGCGGGGCCGCATCAGGTGGCCAACGCAGGGCTGGCTGCGGCGGTGGCGCTGGAGCTTGATCTGCCGGAGACGGCGATCGCGGAAGGCATAGCGGCGGCGCGCTGGCCCGCGCGGATGCAACGGTTGACGGCGGGGCCCTATGGCGCGACGGCCAGGGCGGCGGACGCCGAGCTGTGGCTGGACGGCGGGCACAATCCGCACGCGGGCCGGGCGCTGGCGGACGCGCTGGCCGAGCGTCAGGCGCGGGCGCCCCGGCCGCTGGCGCTCATCGTCGGCATGCTGGCCAACAAGGACCACGGCGGCTTCTTCGAGGCGCTGAAGGACAGCGGGGCGCATGTCTTCACCGTCGGCTTCGAGGGAACGGCCGCCGATCCCGAGGCGCTGGCGGCCGTCGCGCGCGGACATGGTCTGGGGGCCCAGAGCGCGCCGTCGGTGAAGTCTGCGCTCGCGCGCGCGATCCGGCTGGGGGCCGGGCGGGTCGTGATCTGCGGCTCGCTGTATCTGGCGGGCGAAGTGCTGGGCGCGGACCGGGCGACCTGGCCGGATTAGGGCGACCGCTTTTCAACCCATGCCGTCATCCCCGGACTTGATCCGAGGATCGGATCGCCAGCGGACCAGAACAGCAGGGTTGGGCCAACCGCTGCCGCCACGCACCTCTGCATGAGCAGGCTCCACGTCCGATCCTCGGATCAAATCCGAGGATGACGGAGAGTTCGTAGGCAGCGCCAACGTAAAGGTCGCTTGACATTCGGTGTCGGGGCGGCAGAACCTTCGCCGCAGGAGGTTCCCGCATGATCCGTCGCTCCCTGCTCGCCCTCGCCTGCGCCTTCGGCCTCGCTGGCCCGGCTGCCGCCCAGACCGCCTCGCCGCTGCCGGCCGATCTGCAGGTGCTGTTCTGGCCCGCCGAGCGGCGCGAGCAGGACCTGCGGCGCATGCCGGAGCTGATTCCGCACGCCCGCATCGAGCCGTCGCCGACGCCGCGCGCCTTGCTCCAAGGCGAGGCGCTGGACTTCGACCCGAGCGCCTTCATGGAAAGCCAGCGCGTGGCCGGCCTGCTGGTCATTCAAGACGGCCGCGTGCGGCTGGAGCGCTATGGCCTGGGGCTGACCGACCAGGACCACTGGGACAGCTTCTCCATGACCAAGTCCCTGACCTCGACCCTGGTCGGGGCGGCGATCGCGGACGGGGCGATCCGCAGCCCCTATGATCTGGTCACCGACTACATCCCCGAACTGGCCGGCGGGGCGTACGACGGGGTGCAGATCGCCCACGTCCTGACCATGACCTCGGGCGCGCGGTGGAGCGAGGACTACGTCGATCCGAACTCCGACGTGGCGCGCTTCTATCTGACCCCGCCCCCGGCCGACATGGACGCCACCGTCGCCTATCTGCGCGCCTTGCCGCGCGAGCATCCGCCGGGTGAGCGGTGGCACTACAACACCGGCGAGACCAACCTGATCGGCGTTCTGATCGCTCGCGCCACGGGGCGACCGCTGGCGGAGTATCTGAAGGAGAAGGTCTGGGACCCCGCGGGCATGGAGGGGCCGGCCTTCTGGATGCTGGACGCCCAAGGCAAGGAGGCCGGCGGTTGCTGCGTCTCGGCGAACCTAAGGGATTGGGGCCGCGTCGGGCTGATGGCGCTGGAGCGGGGCGCGGTCCCGGGCGGCCAGATCGCCACGGCGCGCTGGTTCGAGAGCGCCACCTCCCAGATGGTTGATTTCCCGGAGAACGACCGGGGCTATGGCGCTCAATGGTGGACGCGCGCCGACGGGGCCCAGTTCGAGGCGTCCGGCATCTTCGGCCAGATGATCCACGTCGATCCGACGCGGAACCTGGTGGTCGTCTTCCTGTCGGCCTGGCCCAGCGCGACCAGCCGCGAACGCTCCGACGAGCGGCAGGCGTTTCTCAGGGAGCTGAAGGCCGCGCTCTAAAGCCTCACGCGCGCTCGACGCACATCGCCACGCCCATGCCGCCGCCGATGCACAGGGTGGCCAGGCCCTTGGACAGCCCCTCGCGCTTCAGTTCGTGCAGCAGGGTGGTCAGGATGCGGGCCCCGGACGCCCCGATCGGGTGGCCGATGGCGATGGCCCCGCCGTTGACGTTGACCTTGGCCGGGTCGAGGTCGAGCTCCTTGAGCACGCACAGGCTCTGGGCGGCGAAGGCCTCGTTGGATTCGACGCGGTCGAGGTCGGCGACGGTCCAGCCGGCCTTCTGAAGCGCCTTTCGCGACGCCGGGATCGGGCCCGTGCCCATCACCGCCGGATCGACGCCCGCCGTGGCCGAGGACGCGATGCGGGCAAGCGGCTCCAGGCCCCGCGCCCTGGCTTCATCCGCCGTCATCAGGACCAGGGCGGCCGCGCCGTCGTTCAGGCCGGACGCATTGGCGGCCGTCACCGTGCCGTCCCTGGTGAAGGCCGGCTTCAGCTTCTCCATGGAGTCCAGCGTCGCGCCGTGGCGGATGTATTCATCCTTGTCGACGACCACGTCGCCCTTCTTGCCGGCGATGACGACGGGCGCGATCTCGGCGTCGAACTTGCCGGCCTTCTGCGCGGCCTCGGCCTTGTGCTGGCTGCCCAGCGCGAAGGCGTCCTGTTCGGCGCGGGTGATCTGCCACTTTTCGGCGATGTTCTCGGCCGTCTGGCCCATGTGATAGCCGTTGAAGGCGTCCCACAGGCCGTCCCTGATCATGGTGTCGATCAGCTGCAGGTCGCCCATCTTGTGGCCCGACCGCAGGTGCTGGGCGTGCGGCGCCTGGCTCATGCTCTCCTGACCGCCCGCCACGACGATCCTGGCGTCGCCCAGGGCGATCTGCTGGGCGCCGACGGCGACGGCGCGCAGGCCCGAGCCGCAAATCTGGTTCAGGCTCCAGGCCGGCGTTTCCTTCGGAATGCCGGCGCCGATCGAGGCCTGACGCGCCGGGCCCTGACCCGCCGCGGCCTGCAGGACGTGGCCCAGGATGACCTCGTCGATGTCGGCCGGGTCGACGCCCGCGCGCTCCAGCGCCGCCCGGATGGCGATCTCGCCCAGCTTCGATGCGGGCAGCGACGACAGCCCGCCCAGGAACGATCCCACGGGCGTGCGGGCGGCGGAGACGATGACGACGTCGGTCATGGGGAGGTCCTTGATCGGAGCTTGCCGGGCGGGGAGGCCGTTAGGCGGTCGATAAGTTTGCGTGGCGTTTCTGCCGCATCCGGCGGCTTTCGTCACCACCAGCGCGGCCGTTCAGGTGAAAGTCATGGTCTTCGACCAATATGGCAGGGAACGACAGGCGGAACCGCCGAGTTGATGCGACCATGCTGCAAGCCGTGAAACGCCACGTCCGTCGCCTCTGCACTCCCGATCAGATCGATCTGGAGGAGCATTACCAGTCGCCCGCCGAGCACACCGCCGACCTGGTGGTCCACACCGTGGGCCTGACGCTGGCGGCCGTGGGCGGGATCGTGCTGGCGGTGCTGTCGGCGCTGAACGGCGGGGTGGGCGTGGTGATGGCCACCGCCATCTACGCCCTGTGCCTGGTGGCCATGCTGACGGCCTCGACCGTCTACAACCTGACCCGGCCCTGCGCGGCGCGGCCGGTGCTGCGTCGGCTGGACGAGGCGGCGATCTTCCTGATGATCGCGGGCAGCTACACCCCCTTCACGACCCAGAGGTTCGAGGGCTGGTGGGCGATCGGCTTCACCCTCGTGGTCTGGACCATCGCGTTCGCCGGCGTGGCGGCCAAGCTGGTGGCGCCGCGCATCTCCGACGCCTTCTGGAGCGGGGTCTATGTGGTGTTCGGCTGGATCGCGGTGATCGCGCTCAAGCCCATGATCGACACCGTCCACCCCATCGCGCTGGGCCTGCTCGTGCTGGGCGGCCTGATCTATACTGCGGGCGTCTTCTTCTTCATCTCGCCCAAGCTGAAATATCGCCGCGCCATCTGGCACGGCTTCGTCGTGGCCGGCGCGGGCGTGCACTGGGCCGCCGTGCTGGTGGGCGTGGTGCTGGCCCCGAACCTGGCCTGAGGACCGCCGCGACACGAAACCGTCATGGCCCCTTTCGCCGGGCGCCGCGCTGCGGGATAAGGGCGGCTGCACTGCAGGGATGGAACCGTGGCCGACAGCACCCAGCCGAACGGCAAGACGAAGGACGGCGAGGCCGTCGTCATCAAGAAGTACGCCAACCGCCGCCTCTACAACACCGCCAGCTCCGCCTACGTCACGCTCGACGACCTCGCCCGCATGGTGCGCGAGGGCACCGATTTCGTCGTCTATGACGCCAAGACCAATGAGGAGCTGACCCGCCAGATCCTGACCCAGATCATCTTCGAGGAAGAGAGCCGGGGGCAGGCCCTGCTGCCCGTCCAGTTCCTGCGCCAGCTGATCGGCTTCTACGGCGGCCAGATGGAAGGCGTGCTGCCCAGCTATCTGCAGATGTCGCTGGAGAACTTCGCCCGCCAGCAGGAGACTTTCCGCGAGCAGATGACCAAGGCGCTGGGCGCCACCCCCGGAGCCATGATGGGCGCCGGCATGATGGAGGCCGCCGCCAAGCAGAACATGGCGATGTTCGAGCAGGCGATGAAGATGTTCCCGGGCTTCGGCTATGGCCGCGCGCCCGAGGCCCCGGCCGCCGCCCCCTCGGCGTCGGAGGCCAAGGCCGATCCCGCGCTGGACGAGATGCGCCGCCAGATGGACGAGATGCGCGCCCAGATCGAGCGGCTGGCCTCCTCGCGGGGCGGCTAGGCGATGACGCGCGAGGTCGGCCCCATTCCCCCGGTCGGCCCGCGCGATCGGCGCGAGACCGAGCGCCGCACCGCCGCCGACCGGCGCGCGGCGGCGCAGGCCGGAAAGGGGGCGGCGTCGGCCTCGACCCTGCCGGTGCGGGTGCAGGAGACGATCGAACCGGCACATCCTGCCGAGGATCATGCTCCGCTCGATCCCGCCGCCGCCTTCGCCGCCCAGCTGATCGGCCAGTCGGGCCAGAAGCGCGGCCTGAAGGGCGGGCCGCCCGTGCTGGACAAGGCGCGTTCGACCTACCTCGGGGCGGAATATTCGGGCGAGAAGGACCGCCGACCGCCCGCCGGGGTGGTGAAGAAGACCGAGGTCTGATCGCAGCCACGAATCTGGGGTCGACTGGCCCGGCGCTTGCAGGGACGGGGGCGACCGTCCCTTCGCCGTTCGAGCCTCGCCCATGTTCGCCGCCTCCGCCCTCTCGGCCGCCGCCCGCGTCTTCGACATCGCCGTCGTCAGCCTGATCTTCGCCGTCCTGCTTTAGGCTCTAGAGGCGCGGCCCCCACGGTCCCATCGGCGGGGGCGGCGGGCGGCGCGGCAGGAACAGCGGGCCGAGCAGGATCCCGAACAGATAGCCGCCCAGATGCCCCTCCCAGGCGATGCCGCCCTGGGCCCCGGCGGCGGCGGCCAGGCCGTTGATCAGCAGCACCAGGATGGCGTTGGAGATGACGAAGTCGCGCGTCACCCGCAGCGCATGGGGCGACCACAGCGCCTTGTCCGGCCCGCCTTCCGGGTCGATCCGGGCGAGCAGGCCCCAGAGCGCGCAGATGGCCCCGGACGCGCCGACCATGGGCAGGGTCTGGTCCAGGTTCATGGCGATGAACAGCCCGGCCGAGGCCAGGCCGCCCAGCACGAAGAACAGCAGATAGCGCACGATCATCGGCGCGCCGCCCCGGCCCCTCCGCATGGCCCGCACCACGATGGGGCTGAAGGTCAGGAGCGCCAGGGTGTTCATGATCAGGTGCGGCAGGCCGGCGTGGCTGACCATGTGGGTCAGGATCGTCTCATAGCGCCCCTCGTTCAGCGCCGGGATCGACAGGGCCCAGGGGATGGGCCCGCCGTTGGTGATCTGCCACCCCGCCACGGCGGCGAACAGGGCGCCCAGCAGATAGCCCGGCCAGCCGCCCTCCTCGGGACGCGGCCGGTCCGTCACGCGACGCAGGGCGGAGGAGTGGGACATGGGCAGGGAGATGGTTGGGAGACGAAAAGGGCGCCAGAGGCCGGGGGGGCGCTGCGACATGACAGACGCGTGAAGCTGGTCCATTCTGGCCTCTCAGAGCGGGGGCGCGAATGACGATGACGGACGGGGCGGGCGGGGGCTCGCGGGGCTGGTTCTTTCCGATCCTGGCGCTGGCGATCTCACTGACAGCGTTCGCGGGCTTCGCCATCACCTATCTGGGGCCGCTGGCCAGCGGGACCTACCAGCCGGTGTCCTGGGCCGTGCACGCCCACGGGATCGTCTATCTGGCGTGGTGCGCGCTTCTGCCGGTGCAGGCGACGCTGGCGCGGCGCGCGTTCACCGCCCACCGGGCGCTGGGGATCGCCAGCGTCGTCCTGGTCGCGGTCATGGCCTTCACCGGCTTTCTGGTGATCAGCGTCAAGGTGCAGGAGGCGCTGACGGGCCAGGGCGCGCCGTTCTGGAAGGCGTTCAGCCTGCCGATCACCGCGGGCCTGGTGCTGTTCCTGGGCTTCTACGTCGCGGCCCTGATGAACCGCGGCCGGCCGGAGTGGCACAAGCGGCTGATGATCAGCGCCTCGGCCACGGTGATCGCGGCGGGCGCCTGGCGGCTGTGGGTCGCGGGCTTCGGCTTCAACGACTGGGCCTTCACGGCGGCCCTGGCCTCCATCAAGCTGTTCATGGTCGCCGGCGTGGTCCGCGACCTCATCGTCCGCCGCGCGGTCCATCCGGCCTGGTGGGTCGGTCTGGGGGTCTCTATCGCCGTGGAGGGCGGAGCGCTGCTGGCCGTGGGGACGCCGCTGGAAGCGCCGCTGGCGGGCGCGATCGCGGCGTTCGCGGGGGTGTTCGGGGGGATGTATTGAGAGGGATACCGGCGCTAAGCTTCAACCAACAAAACGGAGCATGCTCTGTCTCGCACAAGCGTCGGAGCTCTTTATGTGTATCCGTCAATCTCCATAAGTAGGCAATAGTAGAGCTCGTTAACGCAGACTGCAAACATTTTTGCCTGCCAGCCAGGAGAGCGATCAAAAGCCGCGTTACCGAAATCTTGTTCTATTAGCACATCGAAACGGGCGCGGACGACCGGTAATAGATCGTCATGGCAAACCCAATTCCTGTACACACGGATCCTGGCCAGCGCGGGGGCAAGGTGCGGAAATCTTGTGTGCATCGCTGCATAAAAGTACTGCTTTCCGTGGGCCTTATCTATAGGCTCTACTAGAACAGTGTTTAGGACTGTCAATGCACTTGTCAGCGTCGCTGTAGAAACTACCGGCTCGATCGAGGCAAGTTTGTCGAAACGCACGCTGCGATCTTTCCAAGGCCACTCGACTGTGTGCGCCAGTGCTTGCAGCCTGTCGAACTCGCGAACCACGTCTTTAAGACGCTTTCCAAGCCATGTTGGCCCTGCCGTGCGCTCTGTGTCGGCATGCGGCTTCTCCGACCGTCGCACGCCGCGCAACAAGTGTTGCTTCATCGCGGGTATGAGAAATTTTGCGCGACTACCCGGACTGGTGGCCACTATTCCGTAGTTTTTAATATGAGAAACCATAAGCTCGTCTCGGGCCATTTCGTAGAAATCCACGTCATCCCCACTAGCTAGCATTATCAGCATCTCGTATTCGTCAGGATAAAATCTTTCGATTTCTGATAACGCGTGCCTGCAGTGCGGTTCAACATAGCTGTCTAGAGCAGATAGCCGGCTGTCGACGTAGGCCTTATCTATCGCGATGGGGCGCTTGGCCCCAGCATCGTAGGCTTCTGTATGCAACTGGCTACACGCGAGCCGTGTGAGCATAGGATGACCGCCGTACTGAGCAAACACAGCATCGATCGCAGCATCGTTGAATCGAAGACCCATGCGATTCCCGATATTCCTGATCATGCTACGGCAGTCGTCTATCTTTAAACCCTGCACATACCGGGGCTGAACTATCCCAAACACTGGATTTTGAACGCCATCGATGACATCCAGTTCGCTGATAGCTGGGTTTACCCCACACATTCCGAACGAAACTCGTCTGTACAGACTTTGGACGGACCAAAGAGTTTGCCAAAATGGAACGAAATCTGCCCTCCAGTGCAAGTCGAGGGTCGCGAACGGTGAAATATATTCGATCTCATCAAAAATGATGCAGACCTTTCGCCGTCGCCCTACCCGTTGGACGGCGTGCCTGAAGCGGGCGGCAACATGCGTAGCCGGGTCGTCAGACTGTAGTTCCCCTACCTTCCGCAGCAGGTCGGTAGATATTGTTGCCAACAGTGCATCCCACGATAAGCTGCGAATGTCAGGCGATTTGCAGTCATAGTAAAACACATAAGCTGAACCAGTATCCTCCACATCACGCATAACCTTATATAGTGAAGATGTTTTGCCAGCCTTGCGGAGGCCGTACAGGCCGAAGTTCTCAGATTTCTTTATGCGATCTTTCAATTCGCTAATAAGCAGTGGGCGTCCGAAGAAATTTACATCTTCGCTGATCGGTAGTCTATAATCAAATAGATCTCTGGAAAAATAGTGAGTAGACAATAAATTGAATATTCGTAGGGGCTCTATTCCCTGTATCTCAAGATCGCCAAAAGACATTGCGATGCCAGTTACAGGCTGAGGATGATCGAAAAAGTACTCTTCTAGCCAGCGATTTGCGGAGGGATCAGCGCTAATCAGAAAGAAGGTTGTCGGATCAGCTCTGGAAGATACCACGCTGTCTCGGAGTGTGTCATTGATTAGCCCCACAACACGAGGCTGTAGCGTCTTGTAATCTGAGACGAAGACCGCGATTTCAGACCGAAAGCCGAAAACATCGCGCATCGTAGTGCGTGGCTTAAATAGATATGCGGAAACCCGGGTCCCTCGACCCGAGAAGGATTTTCCCCACGTGATCTCGAAATCACGAGTGAATGGTAGCAACAGCCTGTAGTCGCTGGGATATTGAAGAAGAATCCCTTCGAGCACTTGGCGCTCGATCGCGCCCTCAGGATGCAAAGAATGTGTCAATGGCCCCTCCGGGCCTTGACCATAACGCCCAAACGAGGGGCGGCAACATCCCAATCAGCCAAAAGTTTCCGCTGTCGCTGGAGTTCCCTGCTGCGGCTGCTGCCTCTGTGGTTCTGCTACCTGAGAGATGATGATCTGAGAGGCCCGCGCTTTCCAATCCGAAGGTCAGCTTTTGGGATGATAAGGTCGTCAATGCACCCGCGCCTTCCCGATCTCCAGCCCATCCTGCCCCGCTGACACCGCGATCACGCTCCCGTCCGCGATCTCTCCCGCCAGCAGCTTCTTGGCCATCGGGTCGACCAGCTCCTTCTGGATGACGCGCTTCAGCGGGCGCGCCCCGTACACCGGGTCGTAGCCCTTGTCGGCGAGCCAGGCCGAGGCGCTGTCGTCCAGGGCCAGCGTCAGCCGCCGGTCGGCCATCAGCTTTTCCAGCCGCGCCAGCTGGATGCGGACGATGCCGGCCATCTGGTCGCGGCCGAGGCGACGGAACAGGATGATCTCGTCGATGCGGTTCAGGAACTCGGGCCGGAAATGGGCGCGAACCGCCTCCATGACGAAGGGGCGCACGGCCTCGACGTCCTCGCCTTCCCCCTGATCGGCGAGCGCCGCCGAGCCGAGGTTGGAGGTCATGATGATCAGGGTGTTCTTGAAGTCGACCACCCGGCCCTGACCGTCCGTCAGGCGGCCGTCGTCCAGCACCTGCAACAGGACGTTGAACACGTCGGGGTGGGCCTTTTCGACCTCGTCGAACAGGACGACCTGATAGGGGCGACGGCGCACGGCCTCGGTCAGGGCCCCGCCCTCGTCATAGCCGACATAGCCCGGAGGGGCGCCGATCAGGCGGCTGACCGAGTGCTTCTCCATGTACTCGCTCATGTCGATGCGGGTGATGGCCTGGTCGTCGTCGAACAGGAAGGCGGCCAGCGCCTTGGTCAGCTCGGTCTTGCCCACCCCCGTGGGGCCGAGGAACAGGAAGGAGCCGAGCGGGCGGTTGGGGTCGTTCAGACCCGCGCGCGCCCGGCGCACGGCGTCGGCGACGGCGGCCAGAGCCGCGTCCTGACCCACAACGCGGCCGCGAAGGGCGTCCTCCATCTTGAGCAGCTTCTCGCGCTCGCCCTCCAGCATCTTGTCGACGGGCACGCCGGTCCAGCGGCTGACGACGGCCGCGATCTGTTCGGCGTCGACGACCTCGGGCGTCAGGGAGGAGGCGGCCGCCTCGGCGCTCTCGGCCTCGGCGAGTTGCTTCTCGATCTGGGGGATCTGGCCGTAGGCGATCTCGGACGCGCGGGCGAGGTCGCCGTTCCTCTGGGCGCTGGCCAGCTCGGCGCGCAGGCGGTCGAGCGTCTCGCGCAGCTGGGCGCCCTGCCCGACCTTTTCCTTCTCGGCCTTCCACTGGGCGGTCAGGTCCTCGGATTGGCCTTCGAGCTCGGCGATCTCGTCCTCCAGCGTCGACAGGCGTTGCTTGGAGGCGGCGTCGGTCTCCTTGACCAGGGCCTCGCGCTCGATCTTGAGCTGGACCAGGCGGCGGTCGATCTCGTCCAGAGCCTCGGGCTTGGAGTCGACGGCCATGCGCACGCGCGACCCGGCCTCGTCGATCAGGTCGATCGCCTTGTCGGGCAGGAAGCGGTCGGTGATGTAGCGGTTGGACAGGGTGGCGGCGGCGACGATGGCGCTGTCACTGATGCGCACCCCGTGGTGGACCTCGTACTTCTCCTTCAGCCCCCGCAGGATGGAGACGGTGTCCTCCACCGTCGGCTCCGACACGAACACGGGCTGGAAGCGGCGGGCGAGCGCGGCGTCCTTCTCGACGTGCTTCCTGTACTCGTCCAGCGTCGTGGCGCCGACGCAGTGCAGCTCGCCGCGGGCGAGCGCGGGTTTCAACAGGTTCGACGCGTCCATGGCGCCGTCCGTCTTTCCGGCGCCGACCAGGGTGTGCATCTCGTCGATGAACAGGATGATCTGGCCCTCGGCGGCCGTGACCTCGCCCAGCACGGCCTTCAGCCGCTCCTCGAACTCGCCCCGATATTTCGCGCCGGCGATCAGGGCGCCCATGTCGAGCGCCATGACGGTCTTGTCCTTCAGGCTCTCGGGCACGTCGCCGTCGACGATGCGCTTGGCCAGGCCCTCGACGATGGCGGTCTTGCCGACGCCGGGCTCGCCGATCAGGACGGGGTTGTTCTTGGTGCGGCGGGCGAGGACCTGGATGGTGCGGCGGATCTCCTCGTCGCGGCCGATGACGGGGTCGATCTTCTGGTCCCGCGCGGCCTGGGTCAGGTCGCGGGCATAGCGTTTCAGGGCGTCATAGGCGTCCTCGGCCCCGGCGCTGTCGGCCGTCTTGCCCTTCCTCACTTCGGCGACGGCGGCGTCCAGCTTGTCGGCGGTGACGCCGGCGGACTTCAGGGCGTCGCCGGCGGGGCCGCCCTCGCGCGCGATGGCGGACAGGATGCGTTCGGTGGTGACGAAGGCGTCGCCAGCCTTTTTCGCGGCTTCTTCGGCCTTGGCGAAGACGCGGGCGGTGGCGCCGTCGAGATAGAGCTGGCTGGTGGCGCTTTCGACCTGGGGGCGCTTCTTGAGCAGGGCCTCCGCGCCCTCGGCGGCCTTGGCCGGGTCGCCGCCGGCGGCGGTGATGAGGTTGCGGGCCAGGCCGTCGCGCTCCTCCAGAAGCACCTTGAGCAGGTGTTCGGGGGCGAACTGCTGGTGCCGGCGCGCGAGCGCCAGGGTCTGGGCCGACTGAACCGCCTGTTTGGCGCGGTCGGAATAGAGGTCGAGGTTCAAGGCGTATCCCCGTGTGAACAGCGGAAGCTGTCCAGCACGCCCTCTGATGCAAGCGACGCGCCGGACCGTTGGCGATCACTTGGGTGTGGCGGAGGGGCCACACAAGAGGCCTGGATCATGGGTTTAGTCTGGGGCCATGCCGCACGAACTCTGGCCCGTCGATCCGTCCGTCGTGCCGCCGTTTCTGGTGGCCGTCGCGCTGATCGAGCTGACGCCGGGGCCGAACATGGGGTGGCTGGCGCTGGTGTCGATGGGGCAGGGGCGGCTGGCGGGGCTTGCGGCGGTCGCGGGGGTGACGCTGGGGTTGGCGGTCTGGATGGTGCTGGCGGCGGTCGGGCTGACGTCGGTGCTGCTGGCCTTTCCGGCGCTCTATCAGGCCGTGCGCTGGGCCGGCGTCCTGTTCCTGCTGTGGCTGGCGTGGGAGGCCTGGGCCGGGGCGGGCAAGGCGACCGTGGAGGTCGGGCGCGATCCGGAGAAGCTGCGCGGACTGTTCCTGCGGGGACTGACGGGCAATCTGCTGAACCCCAAGGCGGCGGTCTTCTATGTGGCCTTGCTGCCCACCTTCATCCGGCCGGAGCATGCCTCGCCGATGGCGCAGGCCCTGACGCTGGGCAGCCTGCACCTGATCGTCAGCGTCGTCGTGCACGGCGCGATCGTGCTGGGCGCGGCGGCGGCCGGGGCGGTGGTGATGCGCCGGCTGCGCGGCCTGTGGGCCGGTCGGGCGATGGCGGCGGGGATCGCGGCCGTCGCCGTCTGGATGGCCTGGGCGACGCGGAGCTGAGCGCCTATTCCTCGGGCCGGGCCATGACCGTCAGATTGGCGGCGACGGCGCGCTGGGCCTCGCGCTCGGCGGGCGGCAGGGGGACCATGCCGCGATCCTGCAGATAGCCGCCGCGCCCGACCGCCGCTTCGGAGGTGAACTCGATCAGGAAGTCCTGCAGCCCCGGCGTGACGCCGATGTGGGCCTTCTTGACGTAGATGAACATCGACCGGCTGACCGGATATTGGCCCGAGGCGATGGTCTCCAGCGTCGGCGAGACGCCGTTGATGGTCGCCGGTTTCACCTGGCCGAAGTTCTCTTCCAGGAAGGAATAGCCGAACACCCCGACCGAGCCGGGCGTGCGGGTCAGGGTCTGGACGATGGCGTTGTCGTTCTCGCCGGAATCGACCCAGCCGCCGTCCTCGCGCAGCGTCTGGGCCACGGCCTCGAAACGGTCGGGATCGCTCTCGGCCAGGGCCTCCAGCGCCGGCAGGGCCTCGGCCGAGGCCAGCATGGCCAGCTCGTTCCAGCTGTCGCGCGTGCCCGACGTCGGCGGCGGGCCATAGACCTGGATTCGCACGTCCGGCAGGCCCGCCCGGACTTGCGCCCAGGTGCGGTTCGGGTTGGGGATCAGCTGGCCGTCCGGGCCCGGGATTTCCTTGGCCAGGGCCAGATACAGGTCCGAGCCCTCCAGCACGAAGTCGGCGCCGGTGCGGGCGGTGGCGACGGCCAGGCCATCATAGCCGATTTTGATCTCGATGATCTCGGTCACGCCGTTCTCGGCGCACTGGTCGAACTCCGACGCCTTGAGGCGGCGCGAGGCATTGGCGATGTCGGGCGTCGTGGGCCCCAGGCCCTGGCAGAAGGCCTGGATGCCGCCGCCGGTGCCCAGCGACTCGACCCGCGGCGGCGCGCCGTCGGGGAAATTCCTCCCGAAGTTCTCGGCCACGCGCGTGGCGAACGGGAAGACCGTCGAGGAGCCCGCCGCCCAGATGCCGTTCCTCTGCTGGCCGCCGGCCTGTCCGCAGGCGGCGACGATCAGGGCCATGGCGGCGGCGCCGGCCACGAAGAGGCGGCGGGGCAGGGTGGAGGGCATGCAGGCGGCTTTCGAAGGCGACGATTCGGCGACGCTTAAAGCAGACGTTTGCGCATGGCCTGTGACAGCATGTCGATCAGGGTCACGGCGACGACGACGATGATGACCACGGCCGACACGTCGCGGAAATCAAAGGCGTTCATCCGGTCGAACAGCACCTGACCGATGCCGCCCGCCCCGATCAGGCCCAGCACCGTGGCCGAGCGGCTGTTGGATTCGAAGCGGTAGAGCGCGAACGAGGTCCACAGCGGCGCGACCTGGGGCACCACGCCCCAGACGATCTCGTGCAGGCTGGAGGCGCCGGTGGCGCGCACGCCCTCGACCGGGCCCTTGTCGATCGACTCGACCGCTTCCGAGAACAGCTTGGCCAGAACGCCTGCGGTGTTCAGCGCGATGGCGAGAACGCCGGGCAAAGGACCCAGACCGACCGCGATCACGAACAGCAGACCGATAACAAGGTCGGGGATCGAACGGAGCAGGTTCATCAAAAGGCGAACCGGGAAGACCAGCCAGCCCGGGGCGACGTTCCGGGCGGCCGCCAGACCCATCGGCACGGCCGCGAACACAGCGATGAAGGTGCCCCACAGTGCGATCTGGACCGTCTCCCACATCTTGTCGGCGAACAGTCGCCAGTCGGTGAAATCCGGCTTCATCAGCTCAGCGGCGAACCGCCGCGTGTTTTCTGAGTTGGAGAACAGCTCCGACAGATTGCCCAGGTCGACGTCGCCGACGCTGTAGACCAGCAGCACAGCCACGCCGCCCCAGATCAGGACGTCGAGCAGCCAGGCGCCGAGGGACTTGGACGGCGGCTTGGGGATGGCGCCGCCGGTTACAGTGGCGTCGTTCAAGGCTGGACCTCACGAAGCGCGCGCAGGCGCTCCAGTTCGGCCTGGGCCTCTGCGACGGCGGCGTTGTCGCCGCGCGCGCGGGCCTCGCTCAGCTTCTGGTCGGCGACCATCTCGCGGATGGGGTTCAGATAGCTGTCGTCGGCGGCGCGGAACTGGGAATACTCCAGACCCGCAAGCACCTGCCGCTGACGCTCGGCCTCGACGCCCTCGCCCTGGCCATAGGTCAGGAAGAAGCTGCGAATCTTCTCCTTGGTCGCGGGATCGAGATCGCCACGAACCAGGATGCCGCTTTCGGGGATTGGCGGCGACTGCCAGATCTCGGTGATCTGCTCGGCCACGGCCGGGTTCTGGCGGCGGAGGAAGACCGTGTTGACGGTGTTCGACGTGGCGACATCCAGCGTGCCTGTGGCGACGCCGAAAGCGTTCGTTTGATGGTTGGCCGCCCGCACGCTGTCGAAGCATTCGTTGGGATTGATGCCGCGCGGATTGAACAGGAAGGCGAGCGGGGCCAGCGTGCCGGACGTCGACTGGGCGTCGCCGATGCCGAAGTCGAACCGCCGTCCGCAGGCCAGAACCTGATCGAGCGTGATGCCCGAGCCGGTCTTGACGATCAGGGTCGAGCGATAGCTGTCCTGGCCTTCGCGGTTGACGGTGCGGGCGATGACCTCGGCGTCGGCGCGGTCGATGGCCTCCACCGCCGGCTTGGCCGAGAACCAGGCGACCTGGGTCTGGTTGCCGCGCATGGCCTCGACCAGCACGGTGTAGTTGGAGCCGAAGAAAGGCTCGACCGGAATGCCGATGGCCTCTTCCATGTCCGTCAGCAGCGGCTCCCACAGCGGGCCGGCCGAGGCCTGGCCTTCCGCCGACAGGATGGAGAAGGTGATGGTCTCGGGCGCGCCGGTCGCGGCCTTCTCCTCGCCGCCGCCGCAGGCGGACAGCGCCAGCAGGGCGGCCGAGGCGGCGATCAGACCAAATCCCTTCAGGACTGGGCGGCGGGTGAAGCGGTGAAGGCTCATGCCTTGGTCTCCCAGAAGGCGTCTTCGAATTCGGGGCCGTAGATGTCGATCAGCCGGGCGGTGTCCAGCCCCGTCGACGGGCCGTCATAGACGACCTTTCCGGCTTTCAGCGCGACCACGCGGTCGCAATAGCGGATAGCGTAGTCGACCTGGTGCAGCGTCACGATGACGCCCAACCCGTCGCGCTTGTTCAGCTCGACCAGCAGCTCCATGACCTTGCGCGCCGACACCGGGTCCAGCGAGGCGACCGGCTCGTCGGCCAGGATGGCCTCTGCCCCCTGGACCAGGGCGCGGGCGATGGCGCCGCGCTGCTGCTGGCCGCCCGAGAGGGTGTTGGCGCGCTGGGCGGCGTAGTCGGAGACGCCGACGCGATGCAGCGCCTGCATGGCCCGGGTCTTGTCGGCGGACGGCCACAGGCCGAGCGCGCCGCGCCAGCCCGGCAGCCGGCCGAGCGCGCCGAGCATGACGTTCGAGAACAGGCTGAGCCGCCCCACCAGATTGAACTGCTGGAAGATCATGCCCAGCCGGCTGCGCGTCGCCCGCACCGTCCCGGCCACTCGGCCGTTGGACTGCACGGTCTGGCCAAAGACGCTGATCGTGCCTTTTCCGCCATCGATGGACTGCAGCCCGGTGATGGAGCGAAGCAACGTCGACTTGCCCGATCCGGACGGCCCGATCAGGGCCACCATCTCTCCGCAGGCGACGGACACTGACACGCCGTCCAGCGCCTTGCGCTGCCCGAAGGTCTTGGACACGTCCCGCGCCAGCACCAGGCTGGTCGCAAGGGAGCCGGGCGCGGCGGCGGCTGCGGCGGATGAACTCATGAACTCGCTGACGGCGGCTGATGAACAGGCGCCGAATGCCGCGAGGCGCGCGGTCCGGCAAGTCTTAATGCCACGCGGGGGCGCGAGGCGTAAAGCGGGGCGGGAAAGTCACGCCCGCGACGTTGAAATCAAAGACCTTCCGCCATCGGAACGGAATCCTGTCCACAGGGGCGCGCCGCGAAAAAACCGCTTTACATGACAGTCGCGTGACCCCATATGGCCGCTTCCGGCGGACCCCGTAGGTCTAACCGTTACGCGCTGCTAACGCCGGTCTGGGTTAACGACTTACAGGGGGTTACGTGAATTGCGCACGTACCAGCTTCCCCTGGACCTGGTCCGTGAGCGGCCTCCTGAGCGTCCCGTCGCACTCGTGCGGCCGCGCTCGGTTTCCGTAGCGGCCCGCTGGTTCCAGGATAATCTCAAGGCTGACGTCTTCTACGCGGTGAAGGCCAATCCGTCGCGCTGGGTCATCGAGACCCTGATCGAGGCGGGCGTCACCGGTTTCGACGTCGCTTCGCTGGCGGAGATCGAGCTCGTGCGCTCGGTCAGCGCCGATGCGCGCCTGGCCTTCATGCACCCGGTCAAGAGCCGGTCGGCGATCACGCGCGCCTACTTCGACCACGGCGTGCGGACCTTCTCACTCGACTGCGAGGAAGAACTTCAGAAGATCCTCGACGCCACGGGCGGCGCGGACGACCTGAACCTGATCGTGCGCATGGCGGTGTCGGCGGACGGCGCGGCCTATACGCTGTCGGGCAAGTTCGGCGTCTCGGCCGACCAGGCCCCGTCGCTGCTGCTCAGCACCCGCCGGGCGGTCAAGGACGGCCTGATGGGCGTCAGCTTCCACGTCGGTTCGCAGTGCATGCGCCCGTCCGCCTATGAGGCGGCGATGGCCCAGGTCGGTCGCGCCATCACCCGCGCGGGCGTCTTCGTCGACATCGTCGACGTGGGCGGCGGCTTCCCCTCGGTCTATCCGGGCATGGTCCCGCCGGACATGAGCGAATACGCCGACGCCATCCATCGCGGCTTCAACGAGATGCCGGTGTCGGAAACGACCGAGCTGTGGTGCGAGCCCGGCCGGGCGCTGGTGGCCGAGTCGTCCTCGGTGCTGGCGCGGGTCGAACTGCGGAAGGGCGATGCGCTGTATCTGAACGACGGGTCCTATGGCTCGCTGTTCGACGCGACGCACTCGCGCTGGCCCTTCCCGACCAAGCTGGTCCGGGACGGCGAGCGGTCGGCCGAGCTGAAGGCGTTCCAGTTCTACGGACCGACCTGCGACTCGATCGACCACATGCCCGGTCCGTTCTGGCTGCCGGCCGACATCCGCGAAGGCGACTTCATCGAGATCGGCATGCTCGGCGCGTATGGGGTCGCGATGTCGACGGGCTTCAACGGCTATGGCGAGCATGAGGTCGCCGCGGTCGAGGACGCCCCGATGGCCTCGCTGTACGGTCTCGCGCCCCGCTCCATCCCGACCGTGCGCACCACGGCGGAAGAGCAGGCCCGCAAGATCGTTCGCCTGTCCCGGCCCAAGGGCAAGGCGGGCCAGCGCAAGCAGCGTCGGCGCTAAATCGTCACACAGACGTTCTAACTCGCAGCGGCCCGTCGCTCCGTCCGGGCCGCTGCTTCTATTGACGACGGGCGTCCAAATCAAAGGGAAACCCTTGCAATGAACGCTCCCGTTCAATCGAACCAGAAGGCCCAGCTGCTCCAGAACGTCGTGGAGCACATCGACATCACCAGCTTCGACGCCCGTCCGATCATCGACAGCATGCGCAAGATGTCGTTTTCGAGCCGCGACACCGCGCGCGCGTCGGACATCTTCAACATGGCCATCGAGGACGAGACCTGCTCGCCGTGGCTGATCCTGGCGGGCTCCACCTCGGCCGGCGGCTGCATGCACGTGTACCGCGACATGGTGAAGTTCGGCATGATCGACGCCGTGGTCGCCACCGGCGCGTCCATCGTCGACATGGATTTCTTCGAGGCCCTGGGCTTCAAGCACTATCAGGCGGCCGGCCCGGTCGACGACAATGTGCTGCGGGACAACTACATCGACCGCATCTACGACACCTACATCGACGAGGAAGAACTCCAGGCCTGCGACCACACCATCCTGGAGATCGCCAACCGTCTGGAGCCGCGCGGCTATTCCTCGCGCGAGTTCATCTGGGAGATGGGCAAGTGGCTGTCGGAGGGTAACGCCAAGAAAGAAGGCAGCCTGATCCAGACGGCCTATGAGATGGGCGTGCCGATCTTCTGCCCGGCCTTCGTCGACAGCTCGGCCGGCTTCGGCCTGGTCAAGCACCAGAAGGAACGCGCCGCCGCCGGCCAGCCCTACATGATGCTCGACGCCATCGCCGACTTCCGCGAACTGACCGACATCAAGATCGCGGCGGGCACAACCGGCCTGTTCATGGTCGGCGGCGGGGTTCCCAAGAACTTCGCCCAGGACACCGTCGTCTGCGCCGAGATCCTCGGCGTCGAGGCCGACATGCACAAATATGCGGTCCAGATCACGGTCGCCGACGTCCGCGACGGCGCCTGCTCCTCCTCGACGCTCAAGGAAGCGGCGTCGTGGGGCAAGGTCTCGACCACCTATGAGCAGATGGTCTTCGCCGAGGCGACCACCGTCGTCCCGCTGATCGGCTCGGACGCCTACCACCGCGAAGGCTGGAAGAGGCGCGAGCCGCGCCGCTGGCAGAAGCTGTTCGAGAAGGCTGCGTAAGCGTCGCTCAAGCAGCGAGCGTCCGCGACGCGAGCGTTAGCGACGACAAACAAGAGGGGCCGCGAGCGATCGCGGCCCCTTTCTTTTGTCTAGCGGCTCACGCCTGCTCGCTGTCCATGAAGCGCAGCAGCTGTTCCGGATAGCGGGCGCCGGCGACGGCGTCCTTCGGCACCGCCGCCTCGATGGCCGCGAGGTCCTCCGGCTTCAGGGTCAGGGCGACCGCGCCCAGCGACTCCGCCAGCCGGTCCCGGCGACGCGCCCCGACCAGGGGCACGATGTCCTCGCCTTGCGCCGCCACCCAGGCGACGGCGATCTGGGCGACCGTCGCGCCGCGCGCCTCGGCGACGCCGCGCAGGGCTTCGACCAAAGCGAGGTTGCGATCCAGGTTCTCGCCCTGGAAGCGCGGGCTCATGGCGCGGAAGGTGCGGTCGGTCGACCGGTCCTTCGACCAGTGGCCGCTGATCAGGCCGCGCGCCAGGACCCCATAGGCCGTGATGCCGATGCCCAGTTCTCGGCACGTCGGCAGGATGGCGGCCTCAATGCCGCGCGAGGCCAGACTGTATTCGATCTGCAGGTCGGCGATGGGGTGGACGGCGGCGGCCCGGCGGATGGTCTCGGGGCCGACTTCGGACAGGCCGATGTGGCGGACGTAGCCCTGCTGGACCAGTTCGGCGATGGCGCCGATGGTGTCCTCGATCGGCACGGCGGGATCCAGCCGCGAGGGCCGGTAGATGTCGATGTGGTCGACGTTCAGCCGCCGCAGCGAATAGGTCACGAAGTTCCGCACCGACTCCGGCCGGCTGTCATAGCCCCGAAAGCCCATGTCGGGATCGCGCAGCGCCCCGAACTTGACGCTGAGCAGGGCCTGCTCGCGCCGCCCCTTCAGGGCCTCGGCGATCAGCATCTCATTGTGCCCCATGCCGTAGAAGTCGCCGGTGTCGAGCAGGGTCACCCCGGCCTCGAGCGCGGCGTGGAGGGTAGCGATGCTCTCGTCGCGGTCGGCCGGGCCGTAGAAGTCGGACATGCCCATGCAGCCGAGGCCGATCACGGAGACCTCGGGGCCGGTCGCGCCCAGGCGGCGGGTGGGGAGGGTGGTCATGGCGTCGCTCCTCTGAAGTGAGGCCATGCAGCTACGCCTTGCCTCCCTGTTCGATAATCCGGCAATCTCCGCATGAACTGTGCGGATCAGCGAACAATGACGCCGTCCCTCGACGACCTGGCCCTGCTCGCCGCCGTCGCCCGCCACCGGGGGTTCCGCAAGGCGGCGGCCGAGGCCGGGCTGTCGCCGTCCGGCCTGTCCGAGCGCATCCGGGCGCTGGAGGACGCGCTGGGCGCCCGCCTGCTCAACCGCACCACCCGCAGCGTCAGCCCGACCGAGGCGGGCGAGGCGTTGCTGGCCCGCATCGCGCCGGCGCTAGCCGACATCGAGGGCGCGGTGGCCGCCGTCGGCCTGGCCGCCGACGCAGCCGTTGGCCGTCTGCGCATCAATGCGCCCGACGCCGCCGAGATCGCGCTCGGCCCGCTGCTCGGCCCCTTCATGGCGGCCCATCCAGGCGTCACGATGGAAGTCGTCTTCGACAACGCCTTCACCGAGGTCGTCGCCGACGGCTTCGACGCAGGCGTCCGCTACGGCGAGGCGCTGGCCAGGGACATGATCGCCGTGCCTCTGGGCGGGCCCGAACGGTTCGTCCTGGTCGCCGCCCCGTACCTGATCGACCGCGTGGGCCTGCCCGCCCACCCGGACCAGTTGCGGACCCTGCCCGCCATCCGGCTGCGCCTGCCGGGCGGCCTGATCGCCTGGGAGTTCGAAAAGGCAGGCGAGGTCATCCGCTTCCAGCCGCAGGGGCGCCTGACCGTCACCTCGGCGGACCTCGGCCTGCACGCCGCGCGCGACGGCTTGGGCTTCTTCGCCACCTTCGAGGCCTGGGCGCGCGACGACCTGGCGTCAGGGCGGCTGCTCCCCGTGCTGGACGACTGGCAGCAACCGTTCGACGGCCCCTTCCTCTACTACCCCTCGCGGCGTCATCCCCCGCCCGCGCTCAAGGCCTTCGTGGACTTCCTCCGGGCCCGGAGGAGGGAACCGGCGGGGTCCGGCGACGCTTCCTGAGGCGAAGGAGCGACCCCATGACCGACGCCAAGCCTGAGAACCACGAAGCCCGCGAGGCCGACGACATGGGCGAACGCCCCGATCTGGGCCGCATCCCGGACGCCCTGGTCGAGGCCCTGTCCGGCAGCGACATGGGCTCCGACACCCGCGCGGGCTCGCTCCGGGGCGGATCGGCCTCGGGGTCGGACATCGATCCCGATCAGGCCGCGATCAACAAGACCCTGGCCGACGAGGGCCGCGCCTTCGCCGATCCGCAGTCGCCCTCGGACGTCGATCCCGACCCCATCGAGAACACCGGCGTGACGCCCGGCGACGGCGATCAGGACCCGGTGGAGGGCAAGCGCGACGACGAGGCGGACGCCGCCACCGGCTGAGGCTCAGACCTCCGCCATCGTCCCGGCGTTGATGGCGATCCGGCCGAGCAGGCCCTTGACGATCAGGTCCAGCGGCTGGCCCTCGCGATAGTCGGCCGCCGCGACGAAGTTGACCCGGTCCTCAGAGATCAGGCCGTAGATCTTCTCCTGATCGCGCTCGGAGTTCCTCGGATCGTAGACCGCGATCGAGAAGCCGCCCTTGGTGTGCATCATCTTCATGGTCGGTACGTCGGTGTCGCCGTCGCCCAGGAAGATCATCCGCTCGAACGGCACCGGCCGATCCTCGTCGGCCATGAACTTGTTGATCTTGTCGTGCTCCCAGTGGTTCAGCACGCCCTTGTTGATGCGGAACAGATACTGGGTCTTGGTCGTGTAGTTGACGCCCACCGCCGGCCAGATCGCGACGCCGTGGTCGTCGTAGGCGAACTTGGAGGCGAAGACGTGCCGGAAGGCCGGCCGGATCGGGCAGCCCTCGATCATCTCCTCCAGCCCGGCCGAGACGATATAGTGCTCGATCTCCAGGCCGTATCTAAGACCCACCGCATTGATGCGGTCGAACCAGCCTCGGCCCGTCAGGTCGGACTTCAGCCCGTCGAACAGTTTGACGTCCTCGCCGTGCTCGCGGAGCAGATTGCGCGTGATCGGCGGGCCGTTCTCGCGGGCGCGCGCCAACATCAGCTGCATGTACATCAGGATGTTGTCGCCGTCGGCGGCGCGGGTCAGCCGGTCCGCCTCGCCCCAGAAGTCGCCGACCCCCATGCCCACCGACGGGATGAAGGTCACCTCCTGCATGTTCCCGCGCGCGAGCGTGCCGTCGAAGTCGTAGATCAGGGCGGTCTTGAGCAGGTCGGCCATGCGGCCTCCGAACGAGTGAGTAGGGCTTAGGTCTTAGGGCTAGGGGCCCGCGACACATCAGACATCCTAAGCCCTAAGCCCTACTCACTAAGCCCTTCAACCCCGCGCCATCACCCGCCGGATGAGCTCCGCCGACCGCTCCGGTCCCAGATCATGGGCGATGGCCGAACGGAACCGCCCGTCGGGGCCCATCAGATAGACCGTCAGCGAGTGGTTCACGGTGTAGCCCTCGCCCTCGCCGACCTTCTCGTAGAAGGCGCGATAGGCCCGCGCGGCCCCGGCGACCTGCGCCTCGGACCCCGTCAGGCCAATCACGCCAGGCGGGAAGCCGTCCGACGACAGATAGTCCTTCAGCGCCTGGGGCGTGTCGCGCTCGGGATCGACCGAGATGAAGACGATCTGCAGATCGTCGCCGGCGTCGCCCAGCCGCTGGCGCGTGGCCTCCAGCGCGGTCAGGGTCGTCGGGCAGAAGTCGGGGCAATAGGTGAAACCGAAGAAGACCAGGCTCCACTTGTCGTTCAGCAGGCTCTGATCGACCGCCTGACCCTCCTGGTTGACCAGCTGGAACGGCCCGCCGACGCCCGGCTGGCCGGTCGCCGTCCCTTCCGCCACGGCCTGGGCGCGCTCACGCCCCGTGACGACGATCACGGTCACGGTCGCCAGGGCGGCGGCGATGGCGATGCAGGCGCCCGCGAACAGCAGGATGGAACGGCGTGGCATCGTGTCTCCGGACGAAGGGGCCGACAGGGAGAAGGGCGCGGTCTATAGACCGGTCGTGAGTTCAAGCGAAGCCAGCCTCTCGTCGCAGCCTATGGTCGCCCCCGGCGGCCGTCCCGGCCTGCCGCGCCGCAGTCGGGGCCTGAGCCTTCGCACCCTCATCATCCTGCGCTGGCTGGCCATCGCGGGGCAGACGGCGACCGTGATCGTGCTGGTCGCCGGCCTGCACTTCCCCCTGCCGCTGTGGGAGTGCCTGGCGGTCATCTTCGCCAGCGTGGTCGTCAATCTGATCGCCATGTCGCGGCTGCGTCAGGTCGAGGGACGCCTGCCCGACGGCCGGCTGACGGCGATCCACCTCGGCTTCGACATCCTGCAGCTGACGGCGCTGCTGGCCTTCACCGGCGGGCTGGAGAACCCCTTCTGCCTCCTGCTGGTCGCGCCGGTCACGGTGGCGGCGGCGTCGCTGCCGGGCCGACAGGCGCTGTTTCTCGGCCTGCTGGTGCTGATCGCCACCATCGCCCTGTTCTTCTGGTCCATGCCCCTGCCGTGGACGGCGGGGACCCGGCTGGAGCTGCCGGCCCTCTATCGCTTCGGCATCGGGCTGGCGCTGATCACCGGCGTGGTCTTCACCGCCGCCTACGCCTGGCGCGTCGCGGCCGACGCCGAGACCCTGGAGCTGGCGCTCGCCACCACCCAGGACGTTCTGCAACGCGAGCAGCGGCTGGCGGCGCTGGGCGGGCTGGCGGCGGCGGCGGCGCATGAGCTCGGCACGCCTCTGGCCACCATCCAGGTCGTGGCCAAGGAACTTTTGCGCGCCTCTCCGCCCGACGGCCCCGTGGCTGAAGACGCGCGCCTCCTGCTGAGCCAGGCCGACCGCTGCCGTGACATCCTCAAACGTCTGTCGACCCGGCCCGAGGACGGCGACGACCTCTATGTCGACATCGGCCTGAAGGCCCTGCTGAACGAGGTGGTCGAGCCGCACGAAGGCTTCGACATCGCCATCACCGTCTCGGTCGAGACCCCGCCCGGCGTCGAGGAACCGCGCGTCAAACGCTTCGCCGAGGTCGTCCACGGCCTGTCCGCCATCGTCGAGAACGCCGCCGACTTCGCCGCATCCTCGGTGCGGGTCGAGGCCCGCGCCGGCGAGCGCTGGATCACCGTCACTGTCGTCGACGACGGCCCCGGCTTCGCCCCCGACATCCTGCCCCGTCTGGGCGAGCCCTATGTGACGTCCCGCCCCAACAGCAAGACGCGCCAGGCCGTGGCCAAGCAGCTCGCCGCCGCCCGCGACGCCAGCCGCAACGTGAAGAAAGGTCGGCCCGTGGTCGCCCCGCCGCTCGCCGAGATCGCCCCCAGCCAGGGCGGCATGGGTCTCGGCTTCTTCATCGCCCGCACGCTCCTGGAACGCACCGGTGGTCAGGTCGCGGTCGGCCACGGCGACGGCGGCCCCGGCGGCAACCGCGGTGCCCGCGTCACCATCCGCTGGCCGCGCGAGGCGCTGGAAGCGTGATAGACTGTCCGAAGGCGACGCATCGCCGCACCGCTTGAATTCGCGGGGAGAACCGCCGACGTCGGCGGCAAGGGAGAACACCGTCATGGTCACCACCGCCGCTACAGCCCCGTCCGTCGAGGAGCGCATCGCCGCCCTGGAAGATCGCTCGCTCCTCCTGCTGGACGACGATCAGGCCTTGCGGACCCGCCTGGGCCGGGCGCTGGAATCACGCGGCTTCGAGGTCACCACCGTCTCCTCCGTCGCCGAGGCCAACGAAGCCCTGCGCAGCAAGCAGCCCGCCTTCGCCGTGCTGGACATGCGGCTGGAGGACGGCAACGGCCTCAAGGTCGTCGAGACCATCCGCGACCGGCGCGAGGACGCCCGCATCGTCATGCTGACCGGCTATGGAGCCATCGCCACGGCCGTGGCGGCGGTCAAGGCCGGGGCCGTCGATTACCTGTCCAAGCCCGCTGACGCCGACGACGTGGTCAAGGCCCTGCTCGCCACCGGCGACGCGCCCGAGCCGCCCGAAAACCCCATGAGCGCCGACCGCGTCCGCTGGGAGCACATCCAGCGCGTCTATGAGCTCTGCGACCACAACGTCTCGGAGACGGCGCGGCGCCTTGGCATGCACCGCCGCACCCTCCAGCGCATCCTCGCCAAGCGCGCGCCCCGCTAAGGCCGAGCTTTGCCCCCGCCGCCCGTTCCGCTAGTCAGGACGGAACGACAAGAGGAAACGGCGGCGATGAAGGTTCTGGTTCTGGGCGGCGACGGCTTCTGTGGCTGGCCGACGGCCCTGCATCTGTCGGCGCGCGGCTGGGACGTGGTCATCGTCGACAACCTCAGCCGCCGCGACATCGACGAGGAGCTGCAGGTCCAGTCGCTGACCCCGATCCGCCCGATCGAAGACCGCATCTCCGCCTGGAAAGAGGTCTCGAGCCGCGACATCGGCTTCGTCAACATGACGGTCGGCAAGGAGTTCGACCGCCTGGTCGAGCTGATCCGCGCGGAACGCCCCGACAGCGTCGTCCACTTCGCCGAACAGCGGGCCGCGCCCTATTCGATGAAGTCGGCCCGGCACAAGCTCTACACCGTCGACAACAACCTGAACGCCACCAACCACCTGCTCGCCGCCATCGTCGAGAGCGGGCTGGACGTACATCTGGCGCACCTGGGGACGATGGGGGTCTACGGCTACACCACCGCCGGCCTGCGCATCCCCGAGGGCTATCTGAAGGTCACGGTCGATACCGACTTCGGCCCCGCCGAGCAGGAGATCCTGTTTCCGCCGAACCCCGGTTCCATCTACCACATGACCAAGACCCAGGACGCGCTGCTGTTCCAGTTCTACGCCAAGAACGACAGCTTGCGGATCACCGACCTGCACCAGGGCATCGTCTGGGGCGCCCAGACCGAGGAGACCCGCCAGGACGAGCGCCTGATCAACCGCTTCGACTACGACGGCGACTACGGCACGGTATTGAACCGCTTCCTGATGCAGGCGGCGGTCGGGTATCCGCTGACGGTGCACGGCTCGGGCGGCCAGACACGGGCCTTCATCCACATCCAGGACACGGTGCGCTGCGTCGAGCTGGCCCTGAAGAACCCGCCCAGGCGCGGCGACCGGGTCAAGATCCTCAACCAGATGACCGAGAGCCGACGCGTGCGCGACCTGGCCCGCATGGTCGCCGACATGACCGGCGCCGAGATCCACAACGTCCCCAATCCGCGCCAGGAAGCCGACGAGAACGAGCTGGTCGTCGCCAACGACCAGTTCCGCGACCTGGGGCTCAAGCCCATCACCCTGGCCGAAGGCCTGATGGCCGACGTCACCGACATCGCCCGCCGCTACGCCGACCGCTGCGATCGGACCAAGATTCCTTGCGTCTCCGCCTGGAACGCGGGCCGTGCCAAGGCTCTGGAGACCGAGCCCGTGCGGGCGGTCGAGACCGCCGCCCCCGCTTCGGCGCGCGCGCGGGCCGTCTGATCGAGACCGTGGCCGGATCGCTCCTCGTCTTCGGCGGCGGCTATGTCGGTCAACGCGCGGCGGCCGAGGCGCTCCGGCGCGGCATGACCGCGAGCGCGACCTCGCGTGACGCCGGCCGCCGCGCGGCGTTCGAACAAGCGGGCGTCGCAGGTGTCGATCCCGCAGACGACACCGCGCTGCAGGCGGCCGTCGCCCACGCCTCGGCCATCCTCGTCACCACACCGCCGGAGGCCACAGGATGCCCCGGCCTGAAGGCCCTGATCCCGGCGATCACGGCGTCCGGCGCCTATTCCGACTGGATCGGTTACGTCTCCTCCACCGCCGTCTACGGCGACCGCGACGGCGGCTGGGCCTTCGAGGACGACGAGCTGAACGCCTCCTCGCTGGAGGGCGCGCGCCGCGTCCGGGCCGAGGCCGACTGGCTGGACGCCGGTCGCGGCATGGGGCTGACGGTCCAGCTGTTCCGCCTGCCCGGCATCTACGGCCCCGGCCGGTCGGTCGTGGATCGGCTACGCGACGGCTCGGCGCGGCTTGTCCGAAAGCCGGGTCAGATCTTCAACCGCATCCATGTCGACGACGCGGTGTCGGGCCTCTTCGCCTCCATGGCCCGCCCCAACCCCGGCCGCGCCTACACCCTCGCCGACGATGAACCGGCCCCCGCCGACGTGGTCATGGAATGGGCGGCCGAGCGCCTGGGCCTGCCAAAACCGCCCGAGGTCTGCTGGACCGACTCCTCGGTCTCGGAAGCCATGCGCCGGTTCTACCTTGACTCCAAGCGGCTCTCGAACGCCCGCGCCAAGGCGGAGCTGGGCTGGCGACCGGCCTATCCGTCCTGGCGCGAGGGGATCGAGGCGATCCTGGGGGAAGGCGGGGTCTGAAGAAGACCTGAGTCTTGTCACCGGCTCGCAGTCACGTCCTTTTCCCCTTGCGGGAGAAGGACATCTGGAGACTCAGGCCGAGGCGGGGGTCCGGTGCGCGCTGTCGACGGCCCAGATCTTCTCGATGTTGTAGAAGACGCGGACCTCGGGGCGGAACAGGTGGACGATCACATCGCCGGCGTCGATCAGCACCCAGTCGCAGTGCGGCAGGCCCTCGACCTTGGCGCGGCCCAGGCCGTGGTCCTTCAGCGTGCGCAACAGGTGGTCGGCGAGCGCGCCGACGTGGCGGTGCGATCGGCCGGACGCCACGATCATGGTGTCGGCCATGGGCGATTTGCCCTTCAGGTCGATCAGGACGATGTCCTGGGCCTTGTCCTCGTCCAGCTTGGCCAGCACGGCCTGTTCGATCGGCGTGGAGCCGACCGGGAGCGGGGCGTCGCGGGTGAAGGGGGCGTCGTCGTCCTCGGGCTCATTGCCCTCGGAGCCGGTGCCGAACAGGGAATAGTCGGAGGAATCGTCGTCCTCGGCCGCGCTCTCGTCGCCGTCCTCGGCGTGAAGGGGCTCGATGGGGTCTGTCTCATGCGCCGTGTTGGAAACGGCCTCGTCTTGCGCGTCATGCGCGGGCGGGGGGGTCAGCGGAGGGCTCCGAGTGTGGTCACTAAAGCGGTCCCATAGCACGGACGGGCCTAACGGTCACCCTGCACGGCTTGTCGCCCGCAAGGCCGTCGAGGACGAGGGGTTCAGCGGCGCGGTCAGATACGTCCAAGCCGGGGCCTCCATCCGCGCCAGCAGCCGCGCCTCGGTCGCCGCGACCCTGTGACCCGCGAAGCGGCGGGCGGCTGGCGCGGCGCGGCTCTCCAGCAGGGAGCCGGGCCGGGCCACCACGGCGACGGGCATCGTGCGCATGATGTCGGTCCAGCCGCGCCAGCGGTGGAAGCTCTCCAGATTGTCCGAGCCCATCAGCCAGACGAAGCGCACGCCCGGATGGCGCGCCGTCAGCGCGCGCAGGGTGTCGATGGTCCAGCGGGTGCCCGCGCGCGTCTCGAAGTCCGAGACGATCATGCGCGGGCCGGGCGCGACTGACCGCGCCGAGGCCATGCGCTCGGCGAGCGGAGCGGTCTGGGCGGCCTCCTTCAAGGGATTCTGGGGCGACACCAGCCAAATGACGCGATCGAGATCGAGCCGCTGGAGCGCGGTCTCGGCGACGTGGGCATGTCCGTCGTGCGCCGGATTGAAGGAGCCACCGAAGAGGCCGACGGACATGCCGGGCGATAGATTCAGCCCGTCACGGAGAGCCCCTGGACGGGGGCCGATCGCCTGGGGCGCGGGTCCGGCATGGAAGAAGGACAGGTCGGGCTCGCGGGCTGCGGGGCTTATGCTCGCGATGGAGCTAACATGGCCTGACGCCGTCTCCTAGGGCGCCCAGCCGCCGGTGGGGATGCGCTCCTCGCCGTCCTCGTCGATCTCGCCCCGGTTCTTGCGCACCTCGGCCCAGGCGGCGCGGAGCAGTTCGGGCACACCCTCGCCCGAGACGCCGGAGACCAGCATGGGGCGCTTGCCGGCGGCGGCCTCCAGTTCGGCGGCTTTTTCCTCACGCGCCTCGGGCGTCAGGGCGTCGATCTTGTTGAGCGCCAGGATCTCGGTCTTGTCGGCGAGGCCCTCGCCATAGGCGTCGAGCTCGCCCCGGATGATGCGGTAGGCGCCCGCCACATCCTCCTGGGTCCCGTCGACCAGATGGATCAGCGAGGCCGAGCGCTCGACGTGGCCCAGGAACCGCGTGCCGAGCCCGGCTCCTTCCGAGGCCCCCTCGATCAGGCCGGGGATGTCGGCGATGACGAAGCGTTCGCTGGGCGACAGATCGACCATGCCGAGGTTGGGGGCCAGCGTGGTGAACGGATAGTCCGCGATCTTGGGCCGGGCGGCGCTGGCGGCGGCGAGAAAGGTCGACTTGCCGGCGTTGGGCAGGCCGGCCAGGCCGATGTCGGCGATCAGCTTGAGCCGCAGCCAGATCCAGCGCTCCTGGCCCTCCTGACCCGGATTGGCGTGGCGGGGGGCCTGGTTGACCGGTCCCTTGAAGCGGACGTTGCCCCAGCCGCCGTTGCCGCCCGAGAGCAGCAGTTCGCGCTGACCGGCCTCGGTCAGGTCGAGGACGACCGTCTCCTTGTCCTCGTCCAGCACCTGGGTGCCGACCGGGACCTTGAGCACCACGTCCTCGCCCTTGGCGCCGTGCATCTGGCGGCCCTGTCCGTGGTGGCCGGTGCCGGCCTTGAAGTGCTGCTGATAGCGGTAGTCGATCAGGGTGTTCAGCCCCTCGACGGCCTCGATCCAGACATGGCCGCCGTTGCCGCCGTCGCCGCCGTCCGGCCCGCCGTTGGGGATGAACTTCTCGCGCCGGAACGACACCGAGCCCGCGCCCCCATTGCCGGAGCGGATATAGATCTTGGCCTGGTCGAGGAACTTCATCGGCGGCTTATGGCGGAGATATCGGGCGATTTACAGGTCATGTAGCCTGTGCAGCTCGAAGGAGGGCTCGAATGAGAATTCTGGCTGTCGCCATTTACGGTGCCATCGCCTTCGCGTCGGGGGTGGTCACTGCGCCGGTCGTCAACTGGTTCGTACGAAGTGGGATGAGCGGGGAGGTCCGCTGCGCTGGCGGCATCTGTGTGGGCGAACCGATAGAAGAGTTCGGCCCTGGACTGGCCAATGGCGCTGGCGGTCTCGACGCTGCCGTGTGCGGGGTCGGACAGCAGTCCACGTATTCGTTCTGGCCAGACTATGTCTTCGGAGAGGGCGGCTGCGAAGAACCACGGTTGGTCATAATGCAGAGCCCTGAGTGGCAGACGAACTTCGAAATCGAGAACGGAAGGGTATCTCGCATCGTCCGATACGTGCGACCTAGTTTCGACCCCTAGACCATCCGTACGATGGCGCTCCCTCCGTAAGCTCGGATTGAGCTATGGTCGTGATTCGGCATCAACGGGCGGGACGGCATGGCGGAGGCCGATATCGCATTCGCGGCGGCGGCGGGGGCGGCGGGGCTGGCGCTGGCCGTCGGCGCCTGGGCCTGGCGCTTCCAGAGCCAGACGCGCGCCCGGCTGGACGCGGCCGAGGCCGTCCGCGACGCCGCAGAGCGGCAGGCCGCGGCCGGTCTGGGCGCCGTGGTGGCGTTCGACGAGGTGCGGCTGGGCCTGACGCCGGATGAGGCGCCGGTCCTGCTGGGCGGCGAGGCCAGCATCGCGGCGGCGCGACAGGCGCTGGCGGGCGATGCGCAGGGGACCACCGCCGTCGCCATCGCCGAAGCCCTGCATGCGCGGCACGGCGGGGCGATCGACCGCCTGCTGGCCGACGGGACCCCGTTCCGGGCGCGCGATGCGGAGAGCGGCTGGACCGTCGAGGGCCGGACCGACGGCGGCGTGGCCTGGCTGAGGCTGAGCGAGCGAGCGGACGCCGCGGCCGAGCCGTCGCTGGGGGCCGGACTGATCGCCGAGGCGTCGCCGTCTCCGGCGTGGGTGCTGGCCGCGGACGGGTCGTTGGTCTGGGCCAACCGCGCCTGGCTGAAGGAGACCGGCTGCGACAGCCTGGAGGCGGCCCGCGAGGGTCACGTCTCCTTCGACCGGGGCGCCGACCTGCTGGCGGCGGAAGCCGGGCGGATCGGGACGCGACAGGAAGGCTTCCGCTGGACGCCGGGCGACGGTCGCCGCCGGGCCTGGAAGATCATCGCCGAGCCCCTGTCGGCCACCGGCGGCCCCGTGCTGGTCTTCGCGCTCGATATGACCGAGGCGGAGGAGACCCGCGACACCCTGCGTCGCCACGTCGAGGCCCATGACGAGACGCTGAACCACCTGGCCGACGCGGTCGCCATCTTCGGGCCGTCGCGGCGGCTGGCGTTCCACAACACGGCCTTCCAGGCCCTGTTCGGGCTCGACGCGGCCTGGCTGGACGAGCGGCCGACGCACGCCGAGCTGCTGGACCGGCTGCGCCAGCGCCGCATGCTGCCGGAGGTCGTCGACTACGCCGGGTGGAAGGCGCGCGAGCTGGACTTCTACGGCTCCGCCGACGTGGCCCCGGACGAGAGCTGGTCGCTGCCGGACGGGCGGACGCTGCGGATCGTGCGCCAGCCGCATCCGCTGGGCGGCATCCTGCTGCTCTTCTCGGACATCACGGGCGAATTGAGCCTGAGAAGCCGCTTCAACGCCCAGCTGCAGGTGCAGACGGCGACGCTGGACAAGCTGAACGACGCCGTCGCCGTGTTCGGCTCGGACGGGCGCTTAAGGCTGCACAACGACGCCTTCGAGACCTTCTGGAGCCTGTCGGCCGAGCAGCTGAGGGACGCCGGCGACTTCGACGCCATCGCCGCCTTGCTGAAGACCCACATTCCCGACGCCGCCCTGTGGCTGGAGCTGAAGGCGCGGGTGGCCGATCCCGATCCGGAAAGCCGCGTGCCGGTGTCCGGCGAAGGGCGCACCACCGACAACCGCATCGCCGCCTGGCAGACCCGGCCCCTGCCCGACGGGGCGACGCTGGTGGCCTTCTCCGACGTCACCGCCCGGCGCGAGCTGGAGCAGGCGCTGGCCCAGCGCGAGGCGGCGCTGAAGGAAAGCCAGGCCCTGAAGCGCGAGTTCGTGGGCTCGGTCAGCTATGAGCTGAGGACCCCGCTGACCACCATCGTCGGCTATTCGGAGCTGCTGGAAGCCATGGGCGATCTGCCGGAGCGCAGCCGCCAGCATGCGGGCGCGATCCGCGTGGCGGCCGGGCAGCTGGCGGCCTCGATCGACGACGTGTTGGACATGGCCCAGATCGACGCAGGCGAGATGGAGCTGTCGCTCGGCGACGTCCGCATGAAGGACCTGTTCGCGGAAGCCGCGCAGAAGCATCTGCCGCGGATCGAGGGTCGAGGCGCGACCTTCCATGCCGAGGTACCCGCCGACCTGCCGGTGCTGCGCGCGGACGGGCGGCGGCTGGGGCAGGCGGTTGATCACCTGCTGGACAACGCCGCCCGCTCGGTCTCCGAGGGCGGGTCGGTGACGCTGAAGGCCGAGGCCAACGCCACAGAGCTGCGCATCCGCGTCGAGGACACCGGGCGCGGCATCCCCTATCACCTGCAGGCCCACGTCTTCGACCGCTTCGTCAAGCGCGAGCGGGGCGGGCCGGGCGTGGGTCTGGCGCTGGTCAAGGCGCTGGTCGAGCTGCACGGCGGCTGGGCCGAGGTCGAGAGCGAACCCGGCAAGGGCGCGGCCTTCATCCTGCATCTGCCGCTGGAGGCCGACGGCGTGGCGGCGGCGCCGGAACTGGCGTTGGGATAGGCCGCACGGCGTGCGATAATCCTTTTGCAGCGAGCCGCGTTCTATGCTGCCCTGCCGCTACCTGCGGGGGCCGCTTCAAGGATTCCATGCTCTACGCGCTTCACGAGCTCGCCTATTCCTCGGCGCAGCCTTTCCGAATCGGGGCCCAGTTCGCCCGGCGGTTCTGGACCTCTCCGTTCAATCCGGCGTCGCAGACGGCGATCGGGCGCACGGCTTATGCTTCGGCCGAGGTGTTCGAGAGCATGACCCGGCGCTACGGCAAGCCGGCCTGGGGGCTGGAGGTCGTCAACATCGACGGTCATCCGGTGCGCACCACCGAGCAGGTGATCTGGCAGAGCCCGTGGGTGCGGCTGGTGCGGTTCGCCAGGAACGTCGGCGACCTGAAGCGGGCCCGGAAGCCCGTCGCGGCGCCCAGCGTGCTGATCGTCGCGCCGCTGTCGGGCCACTACGCCACCCTGCTGCGCGGGACGGTGGAGACCTTCCTTCAGGACCACGACGTCTACGTCACCGACTGGGTCAACGCCCGTCAGGTGCCGATGCTGGAGGGTCGCTTCGACTTCTACGACTTCATCGACCACGTCCGCGAGATGCTGGCCCAGATCGGGCCGCGCGCGCACGTCGTCGGCGTCTGCCAGCCTGGGCCGCCGGTGCTGGCCGCCGCCGCCGTGATGGCGGCCGAGAACGACCCGAACCGGCCTGCGTCGATGACCTTCATGGGCTCGCCGATCGACGCGCGCCTGTCGCCCACGGTGACGAACCAGCTGGCGGAGGAGAAGCCCTTCACCTGGTTCAAGTCCAACATGATCCACACCGTGCCCTGGCCCTATCCGGGCGTGGGGCGGCAGGTCTATCCGGGCTTCGTGCAGCTCTACAGCTTCATGTCGATGAACGAGCAGCGCCACACCGACGCCCACTGGGACTACTTCACCAGCCTGGTGAAGGGCGACGGCGACGGGGTCGAGAAGCACGAGCAGTTCTACGACGAGTATCTGTCGGTGCTGGACCTGACCGAGGAATTCTATCTCCAGACCATCGACATCGTCTTCCAGCAGCACCTCCTGCCGCGCGGTCTGCTCGAGCATCGCGGCGAGCGGGTCGACCTGACGAAGATCACCGACATCGGCCTGATGACGGTCGAGGGCGAGAAGGACGACATCTCCGGCGTCGGCCAGACCCAGGCGGCGCACGGCCTGTGCGTCAACATCCCCGACGACCGGCGGGTGCTTTACGTCCAGCCCGAGGTCGGCCACTACGGCGTCTTCAACGGGCGGCGGTTCCGCGAGGAGATCTACCCCCGCGCCCGGGACTTCATCGCCGCCAATGAAAAGCTCTCCGCCGTACCGGACCGGTCAGCGACTGCCGCTTGAGGGCGGCGGGCACTTACGTCTGAGCGTCAATCCGCGCGCGCGGCGCATCTCCATCCGCATCGACGGCCGCCGGGGCGAGGCCGTGGCGGTGGCGCCGTCCGAGCGGCGGCTGGTCGATGCGGTGGCCTTCGCCCGGTCCAAGTCCGACTGGATCGCCGAGCGACTGTCCGCCCGTCCGGCCGGCGCGGCCCTGGAGCCCGGCGCGGTGATCCCGGTGGAGGGCCGCCCCGTCCGGCTGGAGGCGAGCGGCGGCGCGGGCGCGGCGCGGCTGGTCGACGGGCCGGACGGCCCGCGCATCGTCTCGGGCGGCGAGGGCGAGGCGTTTTCGCGGCGCGTGCTCAACCTGTTGAAGCGCCTCGCGCGCGAACGGCTGGCGGAGCGCACGGAGGTCCACCGCAAGGCGCTGGGCCAGGGCCCTGTCAGCATCGCCATCAACGACGCCGGCACCCGCTGGGGGTCGTGCACGCCCAGGACACGCGCCATCCGCTACTCCTGGCGGGTCATCCTGGCCCCACCCGTGATCCTCGACTACCTGGCGGCGCATGAGGTGGCGCATCTGGTCCACGCCGACCACAGCCCGGCCTATTGGTCGGTGGTGCGCGGCCTGATTGGCGACCATCGTCCCCACCGGGCCTGGCTGCGCGCCAACGGCGCGGCGCTGCATGCCATCGGACGTTGAGCACGAACCGGGAACAAACGCGCCTTATGGTCCCCGGCCCGACCCCGTGCATCCTGAGGCCAAGGAGGTTTCCATGGCCAAGGCGAAATCCGCGCTGGATCATCTGAACAGCGGGCGTCAGCCTCACATCGTCCACGTCATTCCGCCCGGAGCGCCCGGCTATCGGGAGGCGAACGGCGGGGCGATGGTCGTCTCCTCGCCCGCCGAGGTGGATGAATTCGTGCGCCGGATCGGGCCCGGAGAGGTGGCGACGCTGGACGATCTGCGCGCGGCCCTTGCGCGTCGTCACGGGGTGGAGACGGCGTGTCCGGTATCCACCGCCATCTTCGCGGGCATGTCGGCCCGCGCGGCCGAGGAGCTGCGCCACGCCGGTCGAGCGGCCGACCAGCTGACGCCGTGGTGGCGTGTGCTCAAGCGTGGCGGATTCCTCAATCCCAAGCTGCCGGGCGGCGTGGAGCGGCAGAAGATACTGCTGGAGGCCGAGGGCGTGCGGGTCTCACCGCTCAGGAAGCAGCTGGCCGTCTTCGACTATGAGGCCCGACGGCCCGCCGATCTCTGAGCCTCAGAAGAACAGCGGGTCGCGCTCGCGTTCGCGGGGCTGGGCCGGTTCCGGGTTCTGGGCGGGCGGGTCCTCGCGGCGGCGCGGCTCGGGCGGTTCGGCTAGGCGGGGATTATCGTTCTCGACCGGCGCGCTGGGGTCGTAAGGTTCGCCCGCGTCCATATCGACGCCGTCTATGACGCGGCTGTCGCCGAACGGGTCCTCGATGGAGTTCATCAGATCGCCGACCGGATCAGGCGCGACCCAGCCCTCGGGCATCGGTGGGCCATTGGGGATGTCGGGCGCGTTCAGGCGCGGCAGGGCCGCCTCCATGAAGCCCCTCCAGATGGCGGCGGGCGAGGAGCCGCCGGTCACGCCGCGCATGGCGGTATTGTCGTCCTTGCCGACCCAGACGGCGGTGACGAAGCCGCCGGTGTAGCCGACGAACCAGGCGTCCTTGTAGTCCGAGGTCGTGCCGGTCTTGCCCGCCAGATCGCGGCCGGGAATGGCCACGGCCTGGGCCGTGCCGCGCGTGACCACGCCGCGCAGCATCTGGTTCATGTAGTAAAGCGGCGGATTATTGATGGCCTGGCCGCCGGCGGCGTCGCGGGCGCCGCGCTGATAGATGACCCGGCCTTGCGGCGTGCGGATGCGGCTGATGCCGTGGGCCTCGACGCGGCGGCCGCCGTTGGCGAAGGCGGCGTAGGCGTTGGCCATGTCGATGGGCGAGACCTCGACGGCCCCCAGCGCCATGGCCGGCTCCAGACCGATGCGCGAGCTGATGCCCAGCCTGCGGGCGGCGCGGGCCACGCTGTCGCGGCCGATCTGGTCGGCGACATAGGCGGCGACGGTGTTGGTCGACTGGGCGACCGCGTTGCCGAGCGTCGTCTCGCCGATGAAGTTGCCGGAATAGTTGCGCGGGCTCCAGTTGCCGATGCGGATCGGCTCGTCGACCACGGGGGTCTCGGGCGTATAGCCGGCCTCCATGGCCGCCAGATAGACGAAGGGCTTGAAGGCCGAGCCGGCCTGGCGGCGGGCGTCCACGGCGCGGTTGAACTGGCTGTCGGCGTAGGAGGCCCCGCCGATCATGGCGCGGACCCGGCCGTCGCCGTCCAGCGCCACCAGGGCCGCCTGCTGCACCCCGCGCGAACGATCGCGCTCCAGGATGCGCCGCACGTTGCGCTCGGCGGCGGTCTGGAGCGTCAGGTCGAGCGTCGTCTCGACGATCAGGTCCTCGGTTGGCTCGCCCACAAGGCCGCGGATCTCCTGGTCCAGCCAGTCGATGAAGTACTGGGCGTGCTGGGTCGCGAGCGTGCGCGACACGCGCACGGGCTCTAGCACGGCGGCGGCGCGCTGTTCGGGGGTGATGACGCCGGCGTCGACCATCTCGTTCAGCACGACGGTGGCGCGCGTCGCCGCTCGCTCGCTTTCCGACACGGGGGAATAGCGGCTGGGGGCCTTGAGCAGACCGGCCAGAAGCGCCGCCTCGCCGACCGTCAGCTCACGCGCCGACTTGTCGAAATACCGCTGCGACGCCGCCTCGATGCCGTAGGCGCCCGCGCCGAAGTAGACGCGGTTGAGATAGAGGGCGAGGATCTCCTCCTTGGAGAACTTCATCTCCAGCCAGACGGCGAGCATCAGCTCCTGCACCTTGCGGCGCATGTTCTGGTCGGGCGTCAGGAACAGGTTCTTGGCCAGCTGCTGGGTCAGGGTCGAGCCGCCCTGGACGATGCGGCCGGCGCGCATATTGGCCGCCATGGCCCGCATCATGCCGATGGGGTCGAAGCCGGGGTGCCAGTAGAAGCGGCGGTCCTCGATGGCGATGAAGGCGGCCGGGACGTAGTCGGGCAGGGCCTCCAGATCGGCGGGCGGCGCCTGCTGGGATCCGCGGGTGGCGATCAGGGCGCCGTTGCGGTCCAGATAGGTGATCGAGGGCTGGCGATCGACGTCGTACAGCGCCGAGGTGTCGGGCAGGCCGCGCGCGAAGACGGCGAAGAAGACGACCAGGAAGATCAGGCCCCAGACCGCCAGCACGGCGGCCCAATAGAGCGCGCGCTGAAGCGGCGTCCGGCTCGCCGCCGCCGCGCCGCCCGGACCCTGTCCGCGCCCGAAACCTGGACCCGCCATAGACATCCTCGAAAAGCCCGCCCGGCCGCTCATAGCGCGCCGAACGCCGGTCTGGAACGCCCCACTGTTCTCACGCGAATGTGAAGGCTGTTTCGGCCCAAACTAGGGCCGGGAGGTTAATGCGAATTCAGCCGTAATCGACGCCGGTCAGATAGAGGCCGTCCGACGGCGCGACCGGTCCGCAGGCGGCGCGATCCCGGGCCTGAAGCGCCGCGCGCACGTCGTCGGGGGACCACCGGCCCAAGCCCACCTCGACCAGGGTGCCGGTCATGGAGCGGACCTGTCGATGCAGGAAGGAGCGCGCCTCGAACATCAGCCGCACCTCCTCGCCGACCCGTTCGACGCGGGCGACATCCAGCGTCTTGACCGGCGAGGCCGACTGGCAGGCCACGTCGCGGAAGGTGGTGAAGTCGTGGCAACCGATCAGATGGGCGGCGCCCGCGTTCATGGCCTCGACGTCCAGCGTCCGCTTGACGTGCCAGACCCGTCCCCGGTCCAGCGCCGGGCGGCCGGGGCGGTTCAGGATGCGATAGAGATAGCGCCGTCCGGTCGCCGAGAACCGCGCGTGCCAGTCGCCCTCGGCCACCGCGCAGTCCAGCACCGCCACGGCTTCGTGGACCAGATGGGCGTTGAGGGCATTCATGACCGTGGCGGCGGGCCAGTCCTTGTCCAGATCGACATGGACCACCTGGCCCGTGGCGTGGACGCCGGTGTCGGTGCGCCCGGCCGCCGCGATGCGCACGCTCTGGCCGGAAAAGGCCGTCACCGCCGCCTCGATCGCGCCCTGGACCGTCGGCTGATCGGCCTGGGCCTGAAAGCCGTTATAGCCCGAGCCGTCGTATTCGACCGTCAGCCGATAGCGCGGCATCAGCCGAGCACCGTTCCCGCAGGCAGGGGGAAGCCGTTCAGGAACTCGGCCGCGTCCTGCGCCGCCTTGCCTGGCCGCTGGACGCGGAGCAGGCGCACCGCGCCGTCGCCCGTGCCGATCCGAAGCTCGCTGTCCAGCACCTCGCCGGGCGCGCCGGAGGCCTTCAGGCTGACCCGGCTCATCAGGGCCTTGATGCGGGTCGGCTGGCCGTCGGGTCCCGTCACCTCGAACCAAGCGCCGGGCGCAGGCGACAGGCCCCGGATATGGGCGTCGATCTCGGCGGCGGGGCGGGTCCAGTCGATGCGAGCCTCGGCCGGGGTGATCTTCCTGGCATAGGTCGGCTCGCCCACCTGCGGCGTCTCGACCGCCCCGCCGCGCTCGATGGCGGCGAGCGCCCGGGGCCAGAGCGTCGCGCCGGTCGCGGCCAGGCGCTGGCCGAGGCTTGCGGCCGTGTCGTCCGGCCGGATGGGCAGAACCTCCGACAGAAGGATCGGACCCTCGTCCAGCCCCTCGGACATGCGCATGATCTGGACGCCGGTCTGGCGATCGCCGGCCATGATGGCCCGCTGGATCGGCGCGGCGCCCCGCCAGCGCGGCAGGAGCGAGCCGTGCAGGTTGAAGCAGCCGAGACGCGGCGCCTCCAGCACCTCGCGCTTCAGGATCTGGCCGTAGGCGACGACGCAGGCGGCGTCGAGCTCCAGCCCGGCGAAGTCGGCGATGGCGTCGGGCGACTTCATGCTCTCGGGCGTGAAGACCGGCAGGCCCATGGTCTCGGCGAAGGCGTGGACGGGCGAGGGCGTCAACTTCTGGCCCCGCCCGCGCGGACGCGGCGGCTGGGACCAGACGGCCACCACCTCGTGGCCCGAGGCGATCAGCTCGGCCAGCGACGGCACGGCGAATTCGGGGGTTCCCATGAAGGCGAGGCGCATGGGCGCCTCTCTAGGGCCTGAACGGCGCGGCGTCGATCAGGCCGTGCTGCCGAAATCCAGGTCCTTGCGGGCCGAGATGATAGTGACGATGAAGCCCGCCAGCACGTCCAGCATGACCATGGTCACGATCAGGAAGAAGGTCGAGGTGGCGAAGCCCCGGATCAGCAGGAACTCCACCAGGCAGACCACGAACAGGATCATCGACAGGGCGTGGTTGACGATCGCCACCTTCTGGCTGGACGTCGACTTTAAGAGCTCGAAGAACAGCAGGATCAGCGACAGGAACAGGATCAGGTCGCCCACGCCGACCTGCCAGCTGGCGCCCGAGGCCATGGGGATGGAGAACATCGGCTGGCGCAGCACCTCGTCGGCCGCGGCCATGCCGCCGCCCCCGCCGCCGAACAGGATGACGATGTTGTAGAGCACGACCGGAATGATCAGCAGGGGAATGGCGATCAGCATGGTGCGGTCCTCTCTGCGATAAACGGTCCAGCTTGATAACGATGAATACCCCGGTTCGCTCCGCCCGGCCACGGGGTTCGCGCGACGGGCGCAGGTTTGTTGGCGCTACCGCTCAGCTCGCGGAGCCTCGCTGCTTGAGCGCGGTCGGCGAGGCCGACCTAGTATTCCGTGACAGGTCCGGGACGACGCGAGCGGGTCTTCAGCCACATGACGCCCAGGATGTCCGACACCGACGCCTTCAGCCGCCCCCAGTTCGTATACTTGGACCGACCCGTGTCGCGGTGCCGGTGGCCGATGGGCAGGTAGCGGTTCTCGTATCCCTCGCGGATCACCAGGGCCGGCAGATAGCGGTGGATGTGATCGAAATACGGAAGCCGCAGGAAGACGTCGCGCCGAAACGCCTTGAGCCCGCAGCCGGTGTCGTCGGCGTCGTCGCCGAGGAGGCGTTTGCGGATGCGATTGGCCCAGCGCGAGGCCCAGAGCTTGGCCTCCGAATCCTGCCGCTTCTGGCGCACGCCGCCGACGAGGGCGACCTGGGGCGGCGCCGCGAGAAGGGCGTCGACCAGCTTCGGCGCATCGGCGGGCGGGTTCTGGCCGTCGCCGTCCAGAGTGACGACGATGGCGCCGCGCGCGGCCAGGACGCCTGTGCGCACGGCCCGGCTCTGGCCGGCGTTGGTGGTGTGGCCGAGCACGCGGAGCGTCGGCAGTTCGGTGGTCAGGGCGCGCAACTCGGCAAGCGTGGAATCCCGGCTTGCGTCATCGACGAAGATGATCTCGTGCGAGCGCCCGGCGAAGGCGGCCGCGATCTCGCGCGCCAGGGGACCTGCGGCCCCGGCCTCATCATGGACGGGGACGACGATGGAGATGTCGGGCGCGGCGTCGGCGGTCATCCCCGCTGTCTAGCCGCAAAGCGGCGCCGGACGCCACGGTCAGCCGCTGTATCCGCCGGTGGACACGACACAATCTTGAGCTAGCTTGGCCGTTCAGCGCCGTCGCTGCCTCCCTGTCCACTTCGCCACGAGACGACCCATGGCCAATCTGGATTTCCGCACCGCCACCCAAGCGCAAGCCACCGCCTATGCTGGCGACGCGGCGGGCACCGACATCATCTTCTTCTCGTCGGGAACGGCGACAGGGACGGTGATCACGGTGAACCCGGCGCTGGGCGCGGATCCCGAGACGATCACCATAGCCAATCCGGGAACCGGGACGACGTCGCTGAATTTCTCGCGCGCGGCCGTCTCGGGCGTGAACAGCTTCCAGTTCGCCGACAGCTCCATCCTGATCTACGGCTCGGGCGGCAACGAGAGCTTGGACGGCGATGTCTTCGCCGATCTCATCTACGGCAACGACGGCAGCGACACGATCACCGGCAACAACGGCGATGATCGGATTTTCGGCGGAAATGACGACGACCGTATCCTCGGCGGCGACGGGGATGACACCTTGCATGGGGACGGTGCTCTCGATGACCTCATGGGCGGCGATGGCAACGATGTCCTCTTCGGCGGCGCGGACAACGATCAGCTTACAGGTGGCAATGGCGACGACCTCCTCCAGGGTAATGCCGGAAACGACATTCTCTCTGGTCAGAACGGCCGTGACACCCTCTTCGGCGGGCAGGGCAATGACTCGATCTTCGGCGACAACGATAACGACCTGATCTTCGGAGACCTCGGCGCGGACCTTGGAGCGGGGGGGAATGGCGACGACACCATCCATGGAGGCGACGGGGGCGACAACCTGTTCGGCGAGAACGGCGCTGACCTGCTCGACGGCGGCCACGGCTCTGATGCGTTAGATGGCGGCAACGGCGCTGACACGCTGCTCGGCGGGGCGGGCAATGATACGATCAGCGGAGGCAACGACGCCGACAGCGTCAGCGGCGATGACGGCAACGATTCCGTCTCCGGCGGCTTGGGTAATGACCGGATCGACGGAGGCAACGGCAATGACATCCTTCGCGGCGGCAACGACGTCGATCAGGTCCTGGGTGGAAACGGCGACGACCAAATCGAGGGCGAGGACGGCAACGACGCCCTGCTGCAGGGCGGGCAGGGTGAGGACAGCGTCTTCGGCGGGGCTGGCGACGACTTCGTCTTCGGCGGTCAGGGCAACGACACGGTGTCGGGCGACGACGGCAATGACTTCGTCCAGGGCAATCTCGGCAATGACCAGGTCTTCGGCGGCGCGGGCAACGACACCCTGCTGGGCGGCCAAGGCAATGACTTCGTCGACGGCTTCACCGGCGACGACCAGCTGTTCGGCGACCTGGGTCAGGACACCCTGATCGGCGGCTTCGGCAACGACACCCTGAACGGCGGGGGCGGGAACGATACCCTGGCGGGCAACCAGGACAACGACGTCCTTCTGGGCGGCGACGGCAACGACCAGCTGCAGGGCGACGGCGGCGACGACCGCCTGAACGGCGAAAACGGCAACGACTATCTTCTGGGCGGGGCCGGGAACGACGTCATCGGCGGCGACGACGGCGACGACACCATCGAAGCTGAAGACGGGGACGACACGGTCAACGGCGGCGCCGGCGCCGACCTCGTCTTTGGAGGGACCGGCGCGGACCTGATCGACGGCGCAGCGGGCAACGACACCATCGACGCCGGCGACGGCGCCAACACCGTGATCGGCGGCGCGGGCAATGACAACATCAACACCGGGACCGGCAACGACGTGCTGTCCGGCGGGGACGGCAACGACACCATGATCGGCGGCGACGGCGCCAACAGCCTGTCGGGCGGGGCGGGCGACGACGTCCTGATCGTCAATGCGACGGCGGCCAATACGCTCGACGGCGGGGACGGAAACGACGAGATCATCGTTGTCGGCGCAGCCGCGTTCGGCGACGTCATTCGCGGCGGGGCCGGGGCTGACACGATCATCTCCAGCGGCGGCGCCGATACGGTCGATGGAGGCGAAGGGGCCGACACCCTCGTCGGAGGCGACGGCGCGGACAGCCTGTCCGGCGGCGAGGGCGCGGACAGCATCCGGGGCGACGCCGGGGCCGACACCATCCTCGGCGGCGAGGGAAACAACACCGTCAACGGCGGCGCCGACGACGACCGGATCACGACGGGCGGCGGGAACGACGCCATCGACGGCGGCGAGGGCGCCGACGCGATCTCCAGCGGCACCGGGAATGACACGATCAACGGGGCCGACGGGGCGGACTCGCTCTCCGGTGGCGACGGGGCCGACTCGATCAGCGGCGGGATCGGCGACGACGCCATCTCCGGCGGGGCCGGTGACGATTTCCTGCTAGGCGTCGACGGGGCAGACAACCTGTCCGGCGGCGAAGGCGCGGACACAATCTCGGCCGGTCTGGGGTCGGACACCGTCTCGGGCGGAGCCGGCGCCGACGTGTTCCAGATCGCGTTCGGCGAAACCGACGGCGCCCTAGCCGGGGCAGACTACTACCTCGACTTCGGCTCCGGAGACGTCTTCGACATCCATCTGGTGACGTCCGGCACGCTGGCGGCGACCAGCTACGCCGAGACGACCCAGGCGAGTTTCGCCGCGGCCCTCACGGCCGCGAACGGGGCCTTCGCCGATCCGGGCAACACCCTGACGGTCTATGCGGTGGCGATGTCGGATGGATCGGGCGTCTGGGTCTTCACCGCGTCCGATGTGGCGGGAGCGGCCGCGACGGGGGCCTTCTTCGTTCAGGGGGCCACGCTGGCGTCGCTCGACGCCGCCAACTTCGTCTGAGCGGAGCGGTGCTTCGGCCCCGCTGACGGGGCGCGGCGGGTCGTGCTAGCAAAGCCGGATGACCGCGCGCCCCGACCTCGACCGTTACATCGCCGGCTGGCGCGGACCGCTGCTGGCGGCGCTGGTGGCCTTGCTTGCGGGCCTGCCGTCCATGCTGCTGCTGCCGCCGCTGGATCGGGACGAAAGCCGCTACGCCCAGGCGACCAGCCAGATGCTGGAGAGCGGCGACTATGTCGACATCCGCTTCCAGGACGATCCGCGCTGGAAGAAGCCCGTCGGCATCTACTGGATGCAGGCGGTGGCCGTGGGCCTGACGTCCGACGTCGCGGATCGCGAGATCGCGCCCTACCGCATTCCGTCGCTGCTGGGGGCCATGCTGGCGGCGTGGGCGGCGGCGTGGCTGGGGTCGGCCCTGTTCGGCGCGCGGGCGGGCTTCCTGGGCGGAGCGTTGCTGGGCGCGACCTTCCTGCTGTCGTCCGAGGCCGGCATCGCCAAGACCGACGCCATGCTGTGCGGGGCCGTGACGCTGGCCATGGCGGGGCTGGGGCGGCTCTACATGGCGTCGCGGGCCGGGACGCTGATCAAGGGCGATCCGGCGCATCGGCCATGGAAGCTGATGATCTGGCTGGGGCTCGGCCTGTCCATACTGGTCAAGGGGCCGATCGGCCTGCTGGTCGTCGTGCCGGCCGTGCTGATGCTCAGCCTGTGGGATCGTCGGTTCGCCTGGCTGAAGCGGCTGGGCTGGGGCTGGGGCCTGCCGCTGCTGGCTCTGATCGTCGGGCCGTGGGCCATCGCCATCACCATCGCCACCGACGGCGGCTTCTGGCGCGAGGCCATCGGCGGCGATCTGGCCCCCAAGATCGCGGGCGCCCAGGAAAGCCACGGCGGCCTGCCGGGCATGTACCTGCTGCTGAGCCCGCTCCTGCTGTTTCCCGCTACCCTGATGCTGCCGGCCGCCCTGTCGACGGGCTGGAGCCGACGCGCCGAGCCCGCGATCCGCTTCCTGGTGTGTTGGCTGGTCCCGGCCTGGCTGGTGTTCGAAATCGCGCCGACCAAGCTTTGGCACTACACCCTGCCGACCTTCGGGGCGATCACCCTCTTGATGGCCGCCGCCCTGACCCAGCCGATCGGCCGCATCTCGCGGTGGAGCGGGGCCGCGCTCGCGGTCCTCGCCGCCGTGGTGATCAGCGGCATCACCGTCTACGGCCTGACGGCGTTCGGCACCTCCACGGCCCAGACCTGGGCGACGATCACGGTCGTCTGCGCGGCGATGGCCGCCCTGATCGGCGGCTTCCTGCTGGTCCATCGGGCGGCGGTCACGGGCGTGCTGATCGCGCTGCTGTTCGGCGTCATCGCCCACGCGGGGCTGGCGGGCACCATTCGTCAGCTGCGGCCGCTCGCCATCGCCCCCCGGCTGGAGAAGGCGCTGGAGGAGAACGGCCTGCATCCGCGCCAGGGCCTGACGCCCGGGCCCGTCGCCATCACCACCTTCCACGAACCCAGCTTCGTCTTCCTGACCGGCCGGGACACCCAGCTGACCGACGCCGCGGGCGCCGCCCGGGCCCTGTCCGAAGGCCGTCCCGTCATCGTCGAGGACCGCGACGCCGAGGCCTTCCGCGCCGCGACGGTCGACACGGGCGTGCCGGGCACGGCGGTGGCCGTGGTGGCGGGCCACAACTACTCCTCCGGAGACGACGTGCGTCTGACGCTTTACGCCCCGCCCGACGCGCGGGCGGCCCGCGCGGCGGCGGCTGATCCCGTGGTCGAGAACGTTCGATGAGCCGTCCCGTCCAGATCGTGGAGGTGGGTCCGCGTGACGGGCTGCAGAACGAGAAGGCCATCCTCGACCCCGCCGTCCGGGCCGAGCTGGTGCTGCGTCTGGAAGCGGCGGGCGCGCGCCGGATCGAAGCCGTCAGCTTCGTCCATCCGAAGCTCGTGCCGCAGATGGCCGGGGCCGAGGAGGTCATGGCCGCCCTGCCGCACGCCGAGGGCCGCAGCCGCATCGGCCTCGTCCTGAACGGCAAGGGATACGACCGGGCGCTCGGGACTGGCGTGGACGAGGTCAACGTCTCCTTGTCCGTCACCGACGGCTTCGGCCTGAAGAACCAGGGTCTGGCGACCCGGGACCAGATCGCCATGCTGGAGGCCATCGTCGCCGGCCGGGCCAACTCGGCGGGCGGGGACGCGCCCGTTCCGTCGCTGTCGGCCACCCTGTCCTGCGTCTGGGGCTGTCCCTTCGACGGCGAGGTGTCGGTCGATCAGGTCACGGCGGTCGTGGGCGAACTCGTCAGGCTGGGCGTGAAGGAGATCGGCCTGGCCGACACCATCGGCGTCGGCGACCCCTGGAGCGTGACGGAGAAGATCGATGCCGCGCGCGCCGCCGCGCCCGACGCGATCCTGCGCCTGCATTTCCACGATACGCGCAACACCGGTGTCGCCAACGCCTATGCGGCGGTCCAGGCGGGGGTCGATGTGCTGGACGCCTCGGTCGGCGGCATTGGTGGCTGCCCCTTCGCGCCGGGCGCCACGGGCAATGTCGCGACCGAGGACCTGGTCTATATGCTGGAGCGGGCGGGATACGCCACCGGATACGACCTCGACGCCCTGATCGCGACCGCCCGCTGGATCGGCGAGCGCATCGGCCGCCCGACGCCCAGCGCGCTCAGCCGCGCCGGCGGCTGGCCTCGCTGAGGCCGTCTCGCCAAGAGCCCTTCGACCCGCTAGATCGTCCCATCCCGTCCACGGTGAGAGCCGCCCGCCCCCGATGCGCATCGTTCTGGCCACCGACGCCTGGGAGCCCCAGGTCAACGGCGTCGTCCGCACCCTGACCCGCACGGTCGCGGAATGCCGCGCCATGGGCCACGAGGTCGAGGTCATCGAACCCAGCCAGTTCAAGACCATCCCGGCCCCGACCTATCCGGAGATCAAGCTGGCGCTGGGGGCCGAGGAGGAGATCCGCGAACGGCTGCGCGCCATCGAGCCCGAGGCCGTCCACATCGCCACCGAAGGGCCGATCGGCATCGCCACGCGGCGCATCTGCGTGGAGTGGAAGCTGCCCTTCACGACCAGCTATCATACGAAATTCCCTGAGTATATCTCCGCCCGCTTCCCCGTGCCGGTGCAGGTCGGCTACGCCTACATGAAGTGGTTCCACAAGCCGTCGGGCCGGCTGATGGTCGCCACGCCGACGCTGAAGCGGGAGCTGGAGGAGCACGGCTTCAAGAACATCTCGCCCTGGTCGCGCGGCGTCGACACCGAGCTGTTCCGCCCCGACCTCGAGCCCATCTACGCCGAGATCGGTGGCGGCGACTGGCCGCGTCCCTTCTGGCTGAACGTCGGCCGGGTGGCGGTCGAGAAGAACATCGAGGCCTTTCTGGAGCTCGACCTGCCGGGCACCAAAATCGTCGTCGGCGACGGCCCCGCCCGCGCCGACCTCGAGACCCGCTATCCCAAGGCCAAGTTCCTGGGGGCGAAGTTCGGCGAGGAACTGGCGCGGTGCTTCAAGGACGCCGACGTCTTCGTCTTCCCCAGCTGGACCGACACCTTCGGTCTGGTGATTCTGGAGGCCATGGCCACCGGCACCCCGGTCGCCGCCTATCCGGCCCACGGCCCCATCGACCTGATCCCGGGATCGAACGCCGGGGCCATCGATAACGACCTCAAGACCGCCTGCATGAAGGCGCTGGAATGCGACCGGGCGGCCACGCGCGCCTATGCCGAGACCTTCAGCTGGCGCGCCTCGGCCGAGCAGTTCGTGGCGAACCTCGAGCCCTATCCGGAACCGCAGCGCGGGCGGTTCTGGCGGCGTCTGCGCCGGATCACGCGACTGCGTCGGCGGGCGGCGGCCTAGGCATGCCCACGCGGGTGCTCAACTGGCTGAGGCGGCTGGAGCGCCGACCCTACGGCGAGAGCAATCCGACGAACCGGGAGCGCTTCACCCGTGTCTTCGAGACCCGTCGCTGGGCCACGGGCGAGTCCGTATCCGGCCCTGGCTCGGACCACGGGTCCGGCTCGGTCGAGCACACGACCCGGCTGCTCCACCGCTTCATTCCTGAACTGGGCGTACGGTCTCTGGCCGACATCCCGTGCGGCGACTTCCACTGGATGGGCGAGGTCCTTCTGGAGCATCCCGACCTCGACTATGTCGGCTACGACATCGTCGAACCCCTGATCGCGCGGAACTGGCGCATGCATCCGGGGCGGTCCTTCCAGGTGCTGGACATCGTGACCGAGGTCCCGCCGCCCGCCGACCTCATCCTGTGCAAGGACCTGGTCAATCACCTCTATGAGAAGGACGTCCGGGCGGCACTCCGCAACATGGTCGCCTCAGGCTCGACCTGGCTCCTGATCAGCTCGAACGCCGGTTACGAGAATCTCGAACTCGAGATGCTCGCCCCCGGCGCCTCGCGCGAGCTGGACCTAACCGCCCCGCCCTACGACCTGCCTCCGCCCGTCTACGGCGACCACTATCTGTCGCTGTGGCGTCTGGAGGACGTGGGTCGTGCGCTGGATCGATCGGCCCGCTGAGCCTCAGCCTCCGGTCGGGCCGGTCGAGAAGTCGAACTGTTCCGGCTGGCGGCGCTGGCCGTTGCCTAGGGTCCAGGTCAGGCCGACGTAGAAGGCCGTCAGATTGATGTCCTGGTTCAGCTCGTCGCGGAAGGCCGGGGTCTCGAACACCGTGTCGTTGTTGAAGGTGCCCAGCACGTCCCGGCCGGTGAAGTTGAAGGACAGATTGTCCGTCAGCTTGCGCCGATAGCCGATGTTCAGCATCCCGCCGGCCTCGCGCGTGCCCTGGGCCAGCAGCTGTTCGCCCTGCCAGAAGCCCGAGATCTGCACGAAGTCGTCCGGCGTGGCCTGCCAGTTCAAGTTCAGGCGGCCGCTGGCGAAGGTGCCCTCGCGGTCCCCGCCGCCGGGGATGCCGGTCGAGTCGACCTCCTGGCGGAAGACGTTGACCGCGCCGCTGTAGCGGAGCGTCGAGGTGATCGGGCCGTTGGCGGTGAACTCCACGCCGGTGTCGCGGCGCGTGCCGAGGTTCTCGGGCCGGGTCAGGAGCACGCCGCCGCCGATGTCGCGCGCGACCGGTGTGAAGGCGCCTTCGGTGTCCCGCAGATAGGCGGTGGCCATGTAGAAGGTCTGGCCCTGGCGCATCTGCCACATGACCTCAAACGCGTCGGTCTCCTGCGGTTCCAGGTCCGGATTGCCCGAGTTGAGGTTCTGGGGGTCCTGGTAGGAGACGAAGGGGTTCAGTTGCTGAGGCGCGGGCCGGGCGATGCGGCGGGAATAGCTGGCCCGCAGCGTCTGGGCCTCCGACAGCTTGTACTGCAGGTGGGCGGTCGGATAGGCCTTGAAGTAGTCCTGGCTCGCCGAGGCGCCGCCGGTCAGGTCGGTGATCTCGATGTCGGCCTGTTCCAGACGCAGACCCAGCTGGGCCGAGAACTGCTCGTTGAGCGGCTTCTCCCAGGTGGCGTACCAGGCATGGACCGTCTGCTCGGCCTCGAAACGGTTGTTGAAGGCGGGGACGGGCGCGAGCGTCGCAGTGGTGGCGCCCCGCAGGAAGCGGGATTCCTGCTCGGTCTCCTGCCGGTTCAGCTCATAGCCCAGGCGCAGCTGGCCGCCCTCGGCGAAGGGACGGACGTAGGCGCTGGTCAGGCCGAGCGTCGGCTGGCGGCCTTCCTGGGCGGTCTGTTCATAGAGGTCGGCGCCGGCGGGCGTGGTGAAGCGCGTCAGGGCCAGGCCGCTGAACTCGTTGGAGTTCTCGTCATAGCGCAGCTCGTTGGACCACTCGTGGCCGGCGTCGTCGAAGCGGTGCAGCAGACGGGCGGTGGCGCCCCAGTTCTCGAAGCGGAAGTCGTTGTCGCCGCTGCGGGTGAAGGCGCTGGTCGTGGTCCCGGCGGCGTTGGTGGTGGTGAACAGGGCATTGTACTGGCCGTCGCCCTCGAAGGCGTTGCCGCGCAGCTCGCCGGTCAGTTGGGTGCGGTCGGTGAGGCGATACTCGGCCGTGGCGCGGGCGAAGACGCCGGACTGGTCGTTCTCGACCGTCTGGTCGGTGGTGGTGGTGGAGATCAGGGCGCCGGTCGCGGGGTTGAACTGGTCGCGCACCCGGTCGAAGTCGATGGTGATGGGATCGGTGCGGTAGTTGACGTCGCCGGACAGGGTCAGGCGGTCCTGCTGCAGCGAGCCCGAGGCCCCGGCATTCCAGCGGCCGTCGTCGCCGACGTTGACGCGGATCGAGCCGGTGGTCTGGCGGCCCGGACGGGGCGCGGTCGGCTTGGTGATCAGGTTGATGACGCCGCCGGAGCCCTCGGGGCTGTAGGCGGCCGACGGATTGGTCATGACCTCGATGCGGGCATACTGGTCCGCCGGGAGTTGCAGGATGGCCTGGCCCCGGCTCTGGCCCGACAGGATGCCGGACGGGCGGCCGTCGACCAGGATGGTGACGTTGGCGTCGCCGCGCAGCGAGACGTTGCCCTCGGGGTCGACGTCGACGGAAGGCACGTTGCGAAGGGCGTCGGCGAGGCTGCCGGTCGTGGCCTGGAGGTCGTTGGCCAGGCTGTAGCTGACGGAGTCGATCGAGGTGCGGGTCTCGTCGCGACGGCCGGTGACGACGACGTCGCCGACGGTGTCGGTCCGCTCCTGCTCCTGTCCCTGCGGCTGGGCCGGCGGAGCCTGCGGCGCCGGTTGAGCAGGGGGGGTCTGAGGGGGCGCGGTCTGGGCCAGCGTCGGGGAGGCGACGGCGGCCACGGCGGCGCTCGCCATCAGGATGGTCTTCAATCGGATCATGGAACAGCCCCCGTGGCGCCGCGCGCCGTGTGTCTTTAGGGCGCAATATCAAGGAAGCTTGACGCGCCCTAGTTACTTCGCTGTCATGATTTTCGACGCGATTTCATAACGTTACGTCCGTGCAATGAAGATGGCCGAAAGGCGGCGCTTGATGCGACGGGTGGCGTCAGGGGGCGGCCCCCGCTAGCGTCCGTCGCCAGATCGCCCGGAGCCCGCGCATGACCGACCGCCTGCCAAATCAGAGTGATACGGTCCTGACCCGCCGCTCGGCCCTGTTCGCCTCGGCCGGCGCCGCGGCCCTGCCAACGGCAGCCTGGAGCCAGACGGCGGGGGCGGCGAACGACAACGCCGGCATCGCCGAAGCCGTCGACGCCTACGTCCGCCAGTGCATGGCGGCCTGGCCGGATCAGCCGGCGCTGGGCGTCGCGGTGGTCAAGGACGGCCAGCCGATCCTGACGCGCGGCTATGGCGTCAGGCGGCAAGGGACCGAGGACCGGGCCGACGAACACACCCTGTTCGCCATCGCGTCCAACACCAAGAACGTCACGGCGGCGGCGCTGGCCATCCTGGTCGACGAGGGCAAGGTGAAGTGGGACGAGCCGGTGCGGACCTATCTGCCGGGCTTCACCCTGTCGGATCCCTTCATCGGCGAGCGGGTCACGGTGCGCGACACGCTGAGCCACCGGGCTGGCTTCGGTCTGGGCGCGGGGGACCTGCTGTTCTGGCCGAACTCGGATCGGAGCCGGGCAGAGATCATGGCGGCGGTCCCCCATGTTCCGATCGAGGACGGGTTCCGGGCCAACTACCACTACTGCAACCTGATGTTCGTTGTGGCGGGCGAGGTGATCGCGGCGGCCAGCGGCATGCCGTGGGAGACCTTCGTCCAGACGCGCATTCTCGATCGCGTCGGCATGACGGAGACCGTGCCGTTCACCAGCATGGCCGATCCGGCGAAGTCGGCCCTGCCCCACGGGCGGATCGGGCCGCCGCTGCGCTATCAGGGGGCGATGACGCTGCTCGCCGACACCATCGCGGGCATCTGGAACTGGGATGCGGCCGGCGCGGCGGGCGGTTTCTGCTCGACGCCTGCGGACTGGGCCAAGTGGATCCAGGTGCGGCTGGCGATGGGTGCGCTGCCTTCGGGTGACCGCCTGTTCTCCGAGGCGCGGGCGACCGAGATGTGGCGGCCCAATATCATCGTCGGCTCCTCGCCGGGCCCCACGGCGGAGCTGCCGGGTCGGGCCATCGCCTCGACCTACGCCATGGGCTGGCAGGTGCAGGACTATCGCGGCGAGCGGTTGATCAGCCACGGCGGCGGATCGCCGGGCGGCATCTCGGCGACGGTGCTGCTGCCGGGACGGGACGCCGGGTTCGCCGTGTTCTCGAACGCCGAGGAGAGCCTGCTTCTGCGCGCGTTGCGCAGCGGCATCGCCGACATCGTCATGGGCAAGGCGGGCTTCGACTGGATCGCGGACTCCAAACGTCTGGAGGCGCAGGGGACCGAGGCCAGCCTGACGGCCGCCGCGGAGATCGACGCCAAGCAGGCGGCGGGCGCGCCGCCGTCGCTTCCGCTGTCGGCCTATGCCGGGACGTGGCGGGACCCCTGGTACGGCGACATCGTCATCGAGCCGCGGGATGTCCAACTTTGGCTGAGGTTCACCCGGACCCCGGCGCTGCAAGGGCCGCTGGAAGCCTATGACGGCGAGACCATGCGCACCCGCTTCCCCGACAAGCGCGAGGAGGACGCCTTCATCACCTTCGAGCTGGAAAACGGCCGACCGGTGCGGGCGACGATGAAGGGCGTCAGTCCGGACATCGACTTCAGCTATGACTATCAGGATCTGCGTCTGACGCGGGTCTGAGGCGGCTTTCGGGAACCCGCGAGCCTGAACGACGCTTCATCGGGCCGCCGGAATATGGTCAGGGTCGCGTCATGGCCGCGCCGTGACCGCCGTCCATGTTCGGCGCGATCGACAACGGTCCCCGTCCGGGGAAAAGGAAAGACATGACGCTGTCCCGCAGAGATCTCGGTTTCGGCTTCGCCGCCGTCGCGGCGCTGACCGCCCTGCCCGCTTCGGCCCAGAGCGGCCTCAGCGAGGCGGATCGCGCGGCGCTGAACCAGGCCCAGGCCTATCTGCAGAACCTGACCGCGGCGCAGGGGACCTTCGTGGAGACCGGCGGCGGCGGACAGCGTCGCGAGGGCCGGTTCTATCTGCAGCGGCCGGGCCGCATGCGGTTCGAATACACGACGCCCGCCGGCCTGCTGGTGGTATCAGATGGGTCCAATGTGAAGCGCTGGGATCCCCGCCTGAACGTCTTCCGCCAGGTGCCGCTGGGCGAGACGCCGCTGTCGACCTTCCTGGCGCGCAACGTCCGTCTGGATCAGGGCGTGACCATCGAGCGGGTCACGCGGATGCAGTCCGGCGCCTTCGCCATCACGGCGCGCGACGCCCGGCGACCGCGCGACGGGCAGGTGATCCTGGCCTTCGCCGGCAATCCGCTGCGGCTGCAGGAGTGGACGATCACGGATGCGCAAGGGTCGCGGACGCGGACCCAGCTGACCACGCTGCAGCCCGCCTCCGGCCTGGCCGCCAGCCTCTTCCGCCTGACGGACCCGACGCGACGGCCCGGACGGAATTGACGGATCCATGATTCGTTGACCGTGTTCGGATCAACACAGGCAAGTGCGTACACTTGAAGTTTGACTCTTTCTGGCAGCCGTGACACTTTGGACACAGGACGGCGGCCCCGTCCTGACGCCTTCGGACCTCATCCCCTCCCGACGGCGGCGAGAGAGACACCCTCCAGCCCCCGGCGTCCGCGCCGGGGGCTTTTTTCGTTCCGGAACCGACAGAGGTGCGAAAGCCCTTGGAAAGCGGGTCCGGGCGCGCTAAGTCTGCCTCGTCTCCTACCCCATCCGCATCTTCTCGATCCGCTCAAGGATCGGCGACGCGCGGGCCGGGGCGCGCGTGAGGGTCCGAAGGTTTCGGGCGGACCACGCCGGGCGACGACGGTCTTTCCGATCACATCGCCAGTGGGGATCCGACCCCAGCGACCGCGAGCGGCGACCGGACCAGGAACAGCGGCCTTACCCCCACGCCAGACGCCTTGGGGACGCCGACCAGCACGGACGTTCGATGAGAGATTTCAAGGGCATGAAGCGCCAGCGCGGCCGCAACCGGAAACCGGGCGGCGGCAATGCGAACGCGGCCAATCCGAACCGTTCGTGGGACTCGCAAGGGCCCGAGAACATCAAGGTCCGGGGCAACGCCCAGACCGTCTATGAGCGCTATCAGCAGCTGGCGCGGGACGCGGCCTCGTCGGGCGACCGGGTTCTGGCCGAGAACTATCTGCAGCACGCCGAGCATTATTTCCGGGTGCTGAGGGCGCTCCAGCCGCAGCGGCCGGTGTCGGAGATCGCGGCGCGCGAGCTGTCCAACCAGGGCTTCGACATCGACTTCGAGGACGAGACCGGGGCCCAGGCCGCGGCCTTCCTGGCCGCCGCCCAGCAGCAGGCCGAGCGCGAGGCGCGCCAGCAGGCCGAGGCCGAGCAGCGCGAAAACCGCGAGCCGCGCGAACCCCGCGAGTGGCGCGACCGCGACCCGAACCGGGATCAGAACCGCGAATGGCAGCCGCGCGAACCCCGCGAGGGGGAACCGCGCGCCGAAGGCGAAGGCCGTCCCGAGGGCGGTCGCCGCGAGACCCGTCGCGAGCGCTGGGAGCGTCGCCGCGAGGAACGCAACCGCCGCTTTCAGGCCGAGGGCGGCTTGGGCGAAGCGCTGGACGATCGCGGCGCGGCCGATCAGGGCGGCGGGGATTTCGACGACGCGCCGCCGGTGATTTCGGCTCCCGTGGAGACAGCGGCGGAAGAGACTCCGGTCCGTGAAGAACGTCCGGCCCGCCGGACCCGCGCCCCGCGCGCCGAACAGGCCGCGACCGACGACGCGGGCGCCCTGCCGGGCTTCCTGACCCGCTCGACCGCCCCGGCTCCGGCCGCCGCCGAGGGCGAGGAGCCCGCGCCGAAGAAGCGCGCGCCGCGAGCCCGCAAGGTCGAGCCGGCCGAGGAGTAGGCCGCGCACGCGGAACGCGCGTGTTCGATTTACCTTGATGCAACCTGAACGTGTCAACGTCCTTCCCAACGGGAGGACGGACGATGCTGGCTGTGTTGCTGATCGTATCCATGGCGCTGGCCGCCGGATGGGCGGGGGTTCGCCTGTGGCTGGACGGCCGGGTGCACGCGCGGGCGCTGAAGGCGGCGAACGCGGGGCTGGAAGCGCGGGTGGCGGAGCGCACCGAGGCCCTGACGCAGGCGCTGGCGGCGGCGGGCGAGAAGGCCGAGGCGCTGCGGCAGGCCAATGACGCCAAGTCGGAGTTTCTGGCTGGGCTGTCGCACGAGTTGCGCACGCCGTTGAACGCAGTGCTGGGATTCGCCGAGCTGATGCGCATGAACGCCGAGGCCGAGCCCCTGACGCGGCGGCAGGGCCAGGCGGTCGATCAGATCCACGCGGCCGGGCGGCATCTGCTGACGCTCGTGGATGAGGTTCTGGACCTGGCGCGGATCGAGGCGGGGCGTCTGAGCCTGTCGATCGAACGGGTCGATCCCCAGCTGGTGGTGCGTCAGGTCTGTGATCTGGTGCGCCCGCAAGCCGAGGCAGCCGGCGTGACCCTGTCGGCCCCGTCGCCCGTCGCCGGGCTGGGCGTGACGGCGGATCGGACGCGGCTGCGTCAGGTGCTGATCAACCTGTTGACCAACGCCATCAAATACAACCGCAAAGGCGGCCATGTCTGGGTCGAGATGCGCCAGACGCCGGAGGGCGCGGCCATCGTCGTGCGCGACACCGGCATCGGGTTGCCCGCCGCGCGCATGGCCGAGCTGTTCAGGCCGTTCAGCCGCCTGGGCCGGGAGGAGAGCGGCATCGAGGGAACCGGCGTGGGTCTGGCCGTGTCGCGACGCCTAGCCGAGGCCATGGGTGGGTCGATCCAAGCCGAGAGCGTAGAGGGCGAAGGCTCGACCTTCACGCTGCACCTGCCGCCGGCGCGCGAGCCCGTGGCGGTGGTGACGGCCTCGCCGCTAACCGACGAGGCCCTGCCGGAAGCGGTGATGCTGTATGTCGAGGACAATCCGTCCAACATCGCCCTGATGCGGCATGTCGTGGCGGCGCTGGGGCCGATCCAGCTGCATGTCGCCGAGACGGGGCATGAAGGGCTGGCTTTGGCGCGGGACCTGCGGCCGGACGTCATCGTGCTGGACATCAACCTGCCGGGCCTGTCGGGGTTCGAGCTGAAGGCGCGGCTGGACGCCGATCCCCTGACCTGGGGCATTCCCGTGCTGGCCCTGTCGGCGGGCGCGATGCCGGCGGATGTGAGGAAGGGCCGGGAGGCAGGGTTCCGCGACTATCTGACCAAGCCGCTGGACATCCGCGCCTTCGCCAAGGCGCTGGATCGGGCGTTGAGCCAGCCGAGCGACGAGGAGCGACCTCGCGCCGCTTGACCGGGGCCCTCGGCTGGGGCTCCCTTCCAGCCCATGCGTATCCTGATTTCGGCGCTCGCCGCCCTGACCGTCGTCGCCTGCGCGAGCACGCCGCCGCCCCCTCCTCCGCCGCCGCCGGGGACGGGAGGCCAGGCCGTGCTGAGGGACTGGCGCGGCATCGTCACGGCGACGGACCGGGACCGCTATGCCCGGCGCGACGCGGCCTGGCGGCTGGCGCTGGAGCAGGCGCGGCGGCAGGCGGGGTCGGGCGATCTGGAGAGCGTCGGCGACCTGATCGATCCGGGCGCGGTGCGGGGCGGCGTGACGCCGCCGGTCGGGGACTATCGCTGCCGGACGGTCAAGTTGGGGTCACAGGGCGGCGAGAGCGGGCTGGGTTATGTCGTCTACGGCTGGTTCGCCTGCCGCATCGAGCAGACGCCGCGGGGGCTGAAGTTCTCCAAGCTGACCGGCTCGCAGCGGCCGAGCGGCCTGCTGTTTCCCGAGACCGACCGGCAGATGGTCATGCTGGGGTCGATGGCGCTATCGACCGAGCCGCCGGCCAACTCCTATGGCCAGAGGCCGGACCGCGACCTGATCGCGGTGCTGGAGCGGATCGGGCCGGAGCGGTGGCGGCTGGTGCTGCCGTGGCCGCAGTATGAATCCAACCTCGACCTGATCGAACTGGTCCCCGCCTGACATCGATCCGGGACATCGCCGTCGTCGGGGCGGGGCCGACGGGGCTGGCGCTGGCGCTGCTGCTGAAGCGGCAGGGGCGCAATGTCGTCGTGCATGAACGCTTCGCCGAGGCGCGGCCGATCGGGGCGGGGTTCATGCTGCAGCCGACGGGGCTGCATGTGCTGGACCGGCTGGGGCTGACCGAAAAGGTCGCGGCGCTGGGTCAGCCGTTGAACCACATCTTCGGGCGCGAGGCTCGGCGCGGGCGCGTGGTGCTGGACGTCAAGTATTCGGACCTCAAGTCGCTGCGTCCGGACGGGCTGAACGCGCTGGGGGTGCACCGGGCGGCGATCTTCCATGTGCTGCACGACGCCTGTCTGGCCGAGGGGGTGGAGTTCGTCACCGACCGGGAGATCGCGTCGGCCTCGGAGGGGCGGATCGTGGACGCCAAGGGGACGGCGAGCCCGGCGTTCGACCTCGTCGTGGATGCGTCCGGAGCGCGGTCGCCGATCGCGCGAGACCTGCTGAAACGTCAGGGCGGCCGGCGGACCGAGCTGGAATGGGGCGCGGTCTGGGGGACGGTTCCGTGGCCGGGTGATCCGTTCGATCAGGGCGCGCTGGAGCAGGTCTATCGCGGGGCGTCCCGGATGATCGGGGTGCTGCCGTGCGGGGCGCGGCCGGGGTCGACGGCCAAGAAAGAGGGCCGCCTGGCGACCTTCTTCTGGAGCCTGAAGCCCGACCAGCACCCGGCCTGGGTCGCGGCGGGGATGGAGCGGTGGAAGGCCGAGGTGCTGGGCCTGTGGCCTCAGACAGAGCCCGTGCTGGACGCCATTCCGGACGCCGAGGCCTTGACCTTGGCGCGCTATGGTCATCACACCCTGCGACTGCCTGTGGCCGACCGGCTGGCCGTGGTGGGCGACGCGGCCCATTCGACCAGTCCTCAGCTGGGGCAGGGGGTCAACATGGGGCTGCTGGACGCCCTGACGCTGGCCGATGCGCTGGAGACCCACGCCGAGCTCGACGAGGCGCTGATGGCCTATGCCCGCATCCGGCGCTGGCACATCCGGCTGTATCAGACGCTGAGCTGGGGCTTCACGCCCTTCTATCAGGCGGACGGCAAGGTCCTGCCCTGGGTGCGGGACCATGTGCTGGGCAAGGTCGCGCGACTGCCGTTCGCGGCGCGCATCCTGGCGGCGACGGTGTCAGGCGTGCTGCTCGATCCGAGGCGGTGAGCCTCACACCATCGGTGGCGGACCCGCGAGAACGTCGCGTTTGCCGGCATGGTTGGCGGGCGAGACGACGCCTTCCTGCTCCATGCGCTCGATCAGGGAGGCGGCGCGGTTGTAGCCGATCTGCAGGCGGCGCTGGACGTATGAGGTCGACGCTTTGCGGTCGCGGGTGACCACGGCCACGGCGCGGTCATAGAGGTCGTCGCCAGAGCCGCCGCCGCCCTCGTCGTCGAAGGCGTTGTCGCCGTCGCCGTCCGGATCGTCGGTGATCAGGTCGAGATAGTCGGGCTCGGCCTGGCTGCGCAGGTGCTTGCAGACCTCCTCGACCTCGCCGTCGGTGACGAAGGGACCGTGCAGGCGGGTGATGCGACCGCCGCCGGCCATGTAGAGCATGTCGCCCTGGCCCAGCAGCTGCTCGCCGCCCTGTTCGCCCAGGATGGTGCGACTGTCGATCTTGGAGGTGACCTGGAAGCTGATCCGGGTCGGGAAGTTGGCCTTGATGGTGCCGGTGATGACGTCGACCGACGGGCGCTGGGTCGCCATGATCAGGTGGATGCCGGCGGCGCGCGCCATCTGGGCCAGGCGCTGGACGGCCCCTTCCACATCCTTGCCGGCGACCAGCATCAGGTCGGCCATCTCGTCCATGACCACGACCAGATAGGGCATGGGCTCGGGGCGGATCTTCTCGGATTCGAACACCGGGCGGCCCTGCTCGTCGAAGCCGGTCTGGACCGTACGCTCGAAATGCTCGCCCTTGGCCTGGGCCTCACGCGCGCGCTCGTTATAGCTGGCGACGTTGCGCACGCCGAGCTTGGACATGCGGCGATAGCGGTCCTCCATCTCGCGCACGGTCCATTTCAGGGCGACGACTGCCTTCTTCGGATCGGTGACGACGGGGGCCAGAAGATGCGGGATGCCGTCGTAGACCGACAGTTCCAGCATCTTGGGGTCGATCATGATGAAGCGGCACTCGGCGGGCGAGAGCCGGTACAGGATCGACAGGATCATGGCGTTGACCCCGACCGACTTGCCCGAGCCGGTGGTGCCCGCGATCAGCAGGTGGGGCATTCGCGCGAGGTCGGCGACATAGGGCTCTCCGCCGATGGTCTCGCCGAGCGCGAGCGGCAGAAGGTGGGCGGGCTTGCCGTATTCCGAGCTGGCCAGCAGGTCGCGCAGATAGACGGTCTCACGCTTCAGGTTCGGCAGTTCGATGCCGATGGCGTTGCGGTTCGGCACGACCGAGATGCGGCAGGCGCGGGCGCTCATCGACCGGGCGATGTCGTCCGATAGCGCCACGACGCGGCCGTGCTTCACGCCCGGGGCGGGCACCAGTTCATAGAGGGTGACGACGGGGCCGGGGCGGATCTGGTCGATGACGCCCTTGACGCCGAACTCGGCCAGCACGCCCTCCAGCATCTTGGCGTTCTGCTTCAGCGCGGTCTCGTCGACGGAGGCGACGCGGGCCTGGGGCTTGGCCAGCATGGCCAGCGGCGGCAGGTCGAAATCGCCCTCGGGCCGGGCGAAGTCGAAGGCGGCCTGGGCGTCGTCGACGGCCTTTTTGGAGGTCTTGGCGGGCTTGGGGGCGGCGACGCGGGGTTCAGGCGCGCTGCGGGCCGACGGCGGGGCGGGCGCGGGCGCGGGCTCGTCCCAGGGCAGGGGGGCGCTGTCGTCCTCGTCGTCGGGCAGTTCGAGGCGGGCGGGGCGGCGCGGGGCCTTCTGGGGCGCGGCGATCTCCGGCTCCAGCACCGGACGGCGGCGGGTCGCGGTCGGCACGGCGGGAGCGGGCGCGCGGCGAAGGCCGCCCAGCCAGGCGGCGGCGTCGCCGAAGTCCGAGGCGCGCAGGCCCACGGCGTAGCCTGAGGTCCAGAGTCCGAAGGCGAGGAAGATCAGGCCGCCGACGATCTTTCCGCCGGGGATGTCGAGACTGCGGAACAGGCCGTCGAACAGGCCGATGACCGCGTCGCCCCAAAGGCCGCCGAGACCCGACGCCAGCGGCCAGACGGCCGGGGCGGCGAGCGCGGACAGGGCGCCGGCCAGCGACAGGACGCCGGCGGTGGCGGCCAGCGCCTTGAGCGGGGTAGGCTTGAGGCGTTGCTGGATCGCCTCGCCGATGGCGGCGGCGAGGCCGAAGGCGACGATCAGGGCGGCGGCGGGCCAGGCGGCCAGACCGATCGACTGCATGAACAGGTCGGCGAACAGGGCGCCGTTCGCACCGAGCCAGTTCGTCGGAGCGGCCGAGGAGGCGGCGTTCAGGCTGGGGTCCGCCGGGTTCCAGGAGACGAGCGCGATGACCAGCAGCGTCGCCAGAAGCGCCTGCAGCACGCCCCGGAACCGCACCACGAAGGGCGCGTCCCACAGGATGACGGCGCTTTCCCAGGCGCGCTGACCGATGGCGAGGGCGGCGGACATTCACGGCTCCGGACGAAAGGAGCCGCAGTTTGGGTGGGACAGGGTTAAGGGGCTGTTTACCCCACCCGTCGAGGCGGCCCCAGAAAGCCGGAAATGCTTCGTTCATGGCTAACGGGCCGTTAGGGTTTCTTAACCGCCGCGCCTCATTCTGATGTCGAAAGCGCCGTCCGGAATCCGTCCGGCGGCCAGAGCGTTCGACGTCGTCCATGTTCGCCAAGCGCCAGTCCGCCCTCGCCGCCGCCGCCGGCAGCCCTCCGCCTTCGCGGATGCCCAAGATCGACCCCAAGGCCGTTCTGACCTTCCTCAAGCGCCCGCCGGTCGCCGTCGGCGCCGCGGGTCTGGTTCTGCTGTCCGCCGTCGCCCTGTTCCTGACCGTGCTGGGAGACCCCCGCGCCGGCACGCCGTCCGCCCGCGTCGCCCTCAAGCGCGAAGCCGCGCCCGCCGCCACTGCGCCCACGGGGCTCGAAGCCTTCTCCATGGGCGGGTTCGCCGCCTGGCAGGGCTTGTCCGATCCGGCCTTGCTGGACGCCAGCGGCGCGGCCGGAGGCGAGGCCCTGATCACCCTGCCGGACGGAGCCACCGTCGCCGGCGGCTCGGCCGTCGCCGCGCCGGTCATCCCGGCCCAGCCCCTGACGCCTGCGCCCATCGCGGGCCTCAGCCAGCCCGGCCCCAACGGTCCCCTGCCGGTCATCGCCACGGACGGCCGCGTCCCGGCCCAGGCCTATGCCCGGCCCTTCACACCGAACGGGCGCCCCCGCGTGTCCCTGATCGTCGGCGGGCTGGGCCTGAACGCCGTCACCACCCGCGCCGCGATCGAGCGTCTGCCCGCCGAGGTGACCCTGTCCTTCGTGCCCTATGCCGAGGACCTGCAGGGCTGGATCGACCTCGCCCGCCGCCAGGGTCATGAGGTGCTGATCGAAATCCCCATGGAGCCGACCGGCTATCCGAACAACGATCCCGGCCCCCAGACCCTTCTGGCCAACGCCACGCCCGACGACATCAACGCCCGCATGGCCTGGCTGCTGGGCCGGGCCACGGGCTACTTCGGCGTGACCAACTACCTCGGCGACCGCTTCGTCACCTCGGACGCGGGCATGAGCGCCTTCCTCGGCATCCTCCGCCAGAGGGGGCTCGCCTTCTTCGACGACGGCGTCGCGCGCCGCCGCCCCGGGGCCTGGTCGCGCGCCTCGGCCGACACCATCGTCGACGAGACCCAGACGCCCGCCGCCATCATCGCCCGCCTGAACGCGCTTGAGGCTACGGCCAAGACGCGGGGCGCGGCGCTGGGCACCGGCTTCGCCTACCCCGTCACCGTCGAGGCCGCCGCCCGCTGGACCGCCGGGCTGGAGGCGCGCGGCGTCCAACTGGCCCCCGCCTCGGCCATGGCGGCGCGGCCGGGACGCTGATCGATCATTGACGGCGTTGATGTGAGCGAAGATGGGGACGCCATGTCCTCGCCCGATCTCTCTCGTCATCGCCCCAACGTCGGGGTCGTCCTGTTCAACGCGGAGGGCCTGGTCTGGTACGGCCGCCGCGCCGGCATGACCGAGGGCCACGCCTGGCAGTTCCCGCAAGGCGGCGTCGATCCCGGCGAAGACCTGGAGGCCGCCGCCCGGCGCGAGCTGGAGGAGGAGACCGGCGTCACCTCAGCCGAGCTGCTGGCCCGCACCGACGGCTGGATCCTCTACGACTTCCCCGAGGCCCTGAAGGCCCAGCATCGCCGCGATGGCCGCAAGCCGTGGGACGGCCAGAAGCAGGTCTGGTTCGCCTTTCGCTTCACCGGCGACGAGGCCGAGATCGCGCTGGACCGCCACGCCGAGATCGAGTTCGACGCTTGGCGCTGGGGCGATCTGGCGGAGGCCCCCGACCTGATCGTGCCGTTCAAGCGCGACGCCTATGAGCGGGTGGTCGCCGCCTTCGCCCGGTTCGCGGCGCCGTCAGGCGGCGCGACAGCCTGACGGCTTGAGGACCCGCACCGTCGAGGCGGGAAAGCGCGCCAGCAGCGCCGCCGGGCGGATGGGCCGTACCGCGAAACCGCCGCCGCAGTTCGGACAACGGCCCTTTAGCGGCCTCTCGACGCAATCGGCGCAGAAGGTGCATTCAAAAGTGCAGATGCGCGCGTCCACGCTGTCCGGAGGTAGATCCCGGTCGCAGCATTCGCAGTTGGGGCGCAGCTCGAGCACGTCGGCAGGTTAGTGGGTCGCTCCGGTCGGCGCCAGCCGCATCAGCACCAGCCCGGCCACGATCAGTCCCGCGGCCGCCACGCGCATCGGATGCACGCCCTCGTTCAGCCAGATGACGCCGACGATGAAAGCCCCCACGGCCCCGATCCCGGTCCAGACCGTGTAGGCCGTGCCGAGCGGCAGGCTCTTCATGGCGAGCGACAGAAGCGCGAAGCTCGCCCCCATGGTCGCCAGCGTGATCACGCTGGGCCACAGCCGGGTGAACCCGGCCGACGACTTCATGAAGTAGGCCCAGACCACTTCCAGCAGTCCGGCGATGATCAGATAGACCCAGGCCACGGCGGCCCTCCTCGCGAAAGGCCGGGCCGTCCCGGGCTTGGCCCCGGCGAGCCGGGGGCGAGGACGTGGCCTCGTCTTTCAGCGGCTAGGTGGGGCGGGCGGACGGCACATCAAGCCCGCCCCTCCTCCGGCAGCCCTCAGGCGGCCGCGACCTCGGTCGCTTCCTCGGCGAGGATGGTCAGGCCCGCAGGCGTCACGTCGGCGAAGCCGCCTTTGACGGTGAAGGTTCGGCGCGAGCCGCCGTTGATCACCGTCACCGGGCCCTCGCGCAGCGCCGTCATGAACGGCGCGTGATCGGCCAGGACGCCGAAGTCGCCCTCGACACCCGGCGCATCGACCTGGTCCACGAGGCCGGCGAAGACCTCGCGTTCCGGGGCGACGAGGGAGAAGTTGAGCTTTCCGACCATCAGGCTTCGGCCGCCATCTTCTCGGCCTTCTCGACGGCCTCTTCGATGGTGCCGACCATGTAGAAGGCGGCTTCCGGCAGGTGGTCGTATTCGCCGGCGACGATGCCCTTGAAGCTGCGGATCGTGTCCTTGAGCTCGACGAACTTGCCCGGCGAGTTGGTGAACTGCTCGGCCACGAAGAAGGGCTGGGACAGGAAGCGCTGGATCTTGCGGGCGCGCGAAACGACCAGCTTGTCCTCTTCCGACAGCTCGTCCATGCCCAGAATGGCGATGATGTCCTTCAGGGCCTTGTACTGCTGCAGCACTTCCTGGACCGAACGCGCGACCTGGTAGTGCTCCTCGCCGATGACCAGCGGGTCCATGATCCGCGAGGTCGAGTCCAGCGGGTCCACGGCCGGGAAGATGGCCTGGGCGGCGATGTCGCGGCTCAGCACGGTCGTCGCGTCCAGGTGGGCGAAGGAGGCGGCGGGCGCCGGGTCGGTCAGGTCGTCGGCGGGCACGTAGATGGCCTGGACCGAGGTGATCGAACCCTTCTTGGTCGAGGTGATCCGCTCCTGCAGGTTGCCCATCTCGGTGGCCAGCGTCGGCTGATAGCCCACGGCCGAGGGGATGCGGCCCAGCAGAGCCGACACTTCCGAACCGGCCTGGGTGAAGCGGAAGATGTTGTCGACGAACAGCAGCACGTCCTTGCCTTCCTCGTCGCGGAAGTACTCGGCCTGGGCCAAGCCGGTCAGGGCGACGCGGGCGCGGGCGCCCGGCGGCTCGTTCATCTGGCCGTAGACCAGGGCGCACTTGGAGCCTTCGGTCGAACCGCCGTTCTTGGACGGGTCCACGTTCACATTGGACTCGATCATCTCGTGATAGAGGTCGTTGCCCTCACGCGTACGCTCACCCACGCCGGCCAGGACGGAGTAGCCGCCGTAGGCCTTGGCGATGTTGTTGATCAGCTCCTGCATGGTCACGGTCTTGCCCACGCCGGCGCCGCCGAACAGGCCGATCTTGCCGCCCTTGGTGTAGGGGCAGATCAGGTCGATGACCTTGATGCCGGTGACCAGGATCTCGGCCGAGGTCGACTGCTCCTCGAAGGTCGGGGCCTCGCGGTGGATCGGACGGTACATCGTCGTCTGGATCGGACCGGCCTCGTCGATCGGGTCGCCGACGACGTTCATGATGCGGCCGAGCGTACCCGGGCCGACCGGCGCCAGGATGGACTTGCCGGTGTCGGTCACCGGCTGGCCGCGGGTCAGACCCTCGGTGGTGTCCATGGCGATGGTGCGGACCATGTTCTCACCCAAGTGCTGGGCGACTTCGAGCACCAGGCGGAACGGCTGGCCGGTCTTCTGGTCGACGTTCTCGGTCTCCAGAGCGTTCAGGATGGCCGGCAGATGGCCAGTGAACTCGACGTCCACGACGGCGCCGATGACCTGGGCGATCTTGCCGGTGGCGACGGCCGAGACGGGGGCGGCCGAGGTCGGGGCGGCGGCGGCCTTGGGCTTGCGGGCGGCGGGCTTCTTGGGGGCGACGGTGTCGGTCATGGGGCGGTCCGTTTCGAAGGGGGCGTCAGGGGGATCAGATCAGAGGGCTTCGGCGCCGGAGATGATCTCGATCAACTCCTTGGTGATCTGCGCCTGGCGGGAGCGGTTGTACTGGAGGGTCAGGGCGTTGATGAGGTCGCCGGCGTTGCGCGTGGCGTTGTCCATGGCGCTCATCTGCGAGCCGTAGAAGCCGGCCTGGTTTTCATAGAGGGCGGCCAGGATCTGGGTCGTGATGTTGCGCGGCAGCAGCGTCTCGAGGATTTCCTCTTCCGAGGGCTCATACTCATAGGCGGCGCCCTTCAGGTCGATGGCCGGGGCGTCGGCGGAGGCGACCGAGGGCACCAGCTGGCGGCCGGTCGGGACCTGGGAGATCACCGACTTGAACTGGCTGTAGAACAGGGTGACCACATCGGCGCGGCCTTCCTCGAACTCCTCGGCGATCAGCTCGGCGATCGGCTGGGCGGCGGGCAGGCCGAGCGTCTTGTGCTCGGACAGTTCGAAGGTCCTGACGACGCGATTGCCGAACAGGCGCGTCAGGCCGTCGCGGGACTTGCGGCCCACGGCGACGATGCGGACGTCCTTGCCCTCGGCGATCAGCTGATTGATCCGGTCGCGCGCGGCGCGCACGACGTTGGACGAGAAGCCGCCCGCCAGACCCTTGTCGGCGGTGGCCACCACGATCAGGTGGCGCTTGTCCGAGCCGGTCCCGGCCAGCAGCTTGGGTGCGCCGTCGCCGGACACGCCGGCGGCCAGGTTGGCGATCACCGCCGCCATGCGCTGGGCATAGGGGCGGGCGCTTTCGGCCTGGTCCTGGGCGCGCTTCAGCTTGGCCGCGGCGACCATCTGCATGGCTTTCGTGATCTTCTGCGTGGCTTTCACGCTTCCGATCCGATTGCGCATTTCCTTGAGGCTGGGCATCGGCCGCTACTCTCTCGTCAACCGGGCCGGGCTCAGGCGAAGGTCTTGGCGAAGGCTTCGATGGCGTCCTTCAGCTTGGCTTCCAGATCCTTCGACAGCGCCTTCTCGGTCTTGATGGCGGTCAGGATGTCGGCGTGGGCCGAGTGCATCCGGGCCAGCAGCTCCGACTCGAACCGCTGCACGTCGGCGGTGGCGATGGCGTCCAGATAACCGCGCGTGCCGGCGTAGATCGACACCACCTGCTCCTCGACCGTCAGCGGCGAATACTGCGGCTGCTTGAGCAGCTCGGTCAGGCGGGCGCCGCGCGCCAGCAGCTTCTGGGTCGAGGCGTCCAGGTCCGAACCGAACTTGGCAAAGGCCGCCATCTCCCGGTACTGGGCCAGCTCGCCCTTGATGGAGCCGGCGACCTGCTTCATCGCCTTGATCTGGGCCGAGGAGCCCACGCGCGACACCGAGATGCCGACGTTCACGGCCGGGCGGATGCCCTGGTAGAACAGGTCCGATTCCAGGAAGATCTGGCCGTCGGTGATCGAGATCACGTTCGTGGGGATGTAGGCCGACACGTCGTTGGCTTGGGTCTCGATCAGCGGCAGGGCCGTCATCGAGCCCGAACCATTGTCTTCGTTCAGCTTGGCCGAACGCTCCAGCAGGCGCGAGTGCAGGTAGAAGACGTCGCCCGGATAGGCTTCGCGGCCCGGCGGACGGCGCAGCAGCAGCGACATCTGACGATAGGCCACGGCCTGCTTCGACAGGTCGTCATAGACGATCAGGGCGTGCATGCCATTGTCGCGGAAATACTCGCCCATGGCCGTGCCCGAGAACGGAGCCAGGAACTGCAGCGGGGCCGGCTCCGACGCCGTGGCGGCCACGACGATGGTATATTCGAGCGCGCCGCGCTCCTCGAGCGTCTTGACGATCTGGGCCACGGTCGACCGCTTCTGACCGATGGCGACGTAGATGCAGTAAAGCTTCTCGGACTCGTTCTCAGAGGTGTTGACCGACTTCTGGTTCAGGATGGTGTCGACGGCGACGGCGGTCTTGCCGACCTGACGGTCGCCGATGATCAGCTCGCGCTGGCCACGGCCGACGGGGATCAGGGTGTCGATCGCCTTCAGGCCGGTCTGCATCGGCTCGTGCACCGACTTGCGGGGGATGATGCCCGGAGCCTTGACGTCCACGCGGCGGCGCTCGGTGAACTGGATCGGGCCCTTGCCGTCGATCGGCTCGCCCAGCGGGTTGACGACGCGGCCCAGCAGGCCCTTGCCGACCGGCACGTCCACGATCTCGCCCAGGCGGCGGACCTCGTCGCCCTCGGCGATCTGGGCGTCGGCGCCGAAGATCACCGCGCCGACGTTGTCGCGCTCCAGGTTCAGGGCCATGCCCTTCACCCCGGCCTTGGGGAATTCGATCATCTCGCCGGCCTGGACGTTGTCCAGGCCGTGGATGCGGGCGATGCCGTCGCCGACCGACAGGACCTGGCCGACGTCCGAGACGTCCGCCTCGACGCCGAAGTTGGCGATCTGCGACTTGAGGATGGCCGAGATTTCAGCGGCGCGGATGTCCATGGCGGGCTCTTCTTCTCTATCGTCTTCGGGTGGGCCGTCAGGCCCGCTGCATCGGATTAGTCGGCGCGCTTACGCACGCCGGAGGGCAAACTTCATCTGGTCGAGCTTGGTCTTCAGCGAGGCGTCGAACAGCTTCGAGCCGACCTTGACCTTCAGCCCGCCCAGGATCGACGGATCGACGCGGGCGGTCATCTCGGGGGCCTTGCCCAGCGCCTGGATCAGGGCCGAGCGGATGTGCGTGGTCTGGGCCGTCGTCAGGGGCACGGCCGAAACGACCTCGGCGGCGACGACGCCCGTGTGGGCCGAATAGAGGGTTTCGAAGCCGGCGATAACGGCCGGCAAGTCGCGGGCGCGACCATTCTGGGCCAGCAGACCCAGGAAGTTCCGGGTCGTGGTGTCGAACTTCGCCTTGTCCGCGATGGCGACCAGGCCCTTGCTCTGATCCTCCGCGGCGATCACCGGCGAGGTCGACAGGCGGCGCAGATCGGCGCTCTCGATCCAGGCGGACTTCAGCGACTTCAAGTCCGCGCGCACGGCCTCCAGGCGACCGGTTTCCAGCGCCAGGTCGAACAGCGCCTGGGCATAGCGCCCGCCGACTTCCGTCGTTCTGAAATCGTCAGCCAAGACCCGTCCGTCCGATATGCGGTTCCGCCAAACGACCGCACGCGATCCTCGCGGCGGTCAAAGGCTTGTAATGCTTAAGGAAAGCACGCAAAAGGCCGTTCCCTTCGAAACCGCCTTCGCTAAGCCGGGCGCCTGATAGCACTCATCTTTCGCGCTCGCAACCGAGGCAGGACCGCACATGCGCGCCCTCTTGATCGGTCCGCGAGGACATGCCCTTAGATGGTCCTCCCAACGCAGGAACGCCCCATGCTCGACGGCCTCGCCCAGATCTTCACCGACCCGGCCGCCTGGGCCGCCCTCGCCACCCTGGTGGTGCTGGAGGTCGTGCTCGGGATCGACAATCTGATCTTCATCTCGATCCTGTCCAACAAGCTGCCGGAGAACCAGCGCCAGCGCACCCGCCGGATCGGCATCGGCCTGGCGCTCATCATGCGCCTGGCGCTGCTGATGACCATCGGCTGGATCGTCGGCCTGACCGCGCCGGTCTTCGACCTCGGCATCGTCGGCCCCCTGAACGAACACGGCGAACCGGCGTTCGAGACCTCCTTCAGCTGGAAGGACCTGATCCTGATCGCGGGCGGCCTGTTCCTGCTGTGGAAGGCGACGAAGGAGATCCACCACACCGTCGACCCGACCCCGTCCGACCATGACGTGCTCGACAAGAAGTCGGTGGCCATCAACAACGCCGGCTCGGCCATCGTCCAGATCATCCTGCTGGACCTGGTCTTCTCGATCGACTCCATCCTGACGGCCGTCGGCCTGACGGATCATGTGCCGATCATGGTCATCGCCGTCCTGACCGCCGTCACCGTCATGCTGCTGGCCGCCGATCCACTGGCCAACTTCATCGAGAAGAACCCGACCGTCGTCATGCTGGCGCTGGGCTTCCTCTTGATGATCGGCATGGTGCTGATCGCCGACGGCTTCGGCGTCCACGTGCCCAAGGGATACATCTACACCGCCATGGCGTTCTCCGCCCTTGTGGAGGGTCTGAACATGCTCAGCCGGAGAAGCGCGGCCAGGAAGGCGGCAAAGACGCCGCCCGCCGCCCATTGATGCGCCTTTCGGGCCTCGGCCTCGCGCTCGTTCTCGCCCTTGCGGCGGGACCGGGCGCGGCCGTCGCCCAGACGCCCGCTCCGGCGGCGCCCCAGACGACCGCGTCGCCCGTCGCCCGGCCGCCCCGCCAGGGCTATGAGGTCGTCGCCGTCCATCCGCACGACCCGACCGCCTTCACCCAGGGGCTGGTGTTCAGGAACGGCGAGTTCCTCGAAAGCACGGGCCGCTATCCGTCCACCCTGCGCCGCGTCCGCCTAGAGGATGGGCAGGTGCTCGTCCGACGTGAGCTGGACACGGCCTACTTCGGCGAGGGTCTGACGGTTATCGGCGACCGCGCCTTCTCCCTGACCTGGCAGAACGGCAAGGGATTCATCTGGAACCCGGACACGCTCGAGCCGCTGGGCGAATTCGCCTATTCCGGCGAGGGTTGGGGCCTGACGCACGACGGAGCCCGGCTGATCCTGTCCGATGGCACCGCGCGGCTGCGGTTTCTGGATCCGCAAACCTTCGCCGAAACGAGCTCGATTACCGTAAATTGGCAGGGCAGGCCGGTGGGCCGATTGAACGAGCTGGAGTTCATCGACGGCGAGGTCTGGGCCAACGTCTGGCAGACCGACGCCATCCTCCGCATTGATCCGGGGACGGGGAACATCCTGTCCGTCATCGACCTGTCGGGCCTGCTGGCCCCCGGCGACATCCGAGATCCGGCCGACGAGGTCCTGAACGGCATCGCCTGGGATCCGGCCACGCGCCGCTTGTTCGTCACGGGCAAGAACTGGCCCAAGCTGTTCGAGATCCGCGTGACGCCACCCGGCTGACTTCTATCAAGCCGCAGGTGACCGCGTCGCGAGCGGTGGCACAACAAGATTCGCTCAAGCAGCGAGCCGCCCCGAGCCGAGCGTTAGCGCCACCTAGTTGGTCAGAACCTGGACCCGCGACCAGACCGAGCCCCGGTTCACGACCTCGATCCGGACCGGCCCGCCCCTCGGCCTGACCAGGGTGCAGACCGGATAGTGGTCCATCGAACTGTCGGAGCACAGAACCGCTCCATCCCGTTCGCGCAATACCAGATCGATGTTGGTGTCTCCGTCGCCAATGGCGGCCACGCGAAGCACCTCATTGGGTCGGGCATCGACCTCGAAGCCGAAGGTCTCCCGCGCCCTCACGCGGCGGACTATGACGATCGGGCCCGGCCCGAAGGGCGAAGCACGCACACCCTTCTGCTGGGTGCGGAGCCGCAGAATCTCCGCGCGGACAGCCGGATCGTCGGGGGCCATGCTTTCGGCCTCGCGCAGCAAGGCGTCGGCCGTCAGGAACGGCTCGTCGCCGTTTTGGGGACGGGTTCGGATCTCGTCCAGCATGCGGGCGGCGACGAGCAGGGCCTGAACATCCCCCTGTGACCTGGCCCAGGCGGCGACCTCAGCGGCTGTGACCATGCGGGCGATGGCGGCCGCCTCGGCGTCGGGATCGGGCGGCGTCATCCGCGCCTGATGTCCGGCGGGCGCGGCGGCGAGGCTGAGGGTCGCCAGAAGGACCGAGATGCCCGCGATCGCCCGCTGCGTCGCGACCGCCTGATCCCTTTCCCTCGACATAGCAGCCTGCCCCCCGTCCACCGCGACCGCGGTCAGGCATCCATAACGATGCTCTTCAGTGGGCGGACACTGACCGAAGATGACTGGCGCTTCAAGCGGTTGGCCTGTGCCCCGGCGCGCGAACTCAGTCCACGGCCGCTGCCAGGATGCGCCGGTCCCCTAACGCCTGAACCAGGACGGCCGTTCGCTCTCCAGGGTCCGCGGTCTCCGGCAGCTGCAGCAGAATGGGACGGCCCCGCCATTCGCCCAGACGCGTCAGGCTTCGCACCACATTCACGTGGCGGACCTGCTGGCCCCGGTTGTCGCCGTCCTGAACTGTCACGGTCTGTGCCCCGGGCGTGAAGGTCACCGCCCAGACCTCGGCGCCCGCCTGCGGTGCCCGGCCCGAGCCGATGCCCACGGCGTCGCCGCTCTCGCGAAACTCGACCTCGGGCGGAAAGGCGCGGCGCTGGCCCTCAGCCTCGACCGCCGCCTCGATCGCCTCGCCTTCGGCGCCCGACATCTGGCGACGCCCGTCGATCACAACCTGGGGCGTATAAACGTTCCTCAGCCGCATGGCCGCCTGATAGGCGCGCTGGCGCGCCTCGAACTCGGGCCGGGCGAAGGTGTCCTCCCAACCGAGATAGTCCCAGTAGTCGACCGCATAGGTCAGGGCGATGACGCCCGGCGCGTCGGCCATGGCCTCGACGGTACGGTTGGCCTGCGGACACCCGGAACAGCCCTGGGCGGTGAACAGCTCGACCACCACAGGCTCGACCGGCGCATCGCGGGCGCTGGAGCGCGCGCCCACAGGCTGGGCCACGCTGGCGAACCCGCCCATGAGCGCGAGCGCGCCCGCAGTCCCGATGATCCAGCCCCTCGTCCTCATGGCGGCGATTGGTAAACCGCCCGGACGATCGGCGCCGCTCATAAGTGCGTGAGAATCGCCTCAGTCCATCAGCTGCTGGGCCAGATAGGTGTAGTGGCGCGTCCAGCGCCGGGCGTTGGCGACCGGATCGGCGTCGTTGGAGTGCCCGCCCGCCGTCTCCTCATAATAGAGGTGGTCGTGGCCCTGATCGGCCAGACGCGCGGCGAACTTGCGCGCATGACCCGGATGCACCCGGTCGTCGCGGGTGTTGGTGGTGATGTAGACGCGCGGGTAAGCCACCTCGGGGCTCAGCCGCTGATAGGCCGAGTAACGGCTGATGAAGGCGGCGTCGCCGGGAATGCGGGGGTCGCCGTACTCACCGATCCAGGAGGCGCCAGCGGGCAGCTCCTGATAGCGCAGCATGTCGATCAGGGGGCTTTCGATCACCGCCGCGTTGAACAGCTCCGGATGCTGGGTGATCGACACCGAGGTCAGAACCCCGCCGTTCGAGCGGCCATAGATGCCCAGATGGCGGGGCGAGGTGATGCGGCGCGCGTGAAGATCCCGCGCCACCGCCGCGAAATCGTCGAACGCCAGCTGGCGGTTCTCGCGCAGCACGGCCTGGTGCCAGGCGGGTCCGAACTCGCCGCCGCCCCGGATGTTGGCCTGGACGAAGACGCCGCCGTTCTCGAGCCAAAGCTTGCCCATTTCCGGCTTGTAGGCGGGCGGGAAGCTGACCTGGAAGCCGCCGTAGCCGAACAGGATGGTCGGCGCCGTCCCGTCCATCGCCAGATCGCGCGGCCGGACGACAAAGTAGGGGATCAGGGTCCCGTCGCTGGACCGCGCCTCGAACTGCTCCACCACATGGGTCGAGGGGTCGAACAGGTCGGGTGCGGACTTCAGGGGCGTGATGGAGGCCGTATTGACGTCGATCAGACCCAGGCTGGGCGGCGTCAGAAAGCCCTGCTGGCTTAGGAACAGCCGACCGCTGGAGCGGCTGGTGTCGCCCAGGCCGATCGCCAGGTTCTCTGGCACATCGACGGTGGTTTCCGGCCAGCCGAACTCGCCACGATTGCGGAACACGCTGATACGTCCACGCACATTGTCGAGCACCGAGACCACAACTCGATCATCGAAGACGGCGACGTCCTCAACGGACTGGCGCGGTCCCGGGGCGAAGATGGTCGTGGCGGCGTTCGAGATGACCTGGCGGGGATTACCGCCCAGTTCCTCGAGGCTGACGGCCATCAGTGTCCCAGCCGCCCGGGGCTGGGTGTACCAGGTCCAGTCTTCCTCGACGGTGAACACCAGCCGACCGCCCATCACGCCATGCAAGCCGGCGCGGGCGGGCAGGTTCAGCTTTTGCGCGCCCGCGTCTGTGATCCACCACCGCTCGGCCCGGAAAGTGTCGAGCGGGCGATTGACGATCACGGCCTGAACCGCGCCCTGCCCGTCGCGGAACACAGAGGCGCTGACGCCGTAGCCGCCGTCGGACTGATCGCCGCGATAGATCTCGGTCGCCTGGGCCAGGGTCTGGCCGCGTTTCAGCGACTTGACGATGAACGGATAGCCGCTCTCGGTCAGGGTGCCTGACCCGAAATCCGTGGCGACCAGCAGGGTATCGCGATCCAGCCAGCTGATCCGGTGCTTGCCCTCGGGCAGGGAGAAGCCACCGTCGACGAAGGTCCTGGTCGTCGTGTCGAACTCGCGCACCACGACCGCGTCCTTGCCGCCGTCCGACAGACTGATGAGGCAGCGGGTCTCGTCGGGCGGCAGGCAGCTGGCGCCCTTCCAAACCCAGTCCACGCCCTCGGCCTGGGCCAGCGCGCCCACATCGATCAGCGTCTCCCATCGCGGGGCGTCGGTGCGATAGCTGTTCAGCGTCGTGCGCCGCCACAGACCCTTGGGGTTCTGCGCGTCCTGCCAGAAGTTGCCGATGCCGTCGCCGAGGAAGCTGGGCGTGGGGATCCGCGCCGTCGAGGACAGCACCTCGAACGCCTCCGCCCGGAAGGTCTCGTAGCGCGGATCGCCGGTCAGGGCGGCCAGCGACCGCTCATTGGACGCCCGCACGAAGGCCATCGCCTCGGCGCCCTCGACCTCTTCCAGCGCCAGATGATCGTCCGCCGCGCGCACGCCCGCCGGCGACAGGTCAGCCGGGAAGTGGGGCATGGTGGCCAGGGGGCGGGCGACCGTCGCGGGGTCTATCATGGCCACTTCCATCGGCGCGGAAGCACAGGCCCCGAGCGCCAGCATCGAGGCGGAGAGCATCAGGATACGCATGGGGTTACTCCGCTCAGTCCATCAGCCGACGGCTGAGGTAGGTGTACTCCAGCGCCAGCCGCCGGGCGGTCTCGCGAAGGTTGGCCGCCGCCCCGTGGCCGCCGTCGGTGTTTTCGTAGAACAGGACCGGATAGCCCAGCTCTTCCAGGCGCGCCGCGGCCTTCCTCGCATGGCCCGGATGAACCCGGTCATCCTTGGTCGAGGTGTGGATGAAAACCTCCGGATAGGGCTGACCGGCCCGCAGGTTCTGATAGGGCGAATAGGCCTGAATCCAGGCGCGCTCCTCCGGTCTGTCCGGGTTGCCATATTCCGCGATCCAACTGGCCCCTGCCAGCAGGCGGTGGAAGCGCAACATGTCGAACAGGGGCACCTGGATGACCGCCGCGTTGATCAGGTCCGGGCGCTGGGTCAGCATCGCCCCCATGAAGAGGCCGCCCTGCGAGCCGCCCATGATGCCCAGGCGCGGCTGGCTGGTGATTCCGCGCTGGATCAGGTCCAGCGCCACGGCCTGGAAGTCCTCATGCGCCCGCTGGCGGTTCTCCTGCAGCGCCGCCTCGTGCCAGCGCGGGCCGAACTCGCCGCCGCCCCGGGTATTGGCGACGACATAGACACCACCGCGCTCGAGCCACAGCTTACCGACCGTGGCCGAATAGCCAGGCAACTGCGACACCTCGAACCCGCCATAGCCGTAGAGCAGCGTGGGGTTGGAGCCATCCAGCGCAATGTCTTCGCGGTGAACGACGAAGTAGGGGATCATCGTCCCGTCGGCCGAGCGGGCCTCGAACTGCTGGACCGTCAGGCCCTCGGCGTCGAACTTGGGCGGCAGCGACTTCACCGCCTCCAGGTCTCCGGTCGCAGCGTCCGCAAGATAGAGCGTGGACGGCGTCAGATAGCCGGCCGCCGAGACGAATACCTGATCGTCCCGGTCCGAGGCCGACCCCACCCCGACAGTCACTTTCTCCGGCAGGTCCAGCCGCGTGCGCGCCCATTCGCCCGACGGATTGGGGCGATAGACGTAGACGTTGCCGCGCACGTTCTCGAACAGGGCCACGATCAGGCTGTTGCGGGTCGCGTTCATGCCCTCGATGGCCTCGCGCTCGCCCGGCCGGATCACCAGCTGGGCCCGCGCGCTCTGATCGGCCAGCCAGTCCGACAGGGTCCAGGCGATGACGTCGCCGGTCTGGAACGCCTGGCCCGACGGCGCGGTCCAGTCCTCCTTCAGCGAAACCACCAGCTGGCCCTGGACGAAGCCGCTGATGTCCGCCTTGGCCGGCAGGCGCAGCTGGGTCGTGGTTCCGTCCGCGTTCAGGACGTGGGTCTCGCTCTCGTAGAAGCTGACGCCCCGGTTGATCAGCACGGCCCGGACCACGCCGTCGGCGTCACGCAGGGTCGAGGCCCCGACCGAGACGTCGGTCGGCTGGCCCGTGAAAATCGTCTCGGCCTGGTCGATCGTCTGGCCGCGCCGCAGCCGCTTGACGATCATCGGATAGCCCGAGGTCGTCAGCGAGCTCTCGCCGAAATCCCGCGCGATCAGCAGGGTGTCCTGATCGATCCAGGTCACGCCGCCCTTGGATTCCGGCAGTTCGAACCCGCCTGCCACGAAGGTCTTGGTCACCGTGTCGAACTCGCGGATCGTGACCGCGTCCTTGCCGCCGTCGGACAGGGAGACGAGGCACAGCCGCTCTTCGGGCGGCAGGCAGTTGGCGCCGCGGTAGACCCAGTTCTTGCCCTCGGCGCGCGACAGGGCGTCGATGTCCAGCACCGTCTCCCACTCGGGCGCGTCAGTGCGATAGCTGTCCAGCGTCGTGCGCCGCCAGACGCCCCGAATGTTGGTCGCGTCCTGCCAGAAGTTCGAGATCTGGCCGGAGTTCAGAAAGGCCGGCGACGGAATGCGGTCCCGCGATTCGAGAATGGCCAAAGCCTGGTCGTGCAGCTGCTGATAACGCGGATCGCCTTGCAGCGTGCCCAGCGATCGCCGGTTCTGCTCCTCGACCCAGGCGAGCGCCCGCTCGCCCTCGACCTCTTCCAGCCAGATGTAGGGGTCGGACGCGTCGGTCGTGGCGAAGGCTACGTCGGCGGACGGCGCGGCGGGGGCGGGTGCGGTCTGGGCCAGGGCGGCGCTCGTGAGGCTGGTGGTGGCGAGAAGCGCGGCGAGCGCGGCGGAACGGATCATCGACGATACCCTCGTGTCTCGGACGGAGGGCACCTTAAGGACTGTGACGCGGCTGTGAAGCCGTCTGCGGCGTCTGGCCGTCAGCGGCCCCCGGCGCGGGTCCAGGCCTCGCGCGCCGCCAGCCAGCGGGACGGCACCAGCCCCCGAAGACTCGCTTGGCCCCGCCGCTTCAACCCGGTCTCGGCCCCGTTCCGCCATGCGGTGTCGGCCTCGATCGCGAGGCCCGCAGCGACGTCGACGACAATGACCTGCGCCGGCAGAGCCAGCGCGCGGTCCAGCCGAACTTTCAGTCCGCCGTCGGACGTATCGGCGATGACGCAGGCGATCTCGATGCCGGGCGCGACGACGACGCCTCGCGCGTTGGCGGCGCTGCGAGGCGTGTGTCTTCGATCGGCGGGCTGGGACTTGAACACAGGGACTCAAACGCGGCGGGAGGGAGAAGGTCCCTCAACCATGACCCGGTGTGGCCCAGTCCGGGGCCGCCGTCCAGCGATCCCGGCGCAGTCTGTCAGTGCTGGCTCTGCGGCAGACGAACGATCAGACCGTCCAGCGCATCCGACACTCGGATCTGGCAGGACAGACGGGAGTTGGGCTCGACCTCCTCGGCGAAGTCCAGCATCGACTCCTCCATGGCCGAGGCCTTGCCGGTCGCCTCGCGCCAGGCCTCGTCGACATAGACATGGCAGGTGGCGCAGGCGCAGGCCCCGCCGCAGTCGGCGTCGATGCCGGGCACATTGTTGCGGATCGCGCCCTCCATGACCGACAGGCCGGGCTTGACCTCGACGACATGCTCGCGGCCGTCGTGCTCGATGTAGGTGATCTTCGCCATGCGCCGCTTACGCCGCCTGCTTCCGGCGGCCCGGCGCGACCATCAGCTTCTTGGTCTCGGCGATGGCCTTGGCGGGGTTCAGGCCCTTGGGGCACACCTGGGCGCAGTTCATGATGGTGTGGCAGCGATAGAGCTTGAACGGGTCCTCGAGGTCGTCCAGCCGCTCCTGGGTCTTGTCGTCGCGGCTGTCGGCGATCCAGCGGTAGGACTGCAGCAGGGCCGCCGGACCGAGGTACTCCGTCTGGTTCCACCAGTAGCTCGGGCACGACGTCGAGCAGCAGGCGCAGAGAATGCATTCGTACAGGCCGTCCAGCTTCTCGCGATCCTTCGGCGACTGGCGGCGCTCCTTCTCCGGGTCCGGCTCGTCGGATTGGAGGTAGGGCTTGATCGAGTCGTACTGGGCGTAGAACAGGCTCAGGTCCGTCACCAGATCCTTGACCACCGGCTGGTGCGGCAGGGGCGCGATGGCGATGGTGGAGGACTGGCACTCCTCCCAGCCCTTGGTGCAGGCCAGGGTGTTGCGCCCGTCGATGTTCATCGAGCAGGAGCCGCAGATGCCCTCGCGGCACGAGCGGCGGAAGGTCAGGGTCGGGTCGATGGTCGACTTGATGTGGATCAGGGCGTCCAGCAGCATCGGACCGTGGTCGTCCGCCGAGACCTCATAAACGTCCCAGCGCGGGTCGGCGTCGACCTCGGGGTCGTAGCGATAGACCTTGTAGGTCTTGACGTTCTTGGCGCCCTTCGGGGCCTTGTGGACCTTGCCCTTGGTCGGCTTGGAGCCACGGGGGAGGGAAAGCTGGACCATCGGTTCCTCAGTAAACCCGCGCCTTGGGTTTGATGTACTCGATGTCCGAAGACATCGTGTATTCGTGCACCGGGCGGTAGTCGATCTGGACGCCCTCGCCCGGCCGCTTCCAGGCCAGGGTGTGCTTCATCCATTCGGCGTCGTTGCGGTCGGGGAAGTCTTCCCGCGCATGGGCCCCGCGGCTTTCCTTGCGGTTCGCCGCGCTCTCGATGGTGACCAGCGCCTGGTCGATCAGGTTGTCGTACTCCAGCGTCTCGACCAGGTCGGTATTCCAGATCATGCCGCGATCGGTGGTGCGGATGTCGGCGCCGCGGTCGTGGATCGCGCGCAGCTTGGCCACGCCCTCGTCCAGCGAGGCCCCGGTGCGGAACACCGCCGCGTCGGACTGCATGGCGCGCTGCATCTCGCGGCGCAGCTCGGCCGTCGGCGTGCCGCCCGATGCGCTGCGGAAGCGGTCCAGCCGGGCCAGGTGCGGATCGGTCGCCGAGGCCGGAGCGTCCGGCACGGCCGAGCCCTTGTCCACGATGTCGCCGGCGCGCAGGCCCGCGGCGCGGCCGAACACCACCAGGTCGGTCAGGGAGTTGGAGCCCAGACGGTTGGCGCCGTGCACGCTGACGCACGCCGCCTCGCCGACGGCCATCAGGCCCGGCACCACGCTGTCCGGATTGCCGTCGCGCAGCGTCAGCACCTCGCCGTGATAGTTCGTGGGGATGCCGCCCATATTGTAGTGGACGGTCGGAATGACCGGGATCGGTTCCTTGGTCACGTCCACGCCGGCGAAGATCTTGGCGCTCTCGGAAATGCCGGGCAGGCGCTCGTGCAGCACCTTGGGATCGAGGTGGTCCAGGTGCAGGTTGATGTGGTCCTTGTTCGGACCCACGCCGCGACCTTCACGGATTTCCATGGTCATGGAGCGGCTGACGACGTCCCGCGACGCCAGGTCCTTGGCGGACGGCGCATAGCGTTCCATGAAGCGCTCGCCCTCGGAGTTGGTCAGGTATCCGCCCTCGCCGCGCGCGCCTTCGGTGATCAGGCAGCCGGCGCCATAGATGCCGGTCGGGTGGAACTGCACGAACTCCATGTCCTGCAGCGGCAGGCCGGCGCGCAGCACCATGGCGTTGCCGTCACCGGTGCAGGTGTGGGCCGAGGTCGCCGAGAAATAGGCCCGGCCGTATCCGCCGGTCGCCAGGATGACCATCTTGGCGCGGAACCGGTGCAGCGTCCCGTCGTCCAGCTTCCACGCCGTGACGCCGGTGCAGGCGCCGTCCTGCATGATCAGGTCGAGCGCGAAGTACTCGATGAAGAACTCGACCTCGCGGCGCACGGACTGGCCGTATAGGGTGTGCAGGATGGCGTGGCCGGTGCGGTCTGCCGCCGCGCAGGTGCGCTGGACCGGGCCCTCGCCATAGTTCCGGGTCATGCCCCCGAAGGCGCGCTGATAGATGCGGCCATCCTCGGTCCGGCTGAAGGGCACACCCCAGTGCTCCAGCTCATAGACCGCCTTGGGGGCCTCGCGGACCAGGTATTCGATGGCGTCCTGGTCGCCCAGCCAGTCCGACCCCTTGACGGTGTCGTACATGTGCCAGCGCCAGTCGTCCTCGCCCATGTTGCCGAGCGAGGCTGAGATGCCGCCCTGGGCCGCCACGGTGTGGCTGCGCGTCGGGAAGACCTTGGTCACGCAGGCGGTCTTGAGCCCCGCCTGGGCGCAGCCGAGCGCCGCGCGCAGGCCCGAGCCGCCCGCCCCCACCACGACGACGTCATAGGCGTGATCGACGAATTGATACGAGGAAGCCATCAGAACGCGAGCCCGGCCGGCAGCGGCGCCGAACCCAGCGCCAGCCGCGTGATGAAGAAGACGCTGGCCGCCGCCAGCAGGAGACACACGAGGCCGATCAGGCCCGACAGCGCCCGGTTCGAGCCCGGCGTGTGGATGTAGTCGTCGACGATGACCTTGGCGCCCATGTTCATGTGCCAGATGGAAATCAGCAGGGTCGCCGCCAACAGCGCCGCATTGACGCGGTTTGCGAACCAGTCGAGCGCGCCCTCATAGCCTGAACCCGCGATGGAGAAGCCGCTCCACAGCGCCCACAGCGCCAGAGGGATCAGGATCAGCGAGGACAGCCGCTCGGCCGTCCATTCGCCTGCGCCGTGCCGCTCGGACACCTTGACGCCTTTCACGAAGGCCTTGGTCTGGCGGCTCACAGCGTCACCTTTCCGGTCGCGAACAGGAGGGCCCAGAAGCCGACGGCGATCACCAGCGCACCCCACAGGCTCAGCCACGTCAGGCGGGTCGCCGCCTTGGGCGTCAGGCCGGACCCGGCGTCCCAGATCAGGTGCCGCACGCCCGCCGTCAGATGGTAGGCGGCCGCGAGCGTCACGCCGAACCAGATCAGCAGCCCCAGTAGCGAGCCCATCAGTCCGCTAAAGGTCGTGTAGGCCTCGGGCCCCAACGCCGCCGCCGCCAACCAGGCGACAAACACCACTGAACCGACCGATAAGGCGCCCGCCGCGATGCGGTTCAGAATCGACCCGGTCATGGTGGCGTGGAAGCGCCAGACCTGCAGATGGGGGGACAGGGGACGCGGGCGACCGTTCGGCTGGATCACGAATCGGCCGGACTGGTCTCCGGTCGGGTCGTTCGACGTATCGAGCGGCGCGCCGGGGGAGGCGTTCGACATGCGAATGGTTCTCAAAAACCTTGGAGGATCAGCGCACAAGCTGATGCGGACAGGCTTTAGGGACCGTCGCGGGGGGGTGTCAACGAAGCGCGGCGGTCCGTCGCGGTCCCTGGAAAGCCATGCAGGCCGCCGGGTGCTCCGCAGCCGGACGACCCAACCGCAAGACTCAGCCCTTCAGGACCTCGACCAGAGTCTTGCCCAGACGCGCGGGCGACGGCGAGACCTTGATGCCGGCCGCTTCCATCGCCGCGATCTTGGATTCCGCGTCGCCCTTGCCGCCCGAGACGACGGCACCGGCGTGGCCCATCGTGCGGCCCTTCGGCGCCGTGCGACCGGCGATGAAGCCGGCCATCGGCTTCTTGCGGCCCTTCTTGGCTTCGTCGATCAGGAACTGGGCGGCGTCTTCCTCGGCGCCGCCGCCGATCTCGCCGATCATGATGATCGACTGGGTCTCCGGGTCGGCCAGGAAGAGCTCCAGCACGTCGATGAACTCCGTGCCCTTGACCGGGTCGCCGCCGATGCCAACGGCGGTCGTCTGGCCCAGGCCTTCGTTGGAGGTCTGGAACACCGCCTCATAGGTCAGGGTGCCCGAGCGCGAGACGATGCCGACGTTGCCCTTCTTGAAGATGGAGCCCGGCATGATGCCGATCTTGCACTCCTCCGGGGTCAGGATGCCCGGGCAGTTGGGACCGAGCAGGCGGGAGTTCGAGCGATCCAGCCGGGCCTTGACCCGCACCATGTCCAGGACCGGAATGCCCTCGGTGATGCAGGTGATGAAGGGGATCTCGGCGTCGATCGCCTCGATGATGGCGTCAGCCGCGCCCGCCGGCGGCACATAGATGACCGAGGCGTCGGCGCCGGTCGCGTCGCGCGCCTCGGCGACCGAGGCGTAAATGGGCAGGGTCTCGCCGTGGCTGCCCGTCCAGTTCGTGCCGCCCTTCGTCGGGTGCACCCCGGCCACCATCTTCGTGCCGTAGTAGGCCAGCGCCTGTTCTGTGTGGAAACCGCCGGTCTTTCCGGTCAGGCCCTGGACGATGATCTTGGTGTCGCGATTGACGAGGATGGACATGGGTCAGCTCTGAATAAGGCGGTCAGCAGGACGGTCGGTGGCGGAGCTGGGAGGCTCAGCCGACCGCCGCGACGATCTTCTGGGCGGCGTCATCGAGGTCGTCGGCGGCAGTGATGGCAAGGCCGCTCTCGTTCAGGATCTTCTTGCCCAGCTGGACATTCGTCCCTTCCAGGCGGACCACCAGCGGCACCTTCAGGCCCACTTCCTTGACCGCCGCGACCACGCCCTCGGCGATGACGTCGCACTTCATGATGCCGCCGAAGATGTTGACCAGGATGCCTTGGACGGCCGGGTCGGCGGTGATGATCTTGAAGGCCGCCGCGACCTTTTCCTTCGACGCCCCGCCGCCGACGTCGCAGAAGTTGGCCGGTTCCTTGCCGTACAGCTTGATGATGTCCATCGTCGCCATGGCCAGGCCCGCGCCATTGACCATGCAGCCGATGTTGCCGTCGAGCGCGACATAGGCGAGGTCCCATTCCGAGGCCTCGATCTCCTTGGCGTCTTCTTCCGTCTCGTCGCGCAGTTCCTTGATGTCGGCGTGGCGGAACAGGGCGTTGCCGTCGAAGCTGACCTTGGCGTCCAGCACGCGCAGGCGGCCGTTGGTCATGACGATCAGCGGATTGACCTCCAAGAGGCTCATGTCGGTCTCGACGAAGGCCTTGTAGAGGATGGGGAACAGGGTCTCGCCGTCCTTGGCCGCCTCTCCGGTCAGCTCATAGGCGGCGTTCAGGCGCGCGACGTCGGCCGGGGTCACGCCCGTTTCCGGATCAATGGCGATGGTGTGGATCTTCTCGGGCGTGTCGTGGGCGACTGCCTCGATGTCCATTCCGCCCTCGGTGGAGACGACGAAGGCGACGCGGCCCACCGAGCGGTCCACCAGCAGCGAGCAGTAGAGCTCGCGCGCGATGTCGGCGCCGTCCTCGATGTAGAGGCGGTTGACCTGCTTGCCGGCGTCGCCGGTCTGGGCGGTCACGAGGGTGTTGCCCAGCATCTCCCTGGCGTGGGCGACGACCTCTTCGATCGACTTGGCCAGGCGGACGCCGCCCTTGGCGTCGGGGCTCAGCTCCTTGAACTTGCCCTTGCCGCGGCCCCCCGCGTGGATCTGGGACTTCACGACATACAGCGGCCCGGGCAGCTGCCGGGCGGCGGCATCGGCCTGGTCGACCGAGGTGATGGCGACGCCCTCGGCGACCGGCGCGCCGAAGCCCTTCAGGACCTGCTTGCCCTGGTATTCGTGGATGTTCATGGGGGACCGCCGCCGTCGTCTGGGGAGAAGTTGCGGCGCTTATAGGGGTTGGCCCTTCGCAGGCGCAACAGCCGTCCCGTGACGAGCGTCAGTCCACCCAGTCGCGCCGGATGCTGCGCGCCGAAATGAACAGCAGGATGGCCGCCAGCCCGTAGAACCACTGACCCACGTAGAGCGAGTACCGCAGGGCCTCGTCGCCAAACCGCGGGGTCAGATACTCCGACACGGCGCCCAGCAGATAGATGCCCAACCCGATGCCCACGAGGTTGTTGATCAGGAGGAAGCTGGCCGAGGCCGTCGAGCGCATGTGCGACGGGACCAGATGCTGGACCGCCGTCACGACGGGGCCGAGCCAGGCCAGGCTCAGCGCCTGAGGGATCAGGAATAGGGCGAACGCCGTCCACTTGTCCTCGACGTTCATGGCCAGGAAGAACAGCGGGACCGCGATGACGAAGCCGACGGCGGGCACCAGGGGATAGGCGCTGCGCTTGACCCCCCGGCCCAGCTTGTCGGCCAGCCAGCCGCCCAGCCAAATGCCGATGGTGCCGCCGACGAAGGCGATGCCGGCCATGTAGACGGCCCGCTCGGCGCCCTCCATCCCGAGGCTGCGCTGGAAGAAGCTGGGCAGCCAGAAGGCCGCGCCGTAGCCGTAGACCGAGGAACAGGCCGCGCCGAACGCCATGAACCAGAAGCTCGGCTTCTTCAGAAGGATGGCCCAGACCTCGCCGAAGGACGCGGCCTTCTGGGCCGGAGCGGGCGTGGCGATGACGCCCTCGGGCGCGGGCTCGCGGTCATAGCGGCCGCGCTCGGGGTCCTTGATGGTCAGCTTGACGACCGGCGCCAGGAGCACACCCGCCAAACCCAGCACGATGAAGGCCGCGCGCCAGTCGATGGCGGCGGCGAGAAGCCCGCCGAACAGATAGCCCAGCGCCGTGCCGATGGAGACGCCGAAGGAATAGACGGCCAGCGCCCGCGCCCTCTGGGCCTTGGGGAAGTAGTCGGCGACCAGCGAATAGGACGGGGCCACCCCGCCCGCCTCGCCCACGCCCACGCCCATGCGCGAGCCGAACAGGAACCAGAAGCCAGTCGCCAGGCCGCACAGCGCCGTAAATCCCGACCAGACGGCCAGCGACGTGGCGATGATCGAGGTGCGGCTGATCCGGTCGGCCAGCCAGGCGATCGGCAGGGCAAGGGTGGAATAGACGACGGCGAAGGCCGGTCCGCCGAGCAGCCCGAGTTGGCTGTCGGTGAAGTTCATCTCGGCCTGGATGTAGGGAGCCAGGATCGCCAGCACCTGCCGGTCGATGAAGTTGAAGGTGTAGACCACCGTCAGCAGGCCCAGCACATAGACCCTGTAGGCCGGGCGCTCGATGGGCGTCGGCGCGGCTGCGGTCGTCATGGAGTCCTCCGGTCGTCTCTCGTCCTTGCGCGGACCGTAGCGAGGCCCGGCGGGACTGCAAAAGGAAAAGGGCGGCGGCCCTTTCGAACCGCCGCCCCTTGTCGCTCCAGCGTGATCAGTAACGGACGGTCAACGACGCCGAGACCGTGCGCGGCGGACCGTAGAAGGCCGAGATCGAGTTGTTGAAGGTCGCGCCGGCGAAGTTGTAGCCGCCGATCTTGTACTCTTCGTCCGTCAGGTTCTTGCCGTAGACGCCGACCTGATAATGGCCGTTCGGCGACGTCCACACCGCCGACAGGTCGACCAAGGTATAGGCCTTTTGATCCAGAACCGGATCGGGAGCGTCGAACAGGCTGTAGTCGTCGCGATAGGACAGCGACGGCGTGATCGCCAGCTCGCCGCCGGCCAGATCGCCCGTCCAGGTCACGCCCCAATAGGCCGTCCACTCCGGCGAATTCTGCGGCGAGCGCGTCGCCGAGATATCGACCGGCGTTCCGGTCACGAGCGTGATGAACTCGTCGAACTCGTTCTTCAGATACCCGATGGCGAAGTTGGAGGTCAGGTTGTCGGTCAGGAAGGCCGTGCCTTCGAACTCGAAGCCGTAGATCGTGGCCTGGCCGACGTTGTCGACCACCGAGGCGATGCCTGTCGCCGGCGGCGTGGCGACCTGCTGGGTGGTGATCTGCAGGTCTTCATAGTCCGAGTAGAAGACCGCCGAGGCGAAGGACAGGCGGCGGTCGAACGCCGTGCCCTTCAGTCCCAGCTCATAGGCGGTGACCGTTTCGGGATCGTAGCCGTTGACCGTCTGGGGCACCAGGAAGGCGTCGCCACGCATGTCCCAACCGCCCGACTTGAAGCCCTGGCTGACCGAGGCGTAACCCGTCAGTTCCTCGGTGAAGTCATACGAGATGCTGGCGCGCGGCGTGAACTGCTCGAAGCTGTCCGACGCCGTGTAGTTGGTCCGCGTCTGCAGCACCGGACGGGCTGCTCCGCCCGTCAGCGGCGAGCGCGTGGCGCCCAGGTAGAACAGGCGCTGGACGCCCGCGTCCTTGTCGTCGCGGGTGTAGCGGCCGCCCAGCGAGGCGTGCAGACGATCCGACAGGTCGAAGCTGACGTCGGCATAGGCCGAGAAGGATTCGGTGTTCACATAGCCGGCCGCGGCGATCGAGACGCCAAGGTTGCCGGCGATGGTGTCGAACACGCCCGAGCTTTCGCCGTCGAGGTAGTAGAGCCCCGCGACGCCAGACCAGCGCTCGCCCTCGAAGATCGCCTGGAATTCCTGGGTGAACTGGTCGTCGGCATAGATGGCCGGCACGTCCAGCGTTGGCAGGGGAGTCTGGTCGAAGTCGATCACGGTGGCGGTGTCGCCGCTGCGCCAGGCCGAGATCGATTTGAAGGTCAGCATGTCGTTGACGACGTACTCCGCCGTGATCGACGTGCCTTGAGTCACCACCTCCTGGTTGCCCTGGATGCCGGCGTTGGTGTCGTAGATGCCGGCCGGAGGCGTGAAGCCGCCGGTCGTGGAGTTGACCTCGCGGTGGCCGTGGCGGGGATTGGAATCGTCCTCGACCCGGTCGTAGGCCAGCCGCACGAACAGCCGGTCGGTCGGAGTCCACTCCGCGCTGGCGCGATAGGCGGTGACGTTCTTGTCGTACTGGTCCTCGCCGGTGAACAGGTTCGTGCCGTAGCCGTCGCGATCATACTTGGCGAAGGCGCCACCGACAGAGAGCTGGTCGGTGAACGGCAAGTCCGCCGCCACGACGATGTCGCGCTGGTTGAAGCTTCCGAGCGTGCCGCGCGCCATGAAGTTGGGCTCATTACCCAGGCGACGGGTCACGTACTTGATCGCGCCGCCGATGGTGTTGCGGCCATAGAGCGTGCCTTGCGGACCGCGCAGGACCTCGATCCGCTCCACGTCAAAGATGTCGAGCACCGCACCCTGCGGACGGGCGACATAGACGTCGTCGATATAGAGGCCGACGCCGGGCTCGAAGCCCCACAGCGGGTCCTGCTGGCCGATGCCGCGGATGAAGCTGATCAGCGTCGAGTTCGAGCCACGCGCCACCTGGACGGTCGCGTTCGGCGTCTGCTGCTGGAGTGTGGTGATGTCGACCGCGCCTGTCTGCTCAAGCCGCTCGGACGACAGGGCCGACACGGCGATCGGCACGTCCTTCAGCTGTTCGTCGCGACGGCGCGCGGTGACGACGATCTCATCCAGCGCCGTGGCCTGTTCCTCGCCCGGCGCGGCGTCCTGGGCCATCGCCATGGTCGAGGCGGCGCTCCAGGCGGCTCCGGCCAGCAGTACGCTCTTCATGATCCTGTTCATGGAAAACCCCTTCCCTGATGTGTTTCCAATGACGCTTTATTCAGCGTTCAATGATTTTCGCGGAACCTGACGACGTTTGGCCCCGGTGTCAAACAGGCGCGCCATCATCGGCCTGTGAGAGCGTCGCTCTGTGGCGCCGTTGCACCGAGCGGTCAGAGGGGACTAGCTTCGCCGGATGACCAAGCTGGACACGCGCCCGCCGAGCCCCGTCGCGCCCGCCCGACGCGGACGCCCGCCCAAGGTCAGGGCCGAAGCCGCCGGCGACACGCGCGCCTCGATCCTCGACGCGGCCGAGGACCTGTTCTCCAAACACGGCTTCTACGGGGTCACCATTCGCGAAGTGTCGCGCGAAGCGGGCGTGGATACGGCTCTCGTCCACTACTACTTCGGAGCCAAGCGCGGCCTCTTCGACGCGGTCTTCCTGCGCCGGGCCGAAGTGTGGAACAACGAACGGGTCGACGCGATCAACCGCTATGCCCTGGCCAACACTGGATTGATGACGCTGGAGGGCCTGCTCCGGGCCTTTCTGGAGCCGCCGTTCCAGTGGTCGCTAAAGGGCGGGCCGGGGTGGAAGCACTATTCGGCTCTGGTGGCCCAGACCAACGCCAATCCGACCTTCGGTGGCGAGACCATGGCCCGCTACTTCGATCCAGCGATCCGGCGGCTGATCGAGCTGGTCAAGGTGGTCCTGCCCGACGCCCGGGAGGTCGATCTTTACTGGGCCTATCACAACCTGTCCGGGGCCCTGACCCTGACGCTCGGCGAGACCGGGCGGCTGGACCGGCTGTCCGGCGGCCTATGCCGCTCTGGCGACCTGGAGACGGCCTGCGACTACATGGTCCGGTTCGCTGCGGCAGGGTTTCGCGCCGTCTGCCCGCCGTCGCAGGCCTGACGAGATGACGCGACCTCAGGGCTGAAGGCGATACCCGCCGGAATCGGTCAGCAGCAGGCGCGCCAGGCCCGGCTCAGGCTCGATCTTCTGACGCAGGCGGTAGATGTGGGTCTCCAGCGTGTGGGTCGTGACCCCGGCGTTGTAGCCCCACACCTCGGTCAGCAGCTCCTCGCGCGACACCGGCTTGGCCCCGGCGCGATAGAGATACTTGAGGATGTTGGTTTCCTTTTCCGTCAGCCGGACCTTCTTGCCCTTCGTGTCCATCAGCACCTTGGCGGCGGGTCGGAACTCGTAGGGCCCGATCTGGAACACGGCGTCCTCGGACTGTTCATGGCTGCGCAGGTGGGCGCGGATGCGGGCCAGCAGAACGGCGAAGCGGAAGGGCTTGGTGACATAGTCGTTGGCCCCGCTGTCCAGCCCCAGAACGGTGTCGGCGTCCGAATCCTGAGCCGTCAGCATGATGATGGGTGTCGAGACGCCGTCCTTGCGCAGCAGCCGGCAGGCCTCGCGGCCGTCCATGTCAGGCAGGTCGACGTCCAGCAGGATCAGGTCGGCGCGGATCTCGCGGCCCAGACGGACGCCTTCGGTGGCGGTCGCGGCCTGGACGGTGCGGAACTCCTCGTGCAGCGCCAGTTGTTCGGCCAGCGCCTCGCGCAGGTCGTCGTCGTCGTCGATGATCAGAAGGGTCTTGGCTGTCGGCATGGACCTAACATGGCGAGGCTTGTCGTCCCCGCCAAGGCGAAGGTCGAAAGCGGAATGGAATCAGGCGTTAGAGGGCGCGAACGCCGGGTTTCGTTCCCCGAACAGCGCCGTTCCCAGCCGCACATGGGTCGCGCCCAACCGAATCGCGGCCTCATAGTCGCCGCTCATGCCCATCGACAGGATCGGCAGGCCGTTCCGCTCGGCGATCTTCACCAGCAGTGCAAAGTGCAGGACCGGCTCCTCGTCGGCTGGCGGAATGGCCATGAGGCCCTCGACGTTCAGCCCCGCCGCCCGCGCCGAGGCGATCAGTGCGTCGGCGTCGCGTGGGTACGCCCCGGCCTTCTGGGGCTCTTCGCCCGTGTTGACCTGAACCAGAACCCGCGGTTGGCGGCCGACCTTGCCCTGGGCGACGGCGAGGGCGCCGACCAACTTCTCCCGATCCAGCGTCTCGATGACATCGAACAGGGCGACGGCGTCCTCGGCCTTGTTGGACTGGAGTGGACCGATCAGACGCAGCTCCAGATCGGGCAGGCTGGGGCGCCGGTCGGTCCAGCGCGCTTGAGCCTCCTGCACCCGGTTCTCGCCGAAGACGCGCAGACCCGCGGCCAGCGCCGTGTCGATCGCCTCTGGCGGCTGGGTTTTCGAGACGGCGGTCAGGGTGACGGAGCCCGGATCGCGCCCGACCGCACGGGCGGCGGCGTCCATGCGCGACCGGATCGCGGCCAGACGCGCGGGCAGGCTCTGGCTGGACGGCGGCGCGGAAGCGGGGGATGAGGCGGCCATGGAGGATGCGTCGCGTTCGGAAGGAGCCCGCCTGTGGGCCGGGGCACAGGCTCTAGCGCGCGCCCGGCTGGCTGTCAGGGGGGGCGAACCGTCGCGCGTGCCGCCGCTTCTGTTCCTGACCGATCCCGAGCGGACGCCGCGCCCGTGGGAGATCGCCACCCGCATGCCGCCCGGCTCGGGCGTCATCCATCGCGGCTTCGGCCGATCCGAGGCGCTGGAGGAGGCGAGGCGATTGAGGGCGGTGACGCGCGAACGCGGCATGACGTTGCTGATCGGGCTGGACGTCGATCTGGCCGATGAGGTCGAGGCCGACGGGGTGCATCTACCGGAGCGCAGCCTCGGCGCCGCCTACGCCCTCTCCGGCCGCCGTCCCGACTGGATCCTGACCGGAGCGGTTCACTCGGTGGAAGCGGCGCTGGCGGCCCGCGACCTCGACGCGGTTCTGCTCTCGCCGATTTTTCCCGCAGGCGGACCATCAGCCGCAAAGCCGGCGTTGGGACTGGACGCGCTCCGCCGGGCCAGCAAGGGCGCGACGCCCGTCCTTGCGCTCGGGGGGATGACGGGGGCGAACATCATGGCCCTCACCGATAGCGGCTGCGCGGGCGTGGCGGCGATCGGGGGCGTCGTCGACGCCTTCGGACCCTGACGCCTCAGGGCAGGTCGCGCAGGAACTCGAAGATCTCGGACTTGGCTTCCGGCTCGTCCAGCATCGGGGCATGGCCCACGCCGGGAACCTCCACATAGCGCATCGAGGGCGCGGCCTTCTGCATCCGGGCCGCGATACCGGCGCTGAGCAGGTCAGAGGTCTCGCCCCGGATCAGCAGGGTCGGACGCTTCCTCGCCAGCCTGCGGAAATAGGGCCAGAGGTTCGGGACCAGCGCCTTGGCGCCCGCCGCCTTGATCGGAACCGCGATGTCCGGGTCGTAGTCCAGCACCGGCGACCCCTCCGTGCCCTCGCGGAACACCCGCCGGGCGAAGGCGTCCCAGTCGGCATCGGTGTAGTGGGGAAAGGCGACGCCGTTGATCTCGCGCACATAGGCCGCCGCCGCCGCCCATGTCGGCGTGTCGACCGGCTTGCCGGAGTAGGCCGCGATGCGGGCCAGCCCCGCCTTGTCCACCTCGGGCCCGATGTCGTTGAGGATGGCGGCGGCCACCACCCGGCTCCGCAGCGCCGTCACCGCCATGGTGATCAGCCCGCCCATGGAGGTGCCCAAGAACACGGCTCGCGCGATCCCCGCCGCGTCCAGAAGCTCCAGCACGTCCTTCGCATAGACCGGCGGCTGATAGGTCATGGGATCGGTCGTCCGATCGGACTTGCCGCGACCCCGAACGTCGACCGCCAGTACGCGACGTCCGCTGCGCGCGATCAGGCCAGCGATGTGCTCGAAATCGGCGGAGTTGCGCGTCAGGCCGTGGATGGCGATCACCGGCAGCCGCACCGGCCCGTCGCCCCCGCCATAGTCCCGCGCATATAGGCTGAGGCCGTCCGAGGAGGTCCAGCGGCGCTCGGCATAAGGTTGCGGCTCTGACACATCTCGCTCCGTCGATGACGCCCCCGCGCCACCCGCAGACTATTTCATCGGTCGGAGAATTGCGATCAGGCGCCGATCAGGTCGCGCACGAAGGCGTCCAGATTTCCCGTCTCGAACAGGAAGCCCGGAATACCCGCGCGTCGGGCGGCCTCCAGGTCGCTCTGACGGTCGCCGATCAGGTAGGAACGGCTGAGGTCGATGCCGTGGTCGGCCGCCGCCCTCCGGATCATGCCGGGATTGGGTTTTCGGTCGGGGTGGTCCGGGTGGCGGTATCGCTCGTCCTCGGCGTCTGCGTGGAACGGGCACGCGTAGACCGCGCCGATCCGCGCCCCCTTGGCCGCCAGCCGCCGCACCAGCAGGTCATTGAAACGGTGCATCTGGTCTTCGCTGAACATTCCGCGCGCCACGCCCGACTGGTTGGTGACGATGACAACGAGGTAGCCCAGCGCGTTCAGACGCCGCACAGCTTCCGGCGCCCCGGGGATCAGGACCAGGTGCTCCTCCAGATGCGGATAGCCGCTGTCCTCGATCAGGACGCCGTCGCGATCCAGGAAGACGGCGGGCGTTGTGGACTGGGCGGGCGACACGGGGACCTCCGGATGCGGGGTCGTCTGCATACGGTTGACCGTTGCAAGGCGCAACGCGATGTGAGCCCCTGTCGGTTGGCGATCCCCTCGCGTCGCGTTAGAGGCGGCGCACCGAACGGACGGGCGTGGATCGCGCCGTCGCGACAGAGGCATCCCATCACATGAGCATCGCCTTCATCGACCTGCAGGCCCAGCGTCGTCGCCTGAACGGCAGGATCGAGGCCGCCGTCTTGGCCGCCGTCGAGAGCGGGGCCTACGTCATGGGGCCCCAGGTGCGCGAGTTCGAGACCATGCTGGCCGAGTTCGGCCAGGCGAAGCACGCCTTGTCCTGCGCCAACGGCACCGAGGCTCTGGTCCTGCCGCTGATGGCCTGGGGCATCCGGCCGGGCGATGCGGTCTTCGTGCCCAGCTTCACCTTCTGCGCCACCGCCGAGGTCGTGCCGTGGCTCGGGGCCACGCCGGTCTTCATCGACATCGACGCGCGCACCTACAACATGGACCCCGCCCATTTGGAGGCCGCCATTGAGGCGACGATCGCAGAAGGACGGCTGAAGCCCAAGGTCGTCGTCGCCGTCGACCTGTTCGGCCAGCCCGCGGACTATCCGGCGATCCGGGCGATCTGCGACAAGCACGGCCTGAAGCTGATTTCGGACTCGGCCCAGGGTTTTGGCTGCACCCTCGACGGATCTCACCCCCTGAAATGGGCCGACGTGACCACCGCCAGCTTCTTTCCGGCCAAACCTTTGGGCTGCTACGGCGACGGCGGGGCGGTCCTGACCAACGACGATGATCTGGCCCAGGAGATCGACAGCTACCGTGTGCATGGCAAGGCGGTGGCCAAGGATCTGGCGGGTCGGACCTTCGACCACGACCCCAAGTACCTGAACATGCGGGTCGGCATGAACAGCCGCCTCGACACCGTTCAGGCCGCCGTCCTAATCGAGAAGCTGAAGGTCTTCCCCGAGGAGATCGAATGGCGCAACCGCATCGCCGCCCGCTACAATGAGATGCTCGCGCCCCACGTCACGGCCGTGCCGTTCGTGCCTGCGGGCAATGTCTCGAACTGGGCCCAGTATACGATCGAGCACCCGAACCGGGACGGCCTGGCCGCCCATCTGAAGGCCGAGGGCGTGCCGAGCGCCGTCTACTACCCGATCCCGTGCCACCTCCAGCCGGCCTATGAGCACCACCCGCGCGGGCCCGGCGGCCTGCCGGTCACGGAAGCCAAGAAGGAGGTGGTGATCAGCCTGCCGATGCACTCCGACCTGGACGAGGCGACCCAGGACCGGATCGTCGCCGCCGTCGCCGCGTTCAAGGGTTGATCCGATGAGCCCGCAATCGAACCCCCTCAAGGTCGGCGTGGCCGGCGTCGGCGTCATGGGCCGCAATCATGCCCGCGTGCTGGCCGACATCCGCGACTTCGATCTGACCGCCATCTTCGACATGGACGATGTGACCGCGCGCGGCGTGGCCGACGTCTACGACGCGAAAGCCTACACCTCGGCCGCCGATTTCGTCGCCGCCGGGCTCGACGCGGCGGTGGTGTCCACGCCCAACCGCACCCACGCCGATTTGACGGTCGCCCTGCTGGAACAGGGCGTCCACGTCCTGGTCGAGAAGCCCATCGCCGCGACCGTCGCCGACGCCCGGCGCATGATCGACGCCGCCGAGGCCAACGGCCGTGTGTTGATGGTCGGCCAGGTCGAACGCTTCAATCCGGCGGTCGAGGCGGTCAAGCGCGCCATCGCCGGCGAGGACGTCATCTCCATCCAGATCACACGCGTCGGTCCCTTCCCGCCGCGCATGGGCGAGGTCGGCGTGGTCATCGACCTGGCGGTCCACGACATCGACATCATCCGCCACCTGACCGACGCCGAGGTGGCTGAGGTCCAGCCCCAACTGGCCCGCACCCGCGCCGAGCGCGAGGACACGGCCCTGCTCCAGTTCCGCATGGAAAACGGGGTGATCGCCCACATCACCACCAACTGGGTCACGCCCTACAAGACGCGGACGCTCCAGGTCGCCACCCAGAACAAATTCGTCGTCGCCGACCTAATGACCCGCCAGGTCACCGAATACTTCGGCCAGCAGCCCGACGGCAGCTATTCCACACGCGGCGTGCACTCCTGGCCCAACGAGCCGCTGAAGAAGGAGCTGGAAGCCTTCGCCCACGCCATTCGCACCGGTGAGCCTCCGGCCGTCACTGGCGAGGATGGACTGCGCAATCTCGAAGTGGCGCTGCGTTGCCTGGGCGAGTGCTGATCGTCAGTTCAACCGCGTCGCGCCGGTGATCCGGCAGGCATAGTCCAGTTCGGGTCGGCCGGTGGTGGCGCTGCCGTTCGGGGTCAGGACTCCACCCCGGGCTCGGCAATCGGCCGCGAGGCGGTCCAGCTGAGCCGTATAACGGTTCTCGCCGGAAGGCGTCGTCGCGCACGCCGACGTCGCGGCGGCGATCAGGACGAGGCCGATCAGAATCCTGGATGGCATGTCGTGGCTCCTCTGCTGCGGGGTCGGCGTGTTTCAGGCGCGCGCGGGGATAAGGGCGTCGTCGAGCTCTCGCGCCCGCTGCGCCGCCGGTCGTCCCATGATGCGACCGGCGTAGGCCTTGAAGGTCTCGCGATCCGGCAGCGTCTTGAACTGCAGGCCCCAACCGATCTGCGAGCCGACATAGACATCGGCCGCGCTGAACCGCTCGCCGAGGATATAGGGCCCGGCCTCGACAGCGGTCTCCAGCGCGTCGACCATCTGTTCGAAGGTGCCGTAGCCCACCATGCCCTGGCGTTCCGGCGGCGCCTGCCACCCCATCGACCGAGCGGTGACGGCGGCGTCAACCGGTCCGGCGGCGAAGAACATCCATCGCAGATAGGTCCCGCGCGCCGGGTCGTCGAAGGCTGGCGCGAGACCGGCCTGAGGAAAGGCGTCGGCCAAATAGGCGCAGATCGCCGCGCACTCCGTGACCGTCACCCCGCGATGCCGGACGGCCGGAACCTTGCCCATCGGATTGATCGCCAGATACTCGGCGCCCTTCATCGTCGTGCCGTACTCGAGCACCTCGGTGCGGTAGGGCTGGCCGACCTCCTCCAGCATCCAGCGGGCGATGCGGCCCCGCGACATGGGGTTGGTGTAGAAAACAATCTCTTCGGACATAACGAAGCCTCCCTCGCTCGGCGGAGAGACTGCGCCCGACGACATGCGCGGACAAGCGTCGCTGCCGTGCGCGGTCGTTCGCGCTTCGTGAGCGGACGCCGGTGGTCATTGGCGAAAGCGGGGCGGCCGGCCCCGCAACGCCGATGGCGAGCCGATGAGCGCGCCGGCACGGTCGGCGCATCGGAGGCCGGCCGTCGGTCTCCTCCTTCGCAACCGGAGACCCGAAATGATCCGCACCGCCGCCCTGATCGCCGCCCTGACCCTCTCCGGAGGCGCCGCGCTCGCCCAGCCCGAGGGCGCCCTGACCGTGACCTTCGAGACCGGTGCCGACACCGGCGCCGTGATGTTCGGCCTGTATAACGCCGCGACCTATGACGGCGGCCAGCCGATCCGGGGCGCACGTCTCGACGTCGCGTCCGGTCAACGGACGGCGACTTTCGAGGGCCTGGCACCCGGCGAATACGCCATCAAGGCGTTTCACGACGTCAATGGCGACGGCGAGATGAACCGCAACCCGTTCGGCATGCCGACGGAGCCATACGCCTTCTCCAACAACGCGGTCGGCAACATGGGTCCGGCCAGCTGGGACCGCGCCCGCTTCACGGTCGACGGCGCCACGACCCAGATGATCAGCATCCGTTGATTGTGGCGCTACCGCTCGCGACCCGGTCGCTGGCTACTTGAGCCCGACTTCTCTCCCCCTCCGGTTGGAGCCTGCACCATGAACGCCTCCCGTCGTCATTTCCTGATGAGCGCCGCCGCCCTGTCGGCCGCCGTCGCCACACCCGAAACGGTCTGGGCCGCCAGCGCCCATGACGCCGCCGCGCCCTGGGCGCTGGCCACAGCCGATCTGGAGGCCGACGTCGCGCCCCGGGCCATGCGACTGGTTCACGGCCGCGCGCCGGCGGGTCTCTCAGGCACGCTCTTCCGCAACGGGCCGGGCAAGTTCCGCAGGCCAGGCGGCTCAGCCACTCACTGGTTCGACGGCGACGGCCTGATGCGGTCGTTCCGGATCGAGGACGGACAGGTCACCCTCGCCGCCCGCTTCGCCGACACGCCCAAGCGCCGCACGGAGACCGAGCTCGATGCCGTGGTCACGCCCGGCTTTGGCACGGCCGGAGACGCCCGCGCCCGCATTGGCTCCAACGACGACGCCAATGCGGCCAACACCGCCGTCATGGTGACCGGCGACAAGGTCTGGGCCCTTTGGGAGGGCGGCTCGCCATTGCGGATGGACGCCGCCACCCTGGCCACCGAACAGTTCGTCACCCTGCGCGACGACCTGAAGGGCATGCCGTTCCAGGCCCATCCGCGTCGAGCGCCCGACGGCACGGTCTGGAATATTGGGACGAACGCGGACCAGGCGGTGGTCTGGCATCTGAACGCCGAGGGCGGGCTGATCTCAGCCGGCATCTTGGCGCTGCCGCGCGCCAGCTATCTGCACGATTTCACGGCCACGGAGCGGTCGCTGGTCTTCGTGCTGCAGCCCTGGGTCTTCGCCCAGCGGCGGATGCCGTTTTCGACCCAGTTCGCCTGGCGCCCGGAGCTGGGGACCCAGGTGCTGGTGGTGGACAAGTCCGACCTGACGCGCACGCGACTGTTCGAGCTCCCGGCCTTCAGCTTCTTCCACCTCGGGGACGGCTGGGAGGAGGCCGACGGCACGATCCGCTTCGACGTGGCGGCCAACCGCGACGCCTCCTTCGCAATCGATGGCGCCCGCGTGCTGGTCGCCCAGACCGGAACCGTGCCGGGCGAGCCGAGCGTTCTGAAGCTCGTGACCTTGCACAGCGACGGGCGGGCGGAAATGACGTCCTCGGGCGTGACGGGCGAGTTCCCCAAGGGCGATCGGCGCCGCCCCTGCTCGCGCCGCGACCTGACCGTCCATGTGCATGGCGAGCGCGGGGACCGGCCCCTGCCGAATGGACTGGCTATCCAGAACTGGGCGACGGGTGAGAACCGGGCGTTCCTGTTCGACGACACACAGATCATGGAGGAGGCGGTGTTCGTGCCCAAGCCCGGCCGTTCGGACGAGGCCGAGGCCTGGCTGGTGGCACCGTCGATTAATCTAGCCGAAGGGGTGACCGAGCTGCACGTCTTCGATGTCGCCGCCCTTCAGAACGGGCCGGTGGCGACCTGGCGGGCGGATGTGGCCTTGCCCGCCGGTTTTCACGGGGCCTGGAAGGGCTGAGGCTCAGTACCAGCCGGCGTCGCGCAGGGCCTTGGCGTAGCGCCGGCTGACCGGGGCGGTGAGGCCGCCTTCCAGTGTCAGTGTGGCGCGCCCGTCGCCCCGAGCAACGTCGCGGACCGCGTCTCTCGCCACCCACCAGCTGCGGTGGGTCTGCGCCCCCTCCAGGCCCTCCAGCTCATCGAGCGCGTCGGAGAGCCGCATCAGGATCAGGTCCGAACCCCTGTCCGTGTGGATCCGCAGATAGTGGTCCTCGGCCTGCACCGCGCGGATGACGGCACCGCGCAATCGGGGCGGCAAACGCTCGGGAAACCGCGCCAAGGCTGCGCCGATCACCGACGCATGGGTCTGGACCGGCTGGGCCTTGCCAAGGAAGACGTTGATCGCGCTCATGACCGCGGTGATCGTCACAACAGGACCGACCATGTAGGGCAGGGCGGCTAAGGGATAGACCTCGCCTTCGAACATCAGACCGGTCACCGCCCAGACGAACAGGGAGACTGGCCCGGTGATGGCCGCCGTCAGCGCCGCGACCGTCAGCCAGGGACGCTCGTCCGGATCGACCCACCGGAAGACGAGCCTCGAACACAGATGCCCCCACAGGGCCCCGGCCAGCATGACCGGAACCCAGTACACGAGCCTCAGCCACAGCGGCGCTTCCATGCTGCCGAAGGCGCCCATGAAGGCCAGCACCACGCCCGCCGCCGCGGCCACCGACACGCCCCGCACGAGGCCCAGCGTCAGGGAGCGCGACTTTTGGGCGATGGCGGCGCTCATGACTGGACGGCGGGGCTCGACTGGTGTTTCGCTTGCGCGGGGCGAGTGCACGAAAAGGCGTTTCGATGAAACTGGCAATCGCGGCGATCGCCGGACTGGTCCTGTCGGCCTCCCCGACGCTCGCCGCCGACCTGACGCTGACGCTCCGGGCCCAGGGGTCGGGCGGAACCATCGCCATCGCGGTCTACGGCGACGCCGAGAGCTTCCGCGCCAGCCGCAACCCGGTCATGACCCGGATCGTGCCAGCCCCGGGAGGAGCGACTTCGGTGACCCTGTCCGGTCTGGCGCCCGGCCGCTACGCCGTGGCGGCGTTCCATGATTCCGACAACAACGGCGAACTGACGCTGTGGCCGATCGGCCTGCCGCGAGAGGACTATGGCTTCTCTCGCAACGCCCGCGGCCGGTTCGGTCCCCCCGCCTTCGAGGACGCCGCCTTCGACCTGACTGCGGAGGGCGTGCGCCAGGCGATCACCCTCCGCTAGGACCCGTCAGAGCCCGAGACGACGCGCCCGGGCGGCGATCTCGAGCAGCAGGCGCTCCGCGATCAGGTGTTCGGGCATGCCGGTGGTCTTGGTCATGAGGTCCGCGGTGTTGACGCTGTCCTGAAGCTCGTCGAGCCGGTCCAGGCTCCAGGCGCGGGCCTGCCGCAGCATCTCGGCTTCCTGTTTCCAGAAGACACCGGCTGCCTTGGCCGCCTCCTTGGCTCCGGCCCCGGACCCTTGCAGCACGTTGATGCGGCGCAACTTTCCGAGATGGATGGAGGCTGAGCGCACAGCCATGACGGCGCTTTCGCCCTCGGCCAGCGCCCGCCGCAGACCGCCCTGCGCCGGGCCGGGCCGGCCGCCGAAAGCCTGGAGGGCGGCGTCAGACAGGGAGGCGTCCGCCTCGACGCCGAGGTGGGCCTCCAGCTCCTCGACGTCGATGGTGCGACCGGAGCCGGGGCCGATGTAGAGGGCCAGGCGCTCGATCTCCTGGCGCATCAGCCCGCGCTCCTTGGGCAGGCGGGCGACGAAGACCGCCAGGGCGTCCGACGTCAGGCCCACCTTGTCGGCGGCGAGCGCCTCGCGCGTCATGCGGGCGATGTCGCCGGCCTCGTCCTCATAGCAGGCGATGCCGACGGTGGACTTGCCGGCCTCGGCGGCTTTGCGGAGCGCCGAGTCGCGGCCCAGAGCCCCAGCCTCGACCACCAGCATGGCGTCGGGATTGAAGCCGCCCTCGCCGTGGGTCTTCAGCGCGGCGGCGACGGCCTTGTCGATCGAGGCCTTGTCGGAGCCGAGGCGCACGCGGACCAGGCGACGGCCCCCGATCATGGAGAGCGCCGTCAGGGCCTCCTCCAGCCGGGTCTCGTCGGCGTCGATGTCCGAGTCCGTCAGGACGGTGACGTTGAAGGGGTCGTTCAGGTCCGGCGTTATCGCCTTGCACAGGATCTCGGCGCGCTCGGCGACGCCCGATCGGTCCTTGCCGTGGATGACGGCGGCGCGGACGCCTGCGTCGGGTTTCGACAGGAAGCGATCGACCTCCGGCCGCTTCGCCAGGATCACTCCGAGAGCACCCGCAGTAGGTCGAGCCGGATCAGGCGGGCCAGTTCGGCGGCGGCGCGGTCCTCGCCGTCCTGCTGGGCGGCGATGGAGGCGTAGGGCTGATCGGCCGAGGCGTAGGTGGTCGTCACGGTCTGGACGCCGGTGATGGGTACGCCGCCCGAGGTCGGAGTCAGGGTCCAGGCCGCGCGGACGGTCAGCTCGTAGCGGGTGGCGGTGTCGTCGATGCGCCGGCCGAGCGGGCGGCGGTTCTGCTCCGCCGCCGTCTCCAGCCGATAGAGCGGCGCGGCCGATCGGTCCCAAGCCAAGGCGTCTTCCAGCTGCTCTCGCAGGCGGTAACCGAGGCGATCGTCCTGTGTCGAGACGGCGATGCGCCGGATCGGCGACCCCTGCGCCGTCTCTGCATACATCGGCGTGAACCCGCATCCCCCCAGCAGCAGGGCGATGGACGTAAGGCCAACCGCAGGAGTCAGCGCCGCCGGGCGCTCCCGGCTCATGCGGCGACCAGGTTGATGATGCGGTCGGGCACGACGATGACCTTGCGGATGGATTGGCCGTTGGCTTCCAGATACGCCTTCACCGCCGGATTGGCGAGCGCCTCGGCTTCGACGGCGGCGGTGTCGGCGCCGCGCGGCATCGAGATTTCGGCGCGCCGCTTGCCGTTGATCTGGATGGGCAGGACGACCTCGTCATCGGCCGCCAGCGCGGGGTCGAAGGTCGGCCAGGGCGCGTCCAGCACCATGCCGGGCCCGCCCAGACGGTTCCAGCACTCCTCGGCGAGGTGCGGGGTGAAGGGGGCGATGAGGCGGGCCAGAGCCGACAGGGCCTCGCGCCTGGCCGCGCCGCCCGCGCCCTCATGGTCGCGCACGGTGGCCACGAAGGCGTATAGCTTGGCGATGGCGGAGTTGAAGCGGAAGCCCTCGACCCCGTCCGATACGGCCTTGATGGCCTTGTGGGTCTCCCGGATCAGGGCGGCGTCCTCATCGGTCGCGGGGCTGTCCGAATCGAAACCGTCGAACAAGGCCCAGACGCGCTGGACGAAGCGGCTGGCGCCCTCGACTCCACCGGGGGTCCACTGCACGTCGCGTTCGGGCGGGCTGTCGGACAGGACGAACAGGCGGCCGGCGTCGACGCCGTGGCTTTCCAGGATTTCGGCCGGAGCGACGACGTTCTTCTTGGACTTCGACATCTTCTCGATGTCGCCGATGACCAGGGTCTCGCCGGTCGAGCGCTGGCGGGCGCTGCGGCGGCCAGCCTCGTTGATCAGTTCGACGTCGGTCGGCTCGACCCACGCCCCATCGGCCCGGCGGTAGGTCTCGTGGACCACCATCCCTTGCGTGAACAGGCCCGCGAACGGCTCCTTCACCGACAGCATGCCGGCGTCGGACAGGGCGCGGGTGATGAAGCGCGCGTAGAGCAGGTGGAGAACCGCGTGCTCGACACCGCCGATGTATTGATCCACGGCCAGCCAGCGGTCCGCGGCGGCCTTGCTGATCGGTTCGGCCACGGTCGGATCGGCGAAGCGGGCGAAGTACCAGCTGGAATCGACGAAGGTGTCCAGCGTGTCGGTCTCGCGCTGGGCGTCCTCGCCGCAGGAGGGGCATTTCACGTGCTTCCAGGTCGGGTGACGGTCCAGTGGATTGCCGGGGACGTCGAAGGTCACGTCGTCGGGCAGGACGACGGGCAGTTGGTCGGCGGGAACCTCGACCGCCTCACAGGACGGGCAGTGGATGATGGGGATCGGGCAGCCCCAGTAGCGCTGGCGGCTGACGCCCCAGTCGCGCAGCCGATAGATGGTCGCGCCCTTGCCGTGGCCCGAGGCCTCCAGCCGGCGGATCGCCTCGGCCTTGGCCTCCTCGACGCTCAGGCCGTCCAGGAAGTCCGAGTTGAAGATGCGGCCGGGCCCGACGTAGGCCTCGGTCCCGATCTCGACGCTCTCGGCGCCTTCGGGGCGGACGACGGGGAGCACGGGCAGGCCGTACTTGCGGGCGAAGTCCAGGTCGCGCTGATCGTGCCCAGGACAGCCGAAGATGGCGCCCGAGCCATAGGTCGACAGCACGAAGTTGGCCGACCACACTGGCACGGTCCGCTCGGGATCGAAGGGGTGGCGCACCCGCACGCCCAGATCCACGCCCAGCTTCTCGGCTTTTTCGATGTCGGCTTCCGACGTGCCCGTCTGGGCGCAGGCCTTGATGAAGTCGGCCACGTCGGGCCGATGCTCGGCGATGGCTCGGGTCAGGGGGTGGTCGGCGGACAGGGCCAGGAAGCTGGCGCCGAACAGGGTGTCGGGGCGGGTGGTGTAGACCTCGATCGGATCGCGGGCGTGGTTGGGTTCTCCGTCGCCCGATGCGGGCAGGAACTCCGGAGCCTCGGCGATATCCCACCACACGGTCGCGCCCCTGGACTTGCCGATCCAGTTCTCCTGCATCAACCGGACCTTCTCGGGCCAGCGGTCCAGCGTCGACAGACCCTCGATCAGGTCGTCGGCATAGTCGGTGATGCGCAGGAACCACTGGTTCAGCTTGCGCTTCTCTACAGGTGCGCCCGAGCGCCAGCCGCGGCCGTCGATGACCTGCTCATTGGCGAGCACGGTGTTGTCGACCGGGTCCCAGTTGACGACGCCGTCCTTCCGATAGACTAGGCCGCGCCGATACAGCTCCAGGAACCAGGCCTGCTGCTTGCCGTAATACTCCGGGTCGCAGGTGGCGAACTCGCGCGACCAGTCCAGCGACAGACCCAGCAGCTTCAGCTGCTCGCGCATGTTGGCTATGTTGTCGTAGGTCCAACCCTTGGGATGGATGCCCCGCTCCATGGCCGCGTTCTCGGCCGGCATGCCGAAGGCGTCCCAGCCCATGGGGTGGAGCACGTCGTAGCCCTGGGCCCGCTTGTGACGCGCCACCACGTCGCCCATCACATAGTTGCGGGCGTGCCCCATGTGGATGTTCCCCGACGGATAGGGAAACATTTCAAGGACATAGTATTTCGGCCGACCCGTGTCCCTGGTGACGAAGGCGTTCGCCTCCGCCCAGCGGGCCTGCTGGCGCGGTTCGGCGGTCTTGGGGTCGTAGCGGGTCGGAGAGGCGGACACGGGTTTCCTTCAGGCGGCTCCGCCCGGCGGGAACCCGAAGCGGCCGCCCGTCCTAGCGGGCTCAGCCCGCGTTGGCGAGGTTCAGCTGGCGCGCGCGGGTCAGGATGGCGTTTTCCAGGTCCGCCTCGGTCTGGGCGGCCACCGGAGCGGCCGTCCAGCCGCCGGCGGCGTCGCGGACCTCCTTGGTGACCGTGACGTTCAGCGCATCGGCGCGCAGGCGGGTGTCGAGGATGAAGACGGTCGCCTTGAACCGCTCGTTCGGCGTCTGGGGATTGACGTACCAGTCGTAGTTCACGACCCCGCCCCACGGATCGGCGGTCAGCAGAGGCATGAAGCTGAGGGTGTCGAGCGTGGCGCGCCAAAGATAGCCGTTGACGCCGATGCCGGTCTGAACGTCGGCGCGTTGGGCCTGTCGGCTCCCGCCGAAGAGTCCTCCGCCGCAGCCGGCCAGGGCCAGGCCGGAAGTCATCAGGACCGCGGCCACAATGACCGTCTTGCCGCGAACGAAGCTCATTGAGGCACGTCTCCAACCGATCTGAGGCGTTCGACGGGGCCGTTCCAGGCGCGCGCGGCGAAGCGAGGCTCTATAACACGGTGAAAAGGGGCGATGACAAGGCAAAGACGGTTGCGTCGGCGCACGGTGGTTTCCCCTGCCGGCCGAACACGCCGGCCCCGCATTCCCGTGACGCTTGCGCCACAGGCGGCGGGAAGAGTCGGTCGGAACGGAGCCGGGCCGTGAGGCTTGCGTTGACCGGGCGGACAACCGATGTCTAATCGAAGCGTCCACAGGCGAAAACGCCGGTTTCGGACGCGGGAACCGGCCGAAAGCGCCGGTTCGAAGGGTAGGACATGCGGCTGTCGGTCGTCATCGCCGGGGTTCTCGGGCTCGCCGCCTTCGTCGGCGTGAGCCATGATGCGTCCGCCCAGAGCCGATCGCGCGCACCCGCCGTGACCTTGGCCGAGGCGTCAAACGCCGCGCAGCGCACCGCTCCCACCACCCCGCGTCGCAGCCTGCGCTGGAACGAGAACGGCCGCTGGGGCCTGGATTTCAACCTGAACCAGCCGGTCGGCCGCGAGGCCGAATGGGGCGACGTCGAGGCCGGCGCCTATTACCGCCTGTCGCCGCGTCTGCGCGTCGGCGCCGCGGCGGGTCTGGCCTCCCCGCAGCAGGATCCGGCCCGCGCGCCTGAAACCGACCGCCGGGCCCAGCCCCGCGTCCGTCTGGAATCGATCTTCCGCTTCTGAGGCGGCTCAGGCGTCCGGGATGTTCGCGTCCAGTTCGTCCAGCCAGACATTCGCCGTGCCGTCCGAGGGCGCGCGCCAGTCGCCGCGCGGCGAGAGCGAGCCGCCGGTGACGACCTTGGGCCCGTTCGGCAAGGCCGAGCGCTTGAACTGGCTGGTCTGGAAGAAGCGGACCAGAAATTTCCTCAGCCACGCCTTGATGGTCGCCAGGTCGTAGGCGACACGCTCTTCTTCCGGAACGCTGGGCGGCCAGTCGCCGCGCGACGCGTCGCCCCAAGCCTGGTGCGCCAGATAGGCCACCTTGGAGGGCGTCAGCCCGTAGCGGGTGATGTGGAACAGGAAGAAGTCGTTGAGCGCATAGGGGCCGACGGTCCCCTCCGTCGACTGCAGCTTTCCATCCACGGCCGGCACCAGTTCGGGCGAGATTTCCGTGTCCAGAATGGCGTGGAGCGTCCCTGCGGCCGCAGCCATGTCCTCCCGCCCCGCGACCCAGCGGATCAGGTGCCGGATCAGGGTCTTCGCCACGCCGCCGTTGACGTTGTAGTGGCTCATGTGGTCGCCGACGCCATAGGTCGCCCAGCCCAGCGCCAGCTCCGACAGATCGCCGGTGCCGAGCACGAAGGCGCGGTTCTGGTTGGCCAGACGGAACAGATAGTCCGTCCTCAGACCCGCCTGAACGTTCTCGAAGGTGATATCGTGGACCGCTTCGCCTCGGCCGAAGGGATGGCCGATCCCTTTCAGCATCTCGGTCGCGGCCGGCTTGATGTCGATCTCGGCGCCGGTGACGCCCAGAGCGTTCATGAGGGCCCAGGCGTTCGCCTTGGTGCCTTCCGATGTGGCGAAACCGGGCATGGTGAAGCCCAGGATGTTCGTTCGGGGAAGGCCCAGCCGATCGAAGGCCCGACAGGCCACCAGCAGGGCTTGCGTCGAGTCCAGCCCGCCGGAGACGCCGATGACGATCCGCTCGCCGTTGGTCGCCTTCATCCGCCGCATCAGGCCCTGGACCTGGATGTTGAAGGCCTCGTAGCAGTCCTGATCCAGCCGCGCCGGATCATCCGGGACGAAGGGGAAGCGGTCCAGCGGCCGGATCAGCGGGCCAACTGTCGCCGCCTCGCGCGTACGGAAACCCAGCCGGATATAGCCTTCCTCGTCAAGCTCGCGCCGGGCGCAGTCGGCAAAGGTTCCGTTCCTCAACCGCTCCAGCCCGATCCGGTCGACATCGACGTCGGCGATGGTCAGATGGTTCTCGAGCGCGAACCGTTCGCCCGACGCCAGCCGCGCGCCCAGCTCATGGATCGTCGCCTGACCGTCCCAGGCCAGATCGGTGGTCGATTCGCCCCAGCCGGAGGCGGCGAAGACATAGGCGGCCGAGGCGCGCGACGACTGGCTCGCGCACAGCAGGGCGCGTTCTTCGGCCTTGCCGATGACGATGTTGGAGGCTGACAGGTTGCAGAGGATTCGCGCGCCGGCCAGCGCCTGCCGCGTCGAGGGCGGGAGGGGCGCCCAGTAGTCCTCGCAGACCTCCAGTCCCACGACGAAGCCCGGACGATCATCGGCCTCGAACAGCAACCGCGTGCCGATCCAGCTGTCGGTCCCGGCGATCCGAAGGGTCTCCGCCCCGATATCGTCGCCCGGGGAGAACCAGCGCTTTTCATAGTACTCCCGATAGTTCGGCAGATAGGTCTTGGGCACGGCCCCGACGATCTCGCCGCCGGCTAGCAGGACCGCGCAGTTCAGCAGGCGATCGCCGTGACGAACGGGAGCGCCGACCACGGCCGCCAGCCCGGCTTCGCCGGCGGCCTTGGCCAACGCCGGCAACTGGACCTCCACGGCATCCAGCAAGGCCGCTTGCAGGTGCAGGTCGTCGATGGCGTAGGCCGACAGGCTGAGTTCCGGAAAGACCAGCAGCTCGACCCCGGCCTCGCCCGCCTTCCGGATCAGGTCCAGATGCTCGCGCGCATTGGCCGCCGGATCGGCGACGTGGACCACCGGCGTCGCGGCGGCGACGCGGACGAAGCCGTGGGTGCGGGGGCTGTGGAACGGGTGGGGCTCGGCCAAGGCGCGATCCTGAGAGTTTTGCTCATATAGAGCCTAAGTCTGGCGGGCGCCACGATAGACCGTGACCTGTCGCCCGGCGACCGCTAAAGCCGTCGCATGACCGACGCGCCCAAGAAGGGCTGGTTCCAGCGCCTGAGCGCGGGACTGGCCCGGTCCAGCCAGCAGATGACCGAGACGGTCGTCTCCGCCTTCGTCAAGGAGCCGCTGAGCGAAGAGGCGCTCGATCGCCTGGAAGAGCACCTGCTGGAAAGCGACCTCGGCCCGGCCGCGGCCGACCGGATCGTGGAACGCTTCCGCCAGCTGCGCTTCGGCAAGGTGTCGGACGAGCGCGAGGTTAAGGAGGCTCTGGCCGAGGCCGTCGCCGCAGAGCTTTTGCCGCGTCAGGCCAGTTTCGACCCGCTCGGGCCTGAGGGCGTGGGCGGAGGGATCAAGCCCTTCGTGGTGCTGTTCGTCGGCGTCAACGGCTCGGGCAAGACGACGACGCTGGGCAAGATCGCCGCCGACCTGACCCGACGGGGCGCCAAGGTGATGATCGTGGCCGGAGACACTTTCCGCGCCGCGGCCCGCGAGCAGTTGAAGGTCTGGGCGGAGCGGGCCGGAGCGCACTTCGAGAGCCGCCGGGACGGCGCCGACGCGGCCGGCCTGGCGTTCGACGCCTACGCCAAGGCCAGGGCCGAGGGCTTCGACGTCGTCCTGATCGACACGGCCGGACGGCTGCAGAACAAGACCGCCCTGATGGACGAGCTGCTCAAGATCGTGCGGGTGCTGAAGAAGACCGATCCGGACGCCCCGCATGAGACGCTGCTGGTGCTGGACGCGACGGTGGGCCGCAATGCGCTGGCCCAGGAACAGATCTTCGGACGCGCCGCCTTCGTCTCGGGTCTGGTCATGACCAAGCTGGACGGGACCGCGCGCGGCGGGGTGCTGGTGCCGGTGGCCCAGGCGTCGGACGCGCCCATCAAGCTGATCGGCGTCGGCGAAGGGATCGACGACCTGCAACCCTTCGACGCCCGGGCGTTCTCCCGATCCCTGGTCGGGCTGGAGGACTGATCATGGCCGACCCCGAGACCTCCGCCCGAGAAGGCCCGCCGACCTGGATCCGCTCCGTGGTCGACTTCGGCGCCATCGCCGCCTTCGCCCTGGCGTTCCTGATCCTGCGCCTGCGCGGCCTGTCGGGCGACGAGGCCCTGGTGCAGGCGACGTGGGCCCTCGTGGCGGGGGCCGCCGTCGCCGTGGCGGTCGGTCTGTTCGTCGAGAAGCGTCTGGCCCTGATGCCGCTGATCGTCGGCGGGTTCGCCCTGGTGTTCGGCGTCCTGACGCTCGTTTTCAACGACGACCTGTTCGTGAAACTGAAGGTCACGGTGCTGAACGGATCGTTGGCGGTGGCGCTGCTCGGCGGGACCTTGCTCGGCAAGCAGCCCCTGAAGGCCCTGCTCGGCACCGTCATTCCGGTCAATGATCGAGCCTGGCGCATCCTGACGATCCGATACGGCTTCTTCTTCCTGGCGGTGGCGCTCGTCAACGAAGCGGTCCGGTCCGAGGCTCTCGTGGCCTGGGCCGCGCCGAAGCTCGGCCTGACGGGCGTCGATCCGGCCGACGTCTGGGTCAGCTTTCGGGGCGTGCTGTGGATCGCATCGTCCGTTTTCGGCCTGGCGCAGGTGCCGCTGATCATGAAGAACCTGGTCGGGGACGGACCCGTCGATCCGTCTGCTCCGACCCGGCCCGACACGGCGCCCTGATCAACGAAAGCGCGCGCTCAAGCAGCGAGCGACCGCGTCGCGAGCGGTAGCGCCACAAATCTGTAAAGCGAGGCTGATAACCCTCCGCACACGGCAAAGGGGATGGCGTCGATGGTAAAGTCCGGAAAACAGGCGCGGCGTTCGGGAACGCTCGCCGAATCCCCCAGTCACCTGATGCATCGGGCGCTGCAGCTGGCGCTCGACATCTATTCCGAGGAGTTGGGTTCGGACGGCCCGACCCAGCGGCAGTTCGCGGTCATGGAAGCGGTCTCGGTCAAGGAGGGCCTGACGCAGACCGATCTGGTCAAGGCGACCGGCATAGACCGCTCGACGCTCGCCGACCTCGTCGCCCGCATGACGACCAAGGGGCTCCTGACCCGCGAACGCTCGACGCTGGACGCCCGGGCCAAGGCCGTGCGCCTGTCGGCCGAGGGTCAGGCCCTGCTGGACGCCGCCCGGCCCAGGGTCGAGGCGGCGGACCGCCGGATCATGGCTCTGCTGCCCAAGGGCAAGCGCGACGGCTTTCTGGACCTGCTGTCGGAACTGGCCTCGGCCGCTGACGCCGCCCCGGATCAGGCCAAGGCCGAGGCCAAGGCGCTGAAGAAGGCCCAGAAGGAAGCCCGCAAGGCCGAGAAGGCGGCGAAGAAGGCCGCCGAGCCCAAGAAGGCCCGCAAGCTCAAGAAGCCGAAAGTCGTCGAACCCGCCGCCTAGACGCGGATGTCGAGCAGGGCGCCAGGGCGAGGGAGTCTGGGCGTCTCCTCAGCGGTCATGGCCTGAGCGGAAGACGCCGCGGTCGCCGGCGCTGCAGCGGGCGCCACATCCGCCAAGGCGGCGCGGAAGAAGGCGGCCTGCGCCGCGCGCATCTGGGCCGAGGGCCCCGTCGGCGCGGGTTGGACAACGGGCAGGTCGGGACGGATCGCGCTCATGCCGACAAGGTTAACGAACCCCGTCGAAAAAGGGTTAACGCGCCGCCGCTTCTCTCTGGACCGCGAGTTCCTCGGGCGTGCGCGCGGTCGGTAGCGGGCGCGAAGGGGCGTCCAGCGCCGCCACCAGTCGGTCGACGTCGGCTTCCGTCAACAGCGGCCCAGAGGCCTTGGCGACCACCCGGCCCATGGCGTCGACCGCGAAGGTCTCCGGCACGCCCGAGACGCCCAGGTCCAGGCCGGCGCGGCCCTCCCGGTCCACCAGCACCATGGTGAAGGGGTCGCCGAGCTCGTCGAGGAAGGCGCGGGTGGCGATGGGATCGTCCTTGTAGGCCACGCCGACCACGGCGACGCCGCGCGCCTTGAGCGCCATCAGCTGGGGATGTTCGATGCGGCAGGGGGCGCACCAGCTGGCGAAGAGATTGACCAGCATGGGGCGGCCGACGCCGGCGGTCTTCAGGTCCACGTTCTGGGGGCCGGCGGCATCACCCTGCAGGATCGGCAAGACGGTCTCGGGCACCGTCTGCCCCACGATGGCGTCGGGCCGATACTCGGGGTCGCGTTGCAGCGACCAGCCGATGAACAGCACCGCCAGCCCGGCGAGCACCACCAGCGGAATGACCGTCAGCCAGCGGCTCATGCGGCGTCCTCGTCTTCCAGGCGCTTCAGTTCAGCCTTCCAGCGCCGGGCGGAGACGACCGCGCGGGCGACGACAGCGCCCAGAACGATCACCGTGATCGCCCAGGCCGGCCAGACGAAGGCGCCATAGGGGCTCATGTCCAGATCCAGCATCAGGCCTCCAGCGCCCGGCGCGAGCGGATGCCCTGGACCCGGCGGCGCACCACCTCGGCCCGGATCGACGTCAGCCACACCGCGCCGAACAGCGCCCCATAGGCCGCCATCATGGTCAGGAGCGGGGCGAGGAAGACAGGGTCGACACTCGTGCCGCCCGCCCGCAGCAGGGAGGCCGGCTGATGCAGCGTGTTCCACCAGTCCACCGAGAACTTCACGATCGGCAGGTTGATCAGGCCGACGAGACCCAGCACGGCGGCGGCGCGCGCGGCCTTCTGCTCGTCGTCGATCGACGAGCGGAGCGCCATGTAGCCGAGGTAGAAGAGGAACAGCACCAGCACGCTGGTCAGCCGCGCGTCCCAGACCCACCAGGTGCCCCACATCGGCTGACCCCACAGGCCGCCCGTAATTAGGGCCAGGGCGGTGAAGGCCGCGCCGGGCAGGGCAGCGGCGCGGGCGGCGGCGTCGGCCAGCGAATGGCGAAAGACGAGCGCGAAGAAGCTGGAGACGCCCAAGGCCGCATAGGCGGCGAGCCCGAGCGAGGCGGCGGGCACATGGACGAACATGATCCGCACCGTGTCGCCCTGCTGATAGTCGCCCGGCGCGGCGAAGCTGAGCCAGGTTCCGATCGCCAGCAGCAGCGCCGCCAGCCCCCAGAGCACGGGGGTCACGGGCGCGGTAAAGCGCATGAACCTGTCTGGATTGGCGAGGCCGAACATCGTCATGGCGCTCTACGCGGCGGGTGTCGCAGGGGCAAGCGCTCGCGTGTCGCGGTCCGCGCACGAAAACGGGGCCGGAACAGGTGTTCCGACCCCGCGTCTTGCCGTCGTCCGTTTCGACGGACGGTCTGACTATTCCGGCGTCTTCAGCTGGCCGGCGGATTCCTTGCCGGTGCGACGGTCCTTCTCGACCTCGTAGGAGATCGTCTGACCTTCGTTCAGGCCGTTCATGCCTGCGCCTTCAACGGCCGAGACGTGCACGAACACGTCCTTGCCGCCGTCGCTCGGCTCGATGAAGCCATAGCCCTTGGTTGAGTTGTACCACTTGACAGTTCCGGTCGCCATTTCAGCTCTCCGTTCGAGGTTGGCCGCGGGCAAAAGCGCCTGAAGCCGGTCGGGTCTGAATGGGATCGGCCGGAAACTCGGTGCGTGCGCAGAGAGAAGGGGGCGTTACGCAGAGAGATCGACGCAGGGCTTATGGACCGGAAAGCCCGTCAGCGCAACCAAGGGGCTTCAGTCACCCGCCGGGGCCGCCTGCGTGCCCGGGTTTGGGGCGTCGGGCGAGACATAATGTTCGACGCACAGTTTGCGCAACGCCGCGGTCAGCGACGCGCCATACAGCCGGTCCTTGACCCCCTCATAACCCTCGGCCTGGAGCCGGGTCTTGATGTCCCCGACCGTCCGGCAGGAACCGCTGCGCGCCAGGTCATAGGCGCGTTCGAGGGTGGTCTGACGAAAGCTGCTCATCCGCCTAGATAGGGTCGCCGCCACCGTCTTGCGACCCCGAAGGCGACGCGGGCCGGTTTCGACGGCGTCCGAGGCGATCGGCCAGGGCCTCGGCATGGCGCAGGGTGAAGGTCAGAGCGGCGGGGCTGCCGCGTCGTGGGCCGACCGTATCGGCCATGACGGCGCCGCGTTCGCCGAGCGGTCTCGGGTCGCCTGTGGTCGTGTCCTGGGCCGTCTGGTGCTCGATCTCGGCGTTCAGCTCGGCCCCCATCAGGATCACCTGGACCGAGATCCAGGTCCACAGCAGAAAGCCCATCGCCGTGGCCAGAGGGCCGTAGGAATCCAGCCGGACGAAGGTCGTCAGATACCAGCTGAACAGGAACGACGTCAGGACGCTGAGCACGGCGGCGAAGACCGCTCCCGGCGTCAACCACCGCCAGCGCGCGCGGGCCCGGCAAGGTCCGAAGCGATAGATGACGGCGAGTGCGCCGACGTAGAGCACGAACAGGATCGGCCAGCGCAGCGGCGCGAGCGCCTGCCACTCTTCCGCCAGACCGAGCGTCCCGAGCACAACCGGAACGCCGACGACCAGGGCGGCCGAGATCAACACCGCCGCCAGACCCGTCAGGGTGAAGGCGAAGCAGATCAGGTTGTAGCGGACGATGTTGCGCTTCTCGACCTCGTGATAGGCGACGTTCAGGCCATAGAAGAGCGTCTTGATCCCGTTGTTGGCGGTCCAGAGCGACAGGCCTAGCGTCCAGATCAGGGTGAAGGTCAGCTGCGACGTCGACCCGGCCGCCAGCCGGGCCATCTCCGCGCCGAGGAACTGGGTCACATTGGCCGGCAGCACCGAATAGAGGAAGGCCAGCCGCATCCAGGCGTCGTTCGGATCGGCGAACAGGCCGTAGATGGTCACGAAGGCGCCGAGTGTCGGGATCAGCGACAGAAGGATGAAGAAGGTCACGCCCCCGGCGACGAAGCCGACCCGGTCGCCGAAGTAGGACGCCCCGACCCGCCAGGCGATGTCGATCCAGCCCTTGTGCGGGATCTGGTGCGGGTGGCGGGCGATCCGGCCCCGGCCGGGTTCACGGGCCTCGTGATCCTCGGGCGTGGGCGGCTTCGGGGGCGATGGCTCCGGGCGCGGCGCCCGCAGCTCCAGTCCGTAGCGATGCCCCTGGGAATAGATCAGATGCGCGGCCCCGGCGCCGGCGGCCAGTCCCGCCAGAGCGGCGCCGAGGAACCGCCAGGGGCCGGACAGGAGGGATCGACGGGGCGGGGAGGACATGAGGCCATAAACCGTCAGGCTTGCGGCCCGTTCCGGACGCTTGCCTGCGACCGGCGGGTCGGGCACGGAGCGGCGGTGACCTCTCCCGCCCGCATCGCCGCGCTGCACCGACACCCCGTGAAGGGCCTGACGCCCGAACCGCTCGAGCGGGCGCGGCTGGACGCGGGCGCGGCCTTTCCCGGCGACCGGCTTTACGCGGTCGAGATCGGACCCTCCGGCTTCGATCCCGAGGCGCCGGCGCACATCTCCAAGATGCGGTTCGCCGTCCTGGCGCGCATCCCCGCGCTGGCCCGCGTCATCAGCCGCTGGGACGAGCGCACCGGAGACCTGACGGTGCGGTGGCCGGGCGCCCCGCCCCTGACCGTCCGCCTGGGCCAGACCGAAGGCGACCGGGCGCTGGAGGCCTGGCTTACGGAGGCGCTGGGCGAGGAGGCGACGGCGCCGCTGAAGGTGCTGGACGGTCGCGGCCACCGCTTCATGGACGATCCCCAGGGCGCGGTCTCGATCCTGAACCTCGCCAGCCTGCGCGATCTGGCCGAGCGCGTCGGCCGGCCGCTCGACCCCTTGCGGTTTCGCGCCAACGTTCAGGTCGAGGGCTGGGCGCCTTGGATCGAGAACGTGGCGGCCGGTCGCGCGCTGAAGATCGGGGGCGCGACGCTGAAGGCCGTCAAGCCGATCCGCCGCTGCGTGGCCGTGGACGTTGACCCGCTCACCGGCGAGCGCGACGCCGATCTGGTCGGCGACCTGATGCGGCTCTATGGCCATGCCTTCTGCGGTCTCTATCTGTCGGTCCAGACGACCGGCGAGATCGCCGTGAACGACCCCGTCGAGTGGATTTGAATGAGCGACGCCCCCACCCTGCTGACCGCCTGGAAGTCGGCACAGACCGCGCTGAAGGCGCAGAAGATCGACAGCCCCGCGATCGATGCGCGGCTGTTGCTGGAGGCCGCGACCGGTTGTTCGCGACTGGACATCCTGACCGACCCCTATCGCGCGGTGACGCCGGATCAGCAGGCCACGCTGGACGGCTATCTGGAGCGGCGGCTGCGGCGCGAGCCAGTGTCGCGCATTCTGGGCCGCAAGGGCTTCTGGAAGATCATGCTGAACGTCACCCCCGACGTGCTCAGCCCGCGCCCCGACACCGAGACCCTGATCGACGTGGCGCTGCTGGCCTTCGAGCCCGGGCGGCACTTCCATGCGATCGACTTGGGGACCGGATCGGGCGCGATCCTGCTGGCGCTCCTGACCGAGCGCCCGGCGGCGCATGGCGTGGGCACCGACATCTCGTCCGAGGCCCTGGCGGTCGCGCGCGAGAACGCCGCCAACCTGGGGCTGGACGGCCGGGCCGCCTTCCTGCGGACCGAATGGGCGGCGGGCTTCGGCGATCACAGCTTCGACCTGGTGGTGTCGAACCCGCCCTACATCCCGTCGGACGAGATCCCTGGCCTCGATCCGGAGGTGCGCGATCACGACCCGGTTCTGGCGCTCGACGGCGGTCCGGACGGACTGCAGGCCTATCGCGACCTTGCCCCCGAAATCATGCGCATCCTCAAGCCCGGCGGGGTCTTCGCCGTCGAGATCGGCTGGGATCAAGGACCGCAGGTGAAAACCCTGTTCGAGGCGGCGGGCTTCGCCGACGTGAAGGTGGTCAAGGACCTGGGCGACCGCGACCGCGTCGTCACAAACGGCCCCGATCCGCGCACCACGCCGATCCGGCAGGGCTGAGCCGCGTGCGCGTTGCCACCTGGAACATCAACTCCGTCCGCCTGCGCATCGACCAGGTCGCCCGCTTCGTCGCCGAAAGCGGGACCGACGTCCTGTGCCTGCAAGAGATCAAATGCCTGGAGGACCAGTTTCCGCGAAACGCCTTCGCCGAGATGGGCCTGCCGCATCTCAAGATCGCGGGCCAGAAGGGCTGGCACGGCGTGGCCATCGCCAGCCGCCTGCCGATGGAGGAGAGCCGCACCTTCGACGCCTGCAAGCTGGGCCACGCCCGCTGCGTCTCGGCGCGAATCGCCGGCGTGGACGTGCAGAACCTCTACATCCCGGCGGGCGGCGACGTTCCTGACCGGGAGCTCAATCCGAAGTTCGACCACAAGATGGACTTCTACGAGCGCCTGACCGAGACGGCGCGCGGGCTAGACCGGTCCCGGCCGCTTCTGATGTGCGGCGACTTCAACATCGCCCCCAGCGAATACGACGTCTGGAACCACCGCTTCATGTCCAAGGTGGTCAGTCATACGCCCATCGAGGTCGAGACGCTGAACCGTCTCCAGGCGGCGGGCGGCTTTGTCGACGTGGTTCGCGAGGCCTTCCCCGAGCCGCAGAAACTGGCCAGCTGGTGGAGCTATCGCGCCGTCGATTTCCGCAAAAGCAACAGAGGTCTGAGGCTGGATCACATCTGGACCTCGCCGGGTCTGGCCCCGGCGGTGGTGGCCCAATCAGCGACGATCCATGAGCCCGTGCGAGCCTGGGAACAGCCGTCCGACCACTGCCCCATCACGGTCGATCTGGACGTCTAACCGAGACGGCGACCTAACCGCGCTTGGACGCCTTGCGGAAGGCGGGCTTGGCCAAGGCGGCGTTCCTTGCGCTCACCGACTTCTCTGGATGCTGGCCGGGCTTGAAGGCCGGGCCGCCGGACCGGGCTCCGGCCTTCTTGGCGGCGAGGACTCGTTTCAGAGCTTCAGCGGCGGTTTCGGGTGTATCGATCATGGCCGCAGGCTAGCACGCCCGCGCCGTCAGCCACGCATCAATCGGCGACACAAGTCGTCCAGCTGCTCGAGGTTGGCGTAGGACAAGGTCAGCTCACCCTTCCCGCCCCTGTCGCTCAGCGTGACCTTCAGGCCGAGCGCATCCGCCAGATCCTGCTCCAGCGCCGCTGTGTCGGGAGAGGTCGTCGACGGAGCCTTGCCGCGCGGTTTGGTCTCCGCGCCCTGCGACTTGCGGGCCAGCGCCTCGGTTTGGCGCACGTTCAGGCCTTCCAGGACGATCTTCTCGGCCAGCGCATCGGGATCCCGCGCCGTCAGCAAGGCCCGTGCGTGCCCTGCCGACAGCGCGCCCTCGCTGACCAGCTCCTTGGCGCGTGGCGTCAGATAGGTAAGCCGCAAGGTGTTGGCGACGTGACTGCGGGACTTGCCGACGATGCCGGCCACCGCGTCCTGGGTCCGCCCGAAGCGCTCCATCAGCGAGGCGTAGGCCTGGGCCTCTTCCAGCGGGTTAAGGTCGGCGCGCTGGACGTTCTCGATGATGGCGACTTCCAGCACCTCCAGATCGTCCATCTGCCGGACGATGATCGGCGCCTCTGTCAGGCGGGCGGCCTGAGCGGCGCGCCAGCGTCGTTCGCCCGCGATGATCTGCCAGACGCCATCCTGACCAGGCTGGGGCCGCACGAGTATCGGCTGCAAGACCCCCATGTCGCGGATCGACTGGGTCAGCTCGGCGAGGTCCTCGGGCCGGAACACCTTCCTCGGCTGGTCCGGGTTGGGCTTGAGGCTCTCGATGGGCGCCAGCTGCACTCCAGCCGGCAAGGGTTGGCCCGGCGCGACCGGGGCCGCTTCCGTGGCTGCGTCTCCCAACAGCGCCGAAAGACCGCGACCCAGACCTCTTTGACGTTCAGACAAGTTGTTGTTTCCGTTGTTTAATCAGGCGGCGAGGCGGCGACGTTCGCGCCCCACCACCTCTTTGGCCAGTCGCAGATAGGCCTGGCTGCCGGTGCATTTCAGATCATAGATCAGCACGGGCTTACCGAAGGACGGCGCCTCGGACACGCGCACGTTCCGGGGGATCACGGCCTCATAGACCTTGTCGCCGAAATGGGCCCGGACGTCGGCAGCGACCTGCCCGGACAGGGCGTTCCTCCGATCGAACATGGTCAGAACCAGACCCTGGATCTCAAGGCTCGGATTCAACGATTGACGGACCATCTCGATGGTCTTCATCAACTGCGTCAACCCTTCGAGCGCGAAGAACTCGCACTGCAGCGGCACCAGAACCCCGTCCGCCGCCGCCATGGCGTTGAGCGTCAACAGGTTCAGCGACGGCGGGCAGTCGATGAGGACGTAGTCATACCGGGCGCTACCGCCCTGCCCCTGCGCCGCCAGGGCGTCGCGCAGGCGATATGAGCGCCGATCCGCCTGGCTCAACTCGATCTCGACGCCCGACATGTCCGCGTCGGCGGGAATGATGTCCAGACCCGGCACGGCCGTCGGTACGGCCGCGTCATCCACGGACCGGCCGTCGACAATGACGTCGTAGATGGTGATCCGACGTGTTTCACGTGGAACACCCAGACCGGTGGACGCATTTCCCTGCGGGTCCATGTCGATGATCAGCACCCGCTCGCCGATCGCGGCCAGCGCCGTGCCGAGGTTGATCGCGGTCGTGGTCTTGCCCACCCCACCCTTCTGGTTGGAGACGGCGAGGACGCGGGCGGGACGGCTGGAACTAGCCACGGCGTTTCAGGCTCCGGACGGTGACGATGCGGCCGCGCGGATCGCTGCGCGAGACGGAGAGGTCGGCCTCCACTTGCCAGACCTTGGCCGCCTCCCGCAACTCGAGCTCGGCCTTCTCTCCCTTCAGAAACAGACCTTGTGCACCGCGCTGCAGATAGGGCTGTGCATAACCGAGCAGCTTTTCCATCGGCGCCACCGCGCGGGCGGTGACGACATCGACCTTCAGCGCCTGCTGCTCAGCCCTGCCCCAGATCACGGTCGCCGGAAGCGAGAGCGCGTCCACCACCGACTGCAGGAAGCGGCATCGCTTCTGGAGCGAGTCGATCAGCCAGACGTGGCTGTCGACCTGGCCCTTGAGCAGGATGGCAAGCACCAGCCCCGGGAAGCCAGCGCCCGCGCCGAGATCGGCCCACGTTCTCGCGCCGGGCGCGAGGTCCAGCAACTGGGCCGAGTCCCAGGCGTGGCGATTCCAGAAGTCCGGCAGGCTGTCCGGCCCAACCAGGTTCATCACCGCATTGGCTTCGGTCAGGCGACCGAGGAAGCTCTCGAGCTCCGCCATGCGTTCAGGTGCGGCCCCGGTCAGCCGCTGAAACTCCTCAGCCGTCATCAGGCCGCGACGGGTGAGCGTTTCACGTGGGCTAGCAGTGCTGTCAGCGCGCCCGGCGTTACGCCCTCGATGCGAGCCGCCTGTCCGAGCGTGCGGGGCCGGACGCGATCCAGCTTTTCTCGCACCTCGTTCGACAGGCTGCCGATGGCGGCATAGTCCAGATCCAAGGGCAGGCTCAGCGCCTCCTCCCGCCGCAGGGCCTCGGCGTCGGCCGCTTGGCGATCGAGGTAGCCCGCATAGCCCGCGTCTATCTCGATCTGCTCACGGATGGCGGGCGACCAGTCTCGAACGATCGGGAAGGCCGTCTCGAATGCGGTCAGGTCCACGCCGGGATAGGCCAAGAGATCGCGCATCGACCGCCGCTGACCGTCCGGGTTGACCGTGATCCCGAGCCCCTGCGCCTCCTTCGGCGTGAAGCGCGTCTCGCGCGCCAGCGTGGTCGCCGCGGCGAGCGCCTCGGCCTTGGCTTCGAACGCGGCCTGGCGTTCAGACCCGACCACGCCCGCCTCGACACCCAGCGGGGTCAACCGTTGATCGGCGTTGTCGGCGCGAAGAGTCAATCGATACTCCGCCCGGCTGGTGAACATGCGGTAGGGCTCGGTCACACCGCATGTGACCAAGTCGTCGATCATCACCCCGATGTAGGCCTGGTCCCGCCCCAGCACGATCTCCGGCGATCCGGCGGCGGCCCGGGCCGCGTTCAGACCGGCGATCAACCCTTGAGCGCCCGCCTCTTCATACCCGGTCGTGCCGTTGATCTGACCCGCCAGATACAGCCCCGGCCGACGCTTGACCTCCAACGCCGGCGTCAGCTCGCGTGGATCGACGTAGTCGTACTCGATGGCGTAGCCGAAGCGGAACACCTCGACCGCCTCCAGACCGGGCATAGTCCGAAGGAAGGCCATCTGCGTTTCGGGCGAGACCGATGTCGAGATGCCGTTCGGATAGACCGTCGGATCGTCCAGTCCCTCGGGCTCCAGGAAGACCTGGTGGGAGGTCTTGTCGGCGAAGCGGACGACCTTGTCCTCGATGGAAGGACAGTAGCGGGGCCCTCGGCCAGTCAGCCGGCCCCCGTAGACGGCGCTTTCGCCGAGGTTCTCGGCGATGATCCGGTGGGTCTCTTCCGTCGTCGCCGTGATGCCGCAGGCGATCTGGGGCACGGTGATCCGGTCGCTCAGGAAGCTGAACGGAACAGGCGTCTCGTCCGCATCCTGCATCTCCAGCCGGTCCCAGGCGATGGTGCGACCGTCCAGACGGGCGGGCGTGCCGGTCTTGAGGCGACCCATGGCCAGGCCCGCGCCGTACAGATCGGCCGCCAGGCCCGTGGACGGCACCTCGCCATGACGGCCCGCGGGGATGCGCTCCTCGCCGCGATGGATCACGCCGTTCAGGAAGGTGCCGGTCGTCAGCACGACCGCGCTGGCGCGCAATTCCACGCCTTCGCCCGTCGTGACGCCGACGACGCGGTCGCCGTCGAGGATAAGGGCCTCGGCCGTTCCGGCCATGAGGGTCAGGTTCGGGGTCACCGCGAGCTCGGCCTGCATGGCCTCACGGTACAGGCGACGGTCGATCTGGCTTCGGGGGCCTCGCACCGCCGCGCCCTTGGAGCGGTTGAGCATGCGAAACTGGATACCCGAGACATCCGCCAGCCGGCCCATCAGGCCGTCGAGGGCGTCGATCTCGCGAACCAGATGTCCCTTCCCCAAGCCGCCGATGGCCGGATTGCATGACATCTCACCGACAGTCTCGAGCTTCTGGGTGAGCAACAGGGTGCGCGCGCCAAAGCGCGCCGAGGCCGCCGCGGCCTCGCAGCCGGCGTGCCCGCCGCCGATCACGATGACGTCGAAGGAGATCATGGGAGGCGGGCATAGTCGAGATGGGTCGAAAACGCCACCTCGCGCGTGTCTGCTCGCTACCGCGCCCCTCGCAGACGCTCCCTGATCGAGTGCATGTGTTTCACGTGAAACAGCGGAGCGTCACTTGCCTATGCAGAAGGTCGCAAAGACTTCGCCGAGCACGTCCTCGACGCCGATCTCGCCGGTGACCCGGGACAGTGATTCCGCCGCCCGGCGCAGGTCGTCCCCCGCCAGTTCCGGCGCGTCGATCAGGCGAGCGCGCGCGGCCTCGACGGCTTCGGCCGCTTCCGACAGCCGTCGTCTGTGCCGCTCGCGCGTCACGGCGGGGAAGTCCGCGCCCGACAGGTCTCGGGCCAATCGCTCCGCGAGCGCGTTGTGCAGGTCCTCGATCCCCTGCCCGGTAACGGCGCTGACAGAAAAACCATCGGCTGGCGCGAGACCCCCGAGGTCCGCCTTGGTCCAGACGATCAGGTCGTCGGCTCGAACGTAGGCGGCCGCCGGACCGTCCGGGTCCTCGGGAGCGCGGATCCACAAACGCAGGTCGGCCGCCTCGGCGCGCGCCCTCGCTCGGCGGACGCCTTCCGCCTCCACCGGATCGTCGCTGTCGCGCAGGCCGGCGGTGTCCGACAGGGTCACCGCGTAGCCGCCGATGATCAGATCGGCGTCCAGCACGTCCCGTGTCGTCCCGGCGATCGGAGTGACGATGGCCGCCTCGCGCCGGACCAGGGCGTTGAACAGCGCCGACTTGCCGGCGTTGGTCTCGCCGATCAGGACGATCCGATAGCCCTCGCGCACCCGCCGACCCCGGTCGGCGTCGGCCAGGGCGGCGTTGAGGTCGGACAGCAGCTTGTCCAGCACGGGGCCGGCCGAGCGCGCGAGGTTGTCGGGGACGTCCTCATCGGGGAAGTCGATCTCCGCCTCGACCAGCGCCAGCGCCGTCAGTAGATCGCGGCGGAAGCCGGCATAGGTCTGGGACAGGGCCCCGTCCAGCTGACCCAGGGCCTGGGCGGCTTGGGCCGACGTCTCCGCGTCGACGAGGTCGGCCACGGCCTCGGCCTGGGCGAGGTCCATCCGGCCGTTCTGGAAGGCGCGGCGTGTGAACTCCCCCGGCTCGGCAGGCGACAGGCCGAGGTGGAGCAGCGCACTGGAAACAGCCTCCACCACGGCGCGACCACCGTGGAGATGCAGTTCGGCGGCGTCCTCGCCTGTGTAGCTGTGGGGCGCGACGAAGCGCAGGACCAGAGCCTGGTCCTGGATCGCACCTTCGTGGTTGAGCGTGCGCAGGCTGGCGAGGCGGGGCTTCAGGCCGCCTGCTCCTAGGGCCTGGAGAGCCCGTTCCGTGTCCGGGCCGGACAGGCGGATGATCGCGACGGCTCCGCGACCGGGCGGCGTAGCGAGAGCGAAGATGGTGGTCACGTCACGTTTCCTCCCTGTCGGCGGAGCCGATGGGGAGGTGGATGCGAGCCCTGGCGAGCAGACGGAGGGGTCCTGACGGCGGCGAGAACCCCTCCCGTCGTTGCGCCGTATACGGCCCTTCCTCCACTCCGCTTCGCTCCGGGCCACCTCCCCCCGCTGCGCGCGGGGAGGAGACCGAATGTCCTCACGGCTTCACCACCGCCTGCATCATCTGGCGGAACTGGTCCTGGGCCTGAAGGCCGAAGGCGGTCCAGGACTTCATCAGCTCCTCGGGCTGCATGGCCGTGATGTTGGCCTCCATCCGCGACTGCATCTCGGCGACCAGCCGCGCGTTCAGCGGGGTGACGTCCGGCAGACCCAGGAAGGCGCGGGCCTCCTCGGGCGTGCACTCGGCCTCGACCTTGAATTTCATCATGGCGCTCCAACCTCTCGGATCGATCTCATAGGCCGATCCGGCCCTCGAAAGGAACCCGCCATGCCCGACGCCACGATGCGCGCCGTCCGTCTCGACCGCGCCGGCGGACCGGAGGTCCTGGAGATCGCGATGGTCCCGGTCACCGAACCGGGTCAGGGCGAGGTCCGTGTCCGTCATCATGCGATCGGCCTCAACTTCATCGACATCTATCAGAGGGACGGCCTCTACCCCCTGAGCTTTCCGACCGGCTTGGGCTTGGAGGCCGCTGGCGTCGTCGAGGCCGTGGGCGAGGGCGTGACCCGCTTCGCGATCGGCGACCGGATCGCCTACGCCAACGGCCCGCCGGGCGCTTATGCCGAGGCGCATGTGGTGCATCAGGACCGCGCCGTCCGCCTCCCTGACGACATCGGTTTCGATACAGCCGCCGCTGCGATGCTGAAGGGTATGACGGCCGAATACCTCGTCCAACGCGTGTTCCACGTGAAACAGCGCGACGCCATCCTGGTCCACGCGGCCGCCGGCGGAGTCGGCCTGATCCTTTGCCAGTGGGCGCGTAGCCTCGACGCGACCGTCATCGGGACGGTAGGCTCGGAGGCCAAGGCGGAACTCGCCAGGGCGCACGGCTGCCACCACGTCATCCTCTACGACCGCGAGGATGTCGCCGCGCGAGTCCGGGAGATCACCGGCGGGGAAGGCGTCGCCGTCGCCTATGACTCGGTCGGGGCGGCGACGCTTGACGCCTCGCTGAACAGCCTGCGTAGGCGAGGCATGTTCGTGACCTATGGCAACGCCTCCGGGCCAGTGCCGCCGCTGGAGCCGTTGCGGCTGTCGCGCGGCGGGTCGCTGTTCATGACCCGGCCGACCCTGTTCGACTATGTCGCGACGCCCGAAGAACTCGACGCGTCGGCGCAGGCGCTGTTCGCCGTCATCCGTTCGGGGGCGGTGAAGATCGAGATCGGCCAGACCTTCCCGCTCGACCAGGTTCGCCAGGCGCACGAGGCGCTGGCGGGACGCAAGACCGTGGGGTCGACGTTGCTGATACCGTAACGCCCCGCCGCACGCCGGGCCTCAGGTGTTCATCGACTGGAAGAAGTCGGCGTTGTTCTTGGACTGGCGCAGCTTGTCGAGCAGGAACTCGATGGCGTCCTGCGGACCCATGGGATTGAGGATGCGGCGCAGCACATAGGTCTTGGTCAGCTGATCCTTGGGCGTGATCAGGTCTTCCTTGCGCGTACCGGACTTCAGAACGTCGATGGCCGGGAAGATCCGCTTGTCGGCGACCTTGCGGTCCAGGACGATCTCGGAGTTGCCCGTGCCCTTGAACTCTTCAAAGATCACCTCATCCATGCGGCTGCCCGTGTCGATCAGGGCCGTCGCGATGATGGTCAGGCTGCCGCCCTGTTCGACGTTGCGCGCCGCGCCGAAGAAGCGCTTGGGCCGTTGAAGGGCGTTGGCGTCGACGCCGCCGGTCAGCACCTTGCCGGACGACGGCACGGTGGCGTTGTAGGCGCGGCCCAGGCGGGTGATGGAGTCCAGCAGGATCACCACATCCTTCTTGTGCTCGACCAGGCGCTTGGCCTTCTCGATCACCATCTCGGCGACGGCGACGTGGCGAGTGGCGGGCTCGTCGAAGGTCGAGGCCACGACCTCGCCCTTCACCGTGCGCTGCATGTCGGTGACTTCCTCGGGGCGCTCGTCGATCAGAAGGACGATCAGGAAGACTTCGGGGTGGTTGGCCTCGATGGACTTGGCGATGTTCTGCAGCATCACCGTCTTGCCGACGCGCGGCGGGGCCACGATCAGGCAGCGCTGCCCCTTGCCCAGCGGGGCGACGATGTCGATGACCCGGCCCGAGCGATCCTTCAAGGTCGGGTCCTGGATTTCCATGTGCAGCCGCTCCTCGGGATAGAGCGGGGTCAGGTTGTCGAACAGGACCTTGGTCTTGACCGCTTCCGGGTCTTCCAGATTGATCGTGTCCACCTTCAGCAGGGCGAAGTAGCGTTCGCCTTCGCGCGGCGCGCGGACGGCCCCGTGGATGGTGTCGCCCGAACGCAGGCCGAAGCGGCGGATCTGGGACGGCGACACATAGATATCGTCCGGACCCGGAAGATAGTTGGCGTCGGGGCTGCGCAGGAAGCCGAAGCCGTCGGGCAGGATCTCCAGCACGCCGTCGGCGATGATCTCGACTTCTTCCTCGGCCAGGGCCTTGAGGATGGCGAAGAGCAGGTCCTGCTTGCGCAGGTTGGAGGCGTTCTCGACCTCCAGCTGCTCGGCGAAGGCGACGAGGTCGGCCGGGGTCTTGGCGTTCAGCTCCTCGAGCGTGATGCGGCCCGAGGGGACGACGGGATCGCCCTCTTCTTCCGCTTCGTCGCCCAGATCGGCGGCGGCGTCCGCGTCGTTCATGCCGTCAGCCTCGCCGGTCTCGGCCAGCAGGGTTTCGGTCTCGGGGGCGGTCGGGTCGGTGTCGCGGACGTCGGTCATGGGAAGGCTCGGATGCGCGCCGCCGGACGTCCGGCGCGGGGCGACGGAGCGGGCGGAGCTGAAACTGCTGGCCTCGCGGCCGGATGGGAGGGCGGCGGGTCCGAGAGCGGCGCCCTTCTCATCAAGAGGGGGCCAGCGATCGGTCGACGCGGAGAGAAGGGCAGCGCACCGGAATGCGCCTCAGGGTCAGCGGAACCACGAACCGAGGGTTCGGGTCAAGCGTCGCGGCTCAGAACGTCCATTCCAGGGTCACGGACAGGACCATCAGGACGGCGAGAACGAAGGGCACCTCATTGGTCATGCGCCAGAACTTCGAGGTGCGGGTCGAGGTCCCGGCGAGGATGCGTTTCCGCTCAGCCACCAGGAAGCCGTGCCAGCCGAGCAGCAGGAAGACCCCGACCAGCTTCAGCCAGATCCAGGGCTGAGTCAGGATCACCGCGCCCCGCAGATGGATAAGCCACAGGCCGACCACAAGGGCCACGATCATGGCGGGGTTGAGGATGATCTTCAGCAGCCGGGTCTGCCACAGCCGCAGCTGCTCGCGCATGCCGTCGCGCACGGCGTCCGGCTTGTCGGCCTGTTCGGCGTCGTAGGCGTAGAGACGGGGCAGGAACAGCAACCCCGCCATCCAGGCGATCACCGCCAGAATATGCAGACCGCGCGCGAGATTGTACCAGTCCATCCGCCTCTCCTCAGGCCGCGCGACGTTCCGCCTGACACGGACAAGCCTTCCAGCGGCCCTGACAGCCCGGCCCTGCCGGCGCCGTTCCGGTGCGGTGAAGGCTCTCGGCGACCGCACCCGCCAGGCCGTCAATGAAGGGGGCCATGACGCTGACGGTCGGGGCGCGCAGGTAGGGGTGCACCCCCGCCTCATGCGCCAGCTCGCCGTATTCGATGTCGAGCTCGACGAGCGTCTCGATGTGCTCGGAGACGAAGGCGATCGGGGTCACGACCACGCCGACGCCGTCACGCCCGGCCTGGACGATCACGTCGGGCGTGGACGGACCCAGCCATTTCAAAGGACCGACCCGGCTCTGGTAACACAGCACCCAATCGATCAGCTCGGCGCGGGCGGCGACAGCGGCGACGGTGGCCTCCACCTGCTCCTGGTAGGGATCGCCCTTGCCGGTCACCAGCTTCTCGGGGATGCCGTGGGCGGAGAACAGCACGCGCAGCGGCTTGCCCGGATGGGCGGCTTCGGCCTCGGACAGCTTGGCGCGCACCGCCTGGGCCTGGGCTTCGATCCAGCCGTCCAGCCGGGGATAGCAGCAGATGGTGCGCACGCGACCCGAGCCAGCGTAGGATTCGCGCCAAGCTTTGAGCGACGAGGCCGTCGTGGTGGTCGAGAACTGGGGATAGAGGGGCAACAGCACCACTTCGTCCGGACCCCAGACGGCGACGTCGGCCGCGGCCTCGTCGGTCAGGGGGTGCCAGTAGCGCATGGCCATGAAGCTCTTGACCTCGTCGCCGGGCAGGAGCCGCGCCAAGGCCGCGTCGAGCGCCGCCATCTGCTTGAGCGTCTCGGCCTTCAGCGGCGATCCGCCGCCCGCGTCCATCTGGGCATAGTTGGCCTGGGCGCTGACCTCGCGCCTTGACGAAATCAGCCGGGCCAGCGGCGTGCGCACGAAGCCCGGCAGGCCAATGATGGCCGGATCGTTGAACAGATTGAACAGGAAGGGCTGAACCGTCTCGGCGTCATCTGGCCCGCCGAGGTTGAACAGAACGACAGCGATCCGCCGGCCGCCTGAAGGGGAGCCGATCCGCGAACCTCGGGCGTTCTGGCTACCGGCCTGCCGGTTCACTGGGCTCCGATCCGCTTCAACACCTGCTCAACGTGAGCGATCGGCACGTCCGGCAGGATGCCGTGGCCGAGGTTGAAGACCCATGGCCCAGAGCCCCAGGCCTCGACAAGCTCATCCACCCTGCGGTCCAGAGCCGCACCGCCGACGCGCAGCAGCAGCGGATCGAGCGCGCCCTGGATCGGCTTGATCGCCTGGACCTCGCGACCCTTGGCCAGGGAGCAGGCCGTGTCGAGCGCCACGCCCTGGACGTCGACCTCGCGGGCGTAGCGGTCGGCATGCAGCGCCGAGCCGCGCGGGAAGCCGATCAGGGGCACGGTGACGCCGAGCTCGCGCAGGCGGGCGACCAGGGCATGGTGAGGCTTGAGCACCAGCCGCTCGAACAGATCATCGGGCAGGCCCTCCGCCCAGCTCTCGAAGATCTTGAGGCAGTCGGCCCCGGCGTCGGCCTGCATCTTCAGATAGTGGGCCGTGGCCTCGACCAGCACGGCCAGGACGGCATCAACCTTCTCCGGCTCGGCATAGGCGTAGGAGCGGGCGGTGGCGCGCTCGCCCTTGCCGATGGTGTCGTGGCCGCCGTCCAGCATGTAGGTGGCGACGGTCCAGGGCGCGCCGGCAAACCCGATCAGGGCGCGATGGGGCTCCAGCTCGGCGCGGACGCGGGTCAGGCTCTCGCCGACCTCCGACAGGGCGCGACCGGCGCCTTCCGCCAGGCCCTGCATGTGCTCGACCGACGGGAGTTCGCCCAGGCGAGGCCCTTCGCCGGTCTCGAACCAGACCTTCTGGTCGAGCGCCTGGGGGATCAGCAGGATGTCGGCGAAGACGATGGCGGCGTCGAAACCGAAGCGTCGCATGGGCTGGAGCGTGGCCTCCGCCGCCATCTCCGGGTTCAGGCAGAAGGCGATGAAGTTCGGCGCCTTGGCCCGCAGCTCGCGGTACTCGGGCAGGTAGCGACCCGCCTGACGCATGAACCAGACCGGGGGGCGGTCCAGGGTCTCGCCCCGAAGGACACGGATCAGCGAAGGCGTGGTGCTCATGGATCGGCTTTACGGGGCGAACGGCGTCCTCTCAAGCCCACGCTCCTCCCCCTTCACCTGATCAAGATTTGAAAAGGAATGGAGGAAGTCAGCAGGGGGCGGGACGGCGGGGATGAATCGCCTGCTCGAGAGCCTCTTAGGTGGGTTCTCCTGCGACTGGCCGGGACAAGAAGACGATTGTGTGACGGCCTGTCGAAAACGGGGACAAGTCTTAATGAGGCGTTAACACATGGGCTCTCGGGGCGTGCTGGCGCCGCGACGGTTCTGGGCGCCGTTTACTCTTCGTTAAGGATTTCCCCAGCCGACCTGCAGCGCGGTCCGTCGCCGGGGATGATCCGCGTTCGGAGCGGCGACGCTGTCCGAATCCGTCCCGGCTCGCCTCCGCATCCCTGCGCGGCTATAGACATCGGCGCCCCGGCCCGGCCGGTCGGCGCCCCGGGTCGTCCACAGGATTCCTCGCCATTCGCACCGCCGCCGCCCTCCCTGTCCCCGGACGATCCGCATGAGCCCCGCGCGCCCCGCCGGCGCTTCGCGTCTGGCCACGTACTTCCATGTGCATCTGGTGTCGGACTCGACCGGCGAGACCTTGAACGCCATGGCCAAGGCGGTGACGGCCCGCTTCGACGGCGTCATTCCCATCGAGCACATCTATGCGTTGGTGCGGTCGGACAAGCAGATGGAGCGGGTGCTGGCCGAGGTGGCGTCGGCGCCGGGCGTGGTGCTCCACACCATCGTCGACCGCGATCTGCGCGCCCAGCTGGAGGAAGGCTGCCGCGCGCTCGACATGCCCCAGATCGGGGCGCTGGATCCGCTGGTCGGGGCGCTGTCGCGCTATCTGGGGGCGGCGCTGTCGACCCGGGTCGGGGCCCAGCACGCGCTGGACCACGACTACTTCAACCGCATCGGGGCGCTCGACTTCGCCATGGCCCATGACGACGGCCAGGGCACGGCCGAGCAGCTGGAAGGCGCCGACGTAGTGCTGGTCGGGGTCAGCCGGACGTCCAAGACGCCCACCTGCATCTACCTGGCTCATCGCGGCGTACGGGCGGCTAACGTCCCGCTGGTGCCGGGTCAGGAGGACGGGGAACGGCTGGTGGGGCTGAAAAACCCTCTGATCGTGGGCCTGACGGTCTCGCCCGATCGTCTGGTGCAGATCCGGAGGAACCGTTTGGACGGCCTGAACGCCAACCATGCCTCGGCCTATGTCGAGCCGGACGCTGTGCGCGAAGAGACGATCAAGGCTCGTCGCGCCTTCGAGCGGCGCGGCTGGCCGACCATCGATGTGACCCGCCGCTCGGTAGAGGAGACGGCGGCGGCGGTTCTGAACCTGTTGAACGAGCGACGCAGCAAGCAGATGGGGGCGAGCTGGTGAGCGGCCCGCTGATCCTGGCGTCGCGCAGCGCCGCGCGCCGGGCCATGCTGGCGAGCGCGGGCGTACCCTTCGAGGCCGAAGACGCCGGCGTGAACGAGCCTGCGATCAAGGCGGCCTTCAGCGGCGACGACCCCGCCGCTCTAGCGGTCGAACTGGCCAAGGCCAAGGCGCTGGCCGTGTCGGCCCGGCGATCGGGGGCCTGGGTGCTGGGGTCGGACCAGACCCTGGCCTTCGACGGCGGCCTGATCTCCAAGGCACCCAGTCTGGAGGCTGCGCGTGACCGCCTGAGGATCATGCGGGGACGCGAGCATCACCTTCATTCCGGCGCGGCGTTGGCCAGGGACAACGAGGTCGTCTGGTCCGGCGTCGACACCGCCCGCATGGCGATGCGGGACTTCTCCGACGCCTTCCTCGACGCCTATCTGGCGGCCGAGGGCGAGCCGGTGCTGGGGTCGGTGGGCGCGTACCGGCTGGAGGGGATGGGCAGCCAGCTGTTCGACCGCGTCGAGGGCGACTACTTCACCGTGCTCGGGATGCCGCTGTGGCCCGTGCTGGCGGAACTGCGGCGGGTCGGGGTGATCGCGACATGAGCCGGATTACCGGCGCGGCGCGGCTGGCGGGCATCGTCGGCAATCCGGTCGCCCATTCGCTAAGCCCCATCATACACAACGCCTGGATCGAAGCGCTCGGTCTTGATGCCGTCTATGCCGCTTTCGCACCGACCGACGCTTCGGGGTTCGCCACTCTGGTCGAGGCCGGACGGGCCGGTCTGCTGGACGGCGTCAACGTCACCGCGCCGTTCAAGGAACAGGCCTTCGCCCTGGCCGATCAGGCGTCCGACACCGCGCGGGCCAGTCGTTCCGCCAACATCCTCAGGTTCCGGGACGGACGGGTCGAGGCCGACAGCGCCGATGGGGAAGGCCTGCTCTGGGCGCTCAAGCATCAGGCGCCCGGTCTGGATCTGCGCGGCGCGCCGGTGGTGATGCTGGGGGCCGGTGGAGCGGCGCGGGCGGCTGTGGCTGCGCTGGCGAGCGCCGGCGCGCGCGTCCGGATCGTCAACCGGACGCGTGAGCGGGCCGAGGCGCTGGCGGCCGACATCGGGCTCGGCGTGGAGGCAGGGGACTTGGCGACGGCCTTTGACGGCGCCCGGCTTGTGGTCAATGCGCTTAGCGTCAAGCCCGAGTTCGATCCTGCCCGCTTCGATGTGGGCACGGTCGTCATGGACATGACCTACCGCCCGGTCGAGACGCCGTTCCTGCGCGCGGCGAAGGCCGCGGGTCTGACCACGGTCGATGGTCTGGCCATGCTGATCGGCCAGGCGGGGCCGTCGTTCCGGGCCCTGTTCGATGTCGAGCCGCCCGCGCTCGATCCCCGGCCGCTGCTGCTGGCCCACCTGGGAGAGGCGGGGTGATCCTGCTCGGCCTGACCGGCTCCATCGGCATGGGCAAGTCCACGACGACGGCCATGTTCGCCGAGCATGGCGCGATGGTCTGGAACGCCGATGACGCCGTCCACGCCATCTACGCGCCTGGCGGGGCGGCGGTCGGGCCGGTGGGGGAGGCGTTTCCGGGCGTGGTCGTCGACGGCGCTGTGGACCGGGCGCGGCTGGCGGAGGCGCTGGGGCGGGATGAGACGGCGTTTCGGCGGCTGGAGACCATCGTCCATCCCCTGGTCGCCGCCGGTCGGGTCGCCGACCTGGAGGCGGCGCGGGCGGCAGGGGTGAAGCTGGGCGTGCTGGATATCCCCTTGCTGTTCGAGACCGGCGGCGACCGGGCGGTGGATGCGGTGGTCGTGGTCACGGCTGATGCCGAAACCCAACGCCGGCGGGTTCTGGCCCGGCCCGGCATGACGGTCGAACGGTTCGAGGCCATTCTGGCGCGCCAGACGCCGGACGCCGAAAAGCGCCGCCGAGCCGACTTCATCGTCGACACCTCGGCGGGGATGGACGCCGCGCGCGCCCAGGTCGCCGAAATCGTGGGGACGGTTCTGGCTCCGGAGTGGACGCCGCCGCGCCGGACTCTTTCGCCGCCGGACGAAGCACACCATTAAGGTGGCATGGCCCGCGAGATCGTCCTCGACACTGAAACCACCGGCTTTGACCCCAAGACCGGCGACCGCCTGATCGAGGTCGGCTGCATCGAGATCGAGGACCTGCTGCCGACCGGCCGGACCTTCCATCGCTTCGTCAACCCGGAGCGGCTGATCCCCGAAGGCGCGATCAAGGTCCACGGCATCACCGACGACAAGGTCAGGGACGCACCGAAGTTCAAGGAGATCGTCGTCGACCTGATGGAATTCATCGGCGACGCGCCGGTGATCGCCCACAACGCCAACTTCGACCGGGCCTTCATCGATCACGAATGCGGCCTGTGCGGCCACGCCCTGATCGATCAGACCCGCTGGATTGACACCCTGGCCCTGGCCCAGAAGCGTTTTCCGGGCATGGCGAACTCGCTCGACGCCCTGTGCAAGCGGTTCAAGATTTCGCTGGTCGAACGCACCCTGCACGGCGCCCTGATCGACGCCCGCCTCCTGGCCGACGTCTATCTGGAGCTCAAGGGCGGCAAGGAGCGGCGGCTGGACCTCTCCGCGCGCTCGGCGGTGCAGGCGGCGACGGTCGAGGTCTCGGCCGGCGGCTATGCGCCCCGTCCCCGGCCGGTCGCACCACGTCTGACCGAAGCGGAAGCCGCCGCGCACGCGGCCTTCCTGCTGGAGACGCTGAAGGACCGGTCGCTGTGGGCGGGCTACGGCGTCGAGGTCGACCCCGCCGCTTGATCGATCAGGCCGCGCCGGCCTGCTGGGCCGCCTGTTGCATCCGCGCAGCGTAGATGCCGGCGAAGTCGATCGGATCGAGCATGAAGGGCGGATAGAAGCCGCCGTCCGAGGTGGCGCGGGCCACGATCTCGCGCGCATAGGGGAAGAGGTAGCGCGGGCACTCAATCAGCAGCATCGGCTCGATGTCCTGCTCGGACACGCCCTGCAATTGGAACAGGCCGCCGTAAAGCAGTTCCACGTGGAACACCGCCGTCGTCTCGGTCGAGGCCTTGATCGACAGCTTGAGGTCGACCTCGAACAGACCGTCCGGTCGGCCCGTCGCGTTCAGCTCCACGCCCATGTCGATCTGGGGCTTGCCTTCCAGACGCAGGCTGTCCGGCGCGCGCGGGTTCTCGAACGACAGGTCGCGAACGTATTGGGCCAGGATGCGGAAGCCCGCGATCGGCTGCTGGGCGGGAGCGCCGGAGGCGTCGGCGGGCGTGGCGTCGGTCATGGTGCGAACAGTCGGCTGGGCGTCGGAAAGGACAAAGGTGCGCGCGACTAGCATCGGGGACGCGATGTCGCAACGCTCGCAGGGGGTCAGGCGGGGTGCGGCCTGCCTTGCGCCCGCCTATATAGGCCCCTAATCGTCCAACCGAGTTCGTCCACGCGGCTTTCCGGGCCGCCGTCGGACGCCAACGTCAGGAAGTGCCAAGGTCAGGATGTGGCAGTGCCGGTAGAATTCTCGATCGTGATCTTCGCCGTGATCGCGGCCGTCGTGCTGTTCCAGCTCTACAATGTGCTGGGCAAGAAGGTCGGCCGCCAACCCGAGGACGGCTCCAAGGTGCCGGTGCTGGGCAAAGCGCCCGCGACGCCCGAGCCGGTGGCCAAGATGCCTGCCGTCGACGCGGCTGCGCTGGCCGCCGCCGCCAGCCTGCGGGCCCGCGACCCCGGTTTCGACCCGGGCAAGTTCATCGAGGGGGCGCGCCAGGCCTATGAGACCATCGTGCGCGGCTACGCCACCGGCGACCGCGCGGCGCTGAGACCGCTGCTGACCCCCTCGGTGCTGGAATCCTTCGAGGCCGGCATCGCCGCCCGCGAGACCCGGGGCGAGACCGAGGAGGTCGAGTTCCTGCACGGCCCCCGCGCCGACTTGGAGATCGCCTCGGCGGAGGGCGACAAGGCGGTCGCCAAGGTCCGTTTCCTGGCGGAATTGCGCTCCAAGATCTTCCCGGCCGGCGCGGACGCCACGGTCGAGCCGCGCGTCGAGGAACGCCGCACCGCCGAACACTGGACCTTTGAACGGTCGCTGGGGGCCACCGATCCCAACTGGGTGCTGGCCCGCGTCGAACCCGCCAGCGCGTGAGCGCGGAGGGCCGCGCGGCCAGGACCGCCGGGCTGTGGCTCGGCGTCCTTGGGCTGATCCTGGCGGGGTGCGCGACGCCGGCGCCTGAGGCGCCGAGGCCCGCTCCGCCCGCGCCTGCGCCCGGTACTCCCGCTCCGCCCGTTCCCGGCATGCCCGGCCCGTCGAGCCTGGCCGGATGGGCGGATGAGGATCATCTGTCGGCCTTTTTCGCCTATGTCCGGACCTGCGGCGTCGCGCGCGAGGCCGCTGCCGTCCGACAGTGCGAGCGCGGCCGATTGATCCAGCAGACCTCGCGGCCGGTGACGCCCTCCCTCGCGCGCGCCTTCTTCGAGACCGGCTTCTCCGTCGTTCAGGCCGAAACCGCTGACGGTGGTCCGGGCCTGCTGACCGCCTATTTCGCGCCGGAGTACGAAGCGCGGCGCGCCCCGAACGCCGTTTTCGACACCCCGGTCCTGCCCCGCCCCGAGGGCTGGACCCGCGGCTGGGTCGGCCCTGCCCGCGCCGAGATCGAAGCCGGACCGCCGCCCGCCGCGCCCTTGGCCTGGATGCGGGCCGAGGACCTGTTCTTCCTCCAGATCCAGGGGTCCGGCTATCTGACATTCGAGGACGGATCGAAGGCCCGCGCCGCCTACGCCGCAGACAATGGCCGCCCTTTCGTCGGCATCGCGCGGCCGATGGCGGACCAAGGCCTGCTACCGCGTGACGGAACGTCCGGCGAGGCCATCCGCGCCTGGCTGGCGGCGAACCGGGGTCCCGAGGCGCGGGCGATCACGGCTTTGAATCCCCGTTACATCTACTTCGCCCTAGACCCGGATGACGGTGGCGATCCGGCCGGCGCGGCCGGCGTGCCGCTCCCGGCCCGGCGCGCCATAGCGGTCGATCCCACCAGCTGGACCTATGGCGACCTCGTGTGGATTTGGGCCGACGGCGGAAACCTGCGCGGCGCACGGGGCGGGTATCAAGGCCTGGTCATGGCGCTGGACACCGGCTCGGCCATACGGGGGCCGGTGCGCGCCGACCTCTACATGGGCCGGGGCGCGGCGGCGGGCGAGGAGGCCGGAGCGGTCATGCATCCCTTGCGAATGTGGCGCCTGGTTCCGCGCTGAGGGTCAGCGGCGGCGCAGACCGCCGAGAACGCCCCTTAGCAGTTCGCGCGTGATCGTCGATCCCGCCGTGCGCAGGACCGACTTGGTCAGGGCTTCCATCGGCGTCTGGCGGTTGGAGCGACGCGGCGCGCGCGGTTCGGCCGGGGCGCGCGTCCGGGCGGGTTCTCGCGGTGTGGGAGCTTTCTCGGCCGCTTCGGCATGCTCCGCCTCGGCCTGGATCCGGGCGTGGCGGGCGGCGAGGATTTCCTCGGCGGACTCGCGATCCACCATCGTGTCATAGACGCCCTTGATCGGGCTCGCGGCCATGACGGCGGCGCGTTCGGCGTCTGTGGCGGGGCCCAGACGACTGTCCGGCGGGCGGATCAGGGTGCGCTGAACCACCGTGGGCGCGCCCTTCTCGTCCAGAACCGAGACCACGGCCTCGCCGGTGCCCAGCGCCTGGATCGCTTCGGTGGTGTCGAAGGCCGGATTGGCGCGGAAGCTGTCGGACGCCGACTTCAGGCCGCGCTGTTCGGCGGGCGTGTAGGCGCGAAGCGCGTGCTGGATGCGGTTGCCCAGCTGGGCCAGCACGCTGTCGGGGATGTCGGCCGGGTTCTGGGTGACGAAATAGACGCCGACGCCCTTGGAGCGGATCAGGCGCACGACCTGTTCGACCTTTTCCAGCAGCGGCTTGGGCGCGTCGCGGAACAGCAGGTGAGCCTCGTCGAAAAAGAAGACCAGGCGCGGCTTCTCCGGGTCGCCGACCTCGGGCAGCTGTTCGAACAATTCTGACAGCAGCCAAAGCAGGAAGGCGGCGTAGAGACGCGGCGAACCCATCAGCCGGGTCGAATCCAGCACATTGACCTGGCCCCGACCGTCCAGTCCGACGCGGATCATGTCTTCCAGCTTCAATGCCGGCTCGCCGAAGAAGGCCTTGCCCCCCTGCTGTTCGAGCTGAAGCAGCGCGCGCTGGATGGCGGCGACCGAGGCCGGGGCGACGTTGCCGACCTCGCGCCCGATGCGGGCGGCGTTCTCCGAGACATAGGTCAGGACCGAACGCAGGTCGTCCAGATCGAGCAGCAGCAGGCCTTCCTTGTCGGCGACGTGGAAGGCGACGGTCAGGACGCCTTCCTGGACGTCGTTCAGGTCCAGCATCCGCGCCATCAGCAGGGGTCCGATCTCCGACACCGTGGTGCGGATCGGGTGGCCCTTCTGGCCGTAGAGATCCCAGAACACGGTCGGCGCCGCCTTGGGAACAAGCGTCAGGTTCATACCGGCGGCGCGGGCCAGCAGCTTTTCGTTCGGCGCGCCCGGCTGGCTGATCCCCGACAGGTCGCCCTTCACATCGGCGCAGAAGACCGGCACCCCGGCCTCCGAGAAGCCCTGGGCCATGATCTGCAGGGTCACCGTCTTGCCGGTGCCGGTCGCGCCCGCAACGATGCCGTGGCGGTTGGCCCGGTTCCAGAGCAGCAGCTCGGGCTTGTCCGATTGACCGAGAAACAGGCCGGCGGGCGCGTCGGACATGGGCGGGTCTCCGAAAGGGCTCGGTCCTGCTTAGCCGAGGGCATTGCGCGCCGCCAGACGATCGCCGGTTGACCGGCTCGTCGCGGACCCCGACAGTTCGTCCATGAAGCCGCCCATCGCCATCCCCACCTCGACCGTCGCCCGCAACGCGCTGGTCACCCTGGCGGTGGTGGCCGTGGGCGCGGCGCTCTACTGGCTCCGGGACATCCTGACGCCGCTCGCCATGGCCATCTTCCTGATGATCATGATCGACGGGGTGAAGCGTCTGATCGAGCGGCACACCGCCCTTCCGGATCATACCGCCGGGATCGCCGCCCTGCTGCTGGTCATCGCGGTCTTCTTCGCCGTCATCGCCTTCATCGTGAACGGGGCGGCGGCTTTTTTCACGGACATGTCGGGCGTGTCCAGCGGCATAGGGCCCCGCATTGACGCCATCATCGCCGATGGAGCGCGGATGTTCGGCATGGAGGCGGCGCCGACGGCGGCAGAGCTGATCGCGGGCATGGACATCCGGGGGTATCTGACCAGCCTGGCGCTCCAGATGCAGGGCGTGGCGTCGGGCGCCTTCTTCGTCATGGTCTATCTGGGCTTCCTTCTGGCGTCGCAGGCGGGGTTCCGTCGCAAGCTGGTGGCGATGTTCCCGCACCGCGAACAGCGGTCCGAGGCTCTGGAGGTGTTCCATCGCGTGCGCGGCGGGGTCGAGGGCTATCTCTGGGTCCAGGCGGTCACGGGGGTGATCATCTGCGCGGCGGCCTGGATTCTGATGCGGGTGGTCGGCCTCCAGCATGCGGAGTTCTGGACCTTCATCATCTTCGTCGTCGGCTTCATCCCGGTCCTGGGCGGGGCGGTGGCGGGTCTCGCGCCGCCCCTTTTCGCGCTGGTCCAGTTCCCGACCTACTGGCCCGCGCTGATCCTGCTAGTGGGTTTGCAGATCATCCTGTTCGTGGTCGGCAACCTGATTCAGCCCCGCATGCAGGGCGACAATCAGAACGTCGACCCCGTCGCCGTGCTGCTGGCGCTGGCGCTTTGGGGCAAGATGTGGGGCGTGGTCGGCATGTTTCTGTCCACCCCCCTGCTGGTCATGACCATGGCCATCCTGGCGGAGTTCAAGGGATCGCGGTGGATCGCAGTGCTGATGTCCGGCAACGGCCGGCCCTATGAAGACGAGGACCACCACGACCACGGGCCGCCCGCGAAGCGCCCGGCCCGCGTCAAACCGCCGCGCCCGGCCGCGTCGGAGCCCTGATCGGGCGCCCTTGCATCGCCGCATTCGGCCCCCATCTGGGCATCACACGTCGCGGCCCACCCCTCCCCCTCCCAGGCCGCGGCGGTATCGGTCGGCGCCACCCCCCTCCAGCGCCGGCTTGACGAGAGGCCGTCGGACGCCCGTCCGGCGGCCTTTTCGTTTGTCTGACGTCGCCGGGGCTTCCCGCCGGACGCGGGCGGGCCTATTGCCGGGGTCTGCGACCGGCGGCCGCAACCAGGCCGCGCTGAACGAGACCTGCCCATGTCCGGCGAAACCCGCGCCTCTGCCCCGTTCTCCAGCGCGGAGGCCCTCAAGGCGGCCTTCGCCAAGGCCCGGGGCGGCGGCGGGCCGCTGGACGGACTGGAGCAGTCGTTCGTCGATCAGGCGTTTGAGGATTACGCCGAGGACGAGACGCCCGAGCTGTCGCCTGAAGACGTCGCCGGCCTTCTGGCGGACGCCTGGCGCTGGAGCGAACGTCGCGGGTCCGGCGAGGCGCCGCTGATCAACATAGAGCCCCTGACGGTCGGCGGGCGCGAGACCCCCTACGACGTCCTGCGCATCGTGCAGGACGACCGTCCGTTCCTGGTCGACAGCGTCATGGGCGAGCTGGCCGACGCCGGCGTGTCGGTGCGCGCCCTGTTCCACCCGGTGCTGGCCCTGTCGCGGCAGGCGGACGGATCGCGGCGCGCGAACGGCGGCGACACGCGGGAATCGGTCATCGCCGTCGTTCTGGACCCCCTGCCGCAGGACCGCCGGGAGGCGCTGGCCAAGTCGGTGGCCGAGGCGCTTGCCGACGTTCATCTGGCCGTCGCCGACTTCGGCAAGATGAGCGCCCTGATGGAGCGGTCGGTCGCTCACCTTGAAGCGCGGCCCGGCGGCATCGATCCGGAGGTCGTGGCCGAGAACCTCGCCTTCCTGCGCTGGCTGAACGACGACCACTTCGTCTTCCTGGGCGCGCGCGACTACGACTATCCCCGCACGGCCGACGGCGGCTATGCGCACGAGGCGCCGCTGGACCAGTCGGCGGAAGGCGTCGGCGTGCTGCGCGATCGTGAGCGCACGGTGCTGCGCCGCTCGTCCGAGCCCGCCGTCCTGACCGCCCAGATGAAGCGTCAGATGGACCTGTCCGAGCCGGTCACGGTGGCTAAGGCCAATCTGCGCAGCCGCGTGCACCGTCGGGCCTACATGGATTACGTCGGGGTCAAGCGGTACGGCGAGGACGGCCGTCCGTCGGGCGAAACCCGCTTCGTCGGCCTGTTCACCGCCGAGGCCTATGACCGCGCCGCCTCCCAGGTGCCGCTGATCCGCAGGAAGGTCGCCAACGCGCTGGCCCGCGCGGCCAAGGCGCCCGGCAGCCACAATGAGAAGCGGCTGAAGAACATCCTGGAGAACTATCCCCGCGACGAGCTCTTCCAGATCACCGAGGACGAGCTGCTGGAGACCGCGCTCGGCATCCTGCATCTCTACGACCGGCCGCGGATCAAGACCTTCACGCGCAAGGACCCCTTCGACCGGTTCGTCTCGGTCCTCGCCTTCATCCCGCGCGAGCGGTACGACGCCGGGGTCCGCGAGCGCATCGGCAAGATCCTGGCCCGCGCATGGGGCGGGCGGCTGTCGGCCTGGTATCCGCAGTTGTCGGACGCGCCTCTCGTGCGCATTCACTACATCGTCGGCGTGACGCCGGGCGACCATCCGACGCCCGACGCCCGCGCGCTGGAAGCCGAGATCACCGAAGCTGGGCGAAGCTGGATCGACCGGTTCGAAGGCGCGCTGCGGGCAGCCGACATCGACGACGTGGAGATCGGCGCGCTCAGCTCGCGCTGGGCCGAGGGCTTCGGGCCGGGCTATCGCGCCCGCTACGACGCGGCCGAGGCCGTGGCCGATCTGCAGGAGTTCGACCGCCTGGGCGAGGGCGAGCCGGTGGCCGTGCGCGCTTTCCGCCATGCCTCGGACAGCCCGCTGCAATTCCGCTTCAAGCTCTATCACCGGGGCGCGGCGGTGCCGTTGTCGGACGTGCTGCCGATCCTCGCCGACATGGGGCTGAAGACGCTGGAGGAGTTCGGCAACGCCGTGCACCCGACGGGCGGCGGCGAGATCCACGTCCACGAGTTCCTGCTCGAGGACCCGCGCGGCGAAGCCCTGGCCTTCGGCGATGTGAAGGGCCCGTTCGAGGAGGCCTTCAAGGCGGTCTGGACCGGCCGCACCGAGAGCGATGGCTTCAACCGCCTGGTGCTGGAGCTGGGCGTCGGCTGGCGAGAGGCGGCGTTGATCCGCACCCTGGCCCGCTATCGGCAACAGACGGGCCTCGACCCGTCGCAGGCCGTGCAGGAAGAGGCGCTCCGGGACTACCCCGCCATCGCGCGCGCGCTGATCTCCCTGTTCGCCTGCAAGTTCGATCCGGCCCACGGGGGCTCCGCCGACGACCGCGCCGGCCAGATCAGCCAGCTTCAGGCCAAGATCGACCGCCTGTTGATGGAGGTGAAGAGCCTGGACCACGACCGGGCGCTGCGCCGGATCGCGGCCCTGATCGGGGCGGTCAAGCGGACCAACTACTATCAGGTCGGTTCGGACGGGGCGCCCAAGCCGCATATCTCGATCAAGATCGCCTCGCGCGAGCTCGACGATCTGCCGTTGCCGAAGCCCTATCGCGAGATTTTCGTCTGGGCCCCGCACATCGAGGGCGTGCACCTGCGCTTCGGTCCCGTGGCGCGCGGCGGCCTGCGCTGGTCGGATCGCCGCGACGACTTCCGCACGGAGGTGCTGGGCCTGGTCAAGGCGCAGCAGGTCAAGAACGCCGTCATCGTGCCCGTCGGCTCCAAGGGCGGCTTCTTCCCCAAATACCTTTCGCGGATCGTCCGCGCCGGCGGCGACCGCGACGCTCAGCAGGCCGAGGCCGTCCGGGCCTACAAGACCTTCCTGTCCGGCCTTCTGGACATCACCGACAACATCGGGGCGGACGGCGGGGTGATCCGCCCGGCGAACGTCGTGCCGTTCGAGGGCGATGATCCCTATCTGGTCGTGGCGGCGGACAAGGGCACGGCGACCTTCTCGGACATCGCCAACGGCGTTTCGGCCGAGTACGGCTTCTGGCTGGACGACGCCTTCGCCTCGGGCGGCTCGGTCGGCTACGACCACAAGGCCATGGGCATCACGGCGCGCGGCGCCTGGGAGGCGGTCAAGCGCCACTTCCGCGAGATCGGCAAGGACATCCAGTCCGAGCCCTTCACCGTCGTCGGCGTCGGCGACATGTCGGGCGACGTCTTCGGAAACGGGCTCTTGCTGTCCAAGGCTTCGAAGCTGATCGCCGCCTTCGATCACCGCGACATCTTCATCGACCCCAATCCCGACCCGGCGCGGTCGTGGGAAGAGCGCAACCGCCTGTTCCAGCTGCCGCGCTCGTCCTGGCAGGACTATGACAAGGCGTTGATCTCGGCGGGTGGCGGGGTCTTCTCGCGCGGGGCCAAGTCGATCGAGCTCACGCCCGAGATCAAGGCGGCGCTGGACATCACCGAGGACAGCCTGGACCCCGTCAGCCTGATCCGCGCCATCCTGAAGGCCCCCGCCGAGCTGCTCTACCTCGGCGGCATCGGCACCTATGTGAAGTCCGCCGCCGAGACCGACGCCCAGGTCGGCGACAAGGGCACCGACGCTCTGCGGATCAACGCCGACGAGCTCAGGGTCAAGGTGGTGGGCGAGGGGGCCAACCTCGGCTTCACCCAGGCAGGCCGCATCGCGTTCGCCGCGAATGGCGGACGGATCAACACCGACGCGATCGACAACTCCGCCGGCGTCGACACCTCTGACCACGAGGTCAACATCAAGATCCTGGTCGGCTCGGCCGTGACCAACGGCGTCCTGCCGATCGAGGAGCGCGTGCCGCTTCTGGCCTCCATGACTGACGAGGTCGCCCAGAAGGTCCTCGCCCACAACTACGACCAGACCCTGGCCCTGACGCTGCAGCAGGCGGAAGGCGTCGATGGCCTGGACGCCCAGCAGCGGTTCATGCAGGCGCTGACGGCGCGCGGAAAGCTGGATCGCAAGGTCGAGGGCCTGCCCAGCGACCAGCGTGTGCAGGAGATGAAGCAGGCGGGACAGGCCCTGACTCGACCGGAACTCGCCGTGCTGATGGCCTATTCCAAGCTGGAACTGTCCGACGACATCGTCGCCTCGACGGCGCCGGAGGACCCCTTCTTCGAGGAGACTCTGGTCCGCTACTTCCCGCACGCTCTGGCTCGGTTCGAGGAGCAGATGCGCGGGCACCGGTTGCGCCGCGAGATCATCGCGACGGTGCTGTCGAACGAGATCGTCAACATGGCGGGTCCGACCTTCCCCGACCGGCTGCGGGGGGCCTCTGGCTGTGACACCACCGCGCTCGTCATCGCCTTCGAGGCGGCGCGGCGGGTGTTCCGGCTGGACGAGGCCTGGGACGCCGTCAATGCGCTCGACCTGAAGGTTCCGGCGGAAACACAGACGGCGCTCTACACCGAGATCGCGACGGTGCTGCGCCGCCAGACCTTCTGGCTGGCGCGTCGGGCCGGCCAGAGCGGCGCGACCGTGGCGGGGCTGATCGAGGCCTATCGTCCGGCGGCCGACGCGCTGCGGGCCGCGGGCGGAGACGTCCTGTCGCGCTTCGAGCAAACGCGGCTGGCCGAGCGGCTCAAGCGGTTCGCCGACATGGGCGTGGGCGAGGATCTGGCTCAGACGATCTCCATGCTGCGGCCGCTGGTGGCGACCGCCGACATCGGCGATCTGGCGCGGGAGGCCGGCTGGTCCGAGCCCCGCATGGCGCGACTGTACCACCAGGTCGGCGCCGCCTTCGACTTCGACCGGCTGCGCGCGGCCGCCGGCGCCGTGCCCTCCGCCGACCATTTCGACCGGCTGGCGGTGCGCCGCCTGATCGAGGATCTGATGGGCGAACAGGTCGTCCTGACCCGCGCCGTGGCCAAGGTCTCCGACCCGGCCGTCGGCGACAGCGAGGCGACCGCCGAAGCCGCCGTCGACGCCTGGATCGGCTCGCGTCAGGATCTGGTCGAGGGCGTGCGCGCCTCCGTCGACGAGATCGAAGCCTCCGGCGCCGGCTGGACCTTCGCCAAACTGACCATCGCCAATGGTCAAATTCGCCAAGTCGCCGGGGCGCTCTGATGCCCCGCAAGTTCCTGGTCGTGGTCGACGACAGCCCGGAGTTCGAGGCGGCGCTGCGCTATGCCTCGCGCCGGGCGCGCTCGACCGGCGGCCGGGTGGCGCTGCTGCGGATCATTCCCGTCCAGTCCGACGAGCACTGGGCGGGCGTGCGCGAGGAGATCGAGCGTCAGCAACGGGCCGAGGCCGAAGATCTGCTGAGCCGGCTGGGAGACGAGGCGGCGAACCGGTCGGGGGCCCAACCGGTCTTCCTGATCGAGCAGGGCGATCCCCACGCCGCCATCCGCAAGGTCTGCGCCGACGATCCCGAGATCAAGATTTTAGTCTTGGCAGCTGGCTCAGGTGGGCGAGGCCCGGGGCCGCTGGTCAGCGCGGTGCTGAAGGGCGCCGGCTTCGGAGGACGCAAGCTGCCCGTGACGATCGTGCCGGGCGAACTGACAGACGCCGAGATCGAGGATCTGGCCTGACAGGGCGTCAACACCCGAAGCGCCGCTCTTGCGGGCGGTTCCGCCAAGGCGCATCTCTGGCCCATGTTCATCCAGACCGAACCCACGCCCAATCCGAACGTCCTGAAGTTCATCCCCGGACGCATCGTGTCGAGCACGCCGCGCGAGTTCCTGTCGATCGATCAGGCGACGGCTTCGCCTCTCGCCGAGGCCCTGTTCCAGCTGGAGGACGTCACCGGTGTCTTCTTCGGGGACGACTACGTCTCGGTGACCCGCGCCCCCCACGGCCGGGACTGGAGCGACATCAAGCCCGAGGTCCTGGCGGCCGTGATGGACCATTTCACCTCCGGCGCGCCGCTGATCCGCGAGGGCGCGGAGGGCGAGACCGACGCGAGCGAGGACTCCGAGATCGTCGCCGAGATCAAGTCGCTGCTGGACAGCCGCATCCGCCCGGCGGTGGCCCAGGACGGCGGCGACATCCTGTTCGACGCCTTCGACGAGGAGACCGGCGTGCTGTCCCTGCGGATGCGCGGCGCCTGCGCCGGGTGTCCGTCGTCGGCCATGACGCTGAAGGCGGGCGTGGAGCAGATGATGCGCCACTATGTGCCCGAGGTGACGCGGGTCGAGCAGGTCATCTAGGGCCTTTTGAAACGTTTTCGTCTCGCCAAGGCGAGCGGCCTGGCGCACAGTGAGGCGTGGCCCGTTTCGACGCCGATCCCCAGCTGAACGCCCTTGGCGACGCGCTCGCCGCGCTGCGCCGCGAGGCTGGCCTGAGCCAGGCCGAAGCGGGCGCGCGGGTCGGCATGACCAGCCAGGGATGGGGCCTGTACGAGAGCGGGCGTCGTCCCGGCCTGTTTCGTCCCGATGTGCAAAGGCGGCTCACCGCGGCCATCGGAGCCACGCCGGAGGCGCTGGCCCTTCGGCTTTCCCCGACCGTGAATGAGGTTGCGACGCCGGCCCGTGGTGTCGAGGCGGGCTCTCGCGAGTTCGTCCCCGCGCCCACGCCACGAGACGCCGATGCGTCCGAGCGCATGACCCTCTTCGACGACGACCTCGCCCCTTGGGCGGAGGCGGGCGTGACCGTGGAGTTCGACCCCTCCCGTTGGCCCCGACGCGGGCAGGGCTGCGTGATCGATCTCCTGGACGGAACCCGGCTGGTCCGGCTCTTCGACGGCGCTGACGCCGATCGCCTGCATGTGCGGGGCGGACCGGCCGGGCTCGAGTCACGTTCGTTCGTAGAACGCCAGATCGTGCGGCAGGTCTGCGCGGTGACGGCTCGACGCGAGTCGTGAAACAAAATCGTTGCCTTCGAGCTCGCGATATGAAACACCTTCGTTGCATCGAAGGAGACAGCTCGGCATGGCTAGAAGGCCCGATGCGACGGACGCCTATGTTGGGGCGCGTCTCGCCATGCGCCGCCAGGCCATGGGCCTGACGCAGGCCGCCCTCGGCCAGCGTCTGGGGCTTAGCGCCCAGCAAATCCAGAAGTACGAGACCGGGTCCAATCGCATCTCGGCCTCCACCCTCAGCCGCATCGCCACGCTGATGGGCGAACATCCCGGGGCGTTCTTTCCGGCCTCCGCCACCGCCGCGCTTCCGTCCGATCCCGATCTGCTGGTGAGCGCGCGGCTGATGACCGCCAGTGCGGAGGGTCGCGCCGTCGCAAAGCATTTCCCCCTTATCGCCGACCGGACGGTGCGCCAGTCCGTGGCCCGGGTGGTCGAGGCTCTGGCGTCGGTGGGTTGAGCGGGCGTATGCGGGCGGCATGAAAACGCTTGTCATCGACACGGCGCTGAGCGCCTGCACCGCCGCGGTGTGTGGGCAAGGGCGCGTTCTGGGCGTCCGCAGCGAAGTCATGGCGCGGGGCCATTCCGAGCGACTGGGAGGTTTCGTCCGGGAGGCCGTCGGCGAGTCGGGCGCAGGGTTTGCGGCCATCGACCGTGTCGGCGTGACGGTCGGGCCGGGCTCCTTCACCGGTTTGCGGGTCGGCCTCGCCTTCGCCCTCGGTCTGGGTCAGGCTCTTAGCCGGCCGGTCGTGGGGATATCGACCCTGCAAGCCCTGGCCTGGTCCGTCGAGACCGGCCCCGGCGGTCTGGTCGCCGCCGCCATCGACGCGCGTCGAGGCGAGATCTACGTCCAGACCTTCCTTGACGGAGACCCGCTCGACGAGGCCCGCGCCGCCTCCGTCGAGGCCGCGCGCTCGACCTTCGGCGGCGACGGCCCACCCTGGCGCTGGGCCGGAAACGGGGCCGCCCTGATCGCCCTGGACATTGGCCCTGTCGTGACCGAGCCGACGGCGCTGGCGCTGGCGACCCTGACTGAGCGGCTGGAGCCGTCGCGAAACCCTGCCCGACCCCTCTATCTGCGCGCGCCCGACGCCACGCCGCCGGCCCGCCTGCCCGGACAGGCGCGAGCGTCGTGACCGTCGAAACCATCAAGGACCTCGCGCAGGCCCTGGCGGCCATCCACGCCGAGGCGTTCGACTCGCCCTGGTCGACCGAGGCCTTCGCGGCGCTTCTGGCCCAGCCGGGCGTCATGCTGGAGGCGGCGCCGGGCGGCTTCGTGATGGTCCAGGCGGCCGCCGACGAAGCGGAGATCCTGACCCTGGCCGTGCATCCGGCCGCGCGCCGGAAGGGCGTGGCGACAGCCTTGGTCGAGACGGCCACGCGGCGGGCCGCCCTAGCGGGCGCCGGCCGCCTGTTCCTCGAGGTGGCCGAGGACAACCTCGCCGCAAGGGCTCTCTACGCCCGTCTTCGGTTCCAGCCGGTCGGTCGTCGACCCCGCTACTACGCCCGCGCCAACGGCCCCGCCGTGGACGCCCTGCTACTCGCTCGCAATTTGCCCCTCCCGCTTCCCAGCGCCTGATCCGGGGCTTATCTTCCCGCACATGGACCGGATCGAGAAACTCTGCGCCGAGCGCGGCATGCGCATGACCGAACAGCGGCGGGTCATCGCCCGCGTGCTGTCCAGCGCCGAGGATCACCCTGACGTTGAGGAGCTGTACCGCCGCGCCTCGGCCATCGACCCGCACATCTCGATCGCCACGGTCTATCGCACCGTGCGCCTGTTCGAAGAGGCCGGGGTCGTCGAGAAGCATGACTTCGGCGATGGCCGCAGTCGCTACGAAGAAGTGGGCGACGATCACCACGATCACCTGATCGACACCCGCACCGGCGAGGTCATCGAGTTCTTCGACGCGGAGATCGAGCGGCTGAAGTCCGAGATCGCCGAGCGGCTCGGCTTCGAGCTCGTGGGCCACAAGCTGGAGCTCTACGGCAAGCCGATCCCCGGGGCCGAGCCGTCGCGGCGCGAGGGGCTGATCTATACGCGCAACGTCGCCCGGGTCGATCCCGAGAAGGTCTCCTGATCCGAGCCGGCTCGTGCTTGCCTTGCGGTCGCCGGGATCGGCGATCATAAGCCGCCCATGTCCGAGACCCTGACCCCGCCGCAGGCCGGGACGGTCGCGACCCCGGAGTCCGCTCCGGGCGTCAAGCGGCTGTTCATCAAGACCTACGGCTGCCAGATGAACGTATACGACAGCGAGCGCATGGCCGATGTGCTGCGCCCGCTGGGCTATGCCCCGACCGACACGGCCGAGGGCGCGGACTTCGTCATCCTGAACACCTGCCACATCCGCGAGAAGGCGGCCGAGAAGGTCTATTCCGAGCTCGGCAAGCTGAGGGAATTGAAGGACGAGCGGGCGAAGACGACAGGGAATTCGATGACCATCGCCGTCGCGGGCTGCGTCGCCCAGGCAGAGGGCGAGGAGATCATGCGCCGCCAGCCGGCGGTCGATCTGGTGGTCGGCCCCCAGGCCTATCACCAGTTGCCGGAGCTGCTGACCCGGACGGCGCGGGCGCGGGGCGAGCGGATCGGCGCAGACTTCGCCGCCGATGAGAAGTTCGACAGTCTGCCCGAGGCGCGGGGCGTCAACGGTCCGACGGCCTTCCTGACGGTGCAGGAGGGCTGCGACAAGTTCTGCAGCTTCTGCGTCGTGCCCTATACGCGCGGCGCGGAATGGTCGCGTCCGGCGCAGGCCGTGCTGGCCGAGGCGCGGGGTCTGGCGGCCCAGGGCGTGCGCGAGCTGACCCTGCTGGGCCAGAACGTCAACGCCTACGACGGCGCGGGTCCTGATGGATCGGTTTGGACCCTGGCGCGGCTGGCGCGCGCCCTGGCCGACATCCCCGGCATCGACCGCATCCGCTATACGACCAGCCATCCCAACGATATGGCCGACGACCTGATCGCGGCCCATGCCGAGCTGCCCCAGCTGATGCCCTATCTGCACCTGCCGGTTCAGTCGGGCTCGGACCGAATCCTGCGGCTGATGAACCGGAAGCACGGGCGGCAGGGATACATCGACCTGGTCGGCCGTATCCGGGACGCCCGGCCCGACATGGCGCTGTCCGGCGACTTCATCGTCGGCTTCCCGGGCGAGACGGACCGGGATTTCGAGGAGACGCTCGATCTGGTGCGGCAGGTGAACTACGCCTCGGCCTTCAGCTTCATGTATTCGCCGCGCCCGGGGACGCCGGCCGCCGGCATGGGCACGCAGGTGCCTGCCGACGTGTCGCTGGCCCGGTTGCACGCGCTCCAGGCGCTTCTGCTGGAACAGCAGGTGGCCTTCAACAAGGCGCAGGTCGGCCGGACGCTGGACGTCCTGTTCGAGAAGAGGGGCCGCCATGGGCGTCAGGCGATCGGCCGTTCGCCCTATCTGCAATCGGTCCACGCCGAGGACTCGGATCATCTGATCGGGCAAATCGTTCCCGTCCGCATAGTGAGCGGCCAGCAGAACAGTCTGACGGGAGAGCTTCTTGGCGCGTGAAAGCGAGTTCCTCGCCCTGGACGACCGCGCGCTGCGCGCCGTCATCGGGCCGAACAGCCGTCACGTCGCCCTGATCGAGGACGCCTTCAAGGTGCTGATCGAAGCTCCAGGCGGGGGCGTCTCCATCAACGGCGGCGCCCGCGACCGCGCTAACGCCAAGGCGGTCATCGCGTCGCTGGTCGCCCGTGCGGACAAGGGCGCCGAGGTCAATGAGGCGGACGTGCGCGCCGGCATCGCCACGGCGCGCGGCGGCGGCAAGGGAGCAGCCAACTCCTCGGACCCCATGGCCCTGCCGATCGGCAAGCGAGGGGCCATCGTTCCCAAGACCAACGCCCAGGCGCGATATCTGGAGACCCTGTCGCGCTGCGAACTGACCTTCGGCGTCGGCCCGGCGGGCACGGGCAAGACCTTCCTAGCGGCCGCCTATGGCGCGTCCCTGCTGCGGCGCGGGCAGGTGGACCGGTTGGTGATCACCCGCCCGGCGGTCGAGGCCGGCGAGAAGCTGGGCTTCCTTCCCGGCGACCTGAACGAGAAGGTCGATCCCTATCTGGCGCCCATCTGGGAGGCGCTGAACGACATCCTGGGGGCCGAGGACGTCCAGCGCCGCCGCGACAAGGGTGAGATCGAGGCCGCGCCCATCGCCTTCATGCGCGGCCGCACGCTGAGCCACGCCTTCATCATCGTGGACGAGGCCCAGAACACCAGTCGTCTGCAGATGAAGATGGTCCTCACACGCCTAGGCGAAGGCGCGCGCATGGTGGTGACCGGCGATCCCAGCCAGATAGACCTTCTGAACCCGCGCGACAGCGGCTTGGCCCATGCGCTGCGGATCCTGAAGGACGTCCAGGGCGTCGGCGTGCTCGCCTTCGAGGCCGAGGACGTGGTGCGCCACGCCATGGTCGAGCGCATCGTGCGCGCCTACGACGTCGACGCGGCGCGCAGTCGCCCCGCGCCCGACCTCGAGGATCCGTCAGAGCGATGATCGAGGTCGAGGTCGAGGACGCGGCGTGGTCGGCGTCGATCGCCGATGTCGAGGCCGTCGCGACCCGTGCGGCCAAGGCGGCCCTGGGCGTCGCGACCGGCGCGGTCACCGTCCTGCTGAGCGATGATGAGACGGTGCGCGACCTGAACGCCCGCTTTCGCGGAAAGGACAGGCCGACCAATGTCCTGTCCTTCCCCGCCGCCGCCATCCCCGGTGCGGAGGTGCAGCCGCTGGGCGACATCATCCTCGGCTATGGCGTCTGCGCCGAGGAAGCGCGGACCCAGGGCAAGCGCCTTGCCGATCACCTGTCTCACCTGACCGTTCACGGCGTGCTGCATCTGCTGGGTCGCGACCATGAGGATGACACCGAGGCCGAAGCCATGCAGGCCGAGGAGCGTGAGATTCTGGCGGGGCTGGGCGTCGCCGATCCGTACCGGGTGACGGCGTGACGGGCGGACGAGACTGGATCGGGCCCCTGCTGGCGGGCCGATGGAGCCGCATCGGCCTGGCGCTGGCCGCCGGCGTTCTGGCCGCGCTGGTGCATCCGCCGTTCGGAATCCTGCCAGGTCTTGTCGCCTATCCCCTGCTGATGCTGCTCGCGGAGCGTTCGACCACCGTGCGCGGGGCCTTCTGGATCGGCTGGCTGGCGGGGTTCGGCTACTTCCTCGTCGGCTGCTGGTGGGTGGCCGAGGCCTTTCTGGTCAATCCGGCGCAGGCTTGGATGGCACCCTTCGCCGCCAGCCTGCTGCCCGCCGGAATCGGCCTGTTCTGGGGCGCTGCGACCGCGCTCTATCGCCGGCTCGCGCCGGCCAGTCTGGCGCGCGTGCTGGTGTTCGCGGCCTTTTTCGCCCTGCTGGAATGGCTGCGAGGCCATGTGCTGACCGGCTTTCCGTGGAATCCGGCGGGCGCGGGGTGGAAGGCGGGTTCAGCCGCGTCCCAGTTCGCTTCCGTGGCGGGCGTTTACGGCCTGGGCCTGGTCACTGTGGCGGCGTCCGCGGCGTTCGGCCCTCTGGCCTCGCCCGGCCCGCGCAAGCGCCGGATCGGGGTCGCCCTCGCTGGCGCCGGCGTGATCGCCGCCCTGATCGTCGGCGGCACGGTCCGGCTCGCGGGCGCCGAGGTGCGCGAGACCGCGACCCTGGTCCGGATCGTCCAGCCCGACGTGGACCAGGCGTCCAAATGGACGCCCGAGGCCTATCGCTCCATCGTCGATCGCTACGTCAATCTGACGGCCCGTCCGGGGGACGTCCGTCCGGATCTGATCGTCTGGCCCGAAGGCGCGCTTCCCGCCAGCTTCGACGACGTCTTCGCGCCGGGCTCTCCGGATGGCGCGGCCATCGCCCGGGCGCTGCAGCCCGGCCAGACCCTGCTGGCGGGCTTCGCGCGCGGCGAACAGGGCCCGGACGGCCGCGCGCGCTATTACAACAGCCTTCTGGCGTTGCGTGACGAGGGCGGCGAGGGCCTGCGGATCGCGGCGGTCTACGACAAGCACCGCCTTGTCCCGTTCGGCGAGTTCCTCCCGCTGGGCGGCCTGATGAGTTCGCTCGGCGTACGCAGTCTGGTTCACATGCCGGCGGATTTCAGCGCGGGCCCGACCCCGGCGCCCATCGACCTGCCGAACGGGCCGCGCGTCCAGCCCCTGATCTGCTACGAGAGCCTGTATCCCGGCTTCACGCCCGCCGGACGCGACCGGCCGGAGTGGATCGTCAATGTGTCCAATGACGCCTGGTTCGGAGCGACGTCTGGGCCGCTGCAGCATTTCAACCTGGCCAGCTATCGGGCGATCGAGACCGGCCTGCCTGTGGTTCGGGCGACGCCTACGGGCGTGTCGGCGATGATCGATCCGTGGGGCCGGGTGATCGACGGCCAGCGCCTCGACAGCGGCGAGAGCGGGGTGATCGACGCCCGCCTTCCCGCCGCCGCGGAGACGACGATCTACGGCCGTTTCGGTGATCTGATCTTCTGGGCGTTGATTCTAACGGCGATCGTGCCCGCCGCCCTGGGCAGGCTTCGGCGGAGGGCGCCGTGACCGGAGATCGGCCCCGCGCGACGAATTGGCGGACGCATCACATCGATGTCCTACTGGGGCAGCGTCTCCAGGCGCTTCGGGGCGAACGAGGCGTGAGCCGGGCCGATCTGGCGCGTGCCCTGCGGGTGTCGCAACCCGCCCTTCAGCACATCGAATCCGGCGACAACCGGATCAGCGCGGCTCAGCTTTGGCAGGTCTGCGGCGTTCTGGGTGTTCCGGTCCAGGCCATGTTCGAAGACCTGCCCGACAGAATCTGGCGCGATCGAGCCGAGTCCGAGGCCGCATCTCCCGCACCGGCACCTGCGTCTCCGTCCTCGGGGATGGAGGAAGGCCGGACCGGTTTCGAAGGCGCGCCTCCCAGAACCGCTATCGCCCGGCTCGCCAAGGCCGCGCGGCCGCTGACGGACGCCCAGATCGAGGTGCTCGTCGCCACCGCCCGAAGCCTGAGACGCTAGACGCGGAATCGCCATTTCCCAGAATTCGAATGACAGGCGCGGACGGTGAGCGCATTGCGTCCTACAGGTATACGAACTTTTCATGACGGTGAAAAACATGGCCAGAGGCAAGGGAGAGGACGGGCCCCATCCGGTGGACCGACATGTTGGGCGCCGGGTTTGCGAGAAACGGATCAGTCTGGGTTACAATCAGAGCGATCTGGGCCGGGCTCTCGGCCTGACCTTTCAGCAGATCCAGAAGTACGAGAAGGGCACCAACCGGATTTCGGCGTCCAAGCTCTGGGACATCGCCCGGTTCTTCAAGGTCGACGTGGCCTATTTCTTCCAGGGTCTGGGCGGGGCGCAGCCGGGCATGGCCGAGAACGACGCACCGGCGTTCGAACACGACTTTCCGGCGACGCGACACACCATCGAGATCGCTCGGCTGGCGCCCCGGCTCTCGGCGCGGCAGCAGAAGCTGGCGCTGGACTTGATCCGCGAGATGGCGGAACGGCCCGACGCGGACTGACGCGGCGCCGCCCTCAGCCCTGCGAACGCCGCTGGCCGAAGGTCGGCGCGGCGGCCTTCTGCTCGGCCCAGTAGGCTTCGCCCTCGTCCGGCTTGAACATGGTGCGCGGCGTGCCTTCCCGATCGACCACGGCGAAGGTGTTGGTCGAAGCCTGATACAGCAGCACGTCGCCGTTCGGCCGCGTCGCCCGGTCGGTGCCTGACGGCGGCGAGGTGGTGAAGGCCGTGATCTTGGCCAGGAAGTCCTCGGGCGAGCGCGCGCCGAAGTCCGCGCCGTTGCGCTCGTACAGCCGTTGAATCTTCTCATCGACCGTCTCGCGCCGATTGGCCGTCAGCGGCCCGGGCGTTTCGGCCGTTGTTGAGGCCGCCTCTGTCGATCCTTCCGAGGCCGTCGCCGACACCAGCGCCACCGGGGCCGCGCCGGCGCGATCGCGTGTCTCGACAGCCGAGTCTCCATTCCCGCAGGCCGCCAGGCCCAGGGTCGCGACCAGCGTCGCGAACGTCATCGTCGCCTTCATTTGAACCCTCCAATCATCCCGCGAACCGACGTTACGCACACCTCGTGTGTTCTTGCAATGTTCTTTTTTCGCGGCTCGACCGTCGGGCCGACGGCGGCTAGAGGGGAGGCCATGTCCGATCCCGCGCTCACCGGCCGAAAGATCCTGCTGATCGTGGGCGGCGGCATCGCGGCCTACAAGGCGCTGGAACTGGTGCGGCTGCTGAAGAAGGCGGGGGCCGAGGTCCGCTCGGTGCTGACCGAAGGCGGGGCGGCGTTCGTGACGCCCCTGTCGCTGGCCGCTCTGACCGGCCACCCCGTGCGCCAGGGTCTGTTCCTGCCGGACGACGAGACGACGATGGGTCATATCGAGCTGTCGCGCTGGGCCGATCTGGTGGTCGTGGCCCCGGCCACGGCGGGGCTGATCGCCAAGGCGGCGAACGGCATGGCCGATGATCTGGCCTCCACGACGCTGCTGGCGACGGACAAACGGGTGCTGCTGGCCCCGGCCATGAACGTGCGGATGTGGACGCACCCGGCGGTCCAGGCGAACGTCGCGCGACTGAAGGGTTTCCCCGGACTGCCCGGCATGGCGGTGGTCGGCCCCGACGACGGCGAGATGGCGTGCGGCGAGTTCGGGCCCGGGCGCATGGCCGAGCCTGCGGCGATCCTGAAAGCGATCAAGGCCCTGCTCGCGGGTCCAGCTGGGCGGCCGCTTCAGGGACGCAAGGCCGTGGTCACCGCGGGGCCGACGTTCGAGCCGATCGATCCGGTGCGGGGTCTGACCAATCGCTCCAGCGGCAAGCAGGGCTATGCCATCGCCGCTGCGCTCGCCGAGCGAGGGGCGGACGTGACCTTGGTGTCGGGGCCGACGGGCCTGCCCGCACCGCTGGGGGTGACCCGCGTCGACGTCGAGACGGCCTTGCAGATGCAGGTGGCGACGCAGGCCGCCCTTCCCGCCGATATCGCCGTGCTCTCTGCCGCGGTGGCCGACTGGCGGGTCGACACCATCGCCGGCGGAAAGATCAAGAAGGCGCCCGGCGGGCCGCCCGCTCTGGCCCTGATCGAGAACCCCGACATCCTGGCGGGCGTCGCCAAGGCCGGGCCGAACCGACCGACGCTGGTTGTGGGCTTCGCAGCCGAGACGACCGACCTGGAGGCCAACGCCCGGGCCAAGCTGTCGAGGAAGGGCTGCGACTGGATTGTCGGCAACGACGTGTCCGCCGACGTCTTCGGCGCGGACGGCAATACCGTGCTGCTGGTCACGAAAGACGCCGCCGAGCCTTGGCCACGCCTGTCCAAGTCCGAGGTGGCGCAGCGCCTGGCCGACCGCATCGCCGATCATTTCGTCGCTAAAGCCTGAGGACCGCCCTTGAGCACGCTCCGCATCCAGCGCCTGCCGCACGCCGAAGGTCTGGCGCTGCCGGCCTATGAGACCGCCGGGTCGGCAGGCATGGATTTGCGGGCGGCGGTGGCCGAGGACACGCCGCTGACGTTGGCGCCCGGGGCCCGGGCCTTGGTGCCAACGGGCCTCAAGATGGCACTGGAGCCCGGGTGGGAAGCACAGGTGCGCCCGCGTTCCGGCCTGGCGCTGAAGCACGGGATCACCTGCCTGAACACGCCGGGCACCATCGACAGCGACTATCGCGGCGAGGTGGGGGTGATCCTGGTCAATCTGGGTCAGGAGCCCTTCGTCATTCGGCGGGGCGAACGTATCGCCCAGATGGTGATCGCGCCCGTCGCGCAGGTGAAGGTCACGGAGGTCGAGACGCTCGACGAGACCGAGCGCGGAGCGGGTGGTTTCGGATCAACGGGGCGCTAAGCGGAGCCATTTCCGCCGACCGGCGTTAACCCTGCCGGCGGCCAAGCGGGGCCGTGAGACATCGAACCGGAGCGGCGCGTCATGGAAGACCTTCTCGCCCAGCTGGGCAATCTGCTGCAGGGCCTGTTGGCGCTGGCCGACAGCGGTTTCGACGGGGTCAATCAGGTCATGGGCCTGGTGATCGCGGCCGTGTTCGGCTTTTTCCTGATGGGTGCCTGGGGCGGTCTGTGGGGTTCGGCGCTGGGCGCGACTCTGGTCCACACCCTGATCGAGGCCCTGCGCCCGATGCTGGACGGCGGCGCTTTTCTGCTGCCCGACCTGACGGACGGCGGCTTCTGGATCACGCGGCTGGCGCTGTTCCTCGGTTATGCGATCGTCATCGCCGTCTTCTTCTTCATCAAGACCCTGCTGACCGGCGGGTTCGGACGCAGGCGGGCCCACGCGCACTGACGGTTGAGAGGGGCGGCCGACACCGCCCTTTTCTTTCGGCCAAAGCGGGTCTATAGGGCTCCCCACATCGTTAGACCGGCGTCCAACGACGCCGTTTGAAGCGGCGGCGCGGAAGCCCGCCGCTTTTGTTTTCTGGACCCTCTTCTTGCGCGCCAAGACCGTCGAAGACCGTGAGATCCTGGAGCTGGTCGATCCCGTCGCGGAGACGCTCGGCCTTGAGATCGTGCGCGTGCGGCTGATGGGGGGGACGCTGCGGCGTCGGCTTCAGATCATGGCCGAACGGCCGGCGGACAACGACATTTCCGTCGAGGAATGCGCCCGGCTGAGCCGCGCGGTGTCCGAGGTGCTGGACGCGGCGGATCCGATCGCGGGGGAATATCTGCTGGAGGTCTCGTCGCCCGGCGTCGACCGGCCCCTGACCCGGTTGAAGGACTTCGACCTGTTCGAGGGACTTGAGGCGCGGCTCGAGACCGACCGGATGATCGAGGGGCGCAAGCGCTTCAAGGGACTGTTGGCCGGGACCGAGGCCAACAGTATCGCCATCGACCTGGACGGTGAGGACGACACCGCGCTGATTCCCTTCGACTGGCTGGCGGACGCCAAGCTGGTCATGAACGATGCGCTCCTGAAGCGCGGCGCCGCGATCCGGGCCGCGCGGGGCGAACCCGAAGACGACGGCCTTCCCTCCGGAAGCGCCGAAGCGAACACCAACATCAAGACCACTGAGGACGACGCCTGATGGCCGTGACCGGTATCTCCGCCAACCGTCTGGAGCTGCTCCAGATCGCCAATTCGGTGGCGCAGGAAAAGAACATCGACCGCGAGATCGTGATCGAGGCGCTGGAGGAGGCGATCCAGAAGGGTGCCAAGTCGCGCTATGGCGCTCACCACGACATCCGCGCCAAGATCGACCCCAAGACCGGCGAGCTGGCCCTGACGCGTCACGTCACCATCGTCGAGGACGACTGGCAGCCGGAAGACGAGCTGGAGGAGTTCAACGACTCGGCCATGGTGCGCCTGCGCGACGCCCTGAAGCGCGATCCGGAGGCCGTCGTCGGCAAGGAATACGTCGAGGAACTGCCGCCGTTCGAGTTCGGCCGCGTCCAGACCCAGATGGCCCGTCAGGTCATCACCGGAAAGGTCCGCGAGGCCGAGCGCGCCAACCAGTACGAGGAGTTCAAGGACCGCGTCGGCGAGATCGTCAACGGCACCGTCAAGCGCGTCGAATACGGCAACACCATCGTCGACCTGGGCCGGGGCGAAGGCATCATGCGCCGCGACCAGTCGATCCCGCGCGAGGTGTTCAACATCGGCGACCGGATCCGCACCTACATCTACGACGTCCGGCCCGAGGCCAAGGGCCCGCAGGTCATGCTGAGCCGCGCCCACCCCGGCTTCATGGCCAAGCTCTTCGCCCAGGAAGTGCCCGAGGTCTATGACGGCGTCATCGAGATCCGCGCCGCCGCCCGCGACGCCGGCTCGCGCGCCAAGATGGCGGTGCTGTCGAACGACAGCTCCATCGACCCCGTCGGCGCCTGCGTGGGCATGCGCGGCTCGCGCGTCCAGGCGGTGGTCGCCGAGCTGCAGGGCGAGAAGATCGACATCATCCAGTGGAACAACGACGAGCCGACCTTCATCGTGAACGCCCTGGCCCCGGCCGAAGTGTCCAAGGTCGTGCTGGATGAAGAAGCCGACCGCGTCGAGGTCGTGGTGCCCGACGAGCAGCTGTCGCTGGCCATCGGCCGTCGCGGCCAAAACGTGCGCCTGGCCTCCCAGCTGACCGGCTGGCAGATCGACATCATCACCGAGAGCCAGGACTCCGAGCGCCGCCAGCGCGAGTTCGCCGAGCGCACCCAGCTGTTCCAGGAGGCCCTGGACGTCGACGAGGTCATCGCCCAGCTGCTGGTCACCGAAGGTTTCGCCACCGTCGAGGACCTGGCCTACGTCGAACCATATGAGGTCGCCGAGATCGAGGGCTTCGACGAGGATACGGCCGAGGAACTGCAGGCCCGCGCCCGCGACTTCCTGGATCGTCAGGCGGCCGAGCTGGACGCCAAGCGCAAGGAACTCGGCGTCGAGGACGGCGTGCTGGAGGTGCCGGGGGTGACCCTGCCGATGGCGGTCGCTCTGGGCGAAGGCGGGGTGAAGACCGTCGAGGACCTGGCCGACCTGGCCACCGACGAAATTCGCGGCGGCTACGAGGTCCGGAACGGCGAGCGGGTGAAGGTCCCGGGCGTGCTCGAGAGCTTCAACCTGGCCCAGGAAGACGCCGAGATGCTGATCCTCCAGGCCCGCGTGGCCGCCGGCTGGATCGATGCGTCGGAGCTGCCCCAGCCCGAGCCGGAGTATGAGGAAGAGTACGCCGAGGGCGAATACGACCCCGAGGCCGTCTTCGACACCGCCCCGCAAGACGCCGATGCTGACGCCGAGGTCCTCGCCGAGGATCCCGACCAGCCGCGCGACCAGTGATGGGAGCCGCCGCACGTCATGGGTCTCGCCGCCGCGACATCGGATAGGGAGCGCCGCGACCTGGTCACGCACCAGGCGATGGACGAGACCTGTCTGATCCGCTTCGTGGCCGGCCCGGACGGCGCGGTGGTTCCCGATCTGGCGCGCAAGCTGCCGGGACGCGGCATGTGGGTGGCGGCCGATCGGGCCTCCATCGAGACGGCGGCGAAGAAGAACCTGTTCTCCCGGTCGGCCAAGGCGCCGCTGAAGGCGCCCGCCGATCTGGCCGACACGGTCGAAGGCCTGCTGGTTCGGCGCTGTCTGGATCAGCTGGGTCTTGCCCGACGCGAAGGCGTGCTTATCTCGGGCTTCGAGAAATGCGCGGCGGCGATCCGAACAGGCCAGGCGGCCTGGCTGATCGAGGCGTCGGACGGCGCGGCCGACGGACGGGGGAAACTGCTCAATCTGGCGCGGCATCAGGCGACGCGGGTCTGCGGAGCCTTCAGCACGGACGATTTGAGTTTGGCCCTCGGGCTGGAAAATGCGATACACGCCGTCCTGCTCGCCGGAGGGCGGGCGGATCGCTGGGGCCAGGAGGCCTCGCGATTGGCGGGATTTCGACCGCTCCGCCCCCCGGAGTGGGGCCCTGAAGTGGGGCCCGGCGGCGGGAGCGGGTCAGACGAAGACCCAGGATCAGGCCCGTAGGGCGAACGGGCGGGGTTCGGTCCTTCCTTGGAAGGGCCGGGCGTCGCACGGCTTTTTGCGTTTGACGAGACGACCTTAGGACGACCGGCGGACCTTCCCGCCCACGAGTAAAGCGACCGGATGACCGACGAGAACGACAAGACCAACGAAGGCCAGGCTCCCACGGGAACCCCGTCCACGACGGGACCGCGCGCGCCGCTGAGCCTGAAGCCGCGCGCGGTGGGCTCGGTGCCCACCGGCACCGTGCGCCAGAGCTTCAGCCACGGCCGCACCAAGACGGTCGCCGTCGAGATCAAGCGCCGTCCGGGCGCTCCGGCCGGGGGTCATCAGCGGCCCCAGGGCTTCGATGTCGCGCGTCCGAGGACCGAGGCCCCCGCCGCGCCCCAAGCCCCGCGTCCCGCCGCGCCCCAGCCCGCCGGCGGCCGCCTGTCCAATGAGGAACAGGAAGCCCGTCGCCGCGCCATCGAACTGGCCACGCGCCAGCAGGCCGAACGCGCCAAGGCACAAGCCGAGGAGCAGGCGCGTCGCGACGCCGCCGCGCGGGAACAGGCCGCCGCCGCCGAACGCGCCGCCAGCGCCGCCCAGGCCGAGGCCGCCGCCGCCAAGGCCGCCGCCGAAGCCGCGCGCGCCGAGGCCGCCAAGCTGGGCGCCGCCGCGCCCGCAAAGCCCGCGCCGAAGCCGGCCGCGCCAGCTCCGGCCCCGGCCGCCGCCGCGCCGACCCCTGCCCCGGCTCCGACGCCTGCTCCGCCCGCGCCCGCCCGTCCGGCTCCGCCCGCTCGCCCCGTCGTCAACTTCGGCCAGCGCGTGCCCAAGGCTCCGACCCCCGGCCGCACCCCGGCTCCGGGTTTCGGCGGCCGCTCGGCGCGCGAAGAAGCCATGGGCGGCGGCGAACGCTCCTATTCCGACCGGCCGCAGGGCGCGCGTCCGACCTCGGCCCGTCCCGGCGGCGCGCCCGGTCGTCCGGCCGAGCCCGTGCGCTATTCGGCGTTGAACCCGCGGCCGGCCCCTGGCGCGGCCCGTCCTGGCGCGGCCCGCACCGGCCCCGGCGGTCGCCCGGCCCCGAACGCCCCGCCGGCGGAACCCAATGTGCTGCGCCCCAGCCGCGCGCCCGGCGCCGGCTTCGGCCGTCCCGCCAAGGCGGGGGAGGACGATCGCGACAAGCGCTTCTCCGACGCCGGTCCGGGCAAGGCCGTCAGCCGTACACGCGGCGAGCCCAAGCGCCGCGAAGGCCGTCTGACCATCCAGGCTGTGGCCGGGGGGGACGAGGACGCCGCCGAGCGCATGCGCTCGCTCGCCTCGGTCCGCCGAGCCCGCGAACGCGAGAAGGAAAAGCGCAAGGGCGGCTCGACCGATACGCCCAACCGTCCGCGCGAGGTCGTCATTCCCGACGTCATCACCGTGCAGGAACTGGCCAACCGCATGGCCGTGCGCGGCGTCGACATCATCAAGTTCCTGATGCGTCAGGGCATGATGATGAAGATCAACGACGTCATCGATTCCGACACCGCCGAACTGGTGGCCGACGAATACGGCATGACGGTCAAGCGCGTGTCGGAAAGCGACGTCGAGGAGGGCTTCCTGTCCGACGCCTCGGACGACGAGGCGGCGACCCCGCGCGCCCCGGTCGTGGCCATCATGGGCCACGTCGACCACGGCAAGACCTCGCTGCTGGACGCGCTTCGCACGACCGACGTCGCCTCAGGCGAGGCGGGCGGCATCACCCAGCACATCGGCGCCTATCAGGTCCGCACCAAGGACGGTCAGGCCGTGACCTTCCTCGATACGCCCGGCCACGCCGCCTTCTCCGCCATGCGGACGCGCGGGGCCAACGTCACCGACATCGTGGTCCTGGTGGTCGCGGCCGACGACGGCGTCATGCCCCAGACGATCGAGTCGATCTCGCACGCCAAGGCGGCGGGGGCTCCGATCATCGTGGCGGTCAACAAGATCGACAAGCCGGAGGCGGACCCGCAGAGGGTCGTCAACGAGCTGCTGCAGTACGAGGTCATCTCCGAGGCGCTGGGCGGCGACACCCAGATCGTCGAAGTCTCGGCCAAGGCCAAGACCAACCTGGACGGCCTGATCGACGCCATCCTGCTGCAGGCCGAGGTCATGGACCTGAAGGCCGATCCCGAGCGGTCGGCCGAGGGCGTGGTCATCGAGGCCAAGCTGGACAAGGGGCGCGGCCCGGTCGCCACCGTCCTGGTCAAGCGCGGCACGCTGAAGCGCGGGGACATCGTCGTGGCCGGCTCCTCGTGGGGCAAGGTCCGCGCCTTGCTGAACGAGCGCAACGAACAGCTCAAGGAAGCCGGACCCTCCGTCCCGGTCGAGATCCTGGGCCTGGACGAGGCGCCGTCGCCCGGCGACATCTTCGCCACCGTGGAGAGCGAGGCTCGCGCCCGCGAGCTGACCGAGTTCCGCGCCCGCCAGAAGCGCGAAAAAGCCACGGGCGGCATCAACCAGGTGTCGCTGGTCGACATGATGTCCAAGCTGGGCTCCAAGAAGATCTCGGAGCTGCCGGTCGTCATCAAGTCCGACGTCCAGGGCTCGGGCGAGGCCATTCAGGGCTCGCTGGAGAAGATGGGCAACGACGAGGTCCGCGCCCGCGTCGTCTATTCCGGGGCCGGGGGCATCACGGAATCGGACGTCCAGCTGGCCAAGTCAGCGGGGGCGCCGATCCTGGGCTTCAACGTCCGCGCCTCGAAACAGGCCCGCGACCTCGCTGACCGCGAGGGCGTGGAGATTCGCTACTACTCGATCATCTACGACCTGCTGGACGACATGAAGGGCGTGCTCTCGGGCATGCTGGCGCCGCTCCAGCGCGAGACCTTCCTGGGCAACGCCCAGGTGCTGCAGGTGTTCGACATCTCCAAGACCGGCAAGATCGCCGGTTGCCGCGTCACCGAAGGCGTCGTGCGCAAGGGCGCAAAGGTCCGCATCATCCGCGAGGACGTGGTGGTGCTGGAGCTGGGCACTTTGGCCACGCTCAAGCGCTTCAAGGACGAGGTCAACGAGGTCCCGTCGGGCCAGGAGTGCGGCATGCACTTCCAGGGCTTCCAGGACATCAAAGTCGGCGACTACATCGAGTGCTTCACCGTCGAGGAAGTGAAGCGGAGCCTGTAAGGGCGAGCGCTCGCGGCCTAAACGCTGTCCTCTCCCTCCCCCAGCGGGGGAGGGCAGGCGCGCAGCGCCGGGTGGGGGCGGCAAGGCGACATAAAGGCGATGGCGGAGATCGTTTCAGCGGGCCGCCCCCACCCGGTCTCCGCTTCGCTCCGACCACCCTCCCCGTGCCGGGGAGGGAGAAGCCATGAACGCCTCCCTTCCGCCACGGATCGCGGTATCAGTGCGGCCATGCGCCGTCTGATCATAAGTCTCTGCCTTCTCGCCCTCGCCGGACCGGCGGCGGCGGACACCCGCCTGCTGGCCTTCGATCCGGCGGACCGGGTGACGCGGGCGTTAACGCGCGGCGTGACGCTGGAAGTCGAGCGCGGGCTGTTCGGCGCGATCTCAGTGCGGCGCATCCTGTCGACCAGCGCGCGGGGGTCGGCGACCATCGCGCGCGGCGGCCCGGACGAGGCGCACCGGGTCCTGCCGGACGGCGTGTCGGAAGCCACGGTCTACACCATCCCGCTGGAAGGCGACGGACGCGGCCTGGCCCGTGCCCTCTGCCCGGGCGCGGACCAGACCTTCCTGGTGCTCGGCCGCGTGCGCGCCGGCCGACCGATGGCGATGCACGGGGTCGGCCGCTGGCCCGACGGCGCCTATCGCCACTGCGTGACCCTGTCCTACCTCTATCGCGGCGAATGGAGCGCCCCGCCGCGCGCGCCGGTGGGCGAGACGCCCTGATGCGCGGGCCAAGATGATGAGACTTGGGGGCGTCGTCATCGCTGCACTGTTGGGCCTGATCGCGGGGCTCTGGACCTGGACGCGGCCGGGGGCCGAGGTCGCGTCGAGCGAAGGACCGCCCGTCGTGGTGCACATCCTGAACAACGGCTTCCACACCGATCTGGCCGTGCCGCGCGCGGCGGTGGAGGCGCGGGATGGGCCCTTGGCCAACGCGTCGCGGTCGGTCGGCGCGGGCGACTGGATCCTGATTGGCTGGGGCGACGCCAAGTTCTTCGTCGACCAGTCGCCGATGGAGAGCCGCCTGCCGGATGGGGCGCGCGCCTTCTTCCGGCCGGGCAATCCGTCGGTGGTGATGCTGGACCCGCACGCGGGCGATCCCACGGGAGGTCTCCCGCCGGAGAAGGTGCGGACGCTGCGCCTCTCGCCCGCCGCCTTCGCGGCCATGACGAACCGGGTCGAGGGCTCGCTCGCGCTAGAGGACGGTCGCGCCCGGCTGTCGACGGCCCGGCCCGGAGCCGGCGCCCAGTTCTTCGCCAGTCACGAGCACTTCTGGATCGGCTACCTCTGCAACAGCTGGACGGCACGGGTGCTGAACGCCGCCGGTCTCGACATCCGCCCAATGCGCGCCGTCACGGCCGCCGAGGTCGTCGCCACGGTGGACAGGGCCTCCCAAGCGGCCTAGACCGCCCGCCTTTCGCTTTTCGAGCCGGGTCCGATCCCCGGCGAGCGGAACACGGAGACCCGAAATGGGCAAGCAACACACCCGCAACGCCTCCGGCCCCGCAGGGCCCTCCCAGCGCCAGCTGCGCGCCGGCGAGCTGATCCGTCACGCCCTGGTCGATGTGCTGCGCGAGGAGGAGATCCACGACGAGGCCCTGCGCGGGGTGTCGATCACCGTGACCGAGGTCCGCCTCAGCCCCGACTTGAAACACGCCACCTGCTTCGTCGAACCGCTGGGCGCGGGCGTCGACGCGGCCGAGACGGCGGGCCACGAGGACGAGATCATCAAGGCGCTGAACGCCCACGCGAAGTTCCTGCGCGGCCAGCTGGGCCGGCACATCGACATGAAGTTCACGCCGGACCTGCGCTTCCGCCACGACGAGAGCTTCGACGCCGCCAGCCGCATCGACCGCCTGTTCGACGATCCGCGCGTCCGCGCCGATCTGGAACGCCGCGAGGACGACCAATGAAAATCCTCCCCCGTTGGGGGAGGGGGACCGCGAAGCGGTGGAGGGGGCTTGCCGCGCACGCCAGCGTCCGTTCCGAGCCCCCTCCGTCGCTGCGCTACGCTTCGCGCCACCTCCCCCAATGGGGGAGGATTTAGGATGGCTCGCCGTAAACGCGGCCATCCCGTCCACGGCTGGGTCTGTCTCGACAAGCCGCTGGAGATGGGCTCGACCGAGGCCGTGACGAAGGTCCGTCGCCTGTTCGACGCCCAGAAGGCCGGCCATGCGGGCACGCTCGATCCCCTGGCCACCGGCATTCTGCCCATCGCGCTGGGCGAAGCGACCAAGACGGTCCCGTTCCTGATGGACGCCCAGAAGGTCTATCGCTTCACCATCAACTGGGGCGTCTCGACCGACAGCGTGGACCGCGAGGGCGAGATCATCGGCCGCTCCGACGTCCGGCCCTCCGTCGAGGCGGTCCGGGCCGCGCTGCCGGCCTTCGTCGGCGAGATCGACCAGACCCCGCCGCGCTTCAGCGCCATCAAGGTGGACGGCCAGCGTGCCTACGACCTGGCCCGCGACGGCGCCGAGTTCGAGCTGGAGAGCCGTCGCGTCGTCATCCACGAGGCGGACGTCACCGATGCGCCGGACAACGACCACGTCGAAATCACCATCCGTACCGGCAAGGGGGTCTATGTCCGCTCCCTGGCCCGCGATCTGGCGCTGGCGCTCGGGGCCGATGGGCATGTTTCGGCGCTGCGGCGCGAGCGGGTTGGGCCGTTCTCCACCGAAAACGCCGTGTCGCTGGATTTCCTGACCGATCTGGTGCATAGGGACGCCGCCTTTGAGGGCTTGCTGCCCGTCTCGACCGCCCTGGACGACATCCCGGAGCTGGCCGTGACGGACCAGGACGCCTTCTCGCTTCGGCAGGGACGGCCGATCGTTCTGCTCCCCCGACAGGTCGAAACCCTGAAGAGCCGCCTCGCTGGCGGGTCTCGCACCGTTTCCACCTTTCAGGGCCAGACGCTGGTCGCCCTCTGTCAGTTGCGGGCCGGTCGGCTCGAACCCGACCGCGTTTTCAACCTGTCCTGACTCATCCCCACGGGGCCGGAACGGACACTTCCCCGGGCTCAAGCAGCGAGCGACCGCGTCGCGAGCGTTAGCCCACCAGAAAGGAAGCTACGGATGTCGATCACTGCTGAACGCAAGGCCGAGGTCATTGCGGACAACGCCCGCTCGTCGGGCGACACCGGCTCGGCCGAGGTCCAGGTCGCGATCCTGTCGGAGCGCATCGCCAATCTGACCGAGCACTTCAAGACCCACAAGAAGGACAACCACAGCCGCCGGGGCCTGCTCAAGCTGGTCTCGCAGCGTCGTCGCCTTCTCGACCACCTGGCCAAGACCGACAAGGACCGCTACGGCGCCCTCGTCGCCAAGCTGGGCCTGCGCCGCTAAGCGCGGGCTGCGCGGAACAGATCACGAGGCGCGGGTTCACGCCCGCGCCTCTTTCCGCATATGAAGACCGGTGCGCCGCCGGACGTTCGGCGCAACGACCCGATCCGATGCCCGAGGGCGCGTGGTCCGGTCCAGACTACTGACGCGAGGGCTCCATAGCGGTCCTCATCACACCCGGACCGATCGCCATGGGGCGGCCGGTCCACGGATCGAAGGACGAGAAAGGCCCGACGCTCCACCCCCTGACGGGACGCCCGCCCGGAATCCGCCGCGCGGGGCACGAAAGACGAAACGACTATGTTCGACATCAAACGCAAGACGATCGACTGGGCCGGCCGGCCCCTGACCCTGGAGACGGGCCGCATCGCCCGCCAGGCCGACGGCGCGGTCCTGGCCACCTACGGCGAGACCGTGGTTCTGGCCACCGTCGTCTATGGCCGTGCGCCCAAGCCCGGCATGGATTTCTTCCCCCTGACCGTGAACTATCAGGAAAAGACCTTCGCCGCGGGCAAGATCCCCGGCGGCTACTTCAAGCGTGAAGGCCGTCCGACCGAGAAGGAAACCCTGGTCAGCCGCCTGATCGACCGCCCGATCCGCCCGCTGTTCGTCAAGGGCTTCAAGAACGAGACCCAGGTCGTCGTCACCGTGCTGCAGCACGACCTGGAGAACGACCCCGACGTCGTCGCCATGGTCGCGACCTCGGCAGCCCTGACGATCTCGGGCGTGCCCTTCATGGGCCCGATCGCCGGCGCCCGCGTCGGCTACATCGACGGCGAACTGGTGCTGAACCCGACCCTCGACCAGATGGAATCCTCGGCGCTGGACCTGGTGGTCGCCGGCACCGCCGACGCCCTGATGATGGTGGAATCCGAGGCCAAGGAACTGTCGGAAGACACCTTCTTGGACGCCCTGATGTTCGCCCATCGCGGCATGCAGCCGGTGATCGAGGCCATCATCGAACTGGCCGAGCACGCCGCCAAGGAGCCCTTCGACTTCCAGGCCGAGGACCACTCCGACGTCGTCGCGGCGATCAAGAAGCTGGTCGGCGAGGACATCAAGGCCGCCTACACCCACGTCACCAAGCACGAGCGTCACAACGCCGTCGGCGCCGCCAAGAAGAAGGCCGCCGAGGCCCTGGTGAAGACCGACGAGAACCCGGACGGCGTCGAGCCGGCCAAGTTCGGCGCCGCCTTCAAGGAGTGCGAGGCCGAGGTCCTGCGTCGCGACATCATCGAGAACGCTCACCGGGTCGACGGCCGCGCGCTGGACAAGGTCCGTCCGATCGTTTCGGAAGTCGGCGTCTTCCCGCGCACCCACGGTTCGGCCCTGTTCACCCGGGGTGAAACCCAGGCCATCGTGGTCGCCACGCTCGGCACCGGCGATGACGAGCAGTACATCGACGCCCTGACCGGGACGTACAAGGAGAAGTTCCTCCTGCACTACAACTTCCCTCCCTATTCGGTCGGCGAGACCGGCCGGATGGGTGGCGCGGGCCGTCGGGAAATCGGTCACGGCAAGCTGGCCTGGCGGGCGATCCGCCCGATGCTGCCCAGCCACGACGAGTTCCCCTACACCATCCGCCTGGTGTCGGAGATCACCGAGTCGAACGGCTCCTCCTCCATGGCCACGGTCTGCGGATCGTCGCTGGCCCTGATGGACGCCGGCGTGCCGCTGAAGAAGCCGGTCTCGGGCATCGCCATGGGCCTGATCCTGGAGCCGTCGGGCGAGTTCGCCATCCTCTCTGATATTCTCGGAGACGAAGACCATCTGGGCGACATGGACTTCAAGGTCGCCGGCACCCGTGACGGCATCACCTCGCTGCAGATGGACATCAAGGTCGCCGGCATCACCGAGGAGATCATGCGCAAGGCGATCGCCCAGGCGTCGGCCGGACGCCTGCACATCCTCGACGAGATGGACAAGGCCATCGACGGCGCCCGGACCGAGCTCGGCGAGTTCGCGCCCAAGATCGAGACCATCAAGGTCCCGGTCGACAAGATCCGCGACATCATCGGCACGGGCGGCAAGATCATCCGCGAGATCGTCGAAAAGACCGGCGCCAAGATCAACATCGAGGACGACGGCTCGGTGAAGATCGCCGCCTCCGAGCAGGAGAAGATCGACGCCGCCAAGAACTGGATCAGCTCGATCGTGTCCGAGCCCGAGCCCGGCATGATCTACTCCGGCAAGGTCGTGAAGGTCGTCGACTTCGGCGCCTTCGTGAACTTCTTCGGGGCCAAGGACGGCCTGGTCCACGTCAGCCAGATCAGCCTGGAGCGCGTCGCCAACCCGGCCGACGTCCTGTCCGAAGGCCAGGAGGTCAAGGTCAAGTTCCTGGGCTTCGACGATCGCGGCAAGACCAAGCTGTCGATGAAGGTCGTCGATCAGGCGACGGGCGAGGACATCACCGACAAGATCAACGCCGAACGCGCCGAACGCGGCGAGCCCCCCCTGTCGGAAGACACCGGCGGCCGTCCCAAGCGCGACGGTGACGGCGGCGGTCGCGGCGGCGGCGATCGCGGCCGGCGTCGCCGGGACTGAGGTCCCGCGTCATCGCTGAGATGAAGGAGGCCCCGCCGGCGACGGCGGGGCCTTTTTCTTTTCTCCCTCCCCGCCGGGGGAGGGAGAAGCCGTATCAGCCTACGCCGCACACTCCGCCGGTTTCTGCTCGCCCTCGCCGTACATGGCGCAGGCGCGGTCGATCTCGCCCTGGATCAGTTCACAGGCGTTCAGCGCATTGCACGGCGGCCGGGTCGCCGGGCTGACGGCGATGCAGCGGGCGACCAGCCGGGCCGAGGCGGCCTCGCCGATCTTCTCGCGGCAGTTGGCGGGCGTCGCAGAGGCGGCCTCGACCTCGGCGGGCGCTTCCTCCTGGGGCGGGGCGTCGTCGGGCATCATGGCGGGCGGCGCGGCGACGGGGGCGGCTTCCGTCGCCGGGGCGTCGGTCCGCTCGGCGGGCTCGGAGCCGCAGGCGGCGAGCGACAGGGCGGCGATCAGGACGAGGGACAGGCGAACGCGAGGCATGGCGGGCTCTCCGGGCGATCGAGGCCCGGACGATGCGCCGCTTTGGCCCGCCTGCCTAGCCGCCTACGCCCGTTGGCCGAGCGCGGCCTCGACCGCCTCGCGTTGGAGGGCGAACAGGTGGCCGCAGCCCAACTCGGCCAGTTCGAACAGACGGTCGAACTCGGGGCGGGAGAAGCCGCGCTTCTCGCCCGTCGCCTGGATTTCGACGATGGAGCCCGAGCCGGTCAGCACGAAGTTGCCGTCGGCCTCGGCCTGGCTGTCCTCCTCGTAGTCGAGGTCCAGCACCGGCGTGTCGGCGAAGACGCCGCACGAGACCGCCGCGACCTGATCCAGCACCGGATCGACCTTCAGCACGCCCTCGGTCTTCAGGTAGCCGAGCGCCGAGGCCACCGCGACCCAGGCCCCGGTGATGGAGGCCGTGCGCGTGCCGCCGTCGGCTTGGATGACGTCGCAGTCCACCAGGACCTGACGCTCGCCCAGCGCCTTCAGGTCGATGACGGCGCGCAAGCTCCGTCCGATCAGGCGCTGGATTTCCTGCGTCCGGCCCGACTGCTTGCCGGCGGCGGCCTCGCGACGGCCGCGCGTGTGGGTGGCGCGGGGCAGCATGCCGTATTCCGCCGTGACCCAGCCCGCCCCCTTGCCGCGCATCCAGCCGGGCACGGTCTCCTCGACCGAAGCGGTCACCAGCACCTTGGTGTGGCCGAACGAGACCAGGCACGAGCCCTCGGCGTAGCGGTTGACGCCGGTCTCAAGCGTCACGGCGCGGAGCTGGTCGGGGGTGCGGTCGGAAGGGCGCATGATCGGGGTCTCGGAGGCGTTGCGGAACGGGCCGCACCGCTTATCCTGAAACCATGAGCCTGTATGCCCCCGAACGTCAGGCGAGCCCGCCCGCAGCGCCGGCGGTGAGCCTGAGACCCGCGACGGTCGCCGACGCCGCCACCCTGGCCGCCTGGGACCTGGAGCCGCACGTCATCGCCTGCTCCAGCGACGACCCCCTGGCCGAGGTCGCCTTCGACGGTATCGACTGGACCCACGAGCTGACCCACTCGGCCTATGAACTGACCTACGTCATCGCCGAGGTCGAGGGCCGACCGGTCGGCGTCATGGCCGTGTGCGATCCCCACACCGAGCCCACCCACTACTGGGGCGAGATCGAGCCGGACCTGCGCGCCATCGACATTTGGATCGGCCCGCCGGAGTGGCTGGGGCGCGGCGTCGGCACGTCCATGATGACACAGATGATCGATCGCTGTTTCGCCGAGCCCCAGGTCAAGGCCATCGTCATCGACCCGCTGGCGTCCAACACTGCCGCGATCCGGTTCTACCAGCGGCTGGGGTTCGTTCCGGAAGGCCGCCGGATGTTCGAGGACGACGACTGCCTCGTCCATCGTCTGATCCGCGCCGACTGGGAGGGACGCGCATGACCTTTCTCCATCCCTCCCCCGGGCTGCCGGCGCTCGACCAGCGGGCGCGCGATATCTTTCGCAGCATCGTCGAGACCTATCTGGAGACGGGCGAACCCGTCGGATCGCGCACCGTCTCGCGCGGAGGCGTGGCCCTGTCGCCCGCCTCGATCCGCAACACCATGCAGGACCTGACGCTGGCGGGCCTGCTCGCAGCGCCGCATACCTCGGCCGGGCGCATCCCGACGCATGCGGGTCTGCGCCTGTTCGTCGACGGCCTCTTGGAGATCGGTGACATCGGGGCGGACGAGCGGCGTGAGATCGACGCGCGTCTGGCCGGGCGCGGGCGTGGCTTCGACGAGGCGCTGAACGAGGCCTCGGCCCTGCTCAGCGGGCTCGCAGGCGGAGCCGGCATCGTCGCCAGCCCGGTGCGCGACGCCGGCGTCAAGCATGTGGAGTTCGTGGCGCTCGGCTCGGGCCAGGCGCTGGCGGTGCTGGTCGCCGACGACGGCACGGTCGAGAACCGGCTGATGACGCTGGCGGCCGGGGTCACGCCCTCGACCTTGCAGGAGGCGTCGAACTTCCTCAACGCCCGGCTGAAGGGGCGCCCGCTGTCGGAGGCGCGTCAGGAGATGCGCGGCGAACTCGACGCGGCCCGCAAGGAGCTGGACGCCGCCGCCGCCCGCCTGGTCGAGGAAGGGCTGGCGGCGTGGTCGGGCGGCGGGGATCGCGACCGCTCCCTGATCGTGCGCGGCCGGGCCAATCTGCTGGCGGACGCCGGCGCGGTGGAGGATCTGGAGCGGGTGCGGGTCCTGTTCGACGACCTGGAGCAGAAGGAACAGCTGATCGGCCTGCTCGACGGCGTCACGACGGCCCAGGGGGTGCGCATCTTCATCGGGGCGGAGACGCGGCTGTTTTCGCTTTCGGGTTCCGCTGTCGTCGCGGCGCCCTATATGACGGGCCGGCAGCGGGTCTTGGGCGCCATAGGCGTGATCGGGCCCGCGCGACTGAACTATGCCCGCATCATCCCGTTGGTGGACTACACCGCCCGGGTGCTGGGGCGCATCCTGGACGGACAAGAGACGTGACCGATACGCACAATCCCGACGCGACCGAGCCCTCCGCGCTGGACGAGGCCCTGGCCCACGCCGAGGCCACGCTGGACGGACAGGGCGGGGACGATCTGTCGACGGTGGACGCCCTGATCGCCGAGCGCGACCAGTGGAAGGACCGCGCCATGCGCGCCGCCGCCGACGCCGATAACACCCGCCGGCGCGCCGAGACCCAGATGAACGACGCCCGCGCCTACGCCATCCAGCGCTTCGCCAAGGACCTGCTGGGCGTGGCCGACAATCTGGAGCGCGCGCTCCAGGCCGCGCCGAAGGACGCCGACAGCCAGGCCGCCGGTCTGATCACCGGGCTTGAACTGACCCAGAAGTCGCTGCTGCAAGCCTTCGAGGCCAACGGACTGAAACGGGTGGCGCCGGGTCTGGGCGAGGCCTTCGACCCGCACCTGCATCAGGCCATGATCGAACAGCCCTCGAGCGAGGCCCCCGGCGGCACGGTCATCCAGACCATGCAGGCGGGCTATGAGCTGTTCGGCCGCACCGTGCGCCCGGCCATGGTTGTGGTCGCCGCCAAGGGCTCGGGCCCGCAGGCCCAGAACCCCTACGGCGCGGCGGCCGGAGGCAACGGAGCCGCCTTCGACGGCAAGGCTTGACGCGTTCAGCCCGCGCGCCTGAGCGTCAGGTTGATACGGCCCCCGCCGGGGATAAGCGACGACGATCCGCCGAGGACGCGGTCGATCCCGTGCCGCGCCAGCCGCGCCGATCCGGTCAGGGCGCAGATGTCGCCAGACGCCAGCTTCAGCGCCCGGGTTCGCCCGCCCTCGGCCGGGCCGATGCGGAAGAGCGCCGTGTCACCGAGTGAAATCGACAGCACCGGCTGGGTCAGGTCGGCCTCGTCCCGATCCTGATGCAGCCCCATCCGGGCGTCAGCGTCGTAATGGTTGACCAGACAGGCGTCGGGTGGCGGTGCGCCGGTCAGCTCGGCCCACAGCGACACGAGCGACGCCGGGATCGGCGGCCATGGCCGGCCGGTCTCCGGGTGGGTGGGCTGGTAGCGATAGCCGGCGCGATCCGACACCCATCCGAGCGGCCCCAGATTGCTCATCCGCACCGAGAAGGGCTGACCGCCCGGCGTGGCGGGGCGATAGAGAGGAGCGGCCGCCAGCGCCGCCTCGATCTCGACCAGCAAGGCCGTCTGGGCCGCGCCGTCCAGCCGTCCGGGCCAGTAGAGAAAGCCTTCGATGTCGGGGAAGGGCGTCACCTCCTGCGTCCTAGCGCCCCCGCCACGCCCTGTCTGCCTCGGACGACGGCTGATTCGGCGCCAAGGCCTTGCGGCGGATCGGGACTTTCCCATATGCCGCTCAGCCCGGAAGACCCCGCCGATCGTGGGGTTTCCCGGAAAAACGGAACCCAACCTGCCGAACGCCGCGCCCTCGCGGGGTCGGCGCAAACAAAACGGGGGCGGTCACGCGCGGCGCTTTACGATAAGGCCGCCGCATCGCCCGCCAGACGGAGAAAAGACAGGCTCATGGCCAAGATCATCGGTATCGACCTCGGCACCACCAACTCGTGCGTCGCCGTGATGGACGGCAAGAACCCCAAGGTCATCGAGAACGCCGAGGGCAACCGCACGACCCCGTCGGTCGTCGCCATTCAGGAGAACGGCGAGACCCTGGTCGGCCAGCCGGCCAAACGCCAGGCGGTGACTAATCCGGCCAACACCTTCTTCGCCATCAAGCGCCTGATCGGCCGCAACTTCGACGATCCGATCGTGGCCAAGGACAAGGGCATGGTGCCCTATGAGATCGTCAAGGGTCCGAACGGCGACGCCTGGGTGCGCGCCCACGGCAAGGACTATTCGCCCCAGCAGATCAGCGCCTACACCCTGATGAAGATGAAGGAGGCCGCCGAGGCCTATCTGGGCGAGAAGGTCACCCAGGCCGTCATCACCGTTCCCGCCTACTTCAACGACAGCCAGCGTCAGGCGACCAAGGACGCCGGCAAGATCGCGGGGCTGGAAGTCCTGCGCATCATCAACGAACCGACGGCCGCCGCCCTGGCCTACGGGCTGGACAAGAACGACGGCCAGAAGATCGCGGTCTATGACCTCGGCGGCGGCACCTTCGACGTGTCCATCCTGGAGATCGGCGACGGCGTGTTCGAGGTGAAGTCCACGAACGGCGACACCTTCCTGGGCGGCGAGGACTTCGACGTGCGCCTGGCCGACTACCTGGCCGACGAGTTCAAGAAGGAGCAGGGCGTCGATCTGCGGAACGACAAGCTGGCGCTCCAGCGTCTGCGCGAGGAGGCCGAGAAGGCCAAGAAGGAGCTGAGCTCCACGACCCAGTACGAGGTCAACCTGCCGTTCATCACCATGAACGCGTCGGGCCCGCTGCACCTGAACATCAAGCTGAGCCGCGCCAAGCTGGAAGCCCTGGTCGACGACCTGGTCCAGCGCACCATCGAGCCCTGCCAGAAGGCTCTGAAGGACGCGGGCCTCAAGGCGTCGGACATCGACGAGGTCGTCCTGGTCGGCGGCATGACCCGCATGCCCAAGGTGCAGGAGGCCGTGAAGGCCTTCTTCGGCAAGGAGCCGCACAAGGGCGTGAACCCCGACGAGGTCGTGGCGCTGGGCGCCGCGGTCCAGGCCGGCGTGCTGCAAGGCGACGTCAAGGACGTGCTGCTGCTGGACGTCACCCCGCTGACGCTGGGGATCGAGACGCTCGGCGGCGTCTTCACGCCGCTGATCGAGCGCAACACGACCATCCCGACTAAGAAGAGCCAGGTCTTCTCGACCGCCGACGACAATCAGTCGGCCGTGACCATCCGGGTCTTCCAGGGCGAGCGCCCGATGGCGGCCGACAACAAGCTGCTGGGTCAGTTCGACCTGATGGGCATTCCGCCGGCCCCGCGCGGCCTGCCGCAGATCGAGGTCGCCTTCGACATCGACGCCAACGGCATCGTCAACGTCTCGGCCAAGGACAAGGCGACCAACAAGGAGCAGTCGATCCGCATCCAGGCCAACGGCGGCCTGTCGGACGCCGACATCGAGAAGATGGTCAAGGAAGCCGAGGCCAACGCCGCGGCGGACAAGGCCAAGAAGGAACTGGTCGAGGCCCAGAACGCGGCCGACAGCCTGATCCACTCGACCGAGAAGGCGCTGGCCGAACACGGCGACAAGGTCGGCGAGGCCGAGAAGACCGCCATCGAGACCGGCCTGGCCGAGCTCAAGGCCGCGCGTGACGGGACCGATCCGGACGACATCCGGGCCAAGACCAACACCCTGGTCCAGGCCTCGATGAAGCTGGGCGAGGCCATGTACGCGGCGCAAGGCAGCGGCTCCAACGACGCCCCGGCCGACGACGGCGTGGTCGACGCCGAGTTCGAGGAAGTCTCGGACGAAGACCAGAAGAAGAGCGCCTGACACGGCGGCGCCCCAGCTGGGTGAGAGAAGTGAGAGTCACTCCCACGGGTGGCTCTCACTCCCATTCTGCCGAAATCGACCGGCGGGGCTTGGAACTTGCATCATCTGCCCCAGCGCCCATGTCTCGGGCGTCGGCCATCCGACAGTAGCCCGCCAGAGGCGGCAACGGATCGTCAGGGGTTGGGCTTTAAGGACATCGGCGCATGGCGCGGGATTATTATGATGTGCTGGGGGTCGACCGGGGGGTCGATGCGGCCGGCCTGAAATCCGCCTATCGCAAGCTGGCGATGGAGCACCACCCGGACCGCAACGGCGGCTCGGAGGAGTCCATGGCCAAGTTCAAGGAGATCTCGGAGGCCTATTCGGTCCTCTCCGACGATCAGAAGCGCGCCGCCTACGACCGCTTCGGCCATGCGGGCGTGAACGGGCAAGGCGCGGGCGGTTTCGGCGGCCAGGGCTTCCACGACGTCAACGACATCTTCGCCCAGGTCTTCGGGGACGCCTTCGGGGACGTCTTCGGCGGGCGGCGCCAGTCGAACGGCCCGCGTCGGGGCTCGGACCTGCGTTTCGATCTCGAGATCACGCTGGAGCAGGCCTATCAGGGCGCCGAGGTCGAGATCGCGGTGCCCACCACCGTCACCTGCGAAACCTGCACGGGTTCGGGCGCCAAGCCGGGGGCCAAGCCCTCGACCTGCGGCACCTGCAACGGCGCGGGGCGCATCCGCCAGGCCAACGGCTTCTTCCAGATGGAGCGGACCTGCCCGTCCTGCGGCGGCGCCGGCCAGCGTCTGGCCCAGGCCGACGTCTGCACCACCTGTCATGGCCACGGCCAAGTGCGGAAAAACCGCAAGTTGGCGCTCAAGGTGCCGGCCGGCGTGGACGACGGTTCGCGCATCCGTCTGTCGGGCGAGGGCGACGCCGGCCAGCGCGGCGGTCCGCGCGGCGACCTCTACGTCTTCCTGTCGGTCCAGCCCCACGACCTGTTCGAGCGCGACAACCTGGATCTGCTCGTCACCGTGCCCGTGCCCATGACGGTCGCGGCCCTTGGCGGAGAGATCGAGGCGCCGTGCCTGGTCTCCAGCGCCTGCGACGGCCAGTGCAAGGCCCCGGTCAGTGTCCCGGCGGGCGCCCAGACCGGCAAGACCGTCCGCATCAAGGGCAAGGGCATGCCTCACCTCAACGGTCGCCAGCGCGGCGACCTGGTGGTCGAGCTGTTCGTCGAGACCCCCACCGACCTGACGCCCCGCCAGAAGGAGCTGATGCAGGAGCTCGCCGCCTCCTTCGGCGAGGACCAGAGCCCGCGGAACTCGTCCTTCGCCGGCAAGGCCAAGCGGTTCTGGGCCGACATTCTGGGGGCCGACGAGCCCCGGCGCGAGAACGCCCAGTGATGGGCACTACGGCCGGGGGACCTCGGATTTGAGCGACATCTTCCACGTCGGCATCTCGGGCGCGCGCGGCCGCATGGGCCGGGCCGTCAGCCAGGTCCTGGACGCCCGCGACGACGTCATGGTCGCCGCCCGCTTCGACTGGGGCGAGACCCCGGACCTGTCTCTGTGCGACGTCGTCATCGACTTCTCGACCGCCGAGGCCTCCGTGGCCCTCGCGCAGGCCTGCGCCGAGCGCGGCGGTCCCGCTCTCGTCATCGGCTCGACCGGCTTCTCGCCCGAGCAGGACGCCGAGATCCTCAAGGCCGCGGAGCGCGTCGCCATCGTCCGCAGCGGCAACTTCTCTCTCGGCGTCAACATCCTGATCGGCCTGGTTGAGCACGCGGCTCAGCGGCTCGACGCCCGCGACTGGGACATCGAGATCACCGAGGCCCATCACCGCAAGAAAGTCGACGCCCCCTCCGGCACCGCCCTGATGCTGGGTGAGGCTGCCGCCTCCGGCCGAGGCCATGAATTGGCGGCCCTGCGGACGGTTCCTTACGACGGGGTCGGCGAGGCCCGCGAGACGGGCAAGATCGGCTTCTCCTCCATCCGCGCGGGCGGGATCGTCGGCGAACACACCATCTTGTTCGCGTCCGAAGACGAAGTCGTGACGCTGAGCCACTCCGCCATCGACCGCAGCCTCTTCGCCCGCGGCGCGGTGGCCGCCGCCGCCTGGGTCCGAAACCGCCGTCCGGGGCTCTACGACATGCAGGACGTGCTGGGGTTCAGGCAGGCCTGACGTCCGAAACTGACGTGCGGACCGCTTAGGGTGTCGCTTCGGGCCGGACGGATCGGGACGACGTGGACTCAGTGGACGATGCGGACTCTCTTTTTCGGGCGAACCCCGGGTCAGCCCCGCCGCTCGAACTCCAGGAAGATGGGATCGGTGTCGCCCAGACGCTTTTCCTCATAGCGGGTGACGACGTGGTCTTCCGGCGCGACGGTCCAGTCCGCCTTCTCGTCCGCCAGCCAGACCAGACCCGGCGTGGCGATCAGCCGCTCCAGCGCCCAGCCGGCGTAGTCCTTCCAATCCGTGACGAACCGAAGCCGCCCGCCGGGCCTCAGCACCCGCGCCAGCTCGGCCGCGAACTCCGGCTGGATCAGGCGGCGCTTGTTATGTCGGGCCTTGTGCCAGGGATCGGGGAACAGGATCATCACCCGGTCGAGGCTGGCGTCCGGCAGGGCGGCGACCACCACGCGGGCGTCGTCGTCGTGCAGCCGCACGTTCTTCAGCCCCTGCTCGTCGATGTGCCTAAGCGCCGAGGCCACGCCGTTCAGGAACGGCTCGCAGCCGATCATCAGGGCGTCCGGCCTCCGCGCCGCCTGCGCCGCCAGATGCTCGCCTCCGCCGAACCCAATCTCCAGCCAGACCTCGGCCGCGCCGGGCGTCAGGGCCGCGACGTCGATCTTGCCCTCGGCGGGCACGGGCAGGCGAACCGTCGGCATCAGGGTGTCGAACAGCGCCGCCTGACGCGGCTTGATCGGCCGCGACTTGATGCGGCCGAAGGAACGGAGGGGGGGATGGGGCATGAGGAAGGGATTAGAGGAAAGGGATTAGAGTCAGGCGGGTCCGCGCGAGTTGCGAGGATCGGCGCGGAGACGGAAAGCGCGCCCGCGTCGACCTCTAATCCCTAATCCCCAATCCCTGAAACCTCAGACCAGCGCCTTCAGCTTGTCGACCAGATCCACCTTCTCCCAGCCGAAGCCGCCGTCGGCGTCCGGCTCGCGGCCAAAGTGGCCGTAGGCCGCCGTACGGGCGTAGATCGGCTTGTTCAGGCCCAGATGCTCGCGGATGGCGCGCGGCGTGGCCCCGCCGATCAGGTCCAGGATGCCGGCCTCCAGCTTGGCCTCGGTCGCGCCGTTCTTGCCGGTGCCGTGCAGGTCGATGTGGATCGACTGGGGCTTGGCCACGCCGATGGCGTAGCTGATCTGGATGGTGCAGCGATCCGCCAGACCGGCCGCCACCACGTTCTTGGCCAGATAGCGGCAGGCATAGGCCGCCGACCGGTCCACCTTGGTCGGATCCTTGCCCGAGAAGGCCCCGCCGCCGTGGGGCGAGGCGCCGCCATAGGTGTCGACGATGATCTTGCGGCCCGTCAGGCCGGTGTCGCCGTCCGGCCCGCCGATCTCGAAGATGCCGGTCGGATTGATGTGCCAGACGGTGTTCTCGTCGGTGAAGCCTTCTGGCAGCACCTCCAGGATGTAGGGCTTGACGAAGGCGGCGACCTCGGCGGCCTTGCCCTTGGCGTGCTGGGTCGACAGCACGATGGAGGTGGCCCGCACCGGTTTGCCGTCCTCGTACTGGATCGTGACCTGGCTCTTGGCGTCGGGCTCCAGGAGGGTGCCGCCCGCGTGGCGCACCTCGGCGAGGCGTTTGAGGATATTGTGGCTGTACTGCAGCGTCGCCGGCATCAACTCGGGCGTCTCGTTCGAGGCATAGCCGAACATGATGCCCTGATCGCCCGCGCCTTCGTCCTTGTTCCCCGAGGCGTCGACGCCGACGGCGATGTCGACAGACTGGCCGTGCAGGCGGTTGATGAACTCAAACGTGTTCCAGTGGAATTGGTCCTGCTCGTAGCCGATGTCCTTGACCGCCGCGCGCACCGCCGCCTCGATCTCGGCCTCGATGCCCGGCTCCCAGGTGTCGGTTTCAGAGTTCCAGATGCCCTGGCCCCGGATCTCGCCGGCCAGCACCACCAGGTTCGTCGTCGTCAGCGTCTCGCACGCCACCCGCGCATACGGGTCTTTGGCCAGGAACAGGTCGACGACGGTGTCGGAGATGCGGTCCGCGACCTTGTCGGGATGGCCCTCGGACACGCTTTCCGAGGTGAACAGGAAGGACGAACGGGACAAGGCATGGCTCCGAAGGGTCGCGCGGCCGCGCCGCGTGGGCGCGAGACATATAAAGATATGTTTATGCGATCAAGGGAGGGGCGTGCAGGCGCGCGTGGACGAAGCGACGCGTTCGTCTCGGTTGCGGTGTCGGAATGGGAATGGTGCCGCTTAGGTGACTCGAACACCTGACCCCCTCATTACGAATGAGGTGCTCTACCAGCTGAGCTAAAGCGGCTTGCCAGCCAAGCGGAACGCGCCCGGCGACGGAAGCGGCTCTTTATACGCCGGGCCCCGGCTTGCCAAGGGCCGCCAGAAGGGCGTCCTCGGACGGGGCGGCGGCCATGCGGACCTCGGCGAACCCGAGGGGGGTGAGCGGCGTGGCGGCGGCCTGGGAGATGGCGAAGGCGAGGCGACCGGCGACGTCCGGCGCGGCGGAGGCGAGGGCGCGAGCGGCGCGGGGGCTGTGGATCAGGACGGCGTCCCAGGGCTCGGACGGATGGGTGCCGGTCTCTACGGTCTCGTAGACCGCCACCGTGCGGACGTAGGCCACGTCACCGACGAGGGCGGCGAGGTCTCCGGCCGGCTGGGCGGCGGCGGGGTGGAGGAGGGTCAGGCCCCTGCCGTCGGCGCGGACCAAGGTCGCCAACGCGGTCAGGTCGCCATTGGCGGAGCGGACGGTGGCGAAGCCGGCCCCCCTCGCCGCGCGGGCGGTGGCGTCGCCGACGGCGAAGACCGGGCGGTCGCGCGCCGGGCTCAGGGCCGTGAAGGCGGGGACAGCGTTGATGCTGGTGAAAACGAGGGCGTCGACGTCGGTCAGGTCGATCTCGGCCTTCAGGGGCCGCACCTCCAGGAGGGGCGCGATCAGGGGCGTGAAGCCCAGCGCGGCCAGCCGGACGGCGGTGGCCTCGGCGCCGGGGCGGGCGCGGGTGACCCAGACCTTCATGGCCTGACGATCAAACGGCGACCCTTTGGTCTCCCGCCGCCGCGTGAACCTGCTGACCCAGCTCCAGCCCCAGCGCGCGGGCGCGGCTCTCGGCGTCCGGGCCGGTCAGATCGACCTGACCCGAGCGGCGCCAGCGGGCCGAGCCGTCTGGGGCCAGCATTTCGGTGGTCAGGGTCAGGGTCTGGCCGGCGACGGTCGCGTGGGCGCCGACGGCGGTGCGGCACGAGCCCTCCAGCGCCGTCATGGCCCCGCGCTCGGCGGCGACGGCGAGGCGGGTGTCCTTATCGTCCAGCGCCCGGACCCAGTCGTGGTCGGTGTCGCCCTCGCGCGTCTGCAAGGCCAGCGCCCCTTGGCCCGGCGCGGGCAGGAAGGCGTCGAGCGACAGATAGCCCCGCACGGACTCGGCCCGGCCCAGCCGGTTCAGGCCCGACGCAGCCAGCAGGATGGCGTCGAAATCGCCCTCGGCCGCGCGGCGCAGGCGGGTGTCGATGTTGCCTCTCAGCATCTCGATCTGCAGGTCGGGCCTCAGCGTCAGCGCCTGGGCCTGACGCCGCAGCGAGGCGGTGCCGAGGCGACCGCCGTGAGGCAGGTCTTCCAGCGTGTCGAAGTCGCGGCTGATGAAGGCGTCTCGGGCGTCCTCGCGCTCGGGGATGGCGGCGATGGTCAGGCCGGGGGGCTGTTCAGCGGGGACGTCCTTCATGGAGTGGACCGCGATGTCGACGCGGCCGTCCAGCAGGGCCTCCTCGATCTCCTTGGTGAACAGGGCCTTGCCGCCGACCTCCATCAGCCGCCGGTCCTGGATCTGGTCGCCGGTTGTGACGATCTCGACCAGCACGACCTCCTCGAGGGGCAGGCTCATGGCGGCGGCGATGGCGCGCTGCATCATGCCGGATTGGGCGAGGGCCAGGGCGGAGCGGCGGGTGCCGATACGGATGGTGGGCATTCGGGTCCGTTGCGTCGGGTGGGCCGGGTCGTTACCTGACGCCGGTGCAGAACTCAGGCGACCTTATCAGCGAAAGCGGCGCCGCAAAGCCGTTTGATGATCGACCGCTGACGGTGCTCGGCATCGAGACGAGCTGCGACGAGACGGCGGCTTCGATCGTGCGCCTGTCACCGGACGGGTCGGCCGAGGTGCTGTCGTCCGTCATCCACAGCCAGATCGAAGACCATCAAGCTTACGGCGGCGTCGTGCCCGAGATCGCGGCGCGCAGCCATGTCGAGATGATCGGCGGCGTGGCCGCCCGCGCCATGACCGAGGCGGGGCTGGGATACGCCGAGCTGGACGGCGTGGGCGCGACGGCTGGTCCGGGGCTGGTCGGAGGCGTCATGGTCGGGCTTGGCTTCGGCAAGGCGGTGGCCCTGGCGCGAGACCTGCCGTTCGTCGCGGTCAATCATCTGGAAGGTCATGCCGTCTCGGCGCGGCTGGGCGCGCGGGTCGACTACCCCTTCCTTTTGCTGCTGGTGTCGGGCGGTCACTGCCAGTTGCTGGAGGTGCGAGGCATCGGCGACATGAGCCGACTGGGCACCACTATCGACGACGCGGCCGGCGAGGCCTTCGACAAGATCGCCAAGGCCATGGGGCTGGGTTATCCGGGCGGCCCGGCGCTGGAGCGGCTGGCGGCGGACGGAGACGGGTCGCGCTTCGACCTGCCCCGGGCGCTGCTGGGTCGCAAGGATTGCGACTTTTCCTTCTCGGGCCTGAAGACGGCGGCCTCGCGGATCGCCCAGACGTTGGAGACAGAGCAGGATCGGGCCGATCTGGCCGATGCGGTGCAGAACGCCATCGCGCGTCAGCTGGCCGAGCGTTCGGATCGGGCCATGGCGGACTATGCCGAGCGGCATCAAGCGCGGACCTTCGTCGTCGCCGGTGGGGTGGCGGCCAACAGGACCGTCCGGCGCGTGCTGGAGGAGACGGCAGCGCGGCGTGGGTTCGGCTTCCTGGCTCCGCCCATGGCCTACTGCACCGACAACGCCGCCATGATCGCGCTGGCTGGGGCCGAGCGGCTGAGACTGGGTCTCTTCTCCGACATCGACGCGCCGGCGCGGCCGCGCTGGCCGCTGGACGAAGCCCGCGCGATCGCCGACCCTGTGCATCCAACGGGGCGCAAGGGGGCCAAGGCCTGAGCCCGCAACAGGACTCAATGATGGAATTTCGCAAGGCGGGGGTGATCGGCGCGGGCGCCTGGGGCACGGCCCTGGCCCAGGTCTGCGCGCGCGCCGGTCTGGAGACGGTGCTTCAGGCGCGCGAGCCCGAGGTCGTCGAAAGCATCCGCACGCGCCGGATCAACGAGGCCTTCTTGCCGGGTGTTGAGCTGGAGCCGGGCATCACGGTGACGCCTGATTTCGCCGACCTGTTGGACTGCGACCTGATCCTGGCCGTGCCTCCGGCGCAGTTCATGCGCGCGACTCTGACGGCCTTCGCGCCGCACGCACAGGCTGGTGCCCCCATCCTGCTGTGCTCCAAGGGCATCGAGCGGGGCTCGCTCAAACTGATGACCCAGGTGCTGGCCGAAACGATCCCGGCCGCGCCCGCCGCTGTCCTGTCCGGTCCCAGCTTCGCCGCGGACGTGTCGCGCGGTCTGCCAACTGCCGTCACGCTCGCCTGCGAGGACGCCGCGCTGGGCGAAGAGCTGATGTGGACGCTGTCGGCGCCGGGCTTCCGGCCCTATCTGGCGACCGACCTCATCGGGGCGGAGGTTGGCGGCGCGATCAAGAACGTGCTGGCCATCGCCTGCGGCCTGTCCGAGGGCCGGGGCCTGGGCCGCAGCGCCCATGCGGCGCTGATCACGAGGGGGTTCGCCGAGATGACGCGTTTGGGCGTGGCGCTGGGCGCTGAGCCACAGACGGTGGCGGGGCTGTGCGGTCTGGGTGATCTGGTGCTCACCTGTTCCAGCCCGCAGTCGCGCAACATGAGCCTTGGCCTCGCGCTCGGTCAGGGCCAGACGGTGGAGCAGGCGCTGGCGGGCAAGCGGTCGGTGGCCGAGGGCTATGAGAGCGCGCCGGCGGTGCGCGACCTGGCGGGGCGCGCCGGGGTGGAGATGCCGATCTGCGAGGGGGTCGCGGCGCTGCTCGCGGGCGAGACCACCGTCGACGGCCTGATCGACGCTCTGCTGTCCCGGCCGCTGAAGTCCGAGCAGGGATGAGCGAGCCCGCCCCGACCGAGCGCAAACGCGTCTGGACCACGCCGCCGGGCGTGGCGCTGTGCGCGCTGCATGACATCGCAGAGCCCGGCTCGCGAGGCTTCGTGCTCCAGATCGGCGAGGCCTTCTTTCACGGCTTCGTGGTCCGAAAGGACGGGGAGGTCGCAGGGTGGGTGGATCGCTGCCCGCACGCGGGGTTTCCGATCGCGGTGGAGCTGGACCACTACCTGACCCCGGACGGAAGCCAGATCCTGTGCGGGTGGCACGGCGCGGTGTTCGAGCCTCTGACCGGCGCCTGCGTGGGCGGCCCTTGCGCGGGAGGAAAGCTGACGCCTTGGCCGGTCAAGGCCGAGGGCGGCGTAATCCGGACGGCCTAGGCTATTTCTTCAGCCGCCGGGCGTTGGCTGTCGCTGCGGCGTGGATGGGTTTCAGGGCTTCTGCCTGGGCCTTCAGCAGTTCGGCGTTGACGCTCAGCGCCTGGCTCGAGGCGCGGCTCCACCAGCCCATGGCCCAGGACATCTGGGCCGACAGGGCGGCCTGCGGGGTCCGCGCGCTCGCCATCGCCGAGGCGGCGCGCGCTGCATGACCCATCTCCTCCATCGCCGAGGCCGAAGTTCTGGCGGTCAGATCACCCATGGCCCCCGCCAGCGCTGTCGCGGACGCCCCCATCGCTTCCAGCTTCTCGGTGCCCATCAGCGACATTTCGCGGATATCGGCCTTCATCGGGTCGGCCAGGCCGTCGGCGAGGATGGTCATGCGCGCGGCGATGACCTCGGAGGCCGCCCGTATCATGTCGGCGCCGTTCGCGGCATGGGCGGCCGCGCCCTGAGCCGTGGCGGCTGCTTTGCGGGTCGCGCGGCCCGGCCTCGTCGTCTTCGTCATGGCCCTGCCCTGCGCCTCTTTCGTCAGCCCGGCAAGACCTCCGCCGAGAAGTCGGCGACGTCCTTGAGCAGGGCGGTCACCGCCGCGTCGATGATCCTCTGGCCTTTCTCCGGGCTGGCCTGCGCCGGGTCGGAGCCGATGCGGCCGTCGGGGAAGCGGGCGCGGTAGTCGAGGGCGTCGCGGATCGGCCCGCTGGGCGCGATCTTCGGCGAATAGTCGGCGGTCTTGATCCGGTCGGGATAGGCCGCCTGCGTCACCGCGATCTCGGACGGGGTGGCGTGCATGCCGTGGCCGGTCGGGAAGATCGAATTGCACAGGCCGTTCACGCCCGGCAGGTCCCACCAGTTGCGGAGCTTCAGCACATAGGGGCAGGGCTCCTCGGCGAAGGACCATTCGGCGTACAGCTCCGAGAAGGTCGCCTCGATGGTCGAGACGTTCCCGCCGTGGCCGTTCAGGAAATAGATCCGCTCGAAGCCGTGGCGGCTGAGCGAACTGACCCAGTCCGTGATCTCCGCCATGAAGGTCGAGGGTCGCAGGCTGATGGTGCCCGCGAAGGCCAGATGATGCTGGGCCATGCCGATGTTGAAGGTCGGGGCAACGACCAGGCCGTCGTCAGCCTTCTCGGCGGCGTGGGCGATGATCTCCGGGCACATCCAGTCGGTGCCGAGCAGGCCTGTCGGCCCGTGCTGTTCGTTGGAGCCGATCGGCACGACCACCGTCTTCGTGGATTTCAGGCGGGCGTCGATCTCGGGCCAGGCGGAGAAGGCGATCAGCATGCGGAACTCTCGGGGTCGGTGACAGGCGGCCTTCCTACGCCCGTCCGCCCTGCGGCGTCGATGCCGACTTGCGCCGGCCGGCCGAAACCGCATCTATCGCCGCGTGAACAGCCTCCCCGCCTCCATCGACGTCGCCGTGATCGGAGCGGGGGCCGCCGGCATCGCCGCCGCGCACGCGTTGGTGAAGGCGGGGGTCTCGGTCGTTGTGCTGGAGGCACGTGATCGCATCGGTGGGCGGGCGCATACGATCCGCTGGACCGGCCACGGTCTGGATGTCGGGTGCGGCTGGCTGCACTCGGCCGACGAGAACCCGCTGGCGGAGCGGGTCGAGCCGCTCGGCCTGACGCTCGACAAGACCCGTCCGCCCTGGCGGACCCAGGCCTTCAACCTTGGCCTGACACCCGACGAGCAACAGGCCTTCCGCGACGCCTTCGACGCCTTTGACGAGCGTGTGTCCGGGGCCGCCCGGCGCGGCGAGGATCGACCCGCCGCCGACTTGTTCGTGCCCGGAGATCGCTGGAACGGGCGGATGGACGCCATCTCCGGCGCCCTGAACGGCGCGCGCTTCGCCGAGGTCTCGACGCTCGACTACGACGCCTATCGCGACACGGGGGTAAATTGGCGCGTGGTCGAAGGTTACGGCGCGCTGGTCGAGCGGCTGGGGCAAGGGCTGCCAGTCGTTCTGGACTGCGCGGTCCAGCGCATTGACCGGCGGGGGCCGACCCTCAAGATCGAGACGACGCGGGGCGTCGCCGAAGCCCGGGCCTGCATCCTGACGCCGCCCACCTCGGTGCTCGCCGCGGAAGGCGTGCGGTTCGACCCGCCCCTGCCGGACCTGATCGAGGCGGCCGCGGGCGCGCCGCTGGGACTGGCGTCCAAGCTGCTCATGTCGGTTGAGGGGGCGGACGACTTCCCGCCCGACAGCCAGCTCTGGGGGCGGACCGACACGGCCGACACCGGCGGCTATCACCTGCGGCCCTTTGGTCGGCCAATGATCGAGGGCTATTTCGGCGGCGACCTGGCCTGGGGGCTGGAGGCGGAGGGCGAGGCGGCCTTCTTCGACTTCGCCGCGGGCGAGCTGTCGGACCTGCTGGGGTCGAGCTTCAGGAGGCGGCTGGAGCCAGTGTCGATGTCGATGTGGGGCGCCGATCCGTGGTCGCGCGGGGCCTATTCCCACGTCCTGCCGGGTCAGGGCGATCCGACCTCCGGAGCTCGGGCAAGGCTGAGGCGGCCGGCCGAGGACCGTATCTTCGTCGCGGGCGAGGCGACGTGCTCCGATTTCTACGGGACCGCGCACGGGGCCTGGATGGAAGGCGAACGGGCCGCGCGGGAGGCGCTGGGCCTTCTCGGCGTCGAGGTTCAACCGGTCGAGGAGGAAGCGTGAAGTCGCCGTCCTCTCGACCCCGACCACGAAAGGCGACGGCCGCCGCGCCGCCGATCCGCAAACCGAGCTCGGTCATGACCGGCGCCCCGGTGCCCGCCTTCGCCTGGCCGCCGGACGAGGATCGGGTGGAGGAGATCTTCGCGCGTCTGTCCCGAGTCATGCCGGAGCCGAAGACCGAACTGCGGTTCCAGGACCCCTATACCCTCGTTGTCGCCGTCGCCCTGTCGGCGCAGGCGACGGACGTGTCGGTGAACAAGGCGACGGAGAAGCTGTTCGCCGTCGCCGATACGCCGGAGAAGATGCTGGCGCTGGGAGAGGCGGGGCTCGTCCCCTTCATCGCCTCGATCGGCCTCTATCGAAACAAGGCGAAGAACGTCATCGCATTGAGCCGAATCATCCAGGACCGGCACGGCGGGACGACCCCGCTGAACCGCGCGGACCTCCAGGCCCTGCCAGGCGTCGGCCGCAAGACCGCGAGCGTGGTGCTGAACGAACTGGGGATCGAGCGAGTCATCGCGGTCGACACCCATGTGTTCCGCGTCTCCCACCGGCTGGGGCTGGCGAACGCCGCGACCGCCGACAAGGTCGAGGCCCAGCTGCACGCCGTCGTTCCCGAAGCCTTCCTCGCCAAGGCGCACCACTGGCTGATCCTGCACGGCCGCTACACCTGCACGGCGCGCAAGCCGAACTGTCCGGGGTGCGTGATCTCGGACCTCTGCCCGTCGCGGGAATTCCTCTATGCGGCCGAGGCGACCGCTGAACCTGAGACGCGCCCGGCTGCGGCCTCTGCGAAGAGGCGGCCCCGGTCCGGCGCTTCCGAAAGGTAGAAGTCGGGCTCGATCAGCTCGGCCTCCATCAGCAGCCAGCGGCCCTCGTGCTCGACCATGTCGATGCGGGCGTAGAGCAGGTCTTCCTCGATGACCCCGAACACCTGTCGGGCCAGGTCGAGGGCGGCGGCGGGCGGTTCGGCCACGGTCTGGTAGCGGCCGCCGAACTGGGACTGGATGCGGAAGTCGCCCGGCGCGGCGGTCTTGAGCACGGCGTGGCTCAGCCGGCCGCCGAAGAAGAGGAGCGACAGCTCTCCCGCCGTGGCGAGGTCGGGCAGGAAGGGCTGGATCATGGCCGACCCTGCGGGCGCATCGACGAGGGGCTCGCCGCGCGCGATCTTCAGCGTCTTCCAGGCGCCGCCGGACACCGTGGGCTTGACGATCAGGGTGTCGGTCCCGAAGCGGTCGAAGGCGGCGGCGACCTCGGCGTCCGTAACCCCCTCGGTCCAGAACGTCGGCGGGATGGCGACGCCTGAGGCCTCGAAGCGGCGGAGGTAGGTCTTGTCGGAGTTCCAGGCCAGGACCGAGGCCGGGTTGGCGATGCGGACGCCGGCCTCCGCCCAGGTTCCCGTGGCCTTCAGCCAGCGGGCGTGGTGCTGGTGGTAACCCCACGTCAGGAGCGGCAGGACCAGGGGGAAGTCCGTCAGGCCGGAAGCGTCCTCAACATGGTCGAGCCAGGCCGTGGGCCGGACGGTGAGGTCGGTGAGCGCCAAGGCGCCGGCCAAACGCTCCATCACCTCGGGCCAGTGCGGGCCATAGGTTCCGTCGTCGGCCGCGGGGGTCAGGACAGCGATCTCGGTCATGTCAGCCTCGAAAACATATAAGGATGTCCTTATATGATTGTCGGGCCGGGGCAAGCAGGGCTGGCGCGGCGCGCGGGCGGCGGCTAAGGGGCGCCGCATGACCCAGACCGCCTCCTACGACATCTGCGCCGTCGGCAACGCCATCGTCGACGTGCTCGCCCCCTGCGATCCGCAATTTCTGGCCGATCAGGGATTGACGCCCGGCTCCATGCAGCTGGTCGACGAGGCCCAGAGCGCCGCCCTCTATGTCGCCATGGCGGCGGGGGTCGAGGCGTCCGGCGGCTCGGCCGGCAACACGGTCGCCGGGGTCGGCTCGTTCGGCGGGCGGGCGGCCTACATCGGCAAGGTGGCGGCCGATCCACTCGGCGAGATCTTCGCCCATGACATCCGGGCGGCGGGCGTCCACTTCGACACCCCGGCGTTGCAGGGCGGGGCCGGCACCGGCCGCTGCCTGATCAACGTCACGCCCGACGGGCAGCGGACGATGTGCACCTTCCTCGGCGCCGCCAACCAGCTGACGGTCGCGGATGTGGACGCGGCCCTGATCAGCGACAGCGCCATCGTCTACCTCGAAGGCTACCTGTTCGATCCGGCACCAGCGCGGGCGGCGTTCGAGGCGGCGGCCAAGGCGGCGCACGACTCGGGCCGAAAGGTGGCGATCACCCTGTCGGACGCCTTCGTGGTGGGTCGCTGGCGGGCCGAGCTGCTGGCCTTCATCGAGGCCTCCGCGGACATCGTCCTGGCCAACGAGGTCGAGCTTCTGGCGCTTTTCGAGACCGAGGATTTCGACGCGGCGGCCGAGCGGCTGGCGCGGATCGTCGAGGTCGCGGCCGTGACCCGGGGCGAGCATGGCTCCGTTTTGATCCGAGGCGCCGAGCGCGCCGTGGTCCAGGCCTTCGCGGTGGACCGCGTGGTCGACACGACGGGCGCCGGCGACCAGTATGCAGCGGGCTTCCTGCTGGGCCTGGCGCGCGGCCTGTCCCTGGCGGACGCCGGCGCCCTGGGCTCGCTGGCGGCGGCGGAGGTGATCGGCCACTGGGGTCCGCGCCCCATGACCTCGCTTCACGAGCTGGCCGAGCAGAAGGGCCTCAGGCTCCACGCCGCCTGAGGGTGACGTAGAAGGCCCCGTCGCCGCCGTGACGGCGGTGGGCGGTGGCGAAGCCGGAGACCACGCCGCGCAGGGCGTGGGACTGGAGCCACTCCTGGATCGAGGCGCGGATCACGCCGCCGCCGCGTCGGCCCTGACCCGTGACCACAAGCACGGCGCGCAGACCGCGCGCCTGGGCGGACAGCAGAAAGGCGCGCAACTGGTCCTCGGCCTCGAACCGGCCGAAGCCGTGCAGGTCTATCGTCGCCTCGATGGGATCGCGTTCGCGCGAAAGGCGGCGCTGTCGCCGGGGTTCGAGGGCCTCGGGCGCGCCGTGGGCCGCTGGCTGGCGGACGAGGGACCTCGCCGGGCTGGACGCAGGTTTCGCGACGGTGGGCGGGGGTCGAAGCGCCAGGGGCGCGGACGGCCTCACCTCCACCCTCGCCGGGGCTTCCAGAGCGATCCGCAGAGCCTTCCGGACGCGGGCGGGGGTGACAGAGCCGGACACGCGGGCCCACAGACGGCGGTCCTCGGCGCTCAGGTCGGGCGGCGGGCGCCGGGCCACGCGCCTCAGGCCTCTTCGTCGTCGAGGTCGGGCTCGGGCGGGCCGGGCTCATAGGTCAGGAGGTCGCCCGGCTGGCAATCCAGTTCCCGGCACAGGGCGTAGAGGGTCGTGAAGCGCACGGCGCGCGCCTTGCCGGTCTTGAGGATCGACAGGTTGGCGACCGTCACGCCGACGCGGTCCGCCAACTCGGTCAGCGACATGCGCCGTTCGACCAGCAGTCGGTCCAGCTGCACCTTGATGGCCATTATCGCACCCCCCGCGCGGTCATATGGTCAGCTCCGATTCGCGCCGCAGCCGTGCGCCTTCGCGGAAGACCTCAGCCAGGACGAACACGACCAGGACCGAGAAGATCGGGGTCAGAAGCTCGCCGAAGCCTTGCGGTTCCATGACGCCGGGGGCCAGGCGGGCGGCGACGACGCCTTGGGCGACCCAGACGCCGCCGGTCACGATCGCCAGGATCAGCCCGACCTGGCGCAGACGGCGGACGTTTCCGGGCTGGAAGGGGTCGCCGATGGTCAGGGTGCGGAAGATCAGCCGAAGGTTCCGCAGAATCATCAGGAAGCCGCCGAAGTAGGCGGTTAGCGCGCCCACGCCGAACAGCAGCAGGGGCCGGGTCAACGGTTGCTGGCGGCCGCCTTCGTCGTTGGAGACGGTGATGTTGAGATTGGCGATCGGGATGAAGATCGATGCGAGCAGCAACAGCAGCAGCACCGCCGTAATGATCATCAGGAGCACATAGGCCACGTCCAGCGCGATCTTCAGCAGGCTGGAGACGGAGCCGGGGCCCAAAGTTCGGAAGGGCGTCCGGAAAGGAGCCTTCACGCCGATCCGCGGCATCCTGGGCAGGCGCGGCAGGGCCGGGGCGGCGGTCGTTCGGTCAGATGGGGGCCGGTCGGCGGTCATCGGCGATCTCTCGCCGGGGATCAGGCCGCGACGGCCGCGCGGGGTCCGGCGAACCCCGACGCGGCTCTATACATCGCGTTCCTGGTCAATGGTCAAAGCGCCTTCTTGATGCCGCTAACGCTCGGCTCGCGGAGCCTCGCTGCTTGAGCGGCAGGTGGAAAGGGTCGGTCGAAGCAATCGTCGCCAAAGCAGCGAGCGATCGCGTTGCGAGCCAAGCGACCCTTGCTTAGAGCGCTTGCACCAGGATGGCGACCAGGGCGGTCGGCAGGGCGGCGAGCATGGCGACTTGAACCAGCAGGGCGCCGACCTTGTCGAGCATCAGCGAGGCGTTCAGGGTGGTCATCGTATCTATCCTTCGATCCTGAGTGCGGGTCGTTTGTTGCCCGCATTCTGTGCCACGGGGGTTCGATTTGCTCGTTTCGATCAAACCGGGGAACGTTGTAGCCTCCGTTCGTGAGAACATAGATAGGCCGTGCAAGGCCGGTTTGCACGTTACATATCGTTTAACGATATTAAACTTCGGCAATGGAATGTTTCTGGATCGGGAGTTCGAGTGAATCTGAAGCTTATCAAGGGGATGCGGCTGGTCGCGGCGACCCACAACGCGGGAAAGGCCCGCGAAATCCACGCGCTGCTGGACGGACATTACGAGGTGGTCACCGCCGGCGAGTTGAATTTGCCCGAGCCGGCCGAAACCGAGACGACTTTTGTCGGCAACGCCCTGCTGAAGGCGCGCCATGCCGCCGACCGCTCGGGCGAGGTCTGTCTGGCGGATGATTCCGGCCTGTCGGTCGTGGCGCTCGACGGCGCGCCGGGCATCTTCTCGGCGCGCTGGGGCGGCCCTCAGAAGGACTTCGGCCTGGCGATGCGAAAGATCGAGGAGCGGCTGGAGGATCTGGGCGCCACGGAACGATCCGCCTTCTTCACTTCCGCGCTCGCCGTGGCCTGGCCGGACGGACCCTGCGTGGTGGTCGAGGGCCGCGTCGACGGCCGTCTGACCTTTCCGCCGCGCGGCGACCGGGGGTTCGGCTACGACCCCATCTTCATCCCTGACGGCCACGACCGGACCTTCGGCGAGATGGACCCGGCCCTGAAGGACAGCCTCAGCCACCGCGCCGTCGCCTTTGGCAAGCTGAAGGCCGCCCTCATTGACGGATGACCGGCCGGACGGCGTCGCCGTCTATGTGCACTGGCCCTACTGCGCCCGCATCTGCCCGTACTGCGATTTCAACGTCGTGAAGGATCGGGGCTGGCGCGAGGAGCAGGCGGTCCTGGTCCAGGCCATCCTGACCGACTTGGAGGCGCAGGCCGCCCGGCTGGGTGACCGGCCGTTGACCTCGATCTTCTTAGGAGGCGGCACGCCGTCCCTGATGCGGCCCGAGGACGTGTCAAGCGTCGTCGCGGCGGTCCGGCGACTGTTCCCGACCCTCGATCCCATAGAGATTACGTTGGAAGCCAATCCCACGGACGCCGAGGCGGCCCACTTCGCGGCCCTCGCGGAGGCCGGGGTCAACAGGCTGTCTCTGGGCGTCCAGTCGCTGGACGATCGCGAGCTGGCCTTTCTGGGCCGTAATCACTCTGCGGCGGAGGCGCGACGCGCCATCGCCGTGGCGGCCGGTGTTTTCGATCGATTGTCCATCGATTTGATCTACGCCCTGCCCGGCCAGACCGTGGACGGCTGGCGAGCGGCGCTCGACGAAGCCGTGGCGCTCGGTTTCGAGCATGTGTCGCCCTATCAGCTGACGATCGAGCCGACGACCGCCTTTGGTCGGGCCTTCGCACGCGGTGCCTTGATCCCGCCGGACGAGGACACGGCCGCCGATCTCTACGAGGCGACGCAGACCACGCTCGAGGCGGCGGGTTTCGCGGCCTATGAGGTCTCCAACCATGCGAGGGGCACGACCGCCCGCTCGGCGCACAATCTGCATGTCTGGCGCGGTGGAGACTACGTCGGCGTCGGGCCGGGCGCCCACGGCCGGCTGACCCTGGGCGAAGGACGCACCGCCACGGTCGCCCATCGCCGCATCGCCGACTACGTCGAGGGCGTCGCGTCCGGATCGCCGTGGAGCGAGACCCAGACGCTGGACCCGCGCGAGGCCGCGGAGGAGCGGCTGCTTCTGGGCCTGAGGACGACCGAAGGCGTGCCCCTGTCGCTGTTGCCGGTCCTTGGCCTCGATCCTGTCGCGCCGCCGGTCGTCGACTTGATCGAAAGAGGCTTCCTGACGCTCGCCGCCGGCCGGCTGGCCGCGACCGCCCAGGGTCGCCCCGTGCTGGATGCGCTCCTGAAGACGCTCCTGACCTGAGCCTCGCCTTGCTCCGCCCGCGCCCCGCTGGCACGGTCCGGCGATGACCGAGGCCGCCCTGTTTCCGCCGACCGCGCCTCCGCCCCGGCGGGTGTCGCCGGGGCTGTATCTGGTCTCGACCCCGATCGGAAACCTGAGGGACATGACGCTGCGGGCGCTCGACGTGCTGGCCGCCGCCGACCTCGTTCTGGCCGAAGACACGCGCGTCACCGCAAAACTTCTGTCCGCCTATGGGTTGAAGGCCCGGCTGGAACGCTGCGACGACCACGCCTCGGCCCGCGCCGCCGACATCGCCGTCGAGCGGGTGGCGGACGGAGCCGTCGTGGCCCTGGTGTCGGACGCCGGCACGCCGATGGTGTCAGACCCCGGCTTTGTCGTCGCCCGGGCGGTGATCGCAGCGGGGCTGCCGGTGCATCCGATCCCCGGCGCCTCCAGCCTGCTGGCGGCGCTGGTGCTGTCGGGCCTGCCCGCCGATCGCGTGACCTTCGTCGGCTTCCTGCCGCCCAAGTCCGCCGGGCGGATCGGCGCCCTGACCGAACTGAAGGCGGGCGGGCAGACGCTGGTCTTTTTCGAGAGCGGTCCGCGCCTGCGGGCCAGCCTGACCGATATGGCCGCCGTGCTGGGACCCCGCCCCGCCGCCGTGTGCCGCGAGCTGACCAAGCTCTACGAGACCTGCGTGCGAGGGACCCTGATCGAACTCGCCGCCGACCCCGCTCTGGACGCCCCTAAAGGCGAGATCGTGGTGGTCGTCGGACCCGGTGAGGCGGAGCCGGCCAGCGCGGCCGACGCCGATGCCGCCCTGACCGAGGCCCTGAGCCGGCTCGCGCCCGGCGAGGCGGCGTCGGAGGTGTCGAGGGCGCTCGATCTGCCGAGAAAGGCGCTCTACCGCAGGGCTCTCGAACTGCAGGGCCGGGAATGAAGCCCCCGCGGGTCGCCCGGCCCCGCCTCCCCCGCGCCTCCAAGGCGGATTGGCGCCAGGCCAGGGGCGGCCAGGCCTTTCGGGCGGGGCACGCAGCGGAATGGCTGGCGGCGGCCTGGCTGGTGCTGAAGGGCTATCGCATCCTCGGCTTCCGGCTGAAGGCGCTCGGCGCGGAGATCGACATCCTGGCCCAGAAGTCCGGCGTGCTCGCGGTGGTCGAGGTCAAGCGCCGCGCCACGGCCGAGGCGGCGGAGACCGCGCTGTCGCCTGCGCAGCGGGAGCGGCTGCGGCTCGCCGGAGAGAGACTGTTGCGTCAAAGACCCGGTCTGAAGGGGCTTCGTCTCCGGTTGGACACGGTGACGCTGGCGTCCCGCGCGTTTCCACGCCATCGTCGCGGCCTGTAGTTTCTCGGCCCGGGTTCTGGGGCGAGGGAACGGGTCGTCGGGGAGGACGTCGCCGTGACACGGGAGGAGGCGGAGGACCGGCTGAGCCTGGCGGGACAGGCCGACGACGACGCCTTTCCGCTGCTCGACGCCGCCATTGCCTGCGCGCTTCACGACGTCCCCTTCCGCGACGATCGTCCCGCGCGGCGCCTCGCGGACGCCGCCGCCGAGCGCCTGGCCGAGCGCGTCCAGAGCGAGAGCCCGGACGATGCGCTCGCCGAGACCATGGCCGCGGATCTGCGGCTGAACGGCGATCTGCTGCGCTATGACGATCCGGCCAACACCGACGTCGTCGACATCGCCGAGCGGCGACGGGGCCTGTCTGCGGCTTTGGCGGTCTTCTATCTGGACGCGGCCCGGCGGGCGGGGGTGAAGGCGTCCGGGGTGGATTTTCCGAACCACTTCCTCCTGCGCGTCGAGACGCCGGCGGGTCCGGTGGCGCTCGACCCGTTCAGCCAGGGGCGGGTGGTGATGCCGTCGGAGCTGACCCGGCGGGCGCTACGCGCCGGGCTGACGCCGCATGTGGCGGATCGGTTGGACGTGCTGATGGCTCCCGTCACCGACCGCCAGGCCTTGATCCGGCTCCAGAACGTCCTGTTCAGCCGGGCCATCAAGGCCGAGGACTATGAGACGGCCGAACGGTCGGCGGTGCGGCGCGCCCTCCTGGACCCCGAGGATCACCGGCCCTGGCTGGATGTCGCCGCCGCGCGCGAGAAGCAGGGCGCGCTGAACGGAGCCATCGACGCGCTCGCCCGCGCCCGCGCCGTATCCGGCGAGGCCGCGCCGGTGCCGGAAGTCGCCTTCGAGCGGCTGAGGATGCGGCTGAACTGAGCCGCGCCCTTGCGGCGACCGGCCGAGCCGTCCATGTCCGGCGGACCGGACGCCGAAGGACTGCCCATGCTCAAGGTCGCCATCCAGATGGACCCCATCGAAGGGGTCAACATCGCCTCGGACACGACCTTCTTCCTGGCGTTGGAGGCGCAAGCGCGGGGCCATCCGCTGTGGGTCTATGACTTCCGGACGCTGGCGCTTGAGGATGGCGACCTCTTCTGCCGCGCCCGGCCGGTGACGCTGCGGCCCATGGTCGGCGATCACGTCAGCTTCGGCGAAGAGGTGCGCCTGAACCTGGGACGCGACGTCGACGTCATCCTGATGCGGCAGGATCCGCCGTTCGACATGGCCTATGTGACGGCGACCTATCTGCTGGAGACCGTGCACCCGCGAACTCTGGTCGTGAACGATCCGGCCGAGGTGCGCTCGGCGCCGGAGAAGCTGTTCGCCACCCGCTTCGAGGGCGTCCAGCCCCCGACCCTGATCAGCGCCGACCCGGTCGCCCTCGTCGATTTCCATGAGCGGCACGGCGACGTGGTGCTGAAGCCGCTGCACGGCGCGGCGGGGTCTGGCGTGGTGCGGCTGAAGGCTGGCGACCCGAACCTGGAGGCCCTGATCGAGATCCACGCCGCCGCCAGCCGCGATCCCCTGGTGATCCAGAAGTTCATTCCGGCCGTCTCCAAGGGCGACAAGCGCATCATCCTGATCGAGGGGGAGCCGGTCGGGGCCATCAACCGCGTGCCCGCCGAGGGGCAGGTGCGCTCGAACCTGCGGGTCGGCGGCACGGCCGCCCCGGTCGAGATCACCGCGCGGGATCGCGAGATCTGCGCGATCATCGGACCGGAGCTGAAGGCGCGGGGCCTGATGTTCGTCGGCATAGACGTGATCGGCGACTATCTGACCGAGATCAACGTGACCTCGCCCACGGGCGCGGTGCAGCTGAAGGAATTCAGCGGCGTCGACGCGGCGGCCATCCTGTGGGACGCCATCGAGGTCAAGCGCACGCCGAGCGCGTAACGGCGCTCTTGCAAAGGCTGTAAGTTCATGGTCTGTTCTCTCCGCTGAGGGAGAACGCCCATGCTGGCGAACATCGCGACGGTGGCGTTCGAGGGGGTCGAGGCGCGGCGCGTCGACGTCCAGGTGCAGCTGGTCGGCAACGACGGCCCGATCGTCTTCGCCGTCGTCGGCCTGCCCGACAAGGCGGTGGCCGAGAGCCGGGAACGGGTGCGCGGCGCCTTCGCCGGCATCGGCCTCGCCCTTCCGCCCCGGCGGATCATCGTCAACCTGGCCCCCGCCGACCTGCCCAAGGAAGGCAGCCATTTCGACCTGCCCATCGCGCTGGCTCTGCTGGCGTCGCTGGGCGTCGTGCCGCCTGACGCCCTGAGCGGCTGGATGGCTGTCGGAGAGCTGGGCCTGGACGGGCGCATCCTGCCTGTGGGCGGAACCCTGCCCGCCGCCGTCTCGGCCTCGGCGATGGGTTTGGGCCTGATCTGCCCCGAAGCGAACGGGCCCGAGGCCGCCTGGGCCGGCGAGGTGTCCATCCTGGCGCCCCGGTCCCTGATCGGCCTCATCAATCATTTCAAGGGAACGCAGGTGCTGCGGTCTCCGGACGCCGGACCGGTCACGTCGGGGACCACTGTGCCGGACCTGCGCGAGGTCAAGGGCCAGGAGAGCGCCAAGCGGGCGCTCGAGGTGGCCGCCGCCGGGGGCCACAACCTGCTGTTCGTCGGACCGCCGGGATCGGGCAAGTCGATGATGGCCCAGCGCCTGCCTGGGCTCCTGCCGCCCCTGACCCCGCAGGAACTGCTGGAAACCTCCATGGTCTGGTCCGTGGCGGGCCTGATCGAACGCGGCGCCCTGACGCGTGAGCGGCCGTTCCGGGCGCCGCATCATTCGGCTTCGATGGCCGCGCTGACCGGCGGCGGCCTGCGCGCCAAGCCGGGCGAGGCGTCGCTGGCGCACAACGGCGTCCTCTTCCTGGACGAGCTGCCCGAGTATTCGGCCCAGGCGCTCGACAGCCTGCGCCAGCCGCTGGAGACCGGCGAGATCGTGGTGGCGCGCGCCAACGCCCACGTCCGCTACCCGGCCCGGTTCCAGCTGGTCGCGGCAATGAACCCTTGCCGCTGCGGCCTCGGCGGGGCGGGCAAGGGGGCGTGCGGCAAGGCCCCGCGCTGCCAGAGAGACTATCAGAACCGCATCTCCGGCCCGATGTTCGACCGCATCGACCTGACGGTCGAGACGCCGCCGGTGACCGCGGCCGACATGGCCTTGCCTCCGCCCGCCGAAGGGACCGCCGAGGCCGCGGCCCGCGTCGCCGTCGCCCGCGCCATGCAGGAAGAGCGGGTGAGGGAGGCGGGGCTGGATCCGCTTCAGGCCCTGAATGCGCGGGCGACCGGCGAGACGCTGGACCGGTTCGCCCGACCGGATGAGGCGGGCCGGGCGCTCTTGATGCGGGCGGGCGAAGCCGGCGGCCTCACCGCGCGGGGCTGGACGCGGACGCTGAGGTTGGCCCGCACGATCGCTGACCTGGAGGGTTCGACGGGCGTGCTGCGTCGCCATATCGCCGAAGCCCTGATCTACCGCCGCTCCACTGTGGGCGCCCAGGCCGACTTCGAGCGGCAGGATGGCGGTCGGGCGGGGGTTCCGGCGTGGTGACCCCGGGGACGCCTGCGGCAAGACTTTGGAAACCCTGAGGGTTGAGCCGCCCTTAAGCCGATGCCGTTAAGCCTGTTCTCCAATCGGGGGACGGTGGATGACGAAGAAGACAGCGACCACGGCAAGACTGGCGGGCGAACGGGAGCCGGCGTCGGGCGGAGCGGACCCTTTCCTGAGGCTCATGAGCCATGAGATGCGCACGCCGCTGAACGGCGTGATCGGCATGCTGGGCCTGCTGACCCGGACGCGGCTGGACGGAGCCCAACGCGCCTACGCCGAGGCCGCGAAAGACTCGGCCGAGCATCTGTTGGGGCTGGTCAATGACCTGCTGGATTACGCCCGGCTGGAGGCGGGCAAGCTGGAGTTCGATCTGGCCCCGGTGGATCCCGAGACCCTGGTGCGCGGCGTGGCGGAGCTGCTGAGCCCGCGCGCCCATGACAAGGGCCTCGAGATCGTCTGGTCGGTGGCGGCCGATGTGCCGGACGTCATGGCCGATGAGGGCCGGCTGCGGCAGGTGCTGTTCAATCTGGCCGGTAACGCGGTCAAGTTCACCGAGACCGGCGGCGTGCGCATCGCCGTCGAGCGCGCCGGTGGGACGGATCGCAAGCCCACGCTGGCCTTCATCGTCGACGACACGGGTCCGGGAGTCCCGGCCTCGGCGCGGCAGAAGATCTTCGAGGAGTTCGGCCACGTCGACGCCTCGGACGCCACGCGCCATGACGGGGCGGGGTTGGGTCTGGCGGTCGTGCGCAAGCTGGCCGAGGCCATGAAGGGCAAGGTCACGGTCGCCGACCGGCCGGACGCCGACGGACGCGGCGGCTCGCGCTTCCGCTTCCAGGCGACGTTCACGGCGGCGGCCGACGCCGCCCCGCGTCAGCGGGCGCTTGAGGGCCTGTTGGTGGCGGTCCGCTCGCCCGACCCGTTCGTGGCGGAAGCGTGCCGCGCCCAGCTGATGGCCAGCGGGGCCGAGCCGGTGGACGGCCGGGCGCCCGTCACCCTGGTCGATCACGCGGAGGCGAGCGCCTCCGGTCGGCCGATGGCGGACGCCCCTGCCGGCGGACGCGGGATCATCCTGCTCAAGCCGTGCGAGCGCGAGCTGATCGCGCGATATCGTTCGGCCGGGTTCCATGGCTATCTGATCAAGCCGTTGCGCCGGGCCTCGCTGGTCGAGCGGGTGCTGGCGGCGGCGATGGCGGGCGATCCGGTCCCGGCCGGGGCGAGGACCCTGCCGCCCGAGGACGACCGCGTCCTGCCGGTCCGGTTCGCCGGCACGCGAGTGCTGCTGGCCGAGGACAATCCGGTGGGCGCGCTGCTCGCCAAGACCCTGCTGCGGCGCGAGGGCTGCGTGGTCGAGACGGCCGGCACGGGCCGCGAGGCGGTCGAGGCGCTGAAGCGGGCGCGGTATGACCTGGTCTTCATGGACATGCGCATGCCCGGCATGGACGGGCCGGAGGCGACGCGCGCCATCCGCGCGGCGGGCGATCGCACGCCCATCGTCGCCCTGACGGCCAACGCCTTCGAAGAGGATCGGCGGGCGTGTCTCGAGGCCGGCATGAACGATCATCTGGTCAAGCCGCTGGAGCTGGAGGCGCTCCGGTCCGCGCTCGCCCGCTGGACGGCCGGAGACTTCCGCGCCAAGGTCGTCGCCGCATAGGACGCCGGGGGGCGTCGAGAGGGACGCCTGACATGAGCGAAACGGCCAAGCGGTTGACGACGTGGGACTTCGTCAAGTCCCTGAGGGATCGCCGCGTGTTCGTGATGCTGCTGCTGGGCGCGGCGGCCGGCCTGCCGTTCTTTCTGATCTTCGACACCCTGTCGGCGTGGCTCCGGCAGTCCGAGCTGTCGTTGCAGACCATCGGCGTCTTCGCCTTGGCGACCCTGTCCTATTCGCTGAAGTTCGTGTGGGCGCCGGTCGTTGACCGGGTGAAGCTGCCATTCCTTGAGCCTTTGCTGGGTCAGCGCCGTTCGTGGATGGCCCTGATGCAGGTGCTGATCGTGCTGGGCCTGTGGGCCATCGCGGGATCGAATCCGGCCCTGAACCTAGGTCAGGTCGCGCTGCTGGCCGTGATGGTTGGCTTCTGTGGAGCGACCCAGGACATCGCCATCGACGCCTGGCGCATCGAGGTGGTCGACGAGACCTTCTATGGAACTATGGCGGCCGCCTATCAGTGGGGTTTCCGCGTGGCGATGATCGTGGCCGGCGCGCTGCCACTGGTGCTTGCCGACTCTTACGGGTGGAACTTCTCGTATGCCGTCATGGCGGCGTGCATGCTTCTCGCGATCGGAGCCACGGTGCTCGCGCCCCGTGAAAAGGCACAGCGCCCTCCGGTGCGGTTCACCGACGACATGGTGGCCAAGCCCGGGCTGGAGATCGCCGAGTGGGCCGGGCGGCTGGCGTTCATTTTGCTGGGCGCGCTGCTGGCCGGTTCCGGCCTGGCGGCCAATGCGACCTTCATCAACGCAGGTCTCGGAATGCTGGGTCAGTCGGCCGAATCCGCCGAGGCCTTCAAGGCGTTCTGGGAAGCGAGAGAAACCGGCATCTTCGTGCAGTTCCCGGCGGTGGTCGTCGGGCTTGGGCTGATCGCTCTGGCGTGCGTGCCTCTGCCGGGGCGGCCGACGCGGCCAAGTGTCTATCTGCGTCGAGCCTATGGAGAGCCCCTCGCAGAGTTCTTCAGCCGCTTTGGTCTGAAGTTGAGTCTGCTGATCATGGCGTTGATCTGCATGTATCGACTGTCCGACTTCGTGCTGAACCTGATGAATCCGTTCTACATCGATCTCGGCTTCAGCCTGACGCAGATCGCGGAGGTGCGTAAGGTCTACGGCGTGGTGGCCTCCTTGGCGGGCATCGCCGCGGGGGCGTGGATGGTCAGCCGGCTGGGCATCATCCGGACGATGGTCATCGGTGTGTTCGCCAGCCCCCTGTCGAACCTGATCTTCATCTGGCTTGCGACGCAGGGGGCCAGCATGCCGGCGCTGTATGGGGCGATCACGATCGACAACTTCGCCACCGGCGTCGCGGGCACGGCCCTGATCGTCTACATGTCCAGCCTGACGTCGGCGGGGTTCACGGCGACCCAGTACGCCCTGTTCAGTTCGCTCTACGCCATCTTCGGCAAGATCCTGGCGTCCCAGTCGGGGCGGATCGTCGAAGGCTCGGCGCGGCTGGCCGAGGCGGGGGGCTTCACCGCGATTTTCCGCCCCTTGTTCGCCGACCTGCCCGAGGGCGCCCTGGTCAAGGGCGCCGAAATCGCCGAGGTGACGCCCGTGTCCCTGGGCGCCGGCTATGCCACCTTCTTCGCCTATTCCGTAGTGATCGGAGTGATCGCCGTGTTCCTCGCGTTCCTCGTCGCGCGCCGACAGAAGGAGATCGAGGCCAAGGGGGCTGACGTCCCCGCGTCCTGACCCCTCACACCGTCGGCGGGACCGCCGTCGCCGCCATGGACCGCTCTGCCGCCGGGCTGGGGTGGGGCGCCGTGGTTTCGTCGTCGGGTTCGAACTCGACGGTGACGCCTTCCTCATAGGCGGCGAAGGTGGCGGCGGTGATGATCTCGGAGACCGAGGCGCCCAGGGAGACGATCTGGACGGATTTCTCGAGACCCACGAGCAGCGGGCCGATCACGGTCGCGCCGCCCAGCGCCTGGACCAGCTGGGTCGAGATGGCGGCGGAGTGGAGCGCGGGCATGACCAGCACATTGGCCTCGCGGCTGAGGCGCATGAAGGGGTAGTTGGCGCGCTGGTCGGGGTCGAGCGCCAGTTCGGGCGGCATCTCGCCCTCGTATTCGAAGTCCACGCCCTTGGCGTCGAGGATGCGGATGGCCTCGCGGACCTTCTCGCCGCGCTCGCCGGGCGGATTGCCGAAGCTGGAATAGGACAGGAAGGCGACGCGCGGGGTGCGGCCCAGCTTCCGGACCGTGGCGGCGGCCTGGATGGCAATGTCGGCCAGCTCCTCGGCGCTCGGCAGTTCGTGGATCGAGGTGTCGGCGACGAAGATGGTGCGGCCCTTGGCCAGCACGATCGACAGGCCGATCAGGCTGTCGCCCTTGACGTCGAGGACGCGGCGGACCTCCTTCAGCACCATGTTGAAGTTGCGGGTCGCGCCCGTGACCATGGCGTCGGCCTGGCCGCGCGCCACGAGAGCGGCGGCGAAGTAGTTGCGGTCCTGGTTGATCATCCGCTGGACGTCGCGGCGCAGATAGCCGCGCCTCTGGAGCTTCTGGTACAGCCAGTCGGTGTAGGCGTCGTTCATCTCCGAGACGCGGGCGTTCAGGATCTGGATGCCCATCTCCTCGAAGTTCAGACCGGCCTCGGCGGCGTTCTTCTTCACCAGTTCCTCGCGCCCGATCAGGATCGGCGTGCCGAGCTCGGCCTGCTTGAAGGCCCAGGCGGCGCGGATGACCGACGGCTCCTCGCCCTCGGCGAAGACCACGCGCTTGTTCGGCGCGGCCCGCACGGCGGAGCTGATCTTCTGCATCAGGGCGGCGGAGGGATCGACCCGCTCCCGCAAGCTCGCGCGATAGGCGTCCATGTCCTCGATGGGCTGGCGGGCGACGCCGGTGTCCATCGCGGCCTGGGCGACGAAGGGCGGGATGTACCAGATCAGTCGGGGATCGAAGGGCGTGGGGATGATGTAGTCGCGGCCGAACTTGAGCTTGCGACCCGAATAGGCGGCGGCGACCTCGTCGGGCACATCCTCGCGGGCCAGCTGGGCGAGCGCCTGGGCGCAGGCGATCTTCATCTCGTGATTGACACGCCGAGCCCGGACGTCGAGCGCGCCCCGAAAGATGTAGGGGAAGCCCAGGACGTTGTTGACCTGGTTGGCGTAGTCCGACCGGCCGGTGGCGATGATGGCGTCCGACCGCACGCTCATGACGTCTTCCGGCGTGATCTCCGGGTCCGGATTGGCCATGGCGAAGATGATGGGATTGGGCGCCATGGAGGCGACCATCTCCTTGGTGATGGCGCCCTTGGCGGCGAGGCCCAGCACCACGTCGGCGCCGACCATGGCCTGTTCCAGGGTGCGGTGCGGGGTGTCGGTGGCGTGGGCCGCCTTCCACTGATCGACGTTGTCGCGGCCCTTGTAGACCACGCCGTCGCGGTCGAGGATGACGGTGTTCTCGGCCCGGACGCCGACCGCCTTCATCAGGGCGATGGAGGACAGGCCGGCCGCCCCGGCGCCGACCAGGACGACCTTGAGATCCTCCAGCCGCTTGCCCGCGATGTGGGCGGCGTTGATCAGGCCGGCGGTCGAGATGATGGCCGTGCCGTGCTGGTCGTCGTGGAAGACGGGGATGTCCAGAAGGTCCTGGAGCTCGCTTTCGATGACGAAGCACTCGGGGGACTTGATGTCCTCCAGATTGATGCCGCCCCAGGTGTCGCCGATGTTCTTGACCACGGTGACGAACTCGTCCGGGTCGGTGGTCTTGACCTCGACGTCGAAGCTGTCGACGTCGGCGAAGCGTTTGAACAGGACCGACTTGCCCTCCATGACAGGCTTGGAGGCCATGTGTCCGAGGTTGCCGAGCCCTAGGATGGCCGTGCCGTTGGAGATGACGGCCACGAGGTTGCCCTTGGCGGTGTAGTCGTAGGCACGGTCCGGGTCCTCACCGATCGCGATCACCGGAATGGCGACGCCCGGCGAATAGGCGAGCGACAGATCCCTCTGGGTCGCCATGGGCTTGGTCGGCGCCATGGAGATCTTGCCCGGGGTGGGCAGGCGGTGGAAATCCAGCGCCTCCTGATCGGAGAAGGTCTGTTTGTCGGTCTGGTCGGGCATGAAGGCGTCTCGGCTGCGGGCCGTTCCGTCGTAGCCGGGCGGGCGGGGAGGGACAACCGGGGACAGGCGGGAGGCGAGACGGTCGTCTCTCCTTCCCTCCCCGGCACGGGGAGGGGGGTCGAAGCGAAGCGGAGACCGGGTGGGGGCGGCAGGGCTGGACACACGGGATGGCGGAGTCTGCTCACGGGGCCGCCCCCACCCGATCGCTGCGCGATCTGCCCTCCCCGTGCCGGGGAGGGAGAATGCCGGACACGCCTCATCGCTCTTCCGCTGTGAACGGGGTGGGAAGGGCGGGCGGAGCAGCCAGGCCTTCGCCCGGAGACCGTATGGATATGTGTTTCGGCGAACGCTGACTGCTCCGCGCGGCTGGTCTGATCGGAAGCGGACGGCCCCGCGTCGCTCGAAGCCGACTGACCGGGGACCGACGGCCCTGTTAGAGCCTTGCCGCTACTGACGCCTCCGGCGGGAAGGTCGGCGTGCTTGCGAAAGCCGATCCCCTGAACGCGGCGAGTCTTCTGCTCGCCGCCTTTTTTGGTGGGCTACCGCTCGGGACGCGGTCCCTCGCTGCTTGAGCCCGGGACCCACATTCCGAACGGCATAGTCTGCCCACGCCACCCCCTCGGTCCGGGACGCCGGATGAACGCCCCTGGGCGGCCTCCGGTCGTTGAACCTCGGGAGCTCCCGCTCCAACCGCTCCCGCCGCGACAAGCTCGCAAGGCCTTGCGCCCTTCCCAAGCGACGGAACCGAGAGGGAGGGTAACACACCCGGATATGCGGGCGCGTTCAGCGGCTCTCAAACGAGACGGGCTCTGTATTTCCTCACGAAATCCGGGCGTCGTTGGATGATTGAGCAAAACAGCATGCGTTTCTCCCTCTCCCAGAGGGAGAGGGCTTGAGCGCCCGAGAGCCGTGAGGCGATCGGATGTGCGCGAAAGGGTGAGGGGTTAGGGTGCGAGCCGGTGAGAGGGAAACCCCTCACCCTTCCGGTTTGCGGATCGCTGCGCTCTCCGAACCTCAAGCCCTCTCCCTGTCGGAGAGGGATGGGCCTCAGCCCCCCTGCAGCTGCTGCTTAACCCGCTCGGCGAGCGTCTTGATGTCGAGCGGCTTGGGCAGGAAGGAGACGCCGGTCTCGTCCTGGAGCAGGTCGGAGAAGTCGCTTTCGGCATAGCCGGAGATGAACATGACCGGGGCGTCGCCGAGGAAGGGGCGGGCCTTTTTCAGCAGGCTCGGTCCGTCCAGCCCCGGCATGATGACGTCACTGATCAGCATGTCGATCTGGCCGGACCATTCCTCGGCCAGCATCAGCGCCTCCTCGCCGTCGGCGGCCTCGATGACCTCATAGCCGCGCTGGCGCAGCAGGCGGGCGGCGATGCCGCGCACGGCGGCCTCGTCCTCCACGAACAGGATGCGGCCGTTTCCGGACAGGTCGCGGGGCGCGGCCTTGGCCTTGGTCTCGACGGGGGCAACCTCGATCAGCTCCTGCTCCGAGGCGGCGGGCAGGAAGATGCGGAAGGCGGCGCCCATTCTTGAGGAGTCGGGGCCCTCGATGTTGGCGACCGCGATGTGGCCGCCCGCCTGCTGGACGATGCCGTAGACGGTGGCCAGGCCCATGCCGGTGCCCTCGTTCACCGCCTTGGTGGTGAAGAAGGGTTCGAAGATCTTGTCGAGGATGGCGGGGGGCACGCCGGGGCCGGTGTCGGACACCTCGATCAGCGCGCCGTCCTCGGCCGGAGCCTCCAGCCAGCCGAGCTCGCGGGCTTGGGCTTGCGTCAGGCGCCGCGTGCGGATGGTGACCACGGCGTCGCCGGGCGCCACCACGCCGCGCATGGCGTCGCGCGCGTTGACGGCGAGGTTCATGACGGCCGTCTCCAGCTGGGACTTGTCCGCCAGCACCACGGGCAGGTCGCGGCCGTAGTCCGTCTCCAGCCGCACATCCTCGCGCAGCAGGCGGCGCAGCAGGACGGCGAACTCGCCGACCAGTTCGCCGAGGTCCAGCCGCTCGCGGCGGACGGTGGACTTGCGTGAGAAGGCCAGAAGTTTCCGGACCAGATCGGCGGCGCGGATGGCCGTCTGGCGGATTTCGTTCAGGCCCTCGTAGGAGGGGTCGCCGACGGGGTGGCGTTCCAGCAGCCCGGAGAGCTGGAGCTGGATGGCGGTCAGCAGGTTGTTGAAATCGTGGGCGACGCCGCCCGCCAGCTGGCCCACGGCCTGCATCTTCTGGGCCTGCGACAGCTGCAGCTCCATCGACTTCTGGGTCGAGACGTCGAACAGCCAGACGCGGCGCTTGTCGCCCTCAGGCGCGACATAGAGGTGCAGGCTGCGGTCCGGATGGGCGCGGGCGACGAGTTCGATGGGGCCGGACGAGCCCTCCTCCAGGCGACGGCGGGCCTCGGCGACCCCGGTCGGCTCGAACAAATGGCCGAAGGCGGCGTCGCGGGCGGCGGCGGGGCCGGTCAGGACGGCGAGCGCGGGATTGGCGTCCTCGGCGCGGCCGGCGAACAGGTCCTCGCCGGCGATGACGGCCGAGCCGAAGGGGGCGCCGGCGGCCATGGCGCGACCCTCTCCGGCGGAGGCGACATAGCCGTTGTGCGCGACGGGGGGCGGAGCGGCGGAGTGGGTGAGGGCGGTCTCGGGCGCCTCGCGGACCAGGAAGCGGCCCTGCCCGGCCTGAGCGATGAGGACCTCGATCTCGCGCTCGCCGATGGTGACGATGGCGCGGCCCTGCTCGCCTTGTCGGGCCTGGGCGAAGGCCATGTAGAGGGCCTGGGCCGAGCCGCCGCGCGGAAGCGCCGTGGTCGCCCCGTTCTGCGAGGCCCAGGCGCCGTTGAAGGCCAGTACCTGACCGGACGCCCAGACCAGGGCGGCGGGTTCGGCCAGCGCATCCAGCATCTCGACGGCCACGTCGCCGTCCGGGCGGGCGGGGCGGCGCGCTTCCTGGCGTCCGAAGGCGAAGAGGCCCAGCAGGGCCACGGCGGCCACGGCCACCATCAGGATCATGTGCGGCGTCGAGGTGGGGGCGGTCTGGAAGGCGGGCCAGGCCAGCGCCGCGACGGCGACGGTGAAGCCCAGCGCCATCAGGACGAGCGACAGGTCGAAACGGCGGGGGGCGGCGGTCATGGGCGCACCTTTCGAATCAGGGAGTATAGCGCCCGCGCCGCTTCTGCATCACGAAGCCGATGACCTTGGCGGCGGCCTCGAAATGCTCGCGCGGAATGGTCTCGTCGATGTCGACGGCGGCGTAGAGGGCCCGGGCGAGCGGCACGTTCTCCACGATCGGAACGTCGTGCTCCCTGGCCACCTCGCGGATCCGGAGCGCCACGGCGTCGACGCCCTTGGCCAGGCAGACCGGCGCGGCGTCGCCCTGATCCGGCTCGTAGCGGAGCGCCACGGAATAGTGGGTCGGGTTGGTGACGATCACCGTGGCCTTGGGCACATTGGCCATCATGCGCTGGCGGCTGCGCTGCATGCGGATCTGGCGCAGGCGGGCCTTCACATGCGGGTCGCCCTCGGACTGCTTGTAGTCCTCCTTCAGCTCTTCCTTGGTCATGCGCATGCGCTTGGCGAAGCGCAGGCGCTGCCAGAAGACGTCGCCGATCGCGGTCAGGCCGAGGAGCACGATGGTGGAGGCCATCAGCGCGATGACGAGGTCGCGCGCCAGCGGCAGGATGGTCGCGGGGTGCATGGCGGCCATGCCCTCGAACTCCCGCGCGTGGGGCTCCAGCACCATCCAGCAGACGACCGAGACGACCACCAGCTTGATCAGGGTCTGGAGGAACTGCATCAGGCCGTCGGGGCCGAAGATGCGCTGGAAGCCCTTGAGCGGATTGATCTTGTCCAGCTTGGGCTTCATCCGCTCGGCCGAGAAGATCAGGCCGCCGGTCTGGGCCACCGTGCCCGATACGCCGCCCAGGATGGTGGCGACCATGACGGCGGCGAGAAAGGGCGCGGCCGCCCACAGCGCCTTGACGCCCAGTTCCACGCCCGCGCCCGCCTCGATCCCGCCCATCAGGCGATGGGGCATGGCGATGAAGGGGACGAGCGCCTCCGTCGCTGTGGTGGCGAACCAGCCGCCGCCCATCAGGATGACCGCCGCCGCGCCCATGAGGCTGAGGGTCGGGGCGACGTCCATGGACTTGGCGACGTCGCCCTTGCGTCTGGCCTCCTCGAGTTTTCGCGGGGTGGCCTCTTCTGTCTTCGACTCGGGATCCTGATCCTCAGCCACCGACGCCTCCGGAAGGGACGAACAGGTTGGCGAGGTCGCGATAGCGGTCGATGAAGACCGTCCCGAGCACCCCCAGCGACAGGGCGAAGACCGACAGGCCGAGAATGACACTCAGCGGAGCGGCGACGAAGAAGATCTGGAACGCCGGCATGACCCGTCCGACCAGACCCGAGGCGAGGTTGAACACCAGGGCGAACACGATCACCGGCGCGGCGAGCTGCACGCCCAAGAGGAAGCTGTCGCCCACGGTGCGGACGGCCAGTTCGACGAAGTCGCCGGTGACGAGGGGCCGGGCCGGCGCGATCAGCTCATAGGAGCCGACGAGGCCCGCGATGAACAGGTGATGGGTGTTGGTGGCGAAGACCAGCACCGTCCCCATGAGCATCAGGAAGGCGGCGATGGTCGTGCCGGGCGAGGCCTGGAGCGGGTTGGTGGTCTGGGCGAAGCTGAGGGTGGTCTGGAGCGACACGATCTCGCCAGCGACGGCGAGCGCGGCGGTGAAGGCCCGCAGGATGGCGCCGATGGCCAGGCCGATGATGACCTCGCGGATCACCCAGCCGACGGAGGCGCCGAGGCTCTCCGGCAGCGGCGGCAACGACCCGCCGACCACCGGCCACAGGGCGAGGGCCACGACGAGCGCCAGCGACAGACGGATGCGCGGCGGGACGTAGCTCTCGCCGATGCCGGGCAGGCTGAGGAAGATGGCCCCGATGCGGGCGAAGATGAGCCCGCCGGCCCAGACCTGATCGGCGGTGGCGTAGGGCTCCACTACATCCCCGAGATGCGGGCGGCGATCTCACGCATGAAGGCGCCGAGCAGTCCGCCCATCAGGGGCAGGAACAGGAGGAGCGACACGAAGATGGCGATGATCTTGGGCGCATAGACCAGGGACTGTTCCTGGATCTGCGTCAGGGCCTGGAACAGGCCGATGCCGACGCCGACGATCAGGCCGACGATCAGCACGGGCGCGCACAGCTGGATGGTCAGCCACAGGGCGTCGCGGCCCACGTCCAGAACTTCCGCGCCGCTCATTGCGCCAACTCCCGAGATACTGGGCAAGAAATGCCGGGAGCGTGGTTAATGATGGGTTACGCGGCCGCCTTTTCCAGCGCGGCCTGGGCTTCCTCGCGGCGGCCGAGGCGGTTCAGGGCGGCGGCGTGGGCGAGGTGGAGGTCCTGCCATTCGGGCGCGAACGGGATGGCCTGTTCGTACTTCTCGACGGCGGCGGCCCAGCGGCCTTGGGCGGCGAGTGCATCGCCCCAGCCTTTCAGCGGATCGGCCCAGCGGGGGCCGCGCAGATGGGCGTCGCGGAAGCGGGTGACGGCGCGGGCGTGATCGCCGCGGGCCAGCAGCGCAAGCCCACGGCGATGGTAGGCGAAAGGCAGCGACGGCGCGAGGCGGATGGCGACGCCATACTGGCGGTCGGCCTCTGCGGTCAGGCCTTGCGCCTCCAGAACATCGGCGCGGAAGGCGGCGCAGGCGACGAGGCGGTCGGCGCGGGCGAAAGCGGCTTCGGCTTCCCTTTGGCGGCCGTTCAGGCCCAGCGTCAGGCCCAGGTAGCAGGGGGCCTCGTAGAAGGCGTAGGCCACGTCGCCGTCGGCCTGCCACAGGGCGTCCAGCGCCTGCATGGCCGCGAGCGCGCGGGCCGGATCGTCGTTCGCCAGCGCCTCGTAGGCATCGATCATGCGGCCGGTCGCCGCGACCTCGGGCGAGCCGACGCGGCCGGCGCGCAGATAGGCGCGGGCATGGACGAAGTCGTGCCGGTTGGCCTCGGCGTCGGCCAGGGTGATCTCCTGGCCGCCCAGCGCATTCTCGCCGCCCGTTTCGGCGATGTCGGCCGCGCCGATCTCGACCAGGCGGGTCCAGTCGCGGAGTAGCAAGAGGTGGGACTCGCTCTCCATCGGCTCGCCGTCCTCGGCGATGCGGGCGGCCATGTCGCGGCCGACGCGATAGGCGGCCTCCTCGCCCTCGGTGTCGAACAGGACGCCGACCAGCATGTCCCAGGCGGATTCATTGTCGGGATTGGCGCGGATCGACAGGCGCAGCTTCTCGGCCGCTTCCTCGGACCGGCCCAGCGAGCTCAGCATGACGCCCCAGTAGCGGGCGAGATTGGCGCGGGATTCGGGGTGCTGGGCGTAGGCGAGGGGAAAGAAGGCCTCGGCGTCTTGATAGCGCTGGGTCTGGAGCAGATACCAGGCGAACAGCTCAGGCTCGAACTGGCCATAGATGTATTCCGACGCCTCGCGGATCAGGCGCGGCATGTCGGATTCGGGGCCGGTGAAGGTCTGGGCGCGCACGCCGTCGGCGCGGATGGTCAGGGAGACTTCGCCCGAGGTGCTGACGGTGACGGAGCCGGTGATGTTGGTTTCCTGGCCGAACCAACCGCGCAGCAGCTTGTCGATGTCGCCAAGCGACACGCCGGTCGAGGGCACGACGACGGCGATGTCGCGGGTCCAGGTCAGGGCGACGGCGCGGCTTTCCTCGTCATAGCGGGCGTCGCGGTTGATGGTGGCGATGACGTCGGACACCCCGCGCGCGATGACCTGGCCGGAGTGGCCCCGGTGCGTCAGGGCGAACGGGCTGTCAAAGGGGTTCACCACAACCGAGCGGGCGTTGAAGGCCGTCCAGACCATGAGGCCGAGACCGACGGCGAACGCCAGGCCCACGCAGGCGGTCATGACGCGGAGCACAAAGCCCATGCGCTCGTTGGAGACCTGGGCCTTGATCAGCCGGCGCTGTTCCTCGACCAGAAGGACGGCGGGGTCGGGCGGGCCCATCGTCGGCTCGGCCTGCTCCAGCGCTCCTTCCGCCATTTCGATGGCGTCCAGCGTCTCGACCGCCTCTTTGCGGCGGCGGCCCAAGCGGATGCGGCCCTGTCTCGGATCCTCGTCGGTCATCGGCCCCCCGGTCGCGAAGCAGGTTAGCGCAAGCGGTCCCGGCGGCAAGCGGCGGCCCGACCCTTGCGCGGCGAGGCCCAGAACAGGGGTTTCCCATGGCCTGGACCGCGATTTCGACCCGAAACGAGACACCGCCCATCGCGCGAGGCGGCTGGCTGGACGCGCTGCGTTTCATCGTGGCCTCGCTGATCATCCTGCATCACTTCCAGGCGGCGGGGCCGGTTCCGCTCGCCGAGGCGCTCCATCCTGTGTTCGAGCGGGGCGGGTTCCTGCTGACCAACTTCTTCCTGATCGACAGCGGCTATGTGCTGATGCGGGTCTATGGCGGGTCGGTCGGATCGGGGCGGATGTCGCCGGGCGACTTCTTCGTGAAGCGCTTCCTGCGGGTCTATCCGGCCCATCTGATCATGGTGCTGGGACTGGTGGCGCTGGTCGTCGTCGGGTCGGCCGTGGGCTTCGCCCCGCGCAATCCGGAATGGTTCGCCTGGGACCAGCTGCCGGCGCAGGCGGCTCTGGTCCAGTCGTTCGGCGTCTATGGCGGCTTGGGCTGGAACGCGCCCAGCTGGTCGATCTCGGCGCTGCTGGGTTGCTATCTGGCGTTCCCGTGGATCCTGACGGCGCTGAAGCGGGTCGGGCCGTGGACGGCGCTGGTCGCGGCGGCGGGGCTGTATCTGCTGGCCAATCAACTGACGTACAGCCTGCTGGGCTATCCCGTCTATCAGATGCCGATGATGTACGGCGTGTGGCGGGCGCTGCCGCTGTTCCTGCTGGGCATGGCGCTGGCGGTCTTTTCCGAGCGGGTGTTCGTGGCGCCGCGGCTGGCGCGGATCGTCGGGGTCTCGGCCGCGGTGGGGCTGGCGACCGTGCAGGCCTTCGACAAGCACGCGCTGATCTCGATCGTCTTCATCAGTCTGATCCTGCTGGCGGCCGGGGCCATTCCGGTGACGCGGCCGTCGAAGTGGGTGGAGAAGGCCAGCGTGGTGTCCTTCGCCATGTTCATCACCAATGAGCCGGTGCGGATCGCCTGGTTCGGGGTGGTCAACGTTCTGATCGCCCGCTTCGCCCTGCCGGCCGGGGTGCAGTGGGGGTTGTGGGCGCTGGGCGTGGCGGCGGCGTTCGTCTTCGCCTTCGTCTTCCACGCCATGGTCGATCAGCCGATCCAGAACCGGATCAAGGGGTGGCTGGCGCGGCGTCGTCGCGGGCATCGGCCGGTCGAAGCCGGGCCGGTGGTGTCGCTGGAAGGTTAGTCGCCGCTGTTCAGGTGCAGGGTGTTGCCGTCCGGATCCTTGAACCAGACCATGCGGAAGTCGCCCATCCGATGGACGCCGTCGGCGTAGGTCGCGCCGTCCATCTCAAAGCGTTCGAAGACCACGCCTTTTTCCGCCAGATCGGCCGCGATCCGCTCTATCTGATCCCCCACGGCCCAAACGACAGCATTGGCACGGTTCGTACCGGCGAACTCCGACACATAGACCACCAGATGGGTGTCGCCGGTCTGGTAGACGGCCACGTCGCCCTCGCTGTCCGGGCGCAGGTTCAGTCCCAGGGTCTCGCCGTAGAAGGCCCTGGCCCGCGCCATGTCGCGGACAGCCACGATGGCGGAAGAGTTCTTGGCCTTCAGCATGGGCGCTCCTGTCGATGCCCCTCCCGAAGCGCGTAGCCGGGCGGAGGCGTTCCGTCAGACATCGCCCGCTTGCCGTCAGGCGCCGAACCGTGCCCTTGATCGGCCATGAGCGACGCGCGTCTGAGGGACGTCTTCATCACCGGGACGGGGGCCTTCCTGCCCGGAGCGCCGGTGGGCGTCGCGGCGATGGAGGACCACATCGGCCGGATCGGCGGGCGGTCCTCGGCGGTGGGTCGCCGGGCCCTGCGCTGGAACGGGGTCGAGACGCGGCACTATGCGCTGGGCCTCGACGGGCGGCCGCTGCACTCGAACGCCTCGATGACGGCGGATGCGCTGCGGGCCGCGCTGGACGACGCCGGGCTGGCGGCGGGCGATCTGGACTTCCTGGCGACGGCGACGACGCAGGGCGACTATCTGGTGCCCGGCCATGCGGCGGCGGTGCATGGCGAGCTTGGGTGCGGCCCCATGGAGATCGCCAGCCACCAGTCGGTCTGCGCCTCGGCCCTGACGGCGCTGAAGCACGCCTGGCTTTCGGTGCGGGCGGGCGGGGCCGAGGTGGCGGCGACGGCGGCGGGGGAGTTCAGCTCGCGCTGGTTCCGGCCGGAGTTTTATGAGGGCACGGCCCTGGTCGACGCCAAGGGGCGGGCGCGGGTCGAGGCAGACTTTCTGAGGTTCACCCTGTCGGACGGGGCGGGCGCGGCGGTGCTGGAGCCGAAGCCGAGACCGGAGGGGCTGTCGCTGAAGCTCGACTGGATCGACCTGACGTCGCTGGCGGGGCGGTTCGACCCGTGCATGTGGGCGGGCTCGACGTTCGCGGACCGGTCGGACATGCGCACGGCCTGGAGCCACGCGGGGCCGGTCGGGGCGCATGCGGCCGGCGCGGTCGCGCTGGTTCAGGATTTCGAGCTGCTGAAGATCGTGATCCGGGCGTGGATCGGGGTGTGGCTGGAGAAGGTCGATACGGGGCGGATCGTGCCGGACCGGGTCGACCACCTCCTGTGCCATTATTCCGCGCGGTCGCTGAGGGAAGAGATCGTGGGCCTCCTGGAAAGCACCGCCGCCATGATCCCCGAGGAGAAGTGGTTCTCGAACCTGTCGAGCGTCGGCAATATCGGCGCAGCCTCGATCTGGGTGATGCTGGACGCCTTCCTGAAGTCGGGGCGAGCGAAACGGGGCGAGCGGGTGCTGCTGATCGTGCCCGAGAGCGGTCGGGCGATGGTGGGGTTCGCGATGGGCGAGGTGGTGTGATGGCGGAGGGAATGGTGTCTGAACCCAAGAACCCCTCCACCGCTTCGCGGTCCCCCTCCCCATCGCCAAGAGGCGACAGGGAGGAGACGGTTGCGGACACGCTGAGGAAGCTCGCCCTGGTGTTCGCCGACTTCGAGCAGAGGCTGGAGGCGACGCCCTTGATCCGCAAGCTGACGCGGGGGCGGTTCGAGATCGCGGACTATCACGCCTTCCTGATCAACCTGCGCCAGCAGGTGAAGGACGGGGCGCTTTGGATGAGCCGGGCGGCGTCCAACATCGGCGAGGATCATCTGGAGCTGCGCTCCACCCTGATGCGCCACGCGGTGACCGAGCATCGGGATTTCCGCCTGCTGGAAGCGGATTTCGTGGCCTCCGGCGGGGAGCTGTCGGTCATCCGATCGGCGAAGAAGAACGTCGGGTCCGAGGCCCTGTCGGCCTGGATGTTCCATGAGGCGTCCAGACCCAACCCGTTCGGCCTGCTGGGGGCCATGTTCGTCATCGAGGGGCTGGGCTCGATCAAGGCCGCGCCGTGGGGGCGGATGGTCAAGGAGCGGCTGGCCCTGCCGGACGAGGCCGTGCGCTTCCTGCTCTATCACGGCGAGAACGACGCGGAGCACATGGCCGAGTTCGAAGAGATGCTGCGCATGGTCCTGCCCGATGACGCGGTGGCCGAGCGGATCGTGACGACGGCGAAGGTGACGGCGCGGCTCTATGCCTTGCAGATCGAGGAGATCGGTGCGTGAGCCTGTCGGACGGGGCGGCGGCGTGGAAGAGCGATCCCTTCGATCCGCGCCGGTACGACAGCCGCGACCCGGACCCGTGGCTGGCGCTCTATCTCGACCACTCCCTGCCGATCGATCCGCAGGCGAAGCGGGCGCTGCTGATGGGGGCGCGCTCGTGGTCGCGGCGCTGGTTGTTTCCGGTGTCGCGGCCGGTGGTGTTCCTGTTCTTCGGGCTGGTGAAGGTGCTGAGGGCGATTTCGCCCCGGTTTCCGAACCTGAACGGCCTGCTGCACAAGTCCATTCACTGGGGCCTGCGAACCTTCGGATCGCCGGAGTGCAACACCCTGATCCTGCGCCACTTCCATGTCGGGACCGAGCTGCTGGCCTTCATGAAGGCCAACGCCGGGATCGACCCGGAGCTGGTCAAGACCGTGCCGCTCAAGCCCCTGACTCTGAAGGATCTGGAGGACAATGTCTTCCTTCAGCACGACCTGAACGTCTTCAACTTCATCATCGAGTTGAACCTGGCGCTCAGGGCGGCGGGCAAGGAGATCACGCCGCCGGAGCGGGTGGATTTCTCCATGATCTCCGACATCGATCCGGCGTTCGAAGCCTTTCCGACCGGTCCGCTGAACCGGATCGACATCCAGACGGCGGTGGAGTTCTACACGCCGCTCTATGCCCTGATGCTGCCCCGCGCGGACTTCATGCGGGCCAGCCATTCGCTGCAGCTGGACGAGATCGTGGGCATCTACATCGGGCGCATCCTGGGCACCGACTACCACATGAGCTTCGTCAAGAACGGCCATCCGCTGGTGGCCCTGTCGACGCTGCAGGCCGGGTATCGGCTGATGATGCACGGGCTGGACTGCGAGGCCATGCACGGCTGGCTGAGAGTGCTGAAGGCGCGTCAGGAGATGGGCCTGCCGCTCGATCCGCGCGACCCGACGGGCGGCCCGGAGCTGGCCTAGACGGGCTGGAGCGCCACCGCGACGCCCTCGGCCGTCAGACGCTCGGACAGGGCGGTGAGGGCGGCCTCGACTGCTGCTGCGTCGCGGCCGCGCACGACCAGGTTCGTGCCGATCTCTCCGTTCGTGCCCGCGCCGAAGGGATAGCTTCCGAAGCTGAGCTCGCGGTTGGCTTTCGCCGCTTCGGACAGGGTCGCGGCGACCGCGCCCTCGCCGACCCCTGTCACGCGGAGGGTTCGCGCATGGACCACCGCGCCGGTGCGCAGCCGGGGCGCCACGTCCTCCAGCATGGCCGTCATGATCTTGGGCACGCCCGCCATGACGAAGACGTTCCCGATCTGAAAGCCCGGCGCGTCGGTGACCGGGTTGGCGATCAGGACGCCGCCGTCGGGGATGCGCGCCATGCGCCGCCGGGCCGCGTTCAGCTCCTCGCCGTAGCGGCGCTCCAGGATCGCCAGGGCTTCGGGGTGCTCGGCGATGCCGACGCCGAACGCCCGGGCGACGCAGTCGGCGGTGATGTCGTCGTGGGTCGGGCCGATGCCGCCGGTGGTGAAGACGTAGTCATGGGCGTGGCGAAGGGCGTTCAGGGCGTCGACGATCTGGTTCTCGCGGTCGCCGACCGTGCGGGCTTCCAGCAGGTCGACGCCCAACGCCGCCAGAAACCGCGCGATCGTGTTCAGATTGGTGTCGGCCGTCCGGCCCGACAGGATCTCGTCGCCAATGATCAGGACGGCGGCGGTGGGGGCTGGCGCTTGGGTCATGGCGGTCACCTATGCCGTTCGGTCCCGCGTGCAAGGTCTCAAACCGCTTGAGGTTCTGTGCTATCGTCGCCATCTGACGCGCCACAACGGTCCCGGACGGACCGCCCGAGACCCGAAGACCGATGTACGAGACGCCCGAGCTGGAAGCCGACACCCTGGTCCGCACCAGCGCCATCCGCATCTACGACGATCCCGCCGACTTCGAGGGGATGCGGGCGGCCGGGCGGCTGGTGGCCGAGGCGCTGGACATGATCGCGCCCTATGTCGTGCCCGGCGTGACGACGCAGGAGATCGACGACCGGATCCGCCAGTTCACCCTGGACCGGGGCGGCCTGCCCGCGTGCCTCGGCTACAAGGGCTACATGAAGACCGTCTGCACCTCGATCAATCACGTGGTGTGCCACGGCATCCCCGGCGACCGGGTGCTGAAGGACGGCGACATCGTCAACATCGACCACACCGTCATCGTCGACGGCTGGCACGGCGATTCCAGCCGCATGTATGCCGTGGGCCAGATCAACGCCCGGGCCAGGAAGCTGGTCGACGTCACCTATGAGGCGCTGGCGCTGGGCCTGGAGCAGGTGAAGCCCGGCAATACCTTCGGGGACATCGGCTACGCCATCCAGCGCCATGTCGAGGCCAATCGCATGTCGGTCGTGCGCGACTTCTGCGGCCACGGCATCGGGCGACTGTTCCACGACAGCCCCAATGTCCTGCACTATGGGAGGAAGGGCGAGGGCGCGGTGCTGAAGCCCGGCATGATCTTCACCGTCGAGCCGATGGTGAACCTGGGCAAGCCCCACGTGAAGGTGCTGTCCGACGGCTGGACGGCGGTGACGCGCGACAAGTCCCTGTCGGCCCAGTGCGAGCATTCCGTCGGCGTGACCGAGGACGGGGTGGAAATCTTCACCGCCAGCCCCGCCGGCCTGTTCCGCCCGAACTAGCGCCGCGCCCGCGCCCAGCGAACGGCGGCGCCGGCGTCCAACAGCGGCAGGTCGATCGCGCCTTCACCGCGCGCTGTGGAGGTCAATCCCTCGATCACCTCGGCCGGGGTGAGGTCCGGATTGACCGCGAGCATGGCGGCCGCCGCCCGCACGACGGTGGGAGCGGCGAAGGAGGTGCCGGAGGCGCGCATCACTTGGCCGCCCGGGGCGCGGACGCGGTTTCCTTCGGCCAGGGCGTAGAGCCTGACGTTGTCGCCATAGGTCGAAAAAGCGGTGGGGTTGCCCGTGACGCCTGTCCCGCCGACGACCAGCAGGTTCGGGTAAATGAGGGTCTGAGGCGTAGCGCGCGCGCTCTCCTCGGTCTGATCGGTATTGCCCGCTGCGGCGACGAAGAGAATGTCTGGGCAGTCGCGGATCAATCCCGAGATCGCCTCGGTCAACCGGGCGTGGATCGCGGCGGCCCTTTCCCCCGCGCGGATCGGATCGCTCTCCTGTCCGGTGAGCAGGAAATCACGCGCGATGTTGTCGGCGGTCATGATCCAGCTCATGTTGACCACGCGCACGTTCGCGCCGCGAAGGCGCGCGCCGATGCCGGGCAGGCTCTCGGCCCAGCGGTCGGTGTCCTCCTCGGTCAAGGGAACCGGGTCCGGATCGACGATCCCCGGGAAGCTGGTGACCGTGTAAAGCCTCACGAATGGCGCGCCGTCGGCGATCAGGCTGGCCACCCAGGTTCCGTGCGCCCAGCCATTGAACTCCCGCGAGACCCGCACGTCCTCGACCTGCTCCACCACGTCGGCCTCGCGCGACCGCTGAGCGACGAACCGGGCCTCGGGACTGTCCTCGCCGTAGCCGATGTCCAGGAGGCCCTTCTCCAGGGCGAACTGCAGTCCGATCCGCGCGGCGAGTTCCTGCGAAGGCCGGTGGACGGGATCTCGCGTCGGACGGAAGTACATGTCGAACGTGGGACCGTTCCAGTCGTCGGTCACGCCGTTGCCGTCGTTGTCGCGCCCATCCAGGGGCTCGGCGGGATCGATGGCCAACTGGCCCGCGAAGAGGTCGGGATCGTAACCGCCCTCCCACACGGCGGCGATGACCGGCCGGGCGTCGGCCATGTCCGCTTCGGATGGGGCGCGAGCGGGCCAGATATCGACCGGTTGGTGCGCGGGATGGTCCAGCCAGGTCTTGAGCGCCGACGCCATCTCGCTGCGGCACGGCGGGATGCCGTCTGCTTCCATCCGCATGAAGGCGAGCGCGAGGGCCTGAAGCGTCCCTAGCGAACCCTGCTGGCGCGCCTCGTCGTCCAGCACCAGAGCGGCTGAGCCGGCATGAAACGCAGGGCTCACGGTCTGGATCACACCGTACCGACGCAACACTTCGTCTCTTACGACCAGTGGATCGGCCGTGGCCAAGGTGGCGGTCAGCCGGTTCGCGGCCGCCGCGCATCGTTCGGTCTCCGGCGCCAGAGCGCCGGCGGCCAAGGCCTCGCGCGTCATTTGGCCGATCTGCTGCAGCTGGGGCTTGGTCTCGGCGGCGCGCTGTTCGCTGATGAGGCGCAGGGTGTCTTCCGGTCGGTCCTGAAGCCAGGCGATGCTCATCAGGCCGACGCGAAGGGTGGTGGCGATCGTGGGGTCCTGGATGTCGTAGTTCCGCAGCAACCGCTCGGCCTCCGCGCGCAGCGGCGGCAGGACGTCCGTCAGCAACGCCGGGGTGTTCAGCAGTTCGCTCGGCAAGACTGGCGTCGGGAAGCGGGTCGGCGGCATATCGCTCTCGGCGGCGATGACGGGTCTCGCAGCCTGCGCCGCGACCGGTCTCGGCACGACGGTCGTTGAGGCCATGACAGCGATCAACGCCGCCCAAGCGAGAGCAAGAGACTTGCGCATCCTTTTCCCCCCGATAAGCGAAAGGCATGGCGCCCGTGATCGACCGAGGAGTCAATCTCGGACACCGCTGATCTGTAGAGAACCCCGATGTTGAGAGCCTTCGCCGCCCTGGTCGTCTCCCTGAGCCTGATAGCCGCTCCGTCATGGGCTCAGACGGAGGCCGTCGCGCTGCGCCTTGTCGCGCCAGATGGGCGTTCGGCTGTGTTGACGTCCGGGGCGCTCGCCACCCTGCCCCGCCAGAGCCTCTCTCTGACGGCGCACGGCGAGACGCACGTCTATGAGGGGCCGACACTCGCATCGGTGCTGGAGCGGCTGGACGCGCCGCTGGGTGGGCGGCTGCGGGGCGAGGCGTTGAGGACCTATGTCGTGGTGCGGGCGGCGGACGGATACGTCGTCGTCTTTTCCCTGGCGGAGATCGATCCGGCGATGAGCCCGACGGCTGTGATCCTGGCGGATCAGGCCGACGGCGCGCCGTTGCCGGCGGAGGAGGGGCCGCTGCGCCTCATCGTCGAGGGCGACGCCCGGCCGGCGCGGTCGGTGCGACAGGTGACGGCGATCGAGCTGCGGACGCCCTGACGGCGACGCCGCAACGGTTGACGCCGCCCCGGCCCGCGCCCAGCCTGCCCCCAATGGGGAGGCTTTCATGCGGGCAGTGATCGGACTTTGCGCGGCGTTGGCGCTCGGGGCGTGTGCGAGTTTGCCGGAGGGCAGCGATGCCGAGACGGCGGCCTGGTGGCGGACCACGGGCGTCCTGTCGGCCGACGACATGGAAGGGCGCGACACGGGTTCGGCGGGCTATGACCGGGCCGCCGCCTATGTGGCCGAGCGGTTCGCGGCAGCGGGCCTGGCTCCGGCGGGCGAGGGCGACGGGTGGTTCCAGCCGATCGAATTCGACGAGATCGAGGTGACGCCGGAGGGCACGAGCCTGTCGGTGGTGCGGGCCGACGGCGCCGGCCGGCCCCTGCGGTTCCTGCACGAGGTCGCGGTCAGTCCGTCCTTCGGCATGGTGGAGCGGCTGGACGCGCCGCTGGTCTTCCGGGGCTATTGCGCGCCGTCCGACATGACGGGGGTCCGGGACAGCGTCGTCGTCTGCTTCGGCGCGCGACGGGCGGGGCAGACGACGGGGGGCGAACGCCTGCGCGCGGCGGTCGAGGCGGGGGCGGTGGCCATCGTCAACGTCGACGACATGGGCTTCACGGTCGAGCCACCGCGCTGGCCGCTGGCCTATGCCCGCACCGTGGTGCTGGCCGACGGCGCGACCCGCACCGCCTCCATCCCCGTCCTGAGGCTGAGCGCCCCGGCCTTCGTCGAGATGGCCGAGGCGGCGGGACATGACGGCGCGGCGACCCTGGCGCAGGGGGCGCGCGGCGAGGCCATGGCGTCGTTCGATCTGGACGCGCGGCTGCAGGCGCGGTTCGCCACCCGCCAGCGGCGCTCGACCTCGGCCAATGTGCTGGGCGTCCTGCCCGGGACCGATCCGGCGCTGGCGGATCAGCCCATCCTGCTGATCGCGCATCTGGACGGTTATGGCTACGGCACGCCGGTCGACGGCGACGCGCTCTACAACGGGGCGCTGGACGATGCGGCCTATGTCGCCACCCTGATCACCCTGGCCGAGCGGCGTCAGGGCCGGGGCTGGCGCCGCCCGGTGGTGTTCGCGGCGGTGACCGGCGAGGAGAAGGGACTGCACGGCTCGCGCTGGCTGGCCACCCATCCAACGCCGGGGGCGCCGATGCCGGTCGCGGTGCTGAATCTGGATCAGCTCCGGCCGCTCTATCCTCTGACCATCCTGACGACGCTCGCGCTGGAGGATTCGACCCTGGGTCAGACGGTGCGCGACATCGCCGGGCCGATGGGGATCGCGGTGCGTCCCGACCTGGAGCCCGAGCGCGGCCTGCTACGTCGCTCGGACCACTGGCCCTTCATGGAGCGGGGCGTGCCGGCGCTCAGCTTCCTGTTCGGCTTCGATCCGGGGACCGAGGCCGAGGCCCGGTATCGGGACTGGTATCGCCATCGCTATCACGCGCCGCAGGACGACATGTCCACGCCTATCGACTTCCAGGCCCAGACCGATTTCCACCGCTTCTGGTTCGCGCTGGTCGAGCGGGTCGCCGATGCCGAGGCGCCGCCGCAGTGGCTGCCCGACAGCCCCAACCGGCCGAGGCAGTAAAGCGCGCTACCGCTCGCGACGCGGTCGCTCGCTGCTTGAGCGCCGGGTTTGTTGCGCTACCGCTCGGCTCGCGGAGCCTCGCTGCTTGAGCGCGATCCCTAGACGTTCCGCATTTGTTCTGTCATCGTGATCGCGCGGGACGGATCAGGTGCGGGGTCGAGCATGCAGGCCGGGGCGACGGTTCTTTCGTTTCCAGAGCGGGCGACGGCGGTCGCGCCGCCCGTCGAGGTCAAGCGGGCGGCGGCCCACCATGCCGGGCACCGCGAGCGGCTGCGCCATCGGGCGCGGACGGCGGGGCTGACGCATCTGCCCGATTACGAGCTGCTGGAGCTGTTCCTGTTCCGGAGCCAGCCCCAAGGGGACGTCAAGCCCATCGCCAAGGCGCTGCTGGCGCGGTTTGGGTCGCTGGCGGCGGTGCTGGCGGCCTCGGTCGAGGACCTGATGACGGTCCGGACGGAAGACACAAAAGGGCGGACCAAGGGGATCGGGGTGGAGACGGCGCTCGATCTGGCGGCGCTGCATGAGGTCGCCCAGCGCGTGGCCAAGGAGCCGGCGATCAAGCGGCCCGTGATCTCATCGTGGACGGCGTTGCTGGCCTATGTGCGGGTCGCGCTCCAGCACGAGCCGAGGGAGCAGTTCCGGGTGCTGTATCTGGACAAGAAGAACCAGCTGATCCTCGACGAGGTCCAGAACCGGGGCACCGTCGATCACGCCCCGGTCTATCCGCGCGAGGTGGTCCGGCGAGGGCTGGAGGTCTCGGCCGCCGCCATGATCCTGGTGCACAACCACCCGTCGGGCGACCCGACGCCGAGCCGCGCCGACATCGACATGACCAAGCAGATCGTCCAGGCGGCCAAGGCCCTGTCCGTCGAGGTCCACGACCATCTGATCGTGGGACGCGACGGGGTGACCAGCTTCAAGTCGCTGGGGTTGATGTAGCGCATTCGCCAGCGAAGTGGACACCGGTTCGCGGCAAAGAATGCGCTAAAACAAAAAGCTAGACCAATCGTCCTTCGCCGACTCTGGTGACGATTGGTCTAGCGATCAGAACCGCGTCGACAGCGTCAGGCGCGCGTTCAGAGGCGCGCCGGTCGAGATGTTGGCGTTGTTGTGGGCGTCGGGGAAGTAGTCGGCGTCGAACAGGTTCTCGATGTTCAGCTGAACCTCCACGCGGTCGGAGACCTCGTAGAAGGCGGCGGCGTCCACGCGGGTGAAGCCGGGCAGGCGGGTCGCGGCCGACGAGGTGCGGATGGCGGCGAACTGGTCGGACTGGTGCGTGACGCCCAGGCCCAGGCCCAGACGCGGCGTGACCTCATAGCGGGTCCACAGGCTGAACTGCTGTTCCGGCACCTGGGCCAGGCGGACGAAGTCGTTGCCCTTCAGCGCCGCGTCCTGCCAGGCGTAGCCGGCGCTGATCTGCCAGCGGTCGGTGATGTTTCCGGTCGCGGCCAGCTCCAGCCCGGTCGTGCGGGTCTCGCCGACGTTGATGGTGACGAGCGGGTTCGTCGGATCGGGCGTGGTGGCGTTGGTGCGGTCCAGCTGGAACAGGGCGGCGGTCACGAACAGGTTCGGGCTGGCCTGCCATTTCAGGCCGATCTCGTGGTTGGTGAAGCGTTCGGGCTCGAGGTTTTCCTGCACCGTCGTCAGGCTGAGGAACTGGTCGCCGGAGCGGGGCAGGAAGGAGCGGCTGTAGCTGGCGTAGAGCGACAGGTCCGGCGCCGGCTTGAAGATCAGGCCCAGCCGCGGTGAGACCTTCTCATCCGTGCGCGAGAAAGGACGGTCCGGCGTGGCGAACAGGTCGACGCCCGAGATGTCGAAGCGGTCGAAACGCAGGCCGGCGACGATGTCGAAGCGGTCGCCCAGGCTGATCTGGTCCTGCACATAGGCCGAGACGGTCTCGACGGTGGACTGGGTCTGGCGCGCCAGGGTCGGGAAGGTCACGGTCGGGAAGACCGGATTGGTCAGGCTGAACGTTGCGTTCGACAGGACGCCGTTGCGGCGCGAATTGGCCGAGGTCTGGTCGCCGTATTCCAGGCCGAACAGGATCTTGTGCTGCAGCGGGCCGGTCGCGGCTTCCCACACCAGATTGGACTGGATCAGGATGTTCTCGCGCGTCGTCGGGTCGGTGTAGGCCGCCAGCGGCACGGTCCCGGTCTGGCTGGTCGCCGGGCCGTTCGGATAGACGTTGGTGTAGACCTTGTCGAAATCGCCCCACAGCGCCGTGGTCGACCAGTTCAGGCCCTCGGCCAGCTGGCCGTCCAGGCGGGCCTTCAGGATATGGGCCTCCAGCGTCGTGCGATTCACGCCCGGCACGCCGAAGAACTGGTCGCGGTAGCCCTCCAGCGGGCGGCCGTTCAGCGAGGGAACGCCGCGATCGGTCGAGCGGTCGTCGTCGACGTATTCATAAGACAGGCCCGCCGACCAGCCGGGCGCGAGCTCGGCGGCGACGTAGGGGTTCACCGCGAACCGCTGACCCTCGTAGAAGTCGCGGTGGTTGCCCAGTTCCTCGTAGACGGCGTTCAGGCGGAAGGCGGCCGCGTCGCCGATCGGCGTGTTCAGGTCCGCCGACAGGTCCCAGGCGCCGAAGCTGTTGGCCGACAGCCGCGAGCCGAAGAACATCTCTCCCGCTTGGGGCGTCTTCTGCACCCGGTTGACGATGCCGCCGCCGCCGCCCCGTCCGAAGATCAGGGCATAGGGCCCCTTCAGCACCTCGACCCGCTCCAGATTGTAGAGGCCCCGGTAGTACTGGACGTCGTCGCGCACGCCATCGAGGAAGAAGTCGGCGGTGGTGTTCTGGCCACGCAGGGTGATCTGGTCGCGGTTGCCCTCGCCTTGGCCGACGGTGACGCCGGGGACGTAACGCAGGACGTCGGACAGGCTGTAGGCGGCCTGATCGTCCAGCTGCTGGCGGGTGACGACGTTGACGCTCTGGGGCACGTCGATCAGGGGCGTATCGGTCTTGGTCGCCGTGACCGAGTTCAAGGCGACATAGCCGCGCGTCTGGCCCGTGACGATGATCGGGCTCAGCTGATCTATCGGATCCTCCGCCACGGCCACGGCGGGCAAGGTGGTGAGAAGAGCGGTGGAGAGGAGCAGGACGCGCACAGGGGAACCTCGGCAGCAGGACGGGCAGGACCCCTACTGCGACGCATTCTTAGTTTCAAGCGAAATGAGAGCGGCTCGCAATATCAGGCGCGGGCATTGCCGTGCCGTCGCCGCCTGCGCACACTTCGGCAAATGTCGCGGCGCCGCGTCGCCGAGCGGGAACCCCAATGAGCGAACTGACCACCGCGCGGCTGACGCTGCGTCCCGTCCGTCTCGAGGACTTCGACGACATCGCGGCCCTGTGGGCCGACGAGCGGTTCACACGGCCGATCGCGGGACGCGGCGCGCTGACGACCGAGGAGGTCTGGTTTCGTCTGCTGCGCGACCTCGGCCACTGGCAGGCGCTGGGACGGGGCAACTGGTCGATCCGGATGAAGGACGCTTTAGGCCAGAATGGGGGCGCCTATGTCGGCTCGGTCGGGGTGCTGGATTATCGCCGGGCCTGCGTCCCGCCGCTGGATGCGCCCGAGTTGGGCTGGGGCGTCGCGCCCGCGTTCCAGGGCCAGGGCCTGGCGCGTGAGGCGCTGGACGCGGCGCTGGACTGGTGCGACCGGGTTCTGAAGGCGCCCCGCACCGTCTGCATGATCGACCCGCCCAACGCTCCGTCGCTGAAGCTGGCCGAGCGTACGGGTTATCGGCCCTATGCCGAGGGGAGCTATCAGGAAAAGGCGGTGATCGTGCTGGAGCGGCGCGCGCGCTGAGGCCGCCGGGCCGGCGGATCGGTCAGCAGCGGGTCGAGCCGCCGAGGACGTCGCCGCGATTGATCACGCTGATGCGGTTCCAGTCGTTGGTTCGCACGATCAGCACGATGCGGACCGAGCCGTCCAGGGTGACGACATCGCCCTGCAGTCTCCAGGTTCCCTGGGTGCCGTTGGCGTTGACGAACCGACCGTCGGCGCGGAAGTCGGTCGCGTCGCCGCAGTCCCCCGTGTCCGTCCAGCGCCCGACCATCTGTTCCGCCGTGACGGGCGAGGTGGTCGAAAGCACCTCGAAGACCGTGCTGGGCTGGGACGTTGGCGCGCCCGGCTTGTCCTGGCCGGCGGCGGACGCGGCTGCGGCTCCCGGCGGCTGGGCGGCGACGAGCAGTGCGGCGAACATATCGATGAGCATGGAACCCTCCCCTTCCACAGGGCGGCATGTTGCGTCGGCTCTGGCCGAAAGGGAAGCGGGCGGCCTCGCTCGAGATCCGCGGCTGGTGCGCTGACCTGCCGGAGCGGCTCAGACCGCAGGCCACCAGTCCGGCAGGGGCGACCCGTCGACCTCATGAACCTGGGCGACCGCCGGCATGCCGATCAGGGGCGTGTAGTCGAAGACGATCAGCCCTTCCCGCACCTGGGGGTATATGTCGAAGCGGGCCTTGGCGGCCTCGACGCTGGGCGCCTCCAGGATCATGAAGGTGCGGGTGTAGTCCGGGTCCATATAGGCCTGGACGATCAGACCCTCGCGATAGAAGCCCTTTCCGGCCTCAACCTCGGCGGCCATGTCGGCCGTCAGGGCCTGCGGCGTGGCCTTGTCCGTGGGGCGGCTGGTGGCGAAGATCCGCATGGCGGGCTCCTACTTCAGGATCATGGGTGTCAGGACCGGCGCCATCAGCATCTCGAACTCCAGGTTCGTCGCCGAGACGATGTTCTCGACGATGCGGCCGTCGGCGATGCGGGCGACGTGGGTCTCGTCGAACAGGATGACCCGCCCGGTCGGGGCGACCCCGAAGAACTCGCCCGCGTGCCTCTGACGGGAGTGGAAGCGGGTGACGACGCGCGTCCCGTCGGCCGAGGTGAACTGGTCGATGATCTGCACCGGGCTCTCGGCCGGGAAGGCGGCGACGAAGGCGGTGACGATGGCCTTGTATTCGTCGCGGCCGTCGATGGGGCCGGTCGGCTTCAGGCCCGTGATGCCCTGAACCCGGGGGTCAAGAGTCGCGTCGGCGGCGGCCAGGTCGGCGCGTCCCAGGAAATCCAGGGTGAAGCGGCGGACGATGGACACGGGATCGGTCATGGCGAACCTCCTGGACGGCTCAAGCGATAACAATCTCGGCAAGACCGGGCTATCGCGGCGACGTTATGGCCAGTATCGGTTTGGTCGATGAAGCTCGATGCCCTTGACCTCAATCTCTTGCTGGCGTTCGAGGCGGTGGTGGAAACACGCAGCGTCACCCGCGCGGCCGATCGGCTGGGCCTGCGTCAGCCCGCGATGAGCGCGGCGCTCGCCCGTCTGCGCGTGGTTCTGGGCGATCCCCTGTTCGTCTGGTCGGGCGGAGCCATGAGGCCTACGCCCAGGGCAGAGCGGCTGACGCCGGGCGTGCTGAAGGCGCTCTCGACGCTGCGCGAGGCGCTGGCGGACCCGGAATCGTTCGATCCGGCCCACGCCCGGCAGAGCGTGACCCTGGCGATGACCGATTACATGGCCTTCGTCGCCCTGCCGCCGCTCGTCGCGCGACTGGCGAAGGAGGCGCCGGGGCTGGACCTGCGCATTGTCGGCTATGACAAGGACGATGTTCCCGGCCTGATCGACGAGGGGCGTATCGATCTGGCGCTCGGCGTCTTTCCGGCGGCGCCGGGGCGGCTGATGCGTCAGGCGGTGGCGAGCGAACGGTTCGTCGGGGTGGCGCGGCGAGGCCACCCGGCCGTGAAACGGGGCGCTGTCTCCGTCGAGGCTTTCGCCGCCTGCGACCACCTGCTGGTTTCGGTGCGGAGGGACGCGCGGGGCGAGATCGATCTGGCGCTCGCGCGACTTGGCCTGTCGCGGCGTGTGGCGGTGGTCACGCCGCACATGCTGGTCGTTCCGCATGTGCTGGCCTCCTCAGACCTGATCGCCACCCTGCCCGAGCGGGTGGCGCGGATGGCGGCGGCCCAAGGCCTGCAGATATTCGACCTGCCCTTCTCCATGCCGGAGTGGCGCATCGAAATGGTCTGGAGCGCGACGGCGCGCGCGGACCCCGCTGGCGCCTGGCTGCGTTCGCGCATCGTGGAGGCGGTCTCGGGCTGAAGATCGTGGTGGCTGGGGGCGGGATCGAACCGCCGACCTGTGGGTTATGAATCCACCGCTCTAACCATCTGAGCTACCCAGCCCCTTGAGGAGCGTCGCGGGCGGGCGGACACGATCGGCCGGGCGCGCGAGAGGCGTGCCTATATCGTCCGCGCCCCGCCGGTTCAAGCCGTGACATGGTCCGGCCAACGGCGCGACAGGCGGTCGCGCAGGACCCGTGACCGGAACGGTGGCGCTATGGCCCCGTTCCCGCCATAGAACCCGAAACCCGATCGATCCCGGAGACCGACCCATGCGCCCCATGCTGCTCGCCGCCACGACCTCGCTCCTCGCCCTCGCCGCCGCCTGCGGGGCCAACGGCGAGCCCAGCGCCGCCGGGCCGCAGCAGGCCGGGGCGCCCGTCGAGACCCGGCCCGCCAACGCCCCGGATCAGCGCCCGGCCTTCGCCAACCAGACCCGCGCGCCGGGCGTGGCGACCGGTCGGGCGCTGGCGCACACCGTGGTGGCGTCGGGACTGGTGCAGCCCTGGGGTCTGGCGATGCTGCCGGACGGGCGCTGGCTGGTGACGGAGCTGGGCGGGAACCTGCGCATCGTCACGGCCGACGGCCAGGTCGGACAGCCGATCGCGGGTCTGCCCGCGGTGGACGCGCGCGGTCAGGGCGGCCTGCTGGACGTCGTCGTGGGGCCGACGTTCGGCCAAGACCGGATGATCTACTGGAGCTATGCCGAGCGGCGGGAGGGGGGCAATGCGACCTCGGTCGCGCGCGGCGCCCTGTCGGCGGACGGCGCGCGGGTGGAGAATGTGCAGGTCATCTTCCGGGCGCTGCCCGTCTATGACGGCGACAAGCATTTCGGGTCGTCGCTGGCGTTCGATCCGCAGGGGCACCTGTTCATCACCCTGGGCGACCGCTCCGACGCGCCCATGCGGCCGCAGGCGCAGCAGCTGGACAGCCACATGGGCAAGATCATCCGCATCAATGCGGACGGTTCGGTGCCGGCGGACAATCCCTTCGTCGGCCGCGAGGGCGCCCTGCCGGAGATCTGGTCGGTGGGTCACAGGAACGTCCAGGGCGTGGCCATTCAGCCAGGCACGGGCGCGGCCTGGACGGTCGAGCACGGCACGCGCGGCGGCGACGAGGTCAATCTGGTGCAGGGCGGCCGGAACTACGGCTGGCCAGAGGTCACCTATGGCATCGAGTATCGCGGCACGCCCATCGAAGGCAGCGTCACTGCGCGTGAGGGCACGGAACAGCCGGTCTATTACTGGGATCCCTCGATCGCGCCGGGCGGCCAGATTTTCTACGAGGGCGCCATGTTCCCGGAGTGGAACGGCAACCTGTTGGTCGCTGCGCTGAAGGATAAGCACATCGCCCGTCTGGTGCTGGAAAACGGCCGGGTGGTCGGCGAGGAGCGTCTGCTGACCGATCTGGGCGAGCGCGTGCGCGACATCGCCATCGCGCCTGACGGCGCCGTCTGGGTCATCACCGACGAGGACAACGGCAAGCTGGTGCGGCTGGCGGCGCAGTAGCGACCGACGCCGGAAGGGCCGTCAGCCCTTCCGGTCGATCTTGAACGGCACGAAGTTTGACGGGTGGCTGACCACGCGCTCGCTGGCGCGCGGCTGGCGCTGGCCGACCAGAAGCCCGCCCCACAGGGCGAAGGACATCATGGCGTGCTGGAGGTTCTTGTCCTTGTCGTTCATCGTGTGCGTCTCCTTTCGCTGAACGGAGGAAGGAGACACGTCGTGCGTCGGGGATTTCACCCTCTCGTCGTTTCGCGTCATCGTCACCTTGCGCCACACAGCGCGCGAACGCAAGTTTTTGATCCGGTATCGGAGTAGTTTTCGTCTTTATGTCGTCATCAGGACACGCTCCGCCCAAGGCCGTCGCCACGCCCTGCATCAAGGTCTGCGTGGTCGACGGGGCGTCTGGCCTTTGCCTGGGCTGCTACCGGACGCTGGGCGAGATCGGCGGCTGGAGCGCTCTGAGCGACGATCAACGCGCTGAAATCATGACGGAACTTCCGGGGCGGCGCGAGAAGATCGACCCTCGGCTGCGCGGCGACTGAGGCGTCAACCTTTCGTCAGCCACGTCGGTTCACTGCATCCCAACCGCGTTCGGGCATAAAGGACGCGCGCCGCAGAAGCGGCCGGTCCGCAGGGAAGTGTTCTGGTGCGTTTCGACCTTCAGTCCGCCGTCGTCATGGTCACGGCGACCCTGTCGTCGCTGTCCGTCGCCTGGTGGCTGACCCACCGTGAGCCGCGCGAGGCCGAAGCCGCCGTGGTGATGCCGGCCGTCGCGACGGCTCCGGCGTCGGGCGGCGTCGCCCAGATTTCGCGCTCGGCCGACGGCCACTACTGGGCCCAAGCCGATGTCGAGGGCCGGGCCGTGCGCATGCTGGTCGACACCGGCGCAAGCGTGGTCGCCCTGACCCGCGAGGATGCGCTCAGGCTCGGCCTGCGCCTGACACCCGCCGACTTCACCCAGACGGTCGAGACGGCTTCCGGTCCGGTCATGGCCGCCGCCATCGAGCTGGATCATGTCTCGGTCGCCGGAGCCCGCGTCGAGGACGTTCGCGCCCTCGTCGTTGAGGAGGGACTGCCGCACTCCCTGCTCGGCATGAGCTACCTCGGTCGGCTGTCAGCCTTCGAGGCGCGTCCCAACGGACTGACGCTCCGGCCCTAAAGCGCCTTCACCATCACTGACACCGCCGTCGCCAGCAGATAGAGGGCGAAGGCGCGGCGCAGCACCTTGCGGTCCAGGCGGTGCGCCAGCCGCGCGCCATAGGGGGCGACCAGGGTCGTCAGCAGCCCCATGGCCACGGCGGCCGGGACGTTGACATAGCCGAGGCTGAGCGGCGGCCGACCCTCCACTCCCCAGCCGAAGACGACGAAGCCCAGCGTCGCCGCCAGACCGATCGCCACGCCGAAGCCGGACGCTGTCGCCACCGCCTGATGGATGGGTCGGCCGCACAGCGTCATCAGCATGCCGCCGAAGCTGCCGCCGCCGACGCCCATCATGGCCGACAATCCGCCGATCAGGGCGCCGACGCCGCGTCGGCCCCAGCCGTCGGGCAGATCCCTGGCCAGGGTCGCGGTCTCGGGCAGCAGACCCATCTGGGCGGCCACGACCATCAGGCAGACGCCATAGACGACCGCGAGGCCCTCCATCGACGTCAGCCCGGCGACGCCCGCCCCGATCAGGGCGCCGACGGCGACCCACGGCGTCCACCGCCTCAGCACCCGCTCGTCCACCGCTCCGTGCGCCCGGTGCGCGCCCAGCGACCGCCAGGAGGTGGCGACGATGGTCAGGAGCGAGGTGCCGATGGCGACGTGCAGATTGGCGTCTCCGCCCAGCCCCAGCACCGAAAAGGCATAGAAGAGGGCGGGCACCAGCACGGTGCCCCCGCCCACGCCGAACAGGCCCGCGGTCAGGCCGCCCACCAGTCCGGCGGCGAGGACGGCCGCGCCCAGCAGCAGGAGCTGGGTCGGGTCGAGCCCGTTCAGAACCGCACCGTCGCGCCCAGCTGGACGATGGGGAAGACGCCCTTGTCCTCGGCGTCCTCGGAGATGTCGCGCGCCTCCTGCTCCAGCCGGGCGCGGAAGGCGGGGTCGTTGGACAGGCTGCCGCCGGTGGAGGTCAGGGCGACTTCGGGCGCCTCGCTCCAGGCGACCCCGGCAATGGCGCGAAAGCCGAAGCGGCTGTCGCGATAAAAAGCGTCGTCGAAGCCCAGGCCGACGAAGGGGGCGACGTCGGACAGCTTGATCGCGCCGGTCAGCGTCCCGACCTGGCCGGGCGTGAAACTCTGGCCGCCGATATTCACCGGAGCGCTCGGCGTGGCCGACAGGCCGATGGCGCGGTCGCCCATATAGACTCCGCCCGAGATCAGGAAGGCGTTCTGGAAGGGGTGGACGTCGACGAAGACCGAGACCGTGTCGAAGTCGAAGCGGCCGGAGTAATCCACGTCGTCGAAGCTCTGATCGAGGTCGTAGCCCAGGGTGTCGACGCCGGCGCGGAGCACGAACACTGGGCCCAGCGCCGCCTGAACTTCCACCCCCGCGCCCGGCGTGCCGAGGTTCAGCGCCGCCGTGATGGGGGATCGTGCCCGCGACTGCGCCTCGGCGGTTCCGGCGAGGGCCAGCAGGCAGGCGGCGAGGACGAGCGTGTGTTTCATGGGCCAGGACTGAGCGCCCATCGTGCTTAACACGGCCTTGACGTCAGGCGGCCTGATCGACCCGTTCGCGGCGCGCCTCCGCTTCGCGCACGGCGTCCAGCGCCCGGTCCACGACGTCCAGGCCCGCGCCGGGCCGGATGGCCTCGACCGTCAGGATGCGGCGGAAGGCGCGCGCGCCGGGGCGGCCGTGCATCAGGCCCAGCATGTGCCGCGTTATGGCCGAGAGCGACACGCCCTCCTCTAGCCGCGCGGCCAGATAGGGCTTGTAGCGATCGACGGCATCGAAGCCGTCCACGTCGGTCATCGCTACACCGAAGATGCGCCGGTCCGCCTGACCCAGTAACGCGGGCTCGTGATAGGCGGCGCGGCCCATCATGACGCCGTCCAGCGCCACGCCGTCGGCGTTCGACAGGTGCGCTTCGGCCTCGTCCAGCGTGGCGACGCCGCCGTTGATGGAGATCGACAGATGCGGTCGCTCGGCCTTAAGGCGGCGCACCAGGGCATAGTCCAAAGGCGGAATGTCCCGGTTCTCCTTGGGCGACAGGCCCTTCAGCCAGGCCTTGCGGGCATGGACGACGAAGACCGAGACGCCTACGGCGGCGCAGGCGTCGACCAGGGCGAACAGGCTCTGTTCCGGGTCCTGATCGTCCACGCCGATGCGGCATTTCACGGTCGCGGGAACCGACACGGCCTCGCGGATCGCGGCCATACAGTCGGCCACCAGCTCCGGCTCGCGCATCAGGCAGGCGCCGAACCGGCCGGACTGGACCCGGTCGGACGGGCAGCCGACGTTCAGGTTGATCTCGTCGTAGCCGAGCTCGGCGCCGATGCGGGCGGCCCGGGCCAGCTGGTCGGGCTCCGACCCGCCGATCTGGAGCGCCACGGGATGTTCGACGGCATCGAAGCCCAGCAGCCGCTCCGGATCGCCGTGGATCACCGCCGGCGCTGTGACCATCTCGGTGTAGAGCAGGGCCTGTGTCGTCAGGGTCCGGTGAAAGGCGCGGCAATGCCGGTCCGTCCAGTCCATCATCGGGGCGACGGACAGGCGGCGGTGGGCCTTCAAGGGATCGGCGGGCGCGGTCACGGCGCTCACATAGGGCAAGGGGGCGTCGAAATCACGCCCGGACCCGCGCCGGGTCAGTAGGCGAAATCGCGGTAGATGCGGCTCACGTCGCCCTGCCAGTCGCCGTGGTAGAGATCCAGCAGCCGCTCCGCCGGGGTGACGCCGCTGTCGGCGATGTCTTCCAGCTCCGCCAGATAGCCTCGCTCGTCGACCATGCCGCCCGAGAACCGCGCCCGGTTCTTCAGCCCCTGCCTGGCGATGGCGACCATGTCGACGGCCACGTCGCGCACCGATCGTCCCGCCACCTCGGCGCGCAAACCGAGCTTCGTCACGTCGCGGCGCAGGCGCTCATGGTCGGCGATGTCCCAGTCCTTGCAGAGGTCCCAGGCGGCCTGAAGCGACGGCGCGTCATAGAAGATGCCTACCCACAGGGCGGGCAGGGCGCAGATGCGGCTCCAGGGTCCGCCGTCAGCCCCGCGCATCTCCAGATACTGTTTCAGGCGGACTTCCGGAAACAGGGTCGTCAGGTGATCGGCCCAGTCCTTCTTGTTGGGGCGTTCGCCGGGAAGCGCAGGCAGGCGGCCGTCCATGAAGTCGCGGAACGACTGGCCGGACGCATCGATGTAGCGGCCGTCCCGCTTGACGAAATACATCGGCGTGTCGAGCGCGTAGTTCACATAGGTCTCGAAGCCGAAGCCGTCCTCGAACACGAAGCCCAGCATGCCGGTGCGGTCGGGATCAGTGTCGGTCCAGACGTTGGCGCGGGCCGACAGGAAGCCGTTCGGCCGACCTTCCGTGAACGGACTGCAGGCGAACAGGGCCGTGGCGATGGGTTGGAGCGCGAGGCTGGTCCTGAACTTCAGCACCATGTCGGCCTCGCTGTCGAAGTCGAGGTTGGCCTGGATGGTGCAGGTCCGCAGCATCATGTCGAGGCCGAGGTTGCCGACCTTGGGCATGTAGGCCCGCATGATGTCATAGCGGCCCTTGGGCATGACCGGCACGTCCTCGCGCCGCCACAGCGGATCGAAGCCGGCACCGAGGAAACCGAGGTTGAGCTGGTCGGCGACCTGCTTGACCTCCATCAGGTGCTGGCCAGTCTCCGAGCAGATGTCGTGTATGTCCTTCAGCGGCGCGCCGGACAGTTCGAACTGGCCGCCGGGCTCGAGGCTGATGGAGGCGGTGAAGCCCTCGCTGTTCTTTCGCTCCAGGGCGATGACGTGGCCGGCTTCCTCGACCGGGGCCCAGCCGAAGCGCTGCAGGCCTTCCAGCATGGCGCGGATGCCGTTCGGTCCCTCGTAGGTCGGGCGGCGCAGGGTGGATTTGTCGAAGCCGAACTTCTCGTGCTCGGCGCCGACCCGCCACTGGTCCTTGGGCTTGATGCCCTTCGACAGGGCGCCGACCAGGTCGTCGAACGTCAGAGGTGCGGTGTCGGTCATGAAAGCCCCAGCGGACGCCTCGCCCGTCGCGGCTAGATGGGCGGGAATGTGGCAGACCTCAAGGGCTTACCGCTCCCAGTCCCCTACGGCAGCCTGCCACAGCGTCATCGCTGCGATTGCGGCCGTATCCGCGCGCAGGATGCGCGGTCCGAGCGACACGGCGGTGGTGAAAGGCAGGCTCCGCAGCCGCTCCCCCTCCTGGGGCGAGAAGCCGCCTTCGGGACCGATCAGGATGGCCCAGGGGCCGGGCTGGGTGACCGCTGAGGCCACCGGCGCGCCACCCGTCTCGTCGCAGAACATCAGCCGGCGGCCGTCCTCCCAGGCGTCCAGCATCGTCTCCAGCTTCATCGGCTCGTCGACGGCGGGCACGTCCAGCCGCCCGGTCTGCTCGGCGGCCTCCTCGGCGATGGCGTCCAGGCGGTCGAGGCGGATGCGGTCGGCGTTGGTCCTCTGGGTGATCGCCAGCCGGACCCGTTTCGCGCCCAGCTCGGCGGCCTTCTCCACGATGGTCTCGACCCGCGCCTTCTTCACGACGGCGACGATCAGTTCGAGATCCGGACCATAGGTCTGGGGCCGAACCTGTTCTTCGGCGCGGAGGATCACGCCCTTCTTCAGCACCTCGGCGACGACACAGCGCCACTCGCCGTCGACGCCGTTGAACACCAGCAGCGGATCGCCCGCCTTCAGCCGCATGACCTGGGTCAGGTATCGCGACTGGTCCAGCGTCGGCGCGAGCGCCGCACCGGCCGACAGGGGTTGGGGGACGTGGAGACGGATCATCGGTCGTAGTGATGCCGACACTGCGCGATGAGCAATCCGTCTTCCGTGAAGCGATAGACCAGGCGGTGCTCCTGATCGATCCGTCTGGACCACCAGCCTGACAAGGCGCCGCTCAAAGGTTCTGGCTTGCCGGTCCCGTGGAAGGGTGTTCGCGAACACTCCTTGATCAAGCCGTTCAGCTTTTTCAGGAGTTTACGATCGTGCGCCTGCCAGTGCAGATAGTCGTCCCAGCCGTCCTGTTGGAACGTCAGCTTCATTCGATCAGGTCGCGCCGCTGACCCTTTCCAGCGTCGAGTTCAGCCACGGCGCGGAGCAGCCGCTCGGCGTTGGCGGGACTGCGCAACAGATAAGCTGTCTCCTGCCAGGATGAGAAGTCCTCAAGCGACATCAGAACGGCCGCAGGCTTCCCACCCTCGCGCGTCACGATGGTGTAGTCATGGTCCGCCGCGACCCTGTCGACCGCAGCCGCCAGGTTCTTTCGGAGTTCACTGATCGAGATCGCCTGCATGGCGCATGCGTGTACTCGATTTGGTACGTCCTGGGAAGGGCTAAAGCGACCGCGCGATCAGCAGCTTCATGATCTCGTTCGTCCCGCCATAGATGCGTTGGACGCGCGCGTCCTTGTACAGCTGGGCGATCGGGTACTCGTTCATGTAGCCGTAGCCGCCGTGGAGCTGGAGCATCTCGTCGATGGTCTCGCCCTGGATGTCGGTGACCCAGTATTTGGCCATGGAGGCGGTCACGGCGTCGAGCTGACCCTTCAGGTGCAGGCCGATGCAGTGGTCGACGAAGACGCGCGCCACCGTCAGCTTGGTCTTGACCTCAGCCAGCTTGAACTGGGTGTTCTGGAAATCCAGGATCCGCTTCCCGAACGCCTTCCGGCCCTTCACGTACTCCAGCGTTTCCGCCAGGCCGCGCTCGGCCGCCGCCACGCCCTGAACGGCGATGTTCAGACGCTCCTGCGGCAGCTGCTGCATCAGCTGGATGAAGCCCAGACCCTCGGCCCCGCCGATGATGTTCTCTCCGGGCACCTTCACGTCGTTGAAGAACAGTTCGGAGGTGTCGTTGCCCTCCATGCCGATCTTGTGGAGGTTCCGCCCGCGCTCGAAGCCTTCGGCGCCGTCGGTCTCGACCACGATCAGCGACGTGCCCTTGGCGCCCTCGGCCGGGTCGGTCTTGGCCACCACGATGATGAAGTTGGCCAGCTGGCCGTTGGTGATGAAGGTCTTCGATCCGTTCACCACATAGCCGTTGCCGGACTTGATGGCGGTTGTCTTGACGCCCTGCAGGTCACTGCCCGCGCCGGGCTCGGTCATGGCGATGGCGCCGACCAGCTCGCCCGTCAGCAGGCGGGGCAGCCAGCGCTCCTTCTGCTCCGGCGTGCCGTAGTGCCAGATGTAGGGGGCGACGATGGCGTTGTGCAGGCTGATGCCGAAATGGTCTGCGCCCTTCCAGCCCAGCTGGCGCATCAGCACGACCTCGTGGCGATAGTCGCCGCCCATGCCGCCGTCCTCCTCGGGCATGGACAGGCCCAGCAGACCCGCCTCACCGGCCTTGTTCCACAGCGCGCGCGGGACGGTCGAGTTGGCGATCCACGACTGGACGGCCTCAGGTGGGGCGTGCTCGTCGATCCACTTGGCCACGGAATCGGAGAAGAGGACGATCTCCTCGTCCTGCATGAAGTCGGGTTCGGGGACGGACAGGGGGTTCATGGATCAACTCCGCTTTGGGGACCCTCTCCCAGAGGGAGAGGGCTTGAGCGCCCGAGAGCCCATCGGGCGATCGGACTTGCGCGAAAGGGCGAGGGGTTACGGTGCGAGCCGGTGAGGGCAGAACCCCTCACCCTTTCGGCTGGCGGATCGCTGCGCTCTCCGAGCCTCAAGCCCTCTCCCTCTGGGAGAGGGAGACCTAGAACGCCTCCGCCGGCATGGCCATCAGCACGTCCGCGCCAGTCTTCAGCTTCTTCAGATGCGCCCCCGCGTCGGGCAGGATGCGCTCGACGAAGTAGCGGCCGGTCTGGAGCTTGGCGGCGTAGTAGGGATCGGTCGAACCCCCGCTGATCGCCTTCTGGGCCGCGACCGCCATCTGGGCCCAGACATAGGCCAGGGCCGTCAGGCCGAAGATGTGCAGATAGTCCGTGGACGCCGCGCCGGCGTTGTCCGGGTTCTGCATGCCGTTCTGCATCAGCCACATGGTGGCCTCCTGCAGCTGCTTCTTGGCGTCGGCCAGGCCGTCGACGAAGGGCTTGACGCTTTCGCCCGCGCCGCCGTGCTCGGCCACGAAGGCGTCGATGTCGCCGAACCAGGTCATGATGGCGCGGCCGCCGTTGGCCGGCAGCTTGCGACCCACCAGGTCCAGCGCCTGGATGCCGTTCGCGCCTTCGTAGATCATGGTGATGCGCGCATCGCGCAGATACTGCGACGCCGGATAGTGCTCGGTGTAGCCCGAGCCGCCGTGCACCTGCATGGCCAGCGAGGCGACATGGAAGCCCTTGTCGGTCAGATAGGCCTTAAGCACCGGGGTGATGAGGCCCATGTAGTCGCGCGCCTTCTGGGCGGTGGCCGCATCGTCCGAACGCTGAAGATCGGCCTGCAGCGCAGTCCACAGGATGAAGGCCTGGCCGCCCTCGACGAAGGCCTTGGCCTCCAGCAGCATGCGGCGCACGTCCGGATGGACGATGATGGGGTCGGCCGGGCCGTCCGGGTTCTTCGGTCCGGTCAGGCTGCGGCCCTGGACGCGGTCCTTGGCGAACTCCACGGCGGCCTGATAGGCGGCGGTGCCGATGGCGAGCCCTTGCAGGCCCGTGCCGAGGCGGGCCTCATTCATCATGATGAACATGGCGGCCATGCCCTTGTTCTCTTCGCCGACCAGCCAGCCCTTGGCGTTTTCGTAGGCCATGACGCAGGTGGCGTTGCCGTGGATGCCCATCTTGTGCTCCAGGCCCGCGCAGCCGACGCCCTCGTTGCGCTCGGCCAGCGAGCCGTCGTCGTTGACGTGGATCTTCGGCACCACGAACAGGCTGATGCCCTTGATGCCGGCCGGCGCGCCCTCGATGCGGGCCAGCACCAGGTGGATGATGTTGTCGGTGAAGTCGTGCTCGCCCGAGCTGATCCAGATCTTCTGGCCGGTGATGGAATAGCTGCCGTCGCCGTTCGGGACCGCCTTGGTGCGGATCAAGCCGAGGTCCGTGCCGCACTGGGGCTCGGTCAGGTTCATGGTCCCGCCCCACTCGCCGGTGGCGAGCTTGGGCAGATACTTTGCCTTCTGCTCCGGCGAACCCGAGGCGTGCAGCGCCTCGTAGCAGCCGTGGGTCAGGCCCGGGTACATGGAGAAGGCCGGCGAGGCGGCCGCCGTGAACTGGCCGAACGCCATGCCGACTACGGCGGGCATGCCCTGGCCGCCGAACTCGGGGTCGGACGACAGGGCGGGCCAGCCGGCCTCGACCATGGACTGATAGGCTTCCTTCCAGCCCGTCGGGCCGGTGACCTTGCCGTTATCCCACTTGCAGCCTTCCTGATCGCCGACCTTGTTCAGGGGGGCGATGACCTCCTCGGAGAACTTGGCGCCCTCTTCCAGGATCTGCTGCACCAGGTCCGACGACACGTCCTGGAAGCCCGGCTGATTGGAATAGCGATCGATCTCCAGGACCTCGTTGAGGATGAAGGTCAGGTCGCGGACGGGCGCCTTGTAGGCCATGGGGTCAGGCTCTCAGCTTGAACGGATGATGGTGGTGGTGGTCGAGGCGTTCGCGCAGCACCGAGGCGTATTCCTCGGCGCCGGGCAGAAGGTCGGGCCGCTGCTCCTTGAGGCGAGCCTCCATCGCCGCGCAGGCCTCCTCGGCCATCTCGATGGCGGCGTCGAGGTCCTCGCGCTGCTGCTTCAGGGCCTCGATCTGGGCGCGGTGACGACGCAGGGCGATGGCCATCTGATGGGTGTTGCCGTCGTTGCGGTCATACAGATCCAGCATTTCCTGGATCTCGGTCAGGGTGAAACCGATGCGACGGCCCCGCAGGATCAGCTTCAGACGCGCCCGGTCCCGCGCGTCATAGACCCGGGTCTGGCCCTTGCGCGCGGGCGTCAGAAGCCCCTTGTCCTCATAGAACCGCAGGGCGCGCGCCGTCGCCCCGAACTCGCGGCAGAGCTGGCGGATCGAATAGGTGCGATGATCGTCGGCGGTCGCCATGGGCGATCCATACGCAAAGTTGACGCGGACGTAAAGGGAAGATTTCTGCGGCGGAATGTCGAGAAAGCACGTCAACAAGGGGACCTCGCCGAGAAAGGGCGACCTGCCGACCAAGGACTGCGTCGTCTGCAACCGCCCCTTCGCCTGGCGAGCCAAGTGGGCGCGCGACTGGGACCAGATCACCACCTGCTCGGACCGCTGCCGGGGTGAACGGCGGCGCAAGGGCTCGACGGGGGAACCGGCGTCGTGACACTGTCGTTTTCGCGACAGAAGGAGAACCCGCCTGTGTCCCTGATCGCCCGCCGTCCGCGCCTGATCGCCGCCGCCGCCGTGACCGCCGTCGCGGGCCTGGCGCTCGCCGGCTGGACCTTCGCGCCGCGCACGGACGCGGACGGGCGGGCGCTGGGCCCGCGCATCGCCATCGACCTGGTCGCGCCGCCCGAGCCCGAGATCGTCGAGGGCGGCATTCTGGATGTGGGACAGATCAACGACGGCTTCGACGATGCGGCGCTGGAGCGCGTCGCCGCGGTCGAGGACCCCACCTTCCTGCCCGAAGACGCCTATGCCGGGCCGGACGGCGATCTCGCCTATCTGCCGCGCATGCCCCTGCCGCGCCCGATCGCCATGGACGAGTTCCCGCCGCTCGACGCGCCGCCTGCGCCCCGGCGCGATGCGCTGAACGACGGCTCGCGCTGGTTCGGTCTGGATCGGCTTCTGGGATTCGGACCCTCCCGTCGCGTCGAGCGGTTAGAGCGGGTCGAGGCGGCCCCCGACCTCCGCTCGGACGACCGGGAAGAGCCGCCCATCGAGGCGCCGCCGCCTCCGGGACCTCGGCCGTACTACTCGGATCAGGGCCAATATTCGTCCGAATAAGTCGCAATGATTACAGCGCAGTAATCGTGACGACGATTTAATCCACCTGTCTCGATTGTAACGAGACGGAAACGCGTCATGCCGCCACACCTCTCGCCACAACGAGGGGAACCCCAAGGCGATGACCAAGTCCATTCTTCTGGCCACGACGGCCGTGATCTTCAGCGCCACGGGCGTTCTGGCGCAGACGGCGCCGGCCTCGACGGCCAGCGCGCCGCAACAGGCGGCCCAGACCCCGGTCCCGACCGGCCCCACCACCCAGGCGCCGCTGGTCGACGCCAGCCAGCAGGGCGTTCTGGTCTTCACGCCCGACTTCTTCGCCGACCAGAGGCCGAACACGGCGCTGGACATGGTCAACCGCATTCCGGGCTTCTCGGTCCAGGACGGCGACGGCTCGCGCGGGTTCGAAGGCGCGGTCGGCAACATCCTGATCAACGGGGCGCGCCCGGCGTCCAAGAACGACACGGGCTCCAGCGCCATCAGCCGCATCCTGGTCCCCCAGGTCGAACGCATCGAGCTGATCCGCGGCGGGGCGCCCGGCATCGACATGCAGGGCTATTCGGTGGTGGTGAACGTCATCACCAAGTCGACGGCCTCGACCGAGCAGATCCTGACCCTGAACGGCGCCTTCTTCGAGGGCGGCGAGGACCGCTTTTTCGGCCAGTATCAGTTCACGCGCCGCGACGGCGAGCGGGTCTGGGGCTTCACCCTGGCCGACGGCGTGGCCATCGACGACTCGCGCGGCGTGGGCCGGGTGGTCCGCCGCGACGCGGCCGGCAACATCACCCGCGACGAGGGCTGGCGCGACGGCCAGAACGGCGGCGGCCAGGCGGTGCGCGTCAACTTCGCCGACGCCTTCCTGGGCGGCAAGATCGACCTGACGGCTCGGCTGGGCCGCAACGACTACGACCAGTTCAGCCTGCAGGACGGCCCGGGCATCCTGCGCGACAGCCGCTTCGCCGAGGAAGGCACCAGCGGCGAGGTGGGCGCGGTCTACACCCGGCCCCTGCGCACCGGCCTGACGTCGGAGACGCGCTTCATCCACGAGTGGAACGACTTCGAGAACGCCTCGACCTTCGTGACCACGACCAACGGCGTGGCCGGGGCGCTGCAGCGGTTCGCGTCGGAGGGCAATGCGTCCGAGAGCATCGTGCGCTCGCTGCTGCGCTGGGAGCGGTCGCCCTCGGTGACGCTCGAGGCCGGGGGCGAGGTCGCCTACAACATGCTGGAGATCGCCCAGGAACTGACCGACGGCGGCGTGGTCATCCCCCTGCCTTCGGACCAGATCAAGGTCGAGGAGACCCGCGGCGAGGTGTTCGCGCGCGGCACCTGGCGCATCCGCCCCAATTTGACGCTGGAAGGCGGGGTTCGGCTGGAGGCCTCGACCATCAGCCAGTCGGGCGACGCCGACCGCGAGGAGAGCTTCTTCTACGCCAAGCCGCGCCTGCAGGTGACCTGGACGCCCATGCCCCAGAACCAGCTGCGCTTCCGCTTCGAGCGGGAACTGGGCCAGCTGGACTTCGGCGACTTCGCCGCCGGCGCGGACCTGGACGACGAACAGCTGTTCGGCGGCAACGTCGACCTGGTGCCCGAGGAACGCTGGATCAGCGAACTCACCTATGAGCGGCGCTTCATGGGCGACGGCATCGTCTCCATCGGCTATCGCCACGACGAGATCGTCGGCGTGATCGACCGCCTGCCCCTGCCCGGCGGCCTGTCGGCGGTGGGCAACATCGGCGACGCCACGCTGGACCAGCTGGCCGTGAACGTGGTCCTGCCGATGGACTGGGCGGGCTTCTCGGGCGGCGAGCTGCGGGTGCGCAACACCTGGAACGACACCTCGGTGATCGACCCCACCAGCGGTCGCGAGCGGCCCATCTCGGGCGTGCGTCCGTCCCAGCCCGCGTTCACCATCGCCCAGGACATCACCAGCTGGCGCATCAACTGGGCGGTGACCTATCTGGAGAGCCTGGAGCAGTTCAATTATGGCCCGGACCAGATCTCGGGCTTCACCGGCAGCGACTATTTCGAGGCCAACATCGAGTACAAGCCGACCCCGACCCTGTCGATCCGGGGCCAGGTCAACGTCTGGAACGACTTCCAGGCGGAGCGGACCGTCTTCGCCGACCGGACGCCGGCTCGACCGATCGCCTTCACCGAGCTGCGCCCCACCGACCCGCGCACCTTCTGGCAGATCCGGGTGCGCAAGACCTTCTGATCGAAGGCGAAAGCGCAAAGAAGAAGGGCGGCGTCCGCGAGGACGCCGCCCTTTTCGTTTCGACCGATCCGCGGGATCAGCCGGTGGTGGTGGCTCCCGGCCGGGCGACGTTGCCGTCCTCGCGGCCCATGTCCGTCACCGTCGGTCCGGGATGGGCGTCCGGGTCGTTGGCGCCGTTGGACCACTTGGCGATGAAGAAGCTCAGCACGATGAAGCCGATGCCGATGCCCACGCCCCACAGGCCGATCAGGTTGAAGGTCTCCAGCGACGTCTGCAGCGCCGCCTCCGGATTGGTGACCTGACCCCCGACCGTCTCGGTGCCCGCCAGCTTGGCGATCTCGCCGCCCAGGAAGTGGGCGATGGACGAGGCCATGAACCAGACGGCCATCATGAAGCTGACGATCGAGGCGACCGACAACTTGGTGATCTCCGACAGGCCCACCGGCGACAGGAAGAGCTCGCCCGTCGTGTGCAGCATGTAGAGCAGGCCCAGCAGCACCAGCGGCGTGCGGAAGGCCTCATCGACCATGCCGGAGTTGGCGCCCCAGACCACGACCAGGAAGCCGAGGCCGACCTGGATGATGCCCAGGCCGAACTTCACCACCGGATTGGGGTCCATCTTCTTGGAGCCGAGGAAGGCCCACAGGGCGGCGAACACCGGCGCGAAGATCAGGATGAAGCCGGCGTTGAAGGACTGGGTCTGGGCCGCCGTGATCGAGGTGTCGATCCAGCCCCAGCCGCTGACGGCCATGCCTGCGGCCTCCAGCTGGGCCGGGGTGCCGTAGGGGATGCCGAGGAAGGTCCCGGCCTGCTGCGTCACCGCCAGATCGACGTTGCGATCCGCGAACAGGTTCAGCGAGGAGCCGGCCTGTTCGAACAGGGTGAAGAACACCGCCGAGCCGAAGATCAGCACGGTCGCCAGCATCATTCGCTCGCGCGCGACCTTGTCGCCCCTGAGCTTGAAGATGATGAACCAGGCGATGAAACCCAGCGCGGCGATGGTCGAGATCAAGAGGCCCTGACCCACCAGGGTGTGGTTCGGCACGATGAAGAAAAGTGCGCCGACGCCGACGAATCCCAGCAGATAGATGATGGTCTCGCGGTTCAGGAAGCCCAGGACCGGCTTCTTGATCAGCTCGGGGAAGGGGCTCTCGCCCTTGCCCTGCAGCAGCGGCTTGCCCAGCCAGAAGACGACCAGGCCCAGGAACATGCCGATGCCGGCGAGGCCGAAGCCCCAGCCCCAGCCGTAGTTCTGGCCCAGATAGCCGCACAGCACCGCCGCCCAGAAGGCCCCGAGGTTGATGCCGTAGTAGTAGAGGGTGAAGCCCGAATCCCGCCGGGGATCGCCCTGCGGATAGAGCTGGCCCACTAGCGTCGAGATGTTGGGCTTGAGGAAGCCCACGCCCATGATGATCAGCGACAGCGCCAGGTAGAAGGCGTTGACCCCGTTCTGGTCGCGCTCGGCCGACAGTTCGTACTGGCCGGTCGGCAGGACGTTGGGCAGGGCGCCGCCGGGGGCGAGGCCTTCGATGGTCAGGCCGGTCTCGGTCGAGGTGTATTCATAGGGTTGGCCATCGACGATCAGGCGCGTCTCGCGCGCCTCACCCCGCCCCTCGATCTGCACCGCGTACTCCTGACCGCCATAGGTCAGGGTCTGGGTGGCGGGACGGCCTTCGTAGGCCATCAGGCCGTGGCCCATGACCAGAAGGATGGCGCCGAACATGATGGCCTTGCGGGTGCCGATGTAGCGGTCCGCGACGATGCCGCCGATCAGCGGCAGCAGGTACACGAGCGAACCGTAGGTGCCGTACTGGCCGGAGGCGAAGTCGTCCGAGAAGAGGAAGTGCTGGGTCAGGAAGAAAATCAGCAGGCCGCGCATGCCGTAGAAGGAGAAGCGCTCCCACATCTCGGCGAAGAAGCAGACGATAAGCCCCTTGGGGTGGCCCTTCAGGATCTGCAGCAGGACCGGAATGCCGGTCACCAGGGTGATGATCACCCCCAGAAGGATGACGATATTCATCGGGCGGACCTCGCCGCCTGTGGTGACCGGATCAAATGCTCACTCCCTGCTGACGCGCCTCTCCCCGGCGCTCTTGTCGCCCCGGACGCTGATCCGGGACGGCGGCATAAGCAGCACGGCGGGAAAGCCCCGACAACCCTTATGGTAATCGAACCGTCACGAAACGCGGATGAACGCGGGGTGAACCTGGGTCGGAGCCGCGCTCAAGCAGCGAGCGACCGTGTCGCGAGCGGTAGTGCCCCAAGAATGCGCTCAAGCAGCGAGCGACCGCGTCGCGAGCGGTAGCGCCCTCAACAGGCGTGTCGCTTTTCGTGGTCGAGGAGCCAGCGCTTGCGCTCGAGCCCGCCGGCATAGCCGGTCAGGGTTCCGTTCGATCCGATCACCCGGTGGCAGGGCACGATGACGCCGACCGGATTGGAGCCGTTGGCGAGACCCACGGCGCGCACCGCGCTGGGGCGGCCGATGGCGGCGGCGAGCTGGCCGTAGCTGCGCGTCTCGCCGACCGGGATGGCGCGCAGGGCCGCCCAAACCTCGGCCTGGAACGCCGTGCCTGCGGTTCGGACCGGGAGGGCGTCGAGCGCGCGGACGTCGCCGTCGAAATAGGCCGAGACGGCCCGGCGCACCGGCTCCGGCGCCCGGCCTGGCGCCAGGATCGCTCCGGGCGCATGGCGGGCGAGCAGCCGCATCATTCGCGTCTCGAAGTCCGTGAAATCCAGCGCGCGCACCGCGCCCTCGGCGTCGGTCACGATCAGCACCTCGCCGACCGGCGTCGGCATCCGGTCGAGGCTCAGGCTTTCAGGCCGCTTGTCGCTCATCATCTCTCTCCGTCAGTTCGGCCGCCGTGACCCCGGCCACGCGCAGGTGCAGCGCCCCATAGGCCCGCCACGGCCGCCAGCGCTCGGCCCGCCGGGCCAGAGCCTGATCCTCGTCCCCCAGACGGTCGCTGGGCGCGTCGTCGCCGGCGTCTACCCAAAGACCGGGCAGGCGCAGCCCGGGTCGGGCCTCGACCAGACGCCTCAGCACCGGGTCGGCCGACAGGTCCCGCGCTATGGCTTCGGGATCGGCCGACAGGTCGAACACCCGCCGCACGCGGGCCAGCACGCCCGGCAAGGCCCGCAGGTCGTCGGCCTCGACGACCAGCCTCAAGCGCCCCGGCTCGCCGGGCGTCGCCGTGACGAAACCTTCGGCCCCGTCGATGTCGCGCGTCAGATCGCGCCGCCAGACGCCGTTCTCGACCGCATCGCCGCGCGCGCCGAGCGCCGCCAGCAAAGCGTCCCAGTCATAGGGCGGGCGATAGGGCAGGCTGAGCCGCGCCCCGGTCTCGCCGGGCCGCTCGGCGCGGCGACGCAGCGTCGAGGGCGGCCGGCCGTACAGCGCCTGAAACGTCTCGTTGAACCGCCGGACCGAGCCGAACCCGGACGCCAGCGCCACCTGGGCCATCGACAGGTCGCTCTCCTGAATCAGGGCCTTGGCCAGCAGGACGCGCCGCGTCTGGGCGACGCTGACCGGGGCGGCGCCCAGGTGCTGGCGGAACAGGCGGCGCAGCTGGCGCTCGCCGACGCCCAGCCGGCCGGCGAGCGCATCGACATCGCCCCCGTCCAGCGCACCCTGTTCTATGAGGGCCAGAGCCCGGCTGACCGTGTTCGACGTGCCTCGCCATGCGCCCATGTCGGGCGCGGTCTCGGGCCGGCAGCGCAGACAGGCGCGAAATCCCGCTTCCTCGGCGGCCGCCGCCGTCGGCACGAAGATCATGTTTTCGCGCTTGGGCGTCCGGGCCGGGCAGACGGGACGGCAATAGATGCCGGTGGTCTTGACGCAGCCGAAGAAGCGCCCGTCGAACCGGGCGTCGCGCGTCAGCACGGCCCGATAGCAGGCCTCCTGATCCAGAGTGTCGGCGGCGTTGTCCATGCCGCGAAGATGCGCTCGCCGCGGGACGGTGTCTCGCGGTTTTCGGACATGGGGGTCGAGCCGATCACTCCGGCCCGATGCGGGGGCCGCTCAACCAGCTCGAATCCCCGGCGTTGCCTCTGGTCATCTCGGTGTGGACCCGCCGCGACTCGGACTGGGTCACGGCCGCGTGCCTGCGCGTCGCGCAGACCCGGCGGGTGAAGCGGCTGCCCGTGACGGGCCGCATCTCGCAGACGACCTGCTCAGGCCGTTGGCGCAGGGCGACGTGGTCCGGCTGATCCTCCAGAGCGGCCGTCTCCGTCTGGGCGAGCGACGCGCCGTTGGTCTGTCGGGTCGCATCGGGCGTCTGGAGGGGGAGCAGCGCGAGCGTCGCGACGATTGCGGGGAGCAGGAGCATGGCGGTCTCCGTCACGGAAAAACCGAGGGTCTCACCGACTGGCGTCTTGTGCAACCTTCGGGCGCAGGGCCCTCCAGAGGTTGGCCACGACCGACCCGACGAGTGAAATCGCCGCCACGGCCGCCGACCAGGTCAGGACGATGGACAGGGTCGAGGCCACGCCGGGCAGGTCGCGCCCCCGCTCGTCGATCATGCGCAGCCAGTCGAGCGTCAGATAGGAATGGTCGATGGCGACGGTCGCCGTCTCCCCAGCCGCGGTCAGGATGAACAGGTCGCCTGCCTGGACGATAATCCACAGCAGCACGAGGTTGGCGGCCGCCACGGCGGCGCGGAACAGCGCCCGCAACCGCTCGGCCGTGGGATTGATCAGGGTGAAGAGATCGACCGCCATCTGTACGAGGGCGAAGGCCAGGATGGGGGCGTACAGCGCGGTCCACACCGGGGCGCCGGCCACCGTGACCGGCTGGTCCGCGATCTCGAACGTCGCGAGCCCCGGGAAGCTGACCAGACCCAGCCACCACAGGACGAACAGGCCCAGCGCCAGGATCGAGAACACCGCCTCGCCGGCCGGGCTCGAGCCGCCGACGCGCACCTGGACGGGGCGGATGTTCACGCCGCTCGGCGTCGAGACCTTCGACGCCTCCCTCGCCTTGACGCCCCAGGTCGTGGGATCCGACAGGCCGAACAGGGACAGATCCCTGGCCCGCCATTCCGTCATCCACTTCGGTCGGATGCGGTAGTGCTCCATGACCGCGCCCGCCAGCGTCAGCGCCCCGATCAGGGTCAGGCCCGAGCCAAAGAAGCCGTGGAAGGCCTGGCTGATGGCCTGGCCGGGGTCGCGCGGGCCGCTGACCAGGGTCACGACCAGCGACAGGGCGTGGATGGCCAGCAGCACCAGCAGCCCCGCCTTCACCCCATACAGCCACCAGGGCAGGAGCTCCGGCCCGATCAGGCTGTCGGGACCGGCGCGATAGCGGGCGGCGACCGCCAGGGGATGGCCGATCTCCTTCAGCACCGCCTCGACTTCGGCGGGCGTCAGGTCGCGGCCGAGTTCGGCCTCCTTCGCCTCCATGCGCGAGACGATCAGCTCGCGCAGCTCGTCGGTGATGTCGGCCCGGGTCTCGGGCGGCAGCTGGGCGGCGACGGCCTCCAGCCAGCGATCGATGATGTCGTCGGCGCGATCCGTCATGGCGCGTCCCCCTTCGTATCCAGATGTCAGAGAAGCCGGTCCAGCGAGCCGCCGATGGCTCGCCACTCGGCGGTCAGTCGGTCCAGTAGGGACGCGCCCAGCGGCGAGAGCACATAGAAGCGTTTCTTGCGCTTCTCCTCCTCGCGCCATTCGCTGAGCAGCAACCCTTGCGATTCCAGGCGGCGCAGCAGGGGGTAGAGGGTCGATTCCTCCATCTCCAGCCCGTCGGCCGCCAGCGCCTGGCGCAGGGTGTAGCCGTACCGCTCGGTCCGCAGACAGGCGAGCACCGCCAGCACCAGAGACCCGCGTCGCAGCTCCAGCCGCATCGATTCAAACAGCTCGTCGTCGACGGCCAAGGCGGCTCTCCGTGCGCCACATAGTGTGTGACACACAGTGTATGGCGCATACTGTGCGACACGCCAAGTCGGCGGGGGTCGGAAATTGCTGCGCTGCAATAACGACTTGCGAATCAGCCCCATTCTGGCCATACTGTCCGGGATAAAGGCCCGCTTTCCGGAGCCGCGGCGTTCGCCGAGCTCCGATCCGCGAGGGACTGGATGTGGCGGGTTGCGCGCCCGGTCCCCACGCGAGACGACCCCAGGGGGCGACGCTTTCCGCCCTGCCGCACAGGACTGAGCCTTTGTTCGATTCGTCTTCCACGAGCGCCGACGCGCGCCCCGACCATGTGGCCAAGATCCGGCCCGTGACGGCGGCGGCCCTGTTCGGAGGCCTTGTGGGACTGGCGATCGGCTGCGCCTATCTGGGGGGCAGCGTGGCGAAGGCGACGACCGTGCGGGCCCAGGCCGAGCGCCTGGAAGGCGCCACCGCCGCGGGCTTCACCGAAGAGGCCCTGGCCGCCGCGGCGGGCGGTCTGGATGCCAGCGCCCTGGCCATCGCGCGGCGGCATGACCCCTATACCGTGGCCGGCGGCGCCCAGCGCGACCGTCAGGCCGAGCTTCTGACCGCACGACTGGAGCAGCTGCGTCCGAACGGCCCCGCCGATCTGCGCCGAGCCGATCTGACGACGCTGGCGGATGCGGCCCGGCCGTTCCGCCTGTCGAATGCGCTGGATGCGTCGCGCGATCTCGAATGCCTGACCCAGGCCGCCTACTATGAGGCGCGGGGCGAGGGCTCGGACGGCATGCGCGCCGTGGTGCAGGTGGTGCTGAACCGCGCGCGCCACCCGGCCTTCCCCAACAGCGTCTGCGGCGTGGTGTTCCAGGGGTCGAACCGCCGCGTCGGCTGCCAGTTCAGCTTCACCTGCGACGGCTCGATGCGCGGGTCGGTCAACCGCGCCGCCTGGAACCGGGCCCGCGACATCGCCTCGGCCGCCTTGTCCGGCGCGGTTTACGCGGGCGTCGGCAACGCGACCCACTTCCATACGACGGGCGTCGCCCCGGCCTGGCGCAACAGCCTGATCCGTGTGAATCAGGTCGGCAGCCACGTCTTCTACCGCTTCGGCGGACGGGCGGGTTCCTCGACGGCCTTCAGCTACGCCGCGCGTCCCTCGGGCGTGAACGACGGCGCCCAGCTGGTTCAGGCCAGCCTCGATCCGACCTCGCCGCTGCGTCAGGCGGGACAGGCCATAGCCTATACGGCCCTGCTGGCCCAGGAAGGTCTGGCGAACGGGGAGGCTCCGGCCGCCAACGCTCCGTCGCCTCCGCCCGCCCCGGCGGCGACCCCGACTCCGGCGATCGAACCGGCCGCCGTCGACGCCGCGTCTGTGGCTGCGCCCGAGGCCTGAGGCTCAGGCGTCGCGGTCGCCCTTGGACGAGCGGCGCTCGTCGATGTGGCTGTGCTTGATGTCCCGCTCGCCGCCGCCGCCTGAGACCTTGCTGTTCTTCGGATTGGTCGGCCCGCCGTCGCGCGGATCCTCGAACTCGGGCGGCTCGGTTTTGGCGTTCTGATGGCTGGAGCCCGGACCGCCCCAGCGCTTCTCGTCGACGGGTTCGGGGGTGTGCTGGTTGTTGTCGGCCATGATCAGCGGTCCTGCTGATAGCCCTGATGGGTCGTGTTCTGCTTGATGTCCCCGAAGCGGCCCTGCTGCCTGGTGTTCACGTCGGCGTCGCCGGGCTGACCGGTCGGCACGCCGGTGCGACGATCGCGGCGATCGGCCAGCGGGTCGTTGGGATCCATCTCGCCGTGGTCGGCGAAGCTCGTCTGTTCCTTGGGGATTTTCGGGGGCGTGGCCATGTCGGCTCCTTGGGTGCTGTCACGAAAGACAACCCCGGCCGGCGCCGGCCGTTCCCTCAGACCGCGTCCAGGCCGATGTCGAGAACGGGCGCCGAATGGGTCAGGGCCCCGACCGAGACGACGTCCACGCCGGTCTGGGCGATCGCGCGCACCGTCTGGAGATTGACGCCGCCGGAGGCCTCGAGCGTCAATCGGACGCCCGCCGCATTGCGCAACCGAACAGCCTCGGACAGGTCCGGGAGCGCGAAGTTATCGAGCATGACGACGTCGGGGCCTGAGCCCGCCTCGACGAGCGCGAGGGCCTGACGGAACTGCTCCAGCCCGTCGACCTCCAGCTCGATCTTCATCAGGTGGCCGACGTGCGCGCGGGCGGCGCGGACGGCCGCCTCCACCCCGCCGCAGACGGCGACGTGGTTGTCCTTGATCAGCACCGCGTCATCCAGGCCGAAGCGATGGTTGACCCCGCCGCCGCAGCGGACGGCGTGCTTTTCCAGCGCGCGGAGACCGGGCGTGGTCTTGCGGGTATCGGCGATGCGCGCGCCTGTCCCCTCGACGGCGCGGACGTAGTCGCGGGTCAGGGTGGCGACGCCGCACAGCCGCCCGAGCAGGTTCAGCGCCGTCCGCTCGGCCGAGAGAAAGGCGCGGGCGTCGGCTTCGGCCTCGGCTAGCACGGCCCCGGCTGCGAAGGCGTCGCCGTCGGCGGCGTTGAGGGTGATGGAGGCGCCGGCGTCCATCTCTTCCAGCGCGACGCGGACGCAGGCCAGTCCCGCCGCGACGCCAGGCTTCCGCGCCGTGAAGCGGGCGCGCATGCGGGCGCCCTGGGGAATGCAGGCGGCGGCCGTGACGTCTCCGGCCCGGCCGAGGTCCTCAGCCAGGGCCATGCGCACGATGGGGCGGATCAGGACGTCGGGCAGCGCGGTGACCTTGCTCATGCGGCGGCCCGGACGGCGGCCAGATGACGGCGCAGGCGGGTGTGGGTCGCGCTCGGGGCCGACGACGGATGGTCGCTGCGATAGTGACCGCCCCGGCTCTCGCGGCGGGCGAGGGCGGCTTCGGCGATCAGGCGGGCGGCGACGAGGGCGGGCGGGCCCCCGTGGGCCGCCTCCAGCCGGTCGATCAGCGTGACGAGACGGGTCAGCCCGACGGCGTCGCGCACCACGCCGCAATCGGCGCTCATGGCGGCGCGGAGTTCGGCCAGAGCCTCGGGCGGCAAGTCGTCGATGACAGGGCCGGCTATGACGGACCCGACCGGGCGGCTCGTTTCGGTAGCGGCGACCCGGCCGGTGCGGCGACCGAAGGCGGCGGCTTCCAGCAGAGAATTGGACGCCAGGCGGTTGGCGCCGTGGACCCCGGTCGCGGCGCATTCCCCGACGGCGAACAGGCCCGGCAAGGTGGTGCGCCCGTCCGGATCGGCGACGATCCCGCCCATGTGATAGTGCGCCGCCGGGGCCACGGGGATGGGGCTGACGCGCGGATCGAGCCCCGCCGCCATGCAGGCCGCGAACACGGCGGGGAAGGCTTCAGGGAAATGCGCGCCGATGGCGGAACGGGCGTCCAGGAAGGCGCCGCGTCCCCCGGCCACAGCGGCGTGGACGGCCCGGGCGACGATGTCGCGGGCCTTGAGGTCGGCGTCCGGTTCGGGGCCCAGCAGATAGCGGCCCTCGGCGTCGATCAGGCGGGCGCCGTCGCCGCGCAGGGCCTCGGTGGCCAGCGGCATAGGGTCGAGGCCGACGTCGATGGCGGTCGGGTGGAACTGAACGAACTCGGGATCGAGGATTTCAGCCCCCGCCGCCCAGGCCAGGGCCAGGCCCTCGCCCTTGAGCGCGACGGGGGTGGTCGTGCGTCCGAACAGGCCGCCCGCGCCGCCGGTGGCCAGCACCACGGCCGGGGCGATCACCTCGATCAGCTCCCCGTCTTTCTCAATCACCGCGCCGACGACACGGCCGGTCGCGTCCTGGATCGGGGCGCGCAGGCGGGCGCCCTCCCAGACGGTGATGTGGTCGGCCGCGCGGGCCGAGGCGACGAGCGCCGACAGGATGGCGCGGCCTGCGCCGTCGCCGCCGACGCGGGCGACGCGGGCGCGGGAGTGGGCGGCCTCCAGGCTGACGGCGAAGTCGCCCGAGGCGTCGCGGTCGAAGGGCGCGCCGAGCGAGGCCAGCCACTCAACCGTCGAACGGCCGTCAGCGGTCAGCGCTTGCGCGGCCGCGTGATCCACCAGACCGGCCCCCGCGGCTTCAGTGTCTTTCAAATGCAGCGACGGCGCGTCGTCGGGGGACAGGGCGGCGGCGACGCCCCCCTGCGCCCAGGCGCTGGAGGCGGCTTCCAGCAGAGGCGCGGGGCTGACGACCAGCACCGGACGCGGCGCGGCTGACAGGGCGGCGGACAGGCCGGCGAGGCCTCCGCCGATGATCAGCGGGCCGTCGTGGACGAGGCGGCTCATCGCGACAGCCCCGGATCGAAGCCGATGAAACGCCCGGCGATGTCGAGCGCGCCCAGCACCGAGCCGTCCGAGATCGGCAGGAGCACGCCCAGAGCCGCACCGGCGCAGGCCGCGCCGGTGGTGAGGAACAGCCCAAGCGACTTGGTCGCCTCGCCCCAACTGAGCTTGCGCTCGCCCGGCCGCCACGCGCCGCGCCGCAGCGAACCCAGCACGGCGATGCCAAGGAAGATGGCCAGGATGTAGCGGCCGGTGGAGAACCCCCACCAGACGACCAGGGCGCCGATGGCGATCAGGGCGGCCTTCTCGACCATCGGGTCGATGCGGGCCAGCACCGGGCCAAGCGCCTTGGAGCCGTCGAGCGGCGGGGCGGGCGCCAGGTTCACCAGATTGATCATGGCGATGAGGAAGGCCCCCATCATCCACTCGCGCTCCCCGGTCGCCAGCCACAGGCCGACGGCGGGCAGAACGGCGAGCAGGCCGAACGCCGGCCCAGCCAGCGAAACCAGCACGCCGTCCCATTCGCTCCTGGGATTGCGTTGCCCGCGCGCGAGGCCCCCCAGGAAGGGAATGATGTAGATCTTCCGGACCCATGCCGAGCCGGTTCATCGCCAGCACATGGCCGTACTCGTGAACGAACAGGCCGAAGATGGCCGCGACCGCGACGATCCAGCTGCCGGTCAGGAACCAGATGAAGCCGAGCATCAAAAGGGTGGAGATCACCACCCAGGCTGGGCTCTGCCCCTTGTCGATCACGGGCGCGCCGGGGGTTCTGGACTGGATCGTCTCGCGCGGCACGGCGACCGGCGGTGTGGGTTGCCGTCCGTCCCTCGACCCCCAGGGCCCGATGTCGCTCACGTCCCTTCTCCCCTTGCGGGAGAAGGTGGCCCGGAGGGCCGGATGAGGGGTGAAAGGCGATCTACGCCGGAGGGACTGTTCCCGCGAGCGGAGTACGGGGCCCCGGACCCCTCATCCGTCCGCTTCGCGGCCACCTTCTCCCGCAAAGGGAGAAGGAGATAGCCAGCGAGCCTCGACCCACGCGGAGCCACATAGTGCATCAGATCAGCTCCACCGGCACGTGATGCCGCGCCTTGATCATGTCGTAGCGGGCCGGGACGGCGGGCGGCGGCAGGTCGATCATGCGCTGGACGGCCAGGGCCGCCTTCTGGATCATGTCCTCCGGCACCGTCACCTCGAACTTCATGTCGCGCAGGCAATCGCGGATGTTCGTGAGGGTGATCCGCTTCATATAGGGGCACAGGTTGCACGGGCCGATGAAGTCGACCTCGGGCACGTCGCCCTTGATGTTGGACGCCATCGAGCACTCGGTGATCAGCACGACCTGGCGCGGCTTCTTCGCCATCACATAGTCGGTCATGGCCGCGGTCGAACCCGCGAAATCGGCGGCGCCCAGCACGTCCTCAGGGCATTCCGGGTGGGCCAGGATTTCGGCGCCGGGATAGGCCTCGCGCATGGCGTGGATGTCCTCGGCCTTGAAGCGCTCGTGGACGATGCAGCGGCCCTTCCAGGCGATGATGCCGATGTTCGTCTGGGCGGCCACATTGCGCGCTAGGAACTCGTCGGGGATCAGGATGACGCGGTCGACGCCCCATTCCTTCGCCGCCCATTCCACGACCTGGACGGCGTTGGCCGAGGTGCAGCAGATGTCGGTCTCGGCCTTCACGTCGGCGGTGGTGTTGACGTAGGTCACGACGGGCAGGCCCGGATAGCGCTGCTTGATCAGGCGCACGTCGGCGCCCGTGATGGCCTCCGCCAGAGAGCAGCCGGCCTTCAGGTCCGGGATCAGGACGGTCTTGTCGGGCGACAGGATCTTGGAGGTCTCGGCCATGAAGTGGACCCCCGCCTGGACGATCACCTTGGCCTTCGACTTCGCCGCCTCCTTGGCCAGCCCCAGGCTGTCGCCCACGTAGTCGCCGACGCCGTGATAGATCTCGGGCGTCATGTAGTTGTGGGCGAGGATGACCGCGTCGCGCTCGCGCTTCAGCGCATTGATCTCGGTGATCAGGCGCGCCTGGTCGGGCCACTCCAGCGGGGTGACGTGGCTCTTGACCTTCTCCCAGACCGGCGCGGTGGCCTCTGCGGTGGCCCGATCCAGCTGCAGCGTGACGCCCAAGACGCCCTCCCGATACTTATGCTCAAAGTTAGCATAACTGCGGGCAATATAGGCCGATGGGGCGGCGGCGCAAGGCTGGGCCGTTCGGCGGGTGTGCGACCCCGGCGCGCGGCAAGCCGCCGTTAAGCATTAACGGCCAAGATCGCGGCCTCACTCTGGGCTCGGGCGTTTCATGTTTCAGATCATCGGCATCGTCGTGCTCTTCGCGATGGTCTTCGGCGGCTACACCATCGCCGGGGGCAAGATGGGGGTGATCCTGCACTCCCTGCCCTATGAGATGATGATGATCGGCGGCGCGGCGATCGCGGCGCTGCTGACCGGCAATGCGCCATCCACCATCAAGGGCGTGGCCGGAGGCTTCGGGCGCATCTTCGCCGGGCCGAAGTGGAAGAAGCAGGACTACAAGGACCTGCTGAGCCTTCTGTTCCAGCTGACGAAGACAATGAAGTCCAAGGGCGTCATCGCGCTGGAAAGCCACATCGAGAAACCCGCCGAGAGCACCATCTTCCAGAAGTATCCCAAGGTGCTGAAGGACCACTTCGCCACCGACTTCATCTGCGACACCCTGCGGATGATGACCATGAACCTCGAGGATCCGCACCAGATCGAGGACGCCATGGAAAAGCAGCTGGAGAAGCATCACCACGAGGCGCTGGAGCCGGCTCACGCCCTGCAGCAGATGGCCGACGCCCTGCCCGCGCTGGGCATCGTCGCGGCCGTGCTGGGGGTCATCAAGACCATGGCGGCGATCACCGAGCCGCCGGAAGTGCTGGGCGGCATGATCGGCGGGGCGCTCGTCGGCACCTTCCTCGGCGTGTTCCTGGCCTATGGGCTGGTCGGGCCGCTGGCGGCGCGTCTGACCGGGATCATCAACGGCGATGCCGCCTACTACAAGATCATCCAGTCGGTGCTGGTCGCTCACCTGCACGGCAATGCGGCGCAGATCTCGGTCGAGATCGGCCGGGGCGACATTCCCTCGACCGCCCAGCCCTCGTTCGCCGAAATGGAAGAGGCCCTTTCGGCCGCGCCGACCGACGCCTGATCCGCCGATAAGTTTCTTTCCGGTCACGCTGGAACACGGGCGGTTCACGCCGGTTCCCGAGCCATCACGAACCCGTCATGCCCTCAGGGGCGGCCATAGGGGCCGGCGGGTCGAAGATGCGGGAGACCGATCCATGAAGACCACCCTGATGGCCGTCGCCGCCATCGCCGCCCTGGGCCTGGCTGCCTGTCAGCCCTCGGCCGAAGACGAGACCGCCGCCGCCACCGACAGCGCCGCCGACGCCTCGGCCATGGCCCCGGCCGACAGCGGCGCGATGACGCCGAGCGACGGCTCCATGACCGGGACCGCGCCTGGTTCGACGACGGGCACGACCGGTTCGACGACCGGCACGATGAACCCGGACGGCACGATGAGCGACGGCTCCGCCAACCCCGGCTCGCCGCAGCCGACCACGGCCCCGGACACGACCGGCGCGCCGCCGCCGGTGCAGTAAGCTCACATAGGGCTCACGGCCGCGTGTAACGCGCAGTCGGTCCTCGACGTAGGCGGGATCGCGCCCACGACTCGTCAGGGTCGTGGGCGCTTTCTCATGGCCGGGCGCGCCGTCCGGTTTTGCATCTCGAGGGGTTCCCCATGTCCAACCGCAACCTGATCGCCGTCGTGGCCGCTTCGGCCGCCGCGCTGGCCCTGGCCGCCTGTCAGCCGGCCGCCGAAGAGACCACCGAATCCGCCGAGGGCGCGATGGCCCCGGCCGCCGAGGAAAGCGCCATGGCCCCCGCAGCCGACGGCGCGATGGCTCCGGCCGCCGAGGGCGCGATGGCTCCCGCAGCCGACGCGATGGCTCCGGCCGAGGGCGACAAGATGGCTCCGGCCGCCGACGCCATGGCTCCGGCCGAGAAGCCCGCTGCCTGATACCCCTTAGGTCGGCCGGGCCTGTATGAGGTCCGGCCGATGCCGCCTTCGGAACGTTCCAATCTGTCGGAACACGGCTGATCACGAACCCGTGAGAAATCGCTTGCGATTTCGCTCACGATCCCGTTATCTCGCCGTGACGGGGATTCATGACCCCGTTTGAACCCCTTCTGAAGGATAACCACCATGCGCATCGTCGCCCTGATCGCCGCCTCGGCCGCCGCCCTGGCTCTGGCCGCCTGCCAGCCCGCCGCTGAAGAAACCGCTGAAGCCCCGGCCGAAGAAGCCGCCGCTGCCGCCGACACCGCCACGGACGCCGCCGCGACCGCCGACGCCGCCGCTGCTGACGCCGCCGCCGCCGCTGGCGACGCCGCCGCCGCCGCTGGCGCTGCCGCTCCGGCCGCCGAAGGCGCCATGGCTCCGGCCGCTGAAGCTGCTCCGGCCGCTGAAAAGCCGGCCGCCTAAGACCTATCGGTCTTTAGTCGCTTCGACGGGCTCACGCCTGTCGGGAGAAGGGGTCGCCTCGGCGGCCCCTTTTTCTTTGCGCGATCGCCGGCGTATGGACCGCCCATGAGCGGCGAGCGAGACCCCGATCTGATCTGGACTGAGGCGGGCGAACCGCGCTCCGGCCGGTTCGGCGATATCTATTTCTCCGCCGAAGACGGCCTGGCCGAGAGCCGGGCGGTGTTCCTGCAGGGCTGCGGCCTGCCCGAAGCCTGGGCCGGGCGGCGGCATTTCACGGTCGCAGAGCTGGGCTTCGGCACGGGGCTCAACATCGTCGCCCTGCTCGATCTCTGGTCGCGGACGCGGCCGCAGGGAGCGCGGCTGAATGTCTTCTCGATCGAGGGCTACCCGCTCTCCCGTGGCGAGGCGGGCCGCGCGCTCTCCCGATGGCCAGAGCTCCGGTCGATCGCGGATGTGCTGATTTCGCGCTGGCCCTCATCGACGCCGGGCTTTCACCGGGTCGATCTGCCAGAACTGGACGCGGTCCTGGACCTCGCCGTCGGCGACGCGGCCTGGGCGCTGGAACAGTGGGCCGGGCGCGCAGACGCCTGGTTCCTCGACGGCTTCGCGCCTTCGACCAATCCGGAGATGTGGTCCGACGCCGTGCTGGACGGGATCGCCGCCCGCTCGGCGCCGGACGCCCGCTTGGCCACCTTCACGGTCGCCGGGGCGGTGCGGCGCGGGTTGGCCGAGCGGGGCTTCACGGTCGAGAAGCGACCGGGCCACGGACGCAAACGCGAGCGGCTGGAGGCGCGGCGCGTCGGTCCGCCGGTCGAGGCGGCGGGTCTGCCCAGGGTGGCCATTCTCGGCGCGGGCGTCGCGGGCGCGGCTGTGGCGCGCGCGTTGACCGCTGCGGGCGTCCGGTCGGTGGTGGTGGAGGGCGACGCCGTCGGAGCCGGGGCTTCGGGCTTCCCGTCTGCGCTTGTCACGCCCCGGTTCGACCTCGGCGATGCTGACGTGGCCGCCCTGTTCGCCCAGGCGCTCGAGCGGGCGGGGGCGCTCTATCGCACCATCCCCGACGCCGTCGTCGCCGAGGGCGTGATCCAGCGCCCGGCGATGGAGCGCGACGTCGCCCGGTTCGCCCGCGTGGCGGAGCAGGCGGTGTGGGAACCGGGCTCCATGACAGCGCAGGCCGACGGCTCGCTGACCATGGCCGCCGCCCTGACCGTACGGCCCATGCCGATCCTCGACGCCTGGCTGGAAGGCGTCGGGCCCATTCAGGCGCAGGTCCAGGGCTTGATACCGGCATCCTCCGGCTGGTCGATCCGCACGGCGACCGGGGAAGCGCTGGACGCGGACGCCGTGATCATTGCCGCCGGGTGGGGGTTGTCGGGTTTGCTCGGCGAACTGGCGGTCAGCCCCGTGCGCGGACAGGCCGACTGGGTCGAGGTGGACCGCCCGCCCGCCCAGGCCTGGGGCGGATACGTCGCGCCGACGGCGGACGGCTTTCTGTTCGGCGCCACCCATGACAGGGGGGACACGGGGACGGACGCGCGGGCGGGCGACACCGAGCGCAACCTGACCACGCTCGCGACCCGTCTGCCGGAGCTGGCGGAAACCGCGCGGAAAGCGACAGTGCGGTCTGGCGCCGCCATCCGGGCGACCACCCGCGACCGGCTGCCGCTGGCCGGAGCCGTTCCGGGGCGGCCGGGCCTGTTCGTGCTGGGCGGGCTCGGCTCGCGCGGCTTCTGCCTCGCGCCCCTGCTGGCCGAGCATGTGGCGGCGCTTGTACTGGGTCGGCCCTCGCCCCTGCCGTCGGGCATCGCGCGGCGGATCGACCCCCGTCGTCCGGCGGCCCTTGCGCAACCGGTCGAGCGGGAGGACGCTTAGGGCTTAGGGCTTAGGGCTTAGGGCTTAGGGCTTAGGGAGAGTGTCATGCGTTCGGGTTTCCTCCTCATCGCTTCTGCTCTGGCTCTGGCGAGCTGCGCGCCCGTGGACGGCGCCGACGCCGTCCGGTCCTCCGAGCCTCGCGCCTGCTTCCTGGTGCAGCAGGTGACCAGCTTCCGCTCGGACGGCCGCCAGAGCGTCTATGTCCGCACCATCGGCGACGAGGTGTTCCGCCTCGATGCGGTCGCCTGTCCGGGGCTGGAGACCAACTTCCAGATCGGTCTCGACACCGGCCTCGGGGCCTCGAGCCGCCTGTGCCAGGGCGACAGCGCCCGCCTGATCGCGCGCGGCTACACCCAGGACGTCCAGTCCTGCCCGGCCCGCGTCGGACCGCGCCTGACCGAGGCCGAGGTCGCCGCCCTGCCGTCGCGCAACCGGCCCTGAGGCCTCAGGGCTTCTGGGCGTAGCCGAGGCGCTGGTTCAGCTTCTCGATCAGGTCGATGGCGGTCTCGGCGATGACCGAGCCGGGCGGATAGACGGCGGCCGCGCCCATGTCGATCAGGGTCTGGACGTCGTCGGGCGGGATGACGCCGCCCACCGTGATCATGATGTCCGGCCGCCCCAGCCGCTCCAGTTCGGCCTTCAGCTCGGGCAGGAAGGTCAGGTGGCCGGCCGCCAGCGACGAGGCGCCGACGACGTGGACGTTCTTCTCCACCGCGTCCTTCGCGGCCTCGGCCGGGGTCTGGAACAGGGGGCCGGCGGTGACGTCGAAGCCGAGGTCGCCATAGGCGGTGGCGACGACCTTCTGGCCCCGGTCGTGGCCGTCCTGGCCCAGCTTGGCGATCAGGATGCGCGGCGGCCCGCCGTCGTTCTCGACGAAGGCGGCGACCATGTCGCGGGCGCGGCTCACGCGGGCGTCGGACCCGGCCGCCTTGCCATAGACGCCCGACACGGTCTCGACAGAGGCGACGTGGCGGCCGAAGGCGGCTTCCAGGGCGTCCGACATCTCGCCGACGGTGGCGTGGGCGCGGGCGGCGCGGACGCAGAGTTCCAGCAGGTTGGCGTTTCCGCGCGCGCCTTCAGTCAGGGCGGACAGGGCGGCTTGCGTCGCCGCTTCGTCCCGTTCGGCGCGCAGGCGCTGCAGCTTCTCGATCTGGCGGGCGCGGACCTCGGCGTTGTCGACCTTAAGCACCGGGATGTCGTCGGGCGTGTCCGACAGGTAGCGGTTCACGCCCACCACCGTCTGCTGGCCGGTGTCGATCCGGGCCTGGGTGCGGGCGGCGGCCTCCTCGATGCGGCGTTTGGGAAGGCCGGCTTCGATGGCCTTCGCCATGCCGCCCAGTGCCGCCACCTCGGCCATATGGGCGCGGGCGCGCTCCGCCAGATCATGCGTCAGGCGCTCGACGAAGTAGCTGCCGCCCCAGGGGTCGATGACGCGGGTCAGGCCGGTCTCGAGCTGGAGCAACAGCTGGGTGTTGCGCGCGATGCGGGCCGAGAAGTCGGTCGGCAGGGCCAGGGCCTCGTCCAGGGAGTTTGTGTGCAGCGACTGGGTCTGGCCGCCCGCCGCGGCCATGGCCTCGACCATGGTGCGGCTCACGTTGTTGAACACGTCCTGCGCCGCCAGCGACCAGCCCGAGGTCTGGCAGTGGGCGCGAAGCGACAGGCTGCGCGGGTCCTTCGGCGCGAACTCGGCCTGCACGGCCTCGGCCCACAGCAGGCGGCCGGCGCGCAGCTTGGCCACCTCCATGAAGTAGTCCATGCCGACGGCCCAGAAGAACGAAAGCCTCGGCGCGAACCGGTCCACGTCCATGCCCGCCGCCACGCCTGCGCGGATGTATTCCAGCCCGTCGGCGAGCGTGTAGGCCAGCTCCAGATCGGCCGAGGCCCCCGCCTCCTGCATGTGGTAGCCGCTGATGGAGATGGAGTTGAACTTCGGCGTCTCCTTCGCCGTCCATTCGAAGATGTCCGACACGATCCGCATGCTGGGCGCCGGCGGATAGATGTAGGTGTTCCTGACCATGAACTCCTTGAGGATGTCGTTCTGGATGGTGCCGGTCAGCGCCGCGTGCGGCACGCCCTGCTCCTCGGCCGCCACGACATAGAGGGCCAGGACCGGCAGGACGGCCCCGTTCATGGTCATCGACACCGACATCTGGTCCAGCGGGATGCCGTCGAACAGGGTCCGCATGTCCAGGATGGAATCGATCGCGACGCCCGCCATGCCGACGTCGCCCGCCACGCGCGGGTGGTCCGAGTCGTAGCCCCGGTGGGTGGCCAGGTCGAAGGCGATGCTCAGCCCCTTCTGACCCGCGGCGAGGTTCCTCCGATAGAAGGCGTTCGACGCCTCGGCGGTGGAGAAGCCCGCGTACTGGCGAATCGTCCAGGGGTTGGACGCATACATGGTCGGATAGGGCCCGCGCACGAACGGCGCGAAGCCGGGCAGGCCATCGGCGTGGGCGACGCCGTCGAGCGCGGCGGGGCCGTAAGACGCGGCGATGTCGATGCCTTCCGGCGTCGAGGCGGCCGGGCCGGTCGGGGCTTCCAGCGGCGACAGGTCGAGCGCGGCGCGGGTCAGGTCGAGATGCAGGCTCATGCCGCTTCTCCCTCGAAGGCCTCGGCCCAGCGGACGGGGGTCAGGGGGGCGCAGCGGTCGCCGTCGCCGGGCGAGGGCGGCGGCGGATCGGCCTCGACCGGGACGGGACGTGGCTCCGTGTCGATGAACTTGGTCACGCCCACGAGGTGCGTTCCGCCTTCGCCGAAGGTCTTGGCCAGAGTGGCCCGGCTCTGGGCCACGCGCTGCTGGATCGCCCCGCCTCGCAGGGATGCGATCAGGCCGCCTTCGCGCTCGATCTTCTGGAACTCGGCCCAGCCGGCCTCGGCCAGGTCGCGGGTGCGGTGGTCGAGGAACCACGCCCCGGCCGCCGGATCAGCCACGCGGCCGATGCGGGCTTCCTCCATCAGGACCAGCTGGGTGTTCCTCGCCTGACGCCGGGCGAAGGCGTCGGGGCGGCCGCGCGCGCGGCTGAAGCCGTCCAGAACCACGGCCTCGGCGCCGCCGACCGCGCCTGCGAACCCGGCGGCGGTCAGGCGCAGCAGATTGGGCCAGGGATCGCGGCTGCTGAGCATCCGCCGCGACGACCGCGCCTCGATGACGGCGGGCGTCTCATGCCCGAAGGCGCGGCTGAGCGAGCGCCACATCAGCCTTAGCGCCCGGACCTTCGCAAGGCTGTCGAAGTATTCCGCGTCGACGCTGACCCGCAGCACTGTGCCCCGAAGCGCCCGCTCTATCGGGAGCCCTGCGTCCACAGCGGCGCGGAGATAGGTTGCGGCGGCGGCGAGCGCGAAGCCCAACTCCTGCCCGTGCGATCCGCCGGCCTCATGGGCGGCCCGGCCGGTGGCGAGGAAGAACCGGGCCTGCGGATAGGCCCCAGCATGGCGCGCGGCGGTGTTGGCGGCCAGCTCGACATGGGCCGCGATGGGTCGGGGCGAGCCGCCCGCCGTGGCGAACGCGGTCAGCGGGTCCATGTGGAACAGCAACTGGGCGCGGGGCGAGCCCTTGGCGGCGACCGCGAGCGCATTGGCCGCGTCCGGTCCGTCGATCCCGGCTTCGAGCGCGACCGGGGCCAGCTCCATCGCCACGCCGTCCAGCGCGCGCGACAGAGGCTCGGAATCCGACAGGACCGCGCCCGCCAGGATGACCGACGCCGCTCCGCCCTCGAGGTCGGTCAGGACGGCGGCGTTGACCACTTCGGGGTCGTCGCCCTCGACCAGGGTGCGCAGGTCCCAGGGACGGCCGTCGGCGTCGGCGGCGCGGGGCGCGAAGACAGGCTCGACCGCATTGGCGCGTCCGTAGAGCGGCCGGATCGTCAGGCCGTCGGCGTCGAGGTGGACCAACCCCTCCAGCGGCCTGCCCTTCAAGGCCTTTTCCGCCTCCGCGCGCCAGTCGGTCGGCGTTGGGATCGGAAAGGGCTGGGTCAAGGCGGGCTCCGGGAAACGGCGAGGCGGCCCTTTTGCGACCGCCCGGCCGTCTCGTCCAGACCGGGCTCTAGTTCCCGTAGGCCAGCGGCATGCCGCCCGCCGGGCGGCCGCCGTTGCGATAGCGGTCGCGCAGCAGGATCTGGCGGCTGGTCAGGTCCTGTTCCTGGCCGTTGATGAACTGGGCCGTGACCGAGCTCAGCGGCTCCAGCGGATCGCCGTCCCAGACGACCACATCGGCCGCCGCGCCCGGACGCAGCTCGCCGAACTGGCCGCCCATGCCGAAGATGCGGGCCGGATTGACCGTCAGGGCCGCGATCGCCGCCTCGAACGGCAGGCCGTGCGACACGGCGTTACCCGCGTTGAAGCGGGCCTCGCGGGCCCGGTGGACGCCGTTGCCCTTGATGGCGATGACGACGCCGGCCGCGTTCAGCGCCGCCGCATTCTCCATGCGTGAGGCGCGGGTCTCCAGGCTACCCGGCAGGTTGTCGATGGGGTTGAGCAGCACCGGCACGCCCGCCGCCGCGATCTGCGACGCGACCAGCCAGCCCTCGTCGGCCCCGTCCAGGATCAGGTCGATGCCCTCCTCGTCCGCCAGCCGCAGGACCTGCAGGATGTCGGCCGCGCGGCGCACGGTGACGATCAGGGGCATGGAGCCGTTGGCGACGGGGATCAGGGCCTCCAGGTCCGCCCGCGACAGCGACAGGTCGCGGATGCCCGCCCGGTCATAGGCGGCGCGGTTCCGGGCATAGAGGCGGACCTCGGCCAGGGTCTCCTTGAACTGAACGAACTGGGCGCCGCGCGCCCCGCCCGCGATCCCGGCTCCCGCCTCGCCGAAGGGCGCGGCCATGGCCACGCGCGGCCGGACGAGGATGTCGGTGCCCGACGCCAGGTGGATGACCGAGGCCTGACCCGCGAACAGGCCGGGCGACTGCAGTCCGCCCTCGCCGACGCCGGCGAAATCGGAGTCGTCCTGGTGATGGACGTGGCCTCCGCCGCCGCCGCCATGGCTGGGGATCACCACCGCGCGGGTGATGCCGCCCAGCCGCGCGACCGGTAGGGTGAAGGACCACGGATCGAGCCCGTAGGACACGTCGAACGAGGCCGAGATCGAGTTGGCGCTGTTGGACAGGTCGTCCGACCCGTTCACCGACGAGATTTCCGAGGCGCCGAGACCGGCGTCCACGGCGACCAGGCCCGGCGTGACCACCTTGCCCCGCGCGTCGATAACGCGGGCGCCGGACGGAGCGGCGCCGGTCCCGACGGAGACGACGCGGCCGTTCTGGATGACGACGGTGCCGTTCTCGATGACCGAGGTGCCGGTCAGCACGCGGCCGCCGGTGATGGCGGTCAACTCCTGAGACAGGGCGGGGGCGGCGGCCAGGGTCGCGGCCGTGGCGAGGAGCGAGATGAGGCGGCGCATCAGCGGGCTCCCGGAGCGATGTTGGCGGCGGCGATGCCGTAACCCGGCTGGCCGAGCTCGAAGTCGGACAGCGGCTGGTAGCGCGGATCGGCGCGGTCGAACGTCAGGGCGCCGTCGATGTAGACCTGGTCGGCGCGGGCGTAGACGCTGAACGGATTGGCGCTCCAGATCACCACATCGGCGCGCTTGCCGGGCTCCAGCGAGCCGGTCTCGTCGGCGATGCCGAGCGAGCGGGCGGCGTTGGAGGTGATCCAGCTGATGGCGCGCTCCTCGGTGATGTTCATTCCGGCGCGGCGACCGGCGGCGAGCGCGGCGGCCGCCTCCTGGTTCAGGCGCTGCGTCAGCTGGGCGTCATCGGAGTGGATGACGGCGCAGGAACCCGGGGGCGCGTCGACCAGGGCGGCGTTCTCCTCGACCGCGTCCAGAGCCTCCATCTTGAAGCCCCACCAGCCGGTCCACATGTCGGCGCAGATGCCGGCGGCGGCCAGCTGCGGCGCCAGCTTGTAGGCCTCGATGGCGTGGTGGAAGGCGGTGATGCGGAAGCCGAACTCGTCGGCGATGTCCATCATCACGGCCATCTCATCGGCCCGGTAGCAGTGGTTCTGCACCATGATGGAGCCATCCAGCACGCCCGCCAGGGTCTCGTTCTGCAGGTTGCGGGTCGGCGGGCTGCCCTCGCCGGTCTCACGCCACTTGTCCCATTTGTCGCGATAGTCCTGGGCCGCGATGAAGGCCGCGCGATAGCCGGCGACATTGCCCATGCCGGTCGCCGGGCTCTGGTTGCGACCGCCGTAGACGCGGGAGGGGTTCTCGCCGCAGGCCATCTTCACCCCATAGGGCGCGCCGGGGAACTTCATCCCCTGCATGGTCACCGAGGGGACGTTCCTCACCGTCACCGAGCGTCCGCCGAACAGATTGGCCGATCCGGGCAGGATCTGGAGCGTCGTCACCCCGCCCGCGCGGGCGGTGTTGAAACCGGGGTCCTGGGGCCAGATCGAATGCTCGGCCCAGACCTGGGCGGTGTTCGGGCTGGTCGCCTCATTGCCGTCGCTCATGCCGGTCACGCCGGGCGAGGGATAGACGCCGAGGTGGCTGTGCACGTCAATGATGCCCGGCGTCACGAACCGTCCGCGCGCGTCGACCACCCGATGGCCGCCCGGCACCGGGGTGTTGGCCCCGCCCACCGCGGTGATGCGGCCGTCTGTTATGACGACCACGCCGTTCTCGATCCGCTGGTTCGTCCCGGTCAGGATCGTCGCGCCGACGATCGCCATATTGTCCCGGGGCAGGGGCTCATAGGTCGAGGGGAAGGGATCGGGATTGGCGGCGTAGTCGAGGCCTGCCGGCAAGGCGCGGGCCTCGCGCCGGGGCGTCTCGGCCTCGTCGGACCCGGAGCCCGAGGTTGTGGCGCAGGCCGACAGCGCGGCCGCGCAGACGACGACGGCGAGGCTGGGGCCCCGCAGCGAACGACGCATCATGTGAAAAATCCTCCCCTGCCGCGCCGCGCGCGACGAACGGGGAGGATTACAAGAGCTTCAAAAGCCGTCCGTCAAAGGCCGAAACATTACAGATCGGTAAGAGCGACCGAATGCCTCAGCCCAGGGCGTTCATCAGCTCCGGAACGATCGTCTTGTAGTCGCCGACGATGCCGTAGTCCGCGACCTGGAAGATCGGGGCGTCAGGATCCTTGTTGATCGCGACGATCACCTTGGAGTCCTTCATGCCCGCCAGGTGCTGGATGGCCCCCGAGATGCCGACGGCGACATACAGAGCCGGCGCCACGACCTTGCCGGTCTGGCCGACCTGATAGTCGTTGGGCGCATAGCCGGCGTCGACGGCGGCGCGCGAGGCCCCCACGGCGGCGCCCAGCTTGTCCGCCAGGGGTTCGATCACGGCCGAGAACTCCTCCGCCGAACCGAGCGCGCGGCCGCCCGACACGACGATCTTGGCGGCGCCCAGTTCCGGGCGGTCCGACTTGACCATTTCTTCCGAGACGAAGGCCGCCTTGCCGGCGTCCTGGCCCGCCACGCTCTCGACCGCAGCCGAGCCGCCCTCGGCCGCCGGCGCGAAGCTGGTCGCGCGCACCGTGACGACCTTCTTGGCGTCCGAGCTCTGGATCGTCTCCAGGGCGTTGCCGGCGTAGATCGGCCGCACGAAGGTGTCGGGGGCCACGACCTCGATGACGTCCGAGATCGGGGCGACGTCCAGCTTGGCGGCGATGCGCGGCATGAAGTTCTTGCCGTCCATGGTGGCCGGGGACACCACGGCGTCGTAGCCGCCGGCCAGGCCGACGACCGTGGCCGTCACGGCCTCGGCCAGGGTGTGGGCCAGCTCGCCGCTCTCGGCCAGCAGCACCTTGCGCACGCCCGAGATCTTGGCGGCCGCGTCGGCGGCGGCCTTCGACCCCTGACCGACGACCAGCACATCGACGTCGCCGCCGATGGCCAGAGCCGCCGTCACGGTCTTGTGGGTGGTGTCGCGGACGGTCGAACCGTCGTGATCGGCGATGACGAGGACAGCCATTTACAGCGCTCCCACGGTCTTGAGCTTGGAAACCAGTTCGGCGGCGTCGGCCACCTTGATCCCGGCCGAGCGGGTCGGCGGGGCGGTCACCTTCTGCACCTTCAGGCGCGGGGCCACGTCGACGCCGTAGTCGGCGACCGCCTTCATGGCGATCTCCTTCTTCTTGGCCTTCATGATGTTGGGCAGGGACGCATAGCGCGGCGTGTTCAGGCGCAGGTCCACGGTCACGACCGCCGGCAGCGGCGCCGACAGGGTCTGGACCCCGCCGTCGACTTCCCGCGTCACGGTCGCCTTGCCGCCGGCGATCTCCAGCTTGGCGGCGAAGGTCGCCTGGGGCCAGTCGAGCAGGGCCGCCAGCATCTGGCCGACGGCGTTGTTGTCGCCGTCGATCGACTGCTTGCCCATCAGAACCAGGTCCGGCTTCTCCTCCTCGACCACGGCCTTCAAGAGCTTGGCGACCGCCAGCGGCTCCAGGTCGGCGTCGGACTGGATCAGGACGCCCCGGTCCGCGCCCATGGCCAAGGCCGTGCGGATGGTCTCCTGGGCCTGGGTCACGCCGATGGAGACCACGACGATCTCCGACGCCGTTCCGGCGGCGTGGTGCTCCTTGCCTTCCTTCAGGCGCACGGCCTCCTCGACGGCGATCTCGTCGAAGGGGTTCATGCTCATCTTGACGTTGGCCAGATCGACGCCGGTCTGATCGGCTTTCACGCGGGCCTTGACGTTATAGTCGATCACCCGTTTGACGGGGACGAGAACCTTCATGTTCGCAGTGTCCTGAGATGGCCGGAATGTTCGGGCAGGCAATGGAACGGGCGAACGGGCCTGTCAATGTAACGCGGCGTGATCGGGCGTCGCAGCGAGGACGAACCCCGCGATGAGACGCTTTCTGACCTTTCCTCGCCTGGCGCTGCTGTTCGGGGTCGTGTTCGCCTTTCTGGTCGGCGGGCTGGTGCTGTTCGACCGCTTCTGGATCGGGCCGGAGAAGGCCTGCGAGCAGGAGGGCCGCTGGTGGTATCCGGAGGAGCGCCGCTGCCTGACGCCGATCTATCTGCCCGACATCACCGGCCGCCCGGCGGGCGTGACGCGGGAACAAGCGTCCGACGAAGCCAACCGCGAGCTTCTGGCCATTGAGGACCGTCTGGCCGCCGAGCGCGAGGCGCGCGACGCGGCGGTCCAGCGCGAGCGTGAGGCGCTGGAAGGCCGCTGACCGTTCGTCGGCGAAGGGGTTCATCACGAAGAGCACGGAGGATCCACGGAGGACACGAAGGGACCGAACGGACGGCGAGGGAGGCGATCGGTCACTTCGGCGAGCGGCGGCACAATGAAATGACGCTTCGCGTCGATCCGATCCGGCGGCGAAGCCGCCCATCGTCATCTTCGCCTTCACCTGGGCCAGTCGGCGCCCTGACCGTCCGCTCGGTCTCTCCGTGTTCTTTGTGGATCCTCCGTGCTCTTCGTGATGAACCCTTGCGGAAAGCCGAGCGATCTCAGCCCTAAACCGCCGCGTCGAACAGGGCATCGCGCACCACGTCGGCGCGGACCATGGGAAACAGGTGGTGGCTCCCCGGCACGGTCTCGACCGCGACGTGGGCCATTCCGCGCGGCCTTTCCGGAACCTGTGTGATCGAGCCGGTCTCGGCCTTCAGGATGCGCATGGGCCCGCGATAGGTCCGCATCGCCCGCCACGGATCATGGCCCTGGCTGACGTAGTTGGACGCCTCCCACTGCGGCGCGCAGGCGAGGCCGAAGCCGCCCTCGTCCCGCTCGATCAAGCCGTCGGACAGGTAGTCGATCAGGGCCGCGTCGCCCCAACCCTTGAAGGCGCCCCGTCCACGGTAAGCCTCCAGCGCCTGCTCGCGGCTGTCGAACACGGCCCGGCGGCGCAACGCGGTGCGGACGAGCGGAATGCGGTCCGAGAACCGGCGCAGCCCCGGCGAGCGAAACACCACCGACGTCAGTCCGCCCCAGATCACTGGATCGAACAGAACCAGCCGCGACACCCTCTGGGGCCGCTCGGCCGCCGCCAGCAGCGAGGCGGTCCCGCCCATCGAATGCCCGGCCATCACGACCGGCGGTCCGGGAAAGGCGTCCAGCAGGGCCAGAAGATCGTCCCGGTGGTCGTGCCAGTCGCGGCGGCCCTCCATGACGGTGGGCAGGGTCGTGCGGCCGTGGCCTCTCAGGTCCGGGGCCAGGATGCGGAAGGAGGAGGCGAGCGGCGCCAGGATCGACCGATAGGTCGCGGCGTTGAACCCGTTGGCGTGGCTGAACACCAGATCGACCGGCCGGTTCGGGTCGCCGAAGTCCAGCACGGCCATCTCGCCCCCGCGCGCGGGCAGCGGGACCATCAGGCGACGGGGCGGGGAGAGCCGGGCGGCGTCCATGCCGACAATCTAGGCGCGACGGGTGCGCCTCGCCAGCGCAACGACCCCTATGCGGCGATGCGACAGGCCGGACAGCGGCCGTGGCCCTCGATGGTCGTCCGCTCCAGCGCATAGCCCGCGCTGTCGGCCGCGCGGCGCAGGGCCTCGCCTTCGGGCGGCGTCACCTCCACCGTCGCCCCGCAGCAGTCGCAGATCAGAAAGGCCGCCGCATGGGCCCGGTCCCCCACCGAACAGGCGACGTAGGCGCTGATCGACGCGATGCGGTGCGCCAGGCCGTTCTTTTCCAGAAACTCGAGCGCGCGATAGACGGTCGGCGGCTTGGCGGCGACGCCGTCGGGGCCATAGCGGGCGATCAGGTCATAGGCCTTCACCGCCTCGCCCGCCTGCAGCAGCAGCTCCAGCACCCGGCGTCGGGGCGGGGTCAGGCGCTCGCCCCCGGACGCGCAGCGGGTCTCGGCTTCGTCGAGCGCGCGCACGATCTGGCCGGGGCTCATTCCGGCGTCCGGATGGTCGTGACCGCAGGCGTTGGACATGGCCCAGAGCTAAGGCCTCGCCGCCCGCCTCGCAACCGGCTCATCGCCCGGGCGGCGACCCCGTTTGCCGCCCCGGCCGGGTTCCGCTAAGAGGCCCCCCTTTCCCGCCAATCCAGAGCCGCTCGACCTCATGACCGACACCACCGCCGCCAACGCCCAGGGCCAGCTGGACGGCAACGTCCTGTTCTACTCCAAGCCCGAGCCCCTCTCGGTCGAGATGCACGGCAAGCTGGGCGTCAACCCGGTCGACAAGCCCTACGCCTTCGTCGCCGCCGCCCACGTCGTGCCGATGACGGTGACCGAGTTCGCACCGGCGTCGCTGTCCTATCCGGTGATCTTCCTGGGCGACAACAAGCAGCCTGTCGCCGTCATGGGTCTGCGCTCGGGCGAGAACCTCTATGTGTCGGCCGCCGGCGATTTCCGCCCCGACGCCTACATCCCGGCCTATATCCGCCGCTACCCGTTCGTCTTCGCCAACGACGCGCCGCAGCAGCGCCTGATCCTGTGCATCGACCGCGCCGCGCCCTTCATCGTCGAGGGCGGCCAGGCCCCGCTGTTCGTCGACGGCAAGCCGTCGGACTACGTCAATCAGGCGATGGACTTCTGCAACAACTTTGAACAGGAGCGCCTGCGCACCGAGAGCTTCGTCAAGCTGCTCAGCGACCTGGACCTGTTCGAGGTCAAGGAAGCCGTCTTCACGCCGCGCGACGAGAACGGCCAGCCCGGCCAGCCGCAGAAGCTGGCCGACTACTTCGCCGTCTCGGAAGACAAGCTGAAGGCTCTGCCGGCGGAGAAGCTCGCGGAACTGCGCGACAATGGCGCTCTGGGCCAGATCTACGCCCATCTGGTGTCGCTGCTGGGCTGGGACCGTCTGGTCGCCATGGCCTTCGAGCGCGTGCGTCAGGGCGAGGCGGTCGCAGGCAACGCCTGAGGCCTACCTCCGAACGAACAACCCCCGCGTCAGGCACGAGAAGACCAGCCGCCCGCCTTCGTCCAGCAGGTCGTGCTGGGCGATGATGATGCCCTTCTCGTCGCCCACGGGGTCCTTGCCCATCACCGTCATCCGCCCGCGCAGCAGCTCGCCCGCGGGCGGATTGCGCATGAAGCGCAGGCCGTCGACGGCCAGCATCTTGGACTGGGCCCATTCGGCGGACTTGTCCGACGCCAGCCGGCTCCACAGCGCATAGGTCAGGGCGTCGGGCGCGCCGTATGCGCTGTCCCAGCCCGGCGCGAAATGCTCCACGAACAGCTGGACCGCCGCCTCGTCGACGGCGCAGGCGCCCAGGTTCAGCACCTGGCCGACCTCCAGATCCTCGAAATGGACGTGGAGCGGATCGCTCATCGGTTCAGCTCGCCGGTTCTTCGGACACCCGAACCAGCAGCTTGCCGTCGTGGTCGCCCGTGAACAACCGGTTCAGCGAGCGCACGGCGCCTTCCAGGCCGTTGTCGACGTGGACCTTCCACTTGACCTGACCGCTCGCCAGCCACGGCCCGACCTCGGCCACGAACTCCTTGGCGCGCGGGCTGTAGTCCATGACCAGGAAGCCCTGCATCGTCATGCGGTGGGTGATCAGGCGGCTGAGGTCGGGGCTCGGTGGGCGCTTGGTGGCGTTATAGGCCGAGACCATGCCGCACACCGCCATGCGGGCGTGGATGTTCAGCCGGTTCCACACCGCGATCATGATGTCGCCGCCGACGTTCTCGAAGTTCAGGTCGATCCCGTTCGGCGCACGACGGTCCAGCGCCTCGCCCACGTCCTCGTTCTTGTAGTCGATGGCCGCGTCGAAGCCGAGCTCGCCGGTCAGCCAGGCGCACTTCTCGGGTCCGCCGGCGATGCCGATCACGCGGGCGCCCTTCTGCTTGGCGATCTGGCCGGCGATGGAGCCGACGGCCCCGGCGGCGGCCGAAACGACCATCGTCTGGCCCGGCTGGGGCCTCAGCACGTCGGTCACGCCCGCCCAGGCGGTCAGGCCCGTCATGCCCAGCACCGACATGTTCGCCGTCAGCGGCAGGCCAGGAAAGCGATGCACCCGGCTGACGCCTGAATCCGGCACCACGCCGTAGTCCGCCCAGCCGCCCATCGCCGTCGTCACCACGTCGCCGACCGCGAACCGCTCGGACCTGGACTGCTCGACCACGCCCAGCGTCAGGCCCCGCATGACGTCGCCCAGCCCCACCGGCGGCAGATAGCCCACCGCGTCGTTCATCCAGGTCCGGTTGGTCGGATCGAGCGAGAGATAGATGGTCCGCACAAGCACCTGACCGTCCGCCAGATCCGGCACCGGCGTCGACACCAGCTCCAGATCGCTGTCCTGCACCAGGCCGTGCGGTCTCTGGCGCAGCACCCACTGGCGGTTCATCAGGCCCATCGGTCGTCTCCCGGTTGGTTTCTTATCGAGACGGGCATCATGCCGGGCGGGGCGGAGCGGCGAAAGCGGAAAACCGCGCCGCTCAGAAATCCACCGCCAGCCCCTTCTTCTCCCAGTCGCCGTAGCGGGTCGGCTCCGGCCCGCGCGGTCCACCGTCCTCGGGCGGCAGGACGACGATGGCGGCGGCGGCCCGGCGCGCCTCGGCCTCTGCGAGCGCCCGCTTGGCCGCCTCGCTCAGCACGCGGGGCTCGGCCGGTTCAGGCGTGGGATGATCGGTCACGGGGTCGGCCTCTTGAGCGGAAGGATGCGTCCAACCACATAATCGTGACTATGAACCATCTGAAGACCTTCACCCTGATCGCCGTGCTGACCGCCCTTTTCGGCGGCATCGGCTTCCTGATCGGCGGCGCCAACGGCATGCTGATCGCCCTGGTGTTCGCCGGCGGCATGAACCTGTTCAGCTACTGGAACGCCGACAAGATCGTGCTGCGCATGTACCGGGCCCAGATGGTGGACGAGACCCACCCGGACGCCCGCATCCGCACCTATGTCACCGACACCCTGCAGATGGCCGAGCGCGCGGGCCTGCCCCGGCCCAAGATCGCCATCATCCCCAACGACCAGCCCAACGCCTTCGCCACCGGCCGCAATCCCGCGAATGCCGCCGTCTGCGCCACCACCGGCCTGCTCGACATGCTGACGCGCGACGAGATCCGCGGCGTCATGGCCCACGAACTGGCCCATGTGAAGAACCGCGACACCCTGACCATGACGGTCACGGCGACGCTCGCCGGCGCCATCTCCGCTCTGGCCAACTTCGCCCTCTTCTTCGGCGGCGGCGACCGCGAACGTCCGGGCGGCGTCATCGGCACCCTGGCCCTGATGCTGCTGGCCCCCATGGCGGCGGGTCTGGTGCAGATGGCGATCAGCCGCGCCCGCGAATACGAGGCCGACCGCGTCGGCGCCGAGATCGCCGAGGACCCCCAGGCTCTGGCCAGCGCGCTGCAGAAGATCGAGGCCTATTCCAAGCGGATCGTGAACCTGACGGCCGGGCGCAATCCCGCGTCGGGCCAGCTGTTCATCATCAACCCGCTGGCGGGTCGCGGCGCCGACAACCTGTTCTCGACGCATCCCAACACCGGCAACCGCGTCCGCGCCCTGATGGAACTGGGCACGCGCATGGGCATGGCCCCCCGCGCCGGCTCCACCTTCGTCCCGACGCCCGCGCCCCGCACCTCCGTCCCGCTGACGGGCGAGGCGCGCCCACGCGGGCCTTGGGGCTGACTTCTCTCTCCCAGAGGGAGAGGGCTTGAGGCTCGGCAAGCGCAGCGCGCCGCTAAGCCGAAAGGGTGAGGGGTTTCCCTCTCACCGTGACGCGCCCTAACCCCTCACCCTTTCGCGTTTCCAATCGCTCCGCTCTTGGACGCTCAAGCCCTCTCCCTATGGGAGAGGGTTGCACTTGACGCGGCTTGGCCCTTTAAGCGCGCCGAACTTTCTCCCCAAGGACGCCGCCCATGACCCAGCCGCCCGTAAAGAAGGTGGTCCTCGCCTATTCCGGCGGTCTGGACACCTCGATCATCCTCAAATGGCTCCAGACCGAATACGGCGCGGAGGTCGTGACCTTCACCGCCGACCTGGGTCAGGGCGAGGAACTGGCCCCCGCCCGCGAAAAGGCGCTCAAGCTCGGCATCAAGCCCGAGAACATCTTCATCGACGACCTGCGCGAGGAGTTCGTGCGGGATTTCGTCTTCCCGATGTTCCGCGCCAACGCCCTGTACGAGGGCCAGTATCTGCTGGGCACCTCCATCGCCCGGCCCCTGATCGCCAAACGCCAGATCGAGATCGCCCGCAGGGTCGGCGCCGACGCCGTCTGTCATGGCGCGACCGGCAAGGGCAACGACCAGGTCCGCTTCGAGCTGGGCTACTACGCGCTGGAGCCCGACATCCGCGTCATCGCCCCCTGGCGCGAGTGGGAGTTCCGCTCCCGCGAGGCCCTGCTGGACTTCGCCGAGAAGAACCAGATCCCCATCGCCAAGGACAAGCGCGGCGAGGCCCCCTTCAGCGTCGACGCCAACCTCCTGCACTCGTCCAGCGAGGGCAAGGTGCTGGAAGACCCCGCCGTCGAGGCCCCCGAGTTCGTCCACCAGCGCACCATCAGCCCTGAGGACGCACCGGACCAGCCGACCGTCATCACCCTCGCCTTCGAGAAGGGCGACGCCGTCGCCATCGACGGCGAGGCCCTGTCGCCCGCTGCGCTGCTGACCAAACTCAACCAGCTCGGCCACGACAACGGCGTCGGCCGTCTCGACCTGGTCGAGAACCGCTATGTCGGCATGAAGTCGCGCGGGGTCTATGAGACGCCGGGCGGCACGATCCTGCTGGCCGCGCATCGCGGCATCGAGTCCATCACGCTGGATCGCGGGGCCATGCACCTGAAGGACGAGCTGGCGGTCAAATACGCCCAGATGATCTACAACGGCTTCTGGTTCGCGCCCGAGCGCGAGATGCTCCAGGCCGCCATCGACCACAGCCAGCAGAAGGTGTCGGGCACGGTTCGCGTGAAGCTCTACAAGGGCAACGTCACCGTCATCGGCCGCGAGAGCCCCAACAGCCTCTACGATCAGGACCTCGTCACCTTCGAGGAAGGCGTCCAGGCCTATGACCACACCGACGCGGCCGGCTTCATCAAGCTGAATGCCCTGCGTCTGCGGGTCCTGGCCAAGCGCGACCGGCGGGGCTGATCCGCGCTTGGCTTGACCGGACCCTCCGTGCGAGGGTCGGGGCCTGTCCAGCGGAGTTCCTCCCCATGCGTTCGATCCTCTTCGCCGCCGCCCTGGTCGCGGCCACCCCGGCTCTGGCGCAGGAGACGGCCCCGCCGCCGCCCGCGACGGACCCCGCCGCCGTCGAGGCCGCCATCGAAGCGCGCGCCGAGGCCTTCGAGGGTCGCATCCGCCAGATGGGCGAGGAGATGGGCGCCGCCATCACGGCCGCCGGACCGGATCGGGCCAAGCGCGCCGCCGACCTCGACGCCATTCAGGCCCGCTACCAGCCGGAAGCGGACGCCTTCGCTTCCGAACTCGAGGCCTTCGTCGGGCCTCAGCTCGCCGCCCTTCCTGCCGACCAGCAGGCGGGCGCCCGCACCGGCTTCGAGGCCGGCATGGCCCAGATCCGCGGCCTTCCGGCCATGGTGCGCGCCCAGGCCGAGCAGTCGGCGGACGCCCCGCCTGCCCCGACCTCGACGCCGCCGGCTCAGTAAGGCCCGCCTCCGCGCGAAACGGCCACGCTTGAAGCTGTCACGGTTCGCCGTCATCTTCCCGAACGCTGTTCAGGAGTGACGCCCATGCGAACCCTTCGTCTCGTCGCCGCCCCGGTTCTGGCCGTGGCCCTTATGGCCGCGCCCGTCGTGGCGGCCGCCGCCGTCCAGCAGATTCCGCCCGCCGACCAATGGCGCGACAATCCCCAGCTGGCGCCCGCTGTCACCGATCCGGAGATGCGCGCCCGCATGAACGCCGAGATCGTCCAGGCCATCCGCGACGCCAACGGCGACGAGGAAGCGGCGCGGCGCGCCATCAACGCCATCGCCGAGCGCTATCAGAACCTCGCCCAGCCGCAGGGCGCGCGCGGCCGGCCCGGACCGAAATAGGCTTCGACGCCGTCGCGCTCCGGACGCGGGGCGGACGCCTTACCGCGATTTCACTTGAGCCGAACCGCGTTCGGGCGGACCCTTGGTCTCAGACAAGGGAGCCCCCGCCATGATCCGCGTCCTCAGCCTCGCCGCCGCGCTCGCGGTTCTGCCGCTCAACGCCGCCCTGGCGTCCGACCCCGAGACCGAGGCCGAACGCGCCATCGAGGCCGCGTCCGAAGCCTTCGAAGCCCGCATGGAGGCCTTCGGCGAACGCGCCGAGGCCATCGCCGAGGACGAAAGCCTGACGGAAGAGCAGCGCGAGCAACGCATCGGCGCGCTGTGGGCCGAGTACGCCCCGGAGGTCAGCCGCTTCACCGCCGAGATCAGCCGCCACGCGGGCGCCATCGCCGCTCAGGCCCTGGCCGACATCGACGTCGAGGCGCTGGTCGAGGAGGCGATGAACGATCCCGAGGTTCAGGTCGCCATCCGCGCCGGCCAGGGCATGGCCGAAAACGGCGCCTGGGCCTCGAACGACCCCGAGCACATGCAGACCTACGGCCTCGTCGCCCAGTATGCGCTCGACCAGGCCGCCGAAGCCGTCACCGAGGCCGAAGCCGACGTGGACGAGGCCACGCCGGAGTAATCCTCCCCCATAGGGGGAGGGGGACCGCGAAGCGGTGGAGGGGGCCGACCCCAGACACCGTGGGCGCGGCGAGCCCCCTCCGTCACGGCGCGAAGGCGCGCCGCGCCACCTCCCCCAGCAGGGGAGGACTAGGTCAGCGCGGCGCCATCCGGATCGCGCCGTCCAGGCGGATGCACTCGCCGTTGATGTAGACGTTGCGCGCCAGCTCCAGCACCAGCGAGGCGTAATCCGCCGGCGTGCCCAAACGGCTGGGGAAGGGGATCTGAGCGGCCAGGGCGTCCTGGATCTTCTGGTCCATGCCCGCCATCATCGGCGTCCACATGATGCCCGGCAGGATGGTGTTCACCCGCACGCCTTCCTGCGCAAGGTCCCGCGCGATCGGCAGGGTCATGGCGTAGACCCCGCCCTTGGACGCCGAATAGGCCGCCTGTCCGACCTGCCCGTCCTGCGCCGCCACCGAGGCCGTGTTGACGATCAGGCCGCGCTCCCCGTCGTCCATGCGGTCCAGCGTGATCATCCCGGCCGCCGACTGGCTCAGCACGCGGAAGGTGCCGAACAGGTTGACGCGGATGGTGCGCTCGAAGCTGGCCATGTCGTGAGCGCGGATCTCGCCGGTGTCCTTCTTGCGGCTGACCGTCTTCTGGCCCGTGGCGATGCCGGCGCAGTTGACCACCAGCCGTTCCTGGCCGTTCGCCGAGCGGGCCTTGTCGAAACCAGCCGCCACTGAGGCGTCGTCGGTCACGTCGACCGCGCAGAAGACCCCGCCGATCTCCCTGGCGATCGCCTCGCCCTTCTCGGCGTTCATGTCGAACAGGGCGACCTTGACGCCGTGGCTCGCCAGCGCCCGCGCCGTGCCTTCGCCCAGCCCCGAGGCCCCGCCCGTGACCACCGCAGAAATGCCGCTGTCGAGTTTCATGGCGTCCGTCCCTATGTTGTCTGAACCCGTCGAAGTTGGGGGGATTTAGCCGCCATGACCGCAAACGCAAACCCGACGTCGCCCGAAGACGCCATCGACCCGGACAAGGCGCTGCTGCCCGCCGTCCAGCGCGTCAACGAACAGCGGGTCCGCGCCGCCTTCTGGCCCAAGCTCGGCCGCGTCGCCGCCCGCATCCCCTTCGCCGACCGCCTGGTCAGCGTCTACTACGCCGCCCGCGACCCCGAAACGCCTCTGGCCGCCAAAGGCATCATGATGGGGGCGCTGGCCTATTTCGTCCTTCCCACCGACGCCATTCCCGACGTGCTGGCCGGCATCGGCTTCACCGACGACGCGGCCGTCATCACCGCCCTGATCGCCACGCTCGGCGCCAATGTGAAGAAAAAGCATCGCGAGGCGGCCGAGCGCGCCCTGAAACGCCTGTCGGGGATCTGAGGCGGGTTCCGCCCACCAGCCGACTACCGGGTGCGCTCGCCCAGGTCCTGCTCGATCCGGTCGAGGAAGGCGTCGGTGGACCAGTCCAAGCCGTTCATCGGGATGTCAGGCTGGTAGACCTCACCCCAGCCGCGCTTGCGCCCGACCCAGGTTTTGTTCGGGATCACCACGACACCCTGACCGCTCGCCAGCGGCGCGACCCGCACCTCCATGTAGGTGCTGTCGGCCGAAGTGGGCGATCCGATGCGCTTGGTATTGTCGAACAGGTCGAAGTAATCGTTGGCGTCCAGGCAGGCGCTGGCGCACTGGCCCCAGTTGATGACGTAGACCGGCGTCTCGAAGTCGCTCGCGACGGGGGAGGCGGGTTCACCCTGGCGACCGGAAGTGTCACGCCAGAGTGGCTCCCCGCGCGCCGCAGCCGCCTCCATCTGGGCGGCGACACGGGTCCAGCTGTCCGCCAGCTCGATCTGGCCGCGTTCGCGCCAGACGCCGATCTGACTGCGGATGTAGGCGATGTTGCCCGCGCTGGTGCGCCAGTCGATGCCGACGATCCGGGGAACGCGCGATTCCAGGGCCTCCTCGCCCCACAGAACCCTGGCGACATCGTAGGACCACTGCGACGACCCGCCCTGATTGCCGCGCAGATCCAGCACGACGGCGCGCGCCTGCCTCAGGTCGTCCCGACGGGCCGCGAGTTGCTCATACAGCTGAGCGTAGGCGGCACGACCGGCCTCGTCGGGCTGGAAGTCGCCCAGGCCGATCACGAACACGCCCGGGCGCGGCTCGTGCAGGCCGATGCTCTCGGCCACGGGGAAGACCTTGCCGGAATAGAAGGATCGGTCCTCCGGCGTGGCCGGTCGCCAGTCCAGGTCGCGCTCGCTCTCCTGCCCCTCCGTCGTGCGGAAGGTGCATCGACGCGGCTGGTCCGGCTGCAGCTCGCCGATCGACCAGAACAGCCGCGACGGTCCCACCCACCACTGCCCGGCCTCGTTGGCGCGGAAGTATCGTGTCCTCAGCCGGTCGCTCAGAAAGGCGTCGATGTCCTGCCCGTCGCAGGCGACGATGCTGGTGTTAGCCAGGGGCGCGTCCGGTTCCCGCGTCACGACGAACAGCCCCTCCGGTCGCCACAGCGCCGTGAACCCCGGCCAGTGGCGCGTCAGCGGCTGCGTTCCGCCCTGAGTGTTAGGCAGGCCCACCTGGGCGTGGCCGTCGCTCAGCACGCTGCTGAAGATGGCCAGGCTTCGCTCGTACCCGGCCTTGTCCTGCGCCTGCTCCGCCGCCGCCAGGGCCTGGTCCCGAGCTTGTGACAGGGTCGCGGGGAAGGACGGATTGGCCGTGTCGTACATGCCCGGATGGTTGTCCACGAAAGCCTGATAGGCCTCGTTCACGTCGGCCAGGGCGACGGCGCGCCAGTCTTCCGGACTGGCTGGCGCTTGAACCGTCGTCTGGGCGGCGGCCGGCAATCCGAGCGCAAGGGTCAACCCGACGATTGCGGCCGGCCACTTGAACGACATGGGCGATCTCCGATGGTCAGGGGTCGGCGGCGGCTCGCGCTGTAGCCCGACAGGTGCTCCCGCCAAGCTAGACTTTGGCTGGATCCGCCCGCAAGTCACCGATTGGTGACACTGAGACGCGCCTCGTCCCGCACCCGCGACGGAGGTCGGAGCGTCAGTCCTCGATCGTCACCACCACCTTGCCCATGACCGTCCGGTCCGACAGGGCCTGGATCGCCTCGTGGGCCCGCTCCAGCGGGAATGTGCGGCTCACGCGCGGCCGGATCTTCTTCTCGGACCACAGCCGCATCAGATCGGCCATATTGGCCTTGTGCCCCTCGGGATCGCGCGCGACCGCCGCGCCCCAGAACACCCCCACCACCGACACGGACTTCAACAGGGTCAGGTTCAGCGGGAACGACGGAATCCCCGCCGGGAAGCCGATCACCAGATACCGCCCGTTCCAGTCCATGGCCCGCAGAGCCGGCTCGGCGTAGTCGCCGCCCACGCCGTCGAACACCACGTCCGGCCCATCCCGCCCCGACGCCAGCTTCAGCTCGCCCGACAGCTCCTTCTGCGCCGCCTTGTCCATCGGCCCCGACGGATAGATCAGGCCGTTGTCGGCCCCGAGCTCCAGCGCGAACTGCACCTTGTCGGCGGTCGAGGCCGCGGCGATGACATGGGCCCCCATCGCCTTGCCCAGCTCCACGGCCGCCGCCCCCACGCCGCCCGCAGCCCCCAGCACCAGCAGCGCCTCGCCCGCCTGCAGGTTCGCCCGGTCCTTCAGCGCATAGTAGGCCGTGCCATAGGTCAGGACGAGCGCCGCCGCCTCCTCGAACGGCATGCCATTCGGGATTTTGATCACGCTGTCGGCCCGCACGGCGATCCGTTCGACCAGCCCGCCCCAGCCCGGCACGGCGATGACGCGATCGCCCTTGAACAGGCCCTTCACGCCCTCGCCGACCGCCTCGATCACGCCCGCGACCTCGCCGCCGGGGGCGAAGGGGCGTTCGGGGCGGAACTGGTATTTGTCCTCGATGATCAGGGTGTCGGGGAAGTTGATGCCCACCGCCTTGACCTCGATCACCACCTCGCCGTCCTTGGGCGTCGGGTCGAGGATGTCCTCCACCACAAGCGAGGACGGACCGCCGACGGTCTTGGACAGGACTGCGCGCATGAATGAACCTTCCGGAGCGCCGCCCCCGTGGCGCGCGCTTCGCCGGAACGCTAATCAGCCCCCGGCCCGTCGTCAAAGAGGCCGAACGCGCATTGCAGGAGAGACGTCCATGCCCGCCCCCGCCCTCATCCTGCATGGCGGCGCCGGCGCGCGCCGGTCGCGCGACTATTCCGCCGAGATCGCCCACATGCGCCAGGTGGTTCAGGCCATGGCCGCCCGTCTGAACGACGGCCTGCCCGCGCTCGACGCCGTCGTCGAGGCTGTGGTGATGCTGGAGGAGAGCGGCCTCTACGTCGCCGGGCGCGGCGCCTCGCCCAACCTCGCGGGCGACTACGAACTGGACGCCAGCCTAATGGACGGCCCGAGCCGCCGCGCGGGGGCCGTCGCCGCCCTGCAAGGGTTTCGCAGCCCCATCCGCGCCGCCCGCGCCGTCATGGACCACACGCCCCACGTCCTCTTGGCCGGAGACGGCGCCGCCCGCTTCGCCGCCGAACAGGGGCTGGACCCCATCGCCGACCCCGACGCCTGGTTCACCCGCGCCGGTCAGGGCGAGGACAATCATCCTCCGGGGCATCCCCCCAGCCACGCCTCTCAACTCGCCCACGGCACCGTCGGCTGCTGCGCGCTCGACGATCAGGGCCGTCTCGCCGCCGCCACCTCGACCGGAGGCGTCTTCGGCAAGCTGCCGGGCCGCGTGGGCGACACCCCCATCCCCGCCGCCGGAGTCTGGGCCGACGGCGACGTCGCCGTCTCCTCCACCGGTCAGGGCGAGTATTTCCTCCGCACCGCCGCCGCCGCCCAGGTCAGCTGGCGCGTTCGCGCGGGCAGCCCCATTGACCACGCCGCCCAGGCCGTCATCGACGAGATCGGCGCGCTGGGCGGCGACGGCGGCCTGATCGCGCTCGACCGCCACGGCCGCCACGCCGACCCCTTCAACAGCCAGGGCATGAAGCGCGCATGGCTATCCCCCGACGGCGTGGTTGGGGTGGACGTGTTCGGGCCCTAGAAGCGGGTCGCTTTGGTCCAGCTTCGGCCGTTCCGCCGCCGCTTCGTCGATCCCGTCGCCGACCCTCAAGCCGATGCCCGTGATCCACGGCGGCTCCGGCGCCTTGCCGCCCAGGTCGTGGATGATGCCCACCAGGCGCTGCACATACCAGACGCGCGCATCCCTCTGCTCAAACTCGAACCGCGTCTTTGCGCTCGCCTGCTTCCAGTAGGCCCGGCCGATCTCATGCTCCGGCGTGCCCTCCTTGAAGTTCCACATCGCCAGCCGCTCGTCGGGGTTGGGATGCATCAGGATCTCGGCCAGCAATCGGATGTCCACGGTCTCGACCGTCATGCCGTTTCGCCGATCCGCCACGGCCCGGCTTTCCAGCCGCGCATAGGTCTCCGCCAGCCCGGCCAGAGCCTTGGCCTCGGCCCACAGCCGCCCCTTCATCGCCCGCCCGCTGGCCAGCGTCGCGGTCCGCGCCAGCCTCGCCGGATCGTCCTCGTCCTCGGCCATCTCGATCCCGGAAAACAGCCGCGCCGCCACCGCTTCCGGACTGTTCCGCCGCGCCTCCTCCAGCTCCGCCTCGCGCGCCAGCGCCTGCCCGATCGCCTGGGCGTCGCCCCAGTCGCGCTTGGTCGCTCCGTGCTGGGTCACGCGCTTGCGGATCGCATGCTCCGACACCCGCCACTTGCGCGACAGAAAGGGCGCCGTCGCCCCTTCCCGATACTCCTTGACGATCAGTTCCCACGTCTCGGTCGACAGCCGATAGTGCGAGGGCCGGTCGGCGGCGGGCGGCGTGGGCGGGGGCGTTGGGGTCATGCTCATGCGCCCCAGTCTGGCGCCGCCGCCCATGCGGGCGCATTCAACCCGCCTCGTCAGGCGCGGCCGTTGATCCGACAGGCGAAATCGGCGCGAGTTTGGATGATTGGCGAAAACAGCGAACGTCCCCGCTGTGTCCTCCCCCGCTTGCGGGGGAGGGGGACCGTCCGAAGCCTTGGCGAAGGAGGGTGGAGGGGCGGCCGCGCGCTCGGTCGAACAATCGTTTCGATGGTCAACGCCGCGCCCAAGGACGGCCACGGTCGCAGTAGCGACTATGCCGCTTGGGCCATCAGCGCGTCCGTCCACTGCTCAGCCATCGCCTTGGCGATGCCTGGATAGAAGCGAGACCGTTCCTTCCAACGGTCTACCGACGGCGGCAAGCGATGGACCCTTTGTTCGCGGCCGCTGACGACGTCGGTGGGCACCAATGGCGGAAGGTTCTTGAGCCAAAGGCAGGTGCGCTTCGTCTCGCCGTGGCCGAACTGCCAAGGCTGGATGCTCTGGCTGAATTCTCGGAAGTTCGCGATCCGCTCCTTCGCGTGACGGTGCATCACCGGGTTTTCGATGGCGATCCGCTCGATTGGCGCATTCCAGAAGTCCGAGAACAGCGCGGCCCCCTCTTCTAGCTCCGTCCACATCTGCTCTCGGCTTTTGCCGGGCGGTGGGGTCGACAGCCATCGGACGCCAGAGTTGCACAACCGGGTGCACGGCGGGTGGGCGACCATCAGCAAGTCCCAGCCGTCATTTAATAGATCGCGGGCGTCCCCGATGATGTGCCGATTGGACCGGTCCTCGCTCGGCAACAGGTCGCACGACCATGCGTCGTGGCCCATCGCCAGAAAGGCGTTTCGGACAACCCCGCTGTACTCGCACGCCACGAGCACTTTCACGCTGTCCACCAAGCGAGATCAATCACCCAGCCACCCTAGAGTCTGACGATGAATTCGGTCACCCAACCTTTGAGCTGACCGACGAGCAAGACTGCATACCAGGATAGGTTGCGTCAACGTGCCAACCGGCGCGTTTGCCTAACGCCGACTATTTCGGTGTTGATCGGTGCTCTTCAAGGCTGGCTCGATCCAACGAGTTGAGCCATCGTCGCTGGATGGCCGACAACCCCGATATCGAAGGCACCGACTGGTCTGACAGCGAGCAGGATCTGATCGTTGCGGAGTACTTCGACATGAGGCGGATCGAACTCGCTGGCGGTACCGTCAACAAGGCTGAGCGGAATCGGGCGCTTCAGGCCCTAACTGGCCGAAAGCGCGGCTCTATCGAATACAAGCGTATGAATGTGTCGGAGGCCCTGAGGCGGATTGGGCTTCCGTTTATCGACGGCTACAAGCCCTACCGGAACATCCAAGACTCATTGGTTGATGCGATTGACCGATATCTCTCCAGCCATCCAGAAGTCATGATTGTTGAGCCCGAAGTAACGTTCGCGGGCATGGCTGAAGCGCCTTCGGTTTTCTTCGAGCCAGCGCCCGTACGATCAAGCGCAGAGCTGCAATCGAGAAAGCGGATGGAAGCGCTGGTGCGAAAGTTTGATCCGGTCGAGCGGGACTTCCGGAACCGTAAGTTGGGGGCAGCGGGCGAGGAATTTGTCTTCGCCTTCGAGCAGCGCCGCTTGCATAACGGAGGTCGGCCTGACCTATCGAAAGGCGTTCGTTGGGTTTCCAATGAGGAGGGAGACGGGCACGGCTACGATATTGAGTCTTTCTCGCTGTCTGGAGCCAAGCGGCTGATCGAGGTTAAGACAACAGCCGGAGGGCAGACCACGCCGTTCTTCCTGACCCGCAATGAAGAGCGCGTTTCCAGAGAGCAGAGCGATTTCCGCATCTACCGCCTTTATGATTTTGCGAAGCGACCCCGCCTGTTCAAACTGCGGCCGCCATTGACCGACAGCGTTGTCCTCGAAACAGAGACTTGGAGAGCGGGCTTCGGTTGACGTGGGTTGGGCGTGGTCCCTGCGACGCCATAAAATGGTTACGCATTTCGTTGACTCCCTCATCACCCCGCTATCTCAGCCTTAAACTCCCGCCAAGACACGCGACGCCGTCCTTGTCTTCTGAACGCAGTGCGCAGGCGCGGGGCGATACCACGTTGACCGCCCTTAGGCTCTGAGTTCCACCAGTCGTTCGCCCGACTCTAGCTTCTCGTGAATACTCGGCCAGTTGCCCTCAATGGCGGCCAACAGCGTCGGGTTCGCGCAGTTGCCAATCCGAATCCAGACCAGCCGTCCGCCACCGGACCGGACGCGGGCAACGAAATCCTCGTCACGGCTGATGACGACGGCGTTGTCTCGTGTCGCCTCGGCCCAGATGTCCGCATCGGGGGCGGCGCTCATCCCGAGCTCCCGCACATGAACAGCATCGAGACCCCGAGCGCGAAACCAGTCGGCCAGCAGGGGCGGCAACTGCTGGTCGACAATGATCCTCACGCCGCGAGGATCACCGCGTGATCGACCTCGCGCGCGGCGTAGGCCAGGCAGGCCGAGATGTCCTCGGCCTCCAGATCGGGATGGTGTTCGAGGATGGAGGCCGGGGTTTCCCCCGCCGCCAGCATGCCCAGCACGTCGCTCACCCGCATCCGCAGGCCCCGGATGCAGGGTCGCCCGCCACAGGTATCGGGACGGATGGTGATGCGGGCCAGCAGATCGCTCATCACCAGACCCTAGCGCAAAGTCGGGTTCAGAGAAATCGTGGGGGCTCGTGCTGGTTTTTCTCATGCCGCCATCATCCTGCTCATCAAGAGCGAGAGGATAAGTCAGCAGCGGAAGCGGCAACGCGGATCGCGTCACTGCGAAATGTGATTCTATCTCAGAGACTTAGGTCCGACGTCCTGCTGGTGAGCGCTGGGGTATAGCCTCGTCAATCCTCATCCATCTTCAGCGCGGCGATAAACGCCTCCTGCGGGATCTCCACCTTGCCGAACTGGCGCATGCGCTTCTTGCCGGCCTTCTGCTTCTCCAGCAGCTTCTTCTTGCGCGTCGCGTCGCCGCCGTAGCACTTCGACGTCACGTCCTTCCTCAGTGCGCGCACGGTCTCGCGGGCGATGATCTTGCCGCCGATGGCGGCCTGGATCGGGATGACGAACATGTGGGGCGGGATCAGCTCCTTCATCTTCTCGACCATGCCCCGGCCGCGCGTCTCGGCCCGGGCGCGATGGACCAGCATGGACAGGGCGTCGACCGGCTCGGCGTTGACGAGGATGCTCATCTTGACCAGGTCGCCGGGCTTGTAGTCGGTCAGCTCGTAATCGAAGGAGGCATAGCCCTTCGAGATCGACTTCAGCCGGTCGTAGAAGTCGAACACCACCTCGTTCAGCGGCAGCTCATAGACCACCAGCGCGCGGGCGCCGACGTAGGACAGCTCCAGCTGGGTGCCGCGCCGGTCTTGGCACAGCTTTATGACCCCGCCCAGGTATTCGTCGGGCGTCAGGATGGTCGCCTTGATCCAGGGCTCGCTGATGGTCTCAATCTGCATCACGTCGGGCAGGTCGGCCGGGTTGTGCAGGTCGATCTCGGTGCCGTCGCGCCTGGTGATCTTGTAGACGACCGAGGGCGCCGTCGCGATCAGGTCCAGGTTGAACTCGCGGCTCAGCCGCTCCTGGATGATCTCCAGATGCAGCAGGCCCAGGAACCCGCAGCGGAAGCCGAAGCCCAGCGCGGCCGAGCTCTCCATCTCATAGGTGAAGGAGGCGTCGTTCAGGCGCAGCTTGCCGATGGCGGCGCGCAGGTCCTCGAAGTCGGCGGCGTCGACCGGGAACAGGCCGCAGAAGACCACCGACTGGACCTCCTTGAAGCCCTTGAGCGGCTCGGCGGTGGGACGTTTCTCGTCGGTGATGGTGTCGCCGACGGCGGCGTTGGCGACCTCCTTGATCTGGGCGGTGATGAAGCCGACCTCGCCGGGGCCCAGCTGGTCCACCGGGGTGTTCTTGGGCAGGAAGACGCCGACGCGGTCGACCAGATGGGTCGAGCCGGCCTGCATCATCTTGACCCTCTGCCCGGCCTTCAGGGTGCCGTCGAAGACCCGCACCAGCAGCACGACGCCCAGATACGGATCGTACCAGGCGTCGACCAGCATGGCCTTCAGCGGCGCGTCCGGATCGCCCTTGGGCGCCGGCAGCCGCGTGACGATGGCCTCCAGCACATCCTCGATGCCGATGCCCGACTTCGCCGAGCACAGCACGGCGTCCGAGGCGTCCAGCCCGATCACGTCCTCGATCTGCTGGCGCACCCGGTCGGGCTCGGCGGCGGGCAGGTCGATCTTGTTCAGGACCGGCACGATCTCGTGGTTGTTGTCGATGGCCTGATAAACGTTCGCCAGGGTCTGCGCCTCGACCCCCTGCGAGGCGTCCACCACCAGCAGCGACCCCTCGCACGCCGCCAGACTGCGCGACACCTCATAGGCGAAGTCCACGTGCCCCGGCGTATCCATCAGGTTCAGGACGTAGTCGAGCCCGTCCCGGGCCTTGTAATGCAGGCGCACCGTCTGCGCCTTGATGGTGATCCCCCGCTCCTTCTCGATCTCCATGTTATCAAGCACTTGCGCTGACATTTCGCGCGCGCTCAGCCCTCCGGTGACCTGGATCAGGCGGTCGGACAGGGTCGACTTGCCGTGGTCGATGTGGGCCACGACCGAGAAGTTGCGGATGCGTTCGATGGGGGGCGTCGTCATTGTGCGGCGCGGTTAGCATGGCCTCAGGCAGAGCGCCAATGCGGCCGGGTGCGCGCCCCGTCCGAACCTAGCCGAGCACAGACAGAACGCAGCTCGCCAATGGGAAGACGATTACGAAAAGAAGGATGACGACCACCCCCGCCCGCTTGGCCAAGCCCATGACGCCGCTGATCTCGGCTTCGTCCAGTTCGCCGACCTTTCCGGGTGTGGCGTCCTGCATCCATTCGTCCGTCTCGAGGTCGCCGCCGGAGAACTCTCCCGCCCTCATGCGGGCGATCAGGCGGCGAGCCTCTCCGATCTGGAAGTCGGGCGCGGAGACGCGAACGCCGCCCAAGGCGAACAGAAGGTCAGGGTTCACAGTCGCCGTATCGCGGTCCGGCAAACGCGCGTCGATGCCGTGCTGGCGGAGGAACGAAACCGCCAGTTCGCCTTCCGGCAGCGTGGCGAAGCGAGCGACCTCGAGTTGATCGGACGGCCCGCTCCCCGTCACGCCTTACAGATCCAGCAGCGCCCGCGCCGGGTCTTCCAGCAGCTGCTTGACGCGCACCAGGAAGGTCACGGCTTCCTTGCCGTCGACCAGGCGGTGATCGTAGCTCAGCGCCACATACATCATCGGCCGGATCTCGACCTGGCCGTTCACCGCGACCGGCCGCTGCACGATGTTGTGCATGCCCAGGATGCCCGACTGGGGCGCGTTCAGGATCGGCGTCGACATCAGCGAGCCGTAGGTGCCGCCGTTGGTGATGGTGAAGGTGCCGCCCTGGAGCTGATCCAAGCTCAGCGTGCCGTCGCGCGCCGCCTTGCCCAGCTCGCCGATGCCCTTCTCGATGCCCGCGAGCGTCAGCTGGTCGGCGTCGCGCAGCACCGGCACGACCAGGCCCTTGTCGGTGCCGACCGCCACGCCGATGTCGTAGTGGTTCTTGTAGATGATGTCCGTGCCGTCGATCTCGGCGTTGACGGCGGGGATCTCCTTCAGGGCGTGGACCACCGCCTTGGTGAAGAAGGACATGAAGCCCAGCTTCACGCCGTGGGCCTTTTCAAAGGCGTCCTTGTACTGGTTCCGCAGCGCCATGATCGCCGTCATGTCCACCTCGTTGAAGGTGGTCAGCTGGGCGGCGGTGTTCTGGGATTCCTTCAGACGGCGCGCGATGGTCTGGCGCAGACGCGTCATCTTCACCCGTTCCTCGCGCGGATGGTCCACGCGCGGGGCCGAGGCGGCGGCGGCAACCGGGGCCGGGGCGGCCGCCGGAGCCGGAGCGGCCGCGCCGATGGCGGCGAGCGCATCGCCCTTGGTGATGTTGCCCTTCGGACCCGTGGGCGTGATGGCGGCGGGGTCGAGGTTGTTCTCGGTCACCACGCGCTGGACCGCCGGGGACAGGACGGCGTCGCCGGCCGGAGCCTTGAAGGCGGCCGAGCCGGTGTTGGCCGACGGCGCGGCGGCGGCCGGAGCAGGCGCGGGCTTGGCCTCGGCGGCCGGAGCGGCGGCGGCAGGCGCAGGGGCGGCGGCGGCCGCGCCTTCGGTCACCGAGCCCAGCACGGCTCCCGGCGTGACGGTGTCGCCTTCGCCGAACTTGATTTCGGCCAGCGAGCCGTCGGCGGGGGACACGACTTCCAGCGAGACCTTGTCGGTCTCCAGCTCGACCAGGATCTCGTCCTTCCTGACGGGATCGCCGACCTTCTTGGACCACTTGGCGATGGTCGCCTCGGAGACGGATTCTCCGAGCGTGGGGGTCAGGATGTCGGCCATGGGGGAGTTCCGGTCGTTCAGGTCAGGCGGTCATATAGTCAGGTTTGGCGTCAGGCGGGAGACATCCCGCCCTCGGCTCAGGCGAAAGCCTCGTTGGTGAAGGCTTCCAGCTCCTTGAGGTGGCGGCTCATCAATCCGGCGGCGGTGGACGCGGACGCGGGCCTGCCGACGTAACGGGCGCGCTTGGCCTTCACGTCCAGCTTCTCGAGCGTCAGCTCCAGCCAGGGGTCGACGAAGGTCCAGCCGCCCATGTTCTTGGGCTCTTCCTGGCACCAGACCAGCTCGGCGTTGGGGAAGCGGGCCAGCTCGGTCAGCAGCGACTTCATCGGCCACGGATAGAACTGCTCCAGCCGCAGAATGTAGACGTCGTCGATCGCCTTCTTCTCCCGCGCGTCCAGCAGGTCGTAATAGACCTTGCCCGAGCACAGGATCACGCGGCGGATGTCCTTGTCCGCCTTGATCGAGATGCCGCTGACTTCCGGCCGCGTCTGGGCGTCGTCGTGCAGCACGCGGTGGAAGGAGGAGCCCTCCGCCATGTCCTTCAGGGTCGACACCGCCTTCTTGTGGCGCAGCAGCGACTTCGGCGTCATCAGCACCAGGGGCTTGCGGAACGGCCGGTGCATCTGGCGGCGCAGGATGTGGAAGTAGTTGGCCGGGGTCGTGCAGTTGGCGACCTGCATGTTGTCTTCGGCGCACTGCTGCAGGAACCGCTCAAGCCGCGCGGAGGAGTGCTCAGGGCCTTGGCCCTCGTAGCCATGGGGCAGCAGCATCACCAGGCCGCACATGCGCAGCCACTTGCGTTCGCCGGACGAGATGAACTGATCGATGACGACCTGGGCGCCGTTCACGAAGTCGCCGAACTGGGCTTCCCACATGACCAGCGTATTGGGGTCCGACAGGGCGTAGCCGTACTCGAAGCCCAGCACTGCCTCTTCCGACAGGGCCGAGTCGATCACCTCGAAGTGCAGCTGGTCGGCGCCGAGGTTGTTCAGCGGGACGTAGCGCTCCTCGGTCGTCTGATCGACGATGCCCGAGTGCCGCTGGGAGAAGGTGCCGCGCACCGAGTCTTGGCCCGACAGCCGGACCGGGAAGCCCTCGGTCAGCAGGGAGGCGAAGGCGAGGCTCTCGGCGGTGGCCCAGTCGATGTTCTGGCCGCTGTCGATCATCTCGCGGCGGCCTTCGATGACCCGCTTCAGCGTCTTGTGGATGTCGACGCTGTTGGGGATGGTCGTCAGGCGGTGGCCCAGGTCGCGGAGCTTCTCCTCCGCCACGGCCGTCTCGCCCCGGCGTTCGTCGCCGTCGGGCAGGCCCACGCCCTTCCACTGGCCGTCCAGCCAGTCGGCCTTCTCGGCCTTGAAGCTCTTGCCGGCTTCGAACTCGGCGTCGAGGAAGGCCTCGAAGCGGGCGACCTCGGCGTCCACATCGGCCTGGGTCAGCACGCCCTGCTCGACCAGCCGCTTCGCATAGATTTCCCGCGTCGACGGCAGGGAGCGGATCTTGGAATACATGATCGGCTGGGTGAAGGTCGGGTCGTCGCCTTCGTTGTGGCCGAAGCGGCGGTAGCAGAACATGTCCACCACCACGTCCTTCTTGAACCGCTGGCGGAACTCGGTGGCCACCTTAGCGGCGAAGACGACCGCTTCCGGATCGTCGCCGTTCACGTGGAAGATCGGCGCCTGGACCATCAGGGCCACGTCCGACGGATAGGGGGTCGAGCGGCTGTTGCGGGGCGAAGTGGTGAAGCCGATCTGGTTGTTCACCACGAAATGCATGGTGCCGCCGGTGCGGTAACCCTTCAGCCCCATCAGGGCGAAGCATTCGGCCACCACGCCCTGTCCGGCGAAGGCCGCGTCGCCGTGGATCAGGACCGGCATGACCTTGGAGCGGTCCAGAACCCATTGGGACTCGGGCAGGCCGGCGTTGGCCTCGCGGATGTCGAACGCCTGCTTGGCGCGCGCCTTGCCCAGCACGACCGGGTTGACGATTTCCAGGTGCGACGGGTTGGCGGTCAGCGACAGGTGGACGTTGTTGCCGTCGAACGCCCGGTCCGAGCTGGCGCCCATGTGATATTTGACGTCGCCCGAGCCCTCGATGTCGCTCGGCACGGTCGAGCCGCCCTGGAACTCGTGGAAGATGGCCTTGTAGGGCTTGCCCATGACGGCGGCGAGCATGTTCAGGCGGCCCCGGTGGGCCATGCCGAACACCATCTCGTCGACGCCGAGCGCGCCGCCGCGCTTGATGATCTGCTCCATGGCCGGAACCATGGCCTCGGCGCCGTCCAGGCCGAACCGCTTGGTGCCGGGAAAGCGCTTATGCAGGAAGCGTTCGAAGCCCTCGGCCTCGATCAGCTTGTTCAGGATGGCGATCTTGCCTTCCTTGGTGAAGCCGTTCTTCTCGAAGGCGTCCGGACCCTCGAACCGCTGCTGGAGCCAGGACTTCTCCTCCGGCTCGGCGATGTGCATGAACTGGATGCCGATGTTGCCGCAGTAGGTGCGCTTCAGGATCGCCAGCACCTCGCGCAGCGTCCCGGTCTGCAGGCCCAGCACCCCGTCCAGATAGATCGGCCGGTCCATGTCGGCCTCGGTGAAGCCGTAGAATTCCGGCTTCAGCTCCGGGTTGGAGCCCGGCTGCTCGATGCCAAGCGGATCCAGCGTCGCCGCCAGGTGGCCGCGCACGCGATAGCTGCGGATCAGCATCAGGGCGCGGATGGAATCGTGGGCGGCGGCCCGGACTTCCTCCGCCGACACCCCGGCGGACGCAGGCGCCGATTGAGCCGGAGGCGCGCCCGGGGCCTTGGCCTTGGGATCCGCCTTCGGAGCAGGCCAGCGGCCGTCGAACACGGCGGTGGTTTCCGACGGCTCGGTCGTCGGGGCGCGACCCCAGCCGGCGGCGCTGGAGGACGCCTTCACCGCCTCGGCCGAGTCTCTCAGCTGGTCGAAGAAGCCGCGCCACTCGGCGGGCACGCTCGACGGATCGGCCGCCCAGCGCTCGTGCATCTCCTCGATGTAGGCGGCATTGGAGCCATAGAGAAAGCTGGTCTCGGCAAAGACCTGGTTCAGCCGACCGGCATCGTCCGCCATCGTATCTCGTCGTCCCGACATCGGCCCCGGGGTTCAATCACGGTCACATCCGCGTGAGGCCGGCGGGGCTCATATAGGCCCTGTTTCCTTATGGGTCATGACCGAATGGGGGCGGTTTTCGAGAAAATGCGGCGATTTCTCACTCGGCCGGCTTCACCTCGCCGTGCTGGCCGCCGAAGCGCCGTTCCAGGACCCGTTCCAGCCGCGTCTTGACCCCGTCGATCAGGCTGAAGGCCGCCGGGATGAACAGCAGCGACAGCAGGGTCGAGGTGATCAGGCCGCCGATCACGGCGATGGCCATGGGCGAGCGGAACTCCGTGCCTTCGCCGAACGCCATGGCGATCGGCAGCATGCCCAGGCCCATCGCCAGCGTCGTCATGATGATCGGGCGGGCGCGCTTGTGGGCCGCGTCCATGATGGCGTCGTATTTGTTCATGCCGCGCTGCATGGCGATGATGGCGTAGTCCACGAGCAGGATGGAGTTCTTGGCCGCGATCCCGGTCAGCATGATGATGCCGATCAGGGCCGGCATCGACAGCGCCTTGCCCGTCACCAGCAGCAGGAAGAAGGCCCCGCCGAACGACACCGGAAGCGCCGCCAGGATGGTGATCGGGTGGAAGAAGCTTTTGAACAGCAGGACCAGCACGATGTACATCAGCAGGATGCCCGTCGTGATGGCGAAGATGAAGCCCGACGCCGTCTCCTGAAGGTTCTCCAGCTCGCCCGACACCGCCTGGCTGACGCCGTCCGGCAGGTTCTGCATCGACGGGAGCGCGTTCACCCGCTCCGACGCCTGGCCGAGCGTGATGCCGTTCAGCTCGGCCGTCAGGCTGGCCACGCGGCGCCGATCCAGCCGGTCCAGCTGGTTCGGACCGGCGCCGAAGCTGATGTCGGCGACCGACGACAGCGGCACGGTCGCGCCCGACGCCGTCGGCACCTGCAGGTTCTCGATCAGGCCGAGGTCGGTCCTCGACTGTTCGGTGAGCATGACCCGAATCGGCACCTGGCGGTCGCCGAGATTGAACTTGGGCAGCAGCTGGTCGGCGTCGCCGAGCGTCGCCACCCGCGCCACAGATGAAATGTCGGACGCCGACACGCCCTGCAGCGCGCCGATGTCCGGTTTGGGCGTGATCAGGATCTCGGGCCGCACAAGCGCCGCCGAGGAGATGACATTGGACAGGCCAGGGATGGAGCGCATCTCGCGCTCGACCGCCGCGGCCGCGTCTTCCAGCACCTCGCCGTCGTCACCGACCAGCGAGATGGAGACCTGGCCGCCGCCGCCGCCGTCCTGGCCGAACTGGACGCGCGCGCCGGGGATCTGGCGCAGGACCGGCCCCATTTCCTGCTCGAAGGCCTGCTGGCGGATGTCCCGCTCGCTCTTCTTGACCAGGTTGACGGTGATGGAGGCGCGCCGCACCTCGCCCGCCGATCCGCCGCCGCCGGGGCCGAAGCTCGTCGTGGCCGAGCCGATCGAGGCGTAGACCGAGCGGACCTCCTCGCGGGCCGTGAGCGCGTCGGTCACCCGCTGAACGGCTGCGTCGGTCTCCGCCAGCGTCGCGCCGGGCGGCAGCTGGACCGTCACGTTGGAGCGCGACACATCCTCCACCGGAATGAACTCGAACGGCAACTGGGACGCCAGGATCAACGAAAAGCCGAAGAACGCCGTACCCAGGCCCATCACCCAGAGCCGGTGGTCGAGCACCCTCCAGAGGAGGTGGCGCCTGACGAAGCCGCCCGTCTTGCGCTCGCGGTCCGCCTTGAGGCGCTCGGATCCGGAATGGCCCATGCCCCAGCGGAGCGCGACCAGATACCACCGCATCCAGGCCGGGTCGGCGTGCTCCTTGCCCTGGTTGGCCTTCAGCATATAGGCGCCCATCAGCGGCGTGAGCGTGCGCGCCACCACCAGCGAGAAGAAGACGCTGACGCAGGCCGCGATGGCGAAACTCTTGAAGAACTGCCCCACCACGCCCGGCATGAAACCGGTCGGGGCGAACACCGCGATCAGGGTCGCGGTGGTGGCGATGACCGCCAGGCCGATCTCGTCCGCCGCCTCGATAGCGGCCGGATAGGGCGCCTTTCCGTCGCGGATGTGCCGGACGATGTTCTCGATCTCGACGATGGCGTCGTCGACCAGGATGCCGATGGTCAGCGACAGCGCCAGCAGCGTCACGACGTTCAGCGACTGGCCTGTCAGATCCATGATCAGGAAGGTCGGAATCAGGGACAGCGGCATGGCCACCGCCGCGATGAGGGTCGCCCGCCAGTCCCTCAGAAATACCAGCACCACCAGCACCGCCAGGCCGGCCCCCAGCAGCAGGGCCTCGACCGAGGCGTGGAAGTTGTTGATCACGTCCTGGGTGGTGTTGGTCACCTCCTCGATGGTGACGCCCGCCAGCTCCTCGTCGAGCTTCTCGACCTCTTCCTTGGTCCGCTCATAGACGTCCAGTTCGGACGAGCCCTGCGAGCGGCTGATCGAGAAGGCCACGACCTCCTCGCCGTTGAAGCGGGCCCGGCCCCGCGGCTCGGACCATTCGTCTGTCACTTCGCCGAGGTCGCCCAGCCGCACGGTGCGGCCGGCCACGGGGATCAGGGTCTCCGCCAGAGCCTCCACCGACGGCGCGGACCCGAGGGTGCGGATGGCCTGTTCATTGCCGCCGATCTCGCCGCGACCGCCCGGCAGGTTGATGTTGGCGGCGCGCAGCTGGTTGGACACATCCGCCGCGCTGACGCCCTGGGCGGCCAGCTTGACCGGGTCCAGCTTGACGCGGATCTCGCGGTTGACGCCGCCGTCGCGGCTGACCTGGCTGACGCCCTGGATCGACAGCATGCGCTTGGCGATGGTGTTGTCGACAAACCAGCTGAGCTCTTCCGGGTTCATGCCCGGCGCCCGCACCACATAGGTCACGATCGGGAACTGGGTGAACTCGATGCGCTGGACGATGGGCTCCTGCACGTCGGCGGGCAGGTCCTGACGCACGCCGGCGACGGCGTTGCGCACATCATTGGTCGCCTTCTCCAGATCGACGCCCAGGTTGAAGGTGATGGAGGTGGTCGAGACCGAATCGTTCACCACCGAGTTGATGTCGTCGACCTCGCCGAGGCCCGCGACCGAATCCTCGATCAGGCGGGTGACCTGGGTCTCCAGCTCCGTCGGCGCGGCGCCGGACTGCACCACCGTCACGGCCACGACCGGCAGATCGACGTTGGGGAAGTTGTTCACCGGCAGGCGGCCGTAGCTGATGATCCCGGCGACCGTCAGCACGATGAACAGGAGGACGATCGGGATCGGGTTCCGGATCGACCAGGAGGAGATGTTGTTGAAGTTCATGGCTCAGCGCGCCGGAGCTTGAGCCGGCGCGGCCGGCGCTGCGGCCGCGGGACGCGCCGTCGGCTGGATGACCCGGACCTGGTCGCCTTCGCCGAGGAAGCCGGCGCCTTCGACGACCACGCGCTGACCGGCCTGCAGACCCGCCGAGACCGCGACAGCGCCCTCGGCCCGCCCGGCCTCGGTGATGGGCTGGAAGCGGACCGTGGAGTTCTGACCCAGCACATAGACACCCGGTCGGTTCTCGCGGAACACGACCGCCGCCGACGGCACGGTCAGGGCGGGCTGGGCGCCTGCGTCGATCTCGGCCCGGGCGAACATGCCGGGCCGCAGGTTCGACCCCCCGGCCAGGGCGATGCGGGCGACGCCCAGACGGCTCTGGGGGTCGACCTGCGGGGTGACGATCCGGACCGTGCCGCCGGTCTGGCCGGCCTGGTCCGAGACGATGGTCGCGCCCATGCCCGGTCGCACCAGCCGCAGCTCGGCCTCGGGGATCTGGGCGTCCAGTTCCAGCCGGCCGTCGCGGACCATGCGGAACAGCTCCGACCCCGCCTGCACGATCTGGCCGCGTGTGACGCTGCGGCTCGAGATCAGACCCGAGACGGGGGCCCGGATCGTCGCCTGATTGACCCGCGTCTGGGTCTCGGCCAGCGCCGCCCGGGCGGCCGCGAGGTTGGCGGCCGAGGCGCGCTGATTGGCCAGGGCCGTGTCCAGCGACGCCTGAGAGAGGAAGCCCCGCTCCTTCAGCTCCTGCGACCGGGCCAGCGCCGCGTCGTCGCGCGCCAGATTGGCCTCGGCGGTCTGGACCTGCGCCTGCTGCTGACGCAGCTGCGCCCGCAGAAGGGCGTCGTTCAGCTGAACCAGAGGCTGGCCCTGGCGGACATAGGAGCCCTCGTCGACATAGACGGCCGTGGCGACCAGGCCGCCCGTCTCGGCGCCGACGGGCACTTCCTCCCAGGGCGTGACGCTGCCCGACGCCGTGATGATGCGCGGCAGATTGGTCAGGGCCACGGTCTGGACCGTCACCGCCTGACCGACCGCGGCCTGGGCCTCGCCCTCGGTCTCCTTGCCTTCGCCACCGCCGCAGGCGGCCGTCAGCAGCACGAGGCCGAGCAGGCCGGCCGCCAGCGGCGCGCGATGGACGAGGCGGGTCGAGGTCGTGCGGGCCACGGGAAATCCTGTCGTGAGGGGCCGGAGGGCCAAGTCATCGCCGGATGACCGGCGCGGCCTCTTAGCGCGTCTGTGGCCTCGGCTCAAACGTGAGACACCGCCATTACGGCGAAGTAATGCGGCGGAGCGAGGGCGGCGGATGTTTCAGTCGCGCGGCGCACGGGGGTCGGAAAGGCGCTCAAGCACGTCCCGAGTGTCGGCCCCCAGCGCGGGCGGGGCCCGGTCGTATCGAACCGGCGTCGCCGACAGACGCATCGGGCTGGCCACCGTCCGGACCGCATTAGGCAGGTCCGGCCGCGCCAGTTCGACCTCCAACCCGCGCGCCCCGGCCTGGGGCTCGGCGAAGACCTGGGCGACCGTGTTGATCGGTCCGCACGGCACGCCGGCGGCTTCCAGCGCCTCCATCAGGCCCGCCATCGTCCACCCCGTCGTGATCCGCGACAGGGTTGCGACCAGTTCGGACCTGTGTTCGATCCGCCTGGCGTTGGTCGCATAGCGAGCGTCCGCCGCCAGATCGGCCGCCTTCAGAACGCCGCAGAGCGTCCGGAACTGGCCGTCGTTGCCCACGGCGATCACGACGCTGCCGTCCGACGTCGGGAAGGGCTGATAGGGCACCAGGTTCGGATGGGCGTTGCCCATGCGCGTCGGCGAGACGCCGGAGACGAAGAAGTTCGTCGCCTGGTTGGCCAGCATGGCCGCCTGGACGTCGAACAGGGCGATGTCGATGTGCTGGCCCTGACCCGTCGCCCGCGCGTGCAGCAGGGCGGCGAGAATGGCGTTCGACGCATAGAGGCCCGTCGCCAGATCGACCACGGCGACGCCGACCTTCATCGGCTCGGCGCCCGGCGCCCCGTCGGCCTGACCGGTGATCGACATCAGCCCGCCCATGGCCTGGATCATATAGTCATAGCCCGCCTGCTCGGCGCGCGGCCCGGTCTGGCCGAAGCCGGTGATAGAGCAGTAGACGAGTCCCGGGTTCACCCTCGCCAGGCTGGCGTAGTCCAGGCCGTACTTCTTCAGCCCGCCGACCTTAAAGTTCTCCACCAGCACGTCGGACGTCGCCGCCAGGGCGCGGATCGCCTCCGCGCCCTCCGGCGTGGCGATGTCCAGCTCGACGGACTTCTTGCCCCGGTTGGCGCACAGGAAGTAGGCGGCGTCGCCCCTCGATCCGTCGGATTTGGTCGTGAAGGGCGGTCCCCACTGGCGGGTGTCGTCGCCGACGCCGGGCCGTTCGATCTTGATCACCTCGGCGCCCAGATCGGCCAGCATCTGCGTCGCCCAGGGCCCGGCGAGCACGCGGGACAGGTCGAGCACGCGAACGCCCGCGAGGGCCTGGGGCTGGGTCGTCAAAGGCGGCGGCTCCTACAGGCCGGGGTCCCAGGCCCCGGCGTCCTTCATTCGCGTGTCGCGCGCGACCTCCGCCCGGTAGCCGAGGTCGTCGGCCATGCGCTTGATCTCGCTTGACACCGTCGTCTTGTGCAGGCCGGGCACGACCGCATGGGTGAAGGCGCAGGCCGACAGGCGCGCCAGCTTGAATCCGAACCGCGAGGCTGCGGCCGCATGGTGCAGATAGGTCTCGCCGACCTCTCGAGGATGGTCGACGAACAGACGGTTCAGGGCGCGGATCATGGCGCTGTTCTTAGCGAACCGCGTCGGCTTGCTCCAGCGGCGGACGATTTCGCGACCAAGGCCCTTGCGCGGCGCCCCCGGCGACGGCGACCATGCCGCGGCGGCGCGGCTGGGCGCCGTGATCCAGGCATCGGGAGACGGCATGGCGGGGGCCCACGGCGGGGGTGGCGAATACAAGGACCTCGTCGTCTTCCTGGCGGCGGCGGGCGTCGTCGTGCCGCTGTTCAGCCGGTGGAAGATCAGCCCGGTGCTGGGCTTCCTGGCGGCCGGGGTGCTGCTGGGCCCCGATGGCCTTGGGCGGTTCTCCGACGTCCTGCCCTGGCTGTCCGTCCTGACCATCTCCGACGCCGAGCAGCTGGCCCAGCTGTCGGAACTGGGCGTCGCCTTCCTGCTGTTCATGATCGGGCTGGAACTGTCGTGGGACCGTCTGCGCGCCATGCGCAGGCTGGTCTTCGGCCTGGGCATGAGCCAGATCGCCCTGTGCAGCGCGGTTCTCGCGGCCGTCTTCATGCTGATGGGCCAGCCCTTGGCCAGCGCCGCCGTGCTGGGGCTGGGCCTGTCCCTGTCTTCAACCGCCGTCGTCCTGCCGGTCATGGCCGAGCGCGGCCGCATGAAGGGGGCGGCGGGCCGGGCGACCTTCGCCACCCTGCTGGCCCAGGACCTCGCGGTCGCGCCCATCCTTGTTAGCGTCACGGTGCTCGCCGCCATCGCCGCGGGCGGGGCCGAAATGAACGCGCCCGATATCGGCCGCGCCCTCCTGACGCTGGCGCCTGCAGCGCTCGGCGTGGCGCTGCTGGTCATCGGCGGCCGCGTCGTGCTCCGCCCCCTGTTCCGCTCTGTCGCCAAGAGCCGGGCCCACGGCGGCGGCCAGCAGGAACTGTTCGTCGCCCTGTGCCTGCTGATCGTGGTCGGGGCCGGCGTGGCGGCCGAGGCCGCAGGGCTGTCCATGAGCCTGGGCGCCCTGATCGCCGGCCTGCTGCTGGCCGAGACCGAGTATCGCCGCGAGATCGAGGTCAACATCGAACCCTTCAAGGGCCTGCTGCTCGGCGTCTTCTTCGTCGGCGTGGGGCTTGGGCTCGACCTCGACGCCGTGGCGGCCAATCCGGTCGGCGTGTTCGGCGTGGCCCTGATGCTGACTGCGATCAAGGCCGGCCTGATCTTCGGCCTGGCGCGGCTGTGGGGCGTGCCGCTGCGCGCCGCCATCGAGACGGCGCTGCTGCTGGGCCCCGCCGGCGAATTCGCCTTCGTCATCCTGAACACCGGCCTCGTGGAAGGCATCGCCGACCCTGGCTTCACCCAGGGCGTGCTGGTGTCCGCCACCATCAGCATCTTCACCGTCCCCCTGATGGCGCTGATCGCCGAGCGGCTATTGAAGGCGGCTCCGGCCGAGCCCGTCCCCGTGCCGACCGACCCCGCGCCCCAGTCCGGCGACGTCCTGATCGTCGGCTTCGGCCGCGTCGGCCATCTGGTCGCCGAGATGCTGACCGAACACGGCCAGAGGTTCATCGCGGTGGACAGCGACGTCTCCACCGTGGCGGCGGCCCGGCGCGAGGGCTTCGACGTCTCCTACGGCGACGCCAGCCGGCCCGAGCTGCTCAGGCTCTGCGGCATCGACGAGGTCAGGGCCCTCGTCGTCACCATGGACGCGCCCGGAAAGGTCGATGAGGTCGTGGTCGCCGCCCGTGCCCTGCGCCAGGACCTGCCCATCATCGCCCGCGCCCGCGACGACCGCCACGCCGCCCGCCTCTATGCGCTCGGCGTCACCGACGCGGTGCCGGAAACCACCGAGGCCAGTCTCCAACTGGCGGAGAACACCCTGGTCGATCTGGGCGTGCCGATGGGTCTGGTGCTCGCCTCGATCCACGAACGCCGCGACAAGTTCCGCGCCGTCTTCCAGGCTGCGTCCCCTGAGGATCGCCGCGACCGGCCGACCCGCGCCTTGCGGTCGCGGCTGCCGACTTAACTCTGTTCCCGACCCATTTTGGTCATGCTTTGCTGATGAAAGCGGCGGCTCCTCCGGGGCGACGCCTTGCGAGGACCGTCCGTGCGCGTCCGCCTTCCGACCGCCGCCGGTCTTCCCGGCCCGCTCCAGCCCGTTCACCGGCCATGCGCTCCCCTCCCGCATGGCGACAGTCAAAAGAGTATCCGTGTTCATGCGTGAGTCCGCGTCGACCGCCTCTTCTCCCTCCGCCTCGGCCGAGCCCCGGCTGAACCGCCGCCAGGCCGCCAAGGTCCGCACCCGGCAGAAGGTGCTCGACGCCGCTCGCGACCTGTTCGCCGAGCGCGGCTATGAGCCGGCCACCATCCGCGACATCGCCAAGGGCGCCGGCATGTCCACCGGCGCCGTCTTCGCCAACTTCCAGGACAAGGCCGAGCTGTTCGAAGCCGTGCTGACCGAGGACATGGCGGGCCTCGCCGAGACCATGAAGAACGGCGCGGGCGACGGCTCGACGCGCGACCGGCTCGTGAACGCCCTGTCGGCCGGCTACCACGGCTCGATCGACCAACTGCCGCTGTTCCAGGCCATCGTGGCCCGCTCGTGGTTCCAACCTGTCGCCGCCGAGACCCGCCAGCGCGCCGCGACCCGGGCCCTGACCGACGTCATCGCCGGCGTCCTCCGGGACGGTGTGGCCTCGGGCGAGCTCAAGCAGGACGCTGACGTGCCGCTTCTGACCGAACTGACCTGGGACGCCTATCTCTCGAACTATCGCCGCGCCGCCTACGACGGGTGGACGGTGGACCAGCTGGCCGATCACGTCGGCCGGCAGGTCGACGCCCTGCTGGCCGGCGCCAAGGCCAAGTAAGCTCCCCTAGCTCTTCCAGCGCAGCGTCGCTGCCTTGACCGGATTGACGAAGCCGCGGCCCTCGCCGCGGCTTTTCGTCCATTCGCGCTTCAGCTGCTGGTACCACTTGGCCTGGGTGTCGGCGTCGTCGATCCAGATCAGGGCGGGGTCGTAGCGCAGCCCCTCGTTCTGCAGGTTCACCATCCCGCCGTCCTGCTTCAGGAAGGCGACCACGCCCATCCGCAGGAAGGGCTTGGCGATGCCGAACACCCAGTGGTCCGACCAGAAGATCTGCGTGATCCGCGTCTTTGTCTCCGTGACCGGCGTCAGGCAGGTCAGCGCCAGCACCTGCCGCTCGCCCACCTGGATATGCTCCCAGCGATAGCCGGGCAGGCGGAAGGTGATCTCCGTCGCCGGCGCCCCGCCGAGGATCCTGTAGGCCCGCGAATTGGACGACGGCGCGTGCCGCACCATGGCGAAGCCCAGCTCGCGCGGCTCGAACCGCTTGGCCTTCTCGTGCATCGAATGCTCGGAGCGCCACCACCACTGCTGATGCACAAAGGGGCCGTGCGCCGGGTCCATCAGGCCGACGACGGCGTGATCGATGTGGCTGTCGAAATCCATCCACTCGACCAGCTTCGCGTCGCCGCCCACAACGCCGGGGAACGTCGGGGGCGGATGATCCGGCTCGGCGTCCGAGCGGGGGTCCGAGCGCAGGAAGACGAACACCATCCCCTGGCTCTCGGCGACCGGATAGGACCGCACCCGGATGCGCTCGGCCTCGAAGGCCTGATCGTCGACCAGCGAAGGGATGGCCGCGCACACCCCGTCGGTGCGGAAGCGCCAGCCGTGATAGGGGCACTCCACCGTCTCGGCCCCGTCCCCCTTGTCGACGATCCGCCCGGCCGAGAGCGGCGCGGCACGGTGGGGACAGATGTCGCGCATCGCGAACAGCTGTCCGCCCTTCGTCCGCCCGATCAGCACCGGCTCGCCCAGCAGCTCGTGCCGCTTCATCGATCCCGCCGCCACGTCGCGGGCCAGGGCGGCGAAGTACCAGGTGTCCAGCACGAAGCCCCGGCCGAACCCCTGCGGCGGGGCCTTGCCTTGGCTGGCTGAGGAGGCGGCGGGGGCGCTGTCTGCGGGCATGTGAGCAATCTAGGGGCTCGGGCGGCCGCAGGGAACCGGGGGCGGCCCTCTGGCAGCACTCTCCCCGCAACGCTGACAACCTGCTGATTCCCAACGCTTTTGTTCATTGATCCGTCACGAATCCTGCGGCAGCATCCTCGACGTCGGCGCCGCCTCTCGCGCCGGAGCTCCAACTCCGAGGAGCGGACGGCCGGGCGGGGGCGCCGGCACGCAACCCGCCCTTCCACGGGGCCAGCAGAGGACCGCCCGCATGGGCCACGCCGCCGACCACAGAGAGATCGACCTCCAGCTCAAGGGCTACGGCCTGACGACGGCCGAGATCACCTACCGCCTGCCCGACAGCCCCTCGCTCCTCCAGACCTATGTCTGGCAGGCCTACGACCTCGCGCCCCACTTCCCGGAGCTGGAGAAGTTCCTCGATTTCTGGCGCCGCACCCTCGACGGCCCGCTGCACAGCGTCCGCTACGCCCACCAGCGCCTGATCGGCCCCAGCGAATGGCGCAACCTCAGCGGCGTCTGGCGGCTGCAGTAGGTCTCACGGCCACCGCTCCGCCGCCCCGTCCGGCAGGCCGACCTCGCGTCGCCAGTCCTCGCGGTGCAGGCGCATCAGCCCATAGTCGATCTGCGCCTGCGGCCGGATCCGGCCTTGGGCGTCCCACACGGCCGAGGCCCACGGCGCTTCCCGGCACCGCTCCCGGTCGGCGTCGGCGACCTCCGCCCCCATCTCGGCCGCCCGCCAGGCGTAGTAGAAGCCGATGTGCCACAGCGGCATGTCCCCGCCCGTCTCCCCGCGCAGTCCCGACAGCAGCGCCCGCGCCACGTCCCGCTCGTCGGCCAGCCGCTGCAGGAACCGTTCGGACTGCTCGTCCGCCCATCGGTCCCACCCCTGCGGCGGCTCGGGCGTCGGGTCCGGCCCCCTCCCCCGCTCCCAGCCCTCGGCCGCGCGCCGCCGCCACAGATTGGCCAGCCCCACATCGAACCGCCGCGCCACGCTGGCGGCGGTCTCCCCCGCCTCCCACGCTCGCCGCACGGCCTGCCAGGTCTCCCAGTCCCTGACCTTGCGCCCGCCCGCCTGCGCCAGGTGCAGGTCCCACGCCCGGTCCAGCGCCCGGTCCCGGTCCGTTGAGCCCTCCTCGCCCCCGTCGTCGTCGCCCCACGACGCCGCGTTCCCGAAATCCGGCATGGCCCCTCCCTGCGGCCGCGTCCCCGCCGCGGTGAAAAGGCCCATTGTAAGGGCGGCGGGAGCGACGTTCGGTGTTTCGCGCCTCAGCGCGGAGGGGCGTTGATCTGATGGAGGAATTTCGGGTGAGTTTGGATGATTGCGATCAACCTTCCCTCTCCCGGAGGGAGGGGGCTTGAGCGTCCAGGAGCGGAGCGATTGGAAACGCGAAAGGGTGAGGGGTTCTGCCCTCACCGGCTCGCGCCCCTACCCCCTCACCCTTTCGGCTAGGCGGCTCGCTCCGCTCTCCGAGCCTCAAGCCCTCTCCCTATGGGAGAGGGATACCCCTTGCCTACCGCGCCGAGGGCGTCGGGGCCGCCGCCGCCCCCGGCTCCACATGCGGCGGGCAGGTCGGAACCCTGTCGGTCGAGGGCTCCAGCCCTCCGACCACGACCTGGATCACCGGCTCGGGCCAGTGTTCGAAGCTCGCCATGCCGGGCGGCACGGTGCAGACGGAGGTCTCGGCCGGACCGCGCGCCTGCCCGCCCACGATGCGGACGACGAAGCCCGAATACTTCAGACCCGCATCCTGGCCGTTCTCGACCTTCAGCAGCGAGCCCACGTCGCGCCGGCCGTGCAGGCCGAAGCGCAGGGTGCCCGGCGCGGCGCCGTTGATCCCGGCGGCGGCGCTGCCCGGCGCGGGCGGCAGGACGTCCTCGACCTCGATGCGATCGACGGCGATCAGGTCATAGGTCCCGTCGGCGTTGCGCCGCAGCGTCGCGCGCTCCCCCAGGGCGACGTTCAAGGTGCCCTGCAGAAAGCCCGACCGGCGGCCCTCGATCTGCTGGAGCGTCTGGGGATGAGGCGGCGCCTGCGGCGCCTCCTGCAGCTGTCCGAGAAGAAGCAGGGTCGCCAGCATGGGTACGCTCCGGTTGCACTGGCCCGCACGGAGCCCGCCTTCGGAGGCGAGGTCAAGCGGAGCCGGAACACTGAGGCGCAGGCCGGCCGCGACGGCGGCGCAGCGACCCCGCCGTCAGGTGGTTCGGAAGCTGCATTCTTCGATACGTCCGAAAATGACGTATCGCCGGTTCATCAACCGGCTCATGATTTCTGGCTCGATCCTCCGCACCGACCTCGCCGAAGCGCAGAACTGGCGCTGCGCCTATTGCTCGGTCGAGATGGTCCTGGATCCCGAGGCTTGGGACGGGGCCACGCGCGAGCATCTGACCGCCCGTCGGTTTGGGGGCGAGGACTGCTGGTCGAACCTCGTCGCCGCCTGCCGGGCCTGCAATGATGAACGCGGCTCGGATCATTCGGCGGAAAGCTATTACTGCCTCGTGCAATCCCGGAAGCGGGTCATGCGGATCACCGGCTCAAAGCAGAGACCGAAGCCGCCTCCATCGAAAAAGCGCGCCAATGAGTTGCTGGTCAGCACCTGGGTCCAACGGAGCCTTGCTCGTCGCCGTCGCTTCTTCGACATGGCGCATGGCCGCGCCAAGATCATTCCGATCCCGCCCACAGCGCGCCCGTCGCAGGTCGGGCATCCATCGTGATCTTCACGTCCGCCGATACGTCCCGCGTCCGTTGAAGGCCAGCCAGCCTCGGTCGCGGAGGACCTCAAGCTGCTGCCTGATCTTGGGGCGGACGTTGCGGTTGCCGGGATAGAGCGCCGAGAGGGCGGCCTCGTGGGCGTAGACGTCGTCGAGCGTGAACTCCGGGCGGCCGACCGCCTCCACCGCCCGCATGACGGCCAGCAGCCAGCCGCGCGCGTTCAGGCTGGCGTCCTTCAGGAACAGGGTGGAGCGCCAGCGGTCCACGACCTCGGCGCGCGGCGTGACCGCGCCGCCGGTGATCAGGGGGATGCGCCCGGAGAGGGGCACGTCGCCGATCAGGATGTTGCAGCCCTGCCACCCGGCGCGGCGGGCGTTCGGGGCGAGCGGCTTTCGCGGTTCGATCAGGTTGGCGGTGAAGAAATGGCGGGGCACGACGATCAGATCGGTGACGCGGGCGCGGTCTTTGTCATAGCTCATGACCATCAGGCTGGGGTTGTTCCGCGCCTTCAGTCGCGCGGTCATGGCGCCATAGGCGCCGTCCATGATCCGCCGCTTGATCGGCCCGCGATGGGCCTTGAGCTCATACTCCTCGGCGCAGACGGAGCAGTGGAAGTCCGCCACGGGGGCGTTGGCCTTGAAGGTGGCCAGAGGCGCCGCGCCGCAGGACGGGCAGAAGCCGTGCATCGCCATCCAGCCCTCGGACAGGACGCGGACGTTCTGCGATGCGCTAGCGAAGACGGCGGCGTCCTCGGCGAAACCGAGATTGCGGAAGGGTTCGTCGGCGGCGGCCATGCCGCAGCATGGCGGGGGCTCGGCTAACCAGCCCTTACCGCAATGCGAAAGGCCTGCATCCTTGCACACCGATTTTGTTCGCTATTTGTTCCAATCCCTGTATGGTGGCTTGGGCTCTCTCCCCTTTCAGGGCAGAGACCGACAGCGGCCATGTTGGACAACTCTAGTTAGAAAGCCTAGCTGTACAGGCTAACCGCGTGGAGGGGCCGCGATGGCTGGACGGACCAACAGAAAATTCTACAAGTACACGTTACAGGCACATGCTGCGCCTGGCAGCTACGACGACATTTTTTCGGCACTCAGAAGAGTGGAAAGACAGAATCGACTCGCTGAATTAGGAGAGCGAAGAATATTCGTGAGTGATCTCACGAGAAATGAACTTGGCGTTGTAGTCCGGTTTCTCTCCATCCAGCCAGAGACGGACTTCACAACATTTGACGAAACCGACTTTTCTACATCAGAAGAGACGTTGCCCGGCAACAAACGGTTTGCGGTGGCTTCGCATGCGTATTTCGTGTTCGGGACTCGCCGGTTGATCTTCGAGTACGTGCGAAGCGGGCCTAAGGCGGAGGAGGCCCTCGCCGCCGTTCAGGTGATCCTTCGGTCTCAAGCTGATGGATATCGACAGTTTCGGCTGTCTGCCACGCCGGTCGTTGAGGAGCGTTTTGTCCGAGATATCGATCGGTTTGAGCGGATTCGGGTCGTCAAGATTGATGTAGCCGAGCCCAACGCAAGTTGGACTGATTGGGACGATCCACTGCATGAGCTTGGAGAGGAGTCTGGCGCTGGCAGGGTGACCCTGGAAGCGACTGCAGCTCGTGGCGAAGGCCTAAACCGCAGAAATGGTATAGTGCAGGTACTAAAGCAGGCGTTGCGCGCTCCTAATTCGCACCTCAAGCGCGCCGTCGTCGAAGGAAAGATGCCTGACGAGGCCGGAGCGAGAACGATAAGGACCGATCGAATGCATGAGTTCGACACGCGGACTGTCTCTGTCGACTCTGGAGGTAGTGCGGATGTTCTTTCGGTGTCCGCAGCCTTTCAAGGGCTTGCGGAAGAAGAGGCCAAGAACGCCTGATGTTCGGCACGGTCTGGCATTTTCTTAGGCATTACGTAGCCCCCCAGTGGGGCCGGATTTTGCTGAACCTGCAGATGCCAGTCTGTGCCGCTATCGCTTGGCTAATTGCAAGCAAACCCTACGCGTTAGAACGCTTGATGTCTGAGAGTGTCGTAGCTCAGATGGTAAATTATAACTTCATGGCCTTTGGCTTCACGATAGCTGCACTTACAATCACATTTGCAGTCCCTACGACACGATTTCAAGAATACATGTTTGAGCGTGCTGCAAAGAGTCCTGAGAAGGGGAAAGGTCCATGGGAGGATGCTCTATTCATCATGGCGTGGAACGGATTTGTCCATTTTGCTGGACTTGTGACGGCTGTTTTCGCGCTTGCTAACTGCTTTGATAGCAGCTCCGGCGATCCGAAGCCTGTATTTGCATTCGAGGGGTCGCCAAACACCCTGATATTTGGATTATTCATAGCGCTACAGCTATACGCAGTAAGTCAGTTTTTGATGACGCTTCTATCCAGCTACTTCTTCTGTGCGTCTTACGTGCGCCACTCGCGGCGCGCGTGGGAGAAGCGGCATACCCCTCCCCCTATCGCCCCTTCCTGAACCGCTCCGCCTTCTCCGCATTGGCCTCAGCCCGCCAGCGCTTGGGCGCGGCGGTGTCGACGGCCTCGCCTTCGGCGGTCAGGACCTCGTTGGCGAACTCCAGGTCCATGAGCTTCATGCGCTTGATCTCGTCGCGCAGGCGGGCGGCTTCCTCGAACTCCAGGTTGGAGGCGGCCTCGCGCATGCGGCTCTCCAGGTCCTTGAGCGCGGCCTGGAAGTTGGAGCCGGTGAAGGGCTTCGCCTGTTCCTTGACGCCCGGCGCCGTCAGCTTGTCCAGCGCGCGGCTCTCATAGGGGCTGTCGAGGATGTCCTTGATCTCGCGGCGCACGCTCTCGGGCGTGATGCCGTGCTCGGCGTTGTAGGCCATCTGCCGCTCGCGACGGCGGCTGGTCTCGGCGATGGCGCGCTCCATCGAGCCGGTCATGCGGTCGGCATAGAGGATGACGCGGCCGTCGACGTTGCGGGCCGCGCGGCCGATGGTCTGGATCAGCGAGGTCTCGGAGCGCAGGAAGCCCTCCTTGTCCGCGTCGAGGATGCCGACGAAGCCGCACTCCGGAATGTCCAGGCCCTCGCGCAACAGGTTGATGCCGATCAGACAGTCGAAGGCGCCCAGGCGCAGGTCGCGCAGGATCTCGATCCGCTCGAGGGTGTCGACGTCGGAGTGCATGTAGCGGACGCGCACCCCCTGTTCGTGCATGTACTCCGTCAGGTCCTCGGCCATCTTCTTGGTCAGGGTGGTGACGAGCGAGCGGTAGCCGCGGGCGGTGGTGGCCTTCACCTCGTCGATGACGTCGTCGACCTGGTTGCGGGTCGTGCCGCTGACCGGGCGGATTTCGACGGGCGGGTCGATCAGGCCGGTGGGGCGGATGACCTGTTCGACGAAGACGCCGCCTGAGCGCTCCATCTCCCACGGGCCGGGGGTGGCCGAGACGTGGACCGTCTGGGGCCGCATGGCGTCCCACTCGTCGAACTTCAGCGGGCGGTTGTCGATGCAGCTGGGCAGGCGGAAGCCGTATTCGGCCAGCGTCGACTTCCGCCGATAGTCGCCCCGGTACATGCCGCCGATCTGGCCGATGGTGACGTGGCTCTCGTCGACGAACAGCAGGGCGTTGTCGGGGATGTATTCGAAGAAGGTGGGCGGGGGCTCGCCGGGCGCGCGGCCGGTCAGCCAGCGGGAATAGTTCTCGATGCCGGCGCAGGAGCCGGTCGCCTCCATCATCTCGATGTCGAAGCGGGTGCGTTGCTCCAGGCGCTGGGCCTCCAAGAGCTTGCCGTTCTCGACCATCCAGTCGAGCGTCTCCTTCAGCTCGGCCTTGATGCCGTGGATGGCCTGGTTGAGCGTCGGGCGGGGCGTGACGTAGTGGCTGGCGGCGTAGACGGTGACCTCCTCCAGGTCGGCGGTCTTCTTGCCGGTCAGGGGGTCGAACTCGGCGATGGCCTCGATCTCGTCGCCGAACAGGCTGACGCGCCAGGCGCGGTCCTCCAGGTGGACGGGGAAGATCTCGAGGGTGTCGCCGCGCTTTCGGAACATGCCGCGGTCGAAGGCGGCGTCGTTGCGCTTGTACTGGAGCGCGATCAGGTCGGCGCGGAGCTTGGCCTCGTCGATCGTGGCGCCGACCTTCAGGTCGAAGGTCATGGCCGTATAGGTCTCGACCGAGCCGATGCCGTAGATGCAGCTGACCGAGGCCACGACGATGACGTCGTCGCGCTCCAGGATCGCCCGCGTCGCCGAGTGGCGCATGCGGTCGATCTGCTCGTTTATGGAGCTGTCCTTCTCGATGTAGGTGTCGGTGCGCGGGACGTAGGCCTCGGGCTGGTAGTAGTCGTAGTAGCTGACGAAATACTCGACCGCGTTGTCGGGGAAGAAGGCCTTGAACTCGCTGTAGAGCTGGGCGGCGAGGGTCTTGTTGGGGGCCAGGATCAGGGCCGGGCGCTGGGTCGCCTCGATGACCTTGGCCATGGTGAAGGTCTTGCCCGAGCCGGTGACGCCGAGCAGCACCTGGTCCCGGTCGCCGGCCTCGGCCTGGGCCACCAGCTCGGCGATGGCCGCGGGCTGGTCGCCGGCCGGGGTGTAGTCGGTGACGAGGCGGAAGCGCCCGCCCTTCCTGTCGGCGGCGCGCTCGGGGCGGTGGGGCTTCCAGTCGGAGGGCGCGCCGGGGGCCTCCTCGGGCGTCAGGCGAGGGCCGGCGACGGGGGCGAACATGGGCATCCTGGCCATGACGTCGGGCAGGGGCGCCCCGTCGCGGATGAAGGGCGTCTGCGCCTCCGCCACGCCCGGGTTGGGCGTGTGCACCGGCTTCTTCGCGCGGGGAGCCTTGGCGGACGGCGTGGAGGAACGGTTCATGAACGGGAATGTAGGGCGCGGGCGGGGGCTACGCCAGACAACGCGCGGGGCGGAGGGGGGATGCTGACAGGTGGTGTCAGGAGCGCGCCACCCAGCGACCGTCGTCGAGGCGCTCGACATGGCCATAGCGGTGCAGGGTTGTCAGGACCCGGCCGATGCGGGAGGCGAGACGCCGGCCGCCGCTGAAGCGTCGCGCGAGGCCGTCGACGTCGAGCGCGCCTTCGGCGTCCGCCAGGGCGGCCTGGACGGCCAGGGGCTGCTCGTAGCGGTCCGGAGGAAAGGCTGGGCGTCGTCCGGCGGATGACGGGCGGGCGAGATCCGGGTGCAGGGTTTCGGCTTCTCGGACCGGCGCCCCGCCCCGCCCGGGTCGCCAGTCGGGCCGAAGCCACCGGACGCGACCGCGCGCCTCCTCGGCGCCACGCACCCGGTTCAGGGCGGCGAGCTCGGCGATGATCTGTCGATCGGCCAGGTCGGCGGGCCAGCCGTAGGCGGCGGCGACGAGGCTGTCGATCTCGTCGTGAAGCTCGCGCAGGATGAGGACGCGCCCGCGCGTGGCGGCGTCCTTCTGACGGTCGTCCAGCGCAGCCCCAGCACGCACCGCCTCCAGCAGATTGTAGAGGCCGGTCAGGGTGAGGTCGGCGTGCTCTGTCAGCACCGACCGGCGGTGCCGCTCCAGCGCCTCGCCCGCCGTCCGCAGACGCGCCCGCCTCGCCGGGTCGAGATCGGGGAAGGGGAAGGGATCGAAGCAGCCGCTCTTGGTGTAGCGCGGCCGGTCCTCCAGGCTGCCGCCCCGCGCCCGGCACCAGAGCGCGTGCGCGCGCGACGACAGGACCGACAGGATCGCCGCGTCATCGCTGGCGACGCAGACCAGCATGTTGTCGGGCAGGATGGCGGCGTCGAGGAACTGGAACACGCGATGCTTGGTCGTCTCGACGGTGACGATGTAGCGCGCGAGGCCGTCCAGCGCCGGCCGGAAGTCGCCGCGCGGCTCGCCGAAGATCCACCAGTTGTCGCGATAGGCGGGGCGCCGGTTGGCGTCCCGGCCGATCAGGACGCCTCGGTCGTCGCGGACCTCCTTCACGGTCTGGATCAGGTGGGCGTAGACCTCCGGAAAGCGGTCGCGCACCGCCTCGCGGTCCAGGCCGTAGAGATCGATCACGAGGGCGTCGCGGCTGTGGCCGGTCAGGTCGCGCCCGTTGCGGTAGGGCCGGATGTGGCGCTCGAGCCCGGGCCTTCGACCCAGGCCGAGAGCGGCGGCCTGGGCGCGGCCGATGATGAAGCCCGCCCCGTGCAGCTTGACGCCCGGCGAGCACAGGCCGGCGTTGGCCGCCAGCGGCCTGGCGCGTCCGGCGTCCGCGCCCACGCTGAGGTCCGGATTGATGCGGCCCCGTTCGCCGACCAGCGTCACCACGGGGGCGTCCGTGTCCAACTCCGACTCGGATGCGACGGTCAGGCGCTCGCCCTGATGGAAGCCGGCCTCGGCGACCGTCATGGCGATGCGAACCGCCGCGCTGTCGCTCGCCGCCCGGGTCCAGGGGTGGTCGGGGACGGCGTAGACGAGGCTGAGCGGGCGCGGACCGGCCATCCAGCGGTCCAGGGTGCGTCGCTGGAAGGTCTGGGTGATGGAGTTGGTGGTGACGAGCCCGAAGCGCCGCAGCCGCGATCCCGGCCGGGTCAGGAGGTCGGCCGCCCGATCCCACCAGTACATGACCAGGTCGGCGCTGTCGTTCATCTGGGGATGGACGCGCCACAGGGCCTCGGCATAGCCCTCGTCCTGCCTGGCCCGCAGGTCCTTGCCGCCCATGAAGGGCGGATTGCCGACGATGAAGTCCGCTTCGGGCCAGTCGGGCCTGCGCGCGTTGGGCCATTCCGGAACGGCCCCGTCAGGCGACATGCGGAACCGCAACTCCGGCCAGCCGTCCCAGGTGAGGATCGCGTCGCGGTGCACGATGTTGCCGTGCGCCCGCAGGATCGGCTCGGTCGGATGGCCCGTGTGGTTGCGGTAATGCTGCTGCAGCCAGCCGATCCAGAGGACGAGTTCCGCGATCGCGGCGGCCCTGGGATTCACTTCCAGACCCAGAAACTGGCTGGGGTCCACCGTGCCGAGATCCAGATGGTCGGTCTCGCCGAGATCGGTCAGAGTCTCGAGCACCTCGCCTTCCAGGCGCTTCAGAAGTTCCAGGCTGACATAGAGAAAGTTCCCCGTCCCGCAGGCCGGGTCGAGGATGCGCACCGCGCGCAGGTCCGCCAGGAAGCGTCGGGCCAGCCGCACGGCTCCGCGCGTGTCGCCTTCGTCGCGGGCCTGTTCGACGCCGGTCGCGACCCTGCGCCAGTCGCGCCGCAACGGCTCCATCACCGTCAGCTCGACGAGCCGTTCGACATAGCGCCGAGGCGTGTAGTGAGCGCCGAGCCGGCGGCGTTCGGCGGGCTGCAGCGCGTGTTCGAGCAGGGAGCCGAAGATGGCCGGTTCGACCTCTCGCCAGTTGCTCCGGGTGGCGAGCAGCAGGCGGTTCAGCTCGGGCGCGCCCAGTGGAAAGACGCGGCTGTCGGCGAACAGTCCGCCGTTGATGTGAGGCACATGACAGCCGAAGGGCTCGAAGTAGCGCTGATGGTGCTCCGGCGCGTTGAGCTGGAGCCACAGGCGCTGGAACAGCGGCGCGAAGCCGGCGGGCGATCGAATGCAGTCCTGGATCGCGGCCACCAGCCGGTCCTTGGGTAGCAACCCGACGTCGGCCGCGAAGATGGTGAAGATGCAGCGCATCAGGAAGTGCGCCACTTCGGCGGGATCGCGGCCCTGCGCCTCGAGGGTGCGAGAGACCTGGGCTAGTTCGTCGACGATCTCCCGCGTGATGGCGGCGGCGCGGGGCGTGGGGTCGAGCGAGCCGGGATCGGTCCAGATCGCCCGGATCAGGTCCTGGATTTCCGGCCTGGCCAAATCGTCATGGCTGAAGCGGAAGCGTCGCCGGTCGGGGAAATGGCCATAGCCGCGACCGGTGCCGGTGAAGTCGGCCCAGACCTCGAAGCTACGGGCCACGTCGCAGATCAGAATGAACGGCGGCGCCGGATGGTCGGGCGGAAGATCGGCCACATAGGCCTTGGCCTGCGCCCGCGCGTTACGCATCAGCGTGTCCCAGCCGCGACCCGACGCGTGATCGGAAGCCCCCAGCATGTCCGCCGCGACCTCGACGGCGTCGAACGGGGCCGCCTTGGTGCGGTCGGACCAGCGTGATTGCTTGGCCTCGAGAACGAAGCAGCCGCGCTTGTAGAGGTCGATGCGGCGCGGCTTCCCACCTTCGTCGAACGAGGAGCGCACGGCGCGCTCGAAGACATAGTCGTTGTGGGCGGACGAGGCGCTGGCGGGGTCCGGCGTGGGCAGGTCGAGCGCTCTCAGCATCTCCACCAGATAAAGCGGAGCGTTGCCGCGCTCCGCGCCGCCTTCGCAGTCACGCCACTTGGCGATGAACTGATGAATGTCCAATCCCGCCCCCTCAGCCGCGAGGCGGGAAGGATTGAACAACCTTAGCGGGATTTACAAGGCCGTTGTTCTCCCATGCGTGGTGTCAGCGACGCACGCGCGCCTGCACCTCCAACTCGGCGATCCGCCGGTCCAGATACGAGCGCTCCTCCGCCGAAGCGTTCAGCCGGGCGTAGGCGGCCTCCAGGCGGGTCAGGTCGTCGAGCTGGACGCGGACGCGGTCGGCGGCCTCGCCTCGGCCGAGCGAGGGCAGGGCGCGCTCGATGGCGGCGAGGCGGTCGCGGGGGGATTGCTGCCAGCCGCCGCCGTAGCCGGGGGCGCCGCCGGGCAGCCGGGCGTCGAGGGCGTCGAGGCGGGCCTCGATGTCCTCGCGTTCGCGGATGCTGAGGCCGTCGCGCTGGAAGCCGGCCTCGGCCTGGACGATGGCGGCGTAGTCGGCGCGAAGGCGCGTGGCCTCGGTGCGGGTCAGGGTGCGGGCGCGCACGGCGGCGTCGACGCGGGCCTCGAAGTCGGCCCGGCCGTCGGCGGCGGACTGATAGCCGCCCAGATCGTCGCCGTAGCCGCCGTCTTCCAGAGCCGAGACCAGGGCGTTGTAGCGGGTCTGGAGATCAGTCCGCTCCTAGATGGTGAAGCGGCCGTCCTGGGCGTAGCGGGCCTCCAGCTGGACGAGGGCTTCGTAGTCCGCGCGCAACCGGTCGGCCGAATAGCTGCTGAGGGCGCCGGAGCGGATCTGTGCGTCCAGCCGGGTGCGGAACTGGGCCTGCTGGGCGCCCAGAGGCCGGCGGCCGCGGCTCCATTCGGCGTCGATGGAGGTGGTGGTCTGACCGCCGAACAGGTTCTGCAGGATCTGGGCGAAGACGTCCTGGCCGGACGGCTGGGTCTGGCCATAGGGCGTCTGGGCCACCGCGCCCGAGGCGAGCAGAAGGGCGCCGGCGGCGAGGCCGCCGAGAAGGGGTCGGGATGTCATGGGAGGTCTCTCCAGGTTGGGCCCTGTCGTCCTCCCATAACGGGGGTCGGCGCCTAAGGTTGCCGCGCCGCCCGGAACAGGGCCGCCGCCACGAGCCAGGCGGCGGTGAAGACGCCGGTGAAGACGAAGATGACGACGGGCCACTTCTCCGTCCCGGCACCCCAGTCGGCGACGTAGGCCCAGGTCCCGATGGCGAACTGGACGGCGGCGGCGGCGGTTAGGACGGTGCTCATGCCTGCGGCGCGGAAGCGGACCAGGATCGATCCGAACAGGACGGTGGCCAGCACCAGGCCGAACCACAGGTTCTGGGGGTTGTCCTCCGAGCCGATGACGCCGACGGCGCCGTTGATCCAGAACAGGAGGATCGACGCGGCCAGGGTGACCAGCACGCCGAGGCGATAGCCCCAGTCGCGCGAGGCGCGGACCACGACCTCGCACACCAGACCCGCTCCGATCAGGATCGCGCCGGCCAGCAGGAAGTCGAAGGCGGTCCACTGGACCTCGGGGTTGAAGCGCATGGCCACCGCAGGGGTGACGAGCAGCGCGGCGACGCAGCCCCAGCCAATGAGGCGCAGGACAGGCAGCAGGCGCTCGGGCGGGGCGGCGGGGGTCGGGGTGTCGGTCATTGCCTTGGGCTCCGGATCGGGTGAGGCTTGGACCGTGCCGGACCGGGCGGTGAGCGTCCTGAGCCGGACCTGAGGAAACGCTGAAACCCGTGCCGCGCCGAGTCTATCGCTTCGATCGCTTCGAGCTGGACCCCGAGGATCGGCGGCTGTCCCGCGATGGGGCGACGGTGGAAGTCAGCGGGCGGTATCTGGACGCGCTGGTGCTGATGGTCGTCGAGCCGGGGCGGCTGGTGACCAAGGACCGGTTCCTGGACGAGGTCTGGAAGGGCGTGCCGGTGACGGACGAGGCCTTGACGCAGGCCATCCGCTCGCTGCGCCGGGCGCTGGGGGACGACGCGGTGCGGCCCCGGATGATCGAGACGGCGCCCAAGCACGGCTATCGCTTCATCGCCCCGGTGACGGTGGTGGAGACGGGCGAGGCGGCGGGTCCGGCTGGGGCTGCGGCGCCTGTGGCTATGCCCTCGGCGGGCGGTCGGACGGGTCGGCCGCTGGACCGGCTGTTCGAGGTCGGTCGGGCGGGGACGCTGGGCGGCGGGGCGGCCGGGGCGGTCGGCGGGCTGGTCTATGGGATGCTTGGGGTGCTGGGCGGCGAGGGGGCGGGCCTGTCCGGCGTTCTGGTCATGGTCTGCGTGACGGCCCTCATCGGGATGGCCGGCGGCGCGGGCGTCGGCTTCGGCATCGCGGCGGGAGAGCGGACGCCGGGCGGATCCTTGGGCCGGATCGGCGGCGGACTGGTCGGCGGGCTGCTGATCGGGGCGATCGTCAGACTGCTGGGGCTGGACGCCTTCGACCTGCTGTTCGGCCAGGCGCCGGGCGCGATCACGGGGGCGGCCGAGGGGGCGATCCTGGGCGGAGCGGTCGGCGCCGCTGTCGTCCTGGGCGATCGGCTCGGCGGGTCGTGGCGGCGGCGGGGCGCGGTGGGCGGACTGGCGGGGGGCGTCGCGGGCGTGCTCATCGTCCTGACGGGAGGACGGTTGCTGGTCGGGAGCCTGGCGACGCTGGCGGAGGCTTTTCCGCAGTCGCGGCTGAGGCTGGAGCCCGTGGGGGCCCTGTTCGGAGAGGCGGGACTGGGCCCGGCGGCTCACACGGCCGCGAGCGGACTGGAGGGTGCGCTGTTCGCGGGGTGCGTCGTCGCGGCCCTGGCGATGATCCGGTCTGAACGGTGAAGCTGACCGTCGCGCGTCTCGATAGTCCGATCGGGCCGCTGGCCGTGGCGGTCGATGCGGACGGGCGGGTGCGCGGCCTTTCGTTCGGCGGCGGGCTGGGCGCGACGATGCGGCGTGAGTATGGCGCGGTCGAGAGTGTCGAGGGGGAGCTTCCCGAGGCGCTGGGCGAAGCGGTCGCGCGCTACTTCGCAGGCGACCGGACGGCGCTGGCGACGGTCGAGTGTTCGCTGGAGGGCGCGGCCGGCGAAGCCGGATTTCAGGCGCGGGTCTGGCGGGCGCTTGCCGAGGTGCCGGCGGGCCAGACGATCAGCTATGGCGAGATCGCCAGGCGCGCGGGTGAACCGGGCGCGGCCCAGGCGGCGGGCGTGGCGCTGAATCGCAATCCGATCCCGCTGGTCCTCGCGTGCCACCGGGTGGTCGGCGCCGACGGCGCGATGGTCGGCTTCGGGGGCGGGCTGGAGCGGAAGACCTGGTTGCTGCGCCACGAAGGCGCGCTGCTGATCTGATCCCCTACCAGTTCGGTAAACTGCGGGCCGGGCCGAGCAGGACGGCGTTTATCAGCAGGGGTTTGAGCCCCTCGAGATAGCCGCGCACCGTCGGGTCCTGGGTGAAGGCGATCAGCTGGCCCCGGCCGAGGCTGTTGACCATCACCGCCGGCTTGAAGGCCAGGCGCGCCCGGTTCTCGGCCCACATCTGGCCCGAGACGACCAAGTCGTTCGGCCCGGCGAAGCGGACGACGTTGACGCCCTCGCCCTGGCCGAGCGGGGCGTAGATATCGGCGCCCTGGACCAGGACGTTGACCGTGGGCGCGATGCCGGCCGCGAGCCAGTGCTCGGTGTCGACCTGGGCCAGGGCGAGGGCGCCGGCGACGCTGGCCGGGCCGGGTTCGGCGACGCCGATCAGGCTCTCGTAGTGGGCCTCGTCGGCGATGATCTCGGCGGCGGCGTCCTCTTCCTCGGAGGACGGGTCCTGGCGGCGGGAGGCGAGCAGGTCGGCGTCCTCGTCGGCCATCAGGCGGCTGGCGCGGCCGAGCGTGATGAGCGTGCCGCCGCGCTGGACCCAGCCGCGCAGGTTGGCGACCCCGCCGGAGCCGAGGGCGGACTCGTAGTTGCCGCCGTCGGGCAGGATCAGGACCTGGAAACGGGACAGGTCGGCCGAGGTCAGGCTGGAGGTTCGCACGACCGTGACGGGCAGGCCGAACTCGCGCTCCAGGATGTAGCGGGTGGCGCCGGCGGCGGTGGGGCTGGTCGGCTCGTCCCAGGCCAGCGCGATGTTGGGCGCGCGCACGAGGACGGCGCCGTCGGAGCCGAAGCTGGGGCCGTCGGAGACCCAGCTGTCGGCGATGCCGGTGACGCGGGCGCCGGTCTGTGCGGCCAGCGCCTGAAGTCGTTGATCGAGGTCGGCGGGGGCGCCTGCGCGGGTGATGAGCATCGTGCCCGAAGGCCAGCGGCGGCCGTCCTTCTCGAAGGGCCGCTCGATGGAGCGCACGGCCACGCCCTGCTGGAGCGCGGCGGCCATGAGTTTCAGGCCCGCCACGCCGGGCTGGACGAGGTAGCCGTAGGCGGCCCCGGCCTCGGCGACGGAGCCCGGGCGGACCAGCGTCGATCCGGCCGGTGTGGTGGACACCGACGGGACCGTCCCGCAGCGGGCGAAGGGCGTGTTGAACATCACCGGCATGGACCAGGCGGTGACGTCGTAGATCTGGTCGCCCAGGCCGCGGGCGCGACGGCGCTCCTGCTCGGCCAGGAAGTCGGCGTCGAGCGGGACGTTCTGGCTCAGCAGCACCTCGGCCATTCGGCGCTGGGGCTGGGCCAGCGGCACGACGTAGGAGCCGGCCGGATAGGCCTGGCCGCAGGCGGTGAAGGCGGCGCTGGCGCGGCCGACCTCGACGCCCGAGCGGGTCAGCAAGCCCGCGAGCTTGTCCACGGTGGTCGGATCGGCCGGATTGGGGGCCAGCACAAAGGCGCCGCGTCCGCCCGACACCCCGTCCTGGCCGAAGGCGTAGGCGTTGCGCAGCAGGCGCTCGCGGTTGGCGGCCGCGGCCTCGATGGTCGACAGAGTGGCGATCAGGTGGTTCCGGACCGTCTCGCGATAGGTCAGGATCTCGCCCGACGACCGCCGGGCGATCAGGCCCCGCGCCGAGCCCTGCTCATAGGTCATGGAGACCGAGCCGAGGTAGGCCGGCCAGCCGTCGCCGTAGCCGGGATAGAAGGCGTCGTAGGTCTGGCGGTTGAAGTAGGCGATGCCCTGTTCGTCGAAGCGCCGGGCGGTGTTCCTCCCGATGATCTCGCGGCTTTCCAGGGTGTTCTGGGTCAGGAGCGGATTGAGCGGCTCGGCTTCCGGCGGGAAGAAGAAGGTCTCGTCGGTGCCCATCTCGTGGCTGTCGACCAGGACCTGGGGCCGCCAGGCCAGCACCAGCGGCGCGTGGCCCTGGGTTTCCGGCTGGGTCTGGATGAACCAGTCGCGGTTCAGGTCGAACAGGTCGTGGTTGACGCGGCCGGACGGCCAGGGCTCGTCGCGCTCGGCCGAGAGGGGATCGGGGTTCGGGCGCGTGCCCAGCCCGGCGTAGAGGCTGTCGGTGAAGCGATCGCGGCCATCCGGATTCTGGGTCGGAACCATGATGACGAGCGTCTTGGATAGCCAGTCCTGCACCACCGGATCGCGCGAGGCGAGCAGATGGTGGGCGGCGGCCATGGCGGCGTCGGCGGGGCTGATCTCATTGCCATGGACGGAATAGGCCATCCAGACGACGGCGGGTTGGTCGGCGATAATGGCCTGCGCCTGGGCCGGGGTGGTGACGCGGGGATCGGCGAGCGCGCGCGAGTTGGCCTGGATCTGGTCCATGCGGGCGATGCTGGCCGGCGTGCCGATGGCGGCCCACCACAGCGGGCGGCCCTCATGCGTGCGGCCATATTCGCCGATGACGATGCGGTCCGGCGAGTGCTCGCGCAGCCGCTCGAAATAGGTGCGGACGTCGGCCGGGCGAGTGACGAAATCGCCGCTGTCGTAGCCGAGGACCGAGCGAACGGTCGGGACGCCGGGGTCGTAGGGCGCGCCGGCGATCAGGGACGCGGGAGCCGTCTGGGCGGGCGCGGACAGAGGCGCGGACAGGGCGGCGAGCGCGACCAGGCTGGTCGCGGCGAGGCGGGCGAAGACGGACGACATCAAACAGGAACCCCCGGGGACGAGGCGTCACCCTATCGGCCGGATCGGAAAAGCCAATGCCCCGCTTGACAGTGTGTAACCCATAGGTGATATGTAACCCCAAGGTGACATAAGCCCGGAGTGCAGGATGATGAATGATTTGAGCGGCGGAGAAGACCGGTTGCGGCGGCGCAAGCGGGGCTGGGCGCTGGCCCTGATCGTGCTCGGTCTCGGCATGGGCGCGGGCGGCGCGGCGCTGGCGCTGGCCGACCTGTGGGTCGACGACACGACGGCAGGCGTGATCGCCGGGATCGGGTTTGGATTGTTCGCGCTCGGCGCCTTCATCGCCTGGCTGCAGAGGGCCGGCGGCCCCGAAGCCATCAACGGCCCCGGCGCGAAGCGGGAGCGCATGCATGCCCAGCGGGCGATCCTGCTGTGGGTGCTGCCGTTCGTGACGGTGCTGTTCCTCTACGAGGGGACGCGCGCGGTGCTGTCGATCTATCGGGGCGAGGCGGGCATGTTCGACTATCTGCGCGCCGGGGTGCCGGTGCTCTACGCCTGGCTGGCGGCGTCGGTGGCGATGGGCTGGGACGGCAACAGCCGCAAGAACCGGAAGTATCTGGAAGACGAACTGACCCAGGCGCTGCGGGCGCGGGCGGTGGTGTGGGCTTTCGGCGTGCTGATGGCCGGGGGAACGGCAGCCTTGGGCGTTGGGCTATGGCGACCCGAGGCGGGGGTGACGGTCCTGCCGTTCGCCCTGGTCGCGGCGGGGGCGACCGCGGCGCTCCGCTTCGCCTGGCTGGATCGCGAGGCCGGACGGGATGGGTGACCCGAGGCTCGGGTCGCGCCTCAAGGAAGTCCGCACCGCCGCCGGTCTGACCCAGGCCGAGCTGGCGGATCGGGCGGGGGTGTCCCGAAAGACCATCAACACGGTCGAGAACGGCGTCTTCGTGCCCTCGACCCTGCTGGCCCTGGCCCTGGCGCGCGCCCTGGATACGACGGTCGAACACCTGTTCTATCTCACGGACTGAAGACGGAGCCGAGCCAGGCGCTGGCGGCTTGCCTTGATCGAGGAACTCCGCAGCCACGGCGACGTTCGAACTTCGCCATATTGCAGAACGGAGCGTTCGAATGCGTCGCCTCATCCTTCCCGCCCTGATCCTCAGCGCCGCCGCGCTCGCGGCCTGCGGCCAGACCATCGAGCAGCGCGCTGCGACCGGGGCCGTCGCCGGCGCCGTGGTGGCCGGACCCGTCGGCGCCGCCGTCGGCGGCGCGGCCGGCGCGGCCGTGGGGCAAGCCGAAAAGCCGGACTGATCGCGTCTGGCGGCTGGACGATCGCCTCCCGGATGCCAATATGGCGTGCAATCGGCCGCGCGGGCCAGCGATCCGGGTAGCGCGGCTTGATTTTGACCGGCGTTTGCGCTTTGCGGACGCCAGCGCGCCCTTGGTCTGACGATCGGGAGCGATGACGCACAGCCAAACCCCGAACAAGGACGACCGACCTCCCGCATGCGAGACCTCAAACAGACCGGCTTCACCGATCGCCTGACCGCCCAGCAGGAGGCCAAGAAGGCGCTCCTGGCCAAGTTCAAGCCCAAGCCGGCCGCCCCCGATCCCGAGTTCGACAAGCTGCAGGAAAAGCGCGCGGCCGAGAAGGAAGAGGCCAAACGTCGTCTGGAGGCCGAGAAGGCCGAGATCCGTCGCCAGAAGGCCCAGAAGGAAGCCGAGCGGCTGGAGGCCGAGCGCCTGGCCCAGGAGGCCATCGACGCCGAGAAGCGCGCCGCCCGCAAGGAGCGCAAGCAGCTGACCAAGGAAGAGCAGAAGGCGGCCCGCGACGCCCGCTACGCCGCCCGCAAGGCCCGCCAGCGCTGATATCGACGCGCAACGAAAAGCCCCGGTCGGATGATCCGCCGGGGCTTTTTCGTGTCTGCAAGGCAAGAGCCGGCGACCGGCGCAATCACTTCCCGAGATCGCCGCCTGGGTTCAGGCCGGGACGGGAAATGGTGGAGCTAAGCGGAGTCGAACCGCTGACCTCTTGAATGCCATTCAAGCGCTCTACCAACTGAGCTATAGCCCCGAACCTTTCGGTCGGATCGCCGGGCGGAAAACCGCCCCCCGGCGAGGCGGCGGAACCTATGTCAGGCGATTTTGCCGATCAAGCCCGCCCGCGGGATTTATTTTCGACCCCCGCGAAGGCCGCCGGAGCCGGGTTCATACCCGCTCCGGGAAGCCTGGAACCTCGGCCTAAAGCAGCCGCTAGGCGATAGGCCAACAAACCGGCTCAGTCGTCGTCCTTGCCCGGCTTGACCACGTCCTCGTCGAAAGCGTCGTCGTCCTCGTCTTCGAGGAAGGGCACGGAATCGTCGTCGTCGTCGGCCAGGACGTCGTCGTCATCGTCGCCCGCCTCGCCCATGCCGGGCTCCTCGGTCGGATCGACCGGCGCCTCGTCGTCGTCGTCGGGCGTCAGGATGGGCTCGTGGCCTTCCTCGTCGATCTCGGGGGTGACGGTCTCTTCTTCTTCCTCGTCGCCGTCCGTCGACTTATCGGCGACCTGATCCTCGGCCTCATCAGCGGCATAGCCGCCCGGCCGGCCGCGACGGTTGCGCAGCTTGATGGCCTCTTCAGGGTCGAACTCGGTGGCGCACTTGGGGCAGTGGGCGGGGCGCTTGTTGAGGTCGTAGAACTTGGCCTGGCAGTTCGGGCAGACCTGCTTGGCGCCGAGTTTGGGATCAGCCACGGGGCGATGCCTTCGGATAGGGGGTGGGGAGATTTGGGCGCGTCCCTTGCCACCCCTAGGGGCCGCTGTCAAAACCCCGATCCGGCTTGGCCTTTCGCGCCGCCGATCCTCAGTTCCTGAAGGAGCCCGAGCGGGTGAGCCACGCCCCCCATCTGACCGCGCGCCCCTCCTCCGGCCTGAAAGGCGTCGTGCACGCGCCGGGCGATAAGTCGATGTCGCACAGGGCGATGATCCTGGGCGCGATGGCGACCGGCGTGACCGAGGCCGAGGGGCTGCTGGAAGGCGATGACGTCCTGGCCACCGCGCGGGCCATTGAGGCGTTCGGAGCGACGGTCGAGCGGCTGGGCGAAGGCCGCTGGCGCGTGACCGGACGGGGCGGCCTGACCTCCCCGTCTGGCGTCATCGACTGCGGCAACGCCGGGACGGGCGTGCGGCTGCTGATGGGGGCGGCGGCGGGATACGATCTGACGGCGACGTTCGACGGCGATGCTTCGCTGAGGAAGCGGCCGATGGGTCGAGTGACGGATCATCTGGAGCGGATGGGCGCGCGGTTCGACTGGAGCGGGGCCAAGGGGCTTCTTCCCGCGACCCTGAAAGGCGGCCGACTGAGCGCGATCGATCACGTTCAGACCGTCGCCTCGGCCCAGGTGAAGTCGGCGATCCTGCTGGCGGGGCTCAACGCCGAGGGCGTGACCTCCGTCACCGAACCGGAGAAGAGCCGCGACCACACCGAGCGCATGCTGCGCGCCTTTGGGGCCGAGGTGGAGGTCGAAGAGGCCGGCCAGGGCTGGGTCATCCGGCTGAAGGGCGGGCAGCCGTTGACGGGGACGTCCGTCGCTGTGCCCGGCGACCCCTCCTCGGCGGCCTTCCCGCTGGCGGCGGGGTTGATCGTTCCGGGGTCAGAGGTGACGGTCGAAGGCGTGATGCTGAACCCGCTCCGCACCGGGCTGTTCGAGACCTGGCGCGAGATGGGGGCCGACCTGACGATCTCGAACCGGCGGACCTCTGGCGGCGAAGAGGTTGGCGACATCACGGCGCGGCATTCGGTGCTGAAGGGCGTGGTCGTGCCGGAGAGCCGCGCCGCCTCCATGATCGACGAATATCCGATCCTGGCCGCCACGGCCGCCTTCGCGGAAGGGCAGACCGTGATGCGCGGCGTCGGCGAGATGCGGGTCAAGGAGAGCGACCGCATCCGCCTGATGGTCGACGGCCTGCGCGCCTGCGGCGTGGCCGTGGAGGAGGAGCCCGAGGGCTTCATCGTCTCCGGGGGCGCCGTGCCGGGCGGGGCGATGGTGCACACGGCGCACGACCATCGCATTGCCATGAGCCATATTGTGCTGGGGCTGGCGGCGCAGGCCGCGGTGACCGTGGACGAGCCCGAGATGATCGCCACGAGCTTCCCGGGCTTCGTCGAGATGATGAGGGAGCTGGGCGGGCACGTCGAATGCTGAGGGTGGCTATCCCAAGGGACGAAGGCGGCGATCCAGTCCGACTGTTCGTAGCGACGGTCGCGTCAATCGGGCTTGGTTGGGCTTTGCTCGCAGTGCATGAAGCCGGGCGTATATCTCTGCGGGCGGGTCCGCGATTGGCCCGAGGGACGTTCGAGGCGGATCGCGTTAACGATCCCGCCCAGTTCTACGGAGCCTTGGCCGTCATCGGCTTCATGTTCTTGCTGGCGCTGGCCGCAGCAGCCTCGTCTCTGTGGGATATCGTTGTCGCTGCCCGGCGTGGTAGCGAACCCGGATCATGACCCGCCCACTCCTAATTGCCGTCGACGGGCCCGCAGCCTCGGGCAAGGGGACGATCGCGTCCAGGTTGGCGGCGCATTACGGCCTGCCATTCCTGGATACGGGCCTGCTGTACCGGGCGGTGGGCGTCGATCTGCTGAGCGGGGGGCGGGATCTGTCCGACGCGCGGGCGGCGGAAGAGGCTGCGCGGGCTCTGACGCCTGAACGGCTGTCCAACCCCGAGACCCTGACCACCGGAGACGCCGGCGAGGCGGCCAGTCGGGTCGCGGGCATTCCGGGCGTGCGGGCTGCCCTGCTGGAGCTGCAGCAGGCCTTCGCGCGCCAGCCGGGCGGGGCGGTGCTCGATGGTAGGGACATCGGCACGGTGATCGCGCCCGACGCCCCCGCCAAACTGTTCGTCACGGCCTCGCCCGAGGTGCGCGCGCGGCGGCGCTGGAAGCAGCTGAACGAGCGCGGCGACGTCATCACCTATGAGGCCATGCTGGCCGACATCCTGCGGCGCGACGAGCGTGACGCTGGACGCGGGGCGGCCCCCATGGTCCAGGCGCCGGACGCGGTCTTGCTCGACACCACCGAGATGGATATAGAGGCCGCCTTCGATGCGGCCCGCCGTATCGTCGAGGCGGCGCGGACCCGATAGGGCAAATCCAACGCACCCAACCTCGGCTTCCGCGGGCGTTCTGGCTCATCCGCCTCGCCTCGGCCCGTCTGCCCAAAGCCATCTCAACCTCGCGCAGGGCCGAACGGTCGTGCGCCTTCAGCCTTTCCTCCAACCCCAGAGTTTCATGACCGACACCCTTTCCCCCTCGCGCGACGATTTCGCCGCGCTTCTCGACCAGAGCCTCGGCGGCCGCGATCTCGGCGAAGGCCAGGTCGTCCACGGCCGCGTGGTCGGCGTCGAGAAGGACATCATCATCATCGACGTCGGTCTGAAGACCGAAGGCCGCATCCCGGCCCGCGAGTTCGGCATCGGCGAAGGCGCCGTGATCCCCAAGGTCGGCGATGACGTCGAGGTCTACCTGGAGCGCGTCGAGAACGCCCTGGGTGAAGCGGTCATCAGCCGCGACAAGGCCCGCCGCGAGGAAGCCTGGACCCGTCTGGAAGTCGTGTTCGCCGACGGCCAGCCGGTCAACGGCGTGATCGTGGGCCGCGTGAAGGGCGGCTTCACCGTCGACCTGGGCGGCGCCTCGGCCTTCCTGCCGGGCTCGCAGGTGGACATCCGTCCGGTCCGCGACGTCGGCCCGCTGATGGGCAAGGAACAGCCCTTCGCGATCCTGAAGATGGACCGCCCGCGCGGCAACATCGTCGTCTCGCGCCGCGCGATCCTGGAAGAGGCCCGCGCCGAACAGCGCACCGAACTGGTCGGCCAGCTGCAGGAAGGCGAAGTCCGCGACGGCGTCGTCAAGAACATCACCGACTACGGCGCGTTCGTGGACCTGGGCGGCATCGACGGCCTTCTGCACGTCACCGACATGAGCTGGAAGCGCGTCTCGCACCCGAGCCAGGTCCTGGCCGTGGGCGACACCGTCAAGGTGCAGATCGTCAAGATCAACCCGGACACCCAGCGCATCAGCCTCGGCATGAAGCAGCTGCAGTCCGATCCGTGGGACGGCGTCGAAGCCAAGTACCCGCCGGGGGCCAAGTACACGGGCCGCATCACCAACATCACCGACTACGGCGCCTTCGTGGAGCTGGAAGCCGGGGTCGAGGGCCTGGTCCACGTCTCGGAAATGTCCTGGACCAAGAAGAACGTCCACCCGGGCAAGATCGTCTCCACCAGCCAAGAGGTGGACGTGGTCGTGCTGGACGTCGACGCCTCCAAGCGCCGCATCTCGCTGGGCCTGAAGCAGGCCCAGGACAATCCGTGGGACGCCTTCGTGGCCGCCCATCCGATCGGCTCGACCGTCGAGGGCGAGGTCAAGAACGCCACCGAGTTCGGCCTGTTCATCGGCCTGGACAACGACATCGACGGCATGGTCCACCTGTCGGACCTCGACTGGAACGTCTCGGGCGAAGAGGCCATTCAGCGCTACCGCAAGGGCGAGATGGTCAAGGCCAAGGTGCTGGACGTCGACGTCGAGAAGGAGCGCGTCTCGCTCGGCATCAAGCAGCTGGGCGGCGATCCCGTGGGCGACGGCGACACCTACAAGAAGGGCCAAACCGTCACCGTGACCGTGACCGCCATCGAGACCGGCGGCGTCGAGGTCAAGTTCGGCGACGACACCGCCCCGGTCACAAGCTTCATCCGCAAGTCGGACCTGTCGCGCGACCGCAACGAGCAGCGCACCGAGCGCTTCTCGGTCGGCGACCGCGTCGACGCCATGATCACCACGGTGGACAAGGCCACGCGCCGCATCTCGGTGTCGATCAAGGCGCTGGAAATGAAGGACGAGCAGGAGGCGATCGAGCAGTTCGGCTCGTCGGACTCTGGCGCGTCGCTGGGCGACATCCTGGGCGCGGCCCTGCGCGAAAAGGCTGGCAAGGAGTGATCCTGACGGCTTGATCCTTTCAAGCCACTGATCCGGTGACGGAACTTGGGGCGGTCGGAGCAATCCGGCCGCCCTTTGTCTTTGGTTGCAGAATCCGTATGCGGTTTGGGCCGATTAACGCATTTTCCCGGCCAGTGAGCGCCGATCAGGCCTTTTTCGCCCGGCGAGCGAAGGCTAGGGTGGCCTTGCAACCCGGTTGACGTTGCACCCGTATTTGCTCTCCAGAGCGGGAAGGGCGGGGGCCTGACATGATCAAATCCGAGCTGATCGAGAAGCTGGCGGCGGAGAACACCCATCTGACCCACGCCGAGGTCGAGCGGGTCGTGAACGTCGTGCTGGGCCGCATGACCGAGGCCATGGCCGAAGGCGGCCGGGTCGAGCTGCGCGGCTTCGGCGCGTTTTCGGTGCGGTCGCGGCCGGCGCGGGCGGGACGTAATCCCCGCACCGGCGAAACCGTGGATGTGCCGGCGAAGTCCGTGCCCTTCTTCAAGAGCGGCAAGGAGCTGCGCGAGCGGCTGAACGCGGGCGGCGACGCCTGATGGGACTGCTGAGCGAGTTCAAGGAATTCGCGGCGCGGGGCAACGTCGTCGACCTGGCGGTCGGCGTCATCATCGGCGCGGCCTTCGGCAAGATCGTCACCAGCCTGGTCGAACAGGTGGTGATGCCGCCGATCGGTCTGGTGCTGGGCCGCGTCGATTTCTCGAATCTGAAGTGGGTGCTGGCGCCCGAGGATCCGGCGACGGAGGCGATCGAGGAGGTCGCCATCCAGTACGGCGCCTTCATCAACACCGTGATCCAGTTCCTGATCGTGGCCTTCGTGGTGTTCCTGCTCGTCAAGGCGATCAACAACCTGCGCCGCGCCGAGGCCGCCGCGCCCGACCCAGCGCCCGCAGCGCCGACGCCGACCGAGGCCCTGCTGGCCGAAATCCGCGATGAGCTGAGGAAGGGCAGGGATTAGGTTTCAGGTTCCAGGTTCGAGGGTCCGGCGCCGAGCATCCCAAGGACCACGACCTTGCCTCACCCGCACCGCTGTCACAGCCCAAGACCTCGAACCTCGAACCTGTCAGGCGGCCAGCGCGCCCGCGGCCGCCACAGGCACGGGCCTCAGGCACATCTGGTAGTCGCCGTCGAAAGGCGTCGGGGCCCACGTCTCGACGCCCTCGACGCCCGACTCGAACCGGACGTGGCAGTGGCCCCAGCCGCCCTCACGCTTGGCCGAGGCGGCGAGCGGGCCGAGCTGACGCAGCAGAACCTCGTTGACGACCTGGATGCGGACCTTGGCGGCGCCCAGGGCGCGGGCGTTGGCCAGTAGCGCCTGCATCAGGGCCGGAAACGCGCGCGGTTCGTCGCGCAGGGCGACGAGGTCGAGTATTTCCAGCACCGGCGGCTCGATGACGCTGGCCTTGGCCATCATGGCCATCGCATAGCCCGTGATCGCCTTGCCGCGATTGAAGGCGAGCACCAGCGGCTCGATCGTGCGGTCGGGGTCGGCGAGGCGCCAGCGCAGCGTCCCGGGACTGCGGTCGGCGACGATGCGGCCCTCGGCCCTGAACGCGTTCCAGAAGTCGCCATAGCGGGAGCGGTCGTTCAGGTCGGACAGGACCGCGACCCCGGCCGGCAGCGCGAGCGGACCGTGATCGATGAGGCGGCGGTTCAGGAAACGCTCGTGTCCCGGATCGACGAGACGAGGCGCGTGTCGGTCCACTTCTCGCCACAGGCGCCCGGCGGCGCAGGTGACGGTGTCCAGCCTCCATGCCAGCTTCAGGGCATGGGTGCGCATGGGCCATGGGTTCAGGCCGTAGCGAGGAAACAGCGGGCTGGACCGGGTGTTGGCGTTGAAGGTGTAGCGGGCGAACATCCCGGGCTGTTCGGCGAAGGCCCGCAGCAGCATTCGGCTGTGGCCTCGCGCCGGGGGCTGAACCACGATGGAATAGCCGCTGGTTCCAAACAGGACGTCGTCGCCGCGCCAGAACCTCTGGACCAGGTTGCCGGTGTAGCCGCGCGGTTCGCCCGCCTCATCAATCAGGAGCCAGCCGGCCGGGGCCTCGGTTTCGAACCGGGCGGGATGGTTGAGCAGCCAGCGCCAGCCCGCGTCAGAGCGGCGCGGCCAGCCGACGGAGGCGTGCAGCGCATTGAGAGCAGCGGCGTCCCGATCCTGCACAGGTCTGAGCGAAAACGGCATGGCGACGTTCCTGAACGGGACGGATCGTCCCTTCAGGCGGACCCCGTGCATCAGACGGGCCAGTTTGCCTATTTCCGGTTGTATCGCGGCGGATGCGGCAATGGGCCGCCGGAGGTCAGGACTTACGGAACAGGTACAGGCCGAAACCGAGGTAGGGACGGCCGAAATCGAAGGTGGCCTTGATCTGGTCGGCGCGCAACTTCAGCGCGTCCCAGCCGTCGACGCCGGGGTTGGCGTCCAGCCAGTCGCGAACGCGGCGGTCGGCGCCGCCGAAGAAGTCGTCCCAGACGTCCTGGGGAGAGATCTCGGCGGAGACGCACTCCATCCCGGCCGCCTTGGCGGCGACCTTCCAGCCCTCGTCCGTGGCGTAGATGCCGGACAGGCCGACGACCTGGCGCAAGGGGGCCGGCGCATCCGCGATCCAGGTCAGGTCGCCCCACAGGACGTAGCCGGGGCTGGCGAGCCGCGAGGCCAGGGTCTGGAACAGGCCGGCCGACGTCGTCACCTCCGGCCCGCCGATGCGGGTCGAGCCCATCGCCACCATCATGTCGGCAGGCGCGAGGACGTCGAGAATCTGGGGCGCCATGCCCCGAACCGGCGTCAGGCGATCCGCCAGCCCCTCGGCCCGCACCCGCTCGCCGATGTGGGACACCATCACCGGATCCCGCTCGATGGCGTGGACGTGATAGCCGAACCGGCGGGCCAGGGCCGCCGAGACGCCGCCCGTGCCCGCGCCGATATCGAGCACCTTGGCGCCCCCGGGCAGGCCGCTGCGCTCGGCCGCCGCCAGCACGGCCTCGATCGTCACGGGATTGGCGACCTGAAGGCCGACGTAGGCGATGTGATGGTAATCGGGAGCCATGCTCTGCTTGTAGCGAGCGGCCACGTCGCTGCATTGAGAAAGTGCTTTACATTGCAAAGCACATGGGCGATAGAGCCTGCATCCGCGACGCGATCGTGTTCGACGCGCGCGAAGACAAAGGAGTGTTCCGGTGAGCGACACGCGAGACGAAATGACCGACATCGCCTGGCTGAGGGGCTTGGCCGAGGAAGGGGCCAAGGCGCCGATCAAGGGGGCCTCCATCTTGTTCGCGGCGGGCCTGATTTTTGGAACGGCGAGCGTGGCCCACTGGCTGATCGCCACGGACATCGTGGCTGTCGCTCCAGAGGCCTATGGCGCGATGTGGGGCGGGACCGCCTTGGTGTTCTTGGGGACGCTCTTCGTTCTGATCGGACGGCTGAAGCGTGAGGGCGGGGTCGAGACGGCCGCCAACCGGGCCTTCGGCATCGTCTGGAGCGCGCTGGGATGGGGCATCTTCAGCCTGTTCCTGTCGCTGATCGTCAGCGACCTGACCCGCGCCGGACAATCGGACCTGGCGGAGTGGTCGCTGATCATCCCCTCGATCATCATGGCCTTCTATGGCGTCGGCTGGGCGGTGACGGCGACGATGACTCGGTCGAAGTCGCTGTGGACCCTCGCGCTGGCGTCCTTCGCCGCGGCTCCTGCGCTGGCCGTGCTGTCGGGCACCAGCTGGCAGTACCTGGCCTATGCCGGGGCGCTGTACGGCCTGATGGCCCTGCCGGGCTTCCTGATCATGCGGTCGGCGAAGGCCTGAAGATGCCGGACGATTTCGACATCGGCCGCATCGACGACGTCATCCACGGGCGGATGCGGCTGGGCATCATGGCGACCTTGTCGGGGGTGGAGAGCGCGGACTTCGCCACGCTGAAGGCCCGGCTTCAGGCGACAGACGGGAACCTGTCTGTGCACCTAAGAAAGCTGGAAGAGGCGGGCTTCGTCACAGTGACCAAGCGGTTCGTGGGGCGAAAACCCCTGACCGAGGCCTCGATGACGGACGCGGGACGCAAGGCCTTCGTCGCCTACCTCGACGCCATGGCCGGACTGGTCCAGCCGCGCTGATCGGTCCCCCTCGCCCGCCGTCCGCGCCGCCCCTATAGGGAAGGCATGGCCAGCCGCATCCACGCCTTCGACGCGCTCGACAACTTCCGGGACTATGGCGATTACGCCACGGCGGCGGGGGGGCAAGTGCGGCGGGGCAGGCTGTACCGCTCGGCGCACCACGCGGGGGTCAGCGAGACGGATCTGGAGCGGCTGGCGGCGATCGACTTCGGCGTGGTGATCGACCTGAGGCGACCGATCGAGCGACGTCGCCAGCCCTCGAAGCGACCCACGAACTTCACCGGCCTGGTGATCGAGAGCGACCTGGACGAGGTCGGCGAGGCCCCGCACATCACCTTCCTGAAGACCGCCGACCTGACGCCCGACAGCGGGCGGCGGTTCATGACGGCGACCTATCGCGAGCTGCCGTTCGCGCCGGCGCATCTGGACCTGTTTTCGCGCTACTTCCACGCTCTGGCCGAGAGCGAGCGCCCGGTGCTGATCCACTGCGCGGCGGGCAAGGACCGGACCGGAATGCTGGCGGCCCTGACGCACCACCTGCTGGGCGTGTCCGAGGACGACCTGATGCAGGACTACCTCCTGACCAATACGGCGGTGGATCTGGAGGCGCGGGCGCCGGGCATCGCCGAGCAGCTGAAGGCTTTCACAGGGCGGACGGCGTCGCATGACGCCGTTGTGGCCTTCATGGGGGTGGAGGCGGCCTATCTGCACGCGGCCATCGCTGCCGTGATCGAAAGGCACGGGTCGGTCGACGCCTATCTGGAACAGGCGCTCGGCGTGGACGCTGCGTTGCGCGACCGGATCGCGGAGCGGCTGGCGGCGTGAGCGGCACGGCGCGGACGCCTCTGCCGTGGGTCGAGCCTTTGGAGGTCGCGGCCGGGCTGAAGGACCAGGACGGTCTGCTCTGCCTGCTGTCCGACGGTGGACCGGCCGGGCGATACTCATTCGTCGCGGCCGGGCCCGAGGATGTGCGGATCGCCCCGCTCGGGCCGGAGGGCCTGGCCGACGCCTTCGCTGATCTCGACAATGGTCATCGGGTCGCCCTGGTCGCCTACGATGGGGGGGCGCGTCCGGCGACGGGGCGGCGTGACACGGTCTGGCCGGACCTGATCTTGGCCCGGTACCCGACGGTCCTTGTCTTCGACCACGTCGAGCGGACGGTTGTCTCGGTCGGAAACGCAGACATGGCCGAAGCCTGGCTCAGGGGCGCTCGACCCGTCTCCCCGGCGGAACCACCCGCCGAGACCTGGACGGCCGAAGCCGGCGGCCCGGACTACGAAGCGGCCGTGGCCGATGTCGTGGCGCGCATCGGCGACGGCGAGCTGTTCCAGGCCAATATCGCGCGCAGCTGGTCCGGCGCGCTGCGGCCACACGCCGATGTATTCGACCTGTTCGTCCGGCTGGCGGCCGGGGCCGCGCCCTATGGGGCTTACTGGCGGATGGGGGAGCGGGCGCTGGTGTCGAACTCGCCCGAGTTGTTCCTGACCTTCGATCCCGACAGCCGCCGGATCGAGACCCGGCCGATCAAGGGCACCCGCCCTCGTTCCGCCGATCCGGCGGAGGATGCGGCCCAGGCGGCGGAGTTGATCTCCAGCGAGAAGGACCGCGCCGAGAACCTGATGATCGTCGACCTGATGAGGAACGACCTGGCGCGGGTGTCGGAGGCGGCAAGCGTCGCGGTCGAACGTCTGTTCGAGCTGGAGAGCTTCGCCACCGTGCATCATCTGGTATCGACGGTGACCGCTCGGGCGAGGGGCGATATTGGAATCGGCGAGATCCTTCAGGCCGCCTTTCCGCCAGGATCGATCACCGGCGCGCCCAAGCATCAGGCCATGAAGGTCATCGCCGACCACGAGCCGCCGCGGGGCCCGTGGTGCGGCAGCCTGGTGCATGTCGACGGTGTCGGCCGGATGACGGCCTCGGTCCTGATCCGGACGATCGCCCTGTGGCGGGACGAGGGGCGATGGCGGTTCCGCACCCAGGCGGGCGCGGGCATCACGGCGGGCAGCGATCCGAAGGAGGAACTGGCGGAAACCGAGGCCAAGATCGCGGCGATCCGGGCCGCCTTGATCGGCTAGCAGTCGCCGCAGGGGATCCGGTCGGTCAGGCGCGGACGCAGATAATGCCGCCCGCCGAAGTTGGTCACGCCCGGCAGCAGGCGGCCGATGGGCGATTCATAGACGTACCGGCTCTCGCCCATGATGATGGTCTCGCCGTTGGCGATCAGGCCCGCGGGCACCGTCTGCACCCCGGACAGGCCTGTCATGCCGCGACCCCGGCTCCAGTCGACGCGGGCGATGCCGTCGGTCCCGCGCGTGATGCTGGTCACGCGGAGCTGCAGAGGGGCTTCTGGGAATGGACGCATGATCAGCGAGCCGACGTCCATGATGGCGTCGATCTCGGCTCGCGTCGTGGTCGGGGCGCGCGCCACCATGTCTGCGACCTGTGACGTCGTGTGCTGCGCCCGCTTCTGGGCCATATAGGCCTGGCAGAACTCGGCCAGGCCGAAATAGCAGGCGATGAGGGGCGGGACCACGAGGGCGAACTCCACCGCCGCCACGCCGCGCGCGTCGCGCAGGAAGCGGGTGCAGAAGTCCATCGCGGCACAAAAGGGCCGGATCATCAGAAGGGCTCGTTCCGAAAAGCGGTGGTGACCTGGATCACGGCGTCGCCTGAATCCAGACGGGTCAAGGCGCGTGAGAGCATGGGGGTGAAGACGGGCTGCTGGTACCAGACGCGGACCAGCATGAGGTCGCCCGCGTCGCCGGGGTCGAAGTCCGTCTGGTCCGGGTCGAACTCGCCGTCGACGATCGGGTCGGGTGGGTTGGGGTCGCGGAACTGGGGAATGGGACGGACGTCGACGACGGCCCGCTCGCCGCAATCGCCCTCGAAGACGCTCATGTTTTCGCACATGGCCGCGCGGAACTGGGCGGGCGATATGGCCCCGGCCTGGGCCTGGCCGGTACGCACCAGGCGCGTCGCCTGCTGCACGGCCGCCTCCAGGGTGGAGTCCACCAGGAAGATGACGCCGAGCTCCAGCACAGCGAAGATCACGAAGAAGAACGGCAGGGCGACGATGGCGAACTCGACCGCGGCCGCGCCTTCGCGGCGCCGCCGACGGCGGATCAGATTCAGGAGAGGAGGACGCCGCGTCATGGGTGGGTCGTCCCGATCAGGGCGTGGGCGTGGCGGCCGGGCCGGTGTTGCGCACGGACGGCGCGCACGAGGCGGCGCAGGCCATCTCGGTGGCCTGGGCTCCGCGCCAGACGCGCACGGAGCCGGTCGAACCGCCGGTGACGACGACCTCGCCCTGATAAAGAGTACGGCCCAGCGCATCGACGGCGACGACTTCGGTGACGCCGTAGCCTTTGCCGGTGACGAACAGGGTGCTGGCGTCGACGACGGTCACGTCGGCGATGTCAGGGTTGCCGACGATCACGGACGCAGCGGCTCCGCGCAGGCTGATCCGGCTGGAGCGGTCGATTTCGACGTTGAGGGACTGGGCCTGGGCGACGCCGGCCGCGCTCAGAAGGGCGGCAGCGGCCAGGGCCGACAGGGTTCGGGCGGGAAATCCGGCCATGGGCGAGTCCTTAGGTTCTTCACGCAGGCGCACGAGGCGAGCCCGAAGGATCGGCTGGAAACCTCTACAAATCCTGAAACCCGCCCGCGTCGACAACAGGTCGCTAACTGCGGTTAACGACCGGTCAATAAGCGAAGCTCGAAATACTTGTACAAGGCGATGCGATATTGCCATCGGCCTTGGCTTTGCCGGGGGCTATTTGACTGCGATCAAAGTTTTCAAGGTGAATTTCGCAGTAACCATGCCCTCTGACGCAGCCTTAACCGATACGGGTGCATGGTCACCCTGCGTTTGGGGGACAAGCGGGCGACCGGAGCCTCCCAGCCATCGTTGCTCGCTTAGCCAAGTTTTACCTGAGAGGAAGTCACATGACCCAGTTCATCAAGAAGTTCGTCAAGGACGAGTCGGGCGCCACCGCCATCGAGTACGGCCTGATCGCCGCCCTGATCGCGGTCCTGATCATCACCGCCGTCGGCCTGGTCGGCACGCGCCTTGAGGCCGTGTTCAACGCCATCGCCGGCGCCCTGCAGATCTAAGCAGAAGCGTCAGTCTTGAAGCCGGGGGGCCGGAGCGGAAACGCTCCGGCCCTTTTGCTTTGTTGCGCGCTAACGCTCGGCTCGCGGAGCCTCGCTGCTTGAGCGCATTCTTGGGCGCCACCGCTCGCGACGCGGTCTCTCGCTGCTTGAGCGCCAGTTGGTGATGCTGCTGTTCGCCGCGCGGCGGCTCACGGCTTGAGCGCGGAATGCGGCGAACCTGGCCTTAACGGTCGCCGTGGCAGGGTGACGGCATGGAACTGCTGACCTCGCTCCTGCTCGCGCCGCTTCCGGTCCTCGTCGTGATCGCGGCCTTGACCGATCTGACGCGGATGAAGATCCCGAACTGGATCTCGGCCTCCCTGATCGTGACTTTTTTTCCGGCCGCCTTCGCGGCCGGCCTGAGCCCGGTCGAAGTGGCCATGCACGTGGCCGTCGGCCTGCTGGTGCTGGTCGCCGGCGTGGGCCTGTTCGCCGTGCGCATCGTCGGCGGCGGCGACGCCAAGTTGATGGCGGCGGCGGGGCTCTGGCTGGGGACCGCCGCGCTGACGCCCTTTCTGATCTGGACCGCGATTCTGGGCGGTGTTTTCAGCCTGGTGCTGATCCTGGGGCGCAGCCTGGCGCAGCCCTATATGGCCGGAGCCCCGGCCTGGGTCTCGACCCTGTTCCGGCCCAAAGGGGACATTCCCTATGGCGTCGCCATCTGCGGCGGCGTGCTTCTGGCCTATCCGTCGAGCGCCCTGATCGCGCAGGCTTTCGGTGGCTGACCGCGCTCAAGCAGTGAGGTTCCGCGAGCCGAGCGGTAGCGCCAGTATCCGGCTTAGGTCGGCGTTAACCCGCGCCCGGCATGGTCGTTAACGGTAGACCTCGCACGCCCTGAGTCGCGTGCGTCCGGTCGCGCCGGAGACCGTTTGATGAAGCCCGCACGCATCGCCGTCATCTGTATCGCCGCCGTCTCGGCCATCGGCCTGGCGCTCGTCGTGCGCGCCATGGGCTCGTCGTCCGGCGAGGCCGTCGCCACCGCGTCTGCAGAGCCCGCCGCGCCCATGGCCAAGGTTCTGGTCGCGGCCCGCGACCTGGCCCCCGGCCAGAGGCTGACCGACGCCGACCTGGAGTGGAAGGACTGGCCCGCCGGGGAGGTCAATCCCGCCTTCATCACCGACGGTTCGGTGCCCGTGCCCCAGCCCGCCGCCGAAGAAGGCGCTGAGGAGAAGGCTGAAGACGCCGCCGCTGACGAAGAAGGCACAGTGGCCCGCGTCACCCGCGCCACTACGGAGCTTGTCACGGGCGGCGCCGAGGCGGACTACTATGGTTCGGTCGTGCGCGAACCTATTCTGGCCGGAGAGCCCATCGTCGCGCGCAAGATCGTTCGCGCCGGCGACAGCGGCTACATGGCCGCCTATCTGGAGCCCGGCATGCGGGCCATGTCGATCGGTGTCTCGGTGGAGACAGCGGCCGGCGGCTTCATTCTGCCCGGTGACCGAGTCGATGTCCTCGTGACCGTCGAGCTGCAGGACACCGGCGGCGAGGGCGGCGGCCAGACCCGCTATGCCTCCTCGACCGTGCTGCAGAACGTGAAGGTTCTGGCGGTCGATCAGTCGACCCGCGCAGAGGATGACCAGCAGGCCGTCGTCGGCGCCACCGCGACCCTGGAGGTCGCCCCGGTCGACGCCGAGGCCCTGGCGCTGGCCAAGGCGGCCGGCACCCTGTCGCTCGTGCTGCGCTCCTATGCCGATACCGCCGGTCCGTCCGGCCGCGTCCAGCCCCTGCCTCGCGCCCGCTCCGCCACGCCGGAGACCCGGACCGTCACGGTTCACCGGGCCGGCGAAACCGAAACGGTGACCGTCCAATGAGGACGCCCATGACCCCTTCGATGAAGCCCCTGGTCGCCCTGACCTGCGCGATCCTGACGGCGGCGGCGCCGATCGCCACGCCGGCTCTGGCCCAGAGCTATGGCGCCAGCCAGACGGTGGCGGCCGGATCCGGTCCGCGCCTGATCAACCTGCCGCGCGGCACCTCTTTCGCCGTCGACCTTCCGGCCGATGCCCGCGATGTGATCGTGTCCAACCCGGCGGTCGCCGAGGCCAATGTCCATTCGCCGCGCCGCATCACCGTCATCGGCATCGCGCCCGGCGAGACCGACGCGGTCTTCCTGGACGCCGCCGGGCGGTCGATCCTGACGCTGCGCGTGCGCGTCGACGCAGGCGTGTCGGCGCTCCAGGATACGCTCGTCCGCGTCGCCCCGGGCTCCCAGGTGCGGGCCGAAGCCGTCAACGACAGCATCATCCTGACCGGCATGGTCACCAGCGCGGCGGAATCCGAACGGGTCGCCCAGGTGGCCCGCGCCTTTGTGTCTGCACCGGAAAAGGTGCTGAACCTGACGACCATCGCCGGATCGGACCAAGTGACGCTTCGGGTCCGCATCGTCGAGGTGCAGAGGAACGCCATCAAGCAGCTGGGGTTCGATACCGAGGCCGTCCTGCGTCAGGTCGGCAATACCCAATTCCTGCTGGGCCAGACCGCCAGCTTCGGCATCAACGGCACCTTCCTGGGCGGGCTTGGTCTGGGCACATCGCGCGACACCACCCAGAACTTCCAGCTCGAGCGGCCGTGCGGCCCCGGCTTTCCGGACGGGACCCTGTGCCCCTTCACCGTTCGCGGCCCGGACGACGCTTCCAACTGGGACACGGCCCAGCCCGGGACCGGCCCGGGGTCCAACGGCCTGAACCGCGGCGAAGCGACGGTGCGCGCCTTCGAACGGGTCGGACTGCTGCGCACTTTGGCCGAACCGAACCTGACCTCGGTGAACGGCGAGGCGGCCAGTTTCCTGGCCGGGGGCGAGTTCCCGGTGCCGACCGGCCGCGACCGCGACGGCAACGTCACCATCGAGTTCAAGCCCTATGGCGTCAGCCTGGCCTTTCGTCCCATCGTGCTGTCGGAAGGCCGGATTTCGCTTCAGATCAAGGCCGAGGTCTCGGAGCTGACCCAGACGGGGGGCATCACCCTGGGGGCCGGGTCCGACAATCCGCTCAACATCGCGGGGCTGAACGTCCGCCGCGTGGAGAATACGGTGGAACTGCCGTCGGGCGGCTCGATGATGATCGCCGGCCTGTTGCAAGAGAGCACCCGCCAGGCCATCGACAGCTTCCCCGGCCTGGGCGCCTTGCCGGTTCTGGGTCAGCTGTTCCGCTCGCGCGATTACCTGTCGGGCGAGACCGAGCTGGTCGTCATCGTCGAGCCCTTCATCGTCGCCCCGACATCGCGCGATCAGATGCAGACGCCCGCCGACGGCCTGCGCATCGCCCATGACGCCCAGACCATCTTCTTCGGCCAGCTGAACCAGGCCTATGGCTCTCCGGCGCCGGGCGCGCCTACCGCGCCCGCCTGGTCCGGTCCGGTCGGCTATGTGATCGAGTGAGCGCCATGATGATCCGCACCCTGACCATCGCCGCCGTTTCCGCGCTGGCCGTCTCGGCCTGCATGGGCCTTCCGGCCGAAGGAACCGGTCCCCAGCCGCTGACGCCGACGTCGCGGTACGCGCTCGCGGTCGAGCCGGGCGTGGAGCGGATCGCGCTGGCGGTCCATGAAGCGGGCCCGTCGGCCAACCAGAGCCGTGCGCTGCAGGATTTCGCCTATCGCTTCTCGGCCGAGGGCGCGCCGGTCCTGCGGGTCGAGACGCCGTCGGGCGACGACCCGGTGTCCAGCGAGATGGCCTGGAGCATCCGCAATGCGCTGGAGGGCCTGGGCGTGCCCGGTCATCAGGTGCAGGTCGTGACCTACGTCGCGCCCGATCCCCGGGCGCCCGTGCTGGTCGGCTTCGACACAGTGCGCGCGGCCATTCCGCGCTGCGGCACCACCTGGACCAATCTGGCGCGGACGGGCTCGAACGCCGGCAGCGCCAACTTCGGCTGTGCCGTCAACGCCAATCTGGCGGCCCAGATCGCCAATCCGCGCGACATCGTCACGCCGCGCACCATGACCCCGCCCGACGCCGGACGTCGCGCGGTCGTGCTCGATAGATACCGCCGCGGAGAACAGACGGCGGCCGCCATCGAAAGCCTGCTCGAGAACGGACAGGTTTCGGATGCCGTGGACTGACGGTCGATGACCAATGCGTACGCTTCGCGCCCCTATGACGCCCTGGACGACGAGTTCGACGCCGAACTCGACGTCGTGCCCCAGGCCGCCCCGCCCGTAGAGGCCGGCGACATCAACCCGCGCGAGCCGCTACAGTTCACGGCCCCGGGCGTATACGATCCGAACGCAGCCGTCGCGCCGGGCGGCGCCGTGGTGGCGCATCCCGCCGGCCTGCCGGTGACGCAGGGCGGCCTGCCCGTGGGCGCCGGCTACAACCCCGTGGGCGATCTGGTCGCGGGCGCGACCGCCGCCATCCAGCCGCACGCCATGTCCGCGGGGCTGCAGAACGAAGTCACCATTCCGCGCATCGCCATCCACGTCTTCGCCGAGCGGCAGGACACGCTCGCGGCTTCGGAGAGGGCGGGTCAGGACCGCCGCATGGCGCGGGCCACGACCCAGATTCGGGTCGGCGGCATCCCGGCCGCCGTCGACGCCTATAATCAGGAGCCGACGCCGCCCCTGATCATCGTCGAATGCATGCAGGACCCGGGCGCGCTGCTGTGGCAGGTGGATCGCCTGGCCGAGGTCTGCGACGCGGGCACCAAGGTCATCGTCATCGGCGCGACCAACGACATCATCCTGTTCCGGGAACTGATGAAGCGCGGCGTCAGCGAGTATCTCGTCGCCCCGATCCAGCCCTTGCAGCTGATCGCCGCGATCGGCGGGCTGTTCTCCGACCCGGCCCAGCCGTTCGTCGGACGCTCCATCGCCTTCGTGGGCGCGCGGGGCGGATCGGGGGCGTCGTCGGTGGCGCACAATACCGCCTATGCGATGTCGGAGAAGATCGGCGCCAACACCGTCATCGTCGACTACGACCTGCCGTTCGGCACGGCCGGGCTGGATTTCAATCAGGACCCGCTGAACGGCGTGGCCGACGCGCTGGGTCAACCCGACCGTCTGGACCCGGTGCTGCTGGACCGGATGATGGTCCGCTGCACGGACAAGCTGAGCCTGTTCGCCGCGCCCGCGACGCTGGACAACGACTGGGAGATCAGCGCCGAGGCCTTCGAGGAGGTCACGACCCAGATCCGGGGCACGGCGCCGTTCGTGGTTCTGGACCTGCCGCACATCTGGTCGGGCTGGATGCGCCGCACCCTGATCGCCGCCGACGAGGTGGTGGTGGTGGCCACGCCCGACCTGGCCTCGCTCCGCAACGCCAAGAACATGATCGACCTGATCCGATCGGGTCGACCGAACGACGCGCCGCCCCGTCTGGTGCTCAATCAGGTCGGGGTGCCGGGACGACCGGAAATCTCGGCCAAGGACTTTGGGGCCGCGCTGGGGGTGCATCCCAGCCTGTCGATCCCGTTCGACGCCAAGCTGTTCGGGGCGGCGGCCAACAACGGCCAGATGATCCTGGACGCGGCGGCCAAGTCCAAGGCGGCCGAGGCCTTCCAGCTGCTGGCCCAGATCGTCTCGCGCCGCGAACTGCCCGCGCTGGCCGCGCCCGGCAAGGCCCCCAAGGGCGAGTCCAAGTCCCTGTTCTCCGGCCTGTTCAAGAAGAAGATCTGATCCGTGTTCGGCAAGCGCACAGGTTCGCCCGGCGTCGCGACGGCCCCCCCGCCGCCCCAGCCCGCGCCCATGCCCGAACCCGCGGCCGCCTTCGACCAGGCCGCCGCTTCGCCCCAGCCCCAGCAGGGCCACCAGACCCAGGCCTTCGGCTTTTCGGCCGAGGGCATCGCGCCCCAGGCTGGCCTGGCCGCCCAACCTCGGCCCGGTCCGGCCGCCGGAGCCTCCGCCGGCGTGGACCGCCTCGACGCCCTGGCCGCAAAGCCCAAGCCGAAGCCCCAGCCTCAGGCCTCGACCGGCCCCGGTCCCAAGGCCACGCCCGGCTTCGAGCAGCTGAAGAAGGCCCAGGCCGTCGCCGAGATCGTCCGGGAGCAGAGCGACTACTACCACGCCACCAAGACGACGATCTTCAACGCCCTGATGAACACGATCGACCTGGCCCAGCTGGCCCAGCTCGATCCCAAGGCGGCGGCCGAGGAGATCCGCGACATCGTCGCCGAGCTGGTGGCGATCAAGAACGTCTCCATGTCGGTGGCCGAGCAGGAGCACCTGGTCCAGGACATCGTCAACGACGTGCTGGGCTATGGCCCGCTGGAGCCTCTGCTGAGCCGCGACGACATCGCCGACATCATGGTCAACGGCGCCGGACGGGTCTTCATCGAAGTGGGCGGCAAGGTCCAGCTGACAAACGTCCGCTTCCGCGACAACGCCCAGCTGATGAACATCTGCCAGCGGATCGTGTCGCAGGTCGGCCGCCGCGTGGACGAGAGCTCCCCGATCTGCGACGCCCGCCTGCCGGACGGGTCCCGCGTCAACGTCATCGCCCCGCCGCTCGCGATCGACGGCGCGACCCTGACGATCCGGAAGTTCAAGAAAGACAAGCTGACCATGCGCAACCTGGTGGAGTACAACTCCATCAGCCCGGAAGGCGCGCGGGTCCTGGGCGTCATCGGCGCCTGCCGATGCAACGTGGTCATCTCGGGCGGCACCGGCTCGGGCAAGACGACCCTTCTCAACACCATGACCGCCTTCATCGACCCGACCGAGCGGGTCATCACCTGCGAGGACGCGGCCGAACTGCAGCTGCAGCAGCCGCATGTCGTCCGTCTGGAGACGCGGCCGCCGAACCTGGAAGGCCAGGGCATGATCACCATGCGCGACCTGGTGAAGAACTGTCTGCGGATGCGCCCCGAACGGATCATCGTCGGCGAGGTGCGCGGACCCGAGGCCTTCGACCTGCTCCAGGCCATGAACACCGGCCACGACGGCTCCATGGGCACGCTGCACGCCAACAGCCCGCGCGAAGCCATCAGCCGGATGGAATCCATGATCACCATGGGCGGCTACGGCCTGCCGTCCAAGACCATCCGTGAAATGATCGTGGGCTCGGTCGACGTCATCATCCAGGCCGCGCGCCTGCGCGACGGCTCGCGCCGCATCACCCATGTGACCGAGGTCGTGGGTCTGGAAGGCGATGTGATCGTCACCCAGGACCTGTTCGTCTACGAGATCACCGGCGAGGACGAGAACGGCAAGATCGTCGGGCGCCACCGCTCGACCGGCATCGCCCGTCCCCGCTTCTGGGACCGCGCCCGCTACTACGGGCTGGAGCGTGAGCTGGCCGAAGCGCTGGACGCGGCGGAGTAGGGGCCGTGCTGGAAGTTCTCGCCGCCGTCCTGGCCTTCATCACCATCGGCGGGCTCGGCTGGGTCTTCGTCGGCGGCGACGACAGCTCCGCACAGGCGGTGAAGCGCGCCGAGGCCATGGGTCTGGGTCAGACCAAGGCCGCCCGCGCCAAGGCGGCCAAGGCCGAAGCCAATACGCCCGAGGCGCGCCGCAAGGCGATCGAGAGCCAGCTGAAGGAAGCCGAGCGCAAGGAGCGCAAGGCCCGCATGACCATCGCGGCGCGCCTGAAGCACGCGGGTCTCGGCATCAGCGTACGGACCTTCTGGCTGATCAGCGCCGGGCTGGGGATCGTCGCGGCCCTGGTCGCCCTGGTTTTCGGCCTGCACATCCTGGTGGCGCTGGGTGCGGGCGTGGCGGCGGGTCTGGGCCTGCCGCGCTGGGTCGTGGGCTTCGTCGCCTCCGGGCGGATGAAGAAGTTCGGCCTGGAGTTCCCCAATGCGGTGGACGTCATCGTGCGCGGCATCAAGTCGGGTCTACCGGTCCACGACTGCTTCAAGATCATCGCCAAGGAGAGCCCCGCGCCGCTGGGCCCGGAGTTCCAGACTCTGGTCGAGGGCCTTGGCGTCGGCCTGACCCTGGCTCAGGCGCTTGAGAAGATGTACGAGCGCATCCCGACGCCAGAACTGAAGTTCTTCACCATCGTCATCGCCATCCAGCAGAAGACCGGCGGCAATCTGGCCGAGGCGCTGGGCAACCTGTCGCATGTCCTCCGGGCCCGGAGGATGATGCGCGAGAAGGTCAAGGCCCTGTCGTCCGAGGCGCTCGCATCCGCCGGCATCATCGGCTCGCTGCCGCCGGTCGTGATGGCGCTCGTGGGACTGACGACGCCGGCCTACATGGCGCTGATGTTCACCGATGTCCGGGGACAGATCATGCTGCTCGGTTCGGCGGTCTGGATGGGCTGCGGCATCTTCGTGATGAAGCGCATGATCTCGTTCAAGATCTAGGGGCGGGGCATGGGCATCATCGAAGCCATCGTCGAACCCCGGAACCTGCTCAGCATCGGCGTGGGCGTGCTGGTGTTCGCCACCATCCTGACGCTGATGAGCTCCATGACCGGCGGGGTCGAGCTGAACAAGCGGATGCAGTCGGTCTCGACGCGGCGCGACGAACTGAAGCGCAAGTCGCGCGCCGCCATCGCCGGCGGCCAGGGCGGGCTGCGCCACACCGACGACGGCTTCAAGAAGAAGATCGTCGAGCAGCTGAATCTGTCCAAGCTGCTGGAGGACCCCAAGGTCGCCGAGCAGATGATCCAGGCGGGCTTCCGCGGGCCCAAGCCGGTCACGACCTTCTACTTCTTCCGCTTCGCCACGCCGATCTTCTTCCTGCTGTTCAGCGCGTTTTATCTGTTCTTCATCAACGACTTCGGCCTCCCGCCGATCACCAAGTTGCCGATGATCATGGGCGCGACCGTGCTCGGCTTCTATGGACCCAACGTCTATCTGCAGAACCGCATCACCAAGCGGCGCCAGTCCATCATGCTGGGCTTTCCCGATGCGCTGGACCTGCTGCTGATCTGCGTGGAATCGGGGATGTCGATCGAGGCGGCGATCGTGAAGGTCAGCCAGGAGATCGGCACGACCTCGGTCGAACTGGCCGAGGAGCTGGCGCTGCTGTCGGCCGAGCTGAGCTATCTGCCGGACCGGCGCATGGCCTATGACGGCCTGGCCAAGCGCACCAACCATCCGGGCGTGCGGGCCGTGGCCACAGCCATGGTTCAGGCCGAACAGTACGGCACGCCTCTGGCCACCGCGCTCCGCACCATGGCCAAGGAGAACCGCGAGCTTCGTCTGTCGGCGGCCGAGAAGAAGGCGGCGGCCCTGCCGGCCCAGCTGACGGTGCCGATGATCCTGTTCTTCCTGCCCGTGCTGTTCGTCGTGATCCTGGGTCCGGCGATCATCCAGATCCAGGATCAGATGAAGACCCGCGACGGGCAGCAGGCAACGGCCCCGCAGGCCGAATAGAGCCTCAACCCGCTTCGGCGTGGGCCTTCAGGTTCTCGTTCACGGCCTCGCAGGCGGCGCGCAGCTTCGGCCTGTGTTTGTCGTGGAAGCCTTCGCCGCGAAAGCCGGAGAAGACGTAACCATTCGAGACAATGCAGCTCTGCGGCTGCAACTGCTCGATCTCGAAGTAGCGGGTGACGTTGAACAGGAAGCCGCGCTTTTCGGCCAGGACGAGCTGGCGTTCTGGCGTCCACTCCACGACGCCCAGGGTGGTGCGGCGCTCGCCCAACTCGGGGATGGTCTCGGTCAGGGTCAGGCTGCCGCCGAAGCCGATGCGGCCCTCGACCTGGGTCTCCACCGGGTTCCAGCGGTCCCAATACGACAGGTCCGCGATCAGCGCCCAAATGCGTTCGGCGCTGGTCTGGATGCCGATCCGCTTTTCGATCTTGAACGGGTTCATGGGGGCGATGTCGCAAGCACCGGGGCCGGACGCAAGCGCGGGCGTTCGTCGCGGTCTCAGCGGTTGCCTTCCGGCCCGGGCTGGGACGCGGGCGGGGTCTCGGACGCGGGCGTATCGACCAGGTCGGGGTGCGGGTCGCGGCGCAGCGTCGGGCTGAGCAACGCCATCGCCGTCGCGCACGCCAGCAACACGGCGTTGGCGCCGAACGGCGCGGCCTCGCCGAGGCCATAGAGCGCCACGCCTGCGACCGGAGGCACGAGAAAGCTGAGGCCCGCCAGGGACATCATCAGGCCCGCGACGGCGCCCTGCTCGCCGGGGCCGACCGCGAGTGAAGACCCCGCGGTGAAGCCCGGCCGGGCGAAGCCGACGCCCATCGACACCACGGCGTATCCGACCACGACGCCGAAATAGCCGGGCGCGACCATGCTGAGCAGATTGCCCGCCAAGGCCAGACCCGCGCCCCACCGCATCAGGGCCAGCGGCTGCATCTTCAGCAGCGGGATCAGGCCCCACTGGACCATCAGGGTCGCGGCGGCGCCGGCGAACATGGCCACGCCGATGAAGGCCTGGGCCTGAGCGGCCGGCAGGCCGGTCTCGGCCATCTCGTCGATGATGTGGAAGCCGAGCACGGCGATATTCACAGCCTGGGCGCTGGTGACCAGAAGGCCGTAGAGGAGGAAGTCGCGAACGCGCGGGTCGCGCCAGAGACCCTTGCTGTCGCCGCGCACCGTCGGCTGGCGCACGACGTCGCCCGACGGCAACCGCTTCCAGACGACGACCAGCACGACCAGGCCGACCAAGGCGAAGGCGTACATCGGCCCGGCGAGGCCGACGATGGGCAGGACGAGGAAGGGCGACAGCACCGGCCCGATCACGGTGCCCAGACCCTGCGCAGAGGCCAGCAGCGACATGGCCTGGGTGCGCTCCTCCGGGCTGGTGCGGTCCGCGACATAGGCCTGGGAGGCGATGGGCGCGGCCGACCCCAGCACGCCATAGACGGTGCGCGCGACGGCCATCAGGACGAAGGCGGTGATCGGGGCCAGCCACCCTTCCAGGCCAAAGGTCGCCCCCAGTCCGAACCCCGCCATCGACACGACGAACCCCGTCAGACCGATCAGGATGACGTTCTTGCGTCCCGCCCGGTCCGACAGCCGCGCCCAGAACGGCGAGGCCACCGTCCACATCAGGGCCGAGATGGCGAAGGCGGCGGCCACAAGCGTATCCGCCAACCCGAACGTCCGCCCGATGTTCGGCAGCACCGACTGCAGCCCCATGTTCCCCGCCGCCGCGATCAGGCTGACGACAAACAGGATCACGAAGGCGGGCGAGGTCGGGGACATGACCTGCCTTACCCCAATCCCGCCTGAGGGTCAGTCCTCGCCGACCACCGTCAGGGTGGGCTTGAGCCGTCGCCCGTCGTCGAGCCCCAGCCGCGCCTTGACCTCGAACAGGTCGGCCCCTGCCGGCACGATCAGCAGCTGCTTGGGCTCGGCGGCGTTGACTGCAACCACCGCCTTCTTGGGGCAGATGTCGAAGCAGCCGGTCTCGATCACCGCCAGTTCGGCCTTCCTGCCCTTCCCGTCGCCGGGCCGGAGATACTTCTTCAGGGCCTTCTTGAGCGACTTGTCGCCGTCCGGACCGAAGCCGCCGTCTAGCTTCCTCTGGCACTTCTTGCAGACCAGAACGACGTCCTTCCAGCGGGTCTTGGTCGTCTTGATCGCCATGGGCGACAGATCGGCTGCGTCGCCCCGATCCGCAAGCCGCTTGCGTCCGTTCAAGGCGTCTGACCATCATCGCGCATCGCTTTCAGGGGCTGTTTTTCCATGATCCGCACCGCCACCCTCGCCGCCGTTTTGACGCTGGCGGCCGCGCCCGCCTTCGCCCAGGTCACCACCGACGAGGTGCGAACGGCGGCCGACGGCGTGAACGCCGATGTCGTCGCCTGGCGGCGTCACCTGCACCAGAATCCGGAGCTGGGGCTCGCCGAGGTGCAGACCGCCGCCTTTGTCGCCGAACGCCTGCGCGCCTTCGGCCTGGACGAGGTGCGCGAGGGCGTGGGCCGCACCGGCGTGGTCGGCATCCTGCGCGGGACGGGCGAGGGGCCGAAGCGGGTCGTGGCGCTGCGCGCCGACATGGACGCCCTGCCGGTGCTGGAGGCGACGGGCCTTCCGTTCGCCTCGACCGCGACGGGCACCTATCTGGGCCAGACCGTGCCGGTGGCGCATGCCTGCGGCCACGACGCCCACGTCGCCATGCTTCTGGGCGCCGCCGAGGTGCTGAGCGGCATGAAGGACCGCTTCTCCGGGACCATCGTCTTTCTGTTCCAGCCGGCCGAGGAGGGCGTGCCGCCGGGCGAGCCGATGGGCGGAGCGCGGCTGATGATCGAGGCCGGCGCCCTGGAGAACCCGGAAGTCGAGGCCATCTTCGGCCTGCACGTCGTGCCGGGGCGGCCCGGAACGATCTTCTATCGTCCGCGAGGCTTCATGGCGGCGTCCGACCGCGTCGACATCACCCTGACGGGCCGACAGACGCACGGCGCCTGGCCCTGGCGTGGGGTGGACGTCATCGCGGTCGCCGCCAACGTCGTGCAAACGGTCAACACCCTGACGGCGCGCACCGTCGATCCGACCACCACGCCGACGGTGTTCACCATCGCCACGCTGGACGCGGGCGTCCGCTACAACATCATTCCCGACACGGCGACGCTGTCCGGCACGCTTCGGACCTTCGACCGCGATCAGCGTCAGGCCCTCGTGGATCGCGCCGAGGCCGCCATCGACCATGTGGCCGAGGCCTATGGCGCCAGCGCCGAGTTCCGCGTGACTGAGAACGCCGCCCTGGTGTTCAACAACGAAGAGCTCTCGGCCTGGCTGGCCCCGGTTCTGGAGGAGGCGGCCGGACCCGGCAACGTCAATCCGGCCACCCCGCCGACCACGGTGGCGGAGGACTTCTCCTACTTCCAGACCGAGGTCCCGGGCGTCTTCTACCACCTGGGCGGCACGGCCGATGGCGTCGATCCCGCGACGGCCGCCCCGAACCATTCGCCCCAGTTCGACGTCAACGAGGACGTGCTGGTCGTCGGCGTGCGCGCCCATGTGCTGAGCGCCCTGCGGTTTCTGGAGAGCGGCGGGGCCTAGCGCCGGCGCGCCCGCAAGCGCGCTCCGACGATCGCGACGACGGAGACCGCGAGCAGTCCCGCGCCCAGACCGTCCCACCAGCCGTCGTCCAGCAGGGCGCCGACGAGCCCGATCAACGCCAGAACGGCGATCATCAGTGGCAGGGCGAAGATCTCTGCCAGGCTCTGACGATGAGCCTTCACCTCGCCCTCCTCCGCCGCTCGAACCACAGCCACAGGCCCGAGCCCAGGATGACGATGGCGGCGATGTCCAGGATCGCCCAGACGATCTTCAGCCCCAGCCCGCCGTAGTCGCCGAAATGCAGCGGCTGGGACAGGCCGAGCGTCGCCACATACCACGGCTGCTCCGCCACCGCCGCCAGTTCGCCGGTGCGGATGTCGATCAGGGCCGGGGTGGTCAGGTGCTCCGTCAAGGGCGTGTCGCCGTGGAAGAAGACGGCATAGTGGTGGTCGGTCGTATAGTCCGTGCCCGGAAAGGCGACGAACTGCAGCGTCCGTCCGGGCAGGGCCGCCTTCGCCCGCTCGACCGCCGCGTCCAGCGAGGCGCGCTCTGTCACCAAGGGCGCTGACGCCTGGGCTTGCGTCAGGTCGGCCAGGGCTGTGTCCTTCCAGAGCGTCAGTATGGGCGTGGCCAGAGTGTTCACCACGCCCGTCGCCCCCACCACCAGAACCCAGGCCGCCGTGGTGACGCCGAGCAGATTGTGCCAGTCCAGCCAGCGCGTCCGCGCCGCCTTCTCCAGCCGCAGCGTGCCGTAGGGCAGCCGACGCGTGAAGGGCGCATAGAGCACGATCCCGGACACCGTCGCCGCCACCAGCATCAGCCCCATCGCTCCCAGGAACAGCATGCCGGGCAGGCCCAGGAACATGTCGGTGTGAAGCTGAAGCAGGAACTCGACCAGGGGGTGGCCGGCGACGAGCGGTGCGGCTTCGCCCGAGGTCTGGTCGATGGGCTGGAAAGTATAGGCCCCGCCGTCGGGCGGCTGGCTGGTGACGTTCACCACCGGCCGGTCCTCGTCGAAGCTCATGAAGGCCGGAAGCTCGCCGGGATGGTTGGCCAGAGCCCGTTCCAGCACCTGATCCAGGCTCAGCAGCTGCCCCGGCCGCGCCGGAGCCCAGGGTTCGTCCAGCAGCCAGTGGTTCAGCTCGTGGCTGAAGATCAGAGGCAGCCCGGTGACGCAGAGCATCAGCAGGAACAGGGTCGAGACCAGGCTCGACCATGTATGGACGAAAGACCAGGCGCGGATCGTGCCGGGCTTCATCCTGATTAGAACTCCGTCGAGATCGCGACCCGCAGGGTCCGCGGCGCGCCGAGCGTCAGATAGTTGGCCCCGGGGAATCCGCCGACGGCGACCCACTGGTCCTCGTCCGTCAGGTTCTCGATCCGCGCCCGCACGGTCAGAGGGCGGCCACCGGCCTCGAAGCCATAGCGGGCCCCGGCGTCCAGCCGCGTCCAGGCGTCCAGCTCGACGGTATTGGCCGCGTTCACGGCCTGCTCGCCCGTGTAGACCAGGCGGCCTTCAACGGTCAGACCTGCCAACTGCGGCACATCCCATTCGACGTTGACGTTGCCCTGCCACTCGGGAACGCCGATCGGGCGACGGCCGTCCAGCGCGCCGCCGACGGTGCGGGTCAGCTCCGCGTCCAGCCAAGTCCAGCCGCCGATCAACCGCAGGCCTTCGCGCGGCTCACCGTACCAGGACACCTCCAGCCCGGTATGCTCCTGCTCGCCATTGGCCCCGAAACGGCCGTTCTCGACCAGAGCGCTCTGCTGGGTGATGCGGAACAGGCTGACCGCGCCACCAAAGCGGCCCACGTCATACTTCAGTCCAGCCTCGATCTGCTCGCCGACAAAGGGCGGCAACACCTCGCCGACGTTCGTCACGGGCTGACCGCCGCTCGTGGCGGGCGCGATCTGACCGGGGATCAGGGCCTCGGCGTAGTTGGCGAAGACCGAGATAAAGTCGCTGGGCTTGTAGACCAGGGCGAAGACCGGCGTGGTCGCATCGCTCTCGTAGACCGAAAGGCGCGCGCCGCTGTTGTAGTCGTAGGACCGCGTCTCGATGGTTTGATGACGCACCCCGACCGTGGCCAGCAACCGCTCGTCCAGCAGGGTCAGCATGTCGGCGATGGCCACGCTCGCGTTGTTCACCCGCTCGGTCACGCCGGGATCATCCAGATCGCCGCCGACGAAGAAGTCGGCCGCAGGCGGTGCGACGGCGACGGGGTTGTAGAGGTTCGAGGCGAAGCCGGCGAAGCTGGAGAAGGCGTAGGCGTTCTCCGACCGCGACTGCACTTGGGACGCCGAGGCGACCACGCGATGGCCGATCCCGCCGGTCGTGAACTCGGCCCGCACGCCGACGTCGCCCGACACGATCCGGTCCTCGCGGGTGTTGTCGAAGCGATAGGCGCTGAGCGTTCCGTCCGGGGCCGAGGTCGGGTTGGCCAGGCGGTTCTCCTCCTCGCCGCGTCGTCCGCCGATGGCGGCCCAGGCGGTGACGCCATCAGTCAGGTCGAACTCGCCGCGCGCCACGCCGAACAGCTGACGTTCGTCAGTGAAGGTCCAGGGCTGGGCGAAGTTGCGGTCCGCGTCGGGCGCGCGCGGTACGGCGCCGGACGGCGTCACCGTCGGGCGGGGCGCGTCGATGCGGTGGTCCTGATAGCCGATGTCGGCCGAGAAGCGGATGCGATTGCCGCGCCGGTCCAGGCCCAGACCGATGGCGGTCAACTCACGGTCCTCGCCCTCGACGCTCGCCTCGCCGTCGCGCCGGACCAGGTTCAGACGCGCGCCGTAGTCACTGTCGACGCCGAACCGACGCGCCAGATCGGCGGCCAGATAAAGCTCACTCTCGCCCTCCAGACCCGCCGTCAGGCGAGTCAGGGGGGCGTTCGGCGCGCGCTTGGGGGTCAGGTTGAAGGCGCCGCCGATGCCGCTGCCGCCCGGCGCCGCGCCGTTCAGGAAGGCGGTCGCGCCGTGGAACACCTCCACCCGCTCCAGGAACTCGGCCGCCACGAACTGGCGCGGCAGGATGCCGTAGAGCCCGTTCAGGGTCATGTCGTCGGAGTACACCGGAAAACCCCGGATGACGTAGAGCTCCTGGAAGTTGCCGAAGCCCTTGGAGACGCGGACCGCTGGGTCGTTCTGAAGCACGTCGCCGACGCCGCGAGCCTGTTGCTGGCGCGCCAGGTCCTCGGTGTAGGCGGTGAAGACGAAGGGCGTGTCCATCGCCTCCAGATTGCCGAACAGCCCGACCCGACCGCCGCGCGCCACCTGTCCGCCGGCATAGGGCGCGGTCAGGGTCACCTGGGACCCCGTGACCACGATCTCATCCAGTTCCGTCGCCTGGCCGTCCTGGGCGAAGGCCGCGCCGCTCAGGGCGAGGCTGGAGACGGCGGCGAACAGGGCGGTGCGGAACATGCGAGGGCTCGAGTGCGAATGAGAACGCGTCGCACTAAAGCCTGAGGGCCTGTCTTGCAAGCGGTTCGCAGGTCGTCGGCCGCAATCAAGCCAGCCAGACCATCATGCGGGTGTCGACCGGCTCGCCGCGCGCCTTGCTGAAGCGCTTGCGCGTCTCGCCCGTGTAGAGAAAGCCCGCCTTCTCCAGCACGCGGCCGGACGCCGGGTTGTCGGCGAAGTGGCCGGCCATCAGGGCGCGTCGCTTCCACCGCTTGCCGGCCCAGACGAGCGCGCCTTCCAGCGCCTCGGTGGCGAAGCCCCGGCCCCAGAAGGGTCGACCGATCCAGTAGCCGGTCTCGGGCGCGACATCGGAGTCCTCGAACATGCCGATGACGCCGACCGGGCCCTGGTCCTCGTGCTCGATCAGGAAGGTCGCGGCTTTCGCAGGGTTCTGGGCCGCGACCTGGACGACGAAGTTCTCCGCGTCGCCCTGGCCAAAGGGGTGCGGCATGCGGCAGGTCATGCGCGCGATGTCGGGATCGTTGGCCAGCCGCGCGATCGCGGGGATGTCCTGGGGTCCGGGCGCGCGCAGGAGCAGACGCCGCGTCTCCACGACCGGAGAGGTTTCAATGACGCACATGGGCGGCCTCGCCTGATGACGTGTCCGCCTCCTTGGGGAGGGCTCGGGCGGACTTCGAGGCGGGGAACGCAAACGGGGAGCCTGGTGATCCAGACTCCCCGCGGAATATTTCCCTTGGTCCGGATCGGCTGCTTCTTGGAAAGGAGCAACGCGATCCGAAGGCCGGTTTCGCGTTACTCGGCGGCGAGCGCCTGTTGGTCGTCGTTCGCCGGAATGATCGACACGTAACAGCGGCCGCCACGTTTGGTCTGGAACTGGACCGCGCCGGTCGCCGTGGCGAACAGGGTGTGGTCGCGGCCGAGGCCGACGTTGGTGCCCGGGTGGAACTTGGTGCCGCGCTGACGCACGAGGATGTTGCCGGCCAGCACGCGCTCGCCGCCGAACTTCTTCACGCCGAGGCGTTTGGACTCGGAGTCGCGACCGTTGCGCGACGAACCGCCGGATTTCTTGTGTGCCATGGGAAGTCTCCCGTTCTCGTACTGGTCTTAGGCTTCGTCTGACGAAGCGGCGGTTTCGGTCTTGGCGGCGGCCTTCTTGGCCGGAGCCTTCTTGGCGGCTTTCGGAGCCTCTTCGGCGGCCGGAGCGGCTTCCAGGCGCGGGGCCAGGCCGCGGGCGCGGGCGTTGATCTCGGCCTTGGTGATCAGCTCGACCTTGCCGTCCCACTTGGCCTTCTCGCCGGCGCCTTCGATGCCGGTGATGCGCAGGACCGATTCCATCTGGCGGTGACCGCGCGTGCGGCGATAGCCCTGGCGACGGATCTTCTTGAAGATCTTCACCTTCTCGCCCTTGCGGGTCTCGATCAGGGTCGCGGCGACGACAGCGCCGTCGATCAGCGGCGCGCCGACGGTGACGCCCTTGTCGCCGCCCAGCATCAGGACTTCGCCGAAGTTCACGGCCGCGCCGGCCTCGCCGTCGAGCTTCTCGACCACGATGGTGTCGCCCGGTTGAACCCGGTACTGCTTGCCGCCGGTTTTGATCACCGCGTACATGTTGAGGCCTCGGCTTAACGCGAAAAAGAATGCGCCCGCCGGAGGACCCCCCGCGGGCGAAGAGCGGCGACATAGACAAGAGCCGCACCCGAGTCAACGCAAATGGCCTGAAATCGGGCGATCCCGCCGGATGCATTGACACGACATTCCTCTGACGGCATATTCCATCGATGGCATGCGACGTGGAGTTCACCGACGAGTTCGGCGAATGGTGGGCCACACTGGACGAAGCTGAACAAGAGGACGTCGCCGCCGTCGTCACGCTGTTGGAGGAGCGTGGTGTTCGGCTCGGCTTTCCGCACTCTTCCGGCATCGTCGGTTCGCGCCACGGCCATATGCGCGAGCTCCGCGTCCAGAGCGGAGGGCGGCCATTGCGGGTCTTCTACGCTTTCGATCCGCGCCGGTCGGCGATTTTGCTGATCGGCGGCGACAAGACCGGCGACGACCGGTTCTACGCGGTGTTCGTGCCCATTGCGGACGCCCTTTACGACACTCACCTGGCGGAACTGGCCAAGGAGGCCGATGACGATGACGGGACGTAGGTCTTTCGACACCCTGCGCGCCGGGATGACCCCGGTTCAGCGCGCCAATGTGGCGGCGAAGGTCGCCGTTCTGCGCGAAGACATGAGCCTGGCCGAGCTTCGGCGGGCGCGCCGTCTGACGCAGGATGCGCTGAGCGAGACCCTGCACGTCGGTCAGGCGGCTGTGGCCAAGCTCGAAAAACGCACAGACATGTATGTCAGCAACCTGCGTCGGTATGTGGAGGCCATGGGCGGCGAGCTCGACATCGTCGCGCGGTTCCCGGAGGGCGACGTCAAGATCAGCAACTTCGCGAGCCTTGGCGATCGCGAGCCGGTCTGAGCCCCGGATGCCGGATACCGTGCTCACCGAGTCCGAGACAGGTTCCCTCGTGGCCGCCGATCTCATCCGCGACGAGGCCCGGCGCGCGCCTGACAAGCCCGGCGTCTATCGCATGTACGGCGAGGACGGGACCTGCCTCTATGTCGGCAAGGCCAGGTCGCTGAAGAAGCGCATCCTGCAGTACGCCCAGGGCCGCTTCCACACCCAGCGCATCGGCCTGATGGTGTCGCTGACCCGCTCGATGGAGCTGGTGGTCACGGCGTCGGAGACCGAGGCGCTGCTGCTGGAATCCAACTTCATCAAGAAGCTGAAGCCGCGCTTCAACGTGGTGCTCAGGGACGACAAGTCCTTCGCCGAACTGATGATCCGCAAGGATCACCGCGCGCCCCAGGTCCGCAAGCACCGGGGCGCCCACACGACGCCCGGCGACTACTTTGGCCCCTTCGCCTCGACCTGGGCGGTCAACCGCACCCTGACGACGCTGCAGAAGGCGTTCCTCCTGCGGTCCTGCTCGGACAGCGTCTACGAGACCCGCACCCGGCCCTGCATGCTGCACCAGATCAAGCGCTGCTCGGCGCCCTGCACCGGCCTGATCAGCCTGGAGGACTACGGCGATCTGGTCGAGGAGGCCTCACTGTTCCTGCGCGGCAAGTCGCGCGCCGTCATCGGCCGGCTGTCCAAGGAGATGACCGAGGCGGCCGAGCGCATGGACTTCGAACAGGCGGCGCGGGTCCGCGACCGCATCCGCGCGCTGTCGGCCATCGCCATGGAGAACAGCGTCAACGCCGACGGGGTGGCCGAGGCCGACGTCTTCGCGCTCCACAGCGAGGGCGGCCAGGCCTGCGTGCAGGTCTTCTTCTATCGCGGCGGCCAGAACTGGGGCGGGCGGGCCTACTTCCCGCGCGTGGATCGCTCCGACACCGATCCGGAGATCCTGTCGGCCTTCCTGGGCCAATTCTACGAGGACAAGCCGGTCCCGCGCCTGATCCTGACGAATGTGACGCCCTTCGAGAAGGAGCTGCTGGAAGAGGCCTTCTCGATGAAAGCCAAGCAGGCCGACGGGCGGCGCGTCGTCTCCATCGAGCGGCCGATGCGCGGCGATCGCAGGAGCCTGGTCGACCACGCCCTGACCAATGCGCGCGAGGCGCTCGGCCGCAAGCTCGCCGAAAGCTCGGCGCAGTCGAAGATCCTGGACGAGGTCTGCGAGGCCTTCGGGCTGGAGACCCGGCCCGAGCGTATCGAGGTCTACGACAATGCCCACATCCAGGGCTCCAACGCCGTGGGCGGGATGATCGTGGCGGGGCCCGAAGGCTTCCAGAAGTCGCAGTACCGCAAGTTCAACATCAAGGGGACGGACCTGACCCCCGGCGACGACTACGGCATGATGCGCGAGGTCATGCGCCGCCGCTTCTCCCGTCTGGTCAAGGACGAGGAGGAGGGGACCGAGGAGGTGGTGCGGCCCGATCTGCTGCTGATCGACGGCGGCGCGGGCCAGCTGGCGGAAGTGCAGGCCGTGCTGGCGGACCTCGGGCTGGAAGACATCACGGCCGTCGGGGTGGCGAAGGGGCCGGACCGCGACGCGGGGCTGGAGCGGTTCTTCGTGCCCGGCAAGCCGCCCTTCATGCTGCCGCTGAAGTCGCCGGCTCTGTATTACATCCAGCGGTTGCGCGACGAGGCCCACCGCTTCGCCAACGGGGCGCATGCCAAACGCCGTGCCATGGACATCAAGAAGAACCCGCTCGACGAGATCGAGGGAGTCGGACCCGGCCGCAAGCGCGCCCTGCTGCACGCCTTCGGCTCGGCCAAGGGGGTGTCGCGGGCTTCCGTCGTCGATCTGGTCAAGGTCGAGGGGGTGAACCAGGCGCTGGCCGAACGGATTTACGGCTTCTTCCACCCCGAGACGCGGCGCTAGGGTTCGCCGATGTCGGAGCCGCGCGCATGAGCGACTTTTCCCAGGGCACGGTGCATGAAGCAGGCTCCGACCTGCGCGCCGCCATCGAAGGCGATCCGGAATCGCGCGCCCTGTGGGAGGCCCTGACGCCGCTCGGCCGCAACGAGTTCATTTGCTGGGTCGAGGACGCCAAGCAGGCCAAGACCCGCGAGCGCCGCATCGTCCGCACGTTGGAAGAGATGCGCGAGGGCAAGAAACGCCCCTGCTGCTGGGCCGGCTGCATCCACCGCACCGACAAGGCCCCGAGCGCTTGGCAGCAGGCGGTGCTGATCGACAAGACGCCGCGCGGCTGAGCCGGGGGTCGGAGGTTGGCAGGCCTCCGCCGGATGGCGTATGCCGCCCGCCCATGACCGACGCCGACAACGACCCCCTCCTCGCCGGCTACCGGCGCTTTCGGACCGAGCACTGGCCCGAGGCCAAGGCGGAGTATGAGGCGCTGGCCGCCGGCCAGACGCCGCACACCCTGATCGTCGCCTGCTCCGACAGCCGGGCCGACCCCGCCCTGATCTTCGACGCCGCGCCGGGCCAGCTGTTCGTGGTGCGAAACGTCGCCAACCTGGTGCCGCCCTATCAGCCGGACGGCCAGCTGCACGGCGTGTCGGCGGCGCTGGAGTTCGGCGTGAAGGCGCTGAAGGTGCGCCGCATCGTCGTCATGGGCCACGCCCACTGCGGCGGCGTCGCGGCCATGCGGAACGGCGCGCCGGACGACGTCCAGGACTTCGTCGCGCCCTGGATCGAACAGGGCACGCCCGTCGTCCGCCACGTCGCGGAAACCGTGGACCCCGCCGATGTCGAGCAGGCCTCGGAGGAGGCCATCGTGCGCCTCTCGATCCGCAACCTGCGCACCTTTCCCTGGATCGCCGAGCGTGAGGCGGCGGGCGAGCTGGAGCTGACCGGCCTGCACTTCGGCATCGCCGAGGGCATCCTGCGCAAGCTGACCCCGGCCGCCCGGTTCGAGCCGCTGGCTTAGGTTGCTGAAAGTAGTGTTTCGCACTACTCTCGCCCCATGACCCGTTTGGTGACAGTCACCGAAGCCAACCGCGCCTTCTCGAGGATCGTCAGGGAGGTGGCGAACGGCCAAGACTATCTCGTGACGTCTCACGGTCGGGCGCTGGTCAGGATCACCCCGGCCAACCCGCTTTATCCTGTGGTCGATCGCGAGGAGAAGCGCAGGAAGCTGGTCGACGAACTCCTGGCCCTGCCGGAGCGGGCGCCAGGCCGGATCATCAGAGACGATGGCTACGATTAAGGTCGCCGTCGACACCAACATCTTCGGCTATGCGGCCGGGATCGGAGCCGACGCGGTCAAGCGTCCGATCGCGGGGGCCTTGCTGACGGCGATCGCCTCTGACGACCTGATCGTGCCGACCCAGGTCGTCGGCGAGTTCTACAACATCCTCGTGCGCAAGGGCGGCTATCCGCCCATGCTTGCGCGCAAGATCATCATCGACTGGACCGAGACCGTCACTGTGGCGGCCTATACACCCGATACGATGCGAGAGGCGCTGGAAGTCGCGTCGTCGCGAAGCCTTCAGATATGGGACGCGCTGATCCTGGCGGTCGCTCGCGCGAATGCCTGCGAATTCCTTTTGTCGGAAGACATGCAGGACGGCTTCGAATACTTCGGACTTCAGATCGTGAACCCGTTCAAGACGCCGACCGACCCTCGGGTCGCCCGGCTTCTGGAAAGCTCCTGACGTGCCCCACAGCCATCGCGCCAATCCCATTCCCAACATCCTGACCGGGCTGCGGCTGATCGCGGGCGTGGTGATGTTCCTGATCCTGGCGGGGGCGACGGGGGGCGTGCCCATCCTGTCGTCCTATCTGAGCCCCGAGGATCAATTCGGCCTCTATCGCGCGGCCTTCTACATCTTCGTCGTGGCCGCCTCGACGGACTGGGTCGACGGCTATCTGGCGCGGCGCTGGAACGCGACGTCCCGATGGGGCGCCATCCTCGACCCCATCGCGGACAAGATCCTGGTCACCGGCGCCATCCTGGGCGTTCTGACGTCCGGCAGCGTGCCCCAGATCGCCATTCCCTGCGGCCTGATCCTGTTTCGCGAGTTCGCGGTTTCGGCCTTGCGCGAAACCGTGGCCGGGCGGGTGACGCTGGAGGTCACGACGCTGGCCAAGTGGAAAACCACCGTCCAGCTTGTGGCGCTGGGCGCCCAGCTGTTCGCGCGCAACTGGGACGGCTTCGGGCTGGAATTCGACTATCTGCCGTATTTCCAGCTGTTCGCCGACACCCTGATCTGGTTCGCCGCCATCGCCACGGTCTGGACCGGCTGGCAGTATTTCGACACCGCGCGCCGTTCGCTGGCTGAACCGCAAGACTGAGCCCGCCATGACGCAAGACCGCCGGGTCCAGGCCGCGCGCCGGATCGCCTCGCATGTGGCCGAGCATCTCCAGGCCGACCTCTCGCTGCAGCTCTGGACCGGCGAGGTCCTGCCGCTGGGACCGAACGCGCGCGAGGACATCCGCATCGTCCTGACCGATCCGGGCGCGGTCAGGCGGCTGGTGCTCAAGCCGAGCCTGATGACGCTGTTCGAGCTCTATGGCGCCGGCGACGTGCGCATCGAGGGCGGCAGTCCGCTGGAGGCGGCCGAACGCTGGGACCACGGCCGGGCCGTCCACCTGCCCCGCCGGGTCGACAAGGGCCTGATCGCGCGCGAGCTGATCCCCTTCCTCATGGGCGGCAAGACACGCGACGTCGGCGACGCCGCCTATGACGATGAGGGCATGGCGGGCCAGCGCCAGGACAAGGCCGCGCGCAGGGACAAGGATTTCATCTCCTTCCACTATGACGTCGGCAACGACTTCTACGGCCTCTTCCTCGATCCGGAGATGGTCTATTCCAGCGCCTACTACGCCGACGCTGCGACCTCGCTGGAAGAGGCCCAGACCCGCAAGCTGGACCTCATCTGCCGCAAGCTGCGGCTCAGGCCCGGTCAGAGGCTGCTCGACGTCGGCTGCGGCTGGGGCGGTCTGTCGTGCTGGGCGGCGCGGCACTACGGCGTCACAGTTCACGGCGTGACCCTGTCCGAGGAGCAGCTGGCCTACGCCCGCGCGAAGGTCGAGCGTCTGGGCCTGTCGGACCAGATCACCCTGGAACTGCGCGACTACCGCGACCTCGACATGTCCGACCACTTCGACGCCATCAGTCAGGTCGAAATGTTCGAGCACGTCGGCTTCGCCAACCACGACCGCCACTTCCTGGAGATGAAGCGGCTGCTGAAGCCCGGCGGCCTCTACTTCCATCAGGCCTCGGTGCGGCGCGGCGGCAGCGACCCGGCCAACATCGCGCCCCAGACCCACGCCACCCGCGCCATCAGCCGCTTCATCTTCCCGGGCGGGGAGCTGGACACCATCGGCATGACGGTGACCAACCTCGGCCGGCTGGGCTTCGAGGTGCTGGACGTCGAAGACCTGCGCGAACACTTCCAGCGCACCACGGCGGAGTGGTCCCGCCGACTGATGGCGCGGCGCGAGGAGGCTGTCGCCATGGTCGGTGAGGAGCGGACGCGGCTGTGGCTGATCTTCTTCGCCATGTGCGCCAAGGGCTTCGAGCGCGGCTCCATCCTTGTCTACCAGACCGTCGCCCAGCGCCGTCGCGCCGGGCCAAGCGGCCTGCCGCTGGACCGGGCGAGCCTCTATCGGTGACCCTTCACCTCCCCATCGCCGAAGGGCGATGGGGAGGACAGGCTGCGAAGCGGCCAGGAGGGGGCGGCTCGGCGCCGGACGGGAAGGGTGCTTGATCAAACTCGGCGTCTGCGCCCCTTCCGCCAGCCTTCATCGCTAGCGTCGCCTCACCCCCTCCTGGCGCGGGCCGCGCCTGTCCTCCCCATGCGCCTTCGCGCATGGGGAGGTGAAAAGTGGCTCGACCGTTATAAAGTAACAGGCTATAGGGTCGGCGATGTCGCCGTCCGACCTTGAACAGCCGGTCCTGCTCTCGCTCGTCGGGGGCGGGTTCGCGGCGGCCTTCCTGCACGCCGCCCTGCCGACGCACTGGCTGCCGTTCGTGCTGGTCGGGCGGGCGCAGCGGTGGAGCCTGACGCGCAACATGGCGGCGGTGACGGCGGCGGGGCTGGCGCATGTGGCCTCGACCGTCTTCGTCGGCAGCCTGATCGTGGCGGCCGGGCTGGTGCTGGACACCGTGATCGACGGCCTGTTGCCCTGGCTGTCGGCGGGGCTGCTCTTTGCGTTCGGCGGCTTCTACCTGATCCGGGCGATGGTGCGCAGGCCGGTCACGGCCGGTGGCCCCGGCATGGACCTGGCCGAGCCAAGCGTCTCCCACGCTGCCGCCTTCTGGGGCCTGGTCGGGATCATGGCGCTTTCGCCGGGCGAGGTTCTGCTGCCGATCTACATGTCTGCGGCGGGCGAGGGGGCGGGGGTGCTGGCGCTGCTGACGCTCGCCTTCGCGCTCGGAACGGTCCTGGGCATGGCCGTCTTCACCCTCCTGGCTCGCGCCGGGGCGTCGATCCTGCGGCTGGAGCGGTGGGCGCGCTATGAGGGGGCGGTGCTTGGCGTCGCCCTGATCGCGATCGGCCTTCTTATCGTGACGCACCAGCACTAGGCTGGAGCCATGTCGGGCGGACACGCACACGCGAACCATGCGCACCACGACCATGATCACCACGATCATGGCCATGACCATGACCATGACCACGATCACGCGCACGGGCATGGCCACCATCACGGGCATGCTCATGGGCACGGCCACAGTCACGGACCGGTGGACACCGGCGACTGGCGCTATGGCGTGGGTCTGGTGGTCAACCTCGCCTTCGTGGTCTGCGAGGCCCTAGCGGGTGTGATCTCCGGCTCGACGGCCCTGCTGGCCGACGCCGGGCACAATCTCTCTGATGTTCTCGGACTGGCCATGGCGGGCGGCGCGGCCGTGCTGGCCCGGCGCGCGGCGGGACCCAGCCGGACCTACGGCTTCGGCAAGGCGACGGTGCTGGCGGCGCTGGCCAACGCCCTCCTGCTGATCTTCGCCTGCGGAGCGATCACCTTCGAGGCCGTGCGCCGCATCGCCGAGCCCGCGCCGGTGGAGTCCGGCCTGATCATGGCCGTGGCCGGGATCGGCTTCGTCATCAACTTGGGCACGGCGCTCCTGTTCATGAAGGACCATGGCGACCTGAACGCCCGGGGCGCCTATCTGCACATGATGGCCGATGCCGCCGTGTCGCTGGGCGTGGTGGTGTCGGGCGGCCTGATCCTGTTCACGGGATGGAGCGTCATCGACCCGGCTGTCAGCCTGGTTATCGTGGCGGTGATCCTGCTCGGCACCTGGGGCCTGTTCCGGGAGTCCTTGAACCTGGCGCTCGACGCCGCCCCGGCTTCGGTGAATGTCAAGGCGGTCAAGCAGTCGCTGGCCGCCCTGCCCGGCGTGACGGCCGTTCACGACCTCCACGTCTGGGGCCTGTCGACGACGACGACGGCGCTGACCGCTCATCTCGTCCACGACCGGGGCGACCCCAAGGCCCTGCTGGCCGAGGCGCAGGGGCTGGCCAAGACGCGCTTCGGCATCGCCCATACGACGTTCCAGCTCGAGACCGACGTCATGCCCGACTGCCCGGATTGCTGACGCTGCGTCAGCCCCGCCCTGCGCCAAATCGCCGGTGCGGCGTCCAATCGCTTGGCAAGCCGGGGCCGGAGCGATATGGACCGGCTCAAATCGTCGGGTCCCGTCTTTTCGGGCGCGACGCCGGGTCCGCGCTTCCCCGCCAGGCCCGGTTCGTTGAGCAGGATGAGGAACAATCGCATGCGTCTGGGCAAGCGCGCCCTGAACGGGGTCATGGGCGGCATCGCCACGGCCTCGCTCGCCGCCTTCTTCGCCGCGCCCGTCTGGGCGCAGGATCTGATGGGTCAGCCGACGCCGGGCGGCATCGGGCTGCAGCCGGCCGCTTCGCCGCTGAAGCATCAGGCGCACTTCTTCCACGACGCCATCCTGATGCCGATCATCACGGGCATCAGCTTGCTGGTGCTGGGCCTGATCGTCTGGGTCGTGGTCCGCTACAACAAGAAGGCCAACCCGACTCCGGCCAAGTGGAGCCACAACACCCTGGTCGAGATCGTCTGGACGGTCCTGCCGGTGATGATCCTGGTCGGCATCTCCCTGTTCTCGTTCCGCCTGCTGTTCGCCTACCACGACATGCCGACGCCGGACCTGACCGTGAAGGCCACAGGCAACCAGTGGAACTGGGCCTATGAGTATCCGGACCAGGGCGTCGCCGAATACATCTCCAACATGCTTCCGGAAGCCGAGGCCCAGGCCCAGGGCGTGCCCTACCGCCTGGCTGTGGACGAGCCGATCGTCGTGCCGGTCGGCAAGACGGTGCGCGTGCTGGTGACCGCGTCGGACGTGATCCATGCCTTCGCCCTGCCGGCCTTCGGCCTGAAGACCGACGCCATTCCGGGCCGGGTCAACGAGACCTGGTTCCGCGCCGAGCGCGAAGGCGTCTTCTACGGCCAGTGCTCCGAGCTGTGCGGCGTCGACCACGCCTTCATGCCGATCCAGATCAACGTGGTGTCGGAAGCCGAGTTCGCCGCCTGGGTCGCCTCCAAGGGCGGCTCGATGACCCCGGCCTCGGCCGCTGCGGCTCCGGGCGGAACGGCGGCCCAGGTCGCCGCGGGCACGACGGGCGCCCCGACCGCTCCGGGCGCCGCCGTCGCCACCGAAGCTCCGGCCGCCGCCGCCCCCGCTGGTCAGCCGCCGGCCGGCGCCGAGCCGTCCGAAACCGCCGCTCCCGCCGCCACGCCCGCCGCGTAATCGTCAGACCGAAATCGATCATGGCCACCGACATCACCGCCGACACCCACGTCGCTCCCGGGCATGACGCCCACGCCGAGCACGATCACAAGCCGGGCTTCTTCACCCGCTGGTTCCTGTCCACCAACCACAAGGATATCGGGACGCTGTACCTGCTGTTCGCCATCATGGCGGGCATCGTCGGCGGCATCCTGTCGGGCTTCATCCGTCTGGAACTGGCCGAGCCGGGCATCCAGTGGTTCGTCGAAGGCGGGCTGATCGAACAGCTCGGCATCGTCGAGGCCTCCAAGCACGGCTACAACGTCACCGTCACGGCCCACGCCCTGATCATGATCTTCTTCATGGTCATGCCGGCCATGATCGGCGGCTTCGGCAACTGGTTCGTGCCGATCATGATCGGCGCGCCGGACATGGCGTTCCCGCGCATGAACAACGTGTCGTTCTGGCTGCTGGTCTCGGCCTGGGTGCTGCTGTGCCTGTCGCTGTTCGTCGACGGCGGGCCGGGTCGCGGCTTCGGCGGCGGCTGGACCATCTATCCGCCGCTCTCGACCAGCGGTCACACCGGCCCGGCCATGGACCTGGCGATCTTCTCGCTGCACGTCGCGGGCGCCTCCTCGATCCTGGGCGCGATCAACTTCATCACCACCATCTTCAACATGCGCGCGCCGGGCATGACGCTGCACCGCATGCCGCTGTTCGCCTGGTCGGTGCTGGTCACCGCCTTCCTGCTCCTGCTGTCGCTGCCGGTCCTGGCGGGCGCCATCACCATGCTGCTGACGGACCGCAACTTCGGCACCAGCTTCTTCGACCCCGCCGGCGGTGGCGATCCGGTGATGTTCCAGCACCTGTTCTGGTTCTTCGGCCACCCGGAGGTCTACATCCTGATCCTGCCGGGCTTCGGCATCATCAGCCACATCGTCTCGACCTTCAGCCGCAAGCCTGTCTTCGGCTACCTGGCGATGGCCTACGCCATGGTGGCGATCGGTTTCGTCGGCTTCATCGTGTGGGCCCACCACATGTACACGGTCGGCATGAGCGTGAACCTGCGCGCCTATTTCATCGCCGCGACCATGATCATCGCGGTGCCGACCGGCGTGAAGATCTTCAGCTGGATCGCCACCATGTGGGGCGGCTCGCTCAGCTTCAAGACGCCCATGCTGTGGGCGATCGGCTTCATCTTCCTGTTCACCGTCGGCGGCGTGACCGGCGTGGTGCTGTCGAACGCCGGCATCGATTACAGCCTGCACGACACCTACTACGTCGTGGCCCACTTCCACTATGTGCTGTCGCTGGGCGCCGTCTTCGCCATCTTCGCGGGCTTCTACTACTGGTTCGAGAAGATGTTCGGCGTGAAGTACAACGAGTTCCTGGGCGCCGCCCACTTCTGGATCATGTTCGTCGGCGTGAACGTGATCTTCTTCCCGCAGCACTTCCTGGGTCTGCAGGGCATGCCGCGCCGCTACATCGACTATCCGGAAGCCTACACCCTCTGGAACCAGGTCTCGTCGTGGGGTTACGCCATCACGGCGGTCGGCGTGGTCGTGTTCCTGGTCATGCTGGCCGAAGCCGCGATCCGTCGCCGCGCGGGCGTGCCCAACCCCTGGGGCGAGGGCGCCACGACGCTGGAGTGGACCCTGTCCAGCCCGCCGCCGCACCACCAGTTCAACGAACTGCCGGTGGTCAAGGCCGACAGCCACTAACCCCTCCATCCCGTGATAGGATGTGGGCCGCCTTCCGACCCGGGAGGCGGCCCCTCTCTTTTTTGAATGACCCAGTCCGCCACCCCCGCCCAAACCCCGACCCTGTCGACGGCCCAGCCGGAGGACTTCTTCCAGCTGCTGAAGCCGCGCGTCATGTCACTGGTGATCTTCACGGCGGCGACGGGGCTGATTGTGGCGGGATCGGACATTCACCCGCTCGCCGCCGTCATCGCGATCCTGTGCATAGCGGTCGGCGCGGGCGCGGCCGGAGCTCTGAACATGGCGCTGGAGCATGAGACCGACGCCCTGATGCGGCGCACGCGCGGGCGGCCGGTCGCGGCGGGGCGTCTGCGCCGGAACGACGCCCTGGCGTTCGGGATCGTGCTGTCGGTGTTCTCGGTCATGCTGCTCGGCATGAACACCAACTGGCTGGCGGGCGGGCTCTTACTGCTCACCATCGCCTACTACGCGGTCTTCTACACCCTGATGCTGAAGCGCCGGACGCCCCAGAACATCGTCATCGGCGGGGCGGCGGGGGCTTTCCCTCCCGTGATCGGCTGGGCGGCGGCGACGGGCGAGGCGCCGTGGCAGGCGTGGCTGCTGTTCCTCATCATATTCCTGTGGACCCCGCCCCACAGCTGGGCGCTGGCGCTGTATTCGACCGGCGACTACGCCAAGGCGGGCATCCCCATGATGCCGGTAGCGCGCGGTGCGAAGTCGACCCGGCTGCAGATCCTGCTCTATTCGCTTGTGTTCGTGCCCGTGGCGATCGCGCCCGGCCTGACGGGGCTCGGCGGACCGATCTATCTGGCCGTCTCCGTCGCCGGCGGACTGCTGTTCCTCGCGCTCGCGTTCCGCCTGTGGCGCTCGCGCGCCGGCGACCAGCCGGACAAGGCCGAGGCCGTGGGGCGAGAGGCCGCATTGTATGACGTGCGCGCCGAGGCCAAACCCGCGCGCAACCTCTTCGCCTTCTCGATCCTCTATCTGATGGCCCTGTTCGCCGCCCTGCTGGTCGAACGGTTTGCGCCATTCGGAGCCCTGTGATGCCGACCCTCCTCACCCCCGAACAGCTTCAGGCCCGCAACCGCCGCAGCCTCTGGATCGCGCTGGGGCTCGTCGGCTTCATCGTCCTGATCTTCCTGACGACCTTCCTGCGCATGCAGTCGAACCTGGCCGAGCGGAAGGCCCTGAACGCCGCCGCGACCGCGGAGGCCGCGCGCTGATGAGCGGCGAGCGCAAGACCCGCTGGTCCACCCGCGCCGTGGCGCTGGCCTGCGCCGGGGTGGTGCTGACCATGACCGGGGCCGCCTTCGCCGCCGTGCCGCTCTATCAGCTGTTCTGCCAGGTCACCGGCTTTGGCGGCACGACCATGCGGGCGGACAAGCCCTCCGACGTCGTTCTGGACCGCACCGTCAAGGTCCGTTTCGACACCAACGTCCGCAACTTGCCGATGACCTTCAAGGCCGAGCAGGTGACCCAGACCGTCCGCATCGGCGAGACGGGCCTGGCCTATTTCGACGTCACCAACACCTCGGACCAGCCGATCGCGGCGCGCGCCAGCTACAACGTCGTGCCCGAGCAGACCGGCCAGTATTTCCAGAAGCTGCAGTGCTTCTGTTTCGACGACCAGACCATCGCTCCGGGCCAGACGATCCAGTTCCCGGTGCAGTACTACGTCGATCCGCTCATAGCTGAGAACGCCGAGACCGACGGGGTCGAGGAGATCACGCTCAGCTACACCTTCTATCCCTCTTCGGAAGACGCGGCCCCTACTGGCGCGGGCTGAAACCCGACGCTATAGCCTGCCGCAAACCTCCTATCGCCTGACCCGGACACGACATGGCCCACGCCGCTCCGCATCACGACTACCACCTGGTCGACCCCAGCCCCTATCCGCTGCTCTGCTCCATCACCGTCACCGTGATGATGGTCGGCGCCGTGGCCTGGATGAAGGGGCTGTTCGGCCTGCCGGAAGGCACGTCGTGGCTGTTCTTCGCGGGTCTGGCGGGCACCCTCTACGGCATGGGCGCCTGGTGGTGGGACGTGATCCGCGAGGGCCAGAAGGGCGACCATACGCCCGTCGTCTCCATCGGCCTGCGCTACGGCATGACGCTGTTCATCGCGTCGGAGATCATGTTCTTCGCCGCCTTCTTCTGGATGTTCTTCGAGATGGCCCTCTTCAACGAGGCGCGCACCAACATCCCCGAGATTTCCAGCTGGGCCGAGACCGCCGCCGCCTGGTCGACCTGGCCGCCGCAGGGGGTCGAGACGCTGGATGCCTGGCAGCTGCCGCTGCTGAACACCGTCATCCTGCTGCTCAGCGGCACCACCGTGACCTGGGCCCACCACGCGCTGCAGGTCGGCGACCGCAACGGCGCGCGTCTGGGCCTGATCATCACGGTTGCGCTCGGCATCCTGTTCACCGGCGTCCAAGCCTATGAGTACCAGCACATCATCCACGAGAACCTGTTCTTCAACGACGAAGCGGCGGGCTCGGGGCTGTATGGCTCCATCTTCTTCATGGCCACGGGCTTCCACGGCTTCCACGTCCTGGTGGGCACCATCTTCCTGGCCGTCTGCCTGCTGCGCCTGCTGGCCGGTCAGCTGCGCCCGGAGAAGCATTTCGGCTTCGAGGCGGCGGCCTGGTACTGGCACTTCGTGGACGTGGTCTGGCTGTTCCTCTTCGCCTTCGTCTACGTCACCTTTGGCTGAGCCTGAGCGCGGGCCAGGGTTCCCCTGGCTGCTGACGATCCTGCTGATTCCGGCGCTAGGCCTGCTCATCGGGCTGGGCGTCTGGCAGTCCCAGCGCCTGGCCTGGAAGACCGATCTCATCGCCCGCGCCGAGACGGCGGCCGCCCAGCCGCCAGCCCTGCTCGCCGAGGTCCTCACCGCACCCGATCCGGAGTTCCGCAAGGCGCTGGTCCTCTGCCGGGGCCTGCCGACCGCCCCCTATGTCGAGCTCGTCTCCATCCAGGACGGCCAGCCGGGTGTTCGCCTGATTTCGGCCTGCGCGCCCGAGGGGCTCGACCAGACCTTCCTCATCGACCGGGGCTTCGTGGCCGAGACCATTTCCGCCCGCCCGCCGGTCCAGCCGTCCACCCTGCCGCTCAGCCTGACGGTCGAGTTGCGCCGCACGCCGCCGCCGGGCGCCATGACCCCGGCGCCCGAAGGGACGCGCTTCTACGGTCGGGACAACGCCGCGATGGCCCGGGCGCTCGGCGCCACGACCCCGCCGTCCGAGTTCACCCTGTTCGCCCTCGTCAGTCCCAATCCGGAGTGGGAGGCGCTGGTGGCCTCGGCCCCGCCGGCGGCGTTTTCGAACAACCATCTCGGCTATGCGATCACTTGGTTCGGCCTCGCGCTCGCGCTGGCGGGCGTCTACGTCGCCATGCTGGTCCGCCGCCTCCGGGGCCGCGCGTGAGCCCCCGGCTGCACACCCTGTCCAACGGCGTGCGCGTCGTCTGCGACCCCATGCCGGGCCTGCGCACGCTCGCCCTGACCGTGGCCGTCAAGGGCGGAGCACGGTGGGAGCCGGAGGACCGCTCGGGCTGGTCGCACCTGCTGGAGCATCTCGTCTTCAAGGGCGCGGGCGACATGGGCGCGCGCGACATCGTCGAACGGATCGAGGCCGAGGGCGGGTCGATCAACGCCGCCACCGGCTATGAGCGGACCAGCTTCGACGTTCGGGCGCTGGACGGCTCCCTGCCCTTGGCCATGCAGGTCGTGTCCGACCTCGTCTTCCGGTCCACCCTCGACCCCGCCGAGATCGAGCGGGAAAAGGACGTCGTCGCCCAGGAGATCGCCGAGGCCTTCGACACGCCCGACGACCACGTCTTCGAAATGGCCCAGACGAAAGCCTTCTCCGGCCAGCCCTTGGGCCGGCCCATCCTCGGCACGGTCGAAAGTCTGGCGAGAGCCGACCGGGCGACCATCCAGGCATGGCGCGCCCGGCTCTATTCGCCCGACCGGATGACCGTGGCCGTCTCCGGCGCTGTGGACGAGGACGAGTTGCTGGCGCTGGCCGAGCGCTTCTTCGGCGACGCCGTCCCGGCTCCGGCCGACGCGCCCGCGCCCGCCGCCTTTACGGGCGGACTGGCCAGCCTGAGCCGCCGTATCGAACAGGCGAACCTGGTCTTCGAGCTGCCCGGCGTCTCGGCGTCCGACCCTACCGCCCCGGCCATGCGGGTGTTCAGCGAAATCCTGGGCGGCGGCATGGCCAGCCGGCTGTTCCAGACGGCGCGCGAGGAGCGAGGCCTGGCCTACGCCATCGACGCCTGGCACGACCCCTACGACGACGCAGGCATCCTCGGCGTCTATGCCGGAGCCGCCGCCGACCGCGCCGTGGAACTGGCCGAGCTGACCGCCGACCAGATCCGCGATCTGGCAGAACAAGGCCCGACCGACGCCGAGCTTTCACGCGCCAAGGCCGTGCTCAAGGCTGGCCTGTGGATGTCGGACGAGAGCCCGGCCAGCCGCGCCGGCCGCATTGCCGCCCAGACCCTGATGTTCGACCGGCCGATCCCGTCTGACGAAACCGCCGCCCGCATCGACGCCGTCACCGCCGAGGCCGTCGCCGAGGCGGGCCGCCGCACGATCCAGAGCGGACGCGCCGCCACCGCCGTCCTTGGTCCCAAGGCCGCAGCCCCGGCCGGTCGGGCCTTTGCCGCCCGCCTGATCTGAGGCCCTCCCCAAGGCGCAGCGAACGGACTAGGCTTGCCCCATGGCCTTGCTGGACTGGATGACGGATGCGACCGGTCCCGTGGTGGAGGGGGGCGCGGTCATGCTGCGTCCGCCCCGGTCCGGCGATTTCGAGGCCTGGGCCGACCTGCGCCACCTGTCCCGAGACTACTTGCGTCCCTGGGAGCCCACCTGGCCGGACGACGACCTGACCCGCGCGGCCTTTCGCCGACGGCTCGGCCTCTACGCGCGGGAGATGGATCAGGGCCACGCCTGGCCCTTCTTCATCTTCGATCCGAAGGGGCGGACCCTTTATGGCGCCATCACCCTGTCCAACGTCCGGCGGGGCGTCGCCGAGACCGGGACGCTGGGCTACTGGATCGGCGAGCCTTTCACCGGAAAGGGTCTGGCGACGGCGGCGGTTCGGACGATGGCGGGCTTCGCCTTCCGGTCGGCGCGGCTGCATCGGCTGGAGGCCGCCTGTATTCCGACAAACCTCGCCTCGCGCCGCGTGCTGGAGAAGGCCGGGTTCCGCAAGGAGGGCGAGGCCCGCGCTTATCTCAAAATTAACGGCGCATGGGCAGATCATCTCCTGTTCGGCCTGGTGTCGGACGAGTTCAGCGCGCCCTGAAGGACATCGCCCGCCGTGACCCCGCGATCCCGCAGCCTGACCTGGGACGCGACCACGGCGATCGAGGCCCTGGCCGCCGCGGAAAGCGCGCTGTGGATCTGGACCCCTGCCGAGGACTCCCTCCGTCTGACGGGCGCGACCCGGCCACTGGGCCTTGGACCGCTGGCCCCCGAATGCTCCGGCGCCGCCTTCATCGCCCTGGCCCTGCCGCAGGACCGGGCGCTGGCCGAGCGGATCCTGAAACCCGCCGAGGAAGGGACCGAAGTTGTCGTGCGCCTGCGCATGCGGGCCGGCGAGACCTGCCTGTGGCGCGGCGTCTGGCTGGAAGACGGCTTGCGCGCCGCCGGCATGGTGGCGCTGGACACCAAGATCGCGGGGACGGACAAGGACGCCCTGACGGGCCTGCTGGACCGCAAGACCTTCCTCGCCCGCGTCGGCGAGACCCTGACGACGCCAGGCGACTATGAGATGATCGTGGCCGACGTCGATCGCCTGCGTCGGCTGAACGAGGCGCTGGGCCACGAGCGGACCGACATGGTCATCTCGGCCCTGGGCTCGCGCATGGCGGCGGCCTTCTCCGACGGCGCGCACCCCGCCCGGATCGGCGAAGACGAATTCGCCGCCATCGTGCCGCGCGGCCTGGGTCAGGCCGCCGACCGCATCCGCGACGCCCTGGAACAGCCGCTCCGGGTCGCGGGCTTCGACATCTATCCGACCGTCTCCATCGGTTCGCTCGCCTGCGAGGGCGGCCCCGACGCCGCCGATCCGGCCGAGCTGCTGCGTCGTGTCGAACTCGCCGTCGGCTCGGCCAAGAAGCTGGGCCGCGGCGGGACCGCCGCCTACGGCCGCTCGCTGGAGAGCGACAGCCTGAGCCGCCTGGCGCTGGAGGCCGATCTCAGGAACGCCTTCGTGCGCGGCGAGATCGAGCCCTTCTTCCAGCCGATCGTGAACCTGCACACCGGGGCCGTCGCCGGCTTCGAAGCCCTGGCCCGCTGGCGTCACCCCAAGCGGGGCATGGTGCCGCCGGACGAGTTCCTGGGTCTGACCGACGAAATGGGCCTGATGAACGATCTGGGCCTGATGATGATGACCCAGTCGGCCCGGCAGCTGGCCGAATGGCTGCATCGCCACCCGACGGCGGGCAAGCTGTTCTGCAGCGTCAACCTGTCGGTCGGAGAGATCGAGCGGCCGAACCTGGTCGAGGACGTCGCTCGGGTCATCGCCGAGACCGGCCTGCCCAAGGGGGCGTTGAAGCTTGAGGTGACCGAAGGCGACATCATGCGGGATACGGCCTCGGCGGCCGTGATCCTGCAGAAGCTCAAGGACGCGGGCGCCTCGCTGGCGCTTGACGATTTCGGGACGGGCTTCTCGTCGCTGTCCTACTTGGCGCGGCTGCCGTTCGATACGCTGAAGATCGACCGCTACTTCGTGCTGACGATGGACAAGGACGAGGGCTCGGCGAAGATTGTGAAATCGGTCGTCAACCTGGGCCGCGACCTGTCGCTGGAAGTCGTGGCGGAAGGCGTGGAGAACGCCGGCTTGGCGCGCCTGCTGCTGGACCAGCAATGCCACTACGGCCAGGGCTTCGGCTATGCGCCCGCGCTCCCCGCGCAGGAGGCCGAGGTCTATCTGAACGAAAGCCTGTCCGACGGCGTCGCGCCGCTGAAAGCGCGCTCGGGCTAGGCGCGGCCCGTCTGGGCCGACAGCATGGCGGCGTCGACGCCGAGGGTGGCCAGAGCCCGCGCCCACTTGGTCTCGAAGTCGGTGTCGAACAGCAGATCCAGATCCGGCTCGGCGACCAGCCAGACGTTGTCGGCCAGCTCCTCCTCCAGCTGGCCGTCGCCCCAGCCGGCGTAGCCCAGCGCCAGGACCGACCGGCGCGGCCCCATGACCGGGCGCGTCATGGCGGCCAGCGCCTCGCGTGTGCCGGTCATGGCCAGACCTTCGCCGAACGCCACCGAGCTATCCTCGATCATCCAGTCGTCGGTATGGAGCACGAAGCCGCGCTCGCGTTCGACAGGACCGCCGACCAGAACGGGACGACCCGTGGCCGTGGCGGCGCCCGGCGTGTCGAGTTTCTCGAGCACCGACTTCAGGTCGACGCCCGGCGCTGGGCGGTCGATCCTGAGCCCCATGGCGTGGTCGGGGCCGTGGGCGCAGACGATGATCACCGCGTGCTCGAAGCGCGGATCGCCGATGCCCGGCATGGCGACCAGCAGACGACCGGCGAGGGAGGAGAACTCGGTCATGATCCGATGATCGGAGCGGGCGGCCCCGAGCGCAAGAGCCGATGGCGTCGCGGGCGGGCTTGGCCAGACCGCGGCCGAGGACTATCAGTCCGCTCGAACGCGATGTCCGCGTGATCCCAGACCCTCCGGAGCCTGCCATGACCCTGCAGATCGGCGACCGCATCCCGTCCGCCACCCTGATGACGCCGACCCCGGACGGCCCCCGGCCGATCACGACCGACGAGATTTTCGGCGGCAAGACCGTCGCCCTGTTCGCGGTTCCGGGCGCCTTCACCCCGACCTGCTCGGCGCGGCACCTGCCGGGCTATGTCGAGAACAAGGACGCCCTGAAGGCCAAGGGCGTCGACACGATCGCCTGCCTGTCCGTCAACGACCCCTTCGTCATGGGCGCCTGGGCCGAGAACCAGAAGGTCGACGCCGACACGGTCCTGATGCTGGCCGACGGCAACGGCGAGTTCACCCGCGCGGTCGATCTGGTCATGGACGCCAGCCGGGGCGGCATGGGCCAACGGTCCAAGCGCTACTCCATGCTGGTCAAGGACGGCGTCGTGACCCAGCTGAACATCGAGGAGCCCGGCGTTTTCGAGGTCTCGTCGGCAGAGCATCTGATCGCGCAGATCTAAGGGGCGCTACCGCTCGCGACGCGGTCGCTCGCTGCTTGAGCGCATTTCGTTGGAGGCGGACATCACCGACGTCTTCACGCCCGAGCAGCGCAGCGCCGTCATGCGCCGGGTCAAAGGGCGCGACACCGCTCCTGAGCTCTTCGTCCGTCGCGCGCTAAGCGCCGCCGGGATCGGCTACCGGCTCGGCGGATGCGGCCTGCCGGGGCGGCCGGACCTGGTGATGAAGGGCCGACGGGTCGCGGTGTTTGTGCACGGCTGTTTCTGGCACGGACACGACTGTCCGCGAGGCTCGCGGCGGCCCAAGGCCAACGCGGCCTACTGGGACACCAAACGCGCCACTAACATCGCCAGGGACGCCGACGTCTTCGCCAGACTGACCGCAGGCGGCTGGCGGGTGGTGACGATCTGGGAGTGCGATCTGAAGGGCGACGATGCGGCGGCCCGCATCGTCGCCGCCGTGCGCGGTCAGGCGGCGGCGGACTCAGCGGGCGTCGCTTCAGCCTCCGACAGCACCTGCTGCAGCGCGCCCAACAGGGCCGGCGGCGTCAGGGGCTTGGAGACGAAGTAGGTCATGCCCGCGGCCATGCAGGCGGCGATGTCCTCGGGCGCAGTGTCCGCGGTGACGGCGATGACGGGAACGCCCGCGTTGGGTCCGCCGCCGGCGCGCAGCCGCCGCGTGGTCTCGCGGCCGTCCAGCTCGGGCATGCGCACGTCCATGAAGATGACGTCGAACACGCCCGTCTCGCACTGAGCGAGAGCCGCGAGGCCATCGGCGGCCGTGGCGATGTCGCACCCAAGAGGCGCCAGAATGAGTTCGACCGCGCGGCGGTTGATGTCGTGGTCGTCGACCACAAGAACGCGCAGGGGGCGGTCGGCCTCCACCTCGGCGGCCTCGGCGAGCGGCGGCTCGTCGGATTCTTCGACGGCCATCGTCGTGTCCACGGCGGGCGTCGCCGGTGGCTTCGGTTCCGCCACGGGCTCGGCCGGAATGTCGGCCCCCAGCTGTGCGAGCAGGGCCTCAGTAGCCGACAGAGCGGGCGCGGCCTCGACAGCCGGTTCCGGCTTGGGCTCGGACTTTCGCGGCGCGCGAGCGCTCGGTTTGCGCGGCGCGAGGCTGCGTACGATGTCCCCCCGGCTGTCCTCGCCGAAGGCGCGCGGCGTCGCGGCTTCGGCGTCGCCTTGCGGCAGGACGAGCGAGACGGTGAAGACCGCGCCCTCGCCGGGCCGGCTGCGCGCCGTCAGCCGACCGCCCATCAGCTCGATCAGGTCGCGGCTGATGGTCAGGCCGAGCCCGGTGCCGCCATGGCGGGCGCTGACGCCTTCGGACAGCTGATCGAACGGCGTGAACAGGCGGGCCAGCTGATCGGCCGACATGCCGGGGCCGGTATCGGCGATCTCGATCAGGATGGCGTGCTCGGCCGGCTCCTCGGGCCAGGAGGCCAGGCGCAGGGTCACCGACCCATCTTGCGTGAACTTCATGGCGTTGGACACCAGGTTGTTCAGCACCTGGCGCAGCCGCATGGGGTCGCCCTTGACGGAGGCGGGCATCGACGACGCCCCCTCGACGCGCAGCGACAGGCCCTTGGCGCGGGCCTCGCCCTGCCAGAACATCAGGGTCTGGGCGATCAGGCTGCGCAGATTGAAGTCCACGCTCTCGACCGACATGTGGCCGCCCTCGAGCTTGGCGTGGTCCAGCAGGTCGTCCAGCAGCGCCTTCATCATCACGCTGGCGTCCGAGATCAGGGCGGCCTGGGCCCGCGCCGAACTGGTCTTGGCGCCGGCCTCCAGCTCGGCCGCGCCCGTCATGATGGCGCTGATGGGGGTGCGCAGATCGTGACCAACGGCGGCGAGGAAGGCCTGTCGGCTGGCCATGATGCGCTCGGCCTCGGCCCGCTTGCGGTCGGCTTCGACCCGAGCGGCGCGTTCGGATTGCTGCGCGCTGTTCATCCGCTCCCAGGTCGAAATGCAGTAGACGCCGAAGACGCAGAAGGAGATGGTCACCGCCATGACGAAGGCGTGGGACGCCTCGTAATAGCTCATCCAGAACGGCACTGTGGCCATGTAGAGGAAGTGCGGCGCGATGGTGATCGCCAGCACCTTGCGCGAACCGGGCGAGTTGATGACGCCGTAGATCGCCCCCGACGCGGCCACGATCGCCGCGCAGACGCCGCCCATGGGGCCGCCCAGCAGCCAGAGCGGAATCGACAGGCTCCCGAACGACGCCGCGTTCAGGAACAGCATCACATTGCCCGCCGCGCTGCGGATCGGGCCCATGCGCTCCACCCGGCCGGAGAGCACCGGCGCGAAAATCCACAGGTCGAGCGCCTGGACCAGGAAGTAGCCGACGCACCACAGGGCCGAGACCTGCCAGCCGAACACGGGCGTGAAGATGAGCGCGGTCGCGGCGCCCATGCCGAGGCGCTGCATCAGGGCGCGGCGGCGAGCCTGGATCGCGGGCGTCCAATCCGGCGCCGAATCCTCATAGGCCTGCGACATGCACGTCCCCGATATGAGGCGCACAGGCCCCTGGCAGAAACCATCATGACCGAAGCGGCCTAACGCTCCGTCAACGCAGGGTTGGCGGAGGCCTCGGCCACCGAGGCGAAGCCGTCGGCGCGCAGTCGCGCGGCCAGATCACGCTTGATGCGGCCGACCAGACCTGGCCCGCCGTAGATCACAGCGGAATAGATCTGGACCGCCGACGCGCCCGCCCGGATGCGTCGATAGGCCTCGGCCCCGCTGTCGATCCCGCCGACGGCAATCAGGGGGAGGCGGCCTTGCGCGGCCTCGGCCGCGTGGATCAGGGCCTTGTGCGCCTTTTCGCGCAGCGGCGCGCCGGACAGGCCGCCGGCCTCGCCCCGGTCGCGCGAGCGCAGGCTGGAGGGCCGGTCCAGCGTGGTGTTCGAGACGATCAGGGCGTCGATGCCGTGCGCCAGCGCCGCCTCGACGATCATGGCGATCTCGTCCGGCGTCAGGTCCGGCGCGATCTTGAGAAAGACGGGCGCGGGCGTCGTCCGCGCTTCGGCCACGCGGCCGAGCAGATCGTCGAGCGCCTCACGCCCCTGCAGCGCGCGCAGCCCCGGCGTGTTGGGCGAGGAGATGTTGACGGTGAAGTAGTCGGACAGGCCCGCGAGGCGTTGAAGACCGGCGACATAGTCCGCCGCGCGATCCTCCGTGTCCTTGTTGGCCCCCAGATTGGCCCCGACCATAACGCCAGAAGGGCGGCGCGACAGGTTGGCAGCAAAAGCCTCCAGGCCGTGGTTATTGAAGCCCATGCGATTGATGATCGCCTGGTCCTCCGACAGTCGAAAAAGGCGCGGCTTGGGGTTGCCCGTCTGCGGGCGCGGCGTGACGGAGCCGGCCTCGACGAAGCCGAAGCCGAGCCGAGACAAGCCGGTCAGGGCCTCGGCGTTCTTGTCCAGACCGGCGGCGAGACCGATCGGGTTGGGCAGGTCGAGACCAGCGAGCGACGTCCTGAGGATCGGATCATCCGGCGGCGGCGCGGGCAGGGGCGCATGCTTCAGGCCGCCGATGGCCAGGCCGTGGGCGGTCTCCGGGTCGAGGGTGCGGAGCAGCGCTGTCAGCATGCGAACGGCATCGCCTCGGTCACCGCCGTGGTCGGCAGAGGGCCGTAAATGTGCGGAAACAGCGCCCCACCCCGCGAAGGTTCCCACACCACGGCGTCGCCCAGGGCCTCCAGATCGACGGTCAGACGCATGAGATTGGTCCGGCCCGCGAAGTGCTTCCGCGCCGTCTCCTCCAGCTGCGCCGGCGTCGACAGGTGGATGTAGCCGTCGGCCAGATCGACCGCCGAGCCGTGAAAGACGCCCTCGGCCAGGGCCTCGCGCCATTCCGCGGCGTCGAGCAGCTTGTAGGCCCAGCGCTCCGCCATCAGTCCTCGGCTCCGCCGCCGAAGGCCTTGGGCGTCAGGAAGCCGTCGTAGGCGCAGCGACCGGCCACATCGACCTCGAACACGGCCGCAGCTCCGGTCGGGAAGCCTCCCGCCAGACGGTCGAGGATCGCGGGGGAGGCCGCGCTTTCCGTCAGATAGTCATAGGCCAGGGTGTGAATGCCCGGATTGTGGCCCATGACCAGCAGGCATCCAGCCTCGTCCTCGGCGTCCTGAACCAGGCGCCGGATGGTGTCGGGCGAGGCGTCGTAGAGGCGGGGTTCGATCCGCACTTCGACGTCGCCGAACGCCTCCTGCACCGCGTCCCACGTCTGGCGGGTGCGGGTGGACGGACTGACCAGGGCCAGATCCGGGCGCAGCTTCTTTTCCGCCAGCACCCGGCCCATCAGCGCGGCGTCGGCCAGGCCGCGTTCGGTCAGGGCGCGATCGCGGTCCAGCCCGGAGGCGGCGGCGCGCTCGGTCTTGGCGTGTCGCATCAGGATCAGGCGGTGCATGAGGCCGCCGTTACAGGGGTTCGCGGCGCGCTTCCACCCCGTCGCCGTCACGCGGCGACCGCGTCGCGGGCTGGGGCTGGAGCACCCCCTGCGGGACCGCAACCCGCGCCCCGTGACCCGAGGGTCGGATGCGGGCGTAGGCCTGCCGTGTCGCCTCCAGCAGGATGACGCCCGCGAAGCCCGGCGCGACGCGGCGACCGATCTGCTCGAAGCCGTCGGCCATGCCCAGGATCGGCGTCCACGGCGGGACATACAGCGTCTGGGACCAGGCGGTCGGCTCTAGCCCGACGGCGCGGACCAGCCGCTCCAGCTGACCGCGCGTAAAGGGCCGCCCGTGGCCGAAGGGGGTGCTCTCGGCCCGCGCCCACATGCCGCCCCGCGCCGCCGCCGCCAGGATGATCCGCCCGGCCGGCGCCAGCGCCCGAACCGCCTCGGTCAGCAGCAGGGTGGGGTCGTCGGCCTCTTCCAGGGCATGGACCAGCAGCACGCGGTCGAAGGTCCCCGCCGCGAACGGAAGGCGCTTGTCGTCGACCAGCAGCGTCCGGTTCTTGCCGACGGAGGGCCAAAGCTCCACGCCCTGACCGCCCGGCATGGCGGCGATGACCCGGCGCGCGCCGACGAAGGCGTCCAGCCACGGCGTCGCATAGCCGACGCCCAGGACGTCGCAGCCCTCGGCCTCGCCCCAGGCGTCCTCAAGACGCTTGGCCAGCAGCCGCCGCACCAGGGCGCCGCGTGGCTCGCCGTAGAAGGCGCGAAGATCCTCGATGGCGCGACGCATGGTCTCCACTATATGGCGGATCAAGCCTCGCCACCAAGGACCGCACCATGCCCCTGACCGTTCACCTGTTCCCGGCGCGCGAGGACAACTACGCCTTCCTGGCCCGCGACGAGGCGACGGGAGCGGTCGCCGCCATCGACACCCCGGACGCCCAGGTCATCCTGGACGCCGTCCAGTCGCTGGGCTGGGGCAAGCTGGACCGGATCATCAACACCCACTGGCACCCCGACCACACCGAGGGCAACGAGCGGCTGAAGGCCGAGACCGGCTGCGACATCTGGGGGCCGGAAGAGGTGCGTAAGGTCGCCCCGGTGGATCACATCGTCGAGGAGGGTGACGTGGTCCGGATCGGCGACACGACGCTGCATGTCACCGCCACGCCCGGCCATACGCTGGGCCACGTCGTCTTCCGCTCGATCCCGGACAACATCGCCTTCACCGGCGACACCCTGTTCACGCTCGGCTGCGGACGCCTGTTCGAGGGCACGCCCGAGCAGATGTGGGACAGCCTGCAACGCATCGCCGCCTGGCCGGACGAGACGGTGCTGTATGGCGCGCATGAGTACACGGCGTCGAACGCCCGCTTCATGCTGAGCGTGGACGACCGGCCCGAGACCCGCGCGCATGCCGAAGGCGTCTTCACCAGGCGCGCGCTCGGCGAACCCACCGTGCCGACGACGCTGGGGGTCGAGCGCCGCTTCAATCCCTACCTGACCGCGCGCGACGGCGCGGAGTTCGCCGCGCGGCGCGCCGCCAAGGACGTCTTCAAGGGCTGACGCCTCGTCGCAGCCGGAACCGTGGCCGCGAGCGGGCCGTTGGACACCCCTCGACATCAGGGGTTCCAGCATGAGCGACACCGTCGCCGATCCAAGCTTTCATCCGCCGGAGGACGCGGTCGAGTTCTATGAGGAAAGCCTGCGCCTGCTGAAGGAGAGCGGCATACCCTTCCTGCTGTCGGGCACCTACGCCGTCACCGCCTACACCGGCATCCGGCGGCCGACCAAGGACCTGGACGTCTTCTGCAAGCCCGGCGACTACCCCCGCATCCTGGCCTTCTTCCAGGCCCGCGGTTACCGGACCGACGTCGAGGACGAACGCTGGATCGCCAAGGTCTGGAAAGACGAGGACCGCTTCTTCGACGTCATCTTCGCCATGTCGAACGGCGCCATCGCGGTGAACGACAGCTGGTTCGGCCCCGACACCATCGAGGTCTATGGCCACGAGGTCGGCATCACCCCGCCGACGGCCCTGATCCTGTCCAAGGTCTTCATCCAGGACCGCTACCGCTACGACGGCGCGGACGTGAACCACATCATCCTCAAGCAGGCGGCCAACATCGACTGGAAGTCGCTGCTGGACCAGATGGACCTGTACTGGGAGGTGCTGATGGCGCACCTGCTGAACTTCCGCTTCGCCTATCCGACGGAGCGGGAGAACGTGCCGGCCTGGCTGATGACCGAGCTTACCGAGCGGCTGCAGGCCCAGGTCAACCTGCCGGCCCCGCGTATCAAGGTTTGCCGCGGCCGGCTGTTCAGCGCGCGCGACTATGTCTCCGACATCGCCGAATGGGGCTTCGGCGACGTGGTCGGCAAAGGGCTCGAAGAGCGCCATGACCCCGTGCATTGATCAAAAATCCTCCCCCGTAGGGGGAGGGGGACCGCGAAGCGGTGGAGGGGGCCTGCCGCAGACGCCGGCGTTCGAACCGAGCCCCCTCCGTCATTCCGCTGCGCTCCATGCCACCTCCCCCAATGGGGGAGGATTTGCGCCATGACCGACGCCCAGACACAGCAGCCTGGCCTGGAGCCAGGCCCAGCGCGGCGGCTGCGCGTCGCGGCGGTCGGGGACCTGCACGTGGGCGAAGGTCAGACGCGGCCGCACCGCGCTCTGTTCGAGCGGGTCTCGGATGACGCCGACGTGCTGTGCCTGTGCGGCGACCTGGTCAACTTCGGCAAGACCGCCGAGGTCGAGGTGCTGCTGGACGACCTTCGGAGCTGCCGCATCCCCATGGTCGGCGTCATGGGCAATCACGAGCACGAATGCGGCCAGCCCGAGACCGTCGAAAAGATGCTGACCGACGCCGGCGTGACCATGCTGTCCGGCGGGCGCAGCTGCGAGGTCGGCGGCGTCGGCTTCGCCGGCGGCAAGGGCTTCGTCGGCGGCTTCGGGCGCTACATGCTGAGCGCCTTCGGCGAGGCTTCGATCAAGAGCTTCGTGCAGGAGGCGGTGGAGGACACCACGGCGCTGGAGACCTCGATCCGCTCGCTGCGGACCGAGCGGTCGGTGGTGCTGCTACATTACTCGCCCGTCGTCGACACCGTCGTGGGCGAACCGCCGGAAATCCACGCCTTCCTCGGCTCGTCCCGGCTGGCGGAAACCATCGACCGCTACGACAACGTCAGGCTGGTCCTGCACGGCCACGCCCACCGGGGCGCGCCGGAGGGCATGACGAACCGGGGCGTGCCGGTCTTCAACGTGGCCTTGCCCGTGCTGAGGACGCTCGGCGAGACGCCCTATCGGGTGTTCGAGGTCTGACGGCCGCCGCTTGCCGCTCGGCCGGCCCCATCCCATATTCCTCATCGAAGCCGAAGGCGCGCCGCTTCAGGGCGTCTCCGGCTCCAGTCGCTTCCGAGTGAGGACATCATGACCGGCCGCCCCGTGCTGTTCGACAGCCCGTTTCTTCTGGGTTTCGACCAGACCCGCGCCCTGATCGACCGCGCCGCCAAGGCCGCGGCCGAGAGCTATCCGCCCTACAACGTCGAACAGATCGGCGACCACGGCGTGCGCATCTCCCTGGCCGTAGCGGGCTTCTCGCCCGACGATCTGGCGATCACCCTGGAAGGCCGTCAGCTGACCATCGCCGGCAAGCGCGAGAGCGCCGGCGATCAGGCCTTCCTGCATCGCGGCATCGCCTCGCGCGGCTTCGTGCGCAGCTTCGTCCTGGCCGACGGTCTGGAGGTCGAGGGGGCGACGCTGGAGCACGGCCTGCTGCACGTCGATCTGAAGCGGCCGGAAGAGGCCGCGACCGTGAAGCGCATTCCGATCAGCCTCGGCTGATCTCAACCCCAATAGCGACGCTTGGACGCGCCGGCGAACCCGCCGGGCGCTGCGGCGTTGTCTTTTCGAAGGAGGCGGTCCTGATGACGCCGATAATGACCAAGGAAGACCTGAAGGGGCTGGGCGCGCCCGACCTCGTCTATGTGCGCGAGATCAGCGCGGCCGACGTCCTGGCCGACGTGCGGGTCGAAGAGGCCAAGGGCCTGATGATCGATCCCGACCAGACCCTCTATGCGGTGCACAGCGCCGACGGCGAGCGGCTGGCGGTCATGCTGGATCGCGAAACGGCCTTCGCCGCCGCCGTGGCTCACGAACTGGCCCCGGTTTCCGTCCACTAGCCGACGAAAACCGCCTCAGGCGGCGGTGGCCGTCTCGTTGGTGACGAACAGGGCGTGGATGGCGTCGACGGTATGCGCCTGACGCAGCTGCTCGCGCATTTCCGGCGACCGCAGGGCGCGCGAGACGGCGGCCAGCGCCCGCAGATGCTCCGCGCCGTCGCGCGGCGGGGCGAACAGGGCGAACAGCAGGTCGACCGGCCGATCGTCCACGGCGTCATAAGCCACCGGCGTATCCAGCCGCACGAACACCGCGCGCACGCGATCCAGGCCCTCGAGGCGGGCATGGGGCACGGCGACGCCGGAACCGAGGCCCGTTGAGCCCAGCGCTTCCCGTTCCAGCAGGGCCTCGAACACGCGATCTTCGGCGCCGCCCAGAGCCTGGGCGGCGCAGGCGGCCACAGTGTGCAGAGCCTGTCGCTTGGACGACGCGCCGCCTCTCAGGACGACGCCGTCCCGGACCAGCAGTTCACCAATATCCATGATCGTCTCGACTCACACACTCTTACGAGGTTCAGGCGGCCCAAGAGGGGAGGCGACGGGCGCGGGCCGCATAGCCCGAACCGCGCCTCTTTGGAAGGCTTATGCGCCAGAACCGTTTACAGAACCGTGTCCGTTCGACGACACGGTGCGTTCAGGGTCTATCCACCCCACGTTCCCGTCCGGCCGGCGATAGACCACCGACAGCCCGCCGTGGGCGGCGTTGCGGAACATCACGACCGGATAGCCGGTCATGTCGAGCTCCAGCACCGCCCGACCGACTGTCAGGGTGCGGATCTCGGCCTCTGTCTCGGCGATCACCATGCCGACCGGGGGCGGGCCGTCCGCGCCCGCATCGCCGAACTCCTCGTCCTCCACCGAATCGGGATCGCGCAGGACAATGGAACGGGCGACTTCACGCGCCGCGTTTTCGGTCTTCTCGGGCGACAGGGGCTTGGGCCCGATGTGGTGATCCTTGAGGCGGCGCTTGTATCGTCGAACGCGCTTCTCGAGCTTTTCGAGGCTGTCGGAGAAGGCGGCGTGGGCGTCGCCCCCGTGGCCGGTGGTGACCAGAGCCTGGCCCGAGGCGAGGCGGACCCAGCAGTCCACCTTGAATCCGTAGCCGTCCTTGGAGACGACGACCTCGGCGTCCTGGCCGCCGCGTTCGAAGTATTTTCCAACCCCGTCTTCGAGTTCCTGGGAGATGCGCGAGCCTAACGCTTCGCCGACATCCACGTGCTTGCCGCTGACCTGGACTTGCATGTCACACAGAACGCGACTGCCTGCGAAAAGTGTCAATCGGGAACGTCGGTTTTACGGTCACGCTTTTGCGATCAGCTGGGGCCCGGAAGGCGTCGGCGGGAGACGTGGTTGCTCCAGCGAGCATGTGGCAAACGCCTGCGACTCCCTCTCCCTCTGGGAGAGGGGGAACGTTCGCTGTTTTTCTCAATCATCCAACGACGCCCGGATTCTCATAATGAATCCAGCGCCCCTCGTATTTGAGACGCTCTGAACGCGCCCGCATATCGGGGTGTGTTACCCTCCCTCTCGGTTCCGTCGCTTGGGAAGGGCGCAAGGCCTTGCGAGCTTGTCGCGGCGGGAGCGGTTGGAGCGGGAGCTCTCGAGGTCCAACGACCGGAGGCCGTGAAGAGCGGTCATCCGGCGTCCCGGACGGAGGGGGTGGCGTGGGCGCACCAAGGCTTGGAATGAGGGTCCCGGGCTCAAGCAGCCCGGAACCGCGTTCCGGGCGGTAGCCCGCCAAACGCGAAGCGTCGGGCTCAAGTAGCGAGACGCCGCGCGTCGAGCGGTAGCCCACCAAAAAGGCGGCGAGCAGAAGACTCGCCGCGTTCAGGGGATCGGCTTTCGCAAGCACGCCGACCTTCCCGCCGGAGGCGTCAGTAGCGGCAAGGCTCTAACAGGGCCGTCGGTCCCCGGGCAGTCGCGTGGGAACGACGCGGGGCCGTCCGCTTCCGGTCAGACCAGCCGCGCGGAGCAGTCGTCTTTCGCCGAAACAACATTCCATACGGTCTCCGGGCGAAGGCCCGGCTGCTCCGCCCGCCCTTCCCACCCGTTCACAGCGGAAGAGCGTCGACGCATGCCCGCAACATCACCTCCCCATGCCCGGAGGGGCATGGGGAGGACAGGCGACTGGAGGTCGCCAGGAAGGGGCGAGGCGATGCATCCGACCAGGGCTCCCACCCCGACACCGTCACCCGGAGCTGCCAGCCTCCACCCCCGCCGCCACCTCGCCCCCTCCTGGTCGTCGCTCCGCGCCGACCTGTCCTCCCCGCTCGCCTCCGCGAGCGGGGAGGTGAAACCGCACCTGCCCGCCTTGACGTTCGCGCCGCCCTGCAAGGACGAACAGCGATGGCGTTCCTAGCTCGCCTTGAGCAAGCGCCGACGCTCCACCGACGATGGAATCCGCAAGGCCTCCCGATACTTGGCGACGGTGCGACGCGCGATGTCGATGCCCGCCTCCTTCAGGATCTCGACGATGCGGTCGTCGGAAAGGACGTCGCCGTCTCGGCCCTCGTGATCGATCATCGACTTGATCCGATAACGGACGGCCTCGGCGGAGTGGCTCGCTCCGCCGTCCACCGCCTGGATGGCGGCCGTGAAGAAGAACTTCAGCTCGAACACGCCGCGCGGGGTCGAGACGTATTTGTTCGAGGTCACCCGGCTGACGGTCGACTCGTGCATGCCGATGGCGTCGGCGACGGTCTTGAGGTTCAGCGGTCGCAGGAACTCGACGCCGAACGCCAGGAAGGCGTCCTGCTGGCGCACGATCTCGGAGGAGACCTTCAGGATCGTCTTGGCCCGCTGGTCCAGCGACTTGACCAGCCAGTTGGCCTGTGCGGCGCAGTCCGCGACGAAGGTCTTCTCGGCCTCGGTCCGCGCGCCCGCCGAGATCGAGGCGTGGTAGCGCTTGTCGACCAGCAGTTTGGGCAGGGTGTCGGCGTTCAGCTCCACCTTCCACCCGCCCGCCGGATCGGGTCGGACGTGGACATCCGGGATCACCGTCTGGGCGACCTCTCCCGCGAACCCGGCGCCGGGCCGGGGCGTCAGCGCCTTCAGCTCGGCGATCATCTCGGCCAGGTCTTCGGCATCAACGCCGCAGGCTTTTCTGAGCGCCCCGAGGTCGCGTCGGGCCAGAAGGTCCAGATTGTCCAAGAGCGCCGCCATGGCGGGGTCGAAGCGGTTGCGCTCGACCAGCTGCAGCTTCAGGCACTCCGGCACCGAGCGCGCCATGACGCCGGTCGGCTCGAAGCCCTGGCAAACCGCGAGCACCGCCTCGACCCGCTCGACGCCGCAGCCCAGGCGCTCGGCGATCTCGGCCAGTTCTCCACGCAGGTATCCGCCCTCATCCACGCCGTCGATCAGGGCGAGCGCGATCGCGTGATCGGCCGCCGACATCGCCGCCGAAGAGGCCTGGGCCTGCAGATGCTCCCACAGGGTCGGGTCGTGCCGCTCGGGCCTTTCGCCGCCGTCGCCGTCGTTGAAGGAGCCGCCTTTGCCGGCGGCCGACCAGTCCGACAGGCCGGGCTGGGACGCCGCCTCGTCCGACAGCCGGTCCGAGGTCCGTTCGCCGGGCGTGGCGTCGCCATAGACGTCGTCCTCGCGCGCATCGACGCTGGACGAGCGGTCGGCCGCCTCGGCTTCGGAGAAGCTGAGCTCGGCGGTGTCGGGGGTCAGCTCGCGGGTCGGCTCGGCCGGGGCCTCGGCCTCCTCGCGCTGGAGCAGGGGGTTCTTCTCGAGCTCGGCCTCGACGTATTCGTCGAGCTCCTGATTGGACAGCTGCAGCAGCTTGATCGCCTGCTGGAGCTGGGGCGTGATGACCAGCCCCTGCCCCTGCCGGATCTCGAGCCTCTGACCGATCACGTCCGCATCGCCCCTGCCGCCGGACCGCCGTGGCCCGGAACTTGCTGCGACGATGGAGCGAAGCGGTTAACGGACGCCGAACATGATCGCGAAGTTGGCCGCGACCAGCTCGAATCCGCCCCGCTCCATGACGACCTGAACGGACTGATACAGGCCCAGGTAGGTGGCGCCCGCCATCAGCCAATGAAACCTTCGCGAATCTCTCAGCTCGTCATCATGGTAGCCAGGGCCCCACGGCAGAGCCCAGTTGAACCACGCGACCCATCGGCCCGGAGCGGTCAGGACGTATTCGATCGCGAACCAGGTGTCGGCCATGCCCTCAGCTTGGCCCGCTTTTCGTTTCCGCCGACTTGGCGAGAACGGTAAATGGCCGTTCGCGACGCTGGCTCAGCCGTAAAGATCGCCCAGATAGACGCGGCGAACCTCGGGGTCGTGGATGACCTCGTCGGCGGTGCCTTCGAACAGGACCTCGCCGTTGGAAATGATCGAGGCGCGGTCGATGATGTCGAGCGTCTCGCGCACATTGTGGTCGGTGATCAGCACGCCGATGCCCTCGCCGGCCAGATAGCGGATGACCTGGCGGATGTCGGCGATGGCGAGCGGGTCAATGCCGGCGAAGGGTTCGTCCAGCAGCATGAAGCTGGGCCGACCCGCCAGCGACCGGGCGATCTCCACGCGGCGCCGCTCGCCGCCCGACAGGGCCGTGGCGGGCGCGTGACGCAGATGGCCGATGTTGAGTTCGTCCAGAAGGCGGGTGGTCTCGGTCTCGATGGCCTTGCCGGTGGCGTTCAGCTCGACCACCGACATGATGTTCTGCTCGACCGTCATGCCGCGGAAGATCGAAGCCTCCTGCGCGAGGTAGCCGACGCCCATGCGGGCGCGCTGATACATGGGCTGGCTGGTGATATCGACGCCGTCCAGCCAGATCGAGCCGCTGTCGGCCGGGATCAGGCCGGTGATCATGTAGAAGCAGGTGGTCTTGCCGGCGCCGTTGGGCCCCAGGAGCCCCGCGACCTCGCCGCGCTGGACGGTCAGGGAGACGTCCTTGACGACCTGACGCGCGCCAAAGGCCCGGGCGATGTTCTTGACCCGCAGGCCCTTGTCGAGCGCGGGCTGGGGCGCGGCGGCCGGTTCGGCCTCGCGCTCCTTCAGGTTCAGGGCCGAGAGTTCCTTGCGCGCCATCGGGTCGCCGAACGGGCCTTCAGGGCCTCAGTTCGACCCTTCCGGATAGAAGACGCCGCGCACCCGACCGCCCTGGCCGCCGCCCTCGATGCGGGCTTGGCCCGTATCGACGTTGTAGCTGAGGCGCGAGCCGGTCAGCACGTTCTGGCCCTGGCGCAGGATCACGTCGCCGGTCACGACGACGGTGGCGTTCGACACCGTGTAGACGGCCCGGTCGCCCCGGATCGTCTCGTTCGGGGTGACGTAGTAGACATCGCCGGTCGCCCGCAGCTCGGTGAGGTCGCCGTCAGCGACATCGCCTTCGATGGCGTTCGCTCGCAGGCGGGCCTGCCCCTGGGTGATCTCGGCCCGTCCGCGCAGCGCGAGGCTGGTGTTGGTCAGTTCACCGGAATCCGCGCCGTAGCCGATCGGCTGGTCAGAGGTGTTCGGTCGGCTCTGGGCCAGCGCCATGCCGCCCGCCGCGAGGGCGAGGACGGTCGCGGCCGTCGCGAGGAGATGCGTCGTCTTCATGGTCATTCACCGGAGGCGGCGGCGATCGTGCCCCGCACCTTGTTATCGCCCGAGCCGCTGAACACGACCCGCTGGCCCTGTTCATATATGGCATAGGACGTCGCGGAAATGGTTCCAAGCGGCCCGCGGCCCTCAACGCCCTTGTCGCCGGTGACGACACCGGTGGCGGTGTTCACCACGGCTTCGGGCGTGGTCAGGACGAAGCCGGAGCCCCCGTCGGAAATCCGCACGTTCGGGCCGATGGTCACGGTGCGCGCTGTCTCGTTATACGTGCCCGCGTCGGCGGTCATCTCGGTCACCTTCGCCCCGCCGAGATTGAGCCTCAGCACCGGCCCATTCAGGCGAAAGCGGCCGGTTGCGGGATCCCGCACCGCGCCCTCCGCTCCGATGACGAAGCTGCGGCCTTCGGCGTCCTGGCCGTGGAACATGGGGTTGTCCAGCCGGATGTCGCGGGCCTGGCTGGCATCGCGCTCGACGCCGGACATGACGGTGCGGAACACCGTCCAGGTCAGGGCCCCGCCCGCCAGGACCACGATCAGGATCGGCAGAAGCCGGCGATAGAGGCGCACCCGCTGCGAGCGCGCGCGCCAGCGTTCAGCCTCCGCCGCCAGCCGCGCTTCGTCGGCGGCCTTTCGGTCCTGGGCCGGGTCGGTCTGGCTCATTTCGTCCAGGTGTGGGCGAAGACGTCGTCCTCGAAGCCCATGAGGTCGAGCCGCGCGCGAAGCGGCAGAAAGTCGAAGCAGGCCTGGGCGACCGCCGTGCGACCCTCGCGCGCCAGCATCTCGTCCAGCCTCGCCTTGATGACGTGCAGATGCAGCACATCCGACGCCGCATATTCCAGCTGGGCGGGCGACAGCTCCGCCGCGCCCCAGTCCGAGGACTGCTGGGCCTTGCTGAGGTCAATGCCGGCCAGTTCGCGCGCCACGTCCTTCAGGCCGTGACGGTCGGTGTAGGTGCGGGCCAGCTTGGACGCGATCTTGGTGCAATAGACCGGCCGGGTCTCGACGCCGAGGTGCAGGTCCATCATGGCGATGTCGAAGCGGCCGAAGTGGAAGATCTTCAGCACCGCCGGATCGGCCATGAGCCGCTTCAGGTTGGGGCAGTCATAGGCGGGGCGGTTGAGCCGCACGACGTGAGCGTCGCCGTCGCCGGCCGACAGCTGGACCACGCAGAGGGGATCACGGCGGAAGCGGAGGCCCAGAGTCTCGGAATCGACGGCGACTTCGGGGCCCAGGTCCAGGCCGTCGGGCAGGTCGCCCTCGTGGAAATGAACGGTCATGGCGCTTCCTAGCGCACGCGGGTTTCAGAGGCGATAGGCGGCGCCGCAAAGCAAAAGGGGCCCGGACGCTGTCCGGACCCCCTCGAGCATTGCGATGTGGATCGGCTTAGTGGCCGCCGTCCACGGGCGTGCAGACCGTGCCGTCGGTGCAGTCCGAGAAGTGGACCTGCGGCGGCTCGACCAGGATCTCCGACGGCCGCACATGGACCTCGGGACGCTGGACGTAGATCTGGGCGGGCGCGATGCGGATCGGCGGCGCGTCCACATAGACCGGCGGACCCTGGATATTGATCGTCGGGCCGGCGACCTGCACCGGGCGGCCGATCACCCGATAGCCGGGCGAGGCGACGGTGATGGCCGGGCCGGCCGGCACATTGATCGGCGGCGGCCAGCCGCCCGGAGGCGTGTAACCGCCTCCGCCCGTCCACGGGCCGTAGAAATCGACGACGCGGGTACAGGCGCAGGGCGCGCCGTCATAGTGCGGCGCCTCGGCGCAACCATGGAGATCCGTCGCCGCAGCGCCCGAGATCAGCATGGAGGCCACGATCGAAGTGATCGGATCCATAAAGTCAGCTCCCCTCTCAAGTCCTTGCGAGACTTCACTTTTCCCCTGTCAGGCGAACCCTGGAGGAGGTCTGCGACCCGCAGCAACACGGTTATCTTAACCATTTTGGGCTGTCTACCTCCGGGCCTCGGCTTGCCCTCCGGTGTGGCGGCGACTACACGACTTCGCGTCATCGGGGAGTAGTCGCCCGCACCTTCAGCGGGGCCCGCGTCAACAGACTTCCTCTCGCCCGGAGAGGATGGCGCGGACGGTCAAGGCGGGGGGACACCCTGTCCCTCAAGCAGCGAGACGCCGCGCGTCGAGCGATAGGGACGCCTGACCTGACAAGACCGTTGGCTTCGCAGGGTCGATTCCGCGCGGGGTCCGGCTGCGAACGCCACAGGTCCGTCCGCCGAGGCCCCGCGAACGAGTGCGTTTTGGACGCCGTGCTGATCTCCATCGGCCTCGTCTCTCTGGCGGAGATCGGGGACAAGACCATGCTGCTGGCGATCGCGCTCGCGGCGACCTGGCGACGCCCGACGCCGATCGTCCTGGGCATCCTCGCCGCCACCCTGGTGAACCATGCCTTCGCGGCTGTCGCGGGCGTGCTGGCGGCACAGTATCTGGAAGGTCCCTGGATGCGCTGGGTCGTCGGCGTGGCCTTCCTCGGGTTCGCGGTCTGGGCTCTGATCCCGGACACCCTGGACGTCGATGAGGCCGAACCGGCCGAAAAGAGCGCCTGGGGCGTGTTCTGGACGACGACGGCGGCCTTCTTCCTGGTCGAGATGGGCGACAAGACCCAGATCGCCACGGCGGGGCTGGCGATCCGGTTCGAGAGCCTGCCGCTCGTCATCGCGGGATCCACGATCGGCATGATGCTGGTCAACGGGCCGGCCGTCTGGCTCGGCGAGGCGACGGCTCGAAGGCTGCCGTTGAAATACATCCGCATGGCTGCCGCCGCCGCGTTTGCGGCGACCGGGCTGTGGGTGCTGATCGCCGGCTGATCCTAGAAGAAGCGTTCGCCGATGCGGATGGTGTCGCCAGGCGCCACCTGGGTGTTGGTCGTCAGCGGGTAGGCTTGCTCGCCCCCGCTGTCGGCGCGACGGATATAGACCCGGCGCGTATCGGCCCGATAGGTGAAGCCGCCCGCCGTCGCGACCGCGTTCAGGACAGTCAGGTTGGCGGTGTAGGGATACTCGCCCGGCGTATTGACCTCGCCCAGGATGTAGAATGGCCGGTAGTTCAGCACTTCGGCGTTGACCCGAGGCTCGTTGATGTAGCCCTGGCGCAGCGCCTCAGCGATCGCCTCCTGAAGCTGGGCGATGGTCAGGCCCTCGGCCTGGACCTCGCCGATCAGGGGCAGGGACACCTTGCCGGAGTTGCCGACGGTGAACTCCCCGGTCAGGGCCTCCTCGCCGAAGACATTGATGCGGACCTTGTCGGCCGGGCCGAGGCGATACTCGGGCACGATCCGCACGGCCGCGCCGACATCGCCGCCCGCCCCCGCCTGCACGACCGGGGTTATCGCGGGCGCGGCCGCGCACCCCGCCACCAAGAGGCCGATCAGAAGACCGGCGAACCAAGACAGAGCGCCACGCATGCCACCAACCCCTGTATCCCGAGACGTTCTAGCGGCGGCGGCGGCTTCGATCCAGTCCGCGAACCGTGTTTCGTCACAGCGTACGTGTTTCCCTCCGCCTACTGAAAATCCAAGCCTCGGTTCCCGGCGTCGCTGTCGAGATCGCCTGAGGGGCAGGCAGCAGCCCGAAATTCTTCAGCAGCGCGGTATAGGTCGGCTGGCCCAGACTGGCGTGGTAGAGCGGCTCACCCCGCCAGGAGCCGATCACGACGCCCGGCGCGTCGAAGGGCGTCATCATCAGGACGACTTCGGGACTGGCGTGTCCGAGTATCCGGCCAAGCGCCGGTTCCTGGTCGCCAGGCGGCAGGTGGAACAGGCTGTACCAGATCAGAATGCCATCGAAGTTCCGGCCGAGATCGAACGTCCTCATATCGCCGACGATCCAGGCGCCGTCCGGCAGGGTCCGGCGGGCATGGGCGATCAGATGCCGAGAGGCGTCTATACCTGTGACGCGGAAGCCTCGATCCAGTAGAGCCGCGCCCCAAGGCCAGCCGGACCCGCAACCGACGTCGAGCACGGACGCGCCCGACGGTAAGGCGGAGGCAAACCGGTCCAGCGCCGCGACTTCGTCGATGGATTTGCCGGGGCCGCCGAGAGCCAGACCGCGATCCGCGATCCAGCCCTCGGCCTTGTCGTCATAGAGGCCGATGATGCGATCGGCCGGGTCGGTCATTGCGCCAGGAAGGCGTCCAGCTCGGCGAAGAAGGCCTGGGGCTGATCGATGAAGAGGAAGTGGGCCGCGTCGTCGATGCGGGTCAGCTCCGCGCCCGGCAGGGTCGCATAGGACATGCGGTAGATGGCGTCGGTCATCTCCGGCGTCATGCCGGGGAAGTCGAAGGCGACATAGATCACCTCGGTCGGGACGGTGATGTTCGCCAGTTCGGGGCGCAGGTCGGTGACGATCAGTTCGCGATAGGCGTTGGACGAGACCGTGCGGTCGCTGGACGCCGTGTCTGCCAGAATCATCGGCTCGGCGGCCTCGTCGCGGACCATGGCGGCGACGGTCTGGGCGGCCTGGGCGCGGTAGGCCTCTTCCGGGCTGTTCAGCATCTGGGCGTGGACCTGATCCGCGATGGGCGTGACGCTCTCGACCGTCGGATTGGTCCCCGGCTGGCCGAACATCGCGCCCATGAAGGGCACCATGTCGACGACCATCAGCTTGCCGACCGCGTCGGGATGGCGCGCCGCCAGCATCATGCCGATCGTGCCGCCCATGGAGTGGCCGACGACGGCGGGCTTATCCAGCCCCTGTTCGGCGATGTAGCGGGCGATCTCCTCGGCCACGGGCGCGGCGACGGGGCCTTCTGCGTTGCCCTCGACCGGCGCGCCGGCGAAGCCCTGGATGTGGATGGAGTGCACCCGCCAGCCCGCGCCCAGATGATCGATCGTGCTCTGCCAGACCTTGGGCGAGGAGCTGAGGCCCGGGATCAGGATGATGTCGCGCACGCCCGGCCCGGCCTCGCCGTCGACGCGGACGTGCATGCGGGTGGACTGGAAGTCCGCGTGGCGATGGCCGGCGTGATCGGCGTGCTCACGCGCTTGCGCCATGACGGGTCCAGCGAGACAGAGGGCGGCGGCGGCGCAGACGAGGGTCTTGAACATGGCGATGTCTCCTGTGTGGCCGGGATATGCCGCAGTCACTTTAGAATGTAAAGTGCTTTTCTCGATCAGGCCGAGACGACCTGCATCCCCAGCCATTCGGCGATCAGGGCGGGCTTTTCGGAGCCTTCGATTTCCACGGTCAGTTCGTGCTTCAGCAGCCAGCGTCCGCCGCCCTTGTCCTCGGCCGACAGCAGCTTGAAGCGGCCCCGCACCTTCGATCCGGCGGGGACGGGGGCGAGGAAGCGCAGCTTGTCGAAGCCGTAGTTGACGCCCATCACCACGCCCTCCAGCGGCTTGACCGCGTCGTAGCTCATGGCCGAGGCGAGGCTGAGCGTCAGGAAGCCGTGGGCGATGGTCCCGCCGAACGGCGTGGCCCTGGCGGCCTCCGGATCGACGTGGATGAACTGCTCATCCTCGGTGATCTTGGCGAAGGCGTCGATGCGAGCCTGGTCGATCTCGATCCAGCGGCTGACGCCGACCTCCTGGCCGATCAGGGATTGCAGGTCACTCGGCTTGGTCATGCGGCGGCTCCGGTGAAGCGGTCTTCGATGATCTCGGCGAACAGTGCGGGGTCGATGTTGCCGCCGGACAGGATGACGGCCGTGGTCCGGTCACGGGTCTCGACCTTGCCGGCCAGCACGGCCGCCAGCGCCGCGGCTCCGCCCGGCTCCAGCACCAGCTTCAGCGTATGGAAGGCGTAGCGGACGGCTTCGGCCGCCTCCAGGTCGCTGACGCCCAGCGCGCCTTTGAGGACGCGCTGGTTGATCGGGAAGGTCAGCTCGCCGGGGATGGGGGTCTGGAGCGCGTCGCAGATCGACGGCGGTGCCTTGGGGTGGCCCACCCGCTGCTTGGCCGCCAGGGACCGGGCCGTGTCGTCGAAGTTCTCGGGCTCGACCGCCCAGCTGAGCGTCTTGGGGCTCTTGGCCTCCAGCACCAGATTGATCCCGGCCATCAGCCCGCCGCCCGAGCAGCAGCAGACCAGCTGATCGATCGCCACGTCGGCCTGCTGCAGGATCTCCAGACCGCTCGTGCCCTGGCCCTCGATGACGAAGGGATCGTCAAAGGGCGGCACCAGCACCGCGTTCTTTTCGGCCGCCAGGGCCGCGCCGATCTCCTCGCGGCTTTCGGTCCAGCGGTCGTAGAGGCGGACCTCGCCGCCGAAGCGTCGGACGCCCGCGATCTTGATGGCGGGACTGTCGGCCGGCATGACGATGGTGGCGCTGGTCCCGACCTTCAGGGCCGCCGCCGCCACGCCTTGTGCATGGTTGCCCGACGAGAAGGCGACGACGCCGCGCGCCCGCTCCTCGTCCGTCAGGCGGCTGATACGGTTGTAGGCCCCCCGGAACTTGAAGGCCCCCGCGACCTGCAGATTCTCGGCCTTGAGCAGGATGCGCCCGCCCGCGCGTTCGTTCAGGGCGGGGCTCTCGATCAGGGGGGTGCGGACGGCGACCCCCTCGATCTGACGGGCGGCGTCGATGACGCCCTCGAAGGAAGCGGTGCGGTCGGCCATGTCTGGCGGATTAGCGCATCGCCCGATCCTGCGTAAGGTGGGGCCATGACGACCTGCATCCTCGCCATCGACCAGGGCACGACCTCCACCCGCGCCATCGCGTTCGAGCTGAGGGACGACGGTGGCCTGCACCCCGTCGCCATCAGCCAGATCGCGCTGCAGCAGCATTTCCCGGCCTCGGGCTGGGTCGAGCATGACGCGTCCGAGATCTGGACGGCGACGCTCCAGACCTGCCGCGAGGTCATCGCCAAGGCCGGCGGGATCGGCCGGTTCTCGGCGGTGGGCATCACCAACCAACGTGAGACGGCGGTGATCTGGGACGCCGCGACCGGAGAGCCGCTGCACCGCGCCATCGTCTGGCAGGACCGGCGCACGGCCGACGTCACCGACCGCCTGAAGGCCGAGGGGCATGAGGCGGCGGTTCAGGCGGCGACCGGCCTGATCCTCGACCCCTACTTCTCGGCGACCAAGTTCGCCTGGCTGCTGGACGCCGTGCCCGGCGCGTGCGAACGGGCGGAGCGGCGTGAAGTCCTGCTCGGCACCATCGAGACCTGGCTGATCTGGAAGCTGACGGGCGGGGCGTCCCACGCCACCGACGCCACCAACGCCAGCCGAACCTCGCTGATGGACCTGAAGGACCGGGTCTGGCGCGACGACCTGTGCGCCCTGTTCCGGGCGCCGCGCGCGGCCCTGCCAGAGATCCGCGAATGCGCGGGCGAGCTGGGGAGGACGGAAGCCGGGCTGTTAGGCCGGGCGCTGCCGATCACCGGCTCAGCGGGCGACCAGCAGGCCGCGCTGGTGGGCCACGGGGCGCTGAAAGCCGGGGACGCCAAGATCACCTACGGCACGGGGGCCTTTCTGGTCGCCAATGTCGGGCCGGCGCCGGTAGCCTCGACCAGCCGGCTGCTGGGCACGCTCGGCTATGCGGTGGACGGCGAGGCCGCCTATGCGCTGGAGGGCTCCATCTTCTCGGCGGGGTCGGCGATCCAGTGGCTGAGGGACGGCGTGGGCATGATCGCCGACAGCCGGGGCTCCGAGGCCCTGGCGCAGGGGCTGAAGGACAACGGCGGGATCTATCTGGTGCCGGGCTTCACGGGGCTCGGCGCGCCGTGGTGGGAGCCGGACGCGCGCGGCGCTGTCATCGGCCTGACGCGGGACTCCACGCCCGCCCACTTCGTCCGGGCGGGGCTGGAGGCCCTGGCCTATCAGACGCGCGACCTGCTCGACGCGCTGGCCGCCGACGGGGCGCCGAGATTGAAGGTGCTCAAGGTCGACGGCGGGGTGACGGCCAACGCTTTCGCCATGCAGTTCGTCGCTGACATCTGCGAGGTCACGGTCGAGCGGCCGGCGTTCCAGGAGATGACGGCGCTGGGGGCCGCGCGGCTGGCGGCCTATGGCGCGGGGCTGATCGACGACCTTATGCCGCGCGGCGACGAGGCGCCCGCCGTCTGGACGCCGCGCATGGACGCCGGCGCGCGCGAGCGATTGCTGGGGGGCTGGCGCCGCGCCGTGCGGGCGGCCATTGTCGCCGCCCATGACTGACGCTGCCGCTCTCGACGATCCGCAATCGACCTTCTCCGGCACGCGCGAGGTCGATCCCCGCTATCGGCTGGACGAGGCCGCGCTCGACGCCTGGATGACAGCGAACGTGGCGGGCTACGCCGGCCCGCTGACGGTGCGCCAGTTCAAGGGCGGGCAGTCGAACCCGACCTATGAGCTGACCACGCCGAGCGCCGCCTATGTGCTGCGTCGCAAGCCGCCAGGGACCCTGCTGCCGTCGGCGCATGCGGTGGATCGCGAGTTCACGGTGATCTCGGCGCTGCACGCCCAGGGCTTTCCGGTCGCTCGTCCCCATGCGCTGTGCCCGGACGACGGCGTGATCGGCTCCATGTTCTACGTCATGGACAAGGTCGAGGGCCGGGTCCTGTGGGACCTCAAGCTGCCCGGCATGACGCCGGACCAGCGCCGCGCCGTCTATGACGCCCAGGTGGATACGCTGGCGGCGCTGCACCGCTTCGAGCCGGTGGCCATCGGGCTGGGCGACTACGGCAGGCCCGGCAACTACTTCGCCCGTCAGCTGGCGCGCTGGACCAAGCAGTATCAGGCGTCGGAGACCCATCCGATCCCGGACATGGACCGGCTGATCGCCTTCCTGCCGCAGGGGTTGCCGCCGGAGGGGCCAACGCGGATCGTCCACGGTGACTTCCGGCTGGACAACATGATCCTGGCCCCCGACGCGCCTGAGGTCCGGGCCGTGCTGGACTGGGAGCTGTCGACCTTGGGCGATCCGATGGCGGATTTCTCCTATCTGCTGATCGCCTGGGCCATTCCGGCGAGCCTGAGGAACGGTCTGGCCGGCGCGGATTTGAAGGCGCTCGGCATCCCCTCGGTCGAGGAGACCGTCGCCCGCTACGCCGAAAAGACCGGCGCGGCCCCGCCCGCCAACCTCGACTGGCTGTTCGCCTACAACCTGTTCCGGCTCGCGGCGATCTGCCAGGGCATCGCCGGACGGGTACGGGACGGCACGGCCGCTTCGGCGCACGCCCGCACCATGGCGGCGCAGGTCGAGCCGCTGGCGGCTGGAGCCTGGAGCTTCGCCAAGAAGGCGGGGGCCTAACCGTTACAGGAAACTGTACGGGTCCACATCGACGCTGAGGCGGACCGACCCCGGCACCTTCACCCGGGCCAGCCAGGCCCGCAGGAAGCCTTGCAGGTCCACATCTCGGTCGGCCCGGACCAGCAGCCGCTTGCGACGCCGTCCGCGCACGAGGGCCAGCGGCGCGTCGGCCGGGCCGTAAACCTCCAGCCGCTCGGCATTCGGGATGGCGGCGGCGAGCGCGGAGGCCGTGCGCTCGACCGCTGCGGCGTCTTCGCCGGACAGGATCAGCGCGGCCAGTCGGCCGTGGGGTGGGAGCGAGGCCATCTCCCGCTCGGCCATCTCGGCTTCGACGAAGGCGTCGCGGTCGCCAGCCGCCAGCGCCTGAAGCACGGGATGCTCAGGTGTCCAGGTCTGCAGCAGGGCGCGTCCGGGCCGGTCGGCGCGCCCCGCCCGCCCCGTGGCCTGGGTCAGGAGCTGGAAGGTGCGCTCGGCCGCACGCAGGTCGCCGCCCCTCAGGCCCAGGTCGGCGTCGACCACGCCGACCAGCGTCAAGCGCGGGAAGTTGTGGCCCTTGGCGGCGGCCTGGGTGGCGACCAGGATGTCGATCTCGCCGTCCGTCATGCGCTGGATCAGGGCGCGCGCCGCCTTGCCGTCGGGCACGGTGTCGGAGCTGAACACCGCCGTGCGAGCGTCGGGAAACAGCAACCGCACTTCCTCCTCGACACGCTCGACGCCGGGGCCGACGGAGACGAGCGTGTCCTCCGCCCCGCAGGCCGGGCAGGTCTTGGGGCGCGGCATGGAAAAGCCGGTCAGGTGGCAGATCAGCCGGCCGGTGTAGCGATGCTCGACCAGCCAGCTGTCGGTGTCCGGCGCCGTCAGCCGGTGGCCGCACGCGCGGCACAGGACGACGGGCGCATAGCCGCGCCGATTGAGGAACAGCAGGGTCTGCTCCCCAACCGCCAGCGTCTCGGCCATGGCGGCGCGGAGCGGCGGCGAGAGCCATTGTTCCCGTTCGGGCGGGTGCTCGCGCAGATCGAGCAGGCGAATGTCGGGAAGCGTCGCCGCCCCGTGCCGCCGCCCGAGCCGGAGCCAGGCGTACCTACCCTGTCGCGCGTTCCACAGGGTCTCCAGCGACGGGGTGGCCGAGGCCAGGACCGCGCTCGCCCCCTCGATCCGGGCGCGGGCCACGGCCAGGTCCCGGCCGTGGTAGACGAGGCCGTCCTCCTGCTTGAAGGAGCCGTCGTGCTCTTCATCGACGATCAGAAGGCGCAGGTTCTGGAAGGGCAGGAACAGGGCCGAGCGCGCCCCCACCACGACGTTGCAGCGGCTGGCGATCACGCCCTCCCAGACCTTACGTCGCTTGGGGCCGGAGACGCCCGAGTGCCACTCGGCGGGGGCTGAGCCAAAGCGGTCCGTGATGCGCTCGATCACGGCTTGGGTCAGGGCGATTTCGGGTAGGAGGATCAGGACCTGGGCCGTCGGGTCCGCCCGCAGCGTTCGGGCCACCGCCTCCAGATAGGCCTCGGTCTTGCCCGAGCCGGTGACGCCGTCCAGCAGAAAGGCGGAGAAGCCGCCCTTGGCCACCGCCTCGCCGACGGCCTCTGCGGCCGCCGCCTGATCCGGGTTCAGCGTCACGGGGCGGTGGTCGGGATCGGGCGGGTCGAAGGCGGCGACGGCCGCGATCTCGACGATCTCCAGCACGCCCTCGTCGATCAGGCCCTTGACGACGCCCGACGACACGCCCGCCGCTCGCGCCAGATCAGCGGCGGGCAAGGCGCGGTCGCCCAGAGCCTCGAGCACCGCCGCGCGGGCGAGCGTGGGCCGGGCGGGCTGGCGGTCGCCGACGCGGCGCACGCGCCGTTCGGGCCGCGGCGCGGGGTTGCGCAGGCCCTTCAGCGTCAGGGCGGCCATCTCGCCGGGCGGGCTGAGCGTCCAGCGCGCGGCCCATTCCACGAAGTCGAGCGCGCCGGTCGGCACCGGCGGGTCGGTCAACCGTTGCTGCACCGCCTTCAGCCGCCGGTTGGAGCCGGTCGTTTCGCGCACGTCGGAGACGATGCCGCGCATCAGGCGCGGACCGAGCGGCACGGCGACCTGATCGCCGCGCGTGAGCACCAACGCCTCGGGGACCTCGTAATCGAAGGCCTCGGGCACCGGCAGGGGAAGAAGGACGGATGCGACTTTCACCGGACGGCTCGCTCGGCTAGACACCGCGCCATGAAACTGTTCCTCGACACCGCAGACGTCGCCGTCATCCGGGAGATGGTTCCCACCGGCATGGTCGACGGGGTGACCACCAACCCGTCCCTGATCGCCAAGAGCGGTCGCAACATCGCCGAGGTCATCGCCGAGATTTGCGCCCTGGTCGAGGGGCCGATTTCGGCCGAGGCCGTGGCGACCGATTTCGAGACCATGGTCCGCGAGGGCGACAAGCTGGCCGCCATCGCCCCGAACGTTGTCGTCAAACTGCCCCTGACCTGGGACGGGCTGCGCGCCGCCCGGGCGTTCTCGGACAAGGGCATCCGGACCAACGTCACCCTGTGCTTCTCGGTGGCCCAGGCCATGCTGGCGGCCAAGGCGGGCGCGACCTTCGTCTCGCCCTTCGTGGGGCGACTGGACGACCATGGGGCCAACGGCAGCGAACTGATCGAGGCCATCCGCGTCCTTTACGACACCCACGGATTCGAGACGGAAATTCTGGCGGCGTCGCTGCGCCACCCGGCCCATGTGGAGGCCGCGGCGCTGGCGGGGGCGGATGCGGCCACGCTTCCGGCCGACACCTTCAAGGCACTGGTCAAGCACCCGTTAACCGACAAGGGGCTTGATGCCTTCCTGGCCGACTGGGGCAAGACCGGCCAGTCGATTCTCTGATTCCGCGGCCCGGCGCGCCCTCCGGGAGGAGCGCCGACCGCGTGATGTCGAAGGAAGAGACCGCCGACCTGTTCGCCCCGCGCGAACCGCACTGGCCGGAAATCCGCGCCTGGCTGCAGGCCAACCCCGACACCCTGCTGGATGACCGGTCGCTGCTGGAGGAGATCGGGCTGATCGCGCGAGGCCGAAACGTCGTCGAGTTCGGGCGCACCGCTCTGACCAAGCTCGAGGCCGCCGCCGAACGGGAAGCGGATGCGAGGAAACGCATCGAGGACGTGGCCCGCGCCAACTTCGCCGCCCAGACCCAGACCCATGTCGCCGCGCTCGATCTGATGGAGGCGCGCAGCCATTCCGACCTGGCCCGACGTCTGGACGCCGCCGCCCAGGCGCGCTTCGGCCTGTCCGCCGCCGCCATCGCAGTAGAGAAGCCCGGCGGCGTGCCCTTCGGCTGGAAGGCGCTGGAGCCCGGCGGCGTGGACGCCTGGCTGGGCGGGCACGGCCTGACCTGGCTGGGGCCGATGTTCCCCGAGCTCGATCTGTTCGGCCCGGCGGGCGAAGAGGTGAAATCCGTCGCCCTGATCCGTATGGCGCTGCATCTCGGCGGCGAGCGGGGCGAGGAGGCGCGTCCCGCGCTGGCGGCGTTCGGATCGCCGGAGCCGGAAGGCTTCACGGCCGGCATGGGCTGCGAGCTGGTGGCCTTCGTCGCCGCCGTGGTGGCGCGGACGGCCGAGCGCTGGCCGGTCCTGAGCTGAGATGACCGCCGCCGAGGCGCTTCAGGCCTGGCTGGAGCATCTGGCGCATGAGCGCCGCCTGTCGCCCCGGACGCTGGAGGCCTATGGTCACATCGGCCGGACGTGGTTGGCCTTCCTGGAACGCCATCGCGGCGAGCCCCAGCGCCTGGCGGACCTGGGCGCCGTCACGGCGGCCGAGGTGCGGGCGCATCTGGCGGAACGGAGGAGCGGCGACCATCCCTTGTCGGCCCGGTCGCTGAGCCAGACCCTGTCGGGCATCCGGACCTTTCACGGCTTTCTGGACCGGCGCTGCGGCATGCCGACGCCGCAGCTGGCGCTCGTGCGCGGGCCCAAGGTCAAGCCGTCGCTGCCCCGCCCGGTCAGCGCCGATCAAGCCCGGGGGATGCTGGCCGAGCTCGGTCTCGACCCCGACACCGAGCCCTGGGAGGCGCTGAGGGACGCGGCCGTGCTGAGCCTGCTCTACGGCTGCGGCCTGCGCATCTCCGAGGCGCTCAGCCTGACCCGCGCCGACGCCCCACTGCCGGAGACGCTGCGCATCACCGGCAAGGGCGGCAAGACCCGGATCGTCCCGGTCCTGCCCGCCGTGCGCCAGGCAGTGGACCGGGCCGTCGCCGCCCAGCCCTTTCCGCTGGAGCCGACCGACGCCCTGTTCCGAGCGCGGCGCGGTGGGCCGCTGTCGGCCAGGCATGTCCAGGCAACGGTTCAACGTCTTCGCGGCCGACTCGGCCTGCCGACGTCCGCGACGCCTCATGCACTTCGGCACAGCTTTGCCACGCACCTGTTGGGTGCTGGCGCGGACTTACGCTCGATCCAGGAGCTGCTGGGTCACGCCAGCCTTTCGACGACGCAGAAATACACCGCCGTCGACGCCGCCCATCTGCTGGGTGCCTATGCGGCGGCCCATCCTAGGGCCTAGTCGGCCAGCCGCCGCGACAGGGAGTGTTCAGACGCGGCCGCCGGGGACGTCGATCCCAGCCGCCGATATCCGACGACGAGAGGCGCGGGACAGCCACCGACCCGGCGGTCCAGCAGCAGGTGCAGGCCGACCGCCGGACCGCTGTCCCGCCACAGCAGGTCGTCGGCACCGACAGGCGAGCTTCGGACGAGGACGGTCTGGGTGGAACAGCCCACGGGCACCTGGCCCAGCACCGGTATGTCAGCGGCGATCTGTGGAGTCGCGCCCTGAAGCGTGGGAACGGTCGGCGCAGACGGGGCCGACTGGGGCGTCGCCGCGAGGAGCAGCAGGATGGGCAGCATCTCGACCTCCCAAAATCACAACCCAGCATAGCACAGGCCGGGGCCAGGATGAACGGGCGCGTGAGCTGGCTTGGCACCGCCGGACCCGGAGCCTAGCGTCACGGTCTAGATTTCGGGGCGAGAACTGGCATGGGCCAGAGTGAGGATGGGCTGGATCGAGGTCTGGACCGGCGCTCCGCCCTGTCCGGTCTGGCCGCCGTGATCGCCTTGCAAGGGCGTCCGCAGACGCCGCCGGTGACGGCCGAGGGCCTGTCCGTCAATAGCCTGACCCGCATGGCGGCGACTGTTCGCGTCAACGGGGAAGAGGCCCTGTTCGTGCTGGACACCGGTGCGGAACGGACGGCGATCGCCGCTGATCTCGCGGCGTCCTTGGGACTGGCGGCGGGGCCGGGGCTCGTCGTCCATGGTGTGACGGCTGCGGAGTATACCGCCTCGGTGCTGGTCAGTCGGCTGACCTTCGGCGGACGGCGGTTCCAGAACCTGGTGACGCCGGTCTTTCCGCGCGAGAGCCTGGCCGCCGACGGTCTGGTCGGTCTGGATGTCCTGTCGTCCTTCAGCCTGGACCTTGATCTGACCCGGCCCGAGGTGCGCATCAGGCCGACCGGCGACCGCATCCTGACCGGGGTGCTTCCGACCCGGCTGGCGCGCGAGGATCGGGCCCGGACCGGGCGTTTCGGCCAGTTGATCCTGCTCAACAGCCGGGTCGAGGGAAGGCCTGTCGACGCTTTTGTCGACTCGGGTGCCCAGTATTCGATCGGCAATCTGGCCCTGTTGTCTGCGCTGGACAGGACGACGACCGGCGACCGCATCGACGTCTTTGGCGTCACGGGCCAGAGGCTGACGGCGCGGCCGGGTCGGGTGCGGGATCTGATCATCGGCGGGCGCTCGCTGGGCGAGACGCCCCTGCTGTTCGCCGACCTTCACGCCTTCGAGGCTCTGGGCCTGGCGGACCGACCGGCCCTGCTGCTGGGGGCGGACGTGCTTTACCGGTTTGACCGGGTCATGCTGGACTACGGGCGAAGGCGCGTGGCGTTCGGTGCCGTTCGCCCGGCCTTCACGCCGCCGCCTGTGGTTGGGTAGGCCCCGATGCTCAGATCTGCCCTCAGGCCTGCATCGTCCAGCCCTCGACGCCCATGGCGGCCTGCTTGACGGCCTCGGAGCGGGTCGGGTGGGCGTGGCTGGTGCGGGCCAGATCTTCGGACGCGCCGCCGAAGGCCATGGCGACGCAGGCCTCGCCGATCATCTCTCCGGCCTGGGGGCCCATGATGTGGACGCCAAGGATGCGGTCGGTCGTGGCGTCGGCGAGCACCTTGGCGTAGCCGTCGGTCTCGTGGTTGATCTTGGCGCGGCTGTTGGCGGTGAAGGGGAATTTGCCGGACTTGTAGGCGACGCCTTCGGCCTTCAGCTGGTCCTCGGTCTTGCCGACCCAGGCCACCTCCGGGAAGGTGTAGACGACGCTGGGAACGAGGTCGTAGTCGACGTGGCCGGCCTTGCCCGCGATCAGCTCGATGCAGGCGACGGCGTCTTCCTCGGCCTTGTGGGCCAGCATCGGGCCGTGGGTGACGTCGCCGATAACCCAGACGCCGTCCGCCACCTTGAAGTGGTTCGAGGCGACGAAGCCGCGCTGGTCGGGCGTCACGCCGACCGTCTCCAGCCCCAGGCCCGCCGTGTAGGGACGACGGCCGATGGCGACCAGCACCACGTCGCCTGTCAGGGTCTCGGCCGCGCCGCCGGCGGCCGGTTCGACGGTCAGTTCGACGCCGTCCTTGGTCACCTTGGAGCCGGTGACCTTGGCCCCCAGTTTGAACGTCATGCCCTGCTTGGTCAGGGCCCGCTGGAAAGCGGTGGCGAGGTCGGAGTCCATGCCCGGCGTGATGCGCGGCAGGTATTCAACGACGGTGACCTCGGCGCCCAGACGGCGCCAGACCGAGCCGAGCTCCAGCCCGATGATCCCGGCCCCGACGACGATCAGCTTCTTCGGCACGGCGGGCAGGGACAGGGCGCCGGTCGAATCGACCACCTTGCCCTCGACGAAGTCGACGCCCGGCAGGGGCGTGGGCTCCGATCCCGTGGCGATGACGATGTCCCTGGCATTCAACGTGGTTTTGGAGCCGTCCGCCGCCTCGACCTCCACGGTGCCCGGGCCGGTGATGCGGCCCCGACCCTTGATCCAGTCGGCCTTGTTCTTCTTGAACAGGAACTCGATGCCCTTGGTGAGGGCCGTCACGCTCTCCTGCTTCTGCTTCATCATCTGAACGAGGTTAAGCTTCGGCGCGACGTCGATGCCCAGGCCGGCGAAGTCCTTGGCGGCCAGTTCGAACATCTCCGACGCGTGCAGCAGGGCCTTGGACGGCATGCAGCCGACGTTCAGGCAGGTGCCGCCGAGCGTCTCGCGCATCTCCACGCAGGCGACCTTGAGACCCAGCTGCCCGGCACGGATGGCGGCGTTGTAGCCGCCCGGTCCGCCGCCGATCACGACGACATCGTACTGGGCGGGAGCGGCGGGCGTGGCGTCGGCCATGGAAACCTCGGAAGTGGGCGCGGTCGGGAGGACGGGCGCTGTCCTAGCGCCTGACGGGGCGGGGTCAACCGCCGGAACCGATATGGGCGCCCGCTCGCCGGTTCGGGAGGCCTCAGCCGGCGAGCTGACTGGGGACGCGCCGTCGTCCCCTCCGTCGGGAGACGGCGACGATGACCAGGCCGATCACGAGCAGGACGCCCAAGATCAGCCAGGTCGGATCGACGGGCAGGCCGGCCGGCGCCACCGCTTCGGCCGAGCGCTGGGACAGCTCGCCGCCCGCGTAGCTGTCCGCCTGGATCGAGGCCTCGGCCGGCCCGGCGCGGCCCCGGTCGATGGCGAGGCGCAACACGGCGTCGGCGATGAAGCCGAAGAAGTAGGCGACGGCCGCGCGCGGATTGCCCGCGCTGAGCATCACCGCCGCGATCAGGTAGAGCAGCACCGCCCCGACCCACAGGGCCGCGCTCGAGAGACCGCCGCCCGCCTCGATCATGCCGCGCGCCCGCTCCAGCGCCACATCCAGCGGCGCGCCCTCGAAGAACGGCGTCAAGAAGGGCCAGGCCAGCCAGCCGGCGTAGGCGATCACCGCCGCGACGAGCAGGTATCGGACGAAGGTCATGACGGCCTCGCGAGCGACAGAGAGGTCAGGCGTAGACGGGGGGCTGGGTCCAGTGACGGGTCAGGGCGTGGCCCTTGTGGCCGCGCCATGCGCCGCTCATGAGCACGAGCAGGCCGGCGGCGAAGAGGGCGGCCAGAGCGGTCGGCCCAGGCTGGACCGCCAGGTCGAAGGGCTGGAGCGCCGCCGCGATGCGGGCCGGGGTGTCGGCGAGGGTGGCCTCCGGCGCCCATTGCAGCAGCACGCGCTGGATCACTTCGCCGCCAAAGGCGAGGAAATAGGCGCCCGGCGCGGCGCCGATCCGGGCCGCCGTCAGGACGGCCGAAACGAGATAGAGCAGCGCCGAGCCGATCCAGAGCGAGGGCATTAGAGCGCCGAGCCGCGCCGTCTCTGTGGTCAGGGCGGCTGCCGCGTCGGATACGCCGCCGCCCGCCGTCAACGGCTGGATCAACGGCCAGACCAGCCAGCCGGCATAGGCCGCAATGAGAAGACCGAGACACGCTCGCCAAACCCAGACCATCGGCACCCCCCGTTGGATGGTTAACGCCTAACAGAACGGCGGTCGTCCGACGAGAGGGGAGGCGCCGCTAGCCGCCAACTTCCTTCAGGCTGTCGTCCATGAGCCACTGTGGGACGGGCATCAGCTTGGGCCCGTCTGTCCAAACCAGCGCCGCCTCGACTGGGCGGTCGGGATACAGCGCCCGCAGGACCGCGACGTAGACCGCCATCTGGACGACGTAGGCGGGGTCGGCGTCCTCGATGCGGTCGGGCGCGGGGCGGTTGGTCTTGTAGTCGACCACGAGGACCCGCTCGGGCGTGATCACCAGCCGGTCGATGCGGCCGTTGATCGTGACCCCGAGGGGAAGGTCGGGCGCGGAGCCGACCAACGCGACCTCGGCGCGGGAGCCGGGGCCGAAAACCGGGGCGAAGCGGGGGTTGTCCAGCACGCCGAAGGCGGCCGCGATCATCTCCTCCCGCTGCTCATCCGACAGGCCGCGTTCGCGGGCGAGCAGGCGGCGAGCGGCCTCTGGGCGGGCGTCAGGCGCGATCTCGGGCAGGCGGTCCAGCAGCAGGTGGATCAGGTCGCCGCGCCGGAATCGGCCGAGCGGCGCGCCCTCTCCAGCCGACGCCACGGCCAGCGGAGACGGCGCGGCGGCGCGCTTGGCCCCTTTGGCCTGCGACGGAGAGACATAGCGGGTCGACGGATCGATCGGCGGGGCGCGGCGGGCCCAGTCGGGCACGACGGTCGCGGGCGCGGCGACGGCGGCGGAGCCTCGGCCCAGCACCACCGGGTCGTGGCCATAGCGGCGGCGGTCATCGCCTATATCGCGGATCTCGCCGCCCAACCGTTCGAAGGTCTCTGACAGGATCGACCACCAGCTGCCGTCCTCGAAGCCGTCGGTCCGGTTGGACAGGCCGCGTCCCATGACGATGACGCGGTCGCGCGCCCGGGTCAGGGCGACGTAGAGCAGGCGCAAGGACTCCTCCACCGCCCGCTGATCCCGCGCCGCGCGGGCGGACGCCGCAGCCGGGGCGTCCTCTTCCTTTCGGCCCAGGCACATCAGCCAGCCCTCGGCGCCGTCCTCCAGCGCCACCGGCATCAGGGCGGGGCCCATGCCTTTCGCCCTGGACGTGGTGTCCGGCAGGATGACGACCGGCGCCTCCAGCCCCTTGGCGCCGTGGACGGTCATAACGCGGACCTCGCCGCGCGGACCCTCCAGCTCGCGCTTCACCTCCACGTCGGCCTGTTCGAGCATGGCGAGCGCCGTCTCCAGATCCAGCCCGCCGCGATCCTCGGCGGCGAGGACCTGGTTCAGCGTCTCGTCGATCGCCTCCTCGGCCTCACGGCCCAGGCGGGCCAGGATGAGGGCGCGGCCGCTGAGGCCGGTGTCGTCGACGCGGTTCAGCAAGCCGGAGAAGAAGGCGAAGGGATCGCGGCCGCGCGTGTCGATCGCGAAGTCGAGCAAGGCTTGGGCGCGGGTCCACTCGGGACGTTCGGACGCGCGGTCGCGCAGTTCGCGCCAGAGCTTGCGACGCTTCGTCCTTGATCCTGCGAGTTCGTAGAGGCTGTCCTCGTCCACATCGCAGAAGGGGCTGCGGAGCACCTCGGCCAGGCTGAGGTCGTCGTCCGGGTAGAGGGCGAAGCGGGCGAGCGAGATCAGGTCGGAAAAGGCGATTTGGCTGGACAGCCTGAGCCGGTCGGCCCCCGCCACGGGCACGCCGGCGGTCTTCAGGGCGCGGATGATCTCCTCGAAGGTCGCGTCGCGGCGGCGGACGAGGATCAGGAAGTCGCCGTAGTCGGCCGGGCGAAGTTTCCCGTCCTTCTTGTTCTGGACGGCGACGCCGCTCCCGACCTGGCGTCGGATCTCCTCGGCCAGGGCGCGGGCCATGCGCTTCCGGGCGCTGTCGGGGGCCTCCTCATCGACGGGATCGTCCCAGGCCTCGCGCTCAGGCGCCTTCACGTCCTCATAGAGCGGCCAGAGGTCGACGCAGCCCTGGTCCGCCTCGCGCATGGGCTGGTGCGGCGGGATGGCGGCGACCTGTTCGCCGACCAGGGCGGTGGTTCGCTCGGGCGCAGCGAACACCGCGTCCACGAAGGACAGGACCTCGGGCGTCGAGCGGAAGGAGGTCGCCAGAGGCACGCCCTTGAAGGCGAAGCCCGCGCCCTCCACCCGGGTCTGGTAGGCCTGCGCCTCCCGCGCCAGACGCTCGGGCCGGGCGCCCTGGAAGGAGTAGATCGACTGCTTCTCGTCGCCGACGGCGAAGACGGTGCGCTCCACCGTCCCGGCTCCGAAGCGGCGCGAGCCAATACCGGCGAAGAAGCCTTCGGTCAGGGCGCTGACGATCGCCCATTGCTCGGGGGCCGTGTCCTGGGCCTCGTCGATCAGGACGTGCTCGATGCCGCCGTCCAGCTTGTAGAGCACCCAGGCGGCGCTGGTCCGTTGGGTCAGCAGATCGACCGTGCGGGCGACCAGGTCGCCGAAATCCAGAGCGCTCTTGGCCGCCTTCCTCTGCTCATAGAGATGGGCGTGGGCCTGGGCGAGCGTCAGCACATGCTCCGTGTCCTCGGCCAGCCGGGCCTTGCGAACCTCGTCCAGTGTGGCGAGCACCTTGGTCTGGAGCGTCGTCAGCCAGTCGCGGGCGAACGGCGGGGCCTTGGAGGTCGCCATCGTCTTCACCGGCTGGCCCGCCTGGGTCAGGAAGACGGCGCTGACGCCCGCGAAGGTCCAGTCGGCCGAGTGCATCCGGTCGGCGCATCTGGCGTCGTTGGTCCCGCCCGTGCCCATCTGCTCGGCGACCGTCAGCCAGGCGTCGTGGTCGAGGAAGCGCATGAACTCCGCCTCGATCGTCTCAGCGTCCCGTTCGGGGTCTGCGCCGGCGAGCACGTGCGGGCCGGACGAGCGGCCCTCGGCGACGCGGTTGATGTAATCGGTTAGCTTGGCGCGGTCCTGCTCCAGCGTGCTGAGCAGGGCCTCGAAATCGGCATAGGCCAGGGCCACGGCGAAGTGGGCGTAGGCGCGGCCGACCGGTCCGTCCGGGTGCTCCAGCGCCTTCCGCGCCAGGTCTTCCCGCGCCGCATGGGACAGGGCGACGGCGGCCTGATCCTCCAGCACCTTGAAGCCGGGGGTGACGCCGGCCTCCAGAGGAAAACGACGCAGGAGCTTTTCGCAGAAGGCGTGCAGCGTCTGGATCTTCAGCCCGCCCGGCGTGTCGACCGCCTGGGCGAACAGCTTGCGGGCGTCGCGGAGGTGCTGATCGGAAAGGCGGCTGGGATCACGGCCGTCGAGGTCGGCGAGCGAGCGGCGTAGCGTCTCGTCATCCGCGACGGCCCAGGCGCCGAGGCGCTGATACAGCCGCGCCTGCATCTCGGCGGCGGCGGCCTTGGTGTAGGTGACGCACAGGATCTCGGCGGCCTCGACCTTGGCCAGCAGCAGCCGGGCCACGCGGTCGACCAGGGTCGAGGTCTTGCCCGAGCCGGCGTTGGCGGTGACGAAGACCGACTGGCGCGGATCGGCGGCGTCGATCTGGGCAGGGTCGGGGAGGATGCGGCCAAGATCGAGGGGGGCGGACGGATCGGCGCTCATTCCGAGCCCTCCTCGCCGCCGACGACGGCCCATTCCCAGACCCGCGCCAGCCGGTCGTAGTTGCCGCCGAAGGTCCCCATGAACTGGGGCGCGACCCAGCTGAGGTAGGGCGTCAGCGGATCGTCGAAGCGGGCGACGCGCTTCTTGAGACCCGCCAGCGCGGCCTCGGACAGGGCCTGGGCTTCGGCGCCCTCGCCGCGCACGGCGACCTCTCCGGCGACCTTGCGGCCCACGACGCGGACGTAGGTCAGCTCTTCGGGCGGAACAGGGCCGCGATCCTTCAGGCCTGCTTCGGCCAGGATGGCGCCGGTCAGGGTCAGCTGGGGCGAGAAGCCGGCCTTGACCTGTTTCGCCGAGGGGGCCGCGCCCGTCTTGAAGTCAAGGATGGCCGCCCCGGTCGCCGACAGCTCGATGCGGTCGGCCTTGGCGGTGACGGTGAAGGGGCCGGCGGGCGCGGCGAAGGTCAGGGCTACTTCCTCCTCCACCCGGATCTCGATGCCGCGCGCGCGGCGCCGCGTCTCGAACCCGCTCAGCCAGCGGGCGCAGTTGCGGGCGAGCGGCGTCTCGCGCGCCATGGCGGCGTCCTCGAAGCCATGGTCGGTCAGCTCCTCGTGCAGCAGATCGGTCAGCTGCTGCTCGCAGTCGTCGGGCAGGACGTCGGGCCAGGCCAGCGTCAGCCGCTCCACCGCCTTGTGGATGGCCGAGCCCCGCGCCATGGCCTCGGCGGACTGGCCGGGGCGGTCGAGCTCCTTCAGGCCCAGCACATAGCGGGCGTAGACGGCGTAGGGGTCGCGGACCCAGCGCTCGACGCCGGTGACGGGGAGCCGGCGCGGGCGGCGCTCGACCGGCGGGCGAGGCGCAGGACGCTTGGCCAGCCGGGCCGGGCCGGTCGGCGCATCCAGCGCGCGGGCGATGTCGAGGGCGGGGCAGGCGGCGTCGATCTCGACACTGTTGTTCCTGTCGTGCGCGCCTCCGGTCAGCATGCGCAGACGCCAAAGCCAGCGGCTCTGCACGGCGGGCTGGCCGCCCAGGCGTTCGCGGTGGATCAGGATGGCTTCGGGATTGGACGCCGCCTGGACGAAGTCCTGCGCGGTCTGGCCGACCCGTCGCTCGGGCGGCGGCAGGCCGAGCGCCTTCCTCATCGGGCGCGACAGGAAAGGGTCAGTGGGGGCGGCGGCGGGCCAGACGGTCTCCTCCAGCCCGGCCAGGATCATGCGGTCGGCGCGCACCAGCCGCGCCTCGATGGCCCCGAGGATGCGCAAGCTGGGGTGGGTCGCTCCGCCGGTGCGGACAGTCGTCTCGCGCAGCAGGGCGTGAACCAGTTCGGCGAAGGCGTCCCGGCCGATGGGGCCGAGGGCTGAGCCGCCCTCGATAAGCTGGGACAACAGGGCGGCGGCGCATTCGCCGTCCGGGCCGGACCAGGCGTCGACGCCCGCCAGCGCCTCGACCAGGGCCGTCAGGGCGCGGGCGGCCTGGTCCAGCGGCGCCTCGGGCGCGAAGCGGGCTTGCGCCGTCTCGGCGAGCATGCACAGGCGGTCGGCCAGCGCCGACGCCTCGGCCAGGGTGGCCAAGGTGTGATCAGAAACGGCCTCGCCCGCGCGTCGAGGCTCGCCGGCCTTTTTCAGACGATCTGCTATGCGGTTCCAGCGCCGCGGCGAGGGGCCGCGCAGGGCGGACTTCTCCAGCGTCCGGACGGCGGTCCGGGTCGCCTCCGGCAGCGTGATCGCCTCAGCCTTGAGCAGCCCCAGCAGGGTCTGGGGGTTGAGGGGATCGGCGATGAAGCGCGCGGCGAGATCGACCAGGGTCCCGACGGGCATCCGCTCCAGCGTCGTGCCCGACGAGGTGTCCGGGACGATGCCCCACCTCTCCAGCCTGGCGGCGACGCGGCGGCCCAGCGCAAGGTCGGACGTCACAAGGGCGCAGGTCTTGCCGGGGGTCTCCAGCGTTTCCCGCATCAGGAGCGCGATGGTCTGGGCGGCCTCCTCCTCGGCGCGGCAAGCGACGACGGACAGGCCCTGAAGGCCGAGGGCTACAGGGTCGGCGGGCTGGCCGGAGGCGGCGGCTCGGGCGCGCAGGTCGGCGATCTCGGTCCGCCAGTCGGCGGTGGCGTCGGCGGGGCGCAGCGCCTCGTTCAGCAGGCGGGCGCGGGCGCGGCCTTTGGCCTCCTCGGCGGGAGCGACGGGGGCGCGGAACCACGGCCGGACGGCGGCGCGGTCGATCTCGGCACGGTCCAGAAGACGCTTCAGCGCGCCCTGCGGGTGGGGTTCGTCGACCTCGGACCAAGCGGCCTCTGCGAGGTCGTGGTCGAGGCCGGGAAGGACGACGCACCCTTGCGGCGCGCTCGCGACCGCCCTCAGCACATCGGCGGCGGCCTTGACAGTCCCGGTCGAGCCGGCGGCGATGACGGGACCGGTCGGCGGCGTCTCGGCCCAGCGTTCGGCTAGAAGTCGCAGCAACCGGGTGCGGCGCCAGCTGGCGTCGACCAGGCCCATGGCCTCCAGCCGCCGGGGCCAGGCCTCGACGGCGAGGCCGAGGAACTCGGCCGATGCTTGCCAGTGTTCGGCCAGATCGTCGGGGGCCAGCGTCGCCACGCTCTCGGGCGCTTCGACCTCCTCGATGTGACAGGAATCGAGGAAGCGGCCGAGCGCGTCGGCCAGCTCCAGCGCCCGGAGCGGCGGGTGGCCCGGCAAGTGGTCCTCGACGATCATCCGCGCCATCTCGAAGCGGCGCGTCAGGGGCGCGATGGCGGGCGGCAAATCGAGACCCAGCTCGCCCGGGGCGAACGGCGGCTCGTCCTCGTCCAGATCGCCCAGCGGCCGGACCTGGGGCAGGAGGACGGGTCGGCCCCGGCTCTGCGTCGCCAGCGCCGCGCCAAAGGCGCGCGCCGCGCGACGATTGGGCAACAGGATCACGGCGTCCGACAGGGTCTCCGGCGGTCGGTCGCCCAGCCAGTCCAGGACGCCGGCCGCGAGATCGTCCAGCAACGGCCGGTGCGCCGGGATGGCGAACCAGCGGGGGCGCTCGCCGGAGAAGGGGTCGAAGCGGGTTGTCAAAGGCCCGCCAGCCGCGCCTCGGCCTCGTCGCGGGCCTGGGGGTCGCCGACGTGCATCCAGTCGCCGTCGAGCACGCAGCCGTACAGCCGACCCGCCGCCGCCGAGGCGCGCCACAGGGGGCTCAGCGAGAACGGCCCGTCCGGCCCGCCGTCGGCATAGTCCGGCCGGGTGATGTGCAGGCCCATGTAGGCGAAGGGCGCGCTGGCCGCCTCCCCCCGGAACGTCAGGCGGCCGTCGTCGGCGAGGAAGAAGTCGCCGTCGCCCTCGAAGCCGATGGAGCCCTCGCGCCGGGCCAGCAGCAGGCACGCGTCCATCTTCACCGGGTCCCACAGGCGGGCGAGGTCGGCTATGGCGTCGCCCCGGTCGATCCAGACGCTGTCGATATTGGCCACGAAGACGGGATCGTCGCCGAGCAGGGGCTTGGCCTTCTTCAGTCCGCCGCCGGTCTCTAGAAGCTGGTCCTGTTCATCGGAGATCACGATGCGGGGGCAAGCGCGGTCGAACAGATGATTGACCAGCCGCCCGGCGAACCAGTGGACGTTGACCACCGCCGTCGTCACGCCGGCCTCGGCCAGTCGGTCCAGCATATGATCGATCAGGGCCCGACCGCCGACCTCGACCAGGGCCTTGGGGCGGTCGTCGGTCAGGGGCCGCATGCGGGTGCCGAGCCCGGCGGCCAGCACCATCGCCGTCCTCGGCGCGTTCGGCGACATTGTCATTGGCGCACCTCGACGGGGACGTGGCGGTCGAACCAGCGGGCGACGCCCTCCAGCCCGGGCTGGGTCAGGTTGCGGTTCAGATGAGCCCACATGCGCGGCATGAAGGCGGCATACCGAGGCTTGCCGTCTCGTGCGACCAGACGGGCGAAGATGCCGAGGATGCGCGCCTCGTTCAGCGCCGCCAGACCGGAATAGCTGCGCTTGAAGGCCGCGCGGTCGGGCACACCCGCCAAGGCGAAGTACCGACCTAGCGCCTCGGCCTCGAGCTCCGGAGAAACGTCGCGGCGCGCGTCCTGAAGCAGGGAGTGGAGGTCCCACGACGGATGCGCCCGCACCGCGTCCTGGAAGTCGATCATGCCGACGCGGGCGGTGCCGCGCCGCTCGGGCAGCCAAATCAGGTTCTCGGCGTGATAGTCGCGGTGCGCCATGACCGAAGCCCCCGCCGCGCCCTCGGCCACGACGGGCGCCCAGGCCTCGCGCCAGTCAGCGACGGCCGCGTCGTCGAACCGCAGCTCGGGCCGCAACCGGGGCAGCCATTCGACGAACACATCCGCCCCGCCCTGAAGCGCTGTCTCGTCATAGGCCTGAAGGGGCCAGTCGCCCGCCGGTCCGGCCAGCGTCTCGGGCGCGCCGGCCGCGTGCAGCCGGGCGAGCGCCTCGACGGCGGCCAGATACAGCGGCGTCTCGTCCTGACCATCCTCGATCACCCGGGCGAAGACGCCTTCGCCGAAGTCTTCCAGCACGGCCAGACCGGCGGGGGCGTCCAGCGCGGGCATGTCCGGCGCCGAGAGCCCCAACGAGCGCAGATGGGCCGCGACGGCGGCGAAGGCCTCGATGCGACCGGCCGACAGGCGGGCGACGGCGTTCCAGCCCTCGGCCCGGCGCCGTTCCGGCGACCATGACGGATCGGCGGGCGGGCTTTCCGCCGCCGCGACCTGATCCATCAGCATCAGGCTCGGACCGTCGGCCGGGAACAGCCGCTCATACCGGCGCGTCGAGGCGTCGCCGGGCAGGGGCTCGCGCCGTGCGTCGCCCAGCCCCGCCGACGCCAGAAAGGCGCGGCGTTCGGCTTCGCGGTTCGGGTTCGCCTCAGTCATTCCAGCCTTCGACCAGTCGTTCGATCTTGTTTGCCCACGCCCCTACGCCAGAAACGGTCGCATTGCGTCCGCCGCCGGCCTCCGACAGTGAAATCGTCAGCCGGTCGGGACCCAGCGTTCTGGCCAGATCCCCGCCCAGGCGACCCGGCCATTCGATTAGAACCGCGCCCAGGTCCAGGGCCTCGTCCAGCCCGATCTCTCGCGCCTCCTCGGGGTGCTCCAAGCGATAGAGGTCGAAGTGGGCGATGGGCGGATCGGTCTCGTAGAACTGGACCAGGGTGAAGGTCGGACTAGGCACATCCTCGTCCGGGCCGGCGAGCGCGCGGATCAGGCCGCGCGCGAGCGTCGACTTGCCCATGCCCAGCGGCCCATCCAGCAGCACGGCCTCGCCGGGCGCGAGCAGGGGGGCGACGGCCTGGCCCAGCCGCGTCGTCGCCGCCTCGTCGTCGAGCCTCAGCGTCGTCACGCGAAATCCGCGTCGGGCTGGGTCGGCAAGACCCGCTCTGTGAACGCCTTCAACGCGTAGGTGGCTCGCGTGGCGTCGATGTCGAGGCGCGACGGCGAGATCGGCTTGCCGACATTCAGGCGGAACGGCTTCTTCCGCTTGTTCAGCAGCTCGTGAAACAGGGTGACGTCGCGCAGCTCCTGGGAAAACCGGTCGAACAGGTGGAACAGGGTCGAGGTCGGGCCGGTGACGTGGATCGGCACGATGGGGGCGTCGTACTTGCGGGCCAGGGAGGCGGCCGTGGGGGCCCAGTCGGGATCGGTCAGCTGGCCGTCCTTGCCGACGCGAGCCAGGCGGCCGGCGGGGAACAGGACCACGCAGCGCTCGGCCTCGAAGGCGGCGCGGGCGGCGTCGAGCGTGGCGCGCGTCTTCTCCCGAGTACGCTTCTCGACCACCCATTCGACGGGGATCACGACCTCGCCCAGCCGAGGCGAGACCCGCAGGGCGTCGGCGTTGGCGAAGTAGATGGCGTCGGACCGGCGCTTGCGGATGGCGTCATAGACCGCGATCCCGTCGGCGATGCCGGTCGGATGGTTGGCCACGACGATGCAACGGCCGGTCGCCGGCAGACGGTCGAGATTGAGGCTGGAGACCTTCAGATCGAGCAGCTGCGAGACGTGGTCGAGCGCGGACTGGCCCGACAGGGGAGCGATCGCGTCCGCCATCCGCCGCGCCTTCCCGTAGCCCAGGACCGAATAGAGACCCGGCCGGACCAGGGGCCACAGCGGCGAGGCGGTCAGGCGGGGCGCGCGTTCGGCGATCAGGACATCGACGATGTGCTCGCCGGAACGCCTGGCGGGCAGGGAGACAATCGCAGCAGGAGCGGATTCGGTCGCGGTCATCGGCTGGTGGTTGTCGCCGCTCGCCGAGGCCAGAGCAAGCGATTGCGTCAGCGGCTCCCGGCAACTTCCGCCTCGCGCACGCCGGTGCTACGCCAGCGCCCAGACATCGTCCGGAACCCTTCCATGCGCCTTGAACTGCTGTCCGCCTGCGCCGTCCTGAGCCTCGCGCTCGCTCCGTTCGCCTCGCCCGCTCTTGCACAGGCCGAGACGCAGCGGGCGTCCAGCGCGATGCAGCCCTTCACCTACAACGACATGCTGGTCGCCAATCGTCTGTCGGACCCGCGCGTCTCCCCCGACGGTCGGCACGTCGTCTATGCGGTCCGCGCCACCGACATGGAGAACAATCGCGGCGTCACCAGCCTGTTCATCCAGAGCCTGGACGGCGAGGGCGAGGCGCGGCGGCTGGCGATCTCGGATCGCGGCGCCAACACCGCGCGCTGGGGATCGGACGGGGCGCTCTACTTCCTGTCGGGCCGCTCCGGGACCAGCCAGGTCTGGAAGACCGACGCCGAGGGCGCGACGGCGACCCAGGTCACCAATCTCCCAGTCGATGTGAACGCCTATCGGCTCAGCCCCGACGCCTCGAAGGTCGTGGTGTCCCTGGCGGTCTATCCGGATTGCGAGAACCTGGCGTGCTCGGTCGCGCGCGGCGAGGAGGCGGCCGCGCGGAAGTCGACCGGTCAGGTCTACGACCGCATGTTCGTGCGTCACTGGGACACGTGGAACGACGGGACCCAGAACCACCTGTTCGTCGTCAACGCCGACGGTTCGGGCGAGCCGGTCTGGGTCACGCGCGGCTTTGACGGCGACACACCGTCCAAGCCCTTCGGCGACGAGGGCGAGTTCGCCTTCACGCCCGACGGCGCGGCCGTCGTCTTCTCCTCGCGCGAGGCCGGGAACAGCGAGCCGTGGAGCACCGACTTCGACCTTTACCGCGTGCCCGCGTCTGGCGGCGCGCGGGTCAATCTGACCGAAGACAACCCGGCCTGGGACACGGGGCCGGTGTTCTCGCCCGACGGCCGCACCCTGGCCTATCGCGCGATGCGCCGCCCGGGCTTCGAGGCCGACCGCTGGCAGATCGTGCTGATGGACGTGGCGACGGGCGCCAAGCGCGAGGTCGCGGCCGACTGGGATCGCTCGGCCGACAGCCTGCAGTGGTCGGCCGATGGACGCAGCCTGTACGTCGTCGCCGGCGACGTCGGTCAGACGCGGCTGTTCTCCATCGATGTGGCGCGGGATTCCGTCGTGCCGATCACGGGGCCGGGCCATGTCTCGTCGTTCGACCAGAGCCGCTCGGGCTTCGTCTATGCGATGGACAGCCTGACCTCGCCGTCGGAGCTGTATGTGAAGACCTTCCGGGGCCGCGAGGCGCCGCGCCGGATCACCAACGTGAACCCGCAGCTGGCCGAGCGCGTCTTCGGCGAGGCCGAGCAGTTCAGCTTCCCTGGCTGGAACGACGAAACCGTCCACGGCTACGTCATCAAGCCGGCCGGCTATGTCGAGGGTCGCCAGTATCCGGTCGCCTTTCTGATCCACGGCGGGCCGCAGTCCAGCTTTGGCAACGCCTGGTCCTATCGCTGGAACGCCATGACCTACGCGGGGGCGGGCTATGCGGTGGTGATGATCGATTTCCACGGCTCGACCGGCTACGGCCAGGCCTTTACCGACGCGATCAGCCAGCACTGGGGCGACCGGCCGCTGGAGGACCTGCAGAAGGGCTGGGCCTTCGCGCAGGAGCGGTACCCGTTCCTCGACGGCGACCGGGCCTGCGCCTTGGGCGCCTCCTACGGCGGGTTCATGGTCAACTGGATCGCGGGCCGGTGGAACGACGAGTTCCAGTGCCTGGTGAACCACGACGGCATCTTCGACACCTTCGCCATGGGCTATTCGACCGAGGAGCTGTGGTTCACCGAGTGGGAGAACGGTGGCACGCCGTACGAAAACCCCGAGGCCTACCAGCGGTTCAATCCCGCCAATCAAGTCCAGAACTGGTCCGACCCGATGCTGGTGATCCAAGGCGACCGGGACTTCCGCGTGCCGACGACCCAGGCGCTGTCGACCTTCACCGCGCTTCAGCGGCGCGGGATCGAGAGTCGGCTGGTGGTCTTCCCAGACGAGAACCACTGGGTGCTCAAGCCCCAGAACAGCCTGCAATGGCACAATGAGGTGTTCGGCTGGCTGGACCGGCACATCGGCTCGCAGGACTGAGCGCGTGACCCATCCCTCCCCGGAACGGCCCCCAACACCTGAAGAGGGGGGCCAGCTCGTCGGGCGGGTCATCGCCATGCCCGCCGATACCAACCCCGAAGGCGACATCTTCGGCGGCTGGCTGCTGGCCCAGATGGACGTTGCGGGCGCGACCCCGGCGTTCGACCTGGCCCACGGTCGCTGCGCCACCGTGGCGGTCGACGCCATGGTGTTTCACCAGCCTGTGTCGGTCGGCGACGAGGTCAGTCTGTATGCAACGGTAGTCCGGGTCGGCCGCACCTCCGTCCGGGTCAAGGTCGAGGCGTGGAAACGGCCGCGCACCGGTCAGGAGATCACCCGCGTGACCGAAGGCGTCTTCACCTATGTCGCGATCGACGCCGACCGGAAGCCAAGGCCACTGCCGGGCCAAACTTGACCCAAACGTAAGCCGGGCCTACCTGACCGGCATGGCCATCCGTCGCATCCTGACCATCGACAATCCCGCCGATCTGGCGATCCTCAAGCAGGTGTCCAAGCCCGTGGAGGTCGTCGACGACAGCGTGCGCGCGCTGATGGATGACATGCTGGACACCATGTATGACGCCCCGGGCATCGGCCTGGCCGCCGTGCAGATCGGGGATCTGCGCCGCGTCGTCGTGATGGACCTGGGCGACGGCCCGGTGCCGGAAGACGCGCCCGCCGTACCCGAGGGTCAGGACCCGCCGCGCGTCCCCAACCCCCGCTACTTCGTCAATCCCCAGGTGCTCTGGGCGTCCGACGAGACTTTTTGCTACGAGGAAGGCTGCCTCTCGATCCCGGAATACTTCGATCAGGTCGAACGCCCGGCCCGCATCCGCGTCGCCCATCTGAACCGCGAGGGCGAGCGGATCGAGGAGGAGATCGAGGGTCTCTACGCCGTCTGCTACCAACACGAGCTGGATCACCTGAACGGCGTGCTGTTCATCGATCACCTGTCGCGGCTGCGAAAGGACCGGGCCATGGCCAAGGTCAAGAAGACGATGCGCGCGAGGGAGGCCGCCTGATGGGACGCAGGAAGACCGTCGTGATCGACCCTCAGGGCCGTCGTCGCCTGACCCGGTCCGAGAAGATCGGCATCGGCTCGGTCGCCACCCTGGTTGGCGTCGCTGCGCTGGGCGTCATCGCCGGCGTGCTGCTGGATCGCCTGCTGGACTTCGACGACGCGCTGGACGCCGGCGGCGAGTGGGACGAGGGCGGCGGGGTTTCCACCCGCTGGCAGTAGCCCGCGCCGACCGGTGCAACGCAACGTCACTTGACGGGGACGGTCGTCCGTCCGATCCCGGCTCTACGCCTCGCCGGAGCCTGCCATGCCGCATGATCGCCTGTCCGTTCTGACCGCGCTTCAGTCGCAGGGCATCTGTCCGGTCTTCTACCACTCCGACCCCGAGACGGCGCTTAACGTCATCCGCGCCTGCGCGCGGGGCGGCGCGCCGGCTATCGAGTTCACCAACCGGGGCGACTTCGCCGTCGACCTGTTCGGCGAGATCGCGCGCGAGCTGTCCCGCACGGATCCAGACATCGTACTGGGCATCGGCTCGGTGCTTGATGCGGGCACCGCTGCGATGTTTCTCAATCGCGCCGCCCGTTTCGTCGTCTCGCCCGCCCTGGTTCCCGAGGTCGCGCAAGTCTGCAACCGGCGGATGGTGGCCTACTTCCCCGGCTGCGGCTCGGTGACGGACATCTCCAACGCCCATGCGCTCGGCTGCGACATCGTCAAGCTTTTCCCTGGCGCCAGCGTCGGCGGGCCGGACTTCGTCAAGGCGGTATTGGGGCCAATGCCCTGGACCAAGATCATGCCGACGGGCGGCGTCGATCCGGACCCGGCCTCCATCGCCAGATGGTTCGGATCGGGCATCGTCGCCGCCGGCATGGGCTCCAAGCTGATCACCGACGCGGCTGTGAAGGCCGGTGACTGGGCCAGCATCGAGGCCTCGGTCCGCGCGGCGGTCGAGGCGGTCAGGGCGTTCCGCGCCGGCTGACCGCCCCTCGCGTTCGTCTAGCTCAGGACGACGATGGCCACGCGGCGGTTCTGGGCGCGGCCTTCGGGCGTGGAGTTGTCCGCGACCGGCGCTTCTTCGCCGTAGGAGATGGTGGCCATGCGGTTCAGCGCGATGCCCTGGCGGCTCAGGTAGCGGCGCACCGCCTCGGCGCGCGCGGCGCCCAGCTGGTCATTGTAGGCTTCCGGGCCCGAGGCGTCGGTGTGGCCCTGAATCTCCAGGTAGACGTTGACGTTCTCGGCCTTCAGCCGGTTGGCCAGTTCGGCCAAGCGCGCCTCGGCCTCGGGCGACAGGGCGTCGCGGTCGGTCGGGAACTTGACCGAGTCGTCCGACAGCACGACCTCGTACATGAACTTGCCCTCGGCCAGCACATAGGCGGCGTTGGCGCGTTCCAGCGCCTGGCCGGCGGTGCCTTCGACCTGGGTGACGCGACCGTCGACCACGGCGACCTGGTCGCGCACGAAGTTGCGGGTGGCGCAGCCGCTGGCGAGCAGGCCGAGGCCGAGCACGGCGCCGGTCATGACCAGGGGACGGGCGGGGAATTTCATCTGGGAAAGGATCAAGGGAGGCATCCTGAGCGGCCGGGCGCGCGCACCCGTTACAAATCAGCGCGGAGCCATTGGACGAGGCGAGAGGGCCATCGCATGGCCCGTTCTTGGCCTGAATCCGGCAGCTTGACCGTTATCCGGGGTCGTCGGATCGCCCTTCGCCCGCCCCAAAGCTGACGCGCGGCAGTGGTCTGGATCGTCGTGTCCGGCGCTCCATGCGTCTCCGCCCGAGCCGCGCCCTTGCCGTCAAGCGACGAAACGCAAAGCCGAAATCCGGATGCCCCGTCCCACCGCCGACAGCGTCGCGGCGGGGCGTGGAGCGTGGGTGTTGGGGTCAGTCTGGCCGCCCACCTGGCCCTGCTCCTCGCCTTCCTCCTGGCCCGCCCACCGAACGAAACTTTTTCCATGCCGGAGCCTCTGTCGGCCGTCGTCCTGACCCTGGAGCCGCCTCCTCCACCGCCGCCACCGCCGCCCGAACCCACCGAAGCGAGCCCCGGCGCCGCAGGCGGCGCACCCGCCGAGGCTCCCATCGAAACACCGACCCGAGCCGAACCCGCCGGCACGCCCTCTCCGCCCCGACCAGCTCCTCCGCCTCGGCCACGCCCGCCCCGAACCCCGCCGCCGCCCGAGGTCGAAACCGTCGTCGCACGCCCGGCTCCTCCCAGCCCCGCCCCTCCCGCGCCTCCGGCCGGTCTGACGGCGGCCCAGTTGGCCGGCGCGGCGACTGCCGGCTCGGGGCTTGGCACAGGATCGGGCGGCGGCCAGGGCCCGGGCTCAGGGACCGGGACGGGCGCGGGCGGATCGGGCTCTGGCCGTTGCGACATGATCGGCCGCATCCAGCAGGCGCTGCGCGAGGACGCGCGCATGGTCGCCGCCGCCGCGCGGGCGCAGGCGCTGCTGCCGTCGGACCGACGCGCCCTGCTGGTCTGGGACGGCGACTGGGTGCTCAACCCCGGCGAGGCCGGACGGGGCCTGGCCGGCCTGCGTCAGGCCATCGCGGTCGAGATCGCCTTCGCCCCCGCCGAGTGCCGCCGCCAGACCGAGCGCGGGCTGGTGCTCCTGACGCTCGCCGACGGCCCCGGCGCGCCCCGTCTGGCGCTCGGGACCGGATCCTGGCGCTGGTCCGATCTGACCGGCGGCCGCTGAGCCGCCGCCTTACATTACCGCCGTGTAACGTGCGCCCGTTCGATGCGCCCGATACGGTCCGCACCTCTGTTCTCTGGAGCCCGCTGGACCCATGAAGTCGCGCCTGAAGTCGGCCGTCGCCGCGCTTGCCCTGATCACCGCGCTCGGGGCCCCGGCCCTGGCCATCCCCGCCGTCGCCGTGGCGCAGGAGGCCTCGGCCGCCATCGCTGTGCCGCCGCTCGGGTTCCAGAAGCGCACCCTGCCCAACGGCATGGACGTCTACACGTCGCGCGACACGACCACGTCCAACGTCACCATCCAGGTCTGGTACCGCGTCGGCTCCAAGGACGATCCGGAGGGCCGCTCGGGCTTCGCCCACCTGTTCGAACACCTGATGTTCAAGGCGACCAAGGACTTCCCCGACGAGACCTTCGACCGTTTGACCGAGGACGTGGGCGGCGCCAACAACGCCTTCACGTCGGACGACGTCACCGGCTACTACCAGACCGTCCCCGCCAACCACCTCGAGCGCCTGATCTTCGCCGAGGCCAGCCGCCTGTCGTCGCTGGTCGTCAACGAGGCCGTGTTCGAGAGCGAACGCGACGTCGTGAAGGAAGAGTACCGGCAAGGCGTCCTGGCCCAGCCCTACGGCCGCCTGTTCAGCGTCTTCATGCCGGCGACCATCTATCAGGAGCATCCCTATCGCCGGACCACGATCGGCTCGATCGAGGACCTGGACGCCGCGACGCTCGAAGACGTCCTGCGCTTCCACGCCACCTACTATCGGCCCGACAACGCCGTCCTGATCGTGGCGGGCAACTTCGACCAGGCCCAGCTGGACGGTTGGATCGACCAGTATCTGGCCCCGATCCCCAACCCCGACCGGCCCCTGCCCGAGAACAACGTCCGCGAGCCCGAGCCGACCGGCCCGCGCGAGGCGACCTTCTATGCGCCGAACGTGCCATTGCCGGCCGTGGTGCTGGCGTGGCCGACGGTGCCCTATGCTCACCCCGACCGAGTCGCCCTGACCGTGCTCGACGGCATCCTGTCGACCGGCGAAAGCTCTCGGATGTACCGCTCGCTGGTCTATGAGCAGCAGATCGCGGCCCAGGCTTCTTCCAGCCCCGACTTCTCGCAACAGGCCGGGGCCCTTTCGGCCTACGCCATCATGGCCGGGGGCGAGACGCCCGAGACCGGCATTTCCGCCATCCGCGCCCAGATCGCCCGCCTGAGGGACGAACTCGTCACCGCCGCCGAACTGGCCGAGGCCAAGAACGAACTGGTGGCCGACGCCTTGCGCGGCCGCGAGACCATCGAGGACCGCGCCACGACGCTCGGCTTCGTCCTGATCAACACCAATGACGCTTCCGTCGCCGACCGCCAGATCGCCGACATCCAGGCAGTCACGGCCGAAGACATCCAGCGCGTCGCCCGCCGCTATCTGACCGACGACCGCGCCATCACCATCCGCTACCTGAACGCGGACGAGCAGAACCCGCCGACGCCCCAGAACACCGACGTCACCGCCCCGGTGACCGTGGCCGACTTGGCCCCCGTCGGTCAGGTCTTCACCTTGTTGCCGGAAGCCGAGCGGACCCCTCTGCCCGAACCAACCGAGCCGGTCTCACCGACCACGCCGCCGGTCGCGGACTTCCGCCTCGACAACGGCCTGCGCGTCTTGGTGGTTGAGAAGGAAGGCCTGCCGCTGGTCTCCGCCCGCCTGAACTTCGACGCGGGCGCGGCCTATGAGGCGCCCGGCAAGGCGGGGCTGGCGAACATGACCGCCGCCCTGCTGACCCAGGGCACCACGACCCGCACCGCCCCCCAGATCGCCACCGAGATCGAGCAGCTGGGCGCTTCGATCGGCGCGGGCGCGGGCTCCGACTTCGCCAACGTCTATGCCAACGCCCCGGCCGACGTCTTCCCGCGCGCGGTCGAGCTGATGGCCGATCTGGTCCGCAACCCGACCTTCGCCGAGGAGGAGCTGGAGCGTCAGCGCGATCAGGCGCTGGACGGCCTGCGCGTCGCCCTGTCGACGCCTGGACCCGTCGCGGCCCAGGCCGCCGGTCGCGTCATCTACGGCGAGGCTCCTTACGGTGCGCCCGGCGGAGGCACCCTGACCAGCCTGCCCGCCCTGACCCGCGACGACGTCGCCAACTTCCACCGCCAGCGTTATCGCCCGATCGACGCGACGCTCGTCTTCTCCGGCGCCATCGACGAGGCCGAGGCGCGCAGGCTCGCCCAGGCCGCGTTCGGCGACTGGACCAGCCCGTCGGCCGTCGGAGCCGCCGTCGATCCGTCCGGCCCGGCGCTGCCGCCCCGCGTCGTCGTCATCGACCAGCCCGGTGCCGGTCAGGCGGCGGTGACGGTAGCCCTGCGGGGCGTGTCGCGCACCGACGCTGACTACTTTCCGCTGACGCTCGGCAATACGCTCTTGGGCGGCAGCTTTACCTCGCGCCTCAATCAGGAGATCCGCATCAAGCGGGGCCTCAGCTACGGCACGCGCTCGTCGCTGGGCGTGCGCGCGGACGAGGGCCTGTTCACCGCCAGCGCCCAGACCCGCAACGACGCCGCCGCCGAGGTCGCGGGCCTGATCCTGGCCGAGATCGAGCGGCTGTCGACCACCCGGCCGACCGAGCAGGAGATGACTACGCGGCGCGCCATCCTGACCGGCGCCTTCGGCAGCTCGCTGGAAACGGTGGACGGTCTGGGCACGCTGGTCGCCAACCTCGCCCTCTACGACCTGCCGATGAGCGACCTGGCGGCCTACGTCGGCAATGTCGAGGCCATCAGCGCCGCCGATGTGCAGTCGGCCTTCGCCGAACACCTGCCAGTCGACCGGGCCAGCCTGGTGATCGTGGGCGACGCCGCCCAGTTCATCGACGCCATCCGCGCGCAGTATCCGCAGGTGGAGGTCATCCCCCTGACCAGCCTGAACCTCGACCGGGCGGCGCTGCAGTAGGGCCGAACAGCGGAATCGGCGGGAGACGCATTTTTCGACTTGCGAGCCTCTCCCGCCCTCCGCTATAGGCCCCGCTCTCGACTGAGACGCGGGCGTAGCTCAGGGGTAGAGCATCACCTTGCCAAGGTGAGGGTCGGGCGTTCGAATCGCCTCGCCCGCTCCAGTCAGAGACGCAAGAAGGCCCGGCGGCGACGCCGGGCTTTTCTGTTTTCCGCTGATGGGCGCGGCCAGATTGCCAAGGTGAGGGTCGGGCGTTCGAATCGCCTCGCCCGCTCCAGTCGAAGAGTTTCAGAAGCCGGCGGCGACGCCGGGTTTTTGTGTTTTCCGCTGATGGGCGCGGCCAGATCGCCAAGGTGAGGGCCGGGCGTTCGATCGGCCATCGCCCGCTCCAGTCAGAGACCGAAGAAAGCGCGGCGGCGACGCCGGGTCTGTCTGTTTATCAGCGCCGTTTGCGGACTACTCCGCCGCCTCGGCGAGGTAGGGATCCCAGCCCAGCGGCAGGTGGTGCACGAAGAAGGCTGAGCCCTCCTCGGTCCGGGCGACGTGCTTCATGTCCACCCGGTGGGACAGGCCGCTGTAGTGGCTGATCAGGGTGCGCCGCTCCATGCCCGGCACATTGGCGTAGCTGCCCCGGTGCATCAGGCGGCCGTGCCAGATGAGCAGGTCGCCCTTCCTGGCGATGAACTTCTGGGTCGGCGTGCCGCGGCGGTCGATCTCATCTTGCGCCAGCTGGTTGACGAACCGCTCGGCCAGCGCGGGCCAGCCGATGTTCTGGCGCTCCTCCGGCGTCAGATACATCCGCACCCGGTGGCTCTTCATCAGCGGCCACTTGTGCGAACCCGGCACGAACTCGAACGGCCCGCAGTCCGGATGAATGTCTTCCAGCGCCACCCAGACGGCGGCGTACCAGGAGTTGATGTAGGGCGGGTTCAGGTAGTCGTCCTGGTGCCAGTTCCGATCGGTGGAGACCCAGCCGGTCAGGTTGAGGTGCAGCCCCATCTCCTCGCCTACCAGCCGCTCCATCAGCTGCATGAGCGGCGGATAAAGGCTGATGTCGCGCAGTTCGGCGACATGCATGTAGGGCACAGGGCAGCCCCAGCCGCGCTTGTCTGGGTGACGTTCCCGCAAGGCGACGTAGCGGTCGATCATGTCCTCGGGGATGAAGCCCGGTTTGATCAGATAGCCGTTGTCCCGCCAGAAGCGCTGATCGTCGTCCAGCGCGCTCTCGTCGCAATCGGCGCGGTCCAGCGGCGGAGCCACGCTCTCGTCGACCTCCTCGCTCACCATGTCGAAGGTGACCTTGTCGATGGTGTCGAGACGGCGATCCCATCCTTCCAGCAGGACCCGCTTGTCCATCTCCAGCTCGATCAACCGCTCGACCAGATCGTCATAGTCCGGCAGGCGCACGCCCATCGGCACGGACTGGCTGGGCAGGCTTCGGGGCCGCAGACCGGCCATTTCGTCGGCATGGCCCTGGCTGAGGTAGTGGGCCCAGGCCGTGGTCTCACCCGCCTCGACACGCGCGGCCACGTCCGGGTTGCGGGACAGGTAGATGGCGTCGTCGAACAGGTTGCGGGGGATCGGCATGGCCCCGGGCGAAGCGGGAACGGGCGCCATCCCCATCACCGGGGTTTCCGCGATGACGACCGGCTCCGGCACCTTCGCTTCCGGCCTGCGGCCGAGACCCAACGCCTGAAGTAGTCCCACGTCACACTCCTACTGCAACCACGCGTCGCAACGGGTATCGCAGCCGTCCGCGCGCGTCCAGCAACGGCTAGAGCCCCAGCGCCGCCCTCACGTCGCGCCAGTCGAGGTATTTGAAGTTCTGGGGCGCGCCGGGGTTCACGTCGTCCTGAACGACGACCAGACCTTCCGGATAAGGGCCGACCGCCCCTCCCATGGCGTCGATGCCGTCCGTTCCGGTGACCTGGTCCACGGCTCCGTCATGGACGGCGAAACGGCCGATCCATTCCGCCGCTCCCTGGCCGCCAAGTCGCCAGACGCCGAAACCGGAATCACCCTGGCTGGATGCGATGAGGTAGCGGGATCCTGAGGGGAGGTCTGAGATGATCGTCACGCCCTCGACGTCGGCCCTGAGGCGGCCCTCGTTCGCCGCCTCAACGAGGGTGCGCTGATCTCCTTGCGCGGGATCCAGATTGTAGCGCCATAGTCCGACCAGTTCCTCGCTGATGAACAGGGCGCGGTTCGGGACGTCGAGGGTGCAACCTTCGGAGATCGACCCCACGGCGAAACGGCGCACCTCTGTCGCCGACGGGGCTCCGACGGCGTCCACCGCCAGTGTGAAGTGGCGGACCTGACCGTCCTTGCCGATCAGGACGGCGTTGGGCACGCCGTCCACGTCGCGCATGCAGAAGCCGTAGGGCTCGCCGAGGTCCGACGCGATGCGCCCCCAATACTCGAACTGGCCTCCGCCATTCATGTCGAAGCGGTAGAGGGCGATCCCTTCGCGCCCCGGGGTGCGATCGCTGGCTCCCAGGATCGCATAGGGCCTGCCGCCGATGTCGAGGGAGCCATAATCCACATTGTTCAAGAGACCGTCCGGCAGGAACTGGAGCACCGACCCGTCTAGCCCGTAAATGTAGAGACCGGCCTTCTTGTCCGTGCCCGCGACGAAGCCGTCGATCCGCTGGCCGCCGAACAGGAAGGGGCGCGACGCTGTCCAGATCACCGGGTCGTCGGCTGCGTCCTCATTGGCCGTTCCGACGGCGACGGTCTCCGCCATGGCGCGGACCACGGCGCCGGGGCCGGGTTGTTCCAAGGTGGCACAGGCAGCCGCCGACAGGGCCGCTCCAGCGATGAAAAGCGCGCGATCGAAACGCATGGAGGACCCCCGTCTGGCGAAGCAACGGGGGCCGCAGACCATGCGCTGATGGCCCCGTCAACCCGGACCGAAGCGGCATTCAGACGGGTTTCTGCCGTGTCCGGAGTGATCGTCACACGGCGTTCTCCGGATCGACTTTGCGGCTTCACGGGACCGTCGCGGCCGCGTCGCCGGGCCAGCGTAGCAGCGGCGTTCAGAACCGGCGGCCGGGGGGTCGACCGGGCGATCGGGGATGCCACACATGAAACTCGCTCTTCTCGTCGGGGCCGCTGTCGCCCCGCTGCTGCTCGCCCAGCCCGTCTTCGCCCAGGACGTCGATGACGACGCCCCGACTACCGCGCTGGAAGAAGTCATCGTCACCGGCCGTCCGGTGCTGCGCAACCGCACCGACGACACCGTGCCGACCCTGTCCTACGACCTCGAATACTTCCAGCGTTTCGAGCCCCTGACGGTTGGCGACGCCCTGAAGCGGGTGCCCTCGGTCACCTTCCTGTCGGACGTTCTGGAATCGGACGGCGTGCGCCTGCGCGGGATCGACCCGGCCTATACGCAAGTGCTGATCGACGGCGAGCGGGTTCCGGGCGCGGGCTTCGACCGCTCCTTCTTCGTCGACCGCATCCCCGCCGAGCTGATCGAGCGAGTCGAGGTGGTGCGTTCGTCCTCGGCCAACCGCTCGGGCGACGCGCTCGCCGGCGCCATCAACATCGTGCTGCGCGACGCCTACACGCTGGATGGCGGCTATGTGCGACTGGGCGCGATCCGCTTCCCGGACAATGAATGGGGCGAGACCTTCGGCGCCGTCTACGGCGGCCAGGTCGGCCCGGGCCGTCTGCTGATCGGCGCCAGCATCCAGGACCGCATCAATCCCAAGGACAAGTTCAGCGCCCGCTACACCCAGCCGGGCGGCGCGCTCGACAATGTCGAGGTCCAGACCGACGTGCGCGACGGCACCGACTACTCCTTCAACGCCGCCTACTCGGTCGACGTCGCGGGCGGCACGCTGGATCTGGCGGGCCTGTTCGTCCGCACCGACCGTGTCCAGTTGGAAGACTCGATCGAGTATCGCTCGGGCATCCAGTCCGACGGCAACCTCCTGACGATCAACGAGAACGATCTCGACATCCAGACCGACAACTGGTCGCTGCGCGCCGACTATGAGCGCGAATGGTCGCTGGGCGAGACCGAGATCAAGATCGGCTACGCCGTCATCACCGACGAGCAGTTCGAGTTCGAGAACGAGGCCGAGTATCTGCGCGACACGGTCCCCTTCCCGGACGAGGACCGCTTCACCGCCGACCAGACCTTCACCGACATCGAGGACGCCGAGGTCTCGGCCGCCATCGAGCACGAGATGGACCTGTCCGACAGCCTGGAGCTGGAGTTCGGCGTCCAGTACGTCGGCAAGGAGCGGGACACCGAGATCCTGGCCTCGCCGCGCGTGCGCTTCACCATCCCCAACGCCCCGGCCCCGCGTCCGGCCCAGCCGCCGTTTGGCCCGGCCACGCCCATTCCCGGCGGTCTGTCGACCATCGAGGAAACCCGGATCGATCCCTTCGTCATGCTGTCGGGCGAGACCGGCAATCTGACCTGGGAAACGGGCCTGCGCTACGAGAATACCGAGACCACCATCGAGGACCAGACGGCCCCGGCCGCCCTGCGCACCATCGACAACGACTACGGCCTGCTGCTGCCTTCGGCCTCGGCCCGGCTGCAGCTGACCGAGCGCGATCGCCTGATCGTCTCGGCCGCCCGCACCGTGCGCCGTCCGAACTTCGACCAGCTGTCGCCCGCGACGCTGGAGGAGGAGCGCGGCGACAGCGACTTCCGTGGCAACCCGAACCTGGAGCCGGAAACGGCCTGGGGCTTCGACATCGGCGTGGAGCGTCAGTTGGGCGATCGCGGGATCGTCGGCCTGAACGTCTTCTACCGGGACGTCACCGACCTGATCGAGGACGTGAACACCGGCGCGACCGGCTCGGCGGGTGCCGGGACCTTCGTCTACACCGTCGACAACGTCGGCGACGGCGAGGTCTATGGCGTGGAGTTCGACCTCTCGACGCCGCTGGACTTCATCGGCTTCGACACCACCGGCGTCTTCCTCAACGCCTCCTGGCTGGACTCCAGCATCGAGGACTTCCTGGGCGAGCGCCGCTTCAACAGCCAGTCGGACTATGTGGTGAACTTCGGCTTCACCCACGACATCCCGTCGTGGGAAGCGGCCTTCGGCGCGACCTATCGCAAGCAGGGCGAGGCCTTCCAGCGCGTCATCGCCGAGGAAGTCACCACCCGCTACGGCGCGGATCTGGAGATCTTCGTCGAGAAGCAGCTGTGGTCCAACACGGTCATCCGCTTCACCGGCTCCAACCTGCTGGATTCGGCCAAGGAAGAGGACTTCAACAAGTTCGCCGACCTGGGCGACCAGATCAGCCGCTCATTCGACGAGTATGAGCTGGAAAGCGAGACCGCCGGACAGGTCTATCAGGTGGTGATGCGCGTCGCCTTCTGATCAGGAGAACGTCCCGAAACGGGAAGAGCCGGGCGGCGACGTCCGGCCCTTTTCTGTGAGCAGCGAAGCCTTGGTCGCAGGGATCGCGCGATTGCGACTGGACCCGCCGGGCCGGCCCCTCTAACCGCCGTTCGGCGATGATGTCGGCATCGCCCTTGCTGGGTCGGAGCGAGGCGCCTCCGGTGCGCGCCATTTCGGGAAGAGTGCTGTTCGATGTTCATGGAAGGCGATGTCGACTGGGTCCTGGTGCTGGGGCTGATCGCCGCCGTCTCGACCGTCGTCGCCATCCTGGCGCTCGTTTACGCCTGGACCCACCGAGAGCGTCACGTCTCGACCGCTGACGAGCTGTCCGCCGTCGCCCGCGCCCGGCAGGACGCCGAGACGCGCCTCTACGAGACCTTGAACGCCATTCCGGTCGCCCTCGTCCAGACCGATCGCGCGGGGAAGTTCATCTTCGCCAATCGAGCGGCGCATCAGTTGCTGGGCCGCAAGGATAATGAGCTGATCGGCCTGCGTTTCCACTCGGCCACCTGGGGCATCACCTATCCGGACGGTCGCCCCGTGCCACCCGATTTGCTGCCCAGCGCGCGGGCCCTGCGCGGCCAGACGGTCAAAGGCTTTCAGCACATCCTGGCCAATCCGGCGACACGCCGGAAGATGCTGGTCTCCGTCACCGCCATGCCGGTCGAGGACGCCCTGGGGCAGGTGATCGGCTCCACCGCCGCAATCGTCGAGACCGAGGGCCTGACCACGCCCGAGATCTCCGGGCCCGAGCCCGCCGCCGCGCCGCCGGATCCGAACGAGACCACCCGCCGCGTGTTCGAGGCGGCCTCCAGCGCCCTGATCGTCGTCGCTCCCAACGGCGTCATAAAGGAGGCCAACCGTACCGCCCTGGGCCATTTCGGCCGCGGCTTGGAGGTCGTGGGGCTGGATTTCGCCGACCACTTTTTGGCCGAGGACGAGCGGGTCGAGGGCCGCCAGACCCTCCGCGCAGCCGCGGTCGGGGCTGAGGGCGTCGAGGGGATAAGCTCGACCCTCGGTGGCCCGCGCGGCTTCGTGTGGCGGATCCTGCCCCTGGCCGGGGCCGACGGCGTGGTCGACGCCTTGCTGCTGGCCGGAGAGCCTGTGCCCGAACCGGCGGAAGTCGCCCAGGAGCCTGAGCCCGAGCCGATCGGCCCGACGCCCGAGGAGATCGCCTCCGAGCTCGAAGCCGCCCGCCTCGCCGCCGCCGAGCGCGAGGCCGCCCTGCTCGCCGAGCGCGACGCCGCCCTGGCCGCCGCCCAGGCCGCCCGCGACGAGGTCCGCCGCGCGCTGGAGCGCGGCGAAGGGGCCCAAAGGCTTGAAAGCGTCGGCCGTCTGACCGGCGGCGTGGCCCAGGACTTCAACGCCCTGCTGGCCGTCATGACGGGCGCGCTCGACATGCTCCTGAAATCCGCCGACGATCCCGCCCGCGTGCGCCGTCTGGGCGAGGCGGCGCTGGCCGCCGGTCAGAGGGGCGAGGCCCTGACGCGGCGTCTGGCGGCCTTTTCCCAAGGCGAGGCGGCAGAGGCGCGCGATCTGGACGCCGGCGTCCTGCTGCGCGCCATGGAGACCCGGCTGCGCGCCTTGGCCGGACCCGGTGTCGACCTGATGATCGAGGCTCCTCAGACCGAGGCCCCGGTTCGGATCGATCCCGTCGGCTTCGAAGGCGCAGTGACGGCGCTGGTCCGCAACGCTGTGGAGGCCGTCGCCGGCTCAGGCGCCGTGGCCGTGCGCATGGAGCCGACGGACGACACGGTCCGCCTGACCGTCCGCGACACTGGCCCGGGGCTGGACGAGGCGACCGCCGCCCGCGCGCTGGAGCCCTTCTTCACCACCCGGCCCGGACAGGCCGGCCTGGGCCTGGCCCAGGCCCAGGCCTTCGCGCGTCTGTCCAACGGCGAGCTGAGCCTGATTGGACAGCCGGGGGAGGGGGCGGAGGCCACCTTGACCCTGCCGCGCGCGGCCAGCGATCGCGCCGCGGCCTGAAGCGAACCGTCGGCGCCGCCGTGAGTGACTTCCTTCCGACGCTGTGATCCTCTCCGGGCGGGGAGGCTGACGATTGACCATGCAGACGACCAGCGGCCCGGCCGCCGAGGCCGCTTCCGGAGCACCGAAGACCCGCAAGACCCAGATCGTCGTCGTCGGCGGCGGGGCGGGCGGCCTGGGCCTGGCGGCGAAGCTCGGGCGCACTTTCGGCCGCAAACGCTTCGACATCATCCTGGTCGACCGCAACCCGACCCACATCTGGAAGCCGCTGCTGCACGAGGTCGCCGCCGGGTCGCTGGACGCCAATCTGGACGAGGTCGGCTATCGCGGTCACGCCTTCCGCTGGCGCTACCGCTTCTTCGACGGGTCGCTGGACGCCATCGACCGCGACACCCGCCACATCCACATCGCGCCCATCCACGATGAGACGGGCCGAGAGATCATCGCCGGTCATCGCATCCGCTACGACTATCTGGTTCTGGCCGTCGGCTCGGTCTCCAACGACTTCAGCACCCCGGGCGCGCGCGAGCACGCCCTGTTTCTCGACGACCGCACCCAGGCCGACCGCTTTCGCAAGATGCTGCTGAACCAGTGCCTGCGGGTCTCGCGCGCCATGATGGCCGATCCGGGCTCAGACGCCCGCGTCCGGGTCGTCATCGTCGGCGGGGGCGCGACCGGGGTGGAACTGGCCGCTGAGCTGTTCAACGCCGCGCAAGGGCTGGCCTACTACGGTCTGGAGGTGTTCGACGACAGCCGCCTGTCGGTCACCCTGGTCGAGGCCGGCCCCCGCATCCTGCCCGCGCTTCCCGAACGCCTGTCCCAGGCCGCGAGAGACGAGCTGGAGGCCATCGGCGTGCGCGTCATCACCGGCAGCAAGGTGACCGAGGTCACGCCCGACGGCGTCATGACCGAGGGCGGAGAGTTCATCCCCGCCGACCTGCGGGTCTGGGCCTCGGGTGTGAAGGGGCCGGATCTCCTCGCCGACATCGGCGGGCTGGAGACGACGTCGTCCAACCAGCTGGTGGTCCGTGACACGCTGCAGACGACCCGCGACGACCGCATCTTCGCCATCGGCGACTGCGCCCGCTATGTGCCCGAGGGCAGCGACCGCCCCATCCCGCCCCGCGCCCAGGCGGCTTACCAGATGGCCTCGACCGCATTCGACAACCTCAAGGCCCTGGTGCGCGGAGGGCCGCTGAAACCCTTCGTCTACCGGGACCAAGGCTCACTGGTGTCCCTCTCGCGCTATTCGACGGTCGGCAGCCTGATGGGCAATCTGGTCGGCGGGCGGATGGCGGTGGAGGGGCGGCTGGCGCGGCTGATCTATATGTCGCTCTACCGCCTGCACATCCTGACCATCCACGGTTGGACCAAGGGCCTGGCCCTGATCGCGCTCGGCCACGCCAACCAGGTGATCCGGCCGAGACTGAAGCTGCACTGAGAACGGCTCAGGCGGCCCGTCAAACGACCGCGGGCTTCAGGCGACGGCCTGGGATCCTGGCGACGTCTCCATCTTCAGGTCGTTGACCACGGGCATCAGGATCTCGAAAACCGCTCCGGTCCCGGCGTGCTCGCCCAGCCGGACGGTTCCACCCATCTGCTCGATCAGGCTGCGTGTAATGGCCAGCCCCAAACCGGTGCTGGGCACATCCGACGGGGTGGTGACGTCCTGTGCGAAGGGTTGGAACAGTCTCTTGCGAAAGGCCTCGGACACCCCTGGGCCCTGATCCTTGACCCGTACGGAGGCTTCGTCGCCGTCCAGCCGGATGGAGACGCTGACCTCGCCCCCAGACGGGGAGAACTTCACGGCGTTGGAGATCAGGTTGTTCACGGCCTGCAGAAAGCGCTCCTTGTCCGCGAGCACCAGCGTTCCCGGCTCCACCGTGTGAAGGGTCAGGGTCACGCCTCTCAACTCAGCATTCGGCCGCGCATCGCTCACCGCGGTCCTGAGCACATCGGCGAGGTCGACCTGCCGAATCTCGAGCGCCATGGCGTCTGCCTTGATCTTCTCGAATGTCAGCAGATCGTCGACCAATCGTTTCATGCGGTCGGCGTTGCGCGCGGCGATGCCGAGCGTGGATTGGACGCGGGGATCGAGCGGGCCCGTCGCACCCCGCGTCAGCAACGTCAGCGCCCCCGTGATGGCCGTCAGTGGCGATCTCAGCTCATGGGTCACCGTGGCGACGAAATGCTGCCGAATGGCGATCAGCTCGCGCAGCTCAGTGCTGACCTTTTCAGCATCCGCTTCCCCGACCATGCTGAATCCAACCGCCAGAGGACCCACCAGCAGATGCGCCAGCATCATATCTTCGTCGGTGAAGGCCGCCGGGTCAGCCGCATAGTATTTGAGAACCCCCACCGTCTGGCCTCTGTGGGGTATCGGCACGACAACCATCGAGCGCAGATTGACCCGGCGGCAAGCCGCGCGGTTCACGCGGGAATCCGTCTCGCTGTCTTCGCAATAGAGGGGCCGGCCGGTCAGAATGCACATGCCCGACAGGCTGGCGTTGAGCGGCAGTCGCAGACCGACGAGGGCGTCGGAGGTGCCGCTCGCCGCCGCGTAGTAGACCTGATCGGCGTCCCTCAGTTCGACAACGATGCCGTTCGATTGGGGCATGACGGAGTACTCCGCCACCACGGCTTCCATGATCGCTTGCAGATCGCCGCTGCCCGCGCGAATGCGCTCCTGCAGGTCGATCAGTCCCTTGAACCGCGCATCCTTCATCTGCGTCCTCGGCGTCCGCTGAAGGCCAACGACAACAGGCCCGTTCGCCCTCTTACGGGATCATGCGATATCCTGCTCGACGGGAGGTTAAGGCGGTTTGTGGGTCTTCACCACATCCCGACTTCGAGGCACCGGGGTCCGCACGGACGAGCCACAACCGGTGCTCCGCGCCGCCGGGCTCACCTCCGATCCGCGATCCGTTGCAATCTTCCGGAATCGCCCCACATCTCAGCACCAAACGACACCGGGTCTGCGCGCCCGACAGGAGAACACCTCATGGCCACGCTGAAGGTCACCGACGACAGCTTCGACGCCGACGTGCTGAAAGCCTCCACCCCCGTGCTGGTGGACTTCTGGGCGGAGTGGTGCGGGCCGTGCAAGCAAATCGGGCCGGCCCTGGAGCAAATCTCCGATGAGCTGGCCGGCGCCGTGACCATCGCCAAGGTCAACATCGACGACAGCCCCATGACTCCCTCCAAGCTGGGCGTGAAGGGCATTCCCACGCTGATGCTGTTCAAGGACGGCCAGATGGCCTCGCTCAAGGTCGGTGCCATGCCCAAGGGCAAGATCCTGGAATGGCTGGCCGAGAGCGGCATCCAGGCGGCATGAGGTGACACCGGCCCCGATGTCAGGCGCGCCTGACATTTCGCACTATTCAGACGGTTCGCACGCATTTTTTCCATGCCCTTCACCGCAACCGTCCTGACCATGTTCCCGGAGGCCTTTCCCGGGCCGCTGGGGGTCTCCCTGATCGGGACGGCGTGGCGCGAGAAGGGGCTGTGGAGCCTGGAAACCCTTGACATTCGGGGCTTCAGCGAGGATAGGCGCGGCTTCCTGGACGACACCCCCGCGGGTGGCGGTCCGGGTCAGGTGCTGAAGGCGGACGTGGTGGCCCGGGCTCTCGACAGCCTGTCAGGCGCGCCCCGGCCGCTTTTGTACATGAGCGCTCGGGGTCGGCCCCTGACCCAGGCGCGCGTGAGGGACTGGGCCACGGCGGACGGCGTCGTCGTTCTCTGCGGCCGGTTCGAGGGGGTGGACCAGCGGGTGCTCGACGCCCGCGGGTTCGAGGAGATCAGCGTCGGAGACGCGGTTCTCGCCGGTGGCGAGGCGGCGGCGATGGTGGTGATCGAGGCGTGCGTACGACTGATCCCCGGCGTTCTGGGCCAGGCCGAAAGCCTGTCGTCCGAGAGCTTCGAGGACGGTCTTCTGGAGCATCCGCAGTACACGCGACCGCGGACGTTCGAGGGGATCGACATCCCGGAGGTCCTCCTGTCCGGCGACCACAAGCGCGTGGCGGCCTGGCGGGCGGAACAAAGGGAACTCACCACGCGGGAACGACGGCCGGACCTCTGGGCGGCGCATCTCGCCAACTCCCACCCGGAAGCTCCGCTTCCGGGATCTACCGCGGGGCCTGGCCTCGCCAACTCACAAGCAAGGGGCGGCAAAGCCCGAGGAGAATAGACATGGCCAACATCCTTCAGACCCTGGAGGCCGAAGAGCGCGCCCGCCTGGTCGAGAAGCGCGCGATCCCCGACTTCCAACCCGGCGACACCCTGCGGGTCATGGTCAAGATCAAGGAAGGCGAGCGCGAACGCATCCAGGCGTTCGAGGGCGTCTGCATCGCCCGCGCCGGCGGCGGCGTGAACGAGAACTTCACGGTGCGCAAGATTTCGTTCGGCGAAGGCGTGGAGCGGGTCTTCCCGATCCTGTCGCCGAACATCGACTCCATCGAGGTCAAGCGTCGCGGCATCGTTCGTCGCGCCAAGCTGTATTACCTGCGCGATCGTCGCGGCAAGTCGGCCCGCATCGCCGAGCGCCAGTCGGTTCGTCCGACCAAGGGTGTGGTCGTCCCGGAAACCGGCAAGGCCGAAGTGCCGGCGGCCGAAGAGGCGTAAGCCTTTCTCGGAGCACCGTTCTGAACAGGGCCTCGGCGGCGACGCCGGGGCCTTTTCTATGCCGGCCGGACGCCAGTGAACTGGTCCGGACTGAGGAAGCGGCGGGTGAAACGGGCTTCCGCGATGGCTCCGTTGAAATAGTTGACCCGGTTGATCCGTGTGCCGACGGATGCCCGCCCAGGCCCCTGTGGCGTGAAGTCGATCGCCGCCTCGCCCTGAAGTCCCCCGTCCACGAAGGATCGGTAGGTCGTCCCGTCATAGGTCTGGGCCACATGATGCCAGCGGCCGAGCGGATGCAGCTTGTCTGGAAACAGCAGGGTCTGATTGTAGCCCGGCCCCTTCACAAACGTGTCCAGCGCCCACTGGTCGCCATAGACGCGGATCTCGAAGAGGAAGCGGGTCGCCACCGGCGTCGCGCCCGGCGGCACGACCTCGTCGGACTGCAGGTGCAGCCACCGCTGCTCGAACGCTCCGCCGTCCGGCCAGAACACGGCTTCCAAGGCGAAGGTCTCCGCCCCCGCCAGAGGATGGGCCCCGATGAACAGGGCGTCGTCCACGCCGTCGAAATGCAGGGCGCCCGTCAGGCCCGCGGGCCCCTCGATCCGCTCGGGCGCGCCCTCGATGGTCAGCGGCGCTACGATGCTGTCCAGATCGCCGAAGCGCCAGACCGTCTGATCCATCTGCGCGCCTCCCAGCGTGGCGCATCCCGCCAGAGGCGTCGCCGCCAGGCCTCCCAGAACGCTCCGGCGATCCGGCCTCATCCAGCGGAGCCTTCCAGAGCCTCGATCAGGTCGCCCATGTTCCGGACGAAGCTCTCGGTCGAGACGCCCTCCACCGGATAGTCCGTGTTCCACGGCGAGGTGTCGTGCAGATCGCCCACACGGGTGATGCGGTACTCGCCGCCGGTCGGCGTCGCGGGTCCGGGGCCGATGTAGGGGTTGGAGGTCGCCGTCAGCGGCGTGGGCCAGTATCCCCGGGCGTTCAGCGACGCGATCAACTCGGCGGCGCGACTGGCGGCGGGTGGACGCGGCCTGCGCCCAGCCGTGCCCATGTCCTGCCAAAAGACATCGCGCAGGGTGAAGTAGCGCGGCAGAGTCTTCGTCCCCGGTCGCGCCAGCAAGGGCGATCCCGCAGAAACCTGCTCGGGCGTCTGGGCCGCCAGCGTCGCATATTGCTCGCGCAGCCCTGCGACGTTCAGGGTCCGGAACGATCCATAGTGGACCAGGGTGTCGTTGGGATTGCGGTCGGCGTAGTACTCGCCGTTGACGACGTTCGATCCCCGCCGGTGGATGTACCAAGGCTGGTTCGTGCCCGGCTCGATGAAGGTCGGATGCGTCCGGCCGTTGAGCCTCAGCTCGGGCGGGAGGGCGACCGAGTCGAGCCAGTCCAGCGTCTCGGGCACGCGGGCGATGTATCTGCGGTCGCCGGTTAGGCGGTAGAAATTCAGCAGCTGCTGAACATTGTTGGCCGTGGTGTGGGTCGCAAGCGCCTCGGGCTCATAGGTCCGGGCCGGCGCCGGCCTCAGCGTGTCGGGGAAATGCTGTAGCCCCCATCCGGCCTGCGGAGCAGGCTGCTGGGTCGCCAGGAAGATATCCATGCCGCGCCGGATCGCCGATAGAATGCGCGCCCTTGTCAGGCCGCGTCCCTCAGGCCCCCTCGCCAGCCGGTCGCCCATCGTCTGGAGCACGAAGATCAGGAACTCTTGGTTCTCGCCGGCGACGTCGTCATTGAAGGTGATCAGGCGGGTGTAGTCGGAATGTCCATGCACCCCGCCGTACTCCACGAACGGGAAGCGTTGCGGCCAACCGCCGTTCTCATACTGGCTGTCCAGCACGAACCGCACGGCGCGTTGGAGCGGGACGACGTAGGCGCGCTCGCCCTCGACCACGAGCCGGAGCATGAGCTGGGACGCTTCCGACGTGCCCGCGTCATCGAAGGTGGCGTTGCCGTAGAACCGGTGGAATTCCTCCATGCGCCAGGCGTTCTGGCCATAGGTCGCATACCACTGGCTAAGGCTGTCCTCGCCCGCCGTGTCGATGACGTAGTTCCATCCACCCGCTGGATGCTGGCCGCGAACCAGAGCGTCGGCTGCGGACTTAGCCGCATCCAGGAACTGGCGGTCGCCAGTCGCGTGAAAGGCGTCGAGGAAGGCGTGACCCATCGTCCCGGTGCCCGGCGGCTGGACCCAGATCATTGTCGGTGCGGCTTCGAGCTCGCCCCATCGGCGCGAGAAATCCGGCAGATAGGTCCAGACATATCCGCCCTGAACCGCCGCCTCGTCCGTCATGAAGGCGGTCGCCCGCTTCATCGTCGACAGGATCGCGGCGCGGTCGATGGGTGCGGCGGTCTGCGACCATGCGGGCGTCGCCAGTGCGGCCGCAGCCGTGGCGAGGAGCGTGCGGCGGTTCAGGCGGATGGCGCTCATGGAGCCCTCGTCGGCAAGGCGTTTCCAAACGGTTCTGACGACCGTGTCGCGGCCGACACTACAGCATTGACACCGGTTTCCAAGATTTGGCGGTCACTCGGCCGCGGGAAGCTCCAGCACCGCTTTCAGCCCGCCCAGATCGCTGACGCCCAGCGTCAGCCGCCCGCCATAGGCCCGGGTCAGGTCGTCGACGATCGACAGCCCCAACCCTGACCCCGGCGCGTCCTCGTCCAGCCGCGTGCCGCGTTTCAGAACCGCCTCACGCTGATCCTCCGGCAGTCCTGGCCCGTCGTCCTCGACCACGGCGATCATCTGGCCCAGGCCGCTCGCGCCCGCGGAGACCCGCACCCGCCGCGTCGACCACTTGCAGGCGTTTTCCATCAGATTGCCCAGAATCTCCTGCAGGTCCTGCCGTTCGCCGAGAAAGGCCAGATCGTCCGGCGCGCGCCAGTCGATCTCGACGTCCTTGGACTGAAAGACCCGCTCCAGCATCACCGCCATCTCGTCGATCACCTCGCCGACGGGTGTGCGCTCGCCCAGGCCGTGGGCGGCGCGGGCGGCGGCGCGGGCGCGGCGCAGGTGGTGATCGACCTGGCCCTTCATGACTTCGGTCTGCCTGCGCACGATCTCCGCCAAGCGATCGGTCTTGCCCTCGGCCTCGGCCAGCATGACGGACAGAGGCGTTTTCAGGGCATGGGCCAGGTTTCCGACGTGGGTCCGCTGGCGCTCAACGACTTCCTGATTGTGGTCCAGCAGCCGGTTCACCTGTTCGGCCAGCGGCTGAATCTCCAGCGGATAGGCACGTTCGATCCGCGCGGCGCGACCCTTGCGGACATTGGCGATCTCGTTGCGGAGCGCGAATAGTGGACGAAGGCCGATCTGCACCTGCAGAAAGACGGCGATCACCAGGCCCAGCCCAAGCGCCAGAAGCGCGATCCAGACGTAGGCCGCGAACTCCCGGGTGTCGGCCTCAATATCGGACCGGTCGATCCCGGCCATGAACACCACGGGCTCGGCCCGGCCAGGCAAGGTCTTTAGGCTGGCCGCGATCCGCAGCGGCTGGCGCTGCGGCGGTCGCAGAATGCCGGGATCATTGTAGGTCAAAAGATCGCCCATCGAGGCCTGCAGCCGGGCGGGCAATTCCGGCGCGACATAGAGGGTTTCGCCCGCCAGCGAGGGCGACCGCGCCAATACGCGCACCGCGCCGTCCGGCAGGACCTCGGCCACCATCCAGTACTTGCCGGACAGGCCGCGCAGGGTCGGCGCATCTCGGATTTCGGCGACCGTGACGCCTTCGGGCGTGGCCACGGTCGCGATCACCACTTCGTCGATGGTGTCGCTGAGCATGTCGCCCAGACGGCGAAAGGCGCTTTCCTGGTACTGGGTGGTCAGGATCCATCCGGTGGCGGCGAGCGCCACGACGATCCAGCCCGAGGCCAGCCAGATCAGGCGGCGCGTCAGGCTGCGGCCCGGCCGCCCGACGAACCGGCCCCAGCCCGCGCCCCCCGCCGCCTCGTCCGTCACGCCGCCTCGGTCTCGCCAGCCAGAGGCGTCAGGCGGTAGCCCAGGCCTCGCACCGTCTCGATCCGGTCGGCCCCGACCTTCTTGCGAAGGCGGCCGATGAAGACCTCGATGGTATTGGAATCCCGGTCGAAGTCCTGGTCGTACAGGTGCTCGACCAGCTCGGTGCGGCTGATGACCCGGCCCTGATGCATCATCATGTAGTGCAGCAGGCGGTACTCCAGGGAGGTCAGGCGCAGGGGCTCGCCATTGACGGTGGCTCGCGCCGCCTTGGGATCGAGCCGTAGGCCGCCGCACGATAGGGTCGCCACGGCGATGCCGGCCGAGCGGCGCAGCAGCGCCCGCAGACGCGCCAGCAGCTCCTCGGTGTGGAACGGCTTTGTCAGATAGTCGTCGGCGCCGGCGTCGAAGCCCGACACCTTGTCCGACCAGGCCCCGCGCGCGGTCAGGATCAGGACCGGCGTGGTCTTGCCGTCGCGCCGCCAGCGTTCCAGCACCGACACCCCGTCGATCTTAGGCAGGCCCAGATCCAGCACAACGACGTCATAGGGCTCGGTGTCGCCCAGGAAGTGGGCCTCCTCGCCGTCGGCGGCGTGATCGACGGCGTAACCGGCGTCCGACAGCGCGCCTTTGAGCTGGCGCGACAGGTCGGCGTCATCCTCGACCAGCAGAACCCGCATGCGTATTCCTTCTTGGCTCTCAGCCGCCGCGCGCGTCGACGGCGATGTCGATGATCTGCCCGTCGCGCTCGAAACGGAAGACATAGGTCGTTCCGCGCAGACCCAGCGAGCCGACGAAGCGGGCGCCGCCGGCGCGGCGCTGGGCGATCGACAGGGCCTGGGCCTCGCTCATCAGGCGAGGGCCGTCCTGTTCGCGGTCGTTTCCGCCGCGACGGCCGCGGTCCTGCATCAGGCCCACGCCAGCCGAGACGCCAAGGCCGAACAGGTCGGCGGAGACGCGCGCCTCAGCCTGGGCCGCGCCCACGGGAGCGGCGGCGATCAGGGCGGCGAGAGCGAGGGCGGTGACGCGGGACATGGCGGACTTGATGGCGCAACGGCCGTGAACAGCGGCTGAACACCATCCTTAGAGAGGTTTAACCCCGCTGGAAATCCGGCTCTCCGGAGAGGCGTGAGCCGATGAACGCCGCCTGAAACGCCGTGTTCAGGTCGGGCTCAGGCGCGATGCGCTTTTCTGGCGTCAACGCAGCCGGTCCGGTTGCGGAGTAACGCAAAGGAGTGATCCGATGAAAAAGCTGCTCGTCCCCGCCATCGTCCTCGCCACGGCCTCGGCCGCCGCGCTTCCGGCCGCCGCCCAGGTCTACGGCCCGCGGGCGCAGGTCCAGGCCAACGGCTATTGGCAGCCGATCAACGCTCGCCTGAACAACCTGGACCGTCGCATCGACGTCGGGCTGAGAAACGGCCAGCTGAGCCGACGCGAGGCGACCCGCCTGCGCGGGGAGTTCAACAGCCTGCTCCGGCTCGAGGCCAGCTATCGACGGGGCGGCCTGACCGGGTGGGAGCGCGCCGATCTCGACCGCCGTTTCGACCGTCTGGCGGCCCAGATCCGCGTCGAGCGCCGCGACCGGGACAATCGCCGCTGGTGATCCCATGAGCTTCGGGCGGCCATGACACAGCCCTCCCAGCCGGCCGTCCGCGAGAGGGGCGCGATCTATCAGGGTCGCGCCCTTTTCTCATCGAGCCCCGAGTGGCGAGACCCGCAGTCGGCTTTCCATAACGGTGACGGCGTGTCCCCGGATCATCACCCGGTCTCCGGCAATCTCTGTCTCGAACCGGGCGCCTCTGCCTGGATAGGCTTGGACGAAGCGAACGAGCGGCTGGCCGAGTTTCCGTGCGAACAGAGGCGCGAGGCCGCAGCGGGCAGATCCGGTGGCCGGGTCTTCGGACAGACCACAACCGGGCCCAAAAAATCGGTCGACGACATCGTGATCTTCGTCTGCTGGAGCTTGTGCGGCAACGACGATCTGACCCCTCTCAAGGCATTCCTCACCGAAGGAGAGGAGGGCCGGGATGCGCGGGGAAAGCCTGCGGACGGTTTCGGAGTCCGCCATCACGGCGATCAGATAGCGACTGGCCCAAACCTCGACAGGCTCGGCGCCCAAGGCTTCCGCCAGGCCCGCAGGGATCGTGACCCGTTTCAGCGGGTCCGCTGGAAAATCCATCTCGTAGCCCGCGCCCACGCGGCGAACGCAAAGCCGCCCGGACGTCGTTTCGAAGGCTATGCGTTCGGCGCACAAGCCGGCCTCGGTCCAGAGGGCGTGGGCCGCCGCCAGGGTGGCATGGCCGCAGAGTGGCACTTCCTGTCGAGGCGTGAACCACCTCAGATCAAACACTGTTGGGTCGCTGGTGAGGCGAAGAAACGCCGTCTCGGAAAGGTTGTTCTCGGCCGCCAGGGCCTGCATCCAGTCGCCATCCGGCCATGACAACAGCGGCTCGACCACCGCAGCCGGGTTTCCCCGAAAGGGCTGCTCCGCAAAGGCGTCGATGGTCCATTGGCGCATTCCGTCTCCTTGGTTGTTGTTTCTCGTCCGCGTCTCGTGAGCTTCACATTCCGTTGATACGGGGTTAACGCTGAAGTGAGCGTTGTCAGGGGGCTGGGGCGCGCGGGGGCATGCAGAGGGGTCTGAAGCTTGCAGTTCACATTGCGCTGCCGCTGGCGGCGTACTTGGCTGCCTATGCGTTTGTCGTGTCTCCACCGCTGCGATGGTGGTCCACGCCGGACGCCAGACCCGTGTGGCTGGCTGGGTTGCTTTACGCGCTGCTTGCTGCCGTGCTGGAAATGATCTTCCGGACCGAGCGGTCCAGCTGGCGCTACGTCTCGATTCAGGACGCCTTCGCCTTGGTGCGAAGCACCTTCCTGACCATGGCCGCCTTCCTCGTCATTGTCTTCGTTCTCGTCCGAGCCGGTGAAACTCCGAGGTCGGCGCTTTTGATCACCTGGGTTCTGCATCTGGGGGGACTGGCTGCGATCCGACTGTTGCGACGAGCCGTGCACGAACGTTCGTTGGTCCGGGCTATTGCGCCGCTTCTGCATCGGCCTGCCGGCGGTCGCACGCGGCTGCTTCTGGTCGGCGAAATCGGGGCGGCGGACGCCTTTCTTCGGGAGCTGGCGCGGGATGCCCTGCCAAAACACCATCCAGTCGCGATCCTGACTCTGAACCGCGAGGATCGGGGTGGCTTGGTGCGAGGCGTCACCGTCAGCGGCACGGTCGCCGACATCCGGGCGACAGTCGAGGCTTTCAGTGGCTCCCGCTCGCCGCTCGAGGCAGTGCTCTTTCTCTCGCCGCCGGACATCGTTCGCGATCTCAGCGCCGAAACCATGGGCTATCTGAAGGCCCAGGGTCTGTCGTTGTTGCGTCTGCCCGCGATAACGGAACTCAGCGCGTCCCGTGCGAGCCTGCCCTCCGCTCTGCGGGAATTGAGCGTCGAGGAGCTTTTGGCGCGACCGCCGATCAAGCTCGACCTCGGCCGTATCCATGACCTGGTCAATGGAAAGACGATCCTGGTCACGGGAGCTGGCGGTAGTATCGGCTCGGAGATCTGCCGTCAGGTCGCGGCTTTCGGATGCGGCCGACTGATCATGCTGGACAACTCCGAATTCGCGCTCTTCACGATAGGTCGGGAGATCGCAGCGTCGCATCCGGCGCTGGAGCGAAGCGAGCGACTCTGCGACATCCGCGACGGCAGCCGCCTTCTGGCCTGCGTCAGGGCCGAGGCTCCGGACCTGATCTTCCATGCCGCGGCGCTCAAGCACGTTACTTTGGTCGAGAACCAGCCGATCGAAGGGATCCTCACCAATGTGGTGGGGACGGCCAATGTGGCGCGCGCCGCACAGGAGTGCGCGGTCGGTCACATGGTGATGATCTCCACTGACAAGGCGGTCGATCCCAGTTGCATGATGGGCGCGACGAAGCGTTTGGCCGAGGCGGTCGTGCGCGGACATCATGGTGGCTCGGGGACGGTTTTCAGTGTGGTGCGGTTCGGCAATGTCCTGGGTTCGACCGGGTCGGTCGTACCGATCTTCCAAGACCAGATCGAACGTGGTGGCCCCGTTACGGTCACGGGGCCGGATGTCGAGCGCTACTTCATGACGATCCCGGAAGCGGTGCAACTGGTGTTGCACGCGACCGCTGAGACATCAGAGCGTAATAGCCCGCATCCCGGGCTTTTCGTGCTCGACATGGGCGCGCCGGTGAAGATCGTGGATCTGGCGCGCACCATGATCACCCTTCAGGGCCTCACGGTCGGCGAGGACATCGACATCGTCTTCACCGGCCTTCGCCCGGGCGAGAAGACATCGGAGAGCCTGATCGATGCCAACGAGCGTGTGTCGGCCCGCATGGATTCGGTGTTCGAGGTGATCGACGAGGCCCAGAGTTCGGCGCTTACGCCTAGCCAGCTGCTGGAACTCGAGCATATCGCGCGCACAGGAGACGAGCGGGCGGCGCAGGACGTGGTTTACGCCTATGTCAGTCGCCTGAGGGGTGTCGAACGCCAGAGAGCCACGGCATGAGCGGCGGCACGCGGACCCGACTTCTCCAAACAAGCCAAGTCTGATCGCGCGCCGATGGCTCAAATCTTCACATCGTTCGAGGCCACGCGCAGCAGAATCGCTAACCTTCTCTCCCACTCCGGCGGACTACGCCGCCTGCTGAGCCTGGTGCGTTGGACTGTGGTGTCTTTCGCCCTCGAAAAGGGCGCGACGGTGGTGATCGTCTTCCTGGTCGCGCGGACCTTGGGCGCGGAGGATTATGGGCGCCTCTCGCTGGCTCAGGGCCTTGTCAACACGATGCAGATTTTCGTCGTTCTGGGGGCCGGCGCCGTCCTCGGCCGCTACATTCCGTCGTTGCGTCAGCAGAGCTTCGCCCGGGCGGTGGAGGTGATCAATCTCTGCGCCGTCCTGGTCCTCGGCTCCGCCAGTCTGTTTCTGTTCCTGGCTTCGACGATCGGTCGCCAAGGCGTGGTGCAGGTTCTCCACGTCCAACCGGCCTCACCTGTTGTCGGATGGGTGATCGTGTGGGTCCTGGTCGTAGCGGCTGTCAATCTGCTGATGACCGTGATGCTGTCGTTCGAACGGGGCCGGGAGATGGGCCTTGTTTCCCTCGTGGGCGCCGTCGTCGCGATCTCTGCGGTCCCAGCGCTGGCGGCGGTCTACGGCCTCGCCGGAGCCATCCTGGGTCTGATGGTCGTCGAGACGCTGAAGCTGGCCATGCTGGTCTGGTTTTATCGTCGGCTGCTGGCCGCTCACGGCACGCCCATGCTGACCCGACCGCGTCGATCCGATCTTCGGCTGCTCCTTGGTTTCGGAGTGCCGGTGTTTCTGACCTCGGCGCTGTGGGCGCCCACCATGTGGCTGTCCCAACTGATCGTCGGCTTGCGATCACCCGGCGGCCTGACCGACGTCGGCGTTTTCGGCTTCACGAACACCATGCTCGGTGCAGTGATCCTGATCAGTTCTCTGACCAATCAGGCGGCCTTGCCGATCTTGGCGTCCCTGCGGGGCGAGGGCAAGCTTGGCGAGCTGCGGCGCGTCTCCTCGATCATTTCTCTGGCTCAGGTCGGCGTGGCGCTGTGCATCGCCGGGCCGCTCGCCGTTCTGGCGCCCTGGATCATGAGCCTAGTCGGACCCGTCTATCTGGAGCACTGGCCGGTGCTTCTGGTGATGATCGGGACGGGCGTCGTCCTGTCCGCCCAGACGGCGCTCGGCAACTACCTGCTGGTTACGGACCGCCAAGTCTATCTGCTCGGAACAATGGTCGGCTGGAGCGTCATCGTGATCGGCCTCACCCTCAGTTTCGTGGCCTGGGGCGCCTATGCGCTGGCCTGCGCTCTGCTGCTTGGCGCAGTCCTGCGAACAAGCGCGATCGGGGTCATGTTCCTTCGGCCGCCGCCCGTGCGGTCCGCGACCGCTGTGGCCCGCTCGGCGCTAGCCGGCTCCATCCTGCCGATCCAGGACGGCGAAACCGCTCCAACGGGGAGCGGCACGCCTCTTGCGGACGCGCCCGGACGGGTGCTCGTCTTTCAGCCGGCCTTGCCGCGCTATCGACTGGGTTTCTTCGACCGCCTTTCGCGCGCGATCGGTCCCGGATTTCGCGTGCTGTATTCGCCCGCGTCGCTTGGCGTCCTGACGGAGCGATCTGATCAGCCGGTCTGGGCTGAGTCGGTCGGTCCGATGCGGCACCCCGCGCCAGGCGTGGAGTGGCAGGAAGGCGTGCTCTCGACCTCATTTCGCGCCGATGACGTCGCGGTGATCTCCGGCGCGCCGCGTTGCCTCTCCAACCTCCTGCTGCTGCTCAAGGCGCGTCTCAGCGGCGCGTCCACCATCTGGTGGGGCCACTATTGGTCCAGCACGACCGTGTCGCACCGTTTTGCCCTACGAATGCGCCTCATGCGGATGGCCGACGCCGTCCTGTTCTACACGGACATGGAAGTGGCCGAGTACCGGTCCGGGCTCGGGGCCAAGGACGCGCGGCCCATCATGGCGCTGAACAACGGCATCGACATCGAACCCATCGCGAATCGAAGGCTGCCTTATGTGCCGGAGAACCGCGAGCAGGCCGGGCTGTTCATTGGGCGGATCACGGAGAAGAGCCGGCTGGCATTGCTGTTTCGAGCCATGGCGCTTCCTTCGCTTGATCCGTTCATCTTGCATGTCATTGGCGATGGGCCCGATCGGCCAGGCTGTGAGGCCCTTGCAGCTTCTCTGGGCGTGGGCGATCGCGTGCGATGGCACGCGGCGACCGTGGACGAAGCACGGATCGCCGAGGTCGCCAATCGGTGCGCCATGTTCGTCTATCCCGGTGGCGTCGGGCTCAGTCTCATACACGCCATGGCCTATGGCTTGCCGTGTGTGGTGCACGATCGGCGCCACAAGCATATGCCGGAAATCGCGGCGTTTCAGCCCGGGGCCACGGGTCTCGCCTTCCGATGGGAAGACGCGGCCTCCCTGGCCGACGTCATCGTGGATGCGCTGTCGGACAAGGCCCGACTCTCACGAATGTCCAAGGAGTGCATTCGTGTCACCGGTGAGAGCTACAACTCCGCGGCCATGACGGACCGGTTTGTCGTCGCCTTGGAGCGCACCAGAGAGGCAGGTTCTTATGCTCGCTGAGTTCGTCAACCGGCGCAGCAGATTGACTGTTCGGTCGGCTCTCTACGCTGTCGCTATGGTGCTGGCGGGCATCTCGCTCGTTTCGGCGGCTTTCGAGTTGCCTGGATTCGCCGTCCTTTTTCTTGTGCTCTCGACCATCGTGGCCGTCATGCTCGCGCGCTACGAGAACATGTTCCACATGACGTGGCTGACCGGACATCTGGTCTTCTGTGTCGTTCCGTCTTTGATTTGTCTGGCGACAGCCTTTCCGATCGCGTTCGAATTGCCGGCGCTCTGCACCGCGATGACTGTCATTGCGCTCGCGATGACGGACCGACCGAACTCGGATGCCGGCTCGGTCTGGACCCCCAGCCCTGCTGTATTCATCTACGTGATCATCGTCGCACTTGCTGTGATGGTAATCTCACGAGGCGGGTCGTTTCTGTTCTCCATCCCTCTGCTGGTCCTTCTTTACGCGGTGGCCACGAGGGAGCGGCCAGTCCACATCTTCATCGGCCTATACGTCGTGTTGACGGCATTCGTCCTCATCTACGCCGTCACCTTCTGGAACGGGTTCGGCAGGTTAATCCTAGCCGGCACCCTGATCGTCCCCTCGCTGCTGCTTTTTCGGAAGCTGCGCGTTCCTTTCGGCAAGTACGCCTTCCTGCTGCTGACTTCCACGGCGGGCATTTTCGGCACCCTGCTAAGGTTTCGGGACACGACTTTCGGCTCGATCCTCCGGACCTCGCTGAGCGATTCCAACTCAGGCCCGCTCCTTCTTGGCCAGTCCTTCATCGAGAGGGCCAAGTATGGGGGCGTAATCGACCTGCCGGGATGGCTCGATCAGGTCATCCTAATCGGGCTTGCGGTCTGGCCTCGGGTGTGGTGGCGCGAGAAGCCATTGGGCTTCGGAGCGGCCTGGGTCGCGGACAACATGGGCCCCGGCTACTGGGGCCATTCGATCGCCAGCACCTTCATGGGCGAGCATCTGTATTATCTCGGGCTGGGATGGGGTTCCCTGGCGGCCTTCGCTTCGGTCGTTCTGATCTCCAGCGTTTACAACGGCATGATGCGATCAAGCTCACTGTTCGGGCTGGGCGGCTATCTGGTGGCTGTCTACCTGCCCACGTTCTACTGGGGCGGGATGGCTTCTTTCGCCACCCGCTTCTGGATTGGGCTGATACCTCTGCTCGTTGCCATCGCGGTCTTTCGGGTGCTGAGAGCTTCACTCGGGACGCCGGTTCGGCGCAGTAAGACTGCGCGGATGCACAGCCCCCATGTCAGCTGACCGGCCCGTCGTCCTGACCTTTGCTGGCCATTACCTGCCGGGCTTCAAGGCGGGAGGGCCAATCCGCACGCTGGCCAACCTCGTCGATCGTCTGGGTGACGAGTTCGACTTCCGCATAGTCGCGGCCGATCGTGACCTAGGCGACCTTGAGCCGTTCACAGACGTTCCGCGCGACCGCTGGACACGGCATGGAGCCGCCAGCATCTACTATCGTTCACCAAGCGGCGCCGCGTGGAGGCGCCTGCTGGCGGACCCGCAAACGCGCCTTGCCGATCTGATCTATCTCAATGGCTTCTTTGGAACCCGCTCCTCCATCTTGCCCCTGATCGAGAGCAGGCGCGGGCGGCTGCCTGCGGCCCCGACGATCCTGGCCCCACGGGGGGAGTTCGCGCGGGCCGCCCTGGCGCTGAAGCCGTGGAAAAAGAGGTTGTTCATCACGGCTGCGCGATGGTCTGGCCTTCACCGCTCTGTAAGCTTTCAGGCCTCGTCGAGCCATGAGGCCGCCGATATCCGGCGCACCATCGGGGCCGCTTCTGTGGACATAGCGCCGGATCTGCCCGGTCGCCCGATCTCCGCGTCGCCGCCCCTTGCGCCGCGCGGCCCCGGCAGCCCCTTCCGGCTTGCGCTTTTGGCCCGCATCAGCCCGATGAAGAACCTGCTCGGCGCGATCGACATCATGTCAAGGGTCGAAGGCGTCAACGTCGAGCTGGACCTCCTGGGGATACTGGAAGACGCCGACTACTGGCGGCGCTGCGAAGCGGCGATGGCCCGGCTGCCGGGAAACGTCCGGGTGTCGTACGTGGGGCCGGTGGCCCCGGCTGATGTCGATCGGGTTCTGGCGGCCTACGACGCCTTCCTTCTGCCGACACTGGGCGAGAACTACGGCCATGTGATCCGCGAGGCCCTGTCGGCAGGTCTTCCGGTCTTGATCAGCGATCGAACGCCATGGCGCGGCCTGGAAGCGCGGGGCGCCGGCGCCGACCTGCCGCTCGACGATCTCGACGCCTTCGCCGACCGCATCCGCACCTGGGCCGCCCTGTCGCCGGACCGGTTCCAGGCCATGCGGCAGGCCGCCCGCGCGCTCGGCGACGATCCGGCTGCGGCCGAGGCGGCGGTCGAGGCCAACCGTCGGATGTTCCAGGCCGCGTTGCGCCGGGCCGCCTGATCATCGATAGTCGGGACGGGGGATCATCGGACATGTTCGCAGGCAAGACGCTGCTGATCACCGGCGGAACGGGCTCGTTCGGCCATGCGGTGCTGGAGCGGTTTCTCGCTTCTGACATCGGCGAGATCCGCATCTTCAGCCGCGATGAAAAGAAGCAGGACGAGATGCGTCGCCGCTTCGCCTCCGACAAACTTCGCTTCCACCTGGGCGACGTCCGCGACGAGCGCAGCGTGGCCTCGGCCATGCAGGGTGTCGATTATTGCTTTCACGCCGCCGCCCTGAAGCAGGTGCCCTCGTGCGAGTTTCACCCCATGCAGGCGGTTCGAACCAATGTGCTGGGGACGGAGAATGTGCTCGCTGCGGCGCTGACCGCCGGCGTGTCGCGCGTGATCTGTCTGTCCACGGACAAGGCGGTCTATCCCATCAACGCCATGGGCATCTCCAAGGCCATGATGGAAAAGGTCATGGTGGCGTCTTCGCGCAACTTCGCCGGCACCGGCGCGGTCGTCTGCGGAACCCGCTACGGCAACGTGATGGGCTCGCGCGGCTCGGTCATCCCCCTGTTCGTGGAGCAGATTCTGGCGAGGCGGCCGATCACGGTGACCCACCCCGGCATGACGCGCTTCATGATGAGCCTGGAAGACGCCGTCGAACTGGTGCTCTACGCCTTCGAGCATGGCGCCAATGGCGACACCTTCGTGCAGAAGGCCCCGGCCGCGACCATCGAGACCCTGATCGCGGCGCTCAAGGACATTTTCGATCGTCCGGACCACGAGGTTCGGGTCATCGGCGTGCGCCACGGCGAGAAGCTGTACGAGGCGCTTCTGGGCCGCGAGGAGCGGGCCCGCGCCGAAGATCTGGGCGGCTACTTCCGCGTGCCCGCCGACGGCCGCGACCTGAACTACGGCAAGTTCTTCGACCAGGGCGGGCTCAGCCTGACCGAGGCCGAGGAATACAACTCCGACAACACCGAGCGACTGGGTGTCGAGGGCCTGAAGGCCCTGCTCTTGCGTCTGCCGCTGATCCAGCGGGCGCTCGCGGGTCGTCCGCTCGAGACGGAGGGCTGACGATGGCCGTCCTGGTCACGGGCGCGCACGGCTTCATCGGCAAGACGCTGATGATCCGCCTCAAGGAGCGCGGCGTCGAAACCGTGGCGCTCGGCTCCGACGCTACGGACGCCGACCTCAAGGGCGCTGTGGCGCAGGCCGGCTTCGTCTTCCATCTCGCGGGCGTGAACCGTCCAGAAACGGACGATCAATTCGAGATCGGGAACGCGGGCTTCACACGCATCCTGTGCGACGCCCTCGCCGAAGCCGGAAACACGGCCCCCGTTGTCTTCGCCTCCTCCATCCAGGCCGAGCGCGATAACCCATACGGCCGTTCAAAGCGCGCCGCCGAGGACGCGTTGTTCGAGCATGCACAGGCGACCGGCGTCGGCGTGCGGGTGTTCCGCCTGCCGAACGTCTTCGGCAAGTGGGCGCAGCCGAACTACAACTCCGCGGTCGCCACCTTCTGCCACAACATCGCGCGCGGTCTGCCGATCACCATCAACGATCCGGACGCGGCGCTCAGCCTGATCCACGTCGATGACGTCTGCGACGCCTTCCTCGACCTGCTGGATCCCCCGCCGACGGACGCCGCCTTCGCCGAAGCCGGTCCGGTCCATGCGACCACGGTCGGCGCCGTCGCCGACGCCATCCGGAGCTTCGCCGACAGCCGCCGCAACCTGACGACCGACCGGGTCGGGACCGGCCTGACGCGGGCGCTTTATTCCACCTACCTCAGCTATCTTCCGCCCGAGGCGTTCGCCTATGACGTGCCGCGTCACGCTGACCCGCGCGGCGTCTTCGTCGAGATGCTGAAGACGCCGGACTCCGGCCAGTTTTCCTATTTCACCGCCGGCCCCGGCGTGACGCGCGGCCAGCACTATCATCACGCCAAGACCGAGAAGTTCCTCGTGCTGAAGGGGCGCGCCCGCTTCGGCTTTCGCCATATCGTCACCGGCGAGCGTCATGAGATCACCACCGAGGGCGGGGAGGCCAGGATCGTGGAGACCATTCCGGGCTGGACCCACGACATCACCAACATCGGCGACGACGAGATGATCGTCATGCTCTGGGCCAACGAGATTTTCGACCGCGCCCGGCCGGACACCGTGGCGGAGCCCGTCTGATGACGCGGCGCCTGAAGGTCATGACGGTGGTGGGCACCCGGCCGGAGATCATCCGCCTGTCGCGCACCCTCGTGGCGCTCGACCGCCACATGGACCATGTCCTGGTCCACACCGGTCAGAACTACGACTACGAACTCAACGAGGTCTTCTTCCGCGACCTCGAACTGAGGAAGCCGGACCATTTCCTGGAAGCGGCCGGGGCGACCGCCGCAGAGACCATCGGCCGGATCATCATCGCCGTGGACCGCGTCCTGGACGAGGTGAAGCCCGACGCCCTCCTCGTGCTCGGCGACACCAACTCCTGCCTGTCGGTGATCCCGGCCAAGCGGCGCAAGATCCCGATCTTTCACATGGAGGCGGGCAACCGCTGCTTCGACCAGCGGGTGCCTGAAGAGACCAACCGCCGCATCGTCGACCATACCGCCGACGTCAACCTGACCTATTCGGCCATCGCGCGGGACTATCTGCTGGCGGAAGGGGTCGCGCCGGATCGGGTCATCAAGACCGGCAGCCCGATGCGGGAGGTTCTGACCCACTATCGGCCCGGCATCGACCGCTCGACCGCCTGCGCCGACCTCGGGGTCGCGCCGGGCGCCTACACCCTGGTCAGCGCCCACCGGGAGGAGAACGTCGACGACCAGCGTCAGCTTCGCCGGCTCGCCGACTGCCTGAACGCGGTGGCGGCCCAGACGGGCGAGCCGGTCCTGGTCAGCACCCACCCCCGCACCCGCGCCCGGGTCGAGGGCTTCGGCGTCGCCTTCGACGACCGTGTGCGCTTGCTGAAACCCTTCGGCTTCCTCGACTATGTCTCATTGCAGATGCAGGCCCGCGCGGTCCTGTCCGACAGCGGAACGATCACGGAAGAGGCCTCCATCCTCAACTTCCCGGCGCTCAACCTGCGCGAGGCGCACGAACGGCCCGAAGGGATGGAGGAGGGGGCCGTGATGATGACCGGCCTGTCGCCTGAGCGCGTCCTCCAGGGCCTGGCCATCTTGGAAACCCAGGGCCGTGGCGAGTACCGCACCGTTGGCCCGGTCGCGGACTACGGCCCTCTCAATGTCTCGGAAAAGGTGGTCCGGATCATCCTCTCCTACACCGACTATGTCCGCCGCACGGTGTGGAAGGCCTACTGACGTGTCGGCGCGGGTCCTCTTCCTGACCCAATGGTTCGAGCCCGAGCCGGTCATGAAGGGCCTCGGTTTCGTCCGGGGACTGATCGCCCAGGGTCTGGACGTCGAGGTCGCTACAGGGTTCCCCAACTATCCCAGCGGCCGGATCGCGAAGGGTTATCGGCTGCGACCGTGGCAGCGCGAGGTCATGGACGGCGTCACCGTGCGCCGCCTCTGGCTCTGGCCCAGCCATGACGGCTCCAGCCTGGGCCGCGCCGCCAACTATCTGTCCTTCTTCCTGTCGGCCCTGGTGTTCTGTCTGTTCCGGTCCGGTCGATACGATGCGATCTACGTCTATCACCCGCCGATCACCGTCGGCCTCGCCGCCGCGCTTGCGGGGATGATCACGCGCCGACCCTTTCTGCTCGAGGTCCAGGACCTCTGGCCGGATTCCGTCGCGGCGTCCGGCATGTCGGGGACGGGGCGGATGGCGCGGGTGCTGGGACCGATCTGCCGGTTCGTCTATCGCCGCGCTGCCCATGTCGTCGGCCAGTCGAACGGCATGACCGCGCGCCTGGTCGAGCGCGGGGTTCCGGCCGACCGCGCCTCGACGATCGTCAACTGGGCCGACGAGGCTCTGGCCAGGCCGGCTGGTCTTTATCCGGTCGAGTCCCTGGGGTTCCAGGGCCGCTTCAATGTCGTCTATGGCGGCAATCTCGGAAAGGTTCAGGGGCTGGAGACCCTCATCCAAGCCGCCGAGCGCGCCGGGCGCGAGGCGCCCGACCTTCTGCTGACTTTGATCGGCGACGGCGTCGAGCGCGACCGCCTGGCGGCCCTGATCGAACAGAGCGGCGCCCGCCACGTCCAGTTGAAGCCCGGCGTGCCGCAGAGCCAGATCGGCGACGTCTTCGCCGCCGCCGATGTCCTGGCGTTGCACCTGATCGACGATCCTCTGTTCGAGATCACCATTCCGTCCAAGACCCAGTTCTACATGGCGATGGGCCGCCCGATCCTGATCGGCGTGCGCGGCGAGGCGGCCGCCATGATCACCGCCGCCGAGGCCGGCCTCGCCGTCCCGCCCGCCGACGTCGAGGCGATGGCGGCGGCCATGATCCGGTTGGCGCGAATGTCGTGCTCGGAGCGGGACGCCATCGGCGCGCGGGCGCGGGCGGCCTATGACCAGCACTATTCCCGCGACCGGGCCATTCAGCGGACGGCCGGCCTGATCCGTTGGGTGCTCGGTGAACCCGGTGGAGCGACGGCGACCTTCGGCGCGGCGCCGGGGCCGGTCCTAAAAGGCGAGGCCGCATGACGATCCATTCCGAAGGACCCGTTCTGGTAGTCGCTCCGCATGCGGACGACGAGACGCTGGGCGCGGGCGGCTCGATCGCACGCTTTGTCGCGGCGGGGCGTCAGGTGACGGTCGCCCTCATGACCGGCCACGGGTCCGACCCCCATCCCCTGTTCTCGCCCGAGGCCATCGACCGGGTCCGCGCCGAGTTCCAGGTGGCGATGGACCGGCTGGGCGTCGCCCGGACCGTCGTTCTGGACCTGCCCAGCACCCTGCTCGACACCCTGCCGCAGCACCGGATCAACCGCGTGGCGCTCGACGTGGTCGACGAGGTCCGGCCGGAACTGATCCTCCTGCCCTTCGAGCATGATCTGCATCAGGATCACGCCAGCATCAGCTACGCCTTCCGCGTCGCGCTCCGTCCGCACCTGCCCGCCAACCGTCGGCCCCACACGGTGCTCAGCTACGAGACGCCGACAGAGACCCATCTCCAGTCCCATCTGCGGCCGTCGTTCGAGCCCGACGTCTGGATCGACATCAGCGATCAGCTGCCGACGAAGCTCTCGGCGCTCGCCGCCTATGAGTCCCAGATCGCCCCGGCCCCTGCGCTTCGCAGCCTGAACGCCGTCGACGCCCTCGCCCGCTGGCGTGGAGCGCAGATCGGTGTGACGGCGGCGGAGGCCTTCATGCTTCACCGTGCCGTGGCGTGAGCGGCCTGGCCAAGCGCATCCTGGACGTGGCGGTCAGCGCGCCCTTATTGATCGCGACCGCGCCGGCTCTGGCGGTGCTCGCCGTGTTGGTCGCGATCGACGTCGGCCGGCCGGTGCTGTTCCACCAGCGCCGGACGGGCCGTCACGGCCGATCCTTCGAGCTTTTCAAGTTTCGCACCATGCGGCCCCAGCCTCCGGGCGCCGTACTCTCCGACGAAGCCCGCGTGACGCCTATGGGGCGGACGCTGCGTCGCTACCGGCTGGATGAACTGCCGCAGCTGGCTCTGGTCCTCGCCGGTCGAATGAGCCTGGTCGGCCCCCGGCCCTTGCCGGACGAGGTTCTGGATAAATGTCCGCCCGAGCTGACCCGCATTCGCGCCCGCTGCCGCCCCGGCATCACCGGCTGGGCCCAGGTCAACGGCAACACCCTGCTGGACGACCGCGAGAAGCTAGCGCTGGATGTCGTGTATGGCGCGCGCGCGGGTCTGGCTTTCGATCTGCGGATCATGCTTCAGACCCTTGTCGTCCTGGCGCGCGGAGAACGCCGCGACGAGGCCAATATCGAGGAGGCGCTTCGCTATGCGAACAGTCCTGATCGGCGCGGTTGAGAGCACGGCGGTCACGCTGCACGCCCTCGTCGCGGGCGGTTGCGCCCCCGTGGGCGTCGTCGGGCTGGACGCTTCCCGCGCGGGGCGCCACAGCGACTTCGTCGATATGGGCGCCTTGTCCGCCGAGCACGGATTGCCCTTCCTGGGCGTCGCCTCGGCCAACAGCGACGAGGCCGTGGCCTGGGTCGAGGCGCTCCAGCCCGACTGGATCATCGTCGTCGGCTGGTCCGAGATCTGCCGGGCGCCGCTGCTGTCCAAGGCGCGGCTGGGCGGCGTCGGCTACCATCCCGCGCCCCTGCCGGCGCTGCGTGGGCGGGCCGTGTTGGCGTGGACGATCCTGCTGGGCCTCACCGAGACCGCCGGGACCCTCTTCGCCCTGGAGTCGACCGTCGACAGCGGCGCGATCCTGGCTCAGCGATCCTTCCCGGTCGATGCGCACGAAACCCTGCCCAGCCTGATGGCCAAGCATATGCAGGCCTTGTCCGAGATGTGGGCCGATCTCCTGCCGCGCCTGGCTCGGGGTCCCGTTACCGGCGAGGCCCAGGACGACGCACGCGCCACCTACTGCGCTAGGCGCGTCGCCGCCGACGGCCGAATCGACTGGCGGATGGACGCCGTCTCCATCGACCGGCTGGTCCGCGCCGTCACCGCCCCCTATCCGGGCGCCTTCACGGCCCTCGGCGATCGCAGGCTGATCGTCTGGCAGGCGCAGGTCTGGGAGGGGCCGCGCCACTATGGCCTGCCGGGCCAGATCGTGGAGATCAGGGGCGCCGAGGCCCTGGTGACGTGCGGCGACGGCGCTATCCTGTTCCAACGCTGGGATTGGGCCGAGGCAGGCGAGCCGAGACGGCTGCGCGTCAATGACCGATTCGAGGCATGGGCATGATGCGGGATCAGGGACTTGACGACGGCGCCGGTCCAGGTGCGCTGGCCATTCTTGGGGCTGGAGGGCATGGCCGGGTCGCGGCCGATTGCGGCGAGGCTCTGGGCTGGACCCCGGTGGTTTTCTTCGATGACGCAACCGGACGATGCCACAGCGGTCCCTGGCCCGTCGAAGGCGGCGAAGCCGACCTGAGCCGCCGGGCGGACGAGTTCTCCGGCATTCTTGTCGGCGTGGGACACAATCCGGTGCGCCTAGCCCTTCACCGGCGGCTGTTGGCGGCCTCCCTGCCGATGACCTCGCTGGTTCACCCGCGCGCCAGTTTGAGCGGACACGCCGTTGTCGGCGCGGGCTCGGTCATGTTCGCCAGCGCCTGCGTCAACGTCGGCGCCGTGCTGGGCGAAGCGGTGATCGTCAACACCGGCGCGACGGTGGATCACGACTGCGTCCTCGGCGATGGGGTCCATGTCTCGCCGGGCGCCCATCTGGCCGGCGGCGTCCGGATCGGGGACCGAACCTGGATCGGCATCGGCGCGGTCGTCCGCCAGGGCGTTGTCATCGGCGCCGACGTCGTCGTCGGGGCCGGGGCCGTGGTGGTCGCCGACGTGCCCGACGGCGTCACTGTCGTCGGCAATCCCGCCCGCCTGCTGGAGCGTTGAGCCTGTGCTGAACACCCCTTTCGCCCCCTGGCCCAGCTTCAGCCCCGAGGAGGTCCAGGCCGTCGCCGACGTGCTGGCCTCCAATCGGGTGAACTACTGGACTGGCGACGTCTGCCGCACCTTCGAGCGCCGCTTCGCGGAGTGGGCCGGAACGACCCACGCCATCGCCCTGATGAACGGCACGGTGGCTCTGGACGCCGCCCTGTTCGCCTTGGGCATCGGCCCCGGCGACGAGGTGGTCGTGACGCCACGCACCTTCATGGCCTCGGCGTCGTGCGTGGCGATGGCCGGGGCCACGCCTGTGTTCGCCGACGTCGATCCGGACACCCAGGGACTGTCGGCCGAGACCATCGCCGCGGTTCTGACGCCCCGCACCCGGGCCGTCATCCCGGTCCATCTCGGCGGGACGCCCTGCGACATGGACCCAATCATGGCGCTGGCGGACCAGCATGACCTCAAGGTCATCGAGGACTGCGCTCAGGCCCACGGCGCGCGCTACAAGGGCCGAAGCGTCGGCTCCATCGGCCACATCGGGGCGTGGTCCTTCTGCCAGGACAAGATTTTGTCGACAGGCGGCGAGGGCGGGATGGTGACGACTTCCGATCCGGCCCTGTGGTCGGCCATGTGGTCGTGGAAGGATCACGGGAAGAGCTGGGATGGCGTCTACAATCGGGCGCACCCGCCCGGGCCCCGGCTTGTCCACGACACCTTCGGAATGAACGGCCGGATGATCGAGATGCAGGGCGCCATCGGCCTTATCCAGCTGGATCGCATGGCCTCATGGACCGCGCGGCGCACCGAGCTGGCCAGGAGGCTGACGCGGGCCTGCGCGCCCCATGATCTCTTCCGGCTGCCGACCGGTCCTGCCGACGTCGTCCATGCCTGGTATCGCTTCTACGCCTTCGTCCGGCCCGAACGGCTCGCGCCCGGCTGGACGCGCGAGCGGATCATCGAAGCGATCGTCGCGCGCGGCGTGCCCTGTTTTCACGGCTCGGCGCCGGAGGTCTATCTGGAGCGCGCCTTCGACGGCACGCCGTCCCGGCCGCGCGAGCGCCTGCCTGTAGCCCGCGCGCTGGGCGAAACCTCAATCGCCTTCCTGGTCCACCCGACGATCACGGACGATCAGATCGAGCAGGCGGCCGAGGCCATCGACACGGTGGCGCGCGAGGCCGCGGCCTAGTCCCGGATCGGGTCCGCCGCGTTCGGATCGCCATAGGTCAGAGCCACGAAAACGTCCTCCAAGTCCGGGTCCTCGGTGGTGATGTCGGCGATGGTCACGCCGGCCGCGCGGACGGCCGCCAGCACCTGTTCCACCGACGATTGGCCCTTGCGATAGGTCACGGCGAAGGCCCCGTGCGTCCGGGGTGACACCTCGAAGCCCGGCAAGATGGGCGGAGCGGCGACCTCGCCCTCCGGGGTCACCACCACGTTTCGCGTATCCAGACGACGCAGAAGCTGCGGCGTCGGCTCGCAAGCCACGACCTCGCCCCGGTTCATGATGGCGATGGTGTCGCAGAGCTCCTGCGCCTCCTCCAGGTAGTGAGTGGTCAGCAGGATGGTCACGCCCTCGGCGTTGATGCGCCGGACGTACTCCCACAGCTGGCGGCGCAGCTCGACGTCCACGCCCGCCGTCGGCTCGTCCAGGATCAGGACCGGCGGATTGTGCACCAGCGCCTTGGCCACCATCAGCCGCCGCTTCATCCCCCCCGACAGGGCGCGCACATAGGCGTTGGCCTTGTCCGACAGGCCGAGCGCGGCCAGCAGCTCGTCACTTCGGCGCTCATTCGCCGGCACGCCATAGAACCCCGCCTGCACCTCCAGCGCCTCGCGCGGTGTGAAGAAGACGTCGGCCACGATCTCCTGCGGCACGACGCCCAGCGCGGCGCGGGCGTCTCTGGGCCGTTCGTCGATGTCGCGGCCCCAGATCGAGGCGTGGCCCGCCGTCTTGTTCACCACGCCCGCCAGGATGTTGATCAGCGTCGACTTGCCGGCGCCGTTCGGACCCAGCAGGCCGAACATGGACCCGCGCGGAATGGCCAGGTCGACGCCCTTCAGCGCCACCTTGGGCGGAGCCTTCCTGGAGCCCGCATAGGTCTTCTCCAGCCCCCGCACCTCGATGGCGTTGACGGGCAGGGCTTCGGCTTCGGTCATGCGGGCTTTCGGGCGGGGTGGGGGCTTTCGGCGACGCGCCGTGGCGTCTAACTATGCGCGCGCGCAACCCGCGCCAAGACCACGGACACTTTCATGCCGCCGCGCCACCCCGATGTGCTCGTTCCCCCGCCCGAGGAGATCGTCGTGACCTCCAAGCGCGTGGCCTGCGACGGCGGCGGCGGGGCGCTGGGCCACCCGCTCGTCTACATGGACATGGGCGATGACGACTTCGTCGAGTGCGGCTATTGTGATCGCCGCTTCGCGCTGGCGGGCAAAGGGCGTCCGGAGAACGAGTATCACGACCCGGCGGCGCGCGCTCCGGAAGCTCACTGATACTCGTAGGGTTCGCGCGAGCGTTTCAGGTCATCGACAACCTTGACGCGCGGACTTCTTCGTGCGCTCCTGATCGCAGCCTCAGCAGTGACGCATTGTTTCGGATCGACTGCGGGCCAAGGGAGTTTGCAATGCTTCGATCGGCCGCCATTCTGGGTCTGACGGCCCTGACACTCACGGCTTGTGCAACGAGCCCAGCAAGTGCGCCCGCGACAGTCGCTGAACTCACGGCCCAATGCGACGCCCTCGGCGGGGTTCTGGTTCCTCGGGACCGAGATCCGCGGCGCGGCGGCGGCGACTATGTCTGCCGCAGCAGTGGATCCTATGCCCGCGCGGCGCCCGGAGCGGGTCAGCGCAGGACCCAGCTCAACATCGCGGTTGACCGGGCGGTCCGGACCGGCGGCTGAGTCCTAGACAGCCTGCCCGGCGGCCCAGCCCGAGCTCCAGGCCCACTGGAAGTTATAGCCGCCCAGCCAGCCGGTGATGTCGACGACCTCGCCGATGAAGAAGAGGCCCGGCACGGCCTTGGCCGCCATGGTCTTCTGGTCCAGCTGGTCTGTGGCGACGCCGCCCAGGGTGACCTCGGCGGTGCGATAGCCCTCCGATCCGACCGGCTTGACAGTCCAGGCGTTTACGGCGGTCTCCAGCCGCGCCAGCACCTTGTCGCCGACTTCGGCTAGCTTGCCGGTGGCGCCTTCGCGGGCGGCGAGCGTCTCGGCCACGCGCCGCGGCACGATCTCCGACAAAGCCGTGTGCACGGCCTGCCTACCCCCGTTCTCGGTCTTTCTCGCTTTCAGCCGCTCCAGCACCGGCACGCCCGGCGCCATCTGGACCGTGATCGGATCGCCCTCGCGCCAGTAGCTGCTGATCTGCAGGATCGCCGGGCCCGACAGTCCGCGATGGGTGAACAGCATGGCCTCCTCGAAGCGGGTCTTGCCGTGGCTTACGACGGCGTCGACCGCCACCCCGGCCAGCGGCGTGGTCTGCTCCAGCAGGCCCTGCTCGAAGGTCAGGGGCACCAGCGCGGGCCGGGTCTCCGTCACCGTCAGGCCGAAGCGCTTCGCCACCTCATAGCCCCATCCGGTCGCCCCCATCTGGGGGATCGACTTGCCCCCCGACGCCACCACCAGCGACCCAGCCGACACGGCCGAGCCGTCCGACAGCGTCAGCTCAAACCGCTCGCCGGCTCGGCTGTAGCTTTCGACCCCGGTCCCCAGCCGCAGCTCCACGCCAGCCTCGCGCATGTCGCCCGTCAGCATCCGGACGATCTGCTTGGCGCTTTCGTCACAGAACAGCTGGCCCAGCGTCTTCTCGTGCCAGGCGATGCCCGCCCGATCAACACGGGCGATGAAGTCGGCGGGCGTGTAGCGTCCCAGCGCCGAGGCCGCGAACCGGGGATTGGCCCCCAGAAACCGGTCGGTCCGCCCGGCCTCGAGATTGGTGAAGTTGCAGCGGCCGCCGCCCGAGATGCGGATCTTCTCTCCCGGCGCACGGGCATGGTCGACGACCAGCACGCGCCGCCCCCGCCGCCCCGCCTCGATGGCGCACATCATCCCCGCCGCGCCGGCGCCGATGATGATCACGTCGTAAGTCTGGGCGCGGGCCAGCTCAGGCCTCCGGCGGAGCGGGCGGGGCGGCGCGCGCCCGCGCCTGATCCCGCAGCGCGGTCAGAGCGGCCTCGTCAAGCACGCGGCCGCCGACGATCACCGCCTCGATGGCCCGTGTCGCGCGGATGTCGGCCAGGGGATCGGCCCCCAGCAGCACGATGTCCGCCGCCGCGCCCGGCGCGATCACGCCCAGCTCGCCGGATCGGTCCAGCGCCGCCGCCGCCGTGGTCGTCGCCGCCGCCAGCGCTTCGGACGGGGTCAGCCCGACCTCGACCAGCCGCTCCAGCTCGCCATGCAGGCTGAGGCCGGGAGCCAGGCAGTTGTTCTGGGTGTCCGTGCCGGCCAGAACCCGCAAGCCCGCCGCCCGGACCCGCGCCATCGTTCGGATCTGCCACGCGTAGGCCGAGGCCATGGCGGCCGGGGCGCCCCGGTCCATCCGGCCCAGCTGCTCCTCGCACCAGCCCCGGCTGCCCGCGGGCAGATAGGCGATCATGACCGGATCGACCCGGCTGCGATCGTTCATCTCCATGCCCAGGGTCGGGGTGAAATAGGCCCCCGTACGGCCGAGCGCCGCCAGACCTGCCTCGCACTCCGTCCAGTCGATGCTCTGGTCCGCCTCGCCCACCAGCGTCCAGTAGGCCGTGTAGCCGTCGGTGAACTTCGCCTGGATGAAGCGGCCGAAGAAGGCGTCCGGGTCGGCCGTGCAGCTCATGAAGGTGTCGGCGGACTGGTGCTCCAGCGTCCGCTGGCCGATGGCGGCGGCGGCTTCCAGACCCCCGGCGCGCGTCAGATGCCCGGCCACCGGCATGCCGAGCGCGCTCGCCTCCCGCCCGATGGCGGCCAAGACCTCGGCCGACAGGCTGCCGTAGACCTTGAAGAAGTCGATGCCTTGATCCTGCAGCGCGGCGAGCGCGGCCGGGACCTCCGCCGGGCCGGTGATGACCTGCTGGAGGTCGCCGTACCATTGCAGCTTCTGGCCATCCAGCAGCGGGCCTGAGGCGATCAGTCGGGGGGTCGTCAAGGACGGGTCGGCCTCCAGACGCCGTCGCGTCTCGACGATGCCTGCGGGCATGGAGCCCATATCCCTTACGGTCGTGACCCCATAGGCGACGAACAGCGGCAGACCGCGCGCGACCGCATCGTTCGGGTCGCTCAGGGCATGGACGTGCATGTCGATCAGGCCTGGCAGGGCCCGTCGACCTGTCCCATCGATGCTGCGCACGCCGCTGGGAACGGGGTCGCTCGCGGCCTGGACGGCGACGATCCGGTCGCCGTCGATCAGGATAGTCCGGTCCGTGAGCGTCTCGCCCCGCTCCACATCGACCACGCCGACGTGGGTGATGGCGAGGGTCTGGGCCGACGCGGGGGCGGTCGTCGTCAGCGCGGCCACGACGGCCGCGATCACGGGTCGGATCATCGGGTGACGTCTCTCAGGAAGGACAGGAGGGCGGCGTTGACCTCCTCCGGCCGTTCCTGCTGCAGCCAGTGTCCGGCGCCGGGCAGCACCGTTTGGCTCCGCAGGTCCGTCAGCCAGTCCTTCAGCCCCGCCTCGTGCTGGCCGGCGTAGTGGCGCACGGGATCGCGCTCGCCCACGAGGAACATCGACGGCTGCGCGATCCGGCGGTCCTGAAGGAAGGCGGTCAGGGACCAGTTGAGATCGAGGCAACGGTACCAGTCGATCGGCCCCTTGAAGCCCGAGGCGGTGAACGCGCGCACATATTCGGCGAAATGATCCTCGCTCATCCACGGCGGCAGGGTGGCGTCGCCGGGGATCTCGGACAGGAAGTCGTGGCCCGGCGCGATGAAGCCGGTCGATTGGCGGTCGTCCGGCGTGGCCCCGTCGTAGCTGTAGAATCCCTTCCTCAGCCCCGCCGCCACGTCCGCCTCGAAGATGCGGTGCGCGTCTGGGGCCTGGAACTGGTTCATGTAGAGCTCGCCCCGGCCCAGCCGTTTCGAGATGGCGGTCATGGCCGGGGTCGGCGGTCCCGCCGCCCGGCGCGGCTGGAACGGCACCGACAGCCCCGCGACCGCCGTGAACACGTCCGGCCGCAGGAGGGCGCAGTGCCAGGCGACCGGCGCGCCCCAGTCGTGGCCGACGACGACGCAGGTCTGATGCCCCAGCACCCGCACCAGATCGACCACGTCGCCGACGAGATGCAGGATGGTGTGGTCCTCCGTCCGCCCCGGCTTGTCGGTGCCGCCATAGCCGCGCATGTCCGGCGCGACCGCGTGGTAGCCAGCGTCGGCCAGGGCCGCGACCTGGGCTCGCCAGCTGATCCCAAGCTCCGGAAAGCCGTGAATCAGCACGACCAGAGGTGCCGCCCCGCCCCCCGGTCCGGCCTCCAGGACCTGTTGGATCAAGCCGTCGGTCTGGACGCGGCGCGTCGTGAAAGGCCCGGCGCTTGACGTCATGAAAGGTCCCCCCGAGCAGCCAGCCTGCGTATGGTCCTGGCGTTCAATCTGAAGAAGGAGAATGGCGCACCCGACACGATTCGAACGTGTGACCTTTGCCTTCGGAGGGCAACGCTCTATCCAGCTGAGCTACGGGTGCGTCTCGCGTGGCCGCGCGCGGCGACCGGACGAACGGCCTTACAGCAGCCGGGCGCGGCCCTCAATCCCGAATGCGCCGCGCGCGATCAACCCGGATCGCAACCGTCGCCGTCTGGACGATTTGTAAGGTTTCGGAACGCGCGCTGTCGGTTAGCTTCGGCGGGGCTGGTCTATGGGAGGATGACGATGCGGGCGCTGGTTCTCGGGTTTCTGCTGCTGCTCGGCGCCTGCGCCACCACGCCCTCTGCTCGACCCGATCCCTCCGGCGACAGCCTGGATGCCGTCGCCCGTGACTACGTCGCCCTGATCCTGGAGATCGGCGAGCGCGAGCCCGGCTACGTCGACGCCTATTACGGCCCGCCGGAGTGGGCCGAGGCCGCCCGCGCCAACCCGCGCGACGTCCCCGCACTGATGCAGGGCGCGCAATCCCTGACGAACCGGCTGAACGCCCTGTCTGTCGCAGGGGCCGAACCGGCCGTGGTCCAGCGGAAGGCCTATCTTCTGGCCCATGTCTCGGCCGCGGCGGCGCGTCTGCGCATGATCGGCGGCGAGCGGATGAGCTTCGCCGACGAGGCCGAGGCCCTGTTCGGCGTCCGGCCCGAGCTGCGGCCCCTTTCGGACTTCGATCCCATCCTGGCCGAGATCGATCGTCTGGTGCCGGGCGAGGGCGAGCTTTCGGCCCGGGTTGCCGCCTTCCGGGGCGGCTTCCAGATCCCGACCGACCGGCTGCAGGCTGTGTTCGACGCCTCGATCGCGGAATGCCGCGCGCGCACGATCCGTCACATCGACCTTCCAGCCAACGAGCGGTTCGCTCTGGCCTTCGTCACCGACAAGCCGTGGTCGGGCTACAACTACTATCTCGGCGGCGCCGCCAGCCGGATCGAGATCAACACCGACCAGCCCATTTTCACGGATCGCGCCATCGATCTGGGCTGCCACGAGGCCTATCCGGGCCATCACGTCTACAACGCCCTTCTGGAACAGACCTTCGTCGTCGAGCGCGGCTGGGTCGAGATGAGCGTCTATCCGCTGTATTCGCCGATGTCCTTCGTGGCCGAGGGCAGCGCGAACTATGGCATTGATCTGGCGTTCCCGGGCGACGAGGCGGCTGCGTTCGAGCGCGAGACGCTATTGCCGCTGGCGGGCCTGACCGGTGCTCCGGTTGAGCAGAAGTCTGAGCTCAACGCGCTCGTCCGGCGCCTGGCGCGCGCCGAATACACCATCGCCGACGACTATCTGGCGGGCCGCATCGACCGCGCTGAGGCGACCCGGCTGCTGTCCCGCTACATGCTGACGACGCCGGAGCGCGCGGCCCAGCGCGTGCGCTTCATCGACACCTATCGCAGCTACATCATCAACTATGGCCTGGGCCGCGACGTGGTCCAGGCCTGGGTCGAGCGCCAGGGGCCGGACCATTGGCGGGGCATGGAGACCCTGCTGGCCAGCCAGATCCTGCCGGTCGATCTGCTTTAGGGTTTGCCAACCGCGCAGGGGTCGCGAAGCTGCGCTATGTCTGGCGCATGGACACCCTGTCAGATCGCTGGTCCCGTCTGTCGCCGCATGCCGCCTGGGTCGGGCCGGACGATAACCGACCGAGGCCGACGGCCCTGCTGTTCCACGGATGCGGAGGACTGCGCGGCCATCTGCCTAGATACGCGGCGGCGGCGAAGGAAAAAGGCTGGCGGGCTGTGATCGTCGATTCCTACGCCCCGCGCGGCTGGAGCCGACAGTTCGCCATGGCGACCGTCTGCACCGGCCTGTTGCTGCGCGGCTGGGAGCGGGCGGGCGACATCCTGGCGACCATCCACGGCGTTTCGCAGCGGCCTGACGTCGATGCCTCGGCTCTGCTGCTGGCGGGCTGGAGCCACGGCGGCTGGGGAATCATGGAGGCGATGAGCGCGGACCGCGACCGCGTCGGCGCGCTGGGCGTCGCCGATGCGGAGAACGTCTCGCTGGACGGCGTGAAGGCGACCTATCTGGCCTATCCCTACGTCGGGATCGCGGCGCTCAACCGCATGCGGCCCTGGCGGCACTGCCCCAAGACCCTGGCCGTGGTCGCGGCGAAGGATCACCTGACCACCGTGCGGAACGCGGAGCGCATCCACGACATGGTCCGGAACTGTGGCGCGGACGTCGAGACCTGGATCGCCAACGGTACCCACGGCTTCGACGAGCCGATGACGGCGCCGCCGATGCGCTATGATCCGGCCCTGTCCGACGAGGCGATCCGGCGGTTCGCCGCCCTGCTGGAGGATACGGCGGTGGCGCCTCCCGTGGCCTGAGAAGCCGATCCGAGAGTCAGGCCGGCTCGATCCGGACCTCGGCGCGGATGGAGTTGGCGATGTAGCAGAGGCGGTGAGACTGGTGGTGAAGGTCGTCCAGTCGAGCCGCGTCAGGCGCGTCGCCGGACCAGTCGATCGCGGGCCGCAGCACCACCTCGGTGATCGACATCCGGCCCCGGTCGTCGCGCGCCAGGGTGGCCGTGGCCGCGTCGCGATAGCGATCGATCAAGAACCCCGCCTTGGCCGCCAGCGCCAGGAAGAACAGCATGTGACAGCTGGACAGGGCGGCGACCAGCGCCTCCTCCGGATCGACGGCGACCGGGTCCGACATCGGCACGGCCACGCTGGTCGGCGCCGACGATCCGCGCACCACGGCACCGCCGTCGAAGCGCCAGTCGTGGGCGCGGGAATAGGCGTGGTCGGTGAAAGGCTGGTCGCCCCGGACCCATTCGACGACGGCGGTGTGTTCGCTCATGGCGGCGCTCCGATCAGGCCAAGACGGTGTAGATCACCCTCGCCCGCGTGCGAAAGCCGAGGCTCTCATAGAGGGCGATGGTGGCGTCATGGGCCGCATAGGCGTGCAGGAAGGCGGTCTCGCCCTCGGCCAGAATGCTGGCGACGACGCGCCGTGACAGGGCGGTGGCCAGGCCATGGCCGCGAAAATCGGGATGGGTGCAGACGCCGGACAGTTCCGTGTGGCCCTCGACCCGCAGGCGACGCCCGGCCATGGCCGCTAGACGGCCGTCGCGCTTCACGCCGATGAAGCCGCCCAGCCGATGGGTTCGACTGCGAAAAGGGCCCGGACGGGTCAGCGTCGCCAGAGACAGCATCTCGGCCGCATCCTCGTCGCCGAGTGTGACGATCTCCAGCCCATCGTCACGCGCGGGTGTCAGGCTCTCGCAGACCATCTGCACGCAGGGGCTCTGGCTCACCACCTCCACGCCGGTGGGCAGCACTCCCGCCATCGGTCCGTCCTCCCGCTCGACCAGACCCGCACCGGCGTGCACCCGGCACAGGCGCGTCAGGGCCGCGACGCTCTCCGGCGAGACGTCGGCGGCGGCCGCGAAGACGCCGACTTCCGGATCGATCCGCACGGCGCGCTCGTCGCCCAGCGCCACGGACGCCAGCCGACCGGTCAAAGCGTTCCAGAGGGGGCGATCCAGGGGATGATCCATGAGCGATCCCTAGGCCGCGTCGCGTCTGCGGTGAAGTCTCGGGCAGGCGTCGCGTCCGGAACCCGCGATCAGCCGCGCCAGAAGCCGACAATCTTTTTGACCTCATCCACCACCGGATCGGCGATGGCGGTCGCGCGCTCGGCGCCGTCACGCAGGACGCGGTCGATCTCGGCCGGGTCGTCCATCAGGCGGCGCATCTCGGCAGTGACAGGAGCCAGCGCCGAGACGGCGAGGTCGGCCAACGCGGGCTTGAAGGCGCCGAAGCCCTGACCGCCGAACTGGGCGATGACCTGCTCGCGCGTTTGATCCGACAGGGCGGCGTAGATGGCGACGAGGTTCCGCGCTTCCGGCCGGTCGGCGAGGCCGTCGACGGTTTCGGGCAGGGGCTCGGGGTCGGTCTTGGCCTTGCGGATCTTGGCGGCGATGGCGTCCGCGTCGTCGGTCAGGTTGATGCGCGACTGGTCCGAGGGATCGGACTTGGACATCTTGGCCGAGCCGTCGCGCAAGCTCATGACCCGCGTCGCCGGGCCCTGGATGACCGGCTCGGGCAGGGGGAAGAAGCCGGCAACGCCGAAGTCCGTGTTGAACTTGGCGGCGATGTCGCGGGTCAGCTCCAGATGCTGCTTCTGGTCCTCGCCGACGGGGACCTCGGTCGCCTTGTAGAGCAGGATGTCGGCGGCCTGGAGCACGGGGTAGGTGTAGAGGCCGACCGAGGCGCGCTCCTTGTGCTTGCCCGACTTCTCCTTGAACTGGGTCATGCGGTCGAGCCAGCCGAGGCGGGCGACGCAGTTCAGGATCCAGGCGAGCTCCGAATGGGCGCGGACGGCCGACTGCGGGAAGATGGTCGAGCGCGCCGGGTCGAGACCCGAGGCGATGTAGGCGGCGGCGATCTCGCGCGTCTGGGCGGTCAGGACGGCGGGGTCCTGCCACACGGTGATGGCGTGCAGATCGGCGACGAAGACGAAGGTGGGGGCCGCGTCCTGGAGCGCCACGAACCGTTTCAAGGCGCCGAGGTAGTTGCCCAGATGGAGCGCGCCCGATGCCTGGATGCCGGACAGGATGCGGCGGGGGCCGGCGTAGGCGGGAGCGTCTTCAGTCATCAATCCAGTCCGGAGGGGGTGGAAGCCCCGGGTTCACGACGCAGCACGGCCTTGAGCTCTGCCGGGCTGACGGCGCGGAAAAGCACGAGGGCGACGCCATACACAAGGGCGCCGACGCCGCAGACCACCAGAACAGCGATCTCCTTGGCCAGGAATAGACGGGCGAGGTTCTCGTAGAAGATGCTGGCGGGGAGGAGCACGGCGGCCATGGCCAGGCTGGCGGCCAGCACCCGCGCGAAGCGTGACAGGAAGCGGCCCGTGGCTTTCCACGCCTCTTCCTTCACCAGCACGCCGCCCAGCAGGGCCACATTGATCCACGCCGAGGTCGAGGTTGCGATGGCCAGGCCGACCACCCCGTCCCGGCCCGTCCGCTCCAGACCGAAGAAAAGGGCCGAGCCCAGCCCGACCGTGATGGCGACCGAGGCGATGGAGAAGATCATGGGCCTTCGCGTGTCCTCGCGCGCGAAGAAGGGCGGGGTCAGGACCTTGGCGAGCACGAAGGCGGGCACGCCCCAGGCGAAGTGGCGCAGCACGTCGGCGGTGCGGGCGGCGTCGGCCGAGGTGAAGGCGCCGCGCGTGACCGTGGCGTCGATGATGAAGAAGGGGATGACAAACAGGGCCACCGCCGCCGGCAGGGTGAAGGCCATGGAAAGGGTGATGCCGTCGTCCAACGTCCTGCGACCGCCCTCGTGGTCGCCGGAGACGAAGGCCTTGGTCAGGCGCGGCACGAGCGCCAGGCCGATTGCGACGCCGACCAGGCCGAGCGGCAGCTGGTACAGGCGGTCGGCGTTGTAGAGCACCGAGCGGGCGCCCTCGTTGGAGCCGGTCAGCAACTGGCTGACGACCGAGTTGAGCTGGAGCGCCCCACCCGCCAGCACGCCCGGCATCGCCAGCTTGAGCGTGCGTGATACGCCGGGCGTCAGACGCGGCAAGCCCAGCCGCAGCGTCACGCCCAGCCGCTTCACCCCCCACCAGAGCAGGCCCATCTGGATCAGGCCCGACAAGCTGACTGCGGCCGAGGTGGCCAGCAGCACGGTCGGCTGATCGATCTCGACGACGTAGGGCGCCAGGAGCGGGATCAGGGTGCAGAGGTTCAGGAACACCGGCACGGCGGCCGTCAGGGCGAACCGGCCCGAGGTGTTGAGCACGCCCGACAGCAGCGACGCGATGGTCATGCAGGCGAGATAGGGCATGGTCAGCTGGGCGGCCGTCGTGGCGGCGAACATCACGCCCGCGTCGTCGCGCCAGGCCGACAGCAGCCAGGGCATGATCCAGGGCATGGCGACCTGCAGCAGGATGCAGAAGCCCGCGACGACCGCGAACATGAAGCTGAGGGCTTCGGACGCCGTGACGGCGGCGGCCTCCTCGCCCTCACGCGCCCGCACGCCGCCGTAGATCGGCACGAAGGCCTGGGCGAAGGCGCCCTCGGCGAACAGGCGCCGGAACATGTTGGGCAGCATCAGCGCCGTGGTGAAGGCGTCCATCATCGGACCCTGGCCGAACTGGGCCGACAGGGCGAGGTCGCGGCCGAAGCCGAGGATGCGGCTGCCCAGCGTCAGGGTCGCCTGAACCAGGGTGTTGCGGGCGAGGCTCAAGGCGGGCTCATGCGGACGGGGCGGAGGGACTGAAGCGGGCTTAGCGCGGTTCCGCCGCCGACGGAACGGGCCTTCGCGGGCCGAGCTCGGAGACGTCGCGGGCACTGGCGCGAACGGCGGTGATGCGACGGCCCTGGGGGGCGGCAGGGGCGCGGTCGAGCACAGCCTCCAGCGCCTGATGCACCTCGTCGAGCAGAACGTCGGAGGTCAGCTTCCGGCCCTTGGCGTCGGTGACATAGAAGCTGTCGACCGCCCGCTCTCCGAAGCTGGCGACGTGCGCCGAGCGGATCGACAGGTCGTGGTCGGTCAGGGTGCGCGACAGCTCCGCCAGCAGGCCCGGACGGTCGGCGCCGGAGACCTCGATGACGGTGGCCTCGGCCGAGGCCGCGTTGTCGATCATCACCACGGGCCGCACGTCGAACACGGCGCGACGCGGCGAGGCGGCGGGCATGGGCGGAAGCGGAACGGGCGCCTCGCCGCGCGCGGCGGCCTCCAGGGCGGCGATGAGCTGGGTCAGGCGGCGCGGCTCGGCCTGGCCATAGGGCTGGTCGGCGCCGTCCTGGACCTGGAAGACGTCCAGCACCGTGCCGTCGGCCGCGGTGGCGACGCGCGCGCCCGTCACATCGGCCCCGGCGGCCGCCAGCACGGCGGCAAGGTCGGCGAACAGGCCGGGGCGGTCACGGGCGGCGAGCGCGATCTCGGTGGTCTGTTCGATGCGTCCGGCGGCGCCGGGCCGGGCCTCGGCCGCCGCGCCGCAGGCGAAGGCGCGGGCGACCAGCCCGGCGTGGTCGGCCAGGGGATCGGCGGACGGGGCCGCCTCGCCCCGGAACAGGGCCTCGACGGCGGCGTAGAGGCTGCGCATCAGCTGGCCCTTCCAGCTGTTCCACACGCCGGGGCCGACGGCGCGGATGTCGGCGACGGTCAGGACCAGCAGCATCCGCAGCCGCTCCGGATCGCCGACCAGCTCGGCGAAGGCGCGCACCGTGTCGGGGTCGGACACGTCGCGCTTCTGGGCATAGTCGGACAGGGCCAGGTGATGGCGCACCAGCCAGACCACCAGTTCGATCCGGCGCGGTTCCAGCCCCAGCCGCTCGCAGGCGCGGCGCGCGGAAATGGCCCCGTCCTCCAGCTGTCCCCGGTCGCCACCCTTGCCCACGTCGTGCAGCAGCATGGCCAGCATCAGGGCCTCGGGATCGGCGATCAGGTGGATGACCTCGCTCGCCAGGGGATGGTCGGCCTTCAGCTTGCCGCGCTGGATGTCGTTGATGATGCCGATGGCCTGAAGCGTGTGCTCGTCGACCGTATAGGCGTGGTACATGTTGAACTGGGTCTGGCCGACGATGCGGCCCCACTCCGGAAGGAACCGGCCGAGCAGCCCCGCCTCATTCATGATGGTCAGGACGCGATAGGGCCGCTGGCCGTGCGCCAGGATGTGCAGCAGCGCCGCCGTGGCCTGGGGATCGCGCCGCAGCCGGGGCGTGACGAGGCCCAGCGACCGGGTCACCGCCGAGAAGGCATGGGGGTGCAGGTCCAGGTCGTGCCGGTCGGCCGTGACGAACAGCGTCAGGAGCTTGACGGGGTCGGCCGCGAACACCTCCGGCCCCGTGACCGACAACCGCCCGCCATCCTCCACGAACCCCTCCACACCCAGGTCGCGGCGGCGGCCAGGGATGAGGCGGGACAGACTGAGCGTCTTCTTCTGCTGGCGGGCCTCCAGGGTGGCGCTCATGGCGCGGGTCAGGGCGCCGACGTCGCGGGCGACGATGAAGTATCGGCGCATGAAGCGCTCCACCGCCGGCTCGTCGCCGCGCCCGCGCCAGCCCATGCGCCGGGCAACCTCAGGCTGGAGGTCGAAGGTCAGCTTCTCTTCCGCCCGCCCGGCCGCGAGGTGCAGATGACAGCGCACGCGCCAGAGGAAGTCGAAGGCCTCCTCGAAGGTGCGGCGCTCGCGGGGGGTCAGCAGGTCCTCCATGACCCGGGCGCCGAGCGGGCTGTCGGGCGCCAGGGAGCGCGCGATCCAGAACAGGGTATTGAGATCGCGAAGGCCGCCCTTGCCGTCCTTGATGTTGGGCTCGACGCGGTAGCGGACGGCGCCGGCCTTGGCGTGGCGGGCCTCGCGCTCCTCCATCTTGGCGGCGATGAAAGGGCGGGGATCGGACGCGGCGACCATCGCCTGGAAACGGGTCAGGAACTCCGCGGCGAGGCCGGCGTCCCCCGCCAGGGACCGGGCCTCCAGCAGCGCCGTGCGGATGGTCATGTCGGACTTGCCGAGCGACAGGGCTTCGTCCACCGACCGCGCCGCGGAGCCGACCTTCAGGCCCAGGTCCCACAGGACGTAGAGCATGAACTCCGCCACCGTCTCGGTGCGGGCGGTGGTCTTCCAGGGGCGCAGGAAGACGATGTCGAGATCGGAGAAGGGCGCAAGGACGCCCCGGCCGTAGCCGCCGACTGCGATCAGGGCCAGCTTCTCGGCCTCGGTCGGGTTGGGGGCGGGGTAGAGGGTCTCGGTGGTGAAACGCCAAAGCGCGGTCAGGAGTTCGTCGGCGGCGGCGGCGTAGAGGCGGGCGACCTCCACCCCTGGCAGGCCGTTGGAGAGTTTCGCGGCGATCTTGTCGCGGGCGATGTCGTGGTGGGCGCGCAGGGCCTCGGCGACGGCGGCGCGCAGGCCCGGCGAGCCGACGAGAGCGTCGAGGCGATCGTCGAGCGGGCTCAAATCCTCCCCCCTTGGGGGAGGGGGACCGCGAAGCGGTGGAGGGGGTCAGCCGCGATTGACGGTGCGTGCGGCGAGGGGGGGGGGGGGGGGGGGGGGGGGGGGGGGGGGGGGGGGGGGGGGGGGGGGGGGGGGGGGGGGGGGGGGGGGGGGGGCGGGGGGGGGGGGGC